>Ga0209976_10000001_pt1 | contig 724811 bp, 722 predicted proteins | sample SumtaG_FD_182806 | JGI IMG/M metagenome (GOLD analysis project Ga0209976, IMG submission 182806) | Deep subsurface microbial communities from Indian Ocean to uncover new lineages of life (NeLLi) - Sumatra_00157 metaG (SPAdes) (version 2) | ecosystem: Environmental > Aquatic > Marine > Oceanic... | reverse complement strand
TTTTTTTGTTTTTTTTATATAATTGCAAGTAACTTACCCAGAATACATGTATTCTGGGGTTTTTTTATTCACATAAAATAATACTTTTAGTTTTCCACGTCTTTTCAATAACTGTTGAGTTATTATTGATAGTTTTTTGATGAAAGAAATAATTATCCTGTTGTTTGGTAAAAGAAAAGATGTATGTTTTAAAATAGAATTTAGCTTTATACATTAGTTTATTCTTTAAACATAAAACATTTATATCTTTATTTAATTTTTTAGCTACCAATAGAACTTGTAAAAAATCAGCATCTCCAGAGAATAAGTAAGCGGAAGAATATTGATTTTTGTGGGCAAAATCGACTAAATCCACTGCTAGTTTGACATCTACTTCTTTTTCTTTACCACTTGTTTTTGAACGATAGCCTTTAAAAAAAAGTGTATTTGGAGTTTTTCTTATATTTTTGTAAAAGAGAGCTTCATTTTTTAAATATGCTTTTTCTTTTTGTGAAGCTTTTTTGGGAATTGGAGAATATGAAGCATAAACTGAAATTGTGTCAAAATGGATTTTGATTGATTTTTCTAATTCGTTTATAAATTTGGAAAATGATAAATAGCATTTTGGACCAAATAGGGCATATTGGCCCGCGTAGAGGTTACTCCCATCAACGAATAGTATTGTAGATTTTTTGCTCATTATTTGTTTTAAATTACCTAAATTAATTAAGAGCTTTCTCCACAGCCGGGGCAATTTCTTTTTTTCTACTTAGTTTTGGGCCAATGTCTAAGATACTATCCTCTACTTTGCCGTTAAAAGCTTTTTCTGCAACTGCTTTTTCTTCGTCCCCTAAGATTAATAATTTTGTATTGATTTTTAAAATATCTGTTAAGGCTAAGAATAAAATTTCAACTCCTTCATTAGCTTTAACTTTTTTCATTGCTTCTAAAAGACTATCTTTACGATTAGCCAAGATTGCCTCTTGGTCAACAGTTTCTACCTGGCCAATAAAGGTTTTTTTAGCGAATTCAAAGATTTTGTAGTCATTTTTAACGATCTCTTCATCGCTTAAATCTCCAACATTTGACTTAGCTTTAAAAATTTCTAAAGTAAAAGCATCAGTATCTTTAATATCCGCCAAAGCAGCTAATTCTTGAGCGATTTCTTTATCTTTTTTTGTAGAAGTAGCAGATTTAAAACCAACAGTGTCAGATAAAATAGCGGCTAGCATTAAAGCAGCTAAAGTTTTGTCTGGGACCACAGGACTGTCAGCATAGTGCTTCATCATGTAATAAACTACAGTTGCAGAACAACCCCAAGTTTTAAAGGTTATATAAATCGGCTGGCTAAAATTAATATTAGCCTTGTGGTGGTCAACAATTTCTACAATTTGTTCAGGGTTGATGCCTTCTAATCTCTGAGATTCTTCATTATGATCAACCAAAACAACTTTGTCATCTGCTTTGATATCTTCAGCCTTGAGTTGTTTCGGAGCAGTAACCCCAAATTTTTCAAAAAGATAAGTAGTTTCTGGATTTAATGGATCAGCAGTCACAGCAACTGGATTTTTATAAGCAAAACAATCTCGTTGTTTATACAGGTATTCGAGTGCCATGGCGGCAACGACGCTGTCTGTATCTGGTTTTTGGTGGCCAATAATATATGTATTTGGCATGTTGTCTCCTTTAGACATCAAGTTCTGCTAATTGTGCATGAGTCTGAATAAATTTTTTTCTTGGCGGCACATCATCTCCCATTAAAACTGAGAAAGTGTGGTCAGCTTTTTCTGCGTCATCAATAGTCATTTTCTTTAGAATTCTTGTTTCCGGGTTCATCGTAGTTTCCCAGAGTTGATCAGGATTCATTTCACCTAAACCCTTATATCTTTGTAAGCTAATTTTTGCATTTGGATTTTTCTTTTTAATAGCAGCCATCATTTCATCTCGCTCTTCATCAGAGTAAGCGTATTCTAAAGTTTTTCCAGACGTAATCTTATAAAGTGGAGGCATAGCCACATAAAGGTAACCTTGTTTGACAATTTCAGGCATATGTCTGAAGAAAAAGGTTAAACCTAAAGTAGTAATGTGTTCACCATCAACATCAGCATCGTTCATTAGAATAATTCTGTGGTAGCGTAACTTTTCTTCGTTAAAAGTTTCTCCAATCCCAGCACCTAAAGCAATCACCAAGTTTTTCAGTTCTTCAAAGGCAACGACTTTATCTAAACGCGCTCGTTCAGTATTAAGAATTTTACCTCGCAAAGGAAAAATAGCTTGGAATTTACGGTCACGACCTTGTTTAGCACTATTATGTACGAAAACTCCTGATGCTAAAGCAAAATTATGAGTGTGTGGAACTTCGATATCATAAACATCAATTTTTTTCTTGAGAGTTTTTATGGAAGAAATTTTATGATTATAATTAGCCACAGTTTCTAAAGCTAATGAAGTTTCTCCACCAAAATATTTATTGATGAAAGTATCAAATCGAAGCAGTGATTTGTCCTTTTTAGTTGTTTGGCTTCTCCAGGCTATAAGATCGGTGTTCTTCCATTGTTCAAGAGCTTTTTTGGACAAAAATTGCTTAAATTGAGGATTTTTAATAAAGAAATTTTTTACTCTATTTGCTTGAGTTAATCTATTTTCTGCTTTAGCCCAATATTTTTGTTGTGCTTTATAAAGCTGCTCATTATTTGTTTTTCTGTAATCCACATTGTTGGTATAAAATTCTTGCCACTTAATTTTCATGTAATTTTTATAGTTAGGGTTGCTCCACTGCTTTTTTGCTCTTTGAGAAAGCATTTTTTTCATAGCAGGAGTTTTCATCAGTTGACTCATTTTCTTACGAAAAACTTGACTTTGACGAATTTTTTTACATTTTGCTATTACTTCAGGACGATGAAGAGTTTTTGATACTTGTTTTCTATGTAGGTCTAAATGATCATTGGCGGAAATTCTGATGATATTATCAGGATTATTGTTGTATTTATTAAAATCACAATGATGACAGTGATTCCCGTCTATTTTTTTGTAAATTTTTTTCCAGCGGTTATATCGATCAGCTAAAACATGGGTAAAAGCCCAGCTATCTGATCTTGGATCCCAAACCATTTCATAACCATTAATAGTGATGTTTTTATCATTAATATCTGAAATTTTTTTATATAAAGGCATTAAAGAGTCATTTAGAGTCAGTTTTGCTGCTTCTTTATATTGTCCATTACGTAGTAAAAATTTATGATTAGGTGTGCAGGTAATTTTTTCATTATTATCTAGAGTAATTTTTACCACTTGGGCATTTTGTTTTGTTCTTCTTGGATTAATGATTTGTTCTAAACCAACAGTTCCATCTTTGCGGATGCTATAACAAAAATGTTTTTTACCTTGTTTTTGCTCTTTAATAATTTGTTTAAAATTCAAATTACGTCCGTCTGTCAAAGCAATTTTAGTATTACCAGAAAAACAACCACCAGCACTGTCTCCCTCAACAATGTAAATTTCACTTTCTTCTGCTTTTCTACTTTGACAGTCTGCTAGTTTACCCGGCAGCGAACTTCCTTCTAAAAGACCTTTTCTAATTACTGCATCTTTAGCAGCTCTAGCAGCCATTCTGGCTCTAGAAGAAAGCATAATTTTTTCAATGATTTTTTTACCAGCTTTTGGATTCTCTTCTAGGAAAGTAGTGAACGCTTCTTTGAAAACTTGATAAACAGCTGATTGCGCTTCACTGTTATTCAGTTTAGCTTTTGTTTGAGATTCAAATTGGAGGTCATTGGCAGACATTCTTACAAAAACAACAGCTGTCAAACCTTCTCTCATATCATCTTGAACAAATGATTCATTATCTTTAATCAACTTATGGTCATTAGCATAAGTTCTAAGCACATTGCCCAAAGCTGATCTAAAACCATTAATATGAGTACCTCCATCTGGGGTATTAATGACGTTAACATAACTGTCTAATTTTTCATGGTATGAATCATTGTACTGGAGGGCAATTTCAACACCAATTTTCTTTTGAATTTCTGCATCTTCCCACATTCCATCTGTATGAAAAACTTTATGTAAAGATTTTTTATTGAGGTTAAGATGTTCTACTAAGGAACGGATACCTCCTTCAAAGTAAAAATGTTGAGATGTTTTTTTGATATCATCATAAAATTCAAAGCTAATCCCAGCCATTAAATAAGCTCGGTCTTTAACGATTTGAATTATAGTCTGATAATTAAAGTTAGTTGTAGAAAAAATAGTTGTATCAGGGATAAAACTAACTAACGTTCCGGTTTCATAAGTAATGAATTTTGTGGTTTCTTTGGGAAACAATTCAACAACTTTTTCTTCTGAAATTTCTGAAACTTTAGCCTTAGGAGAACCTTTAGAATAAGCTTGATAATAATATTTGTTATCTCTTTTGACAATTACCTGCATAAAATCAGAGAGTGCATTGACAGCAGAAGAACCAATACCGTGTAAACCACCAGAAGCTTGATAAGCTGTTTCTTCAAATTTACCGCCAGCATGGAGTTTAGTCATTACTACCTCGAGGGCAGATACCCCAGATAGATGCATTTCAACAGGAATACCACGACCGTTATCTACTACAGTTAAACACTGTTTGCCCATATCTTTTGTTTTGGAAAATTTAATTAGCTCCTCACTCACTTTAGTTCTGTATAACTGAATTGCTTTACCATAACCGGCAATTGCTTCATCAACGGCATTATCGAGAATTTCTTTAGCTAAGTGGTGAAGACCCTTACTGTCGGTAGAACCAATATACATACCTGGACGCTTGCGCACAGGTTCGAGTCCCTCAAGGACTTTAATATCGGTTGCTTTGTAGTTATTTATCTTTGGCATATGTTTTTAGAGTCTCTTTTGTATCACAGCTATTAATTTTTTTCAAATCAATATAGGAAAACGTAAAGTCCTATTATAAACGTTTTTATTTAAGATAATACATTCATTAGTGAACAATTTGCGTTAGCCTGAAGAAACAATGGCTTCTTCAAGCGAGAGCTTGTGAACGTTGAAAGTATTATCTTAAACTAATTTAACTCCTTAATTCTAAAGAAACAGTGCTCTAGTGCAAGTCTTACATTAACATTTTTTTCTAACAATTGGTAGACTTTGAGTAATTCCTTAATACTTTTTGTAGTTTTTTCACTAGCTTTATTGTGATTCTCGTTTTGAAACTGGTTTATCAAGTTTAGAATATATGTTTTTGCTTCTTCTCTATCTTTATACTCGACTGCTAAATCTATAAGTTGAGAGTAAGTTGGGTGAGAAGTGAGAAGTGAGAAGTGAGAAGCTGAAGAATCAAGGCTTGTAGGTTTTGTTTTTTCATCACATACTTCCTTTTCAATAATACATCTTGATTGAATAGTTGGCAGCAATTTTTCTAACTGATTAGCAGTAAGAATCAGCTGAGTATTAATGGGAGGTTCTTCCAAAAGTTTTAATAAAGCATTTTGAGCCGGAATGGTTGTTTTGTCTGCATAGAGCAAAATAAAGAAACGCTTATCTTTGGTATATGCGGCATATGAGCTTTGCTCAATTATTTTTCTAATTTGTGCAATTTTGATAGTAATATTTTCTTCATTAAAAAAAGAAAAATTTGGATTATTAGCAGTAATTTTAATTTTTGTTTTATTTTCTAAATACGCAGTCACTTTTTGTTTGTGATCTATCTGAGTTGGTATGTGCAGCAATATAGAGGTATGTATGTCTTGCATTAGGACTTTTTTTAGGGTTTATTTTATGTCATTATTATAATATTAAAGAGATTCAACTTTATTATGACAGATCCTGCCCAAGTATCAGCTCCTGGCGCTAACTTTAGTACTCATTCCAGTTTATTGGATGTTTTAATTACTGATGGTCATCTGACTCAAGAACAGGTGAGCCAAGTGATTAGTGAACAGTCTAGCACAAATAAAACTATTGATGATGTGATCATGGAGAGAAAAATGGTGAGTGAGGAAATATTGACTAAATCAAAAGCTAAGTTAAATAATATTCCCTTTATTAAAATTGCAGAAACAGGTACTTCTCCAGAAGCATTGGGCAACATTGATGAAAGTGTTGCGCAGAGATATAAAGTTCTTCCATTTGCTTTGAATAAACAAGAAGGCACTTTGATGGTGGCAATGGCAGATCCGCTAGATTTAACAGCAGTTGATTTTATTGAGAAGAAAACTGGGATGAGACTAATTCCTCACTATGCCATGGTATCTGAATTAGAGAGATCAATTGCCGAACGTTATTCACAAGATTTATCTTCTGATGTCAGTCAAGCCCTTGAGGATACAACTCAAGTTATGGAGACAAAAGGCCGGCAAGACATTTCCAAACTCTCAAAAGAATTAATTAGAGATGCCCCAATTAATAGAATTGTTGATACAGTTTTGGATTATGCACTTAAGGCCAGAGCTTCTGATATCCATATTGAACCTCAAGTTTCCAGGACAAGGGTCAGATATAGAATTGACGGTATTTTAAGTGAAAAGTTAATTTTGCCTGCTTCTGTTCATGATGCTGTAGTTTCTAGAATCAAAATTCAATCTAATTTAAAAATTGATGAGAAACGTGTTCCGCAAGATGGGCGTTTTAATTTTGCTTCAGCTGGAGAAGAAACTGATTTAAGAGTCTCAACGTGTCCTACTATTCATGGTGAAAAAGTAGTGATGAGGTTGTTGAAAAAGAATCGAAAAGTACCAAGTTTGGAACAATTAGGCATGAGTGGTTTAGCTTTAAAAGATGTTAACGAGGCGATTCATGTTCCTCACGGCATTATTTTAGTTACAGGTCCAACTGGTTCCGGTAAGACTACAACTTTGTATTCTATTTTACATCTGATTAATACTCCCAAAGTTAATATTATGACTTTGGAAGATCCTGTTGAATATCAAATGCCTGGAATTAGTCAGGTGCAAACTAATCCTAAGGCAGGTTTAACTTTTGCCAGCGGACTGCGATCTTTTTTGAGACAAGACCCGGATATCGTCATGGTCGGCGAGATCAGAGATAGTGAAACGGCTGAACTAGCTATTCAGGCTTCATTAACCGGTCACTTGGTGTTCTCTACTCTACACACCAACTCTGCTGCCGGTGCTATTCCAAGATTAGTTGATATGGGAGCGGAACCTTTCTTATTAGCTTCTTCCATTACTTTGGTAATGGGTCAGAGAGTTGCTAGGGTCATTAATGTAAATTATAAGGAGGAGTATAAACCAGAGCCAACTGTAATTGAAAATATTAAGCAAGTATTAGGAAATAGATTTGATATTTGGTGTAAGAAAAATAATAAGAAACCAAATGAAATCACTTTATTTAAGGCTAAAGCAGATCGACCTCAAACAGAACCTGAATTTAAGGGCAGAACCGGTATTTATGAAGTGATGAAAATTACTGAAGAAATGAGCAGGATGATTTTAGAAAGAAAATCAGCTGTTGAATTAGAAAAATTGGCTCTTAAAAATGGAATGTTATTAATGAAACAAGATGGTTACTTGAGAACTCTAGACGGTGTGACTACGATTGAAGAAGTTCTGCGTGTGGCAGAAGTATAAGTAGTATTTGGTATTTAGTATATTTATAGGTATTAAATAATAGTTGTTTATATTCATCAGATACTACTTATTAAGAGACAAATGCTGCATATTAATAATATACTAAATACCAAATACTACCTATGAACATACACGATATTTTACAAATGCTAGTTGATCAAAAAGGCTCTGATATCCACATTAATGTTGGCTCTCCTCCTATTGTGCGTATTAGTGGTGAATTGCTACCAATCGAGGGAGCTCCTGTTTTAAATTCAGAACAAGCGGAAGCTCTGATTCACCCTATTATGAGTCAGGAACAAAAGGATTATGTCAAAGTTAACAAAGAACTAGATTTCAGTTACCAGTTCGGAGATAAAGGAAGATTTAGGGTTAATGTTTTTACTGCTAAAGGTTATATCGGGGCAGCGATGAGATTGATTCCAGCTAAAGTTAAAAGTATTAACGAGCTGGGTTTACCAGAGATATTGTATGAATTTATAAATTATAGGCAAGGCTTGATATTAATAACTGGTCCTACTGGTGAAGGCAAATCAACAACCTTGGCAGCTATGATTGATGAAATTAATGCAACTCGGGCAGAACATATCTTAACCATTGAAGATCCAATTGAGTTTGTTTACTCTCCTAAGAAAAGCATTGTTACCCAGAGAGAAATTAATCATGATACTCATGGTTGGGATATTGCATTACGTTCTGCACTTCGAGAAGATCCCGATATCGTGCTGGTTGGAGAAATGAGAGACTATGAAACCATTGCTTCTACTATTACAATAGCTGAAACTGGTCACTTAGTGTTTGCTACCTTGCATACTTCTACTGCTGCTCAGACTATTGATCGTATTATTGATGTTTTTCCAGCTCATCAACAGGGACAGATTCGCCAGCAATTAGCTGCTACCATTAAGGTTGTTATTTCACAAAGATTATTGCCAAAAGTTGGCGGTGGCCGGACTGTTGCCTTTGAAATTATGGTGGCTAACAGTGCTATTGCCAACCTGATCCGTGAAACAAAAACTTATCAGATAGATAATGTTATTCAAACCTCAGCTGATGTTGGTATGACATTAATGGAAAATAATTTATTGCAGTTAATGCAGCAAGGTTTAATTACTCAAGATACAGCAATGGAAAGATCTTTTAGGCCTAACGAAATGGCCAGATTACTAGGAAAATAATATGCCAATTTATAACTATCTTGTTAAAAACGAGCATGGCGAAACAATTAAAGGTAAAGTAGAAGCCAGAAATGAAAGTCAAGCTAGCCAAATTTTGGCAAGTCGTGGTTTATTAGTAATTGATATTAGACCACTAGGAGAAGATTCTTTAGCTTTTGTTAAACAGATGATGAGTGGGGTTAAACATACTGATTTGGTGAATTTTACTCGGCAACTTTCAACCATGATTAATGCTGGTTTACCATTGGCTACGGCTCTATCTATTCTTCAAGAACAAAGTAAAGAATCAATGTCTAAATTGGTTGGTGAAATTTTACGCGATATTGAAGAAGGTGCTACTTTTTCCAAATCATTAGAAAAACATTCTAAACAATTTAGCAGAGTTTATATCCAATTAGTCAAAGCCGGTGAAGTTGGTGGTGTTTTAGACTCTGTATTAGATCGTTTAGCAGAAACAATGGAAAAGGAAAAAGAATTTAGAGCTAAAACCAAAGGAGCGATGATTTATCCAGTAATTGTGGTGATTGCCATGATTGTAGTAGGTTTTATTATGATGATTGCTGTTATTCCTAAAATGACAGAAATGTATAAAGATTTTGGAGCCGAATTACCACTTCCTACTAAAATTTTGATGGCAACATCTGGTTTTATGGTGAAATTTTGGTGGTTAATTATTTTGATAGTTGGCGGGTTGATATTTGGTTTACAGGCTTGGAAAAAAACTAAGCAGGGAAATTCAGCTATAGATCAATTATTGTTCAAAATTCCTGTTTTTGGAGAATTGCGAAAAAAGATTATTTTAACTGATTTTGCTAGAACAATGGCTTTGCTGCTTGGAGCTGGTGTGTCTTTGCTGGAAGGATTAAATATTGTGACAAAGGCAATTACAAGTGTTACCTATCGAGATGCTTTAGATGATTGTACTAAGCAAGTAGAAAAAGGCATTTCTCTCTCACAAGGAATTGCACGTTATGATATTTTTCCTCCAATTCTTAACCAGATGATGTCTGTTGGTGAGGAGACAGGTAAACTTGATGAGGTCTTGCTGAAACTGGCAGTTTATTTTGAAAATGAAAGTGAACATGCTGTTAAGAATTTAACAACAGCTATGGAACCACTGATTATGATTGTGCTTGGTCTTGGTGTTGGTTTAATGGTGATTGCTGTGATTATGCCAATTTATAATTTGACTGCTCAGTTTTAGAAATATATTTTAATTTTTATTAATTAAGTTGAAATCTAGATTTACCACTTGAAAGCAATCAACGGGTTGTTATACAGTTAAATAAATAAGCTATTTTCCTTATTAGATTTGAAGGAATTTATAAATATGAAAAATTTACTTTCCAAATTTTATAGACAAGCAGGTTTTACCATGATTGAGCTGTTGATTGTGATTTCAATCTTGGGTATTTTAGCGGTCGCTGTACTATCAGCTATTAATCCTATTGAGCAGATTAATAGAGGTAGAGATACTGGTAGTCAATCAGATGCTGAGCAATTAATTGGGGCTATGGATAGATTCTATGCCTTTAGTGGCTATTACCCTTGGCAGACTGGAGTAAATGTGGCAGGAGAAGTTGATTTGCAAGCTTGGGTTCAATTTGAAGATACTTTATTGGTGGATCAAGGTGGGACTTGTCCACTTGGTGAAAAACTAAGTACTGCAGTTACAGCAGGTTGTACAGGATCTGAAGAACTTAAGCAAAGTTTTATTGATAGACTCTCTAACCCAAGTTCTAATGCTTTGTATGTTTATAATGCTGGAACTATAGGCAGTAGTACTTATGTGTGTTTTGAACCGCAATCAAGTGCCTTTGTTCAAGCAGTGTTAACTAAGTATGATGGCAGTGATGGCAGTACAAAGGATGGCATCATACAGCTAACAGAAGTACCAGCTGATTATCCTTTTACTAATGCTGTTAACACAGCCGTCTGTGGATCTCCTACTGGAAACTGTACCTGTCTTCCATAAACTCAATGAATTAAAATTTATAGATAAAATGTCCCAGCTTTTTGCTGGGATATCTGGTTTAGCCACTTGATACTTAGTATGAAATATTAAATACTAGATATAAGATGTTTGGTTTTTTATTAGTTACTATTTTTCTGTTTATCCTAGGCACTGCTATTGGCAGTTTTTTAAATGTAGTAATTTACCGTAGTTTCCACGCAGAATCATGGGTTGAAGGTAGATCAAGATGTGATTACTGTAAAAAACAAATCCATTGGTACGATAACATTCCTCTACTCTCTTATTTTATTTTAGGTGGACAATGCCGGTATTGTAAAAAAAGCATTTCATTAATTCATCCGGTTGTTGAGTTCTTAACTGCTAGTTTATTTGTTTGGTGGTATTGGAGTGGTTTTTTCTTTTTCCGTTTAACCACAGCTCCTTTTACTTATATTCAACCATTATTCTGGTTGTTAGTGGCAGTTTTACTTCTAATTATTTTTGTCTCTGATATTTTGTACCTAATTATTCCAGATTTTGCTGTTTTAATTTTATTTTTAATTAGTTATTTTTATCGAGTAATTTTGACCTGGACTGGGATTATGCAGTTTAATGATTTTGCCTTGACAATATTTTCAGCTATTTTATTAGTGTCATTCTTTTATTTTTTGTGGTTTGTTACTAAAGGGAAGGGTTTTGGTTTTGGTGACGTCAAGTTAGCTGCCCCTTTAGCATTAATTTTGGGGTGGCCAAAGGTATTGATTGGGGTTTTCTTAGCCTTTATAATTGGCTCAATAATTGGCATAATTTTAATAACTTGCAGGAAAAAAAAGTTTGGTCAGGTAGTACCTTTTGGCCCTTTTTTGATTTCAGGAACAGTAATGGCCCTTTTATGGGGTGAACAAATGTGGAATTTTTATTTTAGCTTATTTTAAATAACAAATTATGAGAATCCTTAAATTTATTTTTACTTCACTAATTATCCTTGGTGTTTTAGGTGTCGCGACTTTTTTTTTAGGCAGAGAATTATTGCTGTTTATGAGTCTCCAACGTCTCAAAAATTCGCTGCGATTAATGCGTCGTATAGAAATGAAAGGAGAATATAATGTAGAATGTCGCAGTTTAGGTAGTGTGAGCACTGGCGAAGAAGGTTTATTTTATCTTCAATTACGTTTCATTTCAGATACGGAGTATGTGGTAGAAGCTGTCTGCGGGCAATTTACACTTAATCCATTTGAAATTGAACGAAACCAGTTATTGCCTTTTGTTAAAAAAGAAGCAGGAAATTCTGGTGTTATTTGGGGTTTTGAGCCAGGTGGAATTGTTTTGCATGTTTTAGGTAGATCTGGATCTGTGCTAGTGCAAGATGAACAAATTCTTTCAGAATCATTAGAAGGTTTAGAAATAGAGGCCGGTCCAGTATCTGCTTGTGCAGGTTATGGATTTTCCTGCTGCCAAGAAGATTTAACTCAGGGCAAAGGTGATCAATTAACTGGTGTTACTGATTGTCCAAAAAATTGTTATAGTCAATGTTTTCCCCGTCCAGTAGTTTTATCATTCAATACTCAACCTTTTTTTGAACAAAATACTAGAACTACAAAAATAAAATCAGGACAAGAAGTAATTTTTATGTTTGTCATTAGTGATACTAAGATGAATGATTTTTCTGAGACTGCTTTAGCAGAAGAAAGCAATCTTTTAACTGAATTATACGATTTATTTACCACGTTAAGAAAAGCAATCCGTCAAGAAAATGATGGGACTGGTCAAGCCCAGCTAGAGATAGTGATTGATTTTGGTGATGGACAAACAGAAGAACTGGAGGAGCTGCAAGGTAACACAAGACATGTTTATACTTGTAATAGACAAAGTTGTAAATTTAATGCAGAATTAAAAGCAAGTAAAGGGAGCATTGAATCAGCAGATAATGTGTTAGGAAAGGTAAAAATAGAAGTAAGTAGAAAGTAATTTTTATAAAGGAAAAAAATTATGCAGAAAATTTATAAAAAAAATAAAGGCTTCACTTTAATTGAATTAATGGTGGTAGTGACAATTATTGCTTTATTGACTGTGGCTGGTATGGCTGTTTTTACTAATTCAAGAAAAAAAGCCGTTGATGCAAGAATTAGAACAGATTTAAAAGCAATTCAAGCAGCCATGGAACAAAATTATGTTGAGGCTACTGGTTATCTTGCAATTGATGATGTTATAACAGAAGTAGATAATTTCGGTAGTGCTATACCACTTAACCCACTCAATAACAATAATACTTATGAAACTGAGTGTAGTGGTGATGCTGATAGTTATCTTTGTGAAGCAACCTTAACTGATGGTACTAAATTTATTGTTAAAAACTTGCAATAAATTGGAATCAATAAAAATGATGGCAAATGTGCGTACAAATAAAGGAGTTAGCCTGATAGAAGTTTTAGTAGTGGCTGCTATTATAGCTTTATTATCTATAGCAGGGATGCTTACAGTGAATACTCAACTCAAAAAAGGTAGAGATGGCAGAAGAAGAATGGATATTGATTTAGTAAGAAAATATATTGAAGAATATGCTAATGATAGTTATCAATACCCAGATGAGATTACATTCTCGGCAATGATTAATATTATTAAGGTAAATAAAGCAAAACTCGCTGATGTTAAAGATCCTGGTGCGTTTCAATATACATATGCATCATTAGATGGTGGTGATACCTACTGTTTATGTGCACAATTAGAGATGGAGGATGGCAATTCTGATGGAGATTGCAATTTTAGCAGTGCTGCTACTCATTTTTGTCAAAGAAATCTTGAATGATTGTCGACTATCTGAACGATTATATTTATTAATAAAATTACTAATTATCGATTCAATTATGCCACTTAAGAAAAATTCACAATCCAATATTAATAAGTTGCGATTCCCAAGCCACGGCTGGCGATTTAAGCAAGGTTTTACTTTGGTTGAAATGTTGGTTGTAGTAACTATTATTGCGTTATTGGTTGCTACAGGCACAGTAGTGTATACAAATTCCATGAGAAACGCTAGAAATGCAAAAAGGGGTAGTGATTTAGAAACAATTAGACAAGCCTTAATTTTATATCGTTCTGATAATGGTTGTTATCCAGCGAGTCTTGGAACTTCAATACCTGGATATTTGGAAGAGGTACCAGAAAATCCAAAAGGTTCTGCCTATGCGTATGCTCGTTCTGTGGACTGTGGTTCATCAGGTGAATTTAGTCAATTTACTATCACCGTAGCTCAAGAACCTGCCTCAGACCCAATGCTTTCTGTGAGTAATCCGTAAATTTAAAATTGTAATTGGTATTTATATATGACTAAGAAGAATCTGCCAAATTTTTTGTTTGATTTCCCCAATTCTTTAAAACGAGGTTTTACATTAATAGAAATGTTAGTTGTAATTAGCATTATGTTATTAATGGTGGGTCTTGGTATTGCCAATTATATTGATTTTAATGATAGACAGACGGTTTTAACAGCAACAGATGAGTTAAAAACGCATCTAAGGACAGCTCAAACAAAAGCTTTGGCCGGTGACTTGGGAGGTTGTGCTCAGTTAGAAGGATACCAGGCTAGTTCTGTTGGTAGTGATCCTGTCGTAATCAAAGTAACAGCTTTATGTAATGATGGTGGGACTGGTACTATTACTTCCTATGACCTGCCAGCAGGTGTTAGTGTCTCCCCATTCAGTATTATTTTTCCTGTTTTAGCTGATCCAATTTGTTTAGATGGTAACTGTGATGAGCCTAATCCTACTAGTATGAATATTACTATTTCTTCTAATGGTCTTACTTATGAATTCAGTATCGGTGAAGGTGGTGAAATCACCAAAGGTGGATTAGAATAATATTTATGAAAATTTATAAAGATAAAGCGCTTAATCAAGGTTCTAGTTTAATTGAAGTTTTAATAGCTACTTTTATTGTTGGCACTATTTTGACAGCTGTAGCTGCTGGTTTGACTTATTCAGTCAAGCTAAACATTGCCTCAAAACAGCGTTCAGTGGCTACTAGATTAACCCAAGAGGGAATGGAAATTTTTAAAAGAGAAAGAGTGATTCTTGGTTGGGATGCTTTTTATAGTGATATGAATAATTGTAGTGCTGTTTGTATAGAAAATATTAGCCGTAGTAGTTTCCTACCTGGAGATGGAATTTGTGCAGCGGGAGGTAGTTGTAATGGTCTGTTTGAGTTCATAGTTGATAATATTGGTTTTGAAAGAGAAGCTGTGATCGATATTAGTAGTGGTGATCATGTTGTAGTTACAGTCACAACTACTTGGGAAGACCCAAGATTAACAAAAAACCATAAAGTGGAAATTTCGAGAGAATTTTGGGAATGGTAAGATCTAATGAGCAAATATTTTATTTCTTAACGTGACTCCGGTAGTAAAAGTTTGAATAGCTGTTTCTTTGTCAGTTGTTGATCCAGGCCCACTTTTTAATGTAAAAGTTATTTTTATATAATAAACATCTTCTATGTTTGGAGTTGGTTGGTAACAATCAAATAATAAACTGCTTAACTGGTGACCTTCAGAAGTTAAAAAATAAGTTGAGCTGCCTGAACTGTCCGTAACAGTATAAGCGATTCTACCATTGTTGCCTGGATTATTTGTAAAAAATTCAACTTGTTCATCATCTAAGTTTTCAATAATAAGAGTATCCATTGGTACTGAATTATTACAGTTACCAGCTAAACGTTTTGCATTTCTAATCATATGCTCCATTTGATTTAATGCATAGCTTCCTTCATTTTTGATTTGTTGATCCATTTTAATTTTTGCACTCCCAACCATAAAAGTCATAAACATAGTAGAAACGGTTAACATTAATATCACCGTTAGGGAAACAACTACCAGTAATTCGATTAAAGTGAAACCCTGTTTCATATAGTGTCTGGTATATAATTGGTTAGTTCCATCTAGGAGCAGTTTCTTGCCATTCATAATTGGCTGATTTCATTTCTAGAGGTGTGTTTATTATAAAATCTGGTCTATAAATAAAGACATCTATTGGATTTAAATTATTAGTCTCAGCGCTTAAAGGATCACCCTCATAGGCATAGTTTCTAGCAAGATTAATGCCTCCCCACCCTACAAAAGTGCCTGCTCCAATGAATTTTTTATCTGCATTATCATTATCTTCATTGCTAGGCATGTTAATAGCTCCGCTAGCGATAAAAACACCTTCTAGGTTGGCATTGGCATGGATAGCAGAGGTGGACGGATCATCATAATATCCTACTTCTGGACTGATGGTAATATTCTCTGAGACAATAAAGGCTAAGAAGCCACCAGGTTCTACCTCGGTTAGCTTAGCTCCTGAACCGGATGTATCTTCAAATTCTAAATCTCCATGGACAAAGATAATAATGGATTCCCCGGCAACAACAGACCAAGCATTGCTATCGTCAATAATCATGTTACCATCAGAGTAACCAATATATTGACCATTCTCATCAATGGTTGGTTTGCTTGGCTGGCCTGGCTCAATAGTTTGGGCTTCTTCTCCAAATTTTCTATAAAAGTGTGCATAATTTTCTACAGGAATGGTCACACCATCAGCATAGGCGTTATCAGTGTCATCATCATCTATGCCATCATCAGGAAGGCGATCGAGAGAATGAATCCAATTTTCACCCTCTTCGTTGCTTTCAACAGAACCTCCCCCAGTAATAGGATAGCCAGCAGTATCAACTGTTCCATTTGGTTCATTTAGGAAAACTCCAGCTTCACAAAGGGTAGGATCGTCAACTTCAGCTTCAGCACAGGTTGAAGGCACATAGCTTCGAATTGCAACGTTGCCAACTGGAGTGCCAGCGTAAGCGTTCCCGCCAAGAATTTGCCACCAAGCACCATTGCTAATATTGGTATTGATGAGATAGAAGTTTACCTCTGATTGAGGAACCTCGAGAGCAAGGTATTTACAAACGAATGGATTTTCTAGGTTTTCTGGTCCAGGACAAGCACAACTCCAAGCGTTTTCAGGATCTGCAGGAGGCTGAATACTTAAGGTGAGTTCATAGCTGTCATCATATTCACCCGCTAATATTTCATAAGATGTGCCATTATCCACAAAATCAGTCTCAGAAAAACTAAGTAAATCATTAACTAATGACATACCTTCTATTTCAGGATCAAAACTAGCAGCAGCAATTCCAGAGGAGCAAACGCCGTCAAGACCTGATGTTCCAACTGTAACGTTATATTCATAAAAACCACCGCTAATGTAAGGTGTAGGAGTGGCGACAGTGATGTTGAGATTGCGTACACCAGAAGTCCAGGTGGAGGCATCAGCCCAGGCATAGTAGGAACTGTCACGGTTGGCTTCATCTTGATCTGCGTCATCAATATTGCTACCACCAGAAGGTAGTGATCCTGCAGGTTCATATTTTTCTAGTGTACCAGGATTATCACCGGTGACATTTGTAATAACTAATGGAATTCCGTTCATATCAAATAAACGTAATTTACCACCAACTTTTTCAGAGGAGCTAGAATAATGAGTAAAATTAATTGATGGCACATTTGGAGTATAATAATCGTCCCAAGCTGTATCAGAAGTATAAGTAGCTTCATACATACGACTAACAATCACAGGATTACTCGCAGCATCCATCACATTTATTACCACATAAGGAGTTGGAGTAGGGGTAGGAGTTGGAGTGACAATAATGATATCAATAGTGCGATCTTCATTGTGCCAAGCAGATTCCTCCCAATGATAGCCAAAATTAGAATAGTTATTTTCGCTGTTATATAGTGTTGCTACAGCAGGATCATTAGGGGTAGCTGTGACTCCAACGATGATATCTCCTCCAGCTGTCCGATAATCAGTTAAACCTCCAATAATTGTCCCAACATAAACCCATTCCATAGCTGGTTTGTCAAATTTACAACTAGGAACTCCATAGCAGCAATTTTCAGGTTCTGTGATTGCTGAATCCCAATCACTCCCCAAACTAACGCCAGGACAAATATTTTTATCTTCCAGTTGCTCTATAGCAATAAGATTACCGGCAGGGTCTTTAATATTAACTGTTAATTGGGTTCTTCGTAGTAAGTAATGAATATAGTGATCTCCATGGTCAAACCAGCCACTATCAGCAGTAAAACTTGCCTCACAACTCTGATCATCAGCACAGGCGTTACTAGTTGCTGAATTAGCACCATTAGTCAACTCCCAAGTATCAAATAGATAATCTTCTGGAGGATTACTTGCTGTACAAGTGATTGAGTCTTGATTATAAAAAGGTTTGGATGAGGTGGTGGAATAAGCACCAGTATTGTTACAAGCCCAGCTACTAGAATTATTAACGTCCATCACTTCTGTAGTACTGCCATTAGTACAAGAAATACTTAAAGTACTAGATGTTATGCAAGGATTAGAAGGAAGACATTCGTCGCCACAAGGGCAACCAGTGGCAGCACAATTGGGACTGTAGACATAATCTGAACCAAATCTTACTCTGGTTAAGACATAAGCTCGCTTTGTAATATCAAAGTTACATCGACAAAAAGTACCAGCTCCATCGCCAGTACAGTCATCGTATCTCATTGACTGACATTCATAACTGATTGAATTAGCAGTTTGATCTGGATTTCCATCTACACACCTCATTGAAGCCCAACTTGTTGTAGTACTCATAACTGGCCACTTGTAGTCATCTGGCAAGCTATCAGATTGAGGCCTAACACCATACCATTCACCAGTATCCACAATGGATGTGGAGTTAAACTTGCCAGTTGCATCGGTACTCACTATTTCAGAATTATTTTGTCCATCATTTACCTTAACATTTATATTAGGTACAGCAGCTCCGCTATGGGTATCTTTGACATAGCCACAAATTGGGAAAGGAGTTGGAGTTGGGGTTGGAGTAGGAGTGTTAGTCGGGCTTGAACCACCACCACAACAACTATGGCTACAAACTGACCCAGTACATTCTCCAGTATCAAGGTCCGGACTGCAATCGTATGAACAAGAACACGGTTCATGGTTTCCACAATCTGCACAATCATCATCATCACATGACATAGCAAAAACTTTTTTAGGAGAATTAAACAATAAAGTGCAATAAATTATTGTAATAACAATGAATCGAAGGGATTGTTTGCCCAATGTTTTATTAGTATTTTGAAATAACAATAGCATATTGATATTTGACAGGGTTAGTATCCTCCATTACACGAACAGTTTCACCTACTTGAGGTTGAGCTTGTTCGAGAGAAGTTTGTTGCCATGGGCCCTTTTCTTCAGTTCTTATTAATAAATCTGTATCTTGATTAATTGTAAATACTTTTGTTTCACCACCCACAAAACCAATCTTTATTACATTCTGATCAATTTCAAGAATTTTAGCCTGTTCATAATAAAAATAAGTTGAACCTGCTGGTTGAATGGCATCCTGTGCCATAGGAGTGTAGGTGGGATTTATGGGATTTATTTGTATAGCTTGTTCATCTAGATGAATTGTTTTTTTATTTGCAAAATATATTTGATTTAGAATAACCACTAATATTAGAATAAAAATAATTATTAATATAATTGGCAGTATAAATTTTTTAAATTTATTCTCAGTTACATTCAATGAAGGTTGAGAGTAAAGTTCTTGTTTGTGGTTTTGATAGTCGCTTATTTGATTTGTTTTTTCTGTCATTATTGATTGTTGATTGAAAATAAAAAAGTAATCCTTATTTTAATAATAACAAATTTTCTAAATACTTATCAATATAGAAAATTATTAGTATCTGTAAATTATGATATGCTAGATAAATTCAAATGCATATTTATTACTTATCCCATTTTAAAGAAATATGTCCTATAATACGCAAAACAAAGGTGTTTCTAAGTTAACACCTTTCGTTTGCTTGGTTTCGATTAATGACAATGGCTGTCAACTCAAAACTAAAATTTTTTGGGAAATAACGAACTAAGCAATGCTCTTTAACATCCCAAAGAATGAAAATAAAATAGAACACTAATTATATACACACGTAGTACATAATGACAAGTGCCAGTGTGTTGCTAATTTTTAAATCAGCCACTTTTAATATTGTTTTTAAAAAAAAAGACAATTTACATCTGGTATAAAGATAATCTTCAGATTATCCTAACCTAACTTTTGACAACACATAGTGACAGTAATTGTCTTCACCTCCATTAAGTTTTTTAAGTAAATTTTGCTTTGATCAAAGTTTTCGTGAGGGAGAGTTTGTTTATAAATTTTTTAAATTTAAAGATAATTTGTAAATAAATTTTCCCTCATCGAAAGCTTGGACATCTTGGAAAAAATTTGTTTTTTTCATATTTTTTTTGGCAGGAGGTGCCGAAATGCGTAGGAAAGCTTTTTTCAAAATAGCATTGGTTGTACCAGTGCTGGCTCTCAGCCTTGTCTGGGCTGTGGGTCTGGTGATGGCTCAAGGTCCCAATTGGGGCGAAGTTCAGAACACCGCTGTGCAGGCAGCGGGTTTAGTAAGTGTCGCCAGCCCTGCAAATGGTGACGCGTTGACGGTGTGCCCAGAGGGGCCACCAACATGCGACTTCACTCATCCTCAGGCGGCTGTGGACGCAGCTGAAGATGGTGATGAAATCAAAGTCGCGACTGGAATTTACACTGGCGTGGAGACACGTTGGGACCCTGGCCTAGCGTGGGACGTCACTGGAGTGGTCTTTGTCAACAAGGCATTGGTCATACGAGGTGGCTATAATAGCACCTTTACTCAGTGGAATCCTATGGAATATGTCACGCTGATTGACGCTCAGGCTGCCGGCCGGGGCATTTATGTGGCTCTGGGCAATTTCCAGGTGGTGCTGGAAGGATTGCAAGTCACTGGTGGTAGCTACTGGGAAACCGATGCTAGCTATGGCGGTGGAGTCAGCATGAACGCTAATACCATCATCAGTGATTGTGTAGTGTTCGGTAATGACGCTGAATATGGCGGCGGAATCTATGGCAACAGCCACAGTTTCGAAGTCATTGACAGTCTGATTACCGGAAACACGGGTCGTAATGGCGGCGGCCTGCGTTTTTCAGGAGATGCTTTAGTGAAACTACGTAACACTAACGTCATTAGTAACACCAGCACTATGGCTGGGGCGGGTTTGTTCCTGAGGACTAGGACAGTGGCGACGTTAACACACAACAGCTTCTTGGGCAACATCGCTGGCACGAATGGCGGTGGAATGTTCCTCATGCAGGAAAGTCAGGCCAGGCTCGTCGGGGAAACCAACACCTGGCAAAACAACACGCCGAATGATTGGGTGACCCTGATGGGTTCAAGCGTAGTTACTCTCACAGAATCCGTAGACCCCCCTACCTCGACACAGACGATTACTATCACTCAAGTTGCCAATCCCAATCCGGCAGTAGCCGGCGAGCAAATCACCCTTACCTTGAACGTCGTGGGTGAGAGTGTCCAGGAGCCAGTGATCGTCACTCACACAGTCCAACCGGCTCAGGCTTTGAGTTTGCTGGCGACCGCAACGAGTTACGACACGGTCATCATCGGCACGACCGCGGTGACAACCTGGACGATCACTCTGACAGACAACGAGCCGTGGATGACCAACTTGTCTTTCATCTTGTCCGAAGATTTTGAGGGCGATCTCGTCAGTCGCCTGCAAGTCTCCGGCTTCGAGGCACCACCGGAAATGTTGGTTCCCGTCAACCCAGCGTCGGAGATTCGATTCATCTACCTCCCCCTCATCCAGGAAGGAGGCTGTCAATGAGAGTTGACTGAGGGGGTAGAGATATTTTGCACGTAGTCAAGTGCGCTCTACCCCTTCAACAACTTTACGTTCAGTCTGTTTATTTCAGACCAGCTCGCTACAGCAGCGAGTAAAAGGTTTGATTTAAAAAGGCTGGCAAACAATTCTTTGGGATGCTTGCTAAAGCTGTTAAGCTTATTAGCTTAACCTTGACAGTTTTAGCGAGGACAAATTTAGCAAACAATAGCCTTTAATTTATTGAAGTCTTTTTTTGCTACCACATTGTTTTTGATTATTTCGGTATTTTTTTCTACAGTGGTTACTCTTTTATTAATAACTTTAATATTGCCTTCTACACTTACTAATCTTTTATTGATTTTTTTAATATCTTGTTTTACATTGCTTAGATCATTTTTTACGTCACTCAAGTCTTTTTGTACATCGCTTAGATCATTTTTTACGTCACTCAAGTCTTTTTTTACATCACTTAAATCTGTTTCTACATGAAATAACCTATCCTCCACCATATCTTGTCTTTTATCAATCCTTGTTACCACTGTTTCTAATTGATCAAATCTGGCATCATGTTCGGCAAATTTTTGATCATGTCGATCAAATCTCTCATTCATATGATCAAACATAGTCGTCATAGCTTGAATGAGGGTATCAGCTAAATCTTTACCAAATTCATATAACATGGTTTGAGTGACATAATCATTCTTTTTTTTAGGATCTATAGGTTTAAGGTTAATTTTAGGTGGGATCATTACTAACTTATTTATAACGGACAATTCTGACATTAACTGTAATTTTTTGAAAATTGCCTTGAATTAGAAAGTTCTATTTTAGGTGAAAATGTTTATAAAATAATGATAGTTAGTTTTAAAATTATTGTTTGAAGTTTTTACTTTACTGTATTACTGAAAAACTCTTTTATTTGATCTAAAAATTGTTGAGGATCGTAATCACTCTTAATTAAATAACCTCGTACGCCATATTCAGCCCCACGGGCAATTGTCTGATCTTGTGAAAGGTTAGTTAACAAAACTATAGTTGTCGCAGGTTGCTGATGTTCTTCTGGTTGATTTTTAAGTATTTCTAGAATCTCAAAACCATCTTTCCCAGGTAACATGATATCCAGTAACACTAAATCAAAACCATCAGCTCTTAAAAGCTTAAGACCCTCATCTCCATTTGCTGCCTCTGTAACTTTAAAACCTTCTTCTGTCAATAGAGTCACGTAAAGTTCTCTTAATTCTTTTTCATCCTCAATAATCAAGATTGTTTGAGTTTGTGGTGCATTTGGCATTTTGCCTTTTTTTATTTTGTTATTTAATATACGCAGTATCTTTCATACATACCAGCTAAATTTTGAAGAACAAAATTCAGGGTCCAAAATAATTCTTTAATAATTCGGTAGTAAAGTCAATATATAGCATTTTTCAATATGTAATGCAAATATATTAACTAAGTTGAAACTGTTTTTGTTTCATCTAAATTCATTTTATGTTCTTGAGCTGCTGTATTTTGACTTTCAGCTTTTGGCTTGGCTTTAGGTAGCATTAAAGAGAAAGTAGTTCCTTTGTTAACGATGGATTTAACTTTAATGTCTCCTTTATGGAGCTCGGCAATTTCTTTAGAAATATATAGACCTAATCCAGTGCCTGTTTCTTTTATTTTTTTATATGAGTGATTTAATTTAGTAAATTTAGTGAATAGTCGATTTAGATCTTTGCTTGGAATTCCAGGGCCAGTATCTTTAACACGCAGATAAACATGAGTTTTGTTGGTTTCACCTATAATAGTAACCTTACCTTTTTCAGGTGTAAACTTAAGAGCATTGCCAACTAAATTTTGGATTATTTCTCTTAATTTATCTTTATCCCCTTCTACACACATAGATTTTTCTGCTCTCTCAAAAATAAACTTAATATTTTTGGTGTCTGCAATAGGAGTAAGTTCGTCAAATGTTGCTTGGGCAACTTCGCGAAGATCAAAAATATCCTTTTTAAGTTCAATGCGGTGACCCTCAATACGAGAAATGGTTAACATGTCGTTCACTAAATGAATTAAACGTTCAGTAGAGCCATAGGCAATTTTAATATTCTTTTTAACATCTGTAGCTAATGGTTTTTTAGGTCTATTAATTGCCATCCACAAGTAATTTTTAATGGCTGTCATCGGAGTACGTAATTCATGAGAAGCAATAGAAACAAATTCGTCTTTTAGCTGATCAAGTTTGATTAATTTTTCATTAGCCTTTTTAAGCGCTTTTTTATCTTTTTCAACTTGTTCGAACAAGTTGGCATTTTCAACAGCGATGCCAATGATACCAGATAAGCTAGCAACGAAAGCAACTTCTCTATCTGTGAGTTCTTTAATATGTCGTTTGGTACTAAAGATAATAGTGCCAATGGCCTTATCACGAACAATAATTGGAAAAACAGCACTAGTTTGAATGTTGCCTGCTTTTTGCATTTTGTTGCATACTTCTTTCGAGATGGGCGGATGCAAAATGTCCACATAAGAATGAGTAATTAAATGCTGTCTTTTTTCTAATACTTTTATGCAATAGTTTTGCTTAGCTTCTAAAGGAGTAATAATGTTTTTAAAAGGTGTCTTTTTACTTAATTTTTTTTCTACTTGGTAAGCAGTGTTTGTGCTAGAAAAAGAAATTCTTTTAAGTACAGAATAACCGTCTTTCTGTTCTTTAATAAGAGCAAGAACAGCAATGTGAAAATCATGTCCCAGTTTACTTACTTCCAATAATACGCTATCTACCACTTTTTGCACTAATTCTCTAAAGTCAACTGTAGTTAAGAAAACTTGAGCAACGTTGCTCAGAGATTCAAAATCGTTGATTATGTTTGTTTTTATATATTTTTTCATGTGTTTTTATGATTTTCCTAGTAATACCTGTTTTACTCTTTTTGTGTCTCGTCCCCCACTCCATTCTCTGACAAATTCCCAAGGAACAGTATCAAAGATTGGATGTGATCCACCTAAAAATTTTGTGTGCTGTGGTTTTTTTGATCTTGTTACTACTAGAGGTAAATTATCTTCTGTCGCTTCCTCAATAGCTCTTTGTGTATCATCAATATTAGAATCTTCTCCTCTTCGGTTGTAGCTGCAAGCAGCAATTAAAGAATCTGGTTGACAGTATAAGTGAGTTTGTAAAGTATCATCAATACCATTACTTAACATCTGAATAGTACGATAGTGATGCATTTCATCCCAATGTATAATATCAGCTAATGCTTCATCACTTATGCCCAAAATTTCACCTACATTTTGAACCACTGGAACTCTCACAATAACTATGTTAGTAAAAATTTTTCGTACTGCTTCTGGATCTTTCAAAATTTCTGCCATTACCATTGAGGCTTCATTTTGTGCTAAAAACTCATGGTCAGCTATTTTAGTAAGTATTTCCCATGGGCCGAATAGTGTAAACGGCTGCTCTGGTGGTCTTGATTTAATTTCTCTAACTCTTCTAGTTGTTTCGAGATGTTTAATATCCCAGAATAATCCCCAAACATCTTCTGAGTGTGCTACAATAGGAAGTTTGAGTTCATAAATGACTTCTTTAATTAAAGATGGGATTTGGGGATCATCAATGCAGGTAATTGCTGGTTTTCCGTCTTCTAATGGTAAAATGTCTTCTACGAAGAAGGGATGTTTTAAAGGTGTATCTGGTTGTTGATTGTCTGAGTTAAGCTGTCGTTGGTCTATTTCTTTTACATGCGACATAGTTTGAGATTATATAAGAATTATTACTTTTTTTAAAATATATAAAATAAGCATAACGTTAAAACATGAGGAACTCATATTTAACAGATAAGTTCCTCATTTCAAGAGATAATATTTTCAATTAAGCTAACGCAGCTACTGCTGCCTTAGCACATTCTTCGTCTTGACTTACATCAGCTGAACCTCCAACTCCCACAGCACCAACTACTTTGTCTCCTTCTTGAATTGGTAAGCCTCCAGCAATAGCGGTATATCTACCACCGTCAAGAGAAGTTAGACCATAGTAGGGTTTGTTTGGAGCACTATATGCCCCAAGAGCAGAAGTTGGAAATTTAAGTGTGGCACTAGTGTAAGCCTTGGTATAAGCAAATTTGGGACTGACAACTAAAGATCCATCCATTTTTAGGGTAGCAATAACTGTACCATGTTCATTTACAACGCAGGTTGTAATTGCAATACCAAGTTCTTTAGCTTTAGCTTCAGCAGCCTCGACTGCCTTAAGGGCTTTATTAGCGGTTATCATATTTTCTCCTTATTAATATATAATTATGATGACTCTTAGATATATATTTTGTCAATATGATGTTGATTTTATAATTGAAATATATATATTATTATACATGATTGCTATGTATTGTTGTGTGTTGTGTATAGAAGATTAATTATTATTTTAGAAAATAAATATGTCATACTTAAAAGATTTTAATTGGGGTACTCAAGAATATAAAAATAGCCCAATTCTTAAAACAATTCCTTTTAAACCAACTCCTGAACAAATCACTAATATTAAATTTAGATGTGAGGGTTTAAGAGATGGTTTAGGGTTAGTTAATATTGTACCTAACGTGCAAAAGTCAATGGCTTACATAGACTTAGTTCATCGTTTAGGCATTAGAAATATGACCGTTGGTATTTACCCTGGTGAAGGTGGAGCAATGGATAAGTATATTCAAAAAATACTTAAAGAATTAAATAATAATTATCCTGAAATTACTCCTCTGGTTTTATGTTTGACAATGGATAAATCAATAGATTGGGTGCTTAAATGTAAAGAAGTTAATCCAAGGCTTGAAGCTTTATTATTTATTGGTACTTCTCCATCTAGAATGATTGCTGAAGATTGGGATATAAAGTTTGTTTTAGATGAAATAAAAAAAGCTTTCACTAGAGCTAGAAAAGAAGATCTAAATATTATTGGTGCAACTGAGCATACTACTCAAACCCCTCCTCAATTTTTGGAGAGAATTCTCAAAACTCAAGTTGAAGCCGGTCAGGAAAAATTAAAATCATTTATCATTGCTGATACCATTGGTTGTGGTACTCCACTTTCTGTTTATCGTTTAACAAACTTTGTATTAAAAACATTGAAAGATTTAAAGGCAAAACATGTTGAAGTTGAATTTCATGGTCATAATGATTTAGATAATGCAACTGCAAACAACTTAGTAGCTATAGCTGCTGGAGCAACCTATATACATACAGTGCCTAGAGGTTACGGAGAAAGAGCTGGCAATACACGTTTAGAATCTGTGTTGCTTAATTTAACTAGAATTGCTGATAGTAATAATATAGAGCATAGATGGAATTTAGAATACTTAGACTTATTGCTTAGAACATATGATAAAGTTTTAAAAATTCAATCTCCTCAGAATGGCATGATGGGTTTAAATGCTTTTAGAACCGGATATGGTTTGCATGCTGCAGCTATGTATAAGTTATCTAAGAAGAAGGACGAAGCTAAACGAGAAAAAAAACTAAAAGATGTTGCTGCCTTTCAAAAAATGTATGCAACTGTATATAGCGCGATTGATCCAGAATCTGTAGGTCGTAATCATGAAATAGTAGTTGGCCCTCATATTGGTATTAATGGAATTCAATTAGCTGCAAAGCTTTTAAACATTAAAATTAACAAAAAACAAGCTTTTGAAGTTAAAAAATTAATTTCGTATTTAAATAAACCTTTCACAAAAGAGGAGTTTACTGATATTATTTTTACCGTTGAAAACGGTAGCAACGGAAATAGTAAGATAAAATAAGTTAAAAGTTTAATTTTCTAGGATCTGTGATTTCACCAGTTATACAACTAGCAGCTAGTACTTTTGCTCCAGCTAAGTAGATTTTTCCTGGCTCTCCTTTTACCTTTCCCATTCTTCCTGGAAAATTACGGTTAGTAGTGGAAATTACACAGTTTTCTGAAGATGAGACCCCTCCTGGTCCAAGTCCACAACAGGCACCACAGCCTGGCATTAAAATTTGTGCTCCGATTTTTTCGAAAATATCTAACAAACCTTCTTTCTTAGCTTGGTTGAAAATTTTCATTGAAGCGGGTTGAATCGTTAATTTTGTCTTAATTTTTTTAACATTTTTTAATATTTCTGCTGCTTGTCTTAAATCAGTTAAGTTGCCTCCTGTGCATGAGCCAATAAAAGCTTTATTGATTGAAATAGTCTCTTTTTCCAATACAGGAATTCCATTACTGGGATGATGTGGTAATGCCACCATTGGTTTAATAGTAGAAAGATTAAGTGACAATGTTTGCGCATAATTTGCATCAGCATCACTTCGAATTTGCTCAAATTGCTTCAGAATTTCTTCTTTATTTAGATTTCTTACTTTTTGTAAATGAGAGATTACTGCTCTGGTTGGTTCTGTGACAATCCCTGTTGTCGCGCCTGTTTCTACAGCCATATTAGTTAAAACTAATAATTCATCAAGATCCCATAAAGTTAAACCTTCTCCTGAATATTCTAAAATTTTACCAATACAATTCCCTTCTTTCACATATGGATGAGATAAGATTGTTAACATTACATCTTTTGCTGTGCAGTAACTAGGAAGTGAGCCAGCAAATTCAACTTTAATAGTTTGGGGTACTTCAATAATGGTTTCATTTTTCAAAAAAGCACAAGCCATATTGCTTGCTCCTATGCCTAGAGCAAAACTACCAGTTACGCCACTGGTACAAGTGTGGGAGTCTGTTCCTATTAGAACTTCACCTGGCCCGGCAAAAACATTTTCTAAAGCTAAAGTATGACAAATCCCTTGGCTTCCTTCTAGAGAATTTTTTTGAAGATAAAGTTTAAGTGAATGTTTTTGTGCAAATGCTCTTTGGCTAATTCTGAGATGTTCGAATTTTGCATCCTTCATACAAACGGAGTGGTCTTCAAATAAACTAATACTTTCTATTTCATCAAGTTGATATTTTTCCTCTTTCAAATTTTCTTCTAAATAACTTTCTATCATCGGGGCAAAGATTTCATAAGAGAAACGATGAGTTGGTTTTACAACAATAATATCTCCTGGTTCAACTAAGCCAATATCTGGATCAACATTAAGACTATTTTTCACTAAAATTTTTTCTGCTGCTGTCAACGGATGGTTTTTTTTCAGTTCTCGGTGTGCGACTATGGGCAAATCCACTTCGCCCTTAAGTCTTTGTTTGGTAAATTCAAATAACCCTCCGGCTCTGAAAATGGCACGTCTGATAGGATCACTATATGGTATTGGTAAAAGAGCTTTTTTGTTTTCTCTAATATCAGCTAAAATTTGATTAATTTCTTGAGTACTTCCTTCTATTTCATGAATAATGGGTCCACCAATATTTAAACAGTTTTCTTTAAAAATTCTTTCTACTTTACCAGTAGCAATAATCAACTTAATTCCTGCTCCTTTTAGAGCAAGAGCAGCATGTTCTCTAGAAGATCCACCACCAAAACCTTCTCCTACAACCAAAATTTGATACTGGTTATCCATGATGCTTTGCTCAGAAATACCAGAAACTCCTGATAAAGCATAGTTAGCTAAATCTAAAGATTTATAAAAAATGGTTGCTTTAGTAGGTAAAATACCATCTGTGGAAATTTTTTCACTTAAATTTTTTAAATGTTTATCTTGAATTGAATCAATTTGTTCACCAGAAAGTTGTTTTTCTAAAATATCCTCAAATTTTTGTTTAACTAAAAGCAAAACTTTTTGTTTTCTTAAGTCTAATTTAAGAAAGTCACTATCAGTGATTTGGCTGTTTTTTTTACCTTCTGACATTATTTATTGAATAGTTAATCGATAGGCATTACCCACTTTTTATATTGTTCGATTTTTCCTTTGACTGCATCAAAGTAAGTTTTTTGGATTTTTTTAGAAATTGGGCCAATTTTTCCATTATTTATTTTATAATTATCAATTTGAGTTACAGGTGAAACTTTAGCACCTGTCCCTGAAAAAAAGACCTCATCAGCAATATATAATTCCGTTCTATCGATTGATCTTTCTATTACAGGGATTCCTTCATCTTGAGCAATCTCCATGACTGTTTTTCTAGTTACACCTTCTAAAATGTTGTCAGTAATAGGAGGTGTAATTATTTGATTGTCTCTAACGATGAAAATATTTTCAGCACTACCCTCGACAACATGACCAATATTGTCTAAGACAATTGCCTCATCATAACCATTTTGCAAAGCTTCTGTCTTAGCAAAGGCAGTATTTACGTATGCACCAAACACTTTAGTTCTGGCTGGTATGGCATTATCTTCAATTCTTCTCCAGCTAGAAGTTTGGCATTTCATACCATCAGTTGGCACGTAATCTCCTAATGGATAGAGATAGATAGCTAAGGCATCTTTATAAAATCCAAATTTTGGTCCAATAGCATTATCGTCAATAAAAACACTAACTCGAATATATACATCTTGATTGATTTTATTAATTTTTAATAATTTAAGAATAATTTTTAAAAATTTATTATAAGAATAATCTTTGATGAAATGATTCATTTGGCAAATAGTGCATGAGTTCTTTAATCTTTTATAGTGATCTTGAGGACGAAAAACATATAGTTGTTTTTCTGTTTCGTTGTAGTGAGCTCTCATTCCAGTAAAAACACCAAGACCATAAAGAAAACTAGTGTTAGCAATATTGACTGTTGCTTTGTCAAAGTTTATGAATTTATTTTTGAAGTATACTTTGAGTGAGGTGAAATTTAGCATAATTAAGTTAGATTGTGTAATTAGTAATATTATTAGGCATCGTATCAGATTTTTTGATATTTTGTTTAAAAAAATCAGTATGTCGTAATTCTGGATGATAAACCAAATATATTTAATAAATAGCTTTTTAAACGCTTTTTTCTACTTTCCCTTTTAACTCCGTTAAGTACATTCAAGATAAATGCAAACCTATTGACAGAGTATTAGTAAATAAAAGCAATGGTTTTAAATAATGACTAGCAGAAATCGTAATGTAAAAATAAATAATCGGTGAGATCATAAGCAAGCTAAATATGTATTTTGCTTCTAGTTGTAAGATTTTTTCATATTAAGTTCTCCTTTGTTCCATTTATTTTTTCTTCTCTGCTTCTCTTTCTTTTTTCATACTTTGAAAATAAGCCCGAATATCTTCAGAACTTGTTAAAAAATATATAGTTGCTGCTGAGTAAGCTGTCATCAAAAAATAAAAGATAGAAGGAATCGGCGAAGGCATAGAAATAAAAAACAAGGTGAAGCCTACTGCAAAATATGCAAAACACACAATAATCATAGACTTTTTGGCAATACTATTACCGGCTAGTGTTTGGGTAACAACAAAAAATATGAATATAGTTTTAAAAAAGTCCAAGCCAGATAAATTTCCTTTAAACCATTTAACAAAAAAAACTATCAAAGTATAAATCATATAAACATTTAACATTTTAAAAAGCTTGATTCTCCCTCTTGCTGCTTTCTTTACTTGTGGCTCTTGTACTTTTTTTCGTAGTCTTCTCTGTAGGTTAAGCGGAGGATATTTAGCTCTCTGTGCTTGCATAAATAAATCAATATCTTTTGATATCCATAAAAAAACTGCAGCTGCTACGTAAAGCAGTCCAATAATAATTAGAGAATAAAATAAAAATGGTGTCGACCTGCATCGAGGAGCAAAAATCAACAACCCAAGAGCAGCTGAGAAAGAAAGAAAAATTAAGATTTTTTTAGCCGAAATAAGCCCTTTATATGTAAACGTCAACAGCGAATATAAAAATATTACTCTGATAAAATCCTTAATATCTAAGATACCTTGAATGCCACTTAATACTAAAGAATAAATTTCTACCAATACATATAAACCAAAAATAACAAGAAGTTTGATTTTACCTTTTTTAAGAGTTGTTTGGGGTGTTTTTTTCTTCATAGGCACGATAGTACATTAACAACAATGTTGGCAAAATAAGATTTATGGATGCTGCATAAATTAAATCAAACCATACAACTTATAATAATGCCAATCATTTTTATTGAAATTGGATAATGATGTGGTTTTAATGCTTGTTTTGTTGTTGGTGATTTATTCATCCCAAATTACTTTTTTAACCCTTGGTTGTAATTGCCAAATACCAATGATTAAAATACAGGCAAATAGGGTTTATTCATATTAATTATACAGCACTTATAATACTTTTTCTCGATATTGTATAATTAATTTCAGTGAAAATTCATTTAGCTGAAGTAGTTGACCATAAAAAAGGGATTTTGTTAATTCTAACAATAACTTGTTTAGCAATTTTTGCCATGATGAACTCTTCTTTAAAGAAAAGTACTCTTGAGCAACGAAAGCAGCAAGATGAAATGCTTGTGTTTATAGAAGAAGATAATCCCAAAGTTCTCAAAGCAAAACAAGAAGCACAAGCATCTCTTGATGATTTTATAAATAAATTTAAGAATAGATCGCAATTAGGATTAGAAACATATTCAATAAAAACCTTTTTTGGTGAAGGTGAAAATACAGAGCACATGTGGGTTAGAGTAAACTCATATCAAGATAGAATCTTTTATGAACTACTCGCGAATACTCCATATGTCGTTACTGACCTTCATATGTATGACGAAGTAGAAGTAAAAAGAGTAGATATAGAGGATTGGGTGATTCGTGACCAGGATTTTAATGTTATTGAAGGTGGGTATTCTATAGAATTATTGATGGATAAAAAATTATAAAGGCAAGTTTGAGAATAAGAGGAGTTAGTTACTTCATAGTCAGCCAACCAGCTTCATATTAATACTATCAACAATTAGTCACTACATTTATATTTTTTCTGCCATATCAAGCAGTTCTTTGGGTAAGTGCTTGCTCGCATCTAAGACTTCTATTCCCAGCATAATGTAATTTTCATCAAAATTAATTGATATAATGGAATTTTTCAGCTTTTTTGGATCACACATATACGTATTAGTTGATTTTTTATTAGAAGTGCTCAACTTAATATAAGCTGCATCGACAGATTTATCGTATGTAATTTTCGGTAGTGGGTCAATTTGAAATTAATTAAAATAAAGAATTGATAAATGCACCTACTAACGCAGCAACAATTAACGACACTACCCAAAGAACTATTTTCCCGAAACCCATGAGTTGATTCTTCATTTGTTGCTTATCAATTTGGCTCACAAGTGTAGTGATTGCCTGTTGCGTGGAAACATTATTCTCTAAAAGATTGATGATAATTTTTTCTATTGCTTCATCTATGGCTTTAGAGTCTTTAGTGGATAACTTAAAAGTCTTTCCAAAGTTTTCATTTGTGCCAACACGTGCTTGTAGTTCTTCAAGGGCAATTGTATGTTCACCTGTTTTCTTAGCTAATTCTCCAGCATTAAAATCAGATTTTTCATTTTTCACCATGGTCTACTCCTTTTTTTTAAGAAGAGATTCACCAGGAGAAAGGGCAACTTTTTTTCCAGTATCATCTTCAACATATACAGTTTTATTTTTAGCTTGAACTAAAGCAGCTAGCGCAAAACGGAAGGCACTACTTTCATTAGAGAAATTCCATTCACCAACCAAACCTTTCAAAGCTTGATAATCGCCATTATTTACTTCAAGAGTTATTTTTGTGCTGTCACCTGCTATCTTTTTGATTGCCATAGTATGTAGTATACTATGCTGAGAAAATAAATATGGTGGCATTTTATACCAAAGCAATAATTTCTTTAATATCCCACTGATGATCTGCAACTCCAACAGCCATAGCTGGAGTAGTTCCCAAAGCTCGTTTTTTATTCAAAGACTTATGAGGTCGGCAGAAGTTATAGTACATGAAGTGAAGAGCTACAGCATACTCTAGGTTTTCAATTTTTTTAGAAAAGCCATTAGTTAACCGAGTGAATCGGCGCATACTCATTCTCATGGTTAGATTTTGTCGTTCAACATAACTGGTCGAAATTTTACTTTGATCTGGGTTACCCTGTACGACATCCTTTTTCAAAGAAACAAAATCAACCGGGCTATATCTTTTCTCTCCTTTTCCTTCACCATAAATTTTAGTTAATACTCCATAGTCTATATCTGTGCCAAATACCTCCTCCATGGGGATTAAATAGGCCTTGTGACCGTCTGTGGTTAATTGCACTCTATTAGTCAGTCGGGTCTCTAAATCTTTGTAAGAATTCATAAGCATACTCAGCACTTCTCATTCCAATACACCAGCTTGGTACTAACTTGGTGTCAGCATCTAGAGCAACCCATGTCCACACATCACCATAGCCAAACTTACCTCGATGTTCTTCTGGTACATTCTTAGCCTTAGCGTAACAAAATGCCCAAATTTCATCACATTGAATGTTTTTACAAGGAAGATTTACTAAATGTTTGTCTTGATATTCGCTACAAGCTTTGCCCACACTCTCTAACAACCTGGTGACTGTACCCTTTGCAGCTCCGGTCATTCGGCAAGTAGCTCTGATCGAGTTACCCTCAACTAAACAAGAGATTATTTGTGTTTGTTTTTCTGGGTTTAATCTGTTCATAATTAGTATTATACATGCCCGACTAAGTATGTCAATACGCATGCGAGCAAGTATTGACAATACATACCTGAGCAAGTAGAATATTAACTTACATATGAAAAAAATAAATCCTCATGCAAGAGCACTGGCAAAAATGGGAGCTTCTAAAGGAGGCAAAGCCAGAGCTTCTGTTCTGACTCCAGGAGAAAGATCAGAAATTGCTAGAAAAGCTGTTAGAACCAGGTGGGCAAAGAAAAAAGGAGTACCTATTGAAAAAATTGGGGGGCAAGTATCTGAGACCGCGAAAAAAATCATAAATAAATTACCAGAAAAACCACAAATACCAATATCCCTCTTTCCCGGCACTTTAACCATGGGAAGTGTAGATTTTTCTTGTCACGTTTTAGATTCAGGTAAAAGGGTACTTGTACAAACAGGAGTTGTTAAAGCTTTAACAGGAACTAAATCAGGAGATCTAAAAAGCTATCTTTCTTCTCAAGAAATAAGCAAGTATCTTGATGTCGCGGACATTGTTAAACAAACTATTGGTTTTGTGATTCCAGGACGATCACGGCAAGCAATTGGATATGAGGCTACATTATTAGTGGAAATTTGCGATGCTTATCTCAGAGCTAGAGAAGATGGGAAACTAAAATCCTCTCAACAGAGAGTAGCAAAGCAAGCAGAAATTATCATACGTGCTTCTGCTAAAGTTGGTATTATTGCGTTAATTGATGAGGCAACTGGCTATCAAAAAGTAAGAGTTAAAAATGCACTTCAGCTTAAACTAAAAGCTTTTATTACAGATGAAATTCAGGAATGGGCAAGACAATTTCCACAAGAATTTTTCTTCGAGTTAGCTAGGTTAGAAAATGTTAGATATTCACCCAGGAGTCGTCCTTTAAGATGGGGTCGTTATATTATGATGTTTGTATACAACGCTATTGATCCAGATGTTGCTACTGAATTGAAAAAAAGATCACCCAAACCACAAAAGGGGAAAAACCTTCACCAGTGGTTGCAAACCTATGGTAAAGAAAGATTGCAAGCTCAGATAAACCAAGTGCTTGGAGTAATGAAAACTTGTAAAGATATGGATGATTTTAGAGAAAAATTCAAAGCGATTTTTAAGAAGGACAAGAACGAGCAACTTTCTTTTTTTGACTTAACCGAGGTGCAGAAGGCTTAACTTTGACCTTTTTCCTTTTAGGCTTATCTTTAGTAGCCTTTTTTACTATTTGTGAAGCTAATTTATTTACATCTATCATAGATATATGATAATACTGACGCGCATAAACAGTCAAGAATACTTAAATTCAAATTGACCCACTACCCGATTAACAGTCACATGATTTTTTGGAGCGGTTGGGATTTTAGGATCAATTGGGTTGAAACCATGCTCAATGGATCAGAACTTATTTTCAATGATACCTAGAAGCATAAAACAATGCTATAAATTTTTCATAGCTCAGACAAATCCTTTAAACCATCCGCAATCGTCCTCTCCTCTTTAGCAACATCATCTTTGCCAACAGTTGCGGAAAAGGTGAAAGTCGATGCTCCATAATTTCATAGTTTTTCATTAGGACTGATTAAGTTGATTTTTGAATTTTTCTTTAAATACAACTTTTTGAATTCTTGGCTGTAAATTCCAAATGCCAATTGGTAAGAATAAAAATCTTAAAAGAGTAGAACTAAAAGATGTTTTGTTTTTTTCGACTGAGGTAAGGCTCAATGTTAAAAAATATATATAAAATATATTAAAAGGTGCAACCCACAAGTGTAGTAAAGAACGTTTTGTAAAATAATTCGGAGCATCAATGACTTCAAAATTTACTTCTGAAGGAAGGGGCGAGAACCTGAGTTTTAAGTAATTGCCAAATAATACTAATAAGCTTAATAAGAATATATATAACTGCCAATTTTTTCTTGATTTATTTAATTTGTGCAAATTAATTCCTACTAATAATCCCCAGCCATAATAGAAAATGCTATAAAGAAAATTTATAGTAACAGCCAGCAGTTTTAAATTTGAATTATTTAAAACTATGTAAATTAAAAAATGTGCTAAAGCAATAAAAAATAAATGTTTTGCTTTCAGTTGTAAAATTTTTTTCATAATTCAGCTTATCATGTTGCGGTATTTGCTTCTTCATCTATCAGTTTTTTATATTTTTGAAATATTTTTACTTCTCTCTCGTTTTTGTCTGTGAGTCTATCGTAGAAATAAGGTTCAGAAGCCCATTCTTTAAATCCTAAAAAAGACTCATTATTTTTTCTGTTAAAAGAAAAACACCAATGCTTAGATAGTGTGTTATTAGTAATTTTAAAAAAGGGGGCAGGATTCCATACAGGATAATAGGTATAAGTTTCATCACAAATATAGTACCAAGTTTGATTCTCAAAAAGGATAATAGCATAAACTGTATATTTTTTTTCTATGATTATGCTACCTTCTATTTGTCTACTTCCTACAGCAGCTAGATGTAAATATTCTTTGGGAAGATCTTTTATTTTATTTGAAATACACTGTATGATCATTTTTTTTAAAGTATTAAGAAAGTTAATATACAAATTTATATTCTACATTGATACCTGTAGTTAAATTTTTAAACCAATGAATTACGATGTTTGGACCATTTTCACTATAATGAACATGCTGCATCTTAACCCATTCACCAGAACCGTAGTTCTCAATTAATCGAGGCACATCAGCAAGTTTGTCTTGTTTCATAATAACCTTAGTAAGGTCATTACTCATAGATTTGGCTTCCTTAAGAGCTAACTGTTCAGCTACAGTTTTTGCTCCTTTATGGATAACAGGACCTTTCTTAACAGCAGCTTCGCAAGCCTCTCCGGCTCCTTCTTTTATAGCCTTTTCAGTCACTTCCTTTGCTGTCTTTTTTCCAGCTTGTTCTAATGCTTCTTCAGCTCCTTCCTTTATTAGTATTTTACCACCTGTTTCAGCAGCTTGTCTTAAGATTTTCCATTTGTAGTATTTTAAGTAAAGATATCTAAAGATATCATCTAGAGGAACACCTGGATCAATAGTCTGAGATAGCCGGATGATTTCTACCGTCATCATAGCAATTTCTTTGTCAACATCTGATGCATTAGGGTCATTTAAAACTTGATTAGCCTGATCTAAGTCTTTAACATCTAGTCCAAAGTCTAGGAGTATTGAACCTCCAATTAAAAGACAAACTCCACCACAATTTCCATACTTGTCTTCATAATTCACCGGACTATCATAGTTGTACATATACCTATGAAGAGAAGGAGGGTTAGGAAGTTCGCCAAGGTATGTATCCTGCGTCAGCCAAGTACCTGTTTCCGGGTCATAATGCCTTGCTCCAAAGTAATATAAATTGGTGTTACTATCCCACTGCTTCTGAGTTAAGGTATAGGCATTATGTGGGGGTTGCCAGCCACTTGCCCCAGCTCCATGTTGATCTCCACTGCCATTGTCTGGCAAAATAGTGCCGTATTCGTCATATCTGTAGCTGTGGTCACTCTGAGCCTTGTGTTTTGAGGTTGCTGCTATATTCCCTTCACCATCGTAGTGATAAAAATATTTAGTACCATTAGGATTTTCCTCACTCTTAAAGTCTTGGTAAAAAGCTAAATCTACACCTTGAGCTATACCTGGCAGGGTTGGATCATTAGTAGTTCTATACAAGTTATTTCTCTGCCCATTCCACATGCTGTATTCAACGATTGGGTCTAGCCTGTCAAAGGTGTATTGAGTTTCTTTACCTGGTTGGCTGGCTCCAGGGTAATATGTTTTAACTAAGCGTCTGCCGTTGCCATCGTAAGCTAAATTTGTATGGGCTAAGTCGTTAATGACTGGTTTATTTGGATTACTTTTTTCAGAATTATTATCTAAACCATTCGTTCCTTCACCTGCATCTGTTCCACCTTCTCCTTCTTGTTTGCCTGTTTGCTTATCTTCTTTTTTATCTTGCCCTGTTGTTTTTTCGTCAAGCAAAGCTTCAATTGTAGGAGTTGCCTCTACATTTTCTTCTAAAACTTCTCCCTCTAGAGTTGGCGACAATTCCAAAGAAGCCAGTAAATTCTCTGTTGGGTTTAAAATTGGCACTAAAGTTGGTGACGGAGAAGGATCTGGATTAACTAGTGAATCTAAATCTATAGTTGGTTCTGGAGTCAGGGTAACAGTTTCTGTTGTTTTTGCTAGCACACTGGCTGCTGGTTTAAGGCTTAAATCAGTTTCAGCATCATTTGGATTCTGCTTGTTCTGCACTATCTGTCCTTGATAATCCTGCGCTACCACCAGCCTGTTTTCTTCATCAAATTCATATCTCACCCCCCCATCTACACCAGTTTCATCTTTGACCAACTTATCAATCCTATTACCATTAGCATCATATTGATAAACATGCTCCACGATATTTGGCGGCATTGGGGAGTCAATTTTAATAGCTAGTAACTGATTAGCCTCGTTGTAGTTATAATTCCTAGTCTCTGCTCCTTGTTTTAAATGTTCAGTTAAAATCGTTCTATTACCAGCAGCATCATATACATACTCAGTGTTTTGTTGATCGTCTGTTTCTGCTTTAGTTAAACGATGCAGACCATCATAGTTATACATAGTTGTAACTTTGCTAGGCTGTCTCCATCCATATTCTGCAATTTCTTCTGTGATATGCCCGACTTTGCTGTAGCTGTAATTAAATTTGCTAATTAAATGATCTCCAGAATCTATTTGATTGTCATGAACTTGCAGTGGTCTATACACTTTGTCATAAACAATTTTTGAATAACTAGAATTACTGCGATTAATTTCTACTGGGAAGCCTACCTTGTTGCGTTGATAATTGATTGTGCCAATTTCTTCACCTTGGTCGTCACTTGCCACCTGGCTTGCTGGATCTTTCACTTCTGTTTGTTTTAACCAATCATTTTTAAAATAATTATGTGCCACATTACGACCATCTGGGTAAGTTAATTGAGTGAGATTACCTACTGCGTCATACTGATAATTAAGCCCTTTGTTTAAAGGATCAAGCTGAGAAATTAATCTATCTAAATCATCATAACCCCAACTTGTTGTACCTAAATTATCAAGCATCGTAATTGGGAAATTAGTTTCAGAATATGAATACTCCACGTTATGGGAAGGATATTGAATCTTAGCTAACTGATCATCTGGATAATATTGGTAAGCAGTAGTCACACTATTAGCATCAATTCTCTGCGTCACATTGCGCTCAAAGTCATAACTGTATTGCCAAGTATTAGCTAAAGGATTAATTTCTTTAGTTAAACGATCTAGGCGGTCAAATTCAAAGCGAGTGGCATGATTTAAAGGATCATTGGTTTGCACTAAATTGCCATTAGCATCATATTGATAGCCTGTTTTAACATTGCTATCCCCTTTAGGTTCTACTCCATCTTTAAAATTATTGACTACCTGCACCAATCTATACAACGGATCATAGTTATATTGATGCAAAGTCTCATCAGCTTCGGTTTTAAGGGTTAAGTTTACAGTTTTATCATAAGCATACTTTTCTGTTTCATCCTCTGCATTGGTTTTTTCAATTAATCTATCTAACTCATCATAAACATAATCTGTATCATTTTCTTCTGCATCAATTAATTTCACTAAATTGCTATTTGGATCATATGTTCTAGTTGTTAAATTGTTTTCTGCATCATGGTTTTTAGTCAAGCGATAAACTTTATCATATTCAAATTTATCTATATGCTCATTTTCATCAGTTAAGCTTAATAAATTACCTACCGCGTCATATTGATATTGTTTGGTGTTGGTATATGGATCAGTGGCTACTCTAATTCTATTCAGCGGATCATATTCGCTTGTAAATGTTTTGCCGCGTTTGTTAATAAATTCAACTAAATTATCTACTTTGTCCCAGCTGTAAGATTCATGATGTTCTTCTGGATTTGTACTTGTGACTAAACGGTTAAGATTGTCATAAGTATAAGCATTAGCATGATTGTTACGGTCAATAATTTTAAGAACGTTATTTTCCTTGTCATAATTAAATTGAGCACTGTGTTGATAAGCATCTATGACTGCAAGATTGCGATGAGCTTCGTCATAAGTAAAATTGGTAGTAAAACCACGAGGGTTGGTTAAGCTGGTTAAATTGCCATGTAAATCATAAGCATATTTGGTGCTAACATTAGTTTCTTGATTAGCTGGACCGCCGGCAACAGCGTTTTCTAGTCGTTCTTTTCTTCTATCAAGCGCATTATAGAGATAAGCAGTAGTAATTTGATTTGCATCTTTGAGGGCTGCTAAATTGCTGTTTTCATCATAATTAAAATCAGTTTCACCAAGTTTGGCGTCAATAATTTTGACTAATCTATTGATGTTGTCATATTGATATTGAGTAAGAAAATCTCGTGGATTAGTTAGCTCCAAAACATTACCTTGCTTGTCATAGCTGTAACGGGTAATTTGATTTTCTGCATCTGTGATTGTTAAAACTCTATCTAATTCATCAAGTTCATAACCAGTACTATTATTATTTGGATCTTTGATAGTAGTTAAAGCACCTGTTGGGCTGTAAAAATATTCTGTACTGACATTTTGCTCGCTATTGGGCAAGCCAAAGATTGTATTTCTAGTTTCTTTAGTCAATCGCCTCAGTGGATCATAAGTAAAATTTGCAACTCTACCTTCTGCATCAATTTGTTTAATCAAATCACCAAGCTTATTGTATTCAAAACGAGTCATGCGTTCATCATCAGTGCCCGTTGCTTCTGTGAGAGCGACGAGATTGTAAGTAACATCATATTGATATTCACTGCGATGCTCTTCAGGAGAAATCATGGCAGTTAACTCATTCATTGAGCCATAAAGATATTGAGTTGTGTGATCTAACTGATCTTTAAACTCTACTAAGTTCTCTGAATTATCAAAGCTATATTTAATGATTCCATTATTGGCATCAATTTCTTTGATTAAACGATTATTTGCGTCAAACTCATAATTAAGAGTGAAACTTAAAGGACCAGCTAGTGTCAGTAAATTATCATTAGCGTCATAGCTATAGTGATATTGGAATTGTCGTGGGTTAGTCAGGGTAATTAATCTGCCCAGCTCATCATAACTAAACTCTTGAGTATTGCTCTCTGCATCAGTGCTGCTAATCAGATCACCTGCTTGGTTATAGCTGAAAGTTGTTTTATGAGTATTAAAATCTGTAGCCTCTGTCAGTTGGCCGGATTGGTCATAAGTTAAATCACGGCTATCATTTTTGGCATTAGTTTCTTTTGTTAAATTACCATGCTCATCATATTCCCAAAAAGTTACATGATCAGTTTGTTTATATATCTCTTTTGTGGGTTTATTAAAGTCTAGGTTAAACTCTCTAGTGACTTCAAAACCGAGCGGATCTTTTTCATAAATAAGATTACCCTGTGCGTCATAATCATACTCGAAACGATTATTTTCTTGATCAATTTTGACTGCTATTTCTTTGTTGGCTGTGTATGCAAAACTAACTGTGTTAGTGCGTGCATCAATAATTTTTTCTAACAAACTGTCATTGTTAAATTGGTAAGTGGTGCTGTTAGTATGAGCATCAGTCACAACAGTTTCTTGACTACCTGTGCCTGGCTCACCACTATAACTATAGTTTTGGATAAAATTCTCACCAGCTACTTGTTGAACAACTCTCCGTTCTGCGTCATAAGTGTTGGTAAAATATGCATGACCTTCTGGACTGATTTTTTCTGTTAAATTGTGGTCTGTATAGGTAAATTGAGTTTGTCCGCCATTGCCATCTTTGAGTGAAATCAAATCGCCTTCTTCACTGTAACTTAACTCTAAGGTTTTACTCTTTGGAGCATTAACTTTTTCTACAAGACCTTGTTGGTTATACTCAAAATTAATTTCTCTACCACCATCAGCTGTAATTTTGCTAAGTTGTGAAAGCAAAGTGTAGCTAGCTTTTTCTCCGTATTCAAAATTAAGACCATTGGCGTTAGCATTCTCAAACCTAACTATTTCACCACCAGCATCAAACTTAACTTTACTTTGATCAGGGAAAATCAATTCATAACCATCACCAGTTTTAGTCAGCTTTTCATAATAACCAGCTTCTGCTTGTAAATCCGGCCCATTAAAAACAATAGCTTTGCCATCTGGATATTGCACAAACACACCAGTAAAGTCAGCATTATCCATTTCCAAAAGATGATAGTTATAACTATGCGTCCAGTTCTGGCCAAAAATACTTTCCCGGCTGCCCTGGTTGTTGTAAGTCAGATGCAAATCAATCGCCGGCCGGCCCGGCATGATTACTAATTTTTGCCGGTCAATTAAATTACCATTGAGAGTATTGACAGGATCACCAGTGAATTGGCTGCTGCTAGAGCCATTAGGTTCACAGGGAGGATTGCTTGAACATAGATACTTATTTACACGACCAGTATAAAGAGCACCTTTGTAATACCCGATATTTCTATAAAAAGATCCGCGCGTTACATAACCTCTGCCTTTTTGCCAAATTGCTTCATTCCCAGCTACGTCAGTAGCCACAATATAGTAGTCAAGATTGCTGTTTTGAGCATAAGGTAAGGCCACACTATAAATATCATTGCCGTTAGTAGACATTGGGTAAAGTTGACCATTAAAGTAAACTGCGACTGTATCCACTCCGCTGCCTTCATCAGTTACTTTGGCTTGAATGATAAACGTACCTTGGTTAGTAAAAGCTTTGACATCTTCAATCAGAGGTGGGATAAGATCCATGTTCTCATCAAAACCTTCTCCAAAGCTGATTGCATCAAAAACAATATGAGAAAGAAAATAAGCACCTTGTTCAACAACCACGTCACTTAAATAAACTGCACCACTGCCATCAAATTCAAAAGTACCCAGAGATACTGTGCCTCCAACATAAGCTGATTGATCAATCACTACTGTTGTTTCACCACCGGCGTGACTGACTACATAGCTGGCACCTTGAGTTAAATTTTGACCACGCAGTAATGGAATCGAAGCTATTAGTTCTACACTACCAGTTAAACCACTTTCTACCTGCCAAGTAGCCCAGTTATGAGGCGTGTTGTTTATGGAATTGCCTGTAAACAGCGCATTGCCGTTATAGCCGCTGCCAACTTCTCCCCAAAATTCAGGCTGGTCTGGATCTGTTTGTCCACCTGGTACAAAAAGAGGTTCTGGATCACTATCATCAATGATTAAAGATTGCTCTGTTGCTTGCTGCACGCCTTGATTTGGGTCTTCATCGGCAGCTACAAAAACAGTAAAGTGATTGGTATAAGCAATCAGCTCTTGAGTGTCTGGGTCAAATTTGCTTTCTAGCTTTTCCCATTGATTGGTATCTGTATTGAAGAAATAGAGCGCCAGTTTGTTTTGCTTGGCAAGTTTGTTATATAACGCGGTTTTGTCACCTTTGTAATTTGGAAAATCATCAGCTGAAAGTTGGTACCGAATTTCTAGATTTTTATCAAATTGACTGATTTTTTGCCCATGATCATTTTGTGCAATAACATTTTGAGTATTTTGTGAATCTTGGCTAGTGTTTTCGTCCCATTTACTAGCTGTTAGCTCAAACAAATCACTTACTTGGTGATTAACTTTAATAGTGCTGTTATTGAGACGCCTGTAAGAAGCGGTAATATCTTGATGGCTAAATTCTGCAGGGAAATTGATTGTAAGATTATTAACTATTAACTCACCGCCTGCTGCTGCCTTAATAACTTGCCTGGCATAAGGAATTTGTTTTTGTTTAACTTTAAGGCTGATAGGTTTAATTGTGGAACGTGAAAGTCTTTGCCGGCGCAATTTAAAAAAGATAGATGCACCAATAATTACAAATAGTGTTAAAAATAAAAAAGCAACAACTTTATGTTGTTTATTTTGAAGAATCTTTTTAGAATTAAAAAAAGAAATTAGTGATTTCAGCACTTAAAAATAAAGAATAATTTAATTGTTCAAAATCTGCAATACGTATTAGATGTGTTTAAACATTGTTTCAAAACCTTCATGCTAAAATAATAATGTGTTCAATAAAAAATTACTCTTTAAAACTCTTTGTTTTAATTTTAATTATCTTGATTTTTTTATTCAAAAAACGATATTCAAAAAGTAAATTGAATTAATGTTTCTCTTCTCCCCTTGCTTTTTGTGGCTTCTCAAGGTAAACTTTTCCAGTTATTATTAAACTTGAGTAAGAAACTTGAGTAAGAAAATAAGGATTAAATCATGGCAGCAGTTCCAAAGAATAAAATCACCAGAGCTGAAAGAGGAAAAAGAAGAAGAGGCAATAGGCCTAAAGTCGTTCGCGACCTTAATTCTTCTACCCAATTTCATAAAAGAGGTTTTGTTGCATCTGTTTTCAAAGCAATCGGTCTTAAGGTAAAATAGGCACAGCACTCTTCGTACCAGCTACTTTTTTTATAAAAAAGTAGGGTCCGAAGTGAATATAAGTATTAAATTGCTTATGTCAGACGATCAAGTAAAACCAACAGATCCACGTCACGAAAAACGTATTAAGTTAATGCAAATTTTATTTGCCAGTACTTTTAGTGAGGCAGCTCAAGAAACTGAAGATCCAGAGTTGAAACAACAGATTGACCAAATCATGGCAGAACTTGATGAATTAGATCAAGAAATATCTGAATTTGCTACAGAAAGACCTTTAGAAGAGATCAACAAAGTAGATCTTGCAATTTTACGTTTAATTATGTTTGAATCAAAACATAAAAAAACACCTAAAAAAGTTTTGATTGACGAAGCTGTTGAGTTAGCTAAAGAGTTCGGGACAGATACTTCTCCCAAATTTATTAATGGTGTTCTGGGTAAATTACTCATTGTAGAGTAAAGAATTCTCAATAAGCTCTATTGAAACTAAATGTCTGTTCACATTTATATATTAAATAAGTTAGTATTATTTATATGCAAGAAAGTAGACCACAATCTTTACATAAACTCATTAACCTTTTATCAGAAATAACGGCTAATGATTTTAATGAGATTTCAACAGAGTCATCTTTAGAAGATGATTTAGGTATTATTTTTGAAGATGACCTGAAGAAGATTGTTGTTAAGATTAATAATACTTTTGATATTAGTCTGACTAACAGTGATGTTCTGACTGAGCTAGAAGAATCAAACAGTACAGTTGGAGAGTTGGTCAAGTTAATAGATGATGAAATTGAGCTTGGTTAGGCGTTATCAATTTAAAATTAAAAATTAAAATAATGTTACCAAAATTTAAAAACAAACAATTATTAATCACTGCCTTAACTCACAGAAGTGCTCTTAACGAAAAAGAGACATCTGGTACGACAGCAGAAGAATCTAATGAAAGATTAGAGTTTTTGGGGGATGCCGTTTTAGAATTATCCACTACTCGTTTTTTATTTAATAAATTTCCAGATGAACCTGAAGGTATTTTAACTGCTTTCAGGAGTGCTTTAGTGAAAACAGGTACTTTAGCTGATGTAGCTCGAGAATTAGAGTTAGGTAAAAAAATGTATATGAGTAAGGGTGAGGAAGCTACTGGGGGTCGAGATAACGACAGTTTATTGGCCGATACTACTGAAGCCATAATTGGAGCTTTGTATTTAGACCAAAATTTTGATGCTGTAGAAGATTTTTTAAAGAAATATTTATTTGTTAAATTTGATGAGATTAAAAAGAATAGAGCTTATAAAGATGCTAAGAGTTTGTTGCAAGAAATGGTCCAGTCCAAAGGTTGCCCTACCCCAAACTATGAGGTAGTTAAAGCAGAAGGGCCTGATCATGATAAGCAATTTACTATCAATGTTTTGGTTGGAGATCAAATAAAAGGGACTGGTGTTGGTAAAAGCAAACAATTAGCTCAGCAAGATGCAGCTAAACAAGCTTTAGGAGAATTTGAATAGCTTTTAAGCTATAATTGTTTGATCTGATATGTTCTTGAGAATTATTAATAATTAGTATACAATTCAAAACCATGCTTAAAATTAAATTAGCCAGATTTGGTAAAAGAAAACAACCAATGTACCGCATTGTAGTTAACGAGGCACGCTCAAAAAGAGATGGTGCTTATGTTGCCAGTGTCGGTCATTATGCTCCAACTCAAGAGCCTAAACTATTAGATATTAATCTAGAAGAAGTTAAGAAATGGATTGCAAAAGGTGCTCAACCAACCGATACAGTTGCAGCTCTTATTAAAAGATACGAATCAGGTAATCCTTTCCCCCCAAAAAAGAAGAAAAAACTATCTAAAAAAGCTAAGGCTAAATTAGCAGCAGAAAAAGAAGTTAAAACTGAGAAATCAAAAGAAGAGAAACAAGCCAAAAAAGAAAAAGAATGAAACATTTATTAGAATTTCTGCTCATTCACCTAGTTGAACATCCTGATGAAATTGAAATCAGTGAAGAAAAGAACGATTTAGGTGAGGATGTTTATAAAGTAACTGTTCACCCAGAAGATATTGGCCAAGTAATTGGTAAAAAAGGCCACCGAATTAAAGCGATTAGAAAAATTATTCAAATTAAAGCTGCTCAAATTTCTGCAAGATTTAAAATTGTCCTCAATAATAACGATTAAATTTTTTTTATATTTCTTCAAATTCTTGTAGGAGTGATTGTTCTTCTACTTGTTGTTCTAAATTCTCAATTTTAAGACCTTCAATACCAAAGAGATCTTCATTTTCCATGATAATAATTTCTGTTTGAGATTTTAATTGCGAAGGAGAAAATTCTTTAATTTGGTTAAAAATATCTATCTCTGTTTGACCTACTTTAGGCAGTGGTGCTTTCAGGGTAGTTTTTAGTGATTGAGTAAAGAAAAAAGTGCTAAGTTCTAAGTTTGCTTTTGTTCTGGTCTCTTTGTCTTTAGTATCGCCTGTCTCTCTTTGCAATGATATTTCTGTGATGGTGGTTAAAGGGCTGATGAATTCAATAGTAGTGATGAAGTCTTCGACTTGATATAGTTTGCCGTCAATCGATAATTTTACATCAAGGGTGTCATAGCCTAGATTTTTATTCTTGGTACTAGGTTTAATTTCTGCCCCAGGACTGGCAATTTCTCCAGGAGAAAGTTCAAACTCCCTAATCACTATTTTAGTAGCTTGGGCAGTTTGTGTCAGCCCGGTTAGTAACTCTAATAACGGTTTATGTGATGGTAAAACCTCGTCTACTTTATTTGCTTGGGCAAATTCTGGTAATAATTTAATTTGTTCTAGTTCTAGAGCTTTTTTTTCTGTCTTAGCTAACTCGACTTGTTGTTTTTTTAACTGACTATTATTAGCTAATATTGAGCTGATTTGAGGGATAGCAGCAAAGACTAGAATTAATACGCCTGAAGCAATTAAGGTAACAGAATATACTAAATGTTTTCTGGTAGCTAAAAATAGTTTCAAGTTAAATGAACGTGTAATGGTTGGTTTATTAGGTTTTTTTGCCATCTAAATTTTATGATTATTTTGTATTTGTTGTTTGTGGTTCAATTCTTGCTGCACCGGCCGTAGTTTTCTGTTTTTTGTCCAAACCAATCATGATTTGTAATGAATATTCTCCTTGATCATTTCTTTGCAACGCACTTTTGTTGATTGAACTAAACTCTTGTTTGACTTCGTCAGAGCCTAGCTTGTCGAAAGCTTCATCCAAGGAAAAGACATTATTACTAGTTAGTCTTAAAGATAAAAGAGAGTCAGTGCCGCTACTATAAGATATTCCACTGATAAAGATATTGTCACTGAAAAGATTTGAGAAATAGTTAATTGCTTTTTGCTTATCATTTCTTTTGGTAAATAATTCCCTGATAAGTGTTAATTTGTTAGTAAAGATTAAAAATTTAGTTTCTACTTCTTCATTTTCCAAAATTTGTCCTTCGACTTGTTTCTGTTGTTTTTCAAGAGAGCTAACTTGAGATTTAATATAAAGGTTAAATCCTAAGACCGCGATAAAAATTACCAGATTAACAGAAAATCCAATTAAAACATATTGAAAAAGTTGTCTATCTTTTTTTTCAAATTTAGATAAAGTTAGTCGTCGTTGTTTAAGAAAGTTAATTGTTGGTTTTGACACTTACATCTCCTTTATCAAAAGGCCCATACAAATAGTCATAGCTTGGTGATTGGCTTGAGGAATTTCTCCACTAGCAACAGCAAAAGGTGAAGCAAGTAAAACTTCAATTCCTAGAGTTTGACTAATATATTCAATTAATCCAGGTAATTGAGAAGTTCCTCCAGACAGCACGATACGCTTTACAGCTTCTTGTGGTGATTGGTTAATAAAAAATCTGATCGCTTTCTGCATTTCATTGGTAAAGATATTAACAGTAGGTAATAGGGCATTTCTAACTTTGCCTTGAAAATGTTCTTCGATTAAGCCATAAGTACGCTTATATTCCTCTGCTTGTTGCATGTCTAAACCAATTGTTTTTTCTAGAGCTTTGGTAAGTAACTGTCCTCCACTTGAGTTAGTAAATACAAAATCCAATTCTCCTTGGTGTACTAAAGCTAAGTTTAAATTAGAAGCGCCAAGATGAGCTACTAAAGTAGTTGGATCAGTTTTTTCAAATCCTAAAGATCTAATAAGGGATAAAATTTGAGTTTCTAAAACAGTAGCTTCAATACCCAGTTGAAAAAATATATTAGTAAATCTTTCAATCACATCTTTTCTCACACCAACTAACAAAACTCTCATTGGGACACCTTGATCTTTTCTAGTTGGCCTAAATAGCACTTGATATTCTAAAGATAGATCCTCTTTTGGAATGGGGATATGTTGTTCTGCTTGCCATTCAATGGCTGAAGCCAGTTCGGCATCAGATAAAGTTGGCATAGAAATAATTTTTGTGGAGACAACGTTTTCTGGTAAACTTAATCTGACATCAGTTTTTGCAAGTTTATGATCTGTAAAAAAATTATTAATTAACTCTGTTATTTTTTCTGCTTGAGAATCATCTTTTGGGATATCAATCCCTGCTGTATTAAAGGTCTCAGCTGTTTTGGCTATCACTGGTCTTTTTCCTCCTTTACCAGAGATAGCTTTAATTGTATATGTTCCGATGTCTAGGGCAGTTGTTGACATTTTGTTCTCTCAAATATTAATTAGTTTTTATTTAGCGATTTGTTGTCCACTTACTAAAGTAAAGTCCATAAAAGCTGGAGCAGCAGGGATAGATCTGCTCACATCGATTGCTTTTGCTTCTTCTCCTGCTCCTATGTTTTTAGCTGCTGCAATAATGTTGTATTGAAGGGTACTGCTTGCTCCAGAAACAGCAATATTGGTATCAGCATATAAAGCTTTAATTCTAATTTGTCTATCGTCGGCATTAATACTGAGATTATATCTATATTGATAGGTACTACCATCCTCTGAACGATCTAAGAAATGATGGTCGGTTCTTCGTTGACTTCCGCCGCTCCAAGGACCATCACAGGGATCGACTGGTATATGGCGGGCAATATAATCTGAAGGTGATGTAGCTGGTGCAATAGCAGAGCTAACAGTAATCAGTAAAGCAGCTGCACTATCACAACTACTGTTAGACCAATCAATTGTAATACCAGTTCCATTTGCTGGAATTTCAACACTATGCCCCTGGGTGAGTAAGATATCTAAAGTAGTTTGTTCTGAAATTTGATATTGTACTGATGCGTCAGTAGTATCAAATTCATCTGATAACTTTAAATCTCCTCCTTTTTCGTAAGAAGCAATTCCAGAAAGGGCTTGTTCAACACCAGTTTCTGCTGCATTAAAAACTTTAGTTGACTCTTCTTGTTGAATAGTCATGAAACCTTCTTCTGAAGATCGAGTAGCAATGGAAATACCAATGGTTAAAATAACCACCATCAGCAAAAGAATTACTACAGCGATTACTCCGCTTTGTGAGTTTGAAGCTGACTCTTTGATTTTTTTCATTTTTTCTATTATGGCATGTTAGTTTTTACTGTTCAATCCTTTGTGTTTAGTAAAACATTAAAAAAGCATTTTTTAGTTAGAAAGCACCTCTTTCTTCACCTCCTCTTTTTTGATAAATGCCTTCCAATTAACTTGTCTATCTTTAAATTTATCATAAATGCTCCTTGCTTTGCTAATCATATTTAGATTTGTCCAAGAAGCATAAGTAAGTTCTCCGAGCCCGTGTTGCATCGTTCCAAAGATGTCCCCTGCTCCTCTGTTCTGTAAATCTAGCTCAGCTAATTTCATGCCGTTGTTGGTTTTACAAAAAGTTTCGAGCCTTTTTTTACTGGATTGAGATTTGGAATTACTGAACAATAAACAATAGCTCTCTTGACCTGCCCTGCCAACTCTACCTCGCAGTTGATGTAAACTAGCCATGCCAAAACGCTCTGCGGCTTCAATAACCATGATATTAGCAGTTGGTAAATCTATTCCCACTTCAACAATTGGCGTTGTCACTAAAACATCTATTTTATTTTCAAATAAATCTTTAATGATGTGATCTTTTTCTTGTTGTTTAAGTCTGCCGTGAAGTAATTTAGTTTTTAATTTGTGCTTTTTCATGGAATTATTGATTTCTGTAAATGTCTGCGTCGCAGCTGCGACGTTTTCAAAAGCACCGTGACGAGAAGGGTCTATAAATGGACAAACAACCAGTGCCAGATTATCTGGATTTTCAGTGAGTTTTTGACTAATCCAGTCAAAAGCTGCTGCTCTCTTTTTTTCTGGGACCAGCCAAGTATCTGTATCTTTTCTACCTTTTGGCATTTCGTCAATCAGGCTTAGTTTTAAGTGAGAGAAAATACTGAGCATTAAACTGCGTGGAATTGGTGTCGCGCTCATAGTAAGAATGTGAGGGTGATTAGTCAAGCTTTGTGCTTCTGATCTTTGATTGACTCCAAAACGATGTTGTTCATCATAAATTACTAGAGCTGGTTGTATTTGAGCGAAGCGGTTAATAACAGCGTGGGTGCCGATGTATAGTTTGGGAGTGAGAAGTGAGGAGTGATTAGTGATGGATTTATTTTTTAATTTTTTATTTTTACCAGTAATTAACTCTACCATTATATCTGGAAATAATTTTTTGAAAGTTTCCACATGTTGTTTTGCCAGAATTTGAGTAGGAGCAATTAGAGCGACGTTGTATCCGTTTTTTAAAATATGATGACAAGCAACGCCTGCTACAACAGTTTTACCAGAGCCAACATCTCCAATTAATAAACGATTCATTGGCACAGATTCTGTCAGGTCTTTTAAAATTTCATCAGTAGCTTTTAATTGAGCATTAGTGAGTTGAAAAGGAATGGAGTTGGGAATTTGGTCTTTGTTTATTTTTATCTGAGCGGCAGTTTTGTTTTTTTTCCAAAGTTTTTTGATTTTCTGTGAACGTTCGATTAAGCTTAACAATTCTTCAAGGGCCAACCTTTCTCGTGCGCGAGTAATATTTTCTTCTGTATCTGGGAAGTGAAGTTGAGACAAAGTTTGTTTTAAATTAAGTAGCGAAGTTTCTGATTCCACTAATGGATCTTTGATTTCTTTTAAATTGTCTACAATTTCTTTTTGTAACCTTCTGAGTGTGCCTTGTTTAAAATCAAAAAGACTGGAATAAATTGGAACTAGTCTACCGGTGTGAGTAGTGTCTGCTTTGAGATCTTCAACAATTGGTTGAGTAAAAGTTTTGTGTTTATTTAATTTGCCTGAAAAAAAATATTCTTCACCTTTTTTAATTTTGTTTTTAATAAATTTATTGTTAAACCACATGCATTTCACTCGGCCGGTATCATCAGCAATGGTTGCGGTTGTAATATTTCTTCTATTTCTGTAATAAGAACTTAAACTAATTACTTTAGCTTGGACGGTTACTAATTCATCAAGCTGAAGTTGGTAGATTTTGGCTATTTTGGAGCGATCCTCGTAACGTAGCGGCAAGAAAAGGAGGAAGTCTTTAATCGTAAAAATATTTTTTTGATTAAGTTTTTCTTCTAAGATAGCACCAATCCCTTTAACGCAGTCAATGGAATTTGAAAGTGAGTACATAAACAATTTGATTTTAGCCTATAAAGCTGATCACTGCACTAGCGACACTGCTTAAAATTAAAGCAGCCATAGCTGTGATAGCAAAAATTTTGGTGAAACGGTCTTGTTTTTTTCTGGTCATAATTTATTTTCTAGTTAATTTAATAAAATTTCTTCTATTGTTATTTCGTTGTGTAAAATATCAAACGTGATTTTGTTTTGATAGAAAAATCCCTTTTGACCTAAAATAACAGGAGTTTCTCTAGGAAGGCTTTCAACAACGTAAAAGGGACATTTGTATGAGTTGTTTTTAATATAAACTTCAAGCGAAATTTTATATCCGAGTATATTGCCAGCAATGCCTCTTATTTTTAGTTTACGACCCTTTTTATATTTGATGTTAAATAAATTAGCAATTTCAGCAGAACATAAACATATGTCTGCTCCAGTATCGAGAAGGGCAAAAAAAGACGTGTTTAGAATCTCGTGCTTGTGGCATAATTTTACTTTAATTAAAGGTTTCTTTACTTTGATTATTTTTCCGCTAGGGTATTGATAGGGAAGGAAATAATAGGGAAACTTAAGTTTCATTTTAAGTAATTATGCCAAAGTAATTTTGTGAAGCTGGTAATAAAGATATATCTTTTTTGTCTTTTGTTTTTTTTACAATAGATTCGAGAGTCTTAGCATGTTCAACAACTTCATTTTTATTATTCAAAGCAATCCAACCAGATTTATATTTAGCTAGTGGTTTAGTTAAATCAACAACTTTTTTTTGCATATTTCATCTATTTTACCACCTTAGTCAAAGGTATCATAAATAGTGTTTTCAGGAAATAGTTCCTTCAAAGAAACGTTAATTATCTTTTGATTTAATTTTAAAGTAATCCCTTTTGCCTACTTTAATTTTATCAATTGTTGCGACACCTAAAGTTTCATTTGGATCAGTTATTTTCTTGTCGTTACCATCTTTAAAGAAAACTGTTGTTCCTCCGCCTTGTATTAGTCTTCGAATTTGATTCTTACTTTCACTGGGTTTTGCTATAGAAGCTAAACTTATTAATGACATTGTTTCTGTAGTTATTACTGGCAATTCTGGAATTTGATTAGGTATTTCTCTTCTTTGCACAGTTTTTTCAAAATGCTCTTCCGCTTTTTTAGCGTCTTCCTGCGAATGTAAATTTTCAGTAATGGTAAGTGCCAATCTCTTTTTAAAAGTCATTGGATTTTCTCCAGCTTGCATAGCTTTTTCCATCTCTTCAATTTCGTCCATCGGCACTTCAGTTAAAATTTTGAAGTATTCTGTAATCATTTCATCAGCCATACTCATCATTTTGCCGTACATATTAATAGGATCATCGGTTAGAGAAACGTAGTTATTAAAACTTTTGCTCATTTTTCTACCGTCAGTACCGTTGATAAGCGGTGTAGTCAGCACCCACTTCTCTTTATTGTTGTAGATTTTTTGCAAAGTTCTACCCATCATCATATTAAAAGTTTGATCAGTGCCTCCAATTTCCAGATCAACATCCATCACGACACTGTCATAACCTTGGAGCATTGGGTATAAAATTTCATGCCCGTGAATTGGCAAGCCCTTCTTTATTCTTTCCTGAAACATGTCGCGTTCAATCAATTGTTGAACAGTGGTTTTAGCCAAAAGTTTAACCATGTCTACGTAAGTGAGTTTATCTAACCAATCTCCATTTCTACGGATTTCGATTTTATTAAAATCTAAAATTTTACTGGCTTGTTTTTTCCAGTTTTTAAAGTTTTCATTAATCTCTTCTTCTGTCAGCATTGGTCTGCTAGCATCCCTACCAGTAGGATCGCCAATTTTAACAGTGCCGTTGCCTACCAATAGAATTACTTCATGTCCAAGTTCTGCAAATTGCTGTAATTTCTTAAGCACAACAGCATGACCTAAATGTAAGAAGGCTCCAGTTGGGTCAATGCCTAAATAAAGCCTGATTCTACGCTCACCCATGAGCTTAGCAAGATCATTTTTATTAGGAAGGACCTCTGCGACTCCGCGGGTTAGAACTTGACTGGTATTATTTTGTTGATTTTGCATAATAGTTCCTATTGTAACGTTTTTTCTAATAAAAAATCCCCATCACTTTGGGGACTTGAAATGGTTTAAAGATAAACCAGATTGTTCAAGTGCTCCGTTACGATGTGACACACTTTAGCGCTATATACGGGCGCACCCGACTCAGACTTACTTTTATTTTCGGTCTGGCAACTCAATTGGGGTAATTCGATTAAAGTTATACGATTGGCTTACAGCTCTCGCCAATTTTCTATTGTCACTAACTTTACTCTACTTGATCCAATGTCGAAGTTTTTATTAACTTGTTGATTATTATTCTATTAGGAGATTCTTGTTTGTCAAGTTGTTGCTTCTTTAAGATTTATTGTATATCTGACTCCCCTAATATTAAACAATTGTTTATTGAGAAATTATTTGATATAATTTGATGTAATAAATAAGTAATTATAAATTATAATATAAATATGGCAGAACGATTAACACGACAACTAATTGAGAAAATTTTGAAACAAGATTTGAGTGATATTGAAAGGATAGCAAAAGAATATGATATACCAAAAATCTGGGTTTATGCAATTCTTCACTGTGATCTTATAGGAGTTAATGTTGTTGATATTATGAAGGCAATTCAAAGTGAACTTCTAGAAATAGAAGATACTTTACCAGCTAGAGAAAAAGGAAACCAAGTTCAGGGGATAGTTAGTGATTTTTTGATAAACAAAGATGAGCAAAGATAAGCAAATAAGAGTGGCTTTTTTTCGCATTTAGATAGTTGTGATTAACCAGTTTAACTCCTGTATAATACTGTTTATGGAAATTAACCTCTCTGCCGTTTGGCGAAAGATTAAAATACCTTTTATATGGCTTTATGAACAAGTTAATCTTGTTTATGAAACAGCGGAAGCTAAGTTATCTAAAACTAGAGTTGGTAAAAAAATTAGCAAAAAAAGAGCTAAATCAAGATTTGGTAAAAGAAAAAAGGGAAAATTTTCTGCTGCAGAAAAACGGCTGCGCATGATTAAAATGATGCGTTGGTCAGCTATTGGAGCATTAGTTTTTGTAGTTCTTGGAGTAGTTTCCTTCTTTGTCTTGTTTGCTTACTTCTCAAGAGATTTGCCCAAACCAGGACAAGTGGTGAGAAGAGAAGGATTTAGTACCAAAATTTATGATAGGAATGAGCAACTTTTATATGATCTTTTTGACACTGAGCGCAGAAATCCAGTAAAGTATGAAGAAATTCCTCAAGATTTAATTAATGCTACCGTGGCGGTTGAAGATAAAGACTTTTGGACTCATATTGGTTATGACAAGCTGACTATTTTACGTATTCCCTACAATATAATTTTTAGAAAAAGAGTTGTTGGCGGATCTACTCTTACTCAACAATTAGTTAAAAATGCTTTATTAACCAATGAACGCAGCATTTCTAGAAAATTTAAAGAATTAGTTTTAGCTATTCAAATTGAAAGAACCTTTACTAAAGAAGAAATTTTAGAAATGTATTTAAACGAGGCTCCTTATGGAGGCACAGCTTGGGGGGTGGGAACAGCTGCTGAGATTTATTTTAATAAGCCTGTTTCAGAATTAACTTTAACTGAGAGTGTGATTTTGGCTGGTTTGCCTCAAAGACCAAGTGCTTATTCTCCATACAATGGGAAAACAACTGATGATGGTGAACTGCTCTGGAAATTTCGTGCGAGAGGTGTACTCCGCAGGATGAGAGAGGATGATTATATTACTGGTTTAGCTTATGAAGAGGCAGTGGCAAGCCTTGAAGAAGTTGAATTTGAAAAGCAAGCTATTGAAATTAAGGCTCCTCACTTTGTTTTTTATGTGAAAGATGAATTAACAGAAATGTTTGGTGAAGAATTAGTGGAAAAAGGCGGTTTAAAAGTGACTACTACTTTGGACTTGGATTTACATAACGAAGCCCAAGAAATAGTGAAAGAAGAAGTAGAAGATGTAGCAAAATATGATATTACTAATGGCGCAGCGATGGTGATGAATCCTCAGACTGGTGAAGTTTTATCTATGGTGGGAAGTAAAGATTTTTTTGACACAGAAACTGATGGTCAATTTAATGTAGCAGTTGACGCATTGAGACAACCAGGTTCTTCGATTAAGCCAGTTACCTATTTAGCTTTATTGCAAATGGGTTATACACCAGCTAGCATTTTAGTGGATGTTCCAACCACCTTTGCTCCTAATGACAGTGCTAAAGTATATGAGCCTAAGAGCTATGATGGCAAATTTAGAGGTCCAGTTAGTGTTAGGAATAGTTTGGGTAGTTCTTTAAACATTCCAGCTGTTAAGGCATTAGCCTATGTCGGTGTAGAGAATTTCTTAGATTTAGCTTATCGAATGGGTTTTGATACTTTTGAGCCTAGTCAAGAAAACTTGAGACGATTTGGGCTAGCTATTACTCTTGGTGGTGGTGAAGTGCATTTAATTGATACTATGTCCTCTTATAGTAGTTTTGCAAACGGTGGTAAAAAAGTTGAACCAATAGCAGTTTTGAAAGTTGAAGATAGCGAAGGTCGTGTGCTTTATGAACACAAGCAAGTAGAAGGTGAAAGAGTATTTACAGAAGAAGGAGCTTTTTTGATCAATAATATTTTGTCAGACAATAATGCTCGCTTATTGGCGTTCGGTTCTAACTCTTTACTCAATGTCAGTCCTAACGTAGCTGTTAAAACAGGTACTACCAACTTGATGAAAGATAACTGGACTATTGGCTGGAGCCAAGAAGTGATTGTCGGTACTTGGGTAGGTAATAATGATAATACTTCAATGAAATATGTGGCTTCTGGTATTACAGGTGCCTCCCCTATTTGGCGAAGGATTATTGTTAGCGCTTTTGAAGAACATGATTTTAACGCTCCTGATTGGGTTGTACCAGCAGGCATAGAACAAACAGAAGTAGATAAGATTTCTGGATATTATAAACATGATGACTTTGAGAGCAGAATGGAATATTTGATTAAAGGGACTTTACTTGCTCCACCAGATCCCATTCATACTAAGCTAAAGCTTTGTAAAGGTGAAAATAAATTAGCTAATGAAGCTAGAATTGCTTCTGGTGATTATGATACTAAGGAATTTATAATTCTGCGAGAAGAAGATCCTTTCAGTCAAGATGGCAAGAATCGTTGGCAAGATGCGATTAATCTTTGGATTGAAGCACAAGAAGATGGTCGATATAAATATCCAACAGAATATTGCGGCACTAGTGAAGATGTGTTTGTGAAGATGTCACGTCCAGAGAATGAAAAGACTTATGATAATGAGGATATTGAAATACATATTGATGCTAATAGTGATCAAGGTATTGAAAAGATTGAATTATGGGTTGATGGCAGCCTTAGAGAAACAATTCATGATCGTTCGTATAGAGGTAAAGTTCATCTTTCCAAAGGCCAACATGAATTATATGCAAAAGCTAAATCTAGAGGTGGTAAAGAGGCAGAAAGTAATAAAGTGAAAATTGGGACAGGTGGTGAATCTTGGGAAAAACCAGAGGCAACGCCTACTCCTACTCCAACCTTGCTAGCAACATCACCTACTCCAGGACCTACTGTGACTCCAACAGTGACGCCGGAAGCTACTCCAACAACTGAGCCTTAATATTGAGTGATATAATATAAGCTACATATTTATATTGATATATAGTTTATTATGGCAAATTTGTCATCTTTTTCCATTTTTTCCGTTTAATACATTAAACATGCAAGAAAGACTCAGATCAGTAGATCAAAGGCAGTTGTTGTTTGAGGAATATCGTAAAAAGATCCAGCCGATTTTTGATGATTTAGGACTTTCTTTCTTAGGCAATAATGGTTTGACAGTTAATTTAATGGCTGGTTTTTTTATTGATTATCCTACGGTGTTTGACTTAGTTGTCAGAGAAATATTGAGAAACTTGAATGCAGTTCTAAATGAAGAAAGCTTTGTTCGATTCCATCCATCTTTTGAAATTTTTGCTTTTAAAACACTGATTAAAGCTATGGTTACTGGTGTTTTAGAAGATGAGGAAAATATAAGAAATTTAATTAGAGCATATGTAGATAGAGTTTGTCTTCTAGAACAAGATGTTAATTTAGAGACTGCAAAAGCACGAGTTTTTGTAGCAAAACTGGAAAAAAGGAAGGCAAAAATTGAAGCTTTTATTGATGGATTTAGAATAGAATCGATTGATAATCAAGATTTTGCTGTAGAGCAAATAGAATGGAATTTAGATCACAAGTATGTTGAAGGCAACGATAATTTAGCTACGGCGGCACAGAGACAAATAGCGCGATTAAGACAAGCGGTCGTCATTATTCCGTTTAGACGTTTAGATGGTCTTACAGAGGCTGCCTGTTTAGAAATTGTGATTGCTGCCTTAGTAACTGAAGTGATTGAAGATGTCCATTCAGTACATGACCTTTTACATCATTATGTAGGCTTGTGTATTTTAGATAGAGCTGAAGAGCTTGTTGCTACAGCTAAACCAAAGATTGTTGTTGAATCAGCAGCTACGGCTATGGTTCATGCTAAAGAAATTCGTTTAAAACCAAATCTAGTTTTAATCGGTTCTCTAGCACTTACATTATTGCTGGTTCTCACTTTAAAGAGTGATAGGGCAACTGAAATAAAGGAGCGTATGAATTTTTCAGGTGATCAACAGATTGCTGAAAGTTTTCTTGCGCCGGCTTTTTTAGCCGTTGAACCTGTAGATTGGCCTGTTGAACTGAAAGCTGCGACTGTAGAGGTAAATCCAGAATCATTTGATAGTGTTGAGGATTTTGAACAAGAAGCAGCTGAAGAAGTTGTGGTAGTGGAACAGGTCGAAGAAATAGTTCAAGAGGAACCAGAGGAAAAACAAGATGAAGTTGTTGAGCCTGTTGTTGATGAAACTTTTGAAGAACAAAGAATGCTAAGAGTAGAAATGAGGGCAAGAGCAATGGCGCCACCTCACCCAAGTACTTTTGCAAATTATAGTTTAGATTACTGTGGAATGGGATTTACTTGGGATGATTATTGCCCAGATTCATATATTGATTTAAATGGATCAGCTGCAGCAAAATATCAAATTTACGAACTTGAATTACTAGAGATTCAACAAGGTGCAACTAGCTTTTTAGATTTAATGGAAAAGATGATGCATTATTTTTATACTCGCGGTCAATATAATCCCGTTATTGGTCAACTTTTAGGAGAATTTAGTCAATTAAGAAATGAAAGACACCGATTAGAAACATTAGTTGAACAAGATATTTTTGATTATCATCATTTGCCCCATGATGATCAACTGGCGATTGATGCAGATAGGTTGAGAATGGAACAAAGGTTAGAAGAAATTCATGTTCAGATTAATAATCTACATAAACAAAAAGGCACAGCTAATCATGAAATGGAAATTATTGGTGAAGCTATAGATCAAGTCGAAGAAGATAAAGCTGTTTGTAGAATTTTTGCTTTTTTAACATATGTATTTTATGACATACTTAATTTTAATGTTGAGTACCAATATGTATCTCTTGATGATAATATTAAAGATATTCGTGTTATGAGTCATGCCAATTTAGTAGCTTGGATTAATGGGGAAAGATATGTTTTGGATCCAACTTGGGATTTAGTAATCAGATATGATGAGTATCATCAATTTCTAGCAGATGGTTATGGTCTTAATATCGAAGATACTGAGTTTTATTCAGAAATTAGACCAATTATGGAATACAATCATTAAATTAAAAAAAGTAAAAATACGCTAATTAAACCAGCTGGCTGAGTAATTAAGTAATGATCTAAAGTAATAATAGGGATTAAGAAAAATATTTTATTTAAATTAAGCTGTTTTTTGTTTAGTTTAATTAAATAAACTAGCAATAATATTCCCAACAAACCTGTTTCAGCTAAAAATAATAATCCAACATGGTGAACGGGTTGGATAAAATTTTTAATTTGTCTGGTATGTATATACTCTCCTAATTGTAAAATAAAATTATTTAAACCTGTTCCCCACCAGATATTATCTATAAACATTTCCCAAGCCGCTTGGTTTAAAAAACTTCTTCTTGTTAAAGAGAAACTGCTTGGATTAAGTTCTGCCAGATAAGCGATTAAAAGTGGGAAAGCGGTAAGTAAAGAGATAAAAGTCAGTGGATGTAAAAAATATTTTTGGATTGTTGTTCTTAAGTTTTGCAAATTTATTTTTTCTGCAAAAGTTGAAAAAAGCATTGCTATGATAAAAAAATTAAATGTTAGAACAGCGGAAACAGATTGAGTTAAATAAAGTGTATATAAGCTTGGTATTAATGTAAAAGCTAGTAAAGTAGATTTTAAATTTTTGTATTTCAAGTAGGTTTTGCACTCATTTTTTAATAGGGTGAATGCAACCATAATATAAATTACTAAAACTCCTCCAAGATTATTAGGGTGAGCTGTGGTGCCATAGGGTAAAATTTTTTCTTCTCCATTAAAAACACCTTTAGCAATACCATAGTATTGAGTGAGTTTAGTTTCTCCAAGAACTTGATATTTAAATAAAGATTTTTGTTGATGAAATTGATAAATTGCTAGCGATGATTGAAAGACCAAAGTTAAGATAATGGCGATAAAAATAGAGTTTTTATTAATTTCTTTTTTCTGTTTCAATAGTATATAGAAAAAAGATCCAAGCTCAACTAATCGCAGTAAAAAGTAAACAGAAGCAATTGGATTTTCTGTGAAAGCTTGTCTAATAATAAATATAGTTAAAATAGCTAAAAAAATGAAAACATTTTTTGAAGGTTGGATAATTTTTACCTCATTTTGTTTAAAGTAATTTTTGTTTAAGATTAGTTTAATTAAATAAACTGATAAAAAACAAATGATTAATCCATCTACAAGATAAAATTTTGGAATCAGATAATCAATTAATAAGCCAGTCACATAAGCAGTGGTCTGAGTTAACTTAAAAAACAAATTAAGAGGCGCCAAAAAAACAATTAAAAACAATATAACGTTAGTTAATTTAGAAATTATTTTTTGGTTCAAAAGTTTCATTATTTAATTGAGCCAACCAGTTTTGCATTAAATTCTTTTTCAACTTTATTAACAACTTCTCTTCTGATTGGTTCAACATTATCATTACTAATATTTTTCTTTGAATCTAAATATTCAATATTAAAAGTGTGATTTTGTTTATAAGTTTTTGTAAGTTCAACTTTATTGATCAATGAATTAGTTTGTTTAATTAAACTAATTAGTTTTCCCACTTTAGTCTTCTTTTCCAAGGTGAAAGTCAGATCTTCGTTAATCGCAGCTGTTTTTGGAATAGCTTGATAACTTGGATGAGAATGAACAATTTTAATTAAAGCTGACATATAGAGATCAATCGCAATCATTCCATTTTGTAGGATTTGAATAGTTCCTAATTTGCCTTTATCTTCAACAATGATATTTGCTCTTTGTTGCTCTCTTTCTTCTATTTGAAGATCCTTGATATAAAATTGATTTAATAAAGCTTCTAAATCACCTTTAGCCTCTCTATATGCTTTATTAGACACCATAGTGAGATGTAATTCTTCATTAGGTAAATCATCTTTTTGTGGATGATAAACATTGGCTAATTCAAAAGCAGACATTTTTTTTCTTTGAGGATTATGGTCAATTGCTTTTACTAAAGACGGAATTAATGATCTACGTAAGTAAACCCTATCTTCGGTTAAAGGGTTGGATAATTTTAAATGTTCATCAATTTGATAATTGGACTGTTGGGCAAGTTTTTCACTGACCATTGAATAGCTGTAAATTTCTTGCCAACCAATATTAACTAAAAAGTGTTTAATTTTGTTTTCAATTGTAAAGTTAACATTATCAGGCTTGGCGAGCGGAATAGCTGTTGGCATGACAACACTTGGTAAATTGTGATAACCATAAATTCTAGCGATTTCTTCAATGATATCTGCGGGAATTTTGATGTCTGGTCTAAAGCTTGGTGGAGTGACTTCCAACTGATAGGTGTCACCTTGATTTTTAATTTCAACGTTACAACCTAAGTCAACAAGAATATTTTTAATTTTATCTTGTTTTAACTCGATTCCTAAATAATCATAAATTTTTTCTGAAGAAATAGTCACAGTTTGTGATTTTAATTTTCCAGGAAATTCATCATAAATTTCACTGGCTACTGTGGCATCACATAATTCTTGATAAAGTTCTATGCCTCGTTTTAATACGTCTTCTGCTAAATAAGGATCAACATTTTTTTCATTTAATTGAGCAGCTACAGTTCTAATGGAATGAGTCATTGAGCCAAAACGAACTTTTTTAGCATCTAAAGTTTCTATCCAAAGTAGGATATTTTTAGTGCTTTGATTAATTGAAGTATTGACTGTACCTTTAATTGCTGGCAAGTCAATTATTTCACCAACACTATTTTCAAAAACTATTTCTCCTCCAACAGTTTCATATTTTTCGTTATCTAAGATAGTAAATTTTTTACCTTTCTGCGCTTCTTTAACAATAATATCTCCACCTAGTTCCATAATTTTGTCATAATCAAAAGCGTGAACTGGATGACCTAATTCATGAGTAATATAATTGGTAATATCAATGGCACTTTCATGAACTTGAACATCAATTTGTTTTAATCTTTCTGCCATCCATTTTGGAGTTGGATTACGTTTAATATCTTTTAAAACAACACAAATAATTCGGCTACAGTATTTAGGATCATTAACAATTTTTGGTAAAGGTAATTGATCTTCTTTAGTGCCTCGATAGTCTTTATTTTTTGTTTCTTTTAATTTGGCATCAACTCCAAATTGTTGCAAAATCACGGCAGCTTCTCTTGCCACTCCCCTAACACTCATGCTGTCAACACGGTTAGTGGTGATTTCAATATCATAAACTTTATCCTCTTTATCATAAATTCGTTCTACAGAAGGACCGCAAAGGGAGACATATTCTTGAATTTTTTCTGGGCTAGCTTTTGTATCTAAGTGTTCTAGCAACCATTTGTGTGGTATTAGTATGTTCATAATTTAAGTGATTAGTAATTAGTTTAGAGTTACTTTAAAATTGCTCCAAAAATCTTAAGTCAGCACTATATAAAAGCCTGATATCATCAATATTTAATCCTTCTTTTAAGGTATATGTTCTTTCAATCCCCCAGCCAAAAGCAAAACCAGTATATTTTTTTGGATCAATCCCTCCAGCTCTCAGGACATTGGGATGAACCATGCCAGCTCCACCAACTTCATGCCAACCAGATTTACAAAATTTACATTTTTTGTCTTTAACTTTGCCAGTCCCTTCACAAATATGACAGCTAAAGTCGACTTCAAATGAAGGTTCAGTAAATCTAAAGTGAAATGGTCGTAGTCTGCTTTTAACATTAGGTCCATAAAATTGATGAGCAAAGTGATCTAAAGTTCCCTTCAGGTGTTGAATATTAATGCCTTTATCTACAACTAGACCTTCAAATTGGTGAAACATTTGTGTATGGGTAGCATCCTGTTGTCTTCTATAACAGCGAGCAATATTAATCATTCTGATTGGCGGTTTACTTTTCAATCTTTCCATTTCTCTGACTTGCCCATTAGAAGTATGAGGAGTTAAAACCATTTTGCCGCCAACTAAATTAGGATGTCTTTTCCTTGGTTCATTGGCATCATAAGCAATATTTTTAGTAGTATCTGGTACATCTACAAAGAATGTTTCCCATTCATCACGAGCTGGGTGATCTGGAGGCATGTTCAAGCTTTCAAAAGCATACCAATCCCAATCAGCTTCAGGGTATCTAACGCGGGTAAAGCCAATTTGTTCAAAAATATGAGTAATTTCTTCCATGGCTTGAGAAATAGGATGCATGTGACCTGTTTTTGGTTTAATGCCAGGAATTGTCAGATCAACCCACTCTTGTTTATGAGTTTGAGTTTTAGCTTGTTCTTTAATATGTTTTTCAATACTATTTTTAAGTTGATTTAAAAGTTGGCCAGCTTGTTTTTTATCTTCTTTAGCTACATTTTTAATTTCTTTAGCTAGCTGGTTAAAGAGGCCTTTTTTTCCAAGATATTTTGTTTGAAGTTCAACTGCTGTTAAAGTTTCTTTAGTTAGTTGATTTTCTATGCTCTGGATTTTGTTATTAAGGGTTTGGATGCTGATATTTGAGTTGTTCATAAAGTAATTGTTATTGTAACAAATAATTATTTCTATAAATTAGGTAAAAATTTTATGCCATTACTAATTCATCTTTTTTAGCTATTGTTATGGCTGCAATTCCACATAATTCACCCAAGGTTTGCAATTCTTCGGAATCGACATCAGGAAAGTCTCTTTCTAGTGTTTCTTTTAAAGCCAATAGGGCAAATACAGTCAAATTGCCCTTTTGGTTAATACCTTCTTTTACCACTCGAAGATTAGAATAATGATCTGCTAATACTTCTGGTCCTATTACAGCCACTGTAGCAGGAAGATCCCCTTTGGCTAAATCTCTAGCAACTCGAGCATGATCAATTTGCTCGCCATTGCCACTTTCTACCTTTAATAAAGGATTAGTTAACCTAAGCTCATCAATATACTCACTACACTGTTTGATTGATTGAGGATGACTCATGATTCTTTCAATGTCGTTTAAATGAGGGGCATCGTCTCTAACAATGAGACATTGATTAATTGGCATTATAGTCTCTGCAACTACCATACAATCAGCAGCCCCTTCTAAAGCTAGCATAGCTTCTATTGTTTCTATTACTGGACCACCGATAGAATTATTTGTAGCAAGTTGACCATATGAAATATCACCCTCTAATAAAGCTAATAGAACTCCATATGAGTTACATAAAAAAGCAATTTTTTCTTCGGTCATTTGCTCAATAAGTTGAGCATAATCTGTCTCACCTAAAGCATCTAGCATTACTGTTTTTATAGCTTGATGGTTAAAGCTAAATTGATCTCCTTGAATCCCTACGAATTTTTTTTCATTTTCTTCTGACATAATTTTTCTCCCAATAAAAAAACCTCCTGTTTGGAGGTTTGGATTTTATTTACTAATAAAGATTTTTTTAAATATCCATAACCTCCTTAAATTTGGAGTTAAAAAAGAAAAAGCTAAAAAAGCTGTTATGAATATTATATGTAATCATTGCATATGCATTATATATATAAATTTTGAATTTAACAAAAGGAATTTTGATTAATTTATTTTAACGCTTTAAATGCAACATATTATAACCAGTCACAAAAGCAGCAATAGAGGCTTGAATAATATCAGGTGAAGTCCCTTGCCCCACTACTTTACTGTTTGAATTTTCGAGTTTCATTTCTACATCCACTGCGGCATCTGTGCCAGTAGTGTTAATTTCTACTTTATAATCAGTCAGTTTGGTTTTAATTTTACCGTTTTGTTCACAAGCTTTGAGCAAAGCGTTAATAGCAGCATCCACTGGACCTACTCCTTTGGCAGTTGCTTCAATTTGTTTGTTTTTTACTTTAACGACCATCTTAGCTGTTGGCGATTGACCATATTTAGTAGTAATTTCAAAATCTAAAACTCGTAACACTTTTTTCTTATCTGGAATGTAAGTTTGAATAGTGTTTTCAATAATATATTGTAAGTCAGCGCGATTAACTTTTTTACCCTTTGCTAAAAATTTGTTTACTTGGATAACTGCTTCTTTTAAATAGCTTTCTTTAAGTTCAAGCTTAAGTTTGTCTTTTAGTAATTTTTTTAGCTGTTTTTCATTAGTTTCTTTTTTAAAAAGTATTTCTTCTCTCTTGCGAGCACCAAAGGAACAAACTTTAAGTACATTAGAAGATAGAATTTTATCTACATCTTCAATAGTTGGATTAATAGTAGGTGGCTCTGCCAAAATTTTAAGAGCTGACTGTGGGTCTTTTAAACCATGCCCAGAAAGAAGACAAACATAAGTAGCATTTTTTTTGAGCTTGCCTTGTTTTTTTAATTTTTTCAAAGCTGCTAAAGTTGTAGCACTAGCTGGTTCAGCAAAAATTGATTCTTGACTGGCTAATTCGTGTTGAGCTTCTAGGGTATCAGCATCGTCAACCGCTACTGCCAGACCTTTTGATTTTTTTAAAAGATCAATCACTTTAATAGCATTAAATGGATTCCCAACAGCAATGGCGCCAGAAACAGTTTGAGGATTTTTAACAACTTCAAATTCCTTTAAATTTAAGTTAAAGCTCTTGATGATTGGTGAAACTCCATCTGCTTGCACTGCTATCATTTTCGGTAGTTTATCAATTAAACCCAATTTTTTATATTCTACAAAACCTTTCCAAATAGCTGTAATATTAGTGCCCACTCCCACTGGGACTAATATATAGTCTGGGACGTGAAATAGTAATTGTTCAATAATCTCAAAGGCTGCAGATTTTTGTCCTTCCTGTCTAAATGAATAATCACCAGCCAAAAAGAAATCATATTTCTTAGCCACTTTTACTGCTAAGTCAGCTGCAATTTGGTAGTCACCATGAACTTGAATTACTTTTGCTCCTACAGAAAGTGATTGAGAAAGTTTGCTAGCAGAGGTTCCTTCGGGGATAAAAATATAAACATCGATGCCAGCTTTAGCTCCAAAAGCTGATACAGATGCAGCCATGTTGCCAGTTGACGCTAAGACAATTGCTTTAGCTCCAAGTTCAATTGCTTTGGTAACTTCAACTAAAGACCCACGATCTTTAAATGAACCAGTCGGGTTAGCCCCTTCATATTTAAAATACACATTTTTTACTCCCAATTTTTTAACTAAATTACGACTTTTGTATAAAGGAGTATTGCCTTCTTCTAAAGTAATGACATTCCTGTAGTCTTTAATTGGGTAAAGATCTAAATACTTTCTAGAACTAATAGGAGTATGTTTAAAGATATATGGATTAAAACGTTTTTTAATTTTTTCATAATCATAAACTACTTCTAAAGGTCCGCCAGTTTCTGGATCAACTGTTACACTGATTTTTTCATCTACTGGTTTACCTGATAAAACAGAGATAAGTTGATAATCTTTCATATTTTACTCCTTTTGATTTTCTGGTCTAAGTTTTCTAACAGTTTTGCCAGATTCCACGCTTTCGTAGGATCAAAGCCAGGTTTTTTAGATTTTGGCATAATGATTTCCTTTGTTTTTAATGGTTGTTAGTTTTTAATTCTAAAAAATCTCCCTTTTGGGAGATTTGTTTTGTTTTTTTATTTACTACAAAATCCCCCTACGGCGAGCGGCTAATAAGAATAATGAGAACGTTATTTAAATGATTTTGTAAGTGATTAATTTTCATAATATGTAAGCAATGGGTTAAATATTAACTGAGTGGCTTAATTTTGTCAAATAGGAAAATGATGACGGAGAAGGTAATATGAAGAATTATAAATATGAGGTTGGTTGACTTGTTTGGAATAAAAAATTAGTGTTCTTTGGCCCAAGTAGACTAAAATCAACTCAGCACTTTTTTGAAAACCGAAAGTGAGGTCTTCGCAAACCACTGAAATTCAGTCCACGAGTTCATACTCATTACAAGTTCAAGTATTTTTTTCGGTCTGAAATAAAAGCTTCTCATTGCCTTTTTGTAGTAGGCAAGTATTACTTCTTTGTCCATATCTTCCAACTCATAAAAAACCTGATTTGCATAAAATCCGGCGTCTATTCCATGATCCATATCAACAAGAAATCTACCATCTTTTTTTACCATCTGGTAAAGTTCTGTTCCGGGAAAAGGTATCGCTATAGTGAAATTTGCAATATTGGGGTTCATCTTTATTGCAAAGTCTATAGTTTTTTGCATACTTTCAGGAGTATCACCTGGCAAACCGATAATGAAAAAGCCGTAAACCTTCATCCCAGCTTTTTTTGCCATTTTCGTGCAAGCGAGAACTCTTTTTAACTTAAGTTGTTTTTTAATTCTTTTAAGAATCAGAGGATCACCTGATTCTACTCCAAAAGGGATTTTAAAAATCTTTGCCTTTTTCATTTTTTTGATTATTGTTGCGTCGATCCCTTCTGTTCTTACTCCGGATTGTAAATTAATATACAGATCGTATTTTCGTTCTATTAGGAAATCAAGGATCTTTTTTGTCCTTTTTTTATTAATTGTGAAGTTATCGTCTAAGATATCTAGCTGTTTTACTCCAAATTTTTTTACAAGCATATCGACTTCCTCTATTACGTTTTCCGGAGACCTCATGCGACAGACGTACTTAAATACATCTTTACTGCAAAAGACGCATTGAAAAGGACAGCCTCGGCTCGTCAAAAGAGGAGCAAACGGTTTTTTAATAGCCCTGGATTTATATTTATTAAGATCTGGAAAAAGATGATAGGCGGGGAAAGGAATATCATCAATATCTTGTATAAATCCTCTAGGTTTGTTCTGTATGATTCTTTTTCCCTTCCGATACATAATGCCGGCAACGCCCTTAAAAAGATGCTTGCGTTTTTTATAGTTATCCAGAATTTCTGTTAATGTTACTTCTCCTTCTCCGATGCAGACAGCGTCAGTTTTGCAGGACTCCATTACCTGCCTGGGAGAACTTGTGGGTGTGGGGCCACCTAGGATTATTTTTGTTTTTGGAAGGGCCTTTTTTATTTTAGTTGCCAGTTTTAGAGCAACCTGGTAGGTATAGAGATTTACATTAATACCAACGATTTTGGGTTTTTTCCGCTTGATAATTCGAAGAACATCAGCAATCTTGAGTTCTAAAATATTGGCGTCAATTATTTCGCAAGAAAAACCGCCTTTCTCAGTAATTGCGGCCAAGTAACCCAATCCCAACGGTGGTTCTACCGTTTCTCTGTTAATGCCATAAGCATTTTCTGGGAAAGGATTAACAAAGATTATATCTAACACAGTTGAAGTAGCTTTCATGCCTTGTCATGGATAAATGAAACGAACGAATTTTTAAATTAATAATAATTATAACTGTTGATTAGGTGTTTTGTAACCTAGACATTGATAATGTTATACGGAAAAAATTGGTATAAGGTTAGTATATAAAAATTTAAAAAAATTACAATAAAAAAGACCTATTCATTGGTCTTTTTAAACAACGCTCCCCGTCATGGACGAAGTTAGGAATCTATTTATTTAGTTCGGCCTCAGAACCAAAACTAACCTCTACTTCTGGTCCAATCTGTTTATAACAAGGGGAGATAATTCGCTGTTTTTATCAAAAAAGATTGTGTTTTCGGGGAAATATATTGTTTACAAATACTACTCAATTTGTTTATACTTTTTATATATGTTTACTCTATTTAAAAAAAATAAAAAGATTCTTTCCCTTATTATTGGCGTGATCATCTTACTTGCTATTGGGGATTTTTTCTTTGGTGGTCCCATTGGTATCTCGTATGAAAAACCTCCCACCGATCTTACTGCTAGAAAACAATGGTTATCTGAAAGAATTGTAAGCGGATCCAAAGATATCGTTAACTTAGACCACAAAGTACCTTCATGGAAAGAGTTAAAAAAGATGAACGAATCACTTCCTAAGAGAAGTGAATACCCAGAATTCTTAAAAGCCCTACAAACATACGGTCCCGAAGCAAATACAGCTGAAGTTCTTTATTTCGGCGATGTTATAAAAGACTTAGGTGTTAACACCTACTTCGTTCATGCTGCCCATCACTTTAATAGAGGAGATCTCAAACTCTTCTATCCCAAAGGCTCAAATCCTATGCTAAAAAGCCAAGACGAAGCCAAAAGAACCATCGTCCACACTATCATACTAGCCAGACAACAGGGTCTAGCAGTTGTTCTCTTCCCCGACTATCACGATCTAGAAGACGGTGGCATGGAGCGTTTGGGAGTTTCAGACGATCTTGAAGAAAGACTTAAAAAAATATCACTTGAATATGCCCAAATAGCAGAAGAATATAATGTGGAATACTTTGTCCCCGTTAATCAAATAGAGGCTATTTTATTCTCCAATAACTATCCTGTTAACGAAATTGTTGAGCGCACTAACGCTTTTTACGCTGATGTCATTCCTGAAGTCAAAGAAATTTACTCTGGTAAAATTATGTATAAAATGGGTGGTTTGGGAGATTGGTATCATTATGAAAACATCTCGCTAGAAGGCGCTGACATCTTTGGCTTTACAGGTTGCTACAACAAAAATAATCACGATTTAAATTTCGTTACCGATGATATAAAAGCAGCTTCCACCACGGCAGGTAAGCTATCTCAAAAGTACGATATTCCTTGGATAAATGCAGAATTTGTAGTTACTGACCAACAAAGTCAAACTAACATGGGTACTAATACTAAAGAATATTCACTTGAAGAATACTATCAAACAGGAATATCGGGTTTTAATGAATACGCAGTCCCTCAAGGTGCCATTGGTTTCACTGTTCATAGTCTATTAATGGACGGTAAAATTTATGACACCCCCGCTTTTCCTTTAATTAAAGACTTTTTTTCCTCCAACTAGTTGACTTGTTTCGGAACAAAAAAGTGGTATTCAAAATTAATTTAGAAGAAATTAAACTTCATGATTTGTCTCTTTTACAACTTAATTACCTAAATGATATTATTAATGTGTGAATAATATTCAAGTCAATAAAAAAGTATTGTTATTTTTTTCACTTATCTTATTTGTGAACTCTATCGGCATAGTTGCTCTTCTTTTTAAATACAGCGAGCTTAAGTATTCTATTAAACGAACTGAAAAGGAGACAACCAACCTAATTCCTGAAGATGATTTAATTAGAAAAGAAATCGCTTCTCTGAAAAACTCTCTAAATTCAGACAAAACTAAACTCATAGAATTAGATTTTTTCAGCAGAAATAAGAAAAAATATGAACTAAATAATGGTAAATATAGTTTTGCTTACTGTTGTACCGGGGATGATAAAACAAATCTCTATTATGATTTTTCTATTCATAGATCTGATGGCAGCACTGATGACTTTGGAACCTCAAGCTATCTTAATTTTTTAAGCCATGACACGATCGAATCCATTAATACTGAAGTTGTTGGTCTAGTGAATTATAAAGATCCTATACTAAAAATAATCATAAAAACACAGGATAGATATACAGAAGGCATAGTTTACCCAGAGAGCTATTATGAAGGGACCCCTCAATACTCTAGATTATATGAAATAAATGGCGATTATCTTGATTACAGAGCCTCTGTGTCATTAATAGATGGCGGCTATCAAGTTATCGTAAAAGTTGGACCACAAAAAAACGTTCAGGAACAAAAAAAATATTTATTATTAATTGATGGGCAAAAAACAGAGATTAAAAAAGAATAACAAAAGATTTATTTATAGGTCTTTTTATACGAAGCTCCCCGTATTGGACTCGTTACGGAACGGGTATAAAGATAGACTTTTAACGATAACTAGAGAAAATATTCAAATATTTACTGGGCAATTGACCAATTTATTTTCAATTATAAAATAACTAAGCATTTCTTTTAAACCATGAATAAGCTTTTTTAGGTAACCATCCTTGTTTATTTGAAGCTTTTATTTCGATTACCAACAAAGAGTCTTTAATCGAGTCTAAATGAGGTTTAAGTTTATCAGTAATCTCAGAAGGATTTTTATTTGTTTTCACTACCCATGAATTATCAATATAATGCCACCAGGCGCCAAATTGCTTTATTGCATCAAAAAAAGAACTATAATCTCTAGAGCCATTTAATTCATATGTTATTAAAAATAATTTCATACTACCTCTATAGTTTTTTTATCGTCTAATTCCTTTTTAGTAGAAGGATCTGAGCTATCACCCCAGGATTTATTTAACTTTTCTTTATCTCTCCAGTCAGAACTTTTATAAGTCAAATTTTCTGGAATTAACCAAACCATAAGAGAAACTATAATTATAACCATCGCAAAAGAGCCAGTTGCCAAAATCATGCCCCAAAATCTATGAAGTGGTTCTAAGTTTTCTCCAGACCCAATAACTACTATACCTAAAAAACCTTCAACTATTAAGAGTGATAGGGCAAAAAAGCCAAGTGGCGAAGTAATAACACTAATAATCGAATCTCTTTTATCCATATAAATTTATTGTTTAGTAAAAGCATCAAATTATACCACTTAGTTTCAAATTTAACACTCAAAATAAATTATTTATGATCACTAGTCTAAAAACACCCTTCTAGGCTGTTGAGGAAATATATCGTGATTCAGATCTAAAACGCAAACTTCAAAAAGGTGGGTATCTTCATCATTGAAAAAACCCACCACTCTTTCTTTATATCCATCCTTCCCAAATTGAAAAAAATTTTTCCCCCTAAACTTATTAACCAATGGCTCAAGGTTTTTCTCTATAAGTTTTTGCTCTTTAACATCATGGCAATGTTCCTTACTGCTAATAGAAAACCTACTGTCTTTGGAAGAATCTATCAAGGATTACTAGGGACAAATATGAAGAAATTAGAAAAAAATCAGAAGGCAAGCAAGCAGAAATAACTCAACAGATTGCTGACTTAGATGAAGCTGAAAAAGAATATTATATGACCACTTCTCATCTGCTAGAGATTGATTCACGCTCATCAGACATCTTTTCCCGTTCTAAACCTCATGAAAAACGAGCGTTATTAAATTTTGTACTTCAGAACCGAACACTTGATGGAGAAAAGGTGCGATATACAGCTAAATTTCCATTTAATGTAGTGTTAAAATACGCACCTCGTTCAGAGTGGCTCCCCGGGCTGGATTCGAACCAGCAATCTTGAAGTTACTTGTAACTCCCCTATTTCCTCAAATCACTGACTATTTTGTTACTTAAATTTTACTCGCCACCAACTCCCCCATCTTCTTTGTTCCAACTATTTTTTTTTATTGGTAGTCTTATCTGCAATATCTTTTTTAACTGCTCTAGTTAATCCACAAATAATTGTATTTCTTATGTTTTCAGCAATAGCCTTAACTGATTCAAAATCTTGGGGGCTAGAAATTGGGAAGCCAGCTTCAATCACATCAACCCCAAGTTTCTCTAACTGTTTAGCAATAATGATTTTTTCTTCTCCATTAAAAAAACCTCCTTGTGGAGGTTTAGTTATTAATTTTTACACACAAATCTTAACCCCCATTTATTTTGGAAGGCTAAGAAGAAGATTGGTGTGAGTTGTATTTTTGATTTTCATTGTTTTAGTTCTTCATTCATCCCACAAATTATATTGGATAGATTAATCTATTGCAATTTTAATTTATTTACTAATTTTTTCAACAATCTTTTTAAAAGCATTAGCGTCACTGACAGCCAGTTCAGATAACATTTTCCTATTGAGCATCACATTAGCTTTTGAAAGTTGATTAATGAATCTAGAATACTTTAACTTTTCATCAATAGTTTTTAAGGCACCATTGATTCTCATGATCCAGAGTTTTCTCATGTCACGTTTTCTAAGCTTTCTGCCAATATAGGCATATTCACCGGCATGAAGCATTGCTTCATGAGCACGCTTAAAAAGACGACTGTTAGTTCCTCTGTAACCTTTTGTGAGTTTCAGTACTTTTTTGTGTTTTCTGCGTCTGACTACTCCAGTTTTAGCTCTTGGCATATTATTTTTCCTTTTTTATTTATGCTAAACTTAGCATTCTTTTGATTTTCCTTGCCCATTTACCTTTAACTTGAACTGGGATTCTATAGGCTCGGATAGCTTTTTTACTTTTTTTTCTTCTAAGGTGTCTCATGTTTTGATTTCTTCTCATCACTTTACCAGTACCAGTAATTTTAAAACGTCTGGCGGCACCTTTTCTAGTTTTTTGTTTAAATTTTTTCATGTTTTTAATCCTGTTTTTTTAATCTATTAACTACTTTTTTTAATCGGTGATATCTGAGCAATCATTTTTTTACCGATAATTTTAGGTTCAATTTCGATTTCTGCTAATTCTTTGGTTTCTTCAAAAATTTTAGCAAATAAATTATACGCTAAGTCTTTCTTCATAATCTGTCTACCCTTAAATAACAGAGTAAGTTTAACTTTGTCACCTTTTTCTAAGAATTTTTTAATTTTCTTAATTCGAGACTGTAAATCATTGTCTCCCATAAAAATAGAAAAACGTAATTCTTTTAAATCTTGCTTTCTATTCTTTTTTCTATCTTTAGCTTTCTTTTGCTTAGCTTGATATTTATATTTAGACAATTCAATAATTTTAACTACAGGAGGCTTAGCCTTAGCTGTAATTAAAACTAGATCTTTTTCTTCTTGTTGAGCTTTATAAAGGGCTTCTCTAGTAGGCATAATACCTACAACATCCCCTTTTTCCGTTAAAACTCTAACTTCAGGATAACGAATTCTAAAATTCGCTACGATTCTTTCTCTAGTATATTGTTTTTTTCTTCTTTTCTTTCTGATCACGTAAGGGTTGTATTATACAAGATTTATAAGATTTTCCAATTTTAATATTTTACTATAGCATCTTTCGTACCAGCTGATTTTTTTAAGAAAAAAAATCAGGGTCCGAAATAACTTTATTTTAATTTGTGACCACTGGAGGACTTGAACCTCCGACCTCTTCGATGTCAACGAAGCACTCTAGCCAGCTGAGCTAAGTGGTCATATTAACTCAATTATTGAGTAATTTACTCAATTTTAAGTCCTACTATTTTATCATAGAGTGAGATTTTAGCCACCACTATAAGCATTGTATCGTTCATGATGAAGCATATCATGAACTGATTTGGCTTCATTGCCTCCAAAATCTAAACCTGCTTTTTTCTTCTTTTTCTTTTTTGTATGCATTTGTTTAGCCCAAGTCCGAGCACTTCTTACTTTTTGTCGCAGAAGGATAATAAAAGCTCGCAGTTGTTGGAAAAAATTAATGTAATATGTTCCTTGCTGACCTGGGTTAACAACTTCTGTCATTAAAGTAACTTCAACTTCCTTATTAAACTTAGAGACCTCCAAGGCTAATAACTTAAGTTCGTCTCTGACTTTATTGATTTCTTCTTTTACTTGTTTTTCTCTGGCATCAAAAATTTTAAACTGATCAACAGGATTAATTTGTTCATGAAGTTTTTTTCTTTTCTGTTTTTTTTCTAGTTCTTCAAGGCTATTTTGCTGCTCTACAACTTGTTCTTGAGCATTTAAAGAAGAATCTGTTTTGTTTGAGGTTTCTCGAGAAATTTGATCTTTTGACTTTTTACGTTGGCCGTATGAACTTTTTTCAGTTTCAGCTAAGGCTTTCGCAAAAAGATTAGAAGATTGATTATTTTTACTAGTTTTGGCTTTTTTTTGGCTTATCATTATTTCAATTTACTTTTACGTATTTTATACGTAGTCTTAATGTATTGAATTATAGGATATTTTATCCTAAAGTCAATGATTTTACACTAACTATAAGTTATTTTTTTAAAAACTGTTACAGTTTATTTTAAAGGACTAAACTAACAAAATGATTAAATTAGTTAAAAAGTGAAGTTTTCTTATAGTGCTTTGATGAAATCAATGACTTTTTGTCTGCTGATCATTGATTTTAGGTAAGCCTGGTAATAAGCATCTTTTTCCATTTTTTTCTTAATTTGAGCATCTTCTACAGTGTCAATTTTTTTCTTAATTTCATCTTGAGTGACTTCAATTTTTTCTTCTTCAGAAATTTGACCAAGAATAAACTCTAGTTGCAGTCTACCCAAAGAACTTGCGGCCATTTGATTTGATAAACTCTCAAAAGTCATTTGTTGAGATTTTAAGTAATCTTCTAGCTCGATTTTCATAGAAGATAAGTTTTGAGCAAATTTTTTCAATTCTTTTTCAGTTTCTTCTTCTACTAAAAGTTGAGGAATAGCTGGTTTGAGTTCTGTAATTAAATCTTTAAAAACAAGTTGCAAGGTCATATCTTGTTTTTGTGCATCGCTTAATTTAGTTGTTTCTGTTTTCTGATCTTTACCAGCTTTAGTTTTTTTTACCCCAGGGTACCCTCTCTTGCTTCGCAATTCACCTTGATCTTCAACAGGTTTTGTTTTCTTGACCTCTTTTTCTGCAGCTTTAATTTCTTTTTCAGCTTTAGTCTTAGCATTTTTAACTATTTTTTTATATGTTCCCAATTTTACTTCTGGTTTTTCTGCAAAATGTGCTTCTAACTCAAAATTTTCCCCGAGTTTAAGTTTTAGAGGATTAAATCTAGGATTAGTTAATGGAGTTTTTTTATCTTTTTTAATAGCTTCCTGATAATATGCTGGCACTAATTCTTGAAGAACTTGATCGATAATTTTGTTTTTACCAATCTTTTCTTCTGCAATTTTTAAAGGAGCTTTGCCTTTTCTAAAGCCATCAGTTTTGATTTTACTGGCCATTTTTTTAAGATTTTTTTGATAAGTTTCTTGAATTTTTTTACTTGGAATTGTAAGTTTTATAATGGTATTTGGGGCAATTAAACTTTGCTCCTTTTTTTTAGTTGTTTTCTTGGTTGAGGTTTGTTGTGTTTTTGTCATGGAGGAATTATATCGTATTTGGCAAAGATCTATAGTACGCTCTGTGCTAGTTAGGTTAAAACCGATAAACAGACTAATTTATAATTAGCATAAAGCGTCTGGTTTCATTTGCATGTAACTTTTCTTCTGTTGCTAAGTTATTTCTTGTGTGGTTTAATATGTTCTCTTACACATAAGATGTGTAAGAATACATGTAACAGCGATTACATGTTCATTATATATATTTATTGGATTATGATAGAAAATTCTTACGCAATAGCACGAAATCATTTGTCACGAGCTAGAGGAAACACAATTCAAACCAAAGGAAGTCCTCTAGAGGTAGTAAAATGTAGAAGGCAACAGTATATTGATCAAATGAAAGAACTGAATTCAAGTGCAATACAAAGAGAAAAAAGACGTTTAAAAGCAAGATTGGCTAGATTTGATTCGAAGGATCTTGGGAGTCCCTCAGAGCTTAATTGGAAGTTAGTGGTTTTAAATTCAATCGGTGAGTTATAAAACACTTTTTTTGAACAAACTCCCACTAAAATAATAATTGACGAAAAAGATAACAGTTTTCGTATATAACATATGAACCTGAGTTTAAAAACTTAAACCTTATCTATTTGTTCCAATAACTTTACACAATATCCCCATTCATTGTCATACCAGCTCACTACTTTAACTAAATCTCCGTCAATAACTTGAGTTAAAGCTAAGTTAACGATAGATGCTTCATCTCGGCCGACAATATCACTTGAGACAATTGGTTCATTTGTGACTGCGATCATCTTCGATTACATCTTTAAAATTAAGAGTCCTAAAGCGTCTGGTTTTACTTTTGATAGAAGCAGTTTTATTTGCATGTAACTTTTTTCTTGTTGCTAAGTTATTTCTTGTGTGGTTGAATATATATTTTTACATATAAGATATGTAACAAGATTTACTTTAATTGTTGCTTTTATAAAAAAAAGCAGGAAAAATAATTTATGCGACAATTATCCCCAGAAGATTTACGCAGATTAAGACAACCACCCGGGCGTCATCCAGACCATAGTAAACTTTATCATAAGTATACAAAGTTTGTTAAGAAATATGGTGAAGATGCCGATATAGAAGAATTAGCTAAAAGCGGTACTATAAGTGTGGCTTTTGCTATTGCGTTAAGAACATACTTGATGATAAATCGTGAGACAGATAGTGATGAGAGAGGAACAATTTTTCGTGGGTGTTAATTTTAAATCTTCCCCACTTGTTCCAATAACTTTACACAATATCCCCATTCATTGTCATACCAGCTCACTATTTTAACTAAATCTCCTCCAATGACTTGGGTTAAAGCTAAGTCAACGATAGACGCTTCATCTCGGCCAATAATATCACTTGAGACAATTGGTTCATCTGTGACTGCTATCATCCCTTTATATCGATCCGAAATGGCTGCTTTTTTAAAGATGTCATTAACTTCTTCTACACTGGTTTCTCTTCCTGTTACAAAGACCATATCAGCTAATGATCCAACTGGAGTTGGAACTCTTACAGCCATGCCATCAAACAAGCCTTTGAGTTCTGGAATAATTTCTGTGGTAGCTTTAGCAGCTCCAGTAGTAGTTGGAATAATATTTTCAGCGGCAGATCTGGCTCTTCTAAGGTCCTTTTTATTAGAATTGTCGTGAGTATTTTGATCATCTGTGTAGGCATGAATAGTTGTCATGGTAGCTTTTTTAATGCCGAAATTATCTAACATGACTTTTACCACAGGAGCAATACAGTTAGTGGTACAAGAAGCATTAGAAAATATTTTGCCGTCTTGTGTAAAATTGTTCACACCAATCACTGCGGTACTAACATTGCCCCCCTTAGAAGGAGCAGAAATCATCACATTTTTAGCACCTCCTTGGAAATGAAGAGCAGCCTTTTCTTCTGTTCTAAATACTCCAGTTGACTCAAGCACTGTTTCGACGCCGTATTTTTGCCAAGGAATTTTAGCAGGATCTCTTTGAGCAGTAAAAGTAATTTCTTTACCGCCTAGTTCAATTGTGCCAAGCACAGGATTCTCATCTGTTACATCTTTATTTGATTGCTGTTTGTTGACTTTAATTTTTTCTTTGAAAGTACCATAATTAGTGTCATATTTTAGTAAATGAATCCAGGCTTCTAACTCCATTGAACCAGAAGTATTCACCAATTTGAGATCTAGCTTGTTTCTTTGTTTTTTCCACCAAGCTCGCAGACTTGTTCTACCAATGCGGCCAAAGCCATTAATACCAAAAGTTTTCATATTAAATTCTCCTTTATTAACTTCGTTGTGAACGTGTCTATGTTTAATATAATTGATCCTACCAAGACCTGTAAACTTCAATTTAACTAAGCATATTCGGTTTTGGAATCATTGCTGACAAAGGTGCCAATGTCATCGCCATCAATAGCACGTTCTAGGTGATCTTTTTCAAAAAGTTTAAAAACCATTAAAGCCATGCCATTGTCTTTACACATAGCTAAAGCTGCTGTATCCATGACCTCAATCCCTTCTATTTCGATTGCATCTTTAAAATTAAGAGTCCTAAAGCGTTTAGCATTTTTATGTTTCATTGGATCTTTGTCGTAGATACCATTCACCTTAGTAGCTTTCATGACCACATTGCAGTCAAGTTCTAAAGCATGGAGTGATGCTCCTGTATCTGTAGTGACGTAAGGAACACCTGTGCCTGCAGAAAGAATGACTACCCTTCCCTTTTCCATATGTCTGATAGCTTTTCTTCTAATAAAATTTTCAGACACAGCTTGCATGTCTAAAGCGGATTGTAAACGGGTTGGCACTCCAATTTTTTCTAAGGCATCTTGTAGAGCTAAACCATTCATTACAGTGGCTAACATGCCAATGTAATCAGCTGTGGCGCGGTTAATACCACCTTTAGATCCAGCTACGCCTCTAAAAATGTTACCTCCGCCAATCACAACAGCAACCTGAACATGTTTGGTGTAAATATTTTGGATTTTTTGAGCTACTCTAAGAGTTGCTTTTGGATCAATGCCATATTTGCGGTTGCCCATTAAAGATTCTCCGCCAATTTTTAACATGATGCGTTTGAAACGAGTTTTGTTCATATAGGTATCCTCTCTTAATAATATTATTCCCGCTATAGCGGGAGTTTAAATTCTTAATTTTGTTTTTAACCTGAGCCATTTCCATCTCAGGTTGTCTGCTATTTGAAATAATTGGTACATTGGCTGATTTGTAACTAAGTCATAAGTACCTAAAAATTCCATTAAATTGCCACCATAACCTTTTTTAAAGCGATGGAAACCATACCACTTATTTTTTTTGTCTGGATCGGGTCCAAGCGAGCCCCACATATCAAATTTAGTACACCCTTGTTTTTGACCAAATTTAATCATTTCCCACATCATCAAATTACTTGCCATCACATTGCGATGAATAGATCGAGATGATCCATAAGGATAATAGAGTTTGTTGTTAAAGATAAACATAATCCAAGATACTAAAACTTGATCTTGATAAACAGCATTAAAGATTCTCATCATTCCAGAATTACTTAAAGCTTTCCACATTTTTCTAAAATAATCTGGAGTATGAGCGTAAAAACCTTGTCTGCCAGTGGTTTCTTTGAGAATATCTATATATTGTTCTATGCCTTCCTTAGAACTATTTTCATAAATGCGGACACCTTTTTTATAAGCTAATCTAGTGTTATAACGAGTTTTACTTTCTAATTTTGAAAAGAGTTTTTCTTCGGTTTGAGTTAAATCAAGTTGAAAAGTATATTTAGTAAACAAGGGTCTGCCTGGTACGCAGTCATTCTTTAATAAAAATTTGGTAATTTTGTTATGAGCTGAAGGTATTCCGACTTTTTGAGCTACATTTGGCTCCATTTTGATAAATAAAGCATTATGTTTTTTGGCGATTTGTTTTAAGGCAGATATTTGATCGTCGTCAGGCATAAAGCCTTTAGGAAAATAAGCAGCTGGCTTATTAAAAAATGGGACATTATGAAAAGTAGCTTGAAAAGCTTTGTGTAGTTTTCCTCGTTCAAAAAATCCAATTCTCTCGATTTTAACTCCGGTTGTTTTTCTGAACTCTCCCCACTCCCATGATTGCAAGGGGTGGTCAACCACAGAGTTGTAAATATTTTTTTCTTCTCTTGTAATTTTTCTAACTAGCATAGTCGACTTACTATTATAAGGTGTAAACGTTGTGTTGTCAGTTATTAATTAGCTTCTTAAGAATTCTTTGATATCCATTTCGTCATTTAAGATAGCATCAAGTGCATCATTATCAACCACAATTCTTCTTTTATTTGTTCCCTTAGGTTTGATATTAAAATCAGATTTCCCGTAATAAGAGTTTTTTATATTGCTACTATTATTCAATTTTGCGTCTAATAACTCAACTGGTATATCTGCTAAAAATCTACTAGGAGTTGAATATGAGCTCTGTCCATAATTATACCTTTTTTTGGCGCAAGAGCAGACTAATTGTTTTTTAGCCCTGGTCATTCCAACATAACAAAGTCTTCTTTCTTCTTCTAATTGTTGCTTGTCAAAAAGAGAAAGTGAGTGAGGGAGCAAACCTTCTTCCAAGCCAACTAGAAATACTGTAGAAAATTCTAAACCTTTAGCTGCGTGTAAGCTCATTAAAGTGATGACATTAGATTCTTCTTTTGCATTAACATCATGAAAATGATTATCTTGAACTAAACTAATGTTTTCTAAGAAATTAGCAATATCTTGGAATTTACTAGCTACATTTAAAAGTTCTTTGATGTTTTCGATTTTACTGAGCTCCTCTGGATTTTCTGCATTATATTTGGCTAAATAATCAGTCAGATTTAAAATATTTTTCAGCATTTCAAGAGGAGAAGTGGTTTGAAATTTTGTTTTACTTCCAGTAGGCTCCGCACTTTTCTTTTGCTCTTCAAGCCAAATTTGTAGTTTACTTAATCTTCTTTTCCCAATTTTAGTAGCTCTTTCTAAACTGACAGTATCTAAAGGATTAACCGTAATTTTTAAATAAGCCAGCACATCTTTAATTTCTTTTCTGTCATAGAATTTAAAACCACCGATAATTTGATAAGGGATAGCAGATTTAACAAAGGCTTCTTCAAAGGGTCGAGATTGAGCGTTGGTGCGGTAAAGAATGGCAATATCTTTGTAACTGGTATCTAAATCTCTATCTCTAATTAAGCCAATTACTTGCGAGGCCTCATCTTCTTCAGTACTAGCTTCAATAAATTTTATTTTGTCTTTTGATTTTTTATCTGTCCACAGATTAAGAATAGGATGAGAAGAATTTTTGCTAATCACTCCATTAGCTGCATCCAAGATTGTTTGAGTACTGCGATAATTTCTTTCTAATTTGTATTCTTTAATTTCTGGGAAATCGTCTTTTAAATAAAAAATGTTTTTATAATCTGCCCCTCTCCAGGCATAAATGCTTTGAGAAAAGTCCCCTACTACATATAAGTTATTTTGAGGTCTGCTAAAAAATTTTGTTAGATGATATTGAGTTTTATTAGTATCTTGATATTCATCAACAAGGACATGCTGGAATTGTTCTTGATATTTATTAAGCACATTTTTATTACTGCGGAGTAATTTGACTACTAATAGTAAAAGATCATCAAAATCTACAGCTTGTTGATCTGTTAAAGCTTTTTGATAAAGCTTATAAACTTTACTGGTAAATTCTTGGAATTCATTATTAGCTAAACCTTTATATTCATTGACAGATAACATTTCATTTTTGGCATTGGAAATCATGCCTTTAATTTTTTGTTCTTTATATTTTTTTTTATCAAAGCCATGTTTTTTGTAAAGTTGTTTAACTAATGCAAGTTGGTCTGAGCTGTCATAAATAGTAAAGTTAGGTTGTAATCCAATTAAGTGGCCATCTCTTCGCAGAATTTTGGCACATAAGCTATGAAATGTTCCAGAAAATGGCAGTTGGTAATGGGTAAGATTATGAACTCTTTTGTTCATTTCTCCTGCTGCTTTATTAGTAAAAGTTACCAATAAGATATTTTCTGGATTAATATTTTTTTCTTGGATTAACCAAGCAGCTCTAGTTGTTAAAACTCTCGTTTTACCACTACCTGCTCCAGCTAATACCATAGCAGGACCTTCTTTATGGAGGACGGCTTTCAACTGCTCTTGATTAAGTGAGTCAATAAAAGATTGCATGCAAATCATAGTAGCATATTTGTATGAATTTGTGGGTAATTGTTGAAGAGGTATTAAAAGTGCCAGATTGCTTGCTTGCAGTTAGTTTTTGGAGGAATTAATCTTATTTTTACTCTAGAGCGGCTAGTCTTTCTTCTAGGTCACTAACTTTTTGTCTGTGTTTAGTCACCTTTTCTTTCCATTTTTGAATAAGTGCATCGTACTCTGTGGTGTCTAGTTCTTCTATTAGAGTTTCAATCTCCCTGAGCCTTATTTCAGTTTCGTCTAGTTCTTCATTTAAACCATTAAGACTTCTTCTTGCTGTTGCAGGTTTTCCTCTGCCTGTCCCTCGTTCCAATCCTTTTATAAAAGCATTTTGACCAATGAGGCTGTTTTTGATGTTACGATCTAAATCATTTGCAACACGATCCGCTAACTTATCTAGTTTTCTTTGAGCTGTTTCTGTTGCTTGTAGATGATCCAGTCTGCCTTCTTGATCACCTCGTTTGGTTTTTTTTCTACGTGGAGTCCTAGCATCAACTTTAACTCCATCTGGTTTGATAATTTTTCTTTCTGCCATAGTTATTGTTATTTTTTGTGTTAGTTATTTGGTAGGATATATTATACATTAATAAATAGATCATTTTAGGTATTACTAACTAGTATTGAGATAATACATGCATAAGAGAACCATTTGCGTTAGCCTGAAGAAACAACGGCTTCTTCAAGCGAGAGCTGGTGAACGTTGAATTGTATTATCTCAATGTCTAGCAGTGAATACGTCTATATTTACGAGTATTATTTCATGTTACTATTAAAATATGAAAAAGTATTTAATTGCCAACTGGAAATCAAATAAAAATATTGAAGCAGTTAAAAAATGGTTTGCTGATTTTGCTGCTAATTTAGAAGCTGCCTCAGAACAGTCACAGGTGATTGTTGCTCCAGCTTATCCATTGCTTCCTGCTGCTTTAGAAGAGTTAAAAAACACTGAAATCAAAGTTGATCTGGCTGTACAAGATATCAGTATTTTTCCAGCAGGAGCTTATACTGGTGCAGTCTGTGCTGCTAACCTAGAAAATTTAAACGTAACTTACTCCTTGATGGGCCATAGTGAAAGAAGAAAGTATTTTCATGAAACTTGCCAGGATGTGGCTAAAAAAGTTGAACAAGCCTTAGAAAATAAAATTAAACCAATTTTATGTATTGATGAGCCATATTTGATGGAGCAAGCTAATGTTCTAGATAAAGAATTGTATAGTCAATGTATTATTGCTTATGAACCAATTGATGCAATTAGTACTATGGCTGATGCTAAGAACGCTAACCTTGCTAAAGTAAAAGAAGTAATTAGTTTAATTAAAAATGTTTATGGTGATATTCCGGTTACCTATGGCGGCAGTGTGGATGAAAACAATATTAATGAATATTTAATGGTTTCTGATGGAGTTTTAGTTGGAGGTGCAAGTTTAGATGGGCAGCAATTCGCCAGAGTTGTAAATCAAGCTAATGTGGATGACTAAAATTTATAAATTTTTATTTGCTTTTGTAATTATTTTTGCCATTGTTACTCGTTTTTTTAACCTTGCTGCGCCACAAGAAAAATATTTTGATGAGATCTATCATGTGCCTTCTTCTCAACTAATTTTAGAAAATGATTTAAGAAGTTATGAATGGTGGCATGGACCTATCGATGAAGAAGGCAATTATTTTGATTGGCTTCATCCACCGATTGCCAAGTTATTTCAAGCTGCCAGCATGAGTATTTTCGGACAAAATGCTTTTGGCTGGAGGTTTGCCAGTGCTTTTTTTGGAGTACTAGTGATTATTGCGGTTTATTATCTAGTGATGGTTTTATTTAATGATAAGAGTTTGGCATTGTTAGCAGCTTTTATCTCTTGTTTTGATGGTTTATTGTTGGTTCAATCTCGGATTGCAATGAATGACATTTTTCTTACTTTTTGGATATTACTGGTTTTAATTTTTTACTTTACTTATTTAAAGTTAAAAAAAGTTAAACTGAAACATTTATATTTATTATTAATTGGTTTGTGTTTAGGGATAGCTATTGCTACTAAATGGTCTGGAGTTTTTATTCTTATTTATGTTTTAATTTTGGAACTAATTAAATTGTTGCAATTAAAGCAGTATAAAAGATTGCCTTTTTTGATTTTTGCAATTTTATTTTTGCCTACGGCAGTTTATTTTCTTTCTTTTAGTCATATGTTCTTACAAGGAAAAAGTTTGAATCATTTTATAGATTTACACCGACAAATAGTTTGGTATCAAACTCATCGGAATAATATTCATGCCTATCAATCAAAACCATGGCAATGGTTTTTCAACGTCAGACCAGTCTGGTATTGGAAAGGTCAGGTGTCGGATGACCGGCTAGCTAATATTTATGCTTTAGGAAATCCTGTTTTGACTATACTGGGAGTTATAGCTGTGATTTACTTTAGCTGTAATTTTTGCAAAGAGTTAGTGAATAAAAAAATCAATATTTTTACACCCAAGCTTTTGCTTCTTTTTGCCTATTTCATGACTTGGTTGCCATGGATTTTATCGCCACGAATTTTATTTTTTCATCACTATACACCAGCCGTTCCTTTAATGGCAATTTTAATCGCTCTTTTATTTAAAAAGTTTTGGAAAAATTTGAAGTTGAGACCTACTCTAGTTACGTTATTACTCATTTGCACTTTATCTTTTTTTATATATTATGCTCATTGGACAGGAATTTCTGTTTCCAAAAGTACTTTTAGCAGAGTATACTTTGCACTATCTAGCTGGAAGTAAGTATACACAGTATCTTTCATACCAGCTAAATTTATGAAAAAACTTAAATCATTATCTGTTTTTTTTCCAGTTTATAACGAAGAAGAGAATATTCCTTTATTTGTAAATGAGGCTTTAGAAATACTACCCCGTGTTGCTCAAAAATATGAAATTATTATTATCAACGATGGTAGTAAAGATCGATCAAAAAAAATTGCACAAACTTTAGCCAAAGAAAACAAAAACATAAGGTTGGTTAATCATAGAGATAATAGAGGTTACGGCGCAGCTTTAAAATCTGGTTTTAAAGCTAGCAAATACGATTGGGTTTTTTTTACTGATGGAGATTTGCAATTTAATCTTCATCAAATTAAAAAATTTATTCCTCATACAGAAAATCATGATTTAATGATTGGTTTTAGGAAAAAGAGAGCTGAAGGTAAAATTAGAGCTTTTAACGCTCGTTTATTTAAAGTATATATCGATTTACTTTTTAGATTACATGTTAAGGATATTGATTGTGCATTTAAATTAATTAAAGCTAATCAAATCAAATCTCTTAATTTGATATCAGATGGAGCATTTACTAGCGCAGAATTTCTTTATAAATTGAAGAAAAAAAAGGTGAAACTTAAGCAAATTGCTGTTACTCATCAAGCAAGAAAGTTTGGTAAGCCCACAGGGAATGACTTCAAAGTGATTGTCAAGGCAGGCTGGGAAGCGTTACGATTGTACTCACAAATTAAATTTGGTTTATTTAAATCATGAAAATTGCAATTATAGGAGCTGGATTTACTGGTTTAGTTGCTGCTTGGAAACTAAAAAAAGCAGGACATGATGTGACTATCTATGAAGGAGAAAAACAGGCTGGTGGGCTTGCTTCTGGATTTAAAAATACAGGTTGGGATTATTTTTTAGAAAAACACTATCACCATGTTTTTGCTACAGACAAAAACATCCAGGATATTTTGTCAGAATTTGATTTAAAAGATGAACTCTACTTTTGTAATGTTAAAACATCGACTCTTTGTAATGAGAAAATTTTTCGATTAGATTCTCCCTTATCTTTATTAAAATTTTCACAATTACCCTTACTTTCACGGTTGCGAACCGGAGCTACATTAGCATTTTTAAAACTGTTTCCTTTTGGGCAACTGCTCGAAAAAATAACTGCAGAGCGTTTTTTAAAAATTACCATGGGTACTACAACATGGAAAGTTTTATGGGAACCTTTATTTAAAGGTAAATTTGGTTCATTTTCAAATAAAATTAATGCTGCTTGGTTCTGGGCAAGAATTTATACTAGATCTCAACAGCTGGGCTATTTTAAAGGAGGTTTTCAATCATTAATAAATAAAATGGTAGCAAAACTTGAACAAGCCGGTATTGAAATTGTTTTTGAAAGTCTGGTTAAAAAAATTGAATTCAACGACAAAATAATGCTGAGTCTTTTTAATAAGCATAAAGAGAGCAAAGCGCTATTTGATAAAGTACTGTTTACGGCTTCAGCTGATGATTTACTAAAAGTAGTTGATGATTTTGATGAAAAATATCAGGCTAGTTTGCAGAAACTAGAAAGTTTGGGGGCAATGACTTTAGTAGTTCAATTAAATAAATCATTTTTTAAAGATGAAACATACTGGTTAAATATTAATCAGACTGGCTGGCCTTTTTTAGCTGTTGTAGAACATACAAACCTAGTTGAACCGCAACAATATAATGAAAAGAATATTTTATATATAGGGAAATATTTAGCTGTAAGTGATAAGTTTTTTGAAATGGATGCCAAAGAGGTTTTAAAAGTTTATCAACCGTATTTAGAACAATTATTTTCAGGATTTTCTAAACATATTGATGATATCTGGTTGTTTAAAGATGAGTTTGCTCAGCCTATTGTTAAGGTAAACCACAGCAAACTTGTGCCTCAAATTAAAACACCAATTAATAATCTTTATTGGGCGAGTATGCAGCATGTTTATCCGTTTGACCGAGGTGTAAATTATGCTGTTCGATTGGGTAAAGAAGCTGCCCAAAAAATTATACAAAATAGTTAATCAATTATGAGAAATAAGTGGCTAAATAAATCTTGTTATTTTGATATTTTTGTCTTGCTATTTGCAGTAGTTTTTAGTTCTTGGTTAATGTTTGGAACGTTTAATTATGAGAACGGAGTGATGTTAATTGGTTCTAAAGCATGGAGTGATTTTGGAGCTCATATTCCTTTAATTAGGTCCTTTTCACTAGGTAATAATTTGCCAGCAGAGTACCCTTTTTTTCCTGGTGAGCCAATTAAATATCACTTTTTATTTTATTATTTAGTTGCACTTTTAGAAAAGGTTGGCTTTAACATTGCTTGGGCAATGAATATTGTTAGTATTTTTGGATTTTCATTATTACTGTGGATGATTTATAAAATTGCCAAATTAATATTTGGCAATAAAAAAGCTGGTTTGTTAGCAATTTTACTATTTTTGTTTAATGGGACTTTATCTTTTTTAGAATTATTCAAAGATAAAACCACTCTTAGCTGGGATTTAATTGAAACAGTTTATAAAAGTAAAAAGTTTCTTAGTTTTGGTCCATGGGATAAGAAAATTGTTAGCGCTTTTTGGAATTTAAATATTTATACTAATCAACGCCATTTAACTTTAAGTTTTGCTTTAATATTGTTAGTGCTATATCCGGTCTTTGTTTTCTTATTCAAAGAGAAGAATATTTTAAATAAGTGGTGGTTTATTTTTCTTTGTTTGAGTTTGGCTTTTTTCCCAATTTTGCATCAAGCTGGTTACGCAATTTTAATTATTTTTTTACTCTTAAGCTTTTTTTTCTTCCCTACTCTATTGAAACAAATAGGGAAAGTTTATATTTTTGCAATTTTCTTATCATTACCTGTCTTTTTTTCTGTTGATAACACAGCAGCAGTGAGACTGCACTTTGCCTATTTGGCTGAAGAAAGAAATATTTCATCGGCAATTACTTATTGGTTTTATAACCTTGGTTTTTACTCTGTGCTTTTACCAGTTATTTTCCTTATGTCAGATACAAAAAAACGCAAGCTATTATTTATATTTTGTAGTTTTTTTCTATTAGCTAATGTGTTTTGGTTGTCTACAGATTTAATTAATAATCATAAATTAATTAATTTTTTTATGATTGGCATGAATATTTATACGGCAGGCTTTTTAGTTAATTTATTTAAAAAATCATTAATTTATAAATTACTTGTACCTTTTTTACTTTTGCTCTTAACTCTTTCTGGAATTATTGATTTTTTCCCAATAAAAAATGATCCATATTTTCGTATTTCAGACTATAAAAAATTGCATATTAGCCAATGGATTATGAAAAATACAGCTAAAGACAGTGTTTTCTTGATGAATACTTATCTGTATAATCCAGCTTCAATAGCTGGCAGGAAGATTTTTTTAGATTATGGTTACTTTGCTTGGTCATTGGGATACCAAGACCGAGCAAGAAGAAAACAGTTACCCCTTTTATTTAGTGCTAATGCTAGTAAAAGAACTGTTTGTTATGATTTATATAAAAATGATATCGATTATGTTATTTTGTCTCCACAAAAAGGAGACTTAGAGGGGATAGATCCAAAAACAAGTGTGATTTATACTAAATTCTTACCAGTATTTAAATCTAAGGAAAATTATTCAATCTGGGATGTTAAGCAAATGTGTAGTAATTATTTCGGACCCTGAAATTTTTCTTAGATGCGCAGCACTCTTTGTACCAGCTACTTTTTTATAAAAAAAGTAGGGTCCAAAGTGATATTTAGCTGGTACGAAAGATGCTGTGCATATTCAGGAATAAGATAATACAAATTTAACGTTAATATGAAAAAAAAATTAAAAGTTGGTTTCGACCTAGATGGTGTTATTCTATATAACCCGGCCAGACTCGTTCGGCCGTTAGTTTCTTTAATGAAAGACTATGGTCTGATTAAGAGAAAACAATTACAGTTTTATCACCCAAAAACAAAAGTTGAACGAGAGTTTTGGAGACTGTGTCACAAAACCAGCATTTTTGTTGCTCCTGGTTTTAGGGATATTAAAAAATTAGTAGATGAAAATAAGATAGAAGCTTATTTAATCACCGGCAGATTTAGTTTTTTAAAGCACGATTTAGATAAATGGCTTTTTAAAATTAATGCCGACAAGATATTTACTAAACATTATTACAACCGAAAAAATGAACAACCTCATTTATTTAAAAAAAGAATGTTAAAAGAACTAGATTTAGATATTTTTGTTGAAGATAATTGGGATATTGTTAATTATTTACATACCAAAACAAAAAGTAAAAAGACAAAAATTTTCTGGGTTTATAATTTTTTGGATAATAAGATTGATTACCAATATAAATTTCCTGGATTGTGGAAGGTGGTTACTGAACTTAAGTCATTAGTGAGGAGTAAAAAATGAAGATTCTTATTACAGGAGGAGCTGGTTTTCTTGGTTTACACTTAGCTCATTTTTTTAAAGAAAAAAAACATAAAGTTTCATTGTTAGATATTCAAGAATTTGATAAAAGAGAATATTCAAAAGGTTTCGAATTTTTTCAGGTAGATGTGCGTGATAAAAAAGCTTTAGAGGAAGCGATTAAAGGTCAAGATATTGTAATTCATGCTGCGGCAGCATTGCCTTTATGGACAAAGGAAGAAATTATTTCAACTAATGTTGAAGGTGCTAAAAATGTTTTAAGCCTGTCGCTTAAACATAAAGTTAAACGAGTGATTCATATTTCTTCTACAGCAGTTTATGGTGTGCCAGAAAAGCATCCTATTGAAGAAAATGATCCATTAGTAGGAGTTGGAGCTTATGGTGAATCTAAAATTGAGGCAGAAAAAATTTGCAAACGCTATTTAAAAAAAGGTTTAAATGTGACTGTGATTAGACCAAAAACTTTTGTCGGCACCAGAAGATTAGGGGTATTTGAAATTTTATTTGATTGGGTACATGATGGTAAAAAAATTCCTGTAGTTGGGAATGGTAAAAACAAGTATCAACTACTAGACGTTGATGATCTGGTTGAAGTAGTCTACTTGTTTACTTTAAAGAATCGCAAAATATATAACGACTTTTTTAATATTGGGGCAGAAGAATTTTCAACTGTTAATGAGGATGTGGGAGCATTGTGTCAATCTGCCGGTTCTGGAGCCTCTGTCTTCCCTACTCCAGCTTTTTTAGTTAAAAATGCTTTACGATTTTTTGAATTATTGAATCTATCGCCTTTATATCAATGGGTCTATGAAACAGCAGATAAAGATTCTTATGTTTCAATTGAAAAGTTAAAAAAAGTTTTGAATTGGTCCCCAAAGTATTCTAATGCAAAAGCATTAATTAAGTCATATAAATGGTATTTAAAACACTATGATCAAGTTAAATCAAAGCAATCTGGAGTAACTCATACGGTTGGTTGGAAACAAGGTATCATTGGCTTCTTCAAGAAGTTTATGTAAAACCCTCAGCTTTATTTCATTTTTTCAAAAATTATTACCTTAGGATGATCGTAAACAGTAAATGATTCATCTGCGCTGTCATCGGCGATGATAGCTGTGTTAGAAAAAGGTAAATGGGGATAAGAATCAAATTCAGCTACTTTTTTAAAGTTTAGTTTTTCATTAAATAGGTCTTCATAATATTGGGCTGTTTTTGGGTAACATTTACGATATTTACTGCAATCACTTAGTTTTTGTAATGGTATATATAATCTATTTGAAGATAAGATAAGATAATCTGCTTGGTCCAACTTTTGGTTTAGATCAATCCACTTTCTGCGATCATCTGGCAGTTCGTATAAAGTCATTTCCACAAATCTATATCTATTACTTTGAGTGATAGGCAATCGATCATCCCAGTGTTCAACAGCAATTTTGCTATGTTTGGGAATATTATTAATAATCCATTCACTAGCAGCTACTCGAGTGTGTGGTTTAGTATAGATGGTAAGAAAAGATAAAGTCCAAATAAAAATAAGAGGGATAGTTGAATATTTGATAACTTTTTTAATTTTATCTGGGATTTTTTTTGCAACAATTAACTGAGAAAAACCATAAGCAGAGATAATGCTAATGAATGGATATATTGGCAACATGTAGCGCATGAATTTAACTGCTGATCTACCGATAAACAAGAAATAATATAAATTGATAATTAAGTAAAAAATTAAAATAAAGTTTCTATTTTTATCGTGGTTCTGAATTTGTTTTTTAAATACTAGATATAGTCCAATTGCAAATAAGATAAAAATAATTGGCCCTACCCCCCATAAAGCAATGTTTTTTAAATAATAAAGGTAAGGGATTGTTCCAACGTATTGTAAGGTATAAGGAAAAATGTAAGCATTGCTGTTCATTTTAGTTTGGAGCTTTATATCAGTAAAAAATTTATCAAAATTTAGATAAGTATATGGCATGAAAATAAAATTAAAAATTAGGAAGACATCAATAAATAAAAATAAATTTTTAAATTTGTTTAGAGATTTAATTTTAAAAGTTAATTTATTCTTTTTAATTTCAAAGAAAACGATCAGTAAAATTAAAGGTAAAAAAATGATGGGGGTGAATTTTGAGGCAATCAAAGCAGCGTAAATAATAGCAATGTAAATAATATGTTTTTTGGATGGAGTATAAAAATATTTAATGATAAATAGGATTAAGAGCGATAAAAGAAAGTTAATAAAATTGTCCACGACAAAAAAATTACTATTTTGAATTGGGAAAAAAGATAAAGAGTAAAAAAGGCTTGCATAAAGTGCAATATTTTCATTTCTCGTAGGCTTCGCACTATTTTTAAAAATGATTTTGCTAAGTTTAAAAACAATCATGATTGTGAAAATATCTAAGCAACTAACAATCATTCTGCCCCAATAAAGTAGATTATCGTAATTTCTGTAATTAGTTGAAAATAAAGAATCAGAAAATTGAGCTGTGCCTTCTAAAATGTAAATTGGGAAGCTGCCATAATTAAAAAATTTAGGGTTTAGTTGTGTAAAAAATTTAATTTTTTCAGCTACCATAATGATCATTCTTTCATCTGGATGAAGATGATAGCCATGGTCCCAATTGTTGCCAAAGAATCTCATGGCAATAGCTGAAAGGAGAATGATAAATAAAAATATTTTAAAATAGTTGGTTTTGTTTTTTTTCTGTTTCATTTTGTTTGAAAATTGTGAGCTCTTCCCCTTTTGAATTAAGATGTGTCCCAATTAGATCAGTCTGCTCTCGTTTCATTATTTTTTCAAAACATTTGTGATCGGTTTTAATAACATAATAATCATTATATTTTAATTGACAAGTTGCTAAGCTTAATTTTCCTTTATATTTTTTACTATGTAAAGCTGGTGAGAAATATATGAGCATATCATTAAGAGGTTTAAATTGGTCATGAGAGTTCTCAATAAAATAAATTGTCGCTGTTTTATTTTGTGTCTCTAATAATTGATTTTCATGCTTAATATTTTCGATAAATGGTTGAAATTCCAAAGCCATTTGTCCAGTTGGTTTATTATCAGCAGAGAATCGAAAATGTGCGAATAATCCAGATCCTAAAAAGATGGTGAAAAGAAAGAGTAATGTTTTGTATTTAAGTTGATATTTTTTAACAAAGAGAGGTAGTAAAGTAAAAAATACAGGAAAGACAACTAAACTACGATGTAAACGAAAATCAAAATTATAAAAGAAATACCCTTGTGATATTGTCCCTATAATAATAGTAACAATAATCCACATTATTATTAAAAAAGCTGTCCAACCTAACTGTAAAGTGATTGCTGCCAGTAAGATCATTATTATAAATAGAGATGATATGCCAGAAAATGTCGGTGTACCATGCTTTTGAAAAGCAAAGTGTTCAATAATTTTAACAATTTCTTCTTTCATCAGGTAAACTTGATTATTTTTTTCACTAATAATGTGTAAATCACTCCTAATGTTTAAAGATATAGCTAAATTAATAATACTAGTTAAAAGAATGAGTAGATAAAAAAAATGCATCTTTATACTTTTTTGTTTTAGATATTGATAAAGAAAAATAATTATCCCTAGAAAAAATAAAGCTAAGCTTGGAGTATAGGCAAAAATTAAATATTGTAAACTTAAGGCAGTTAATAAAATGAGTTCAATTCTTTTTTCTTTAATATATTGAAGATAAATACCAACACTAATAAGAGCAAAACAAAAAGGATAAATACTTTGTTCAAAAAGGTGAAATAAAAAGTGGTTAACAAAATGTAAATGTAATATTAAAGATAAAACAAGGGCTGTTATTAGATCTCGTTTTTTTTGATCATCAATATATTGGTTAATCCCTTTGGCAAAAATCGATATACCTATAAAGAAATATAAACTGTTTCCTAAATTAAGTGCCAGTTGATTTCTGCCTAAAAATAAGCTGGCAAGCATTGGTAAAAAATATTGTCTTGCTGGATAACCAAAAAGACATGTTTTAAGAAATCCTGAGTCATTGCTTTTTGCATAAAGATCAAGTGAACAGCTAATTTCTTGAGTTGATTCATGGCTAATATTTTGAGGGTTTTTCAGGTTAATAAATATTAAAAATATTAAAATGAAAATTGTAAGTAAGGTTAGGTAGTTCTTTTTTTTGATAATGAATATTAGGTTGTTTAAGCTTAGTTTAATGATTGGGATAAAAGTAGCTATCCAGAGAACAAAACCTATTTTTCCAAATTGTGGATATTTATAAGTTAGCAAGCTGACAATAGGGATCAAAATAAGGATGAAAAAAAGAGTAAAAATTTGAAGCTTTTTAACATTTTTTTTGGTAAGTATTTTTGTAATTTTATTCATTGATTAGTTGATATTCATTAAAATATTCAAATTCTTGATTTTTTTGAAGATCAATCCCTTTCAGTTTTAACTGTTTTTTTACCTCTGAAGATATTTCACTTTCAATAATAACAATTTTTTTCTTAGTTATTGATTTTCTTTTTTTAAGGTCATTAAAAGTTAGCACGCCTAGTTTATTTTTATCAATAGCATTAAATTCCTGGGAGTGACTCAAGTCACTGCTCAAATAGTAAAAAGAAACAATCATCTGAGTAAATGATGTCGTAGAATCTGTAGTGATAAACCAAGTATCAATAACAAGGCTACTTCCATGATTTTTACTTATCTCAGCCAATTCTTTGTATTTATCTTTATATGCTGGATTTTTGTAGGCTTGGGTTTTGAGGACTAGAAAGTGGTAAAGAGAATAAATAATAAAAATTAAAATAAAGCACAAAGTTAAAATTATTTTTTTAAGTTGACTTTTTTTTAAAAGAATTATAAAAGAGTGTTCGATTGTAATGGCAGCAAAGAGGTAAAAAAGAGGATAAGAAACCAACCACATTCGAGGTAAATATAATCCTTGGATTAAATGATATGGTAATGCTCCCAATAATAACCAACTAATAAACAAAAAGTATTTTTTATAATTTTTAAGTCCAATTAAAAGACCAGTAATAAATAAAAGAGCAATAAAAGGATCTATTAAAGATGATTTCGTATTGACCAACATGTCAGAAGTTTTCTTATTCATCTTAAAAAACATAAGCTTAAAAATTTCAGTAGAGTTTTTAGTAAAATTACCAAGATTAATTGTCAGCTGTTTGTCAGAAATAGAAATGACACTTTTTTTAAAAGCATAAGATTTACCTAAAAATTCTTTTTTTACGCTTCTGTAAAGCACAGGACTTAAAATAAGAAAAGGAATCAAAAATATACCAAGAGATATTAAGATTATTTTTCTTCTTTTCTTATTAATCTTGGCTTGAAATAAAAATAATAAGATAAAAATAAAAGGCATGGAAAAAGCAAGATTATAGGTAAAAATGGTGAGTAATAAAAAAATACTAGCTAAAATTGAAAATAAAATTGTTTTTTTGCTTGATTGCTCTTTTGGATTAAGAGTGTGACTAAAGAAAATTAATGAAGGGTAAAGAAATAGTTCAATAAAAGCTGGTTGAATAGCAATCATGCTGGTTGTTAATTTAAAGTAAGAGAATGAATATAAAATTAAAACAAAAAGTGATGTAGCTTTTTTAAAAAATATTCTAAGGAAAACGTAAAAACAAAACAAAATAATAATATTGATAAAAACTAATAATTTTTTGGGTGATAATAAGTCATAACCAAAAAGAATAAACGATAATTGATTTAATTTAATTGAAACAGGAAATGTTTTTGATAGGCCATAAATTAGGGACCAAACACCGACTTTATATGAAGGAATATTAAATTGATCGAATAAACTGGTTACAGCCCAGGAAATTTCATCTTCTTCTAAACCACTAAGGTTATTTATGTTATACCATCTTATTAAAAAATTTAACAACAAGATGATGCTTAAGATAATATATTCTGTTTTAATTTGTTTAATTTTTTTTCTAAGAATTATTCTTTTGCTAACTTTTTTCTTTTTTCCGGGCATAAGAATTCATTATAAATGTCTTCAGATTCGTTTTGAAGTATAACTAGATAATTTTTACTATAGTATCTTGCGTACCAGCTGCATTTTCTAAGAAGCAAATGCAGGGTTCGCAATATTATCATCTATGTTATAGTCAATAATTATGTTAGGAGATTTTTTATTAGTACTATACGTCTGGTTGTATTTGATTTTTTTTCAACTATTAACAGCTCCATTTATATTACTATTTGCCAAGGATAAATTGAAAGATGGGGCTTGGGCTTTTAACAAGCTTACTTCTTGGATTTTTCTAGCTTTACCAGTGTGGTTTTTAGGTCACTTAGGAATACCAGTAAATCAAAAAGGTTGGATTTATTGTTTATTAATTGCTCTAGCTTATTTAAGTTTTAGTTTTTTTAAAAAACATCAAAAAGAACTAGTTAAAGTTTTTAATGAAAAAAAGAAATTTATCATTATTGAAGAAGCTTTATTTCTCTTTGGTCTTCTCTTTCTAAGTTACATTAGGGGTTTTAATCCTCATATTTTAGATTTAGAAAAATTTATGGATGCTGGTTTTATGGTTTCCTATATGAAATCGTCTACCCTGCCTGCAGCAGATATGTGGCTAGCTGGTAAAACAATGAATTACTATACTTTTGGCCATTTTTTAGGGGCTTTGATGACCCAATTATGGAGCATAGACATTGCTTATACTTATAATCTTTTATTAGCAGTAATCATGGGTTTACTATTGAGTCAAAGTTTTAGTATTGTGATTAATCTTCTTTCCCCTGTCGTAAAAAAAGAACAAGGTGATAAGCCTTTGTTGGTTGCTGGTTTTATTGGAGCTTATTTAACAACATTCGGAGGAAATACTCAAACAATTTGGTACTTTTTAAAGAATTTAACCTTTAAAGGTTATTGGTATCCTGATGCTACCAGGTTTATTGATAGAACAATTCATGAATTTCCAGCATATAGCTTTGTGGTGAGTGATTTACATGCTCATTTATGGTCTTTGCCAATTGTCTTGTTATTAATAATTGGAATTTATGTATGGCTCAGCGAATTACTGTCTAAAAACAAAACAACAGATAAAAATTTATATTTGAAAGTAGCAGCTTTTTTAGGTGTCCTCTATGGTGTTTTTATGATGACTAGTGCCTGGGATTTAGCTATCTATGGTCTTTTTATGATTATTCTTGGTTGTTTGCTACTATTAATAACCAAAAGCTATCAATTGTTTGTCAGGTTATTTTTCTCAGCAACAGTAATTGTTTTTATGATGCTGATTACTGCTAGCCTTTGGTGGTTAAATTTTGAGTCAATTTCTGAAGGTGTGGCTTTTGTTAAAGAAAATTCTCCTGTTTGGCAAATTATAGTTTTATGGATTGGACATGTAACTTTAAGTTTTTTCGCATTGTTGTTTTCTCTTTCTCAATTAAAGAGTAAAAAATTAAAAAAGATAAATATTCATTATTTAATGATCGTTGTTATGACTCTTACAGCTTGGATTTTGTTGATATTACCAGAAATTGTTTATGTTAAAGATATTTATCCTAATCACCCAAGAGCTAATACAATGTTTAAATTAACCTATCAGGGGTTTTTATTAATGACCTTAACTGGATCGTGGTTTGTTGGTTTTATTCAAATAAAAGAGAAATTTACAAAATCTTTAAGAACGTTTTTCAATATTCTGTTAGTTATAATTATTGTTTCTTTAGGAATTTATCCATATTTTTCTTACAGAGATTATTATGGTGCTTTAAAAAATAGAAAGAGCTTGGATGGCTTACAATGGTTTAAAGAAAAACACCCCGATGATTATCAAGCAACAATGTGGTTAAAAGATAACGTGGATGAACAAGTTAATATTGTGGAAGCTGTTGGTGAAAGTTATACCACTTTCGGCAGAGTCTCAACTTTTACTGGTTTGCCAACTGTATTAGGTTGGAGAGTTCATGAGTGGCTATGGCGAGGCGGTTTTGATATTCCTGGTAAAAGAACGGTTGAAGTACGAGCTATTTATGAAGAACCAACTGGTGAATTATCAAGAAGAGTTTTAAAACAATATCAAGTAAGATATGTTTTTGTGGGAGATAAAGAAAGAGAAGCTTATGAAAAAATAAATCTTGCTGGCTTAAAATCTTTAGGAGATGTTGTTTTTGAAGAAAAAGAAACCTTTATTATTGAGCTTTAGAAAATTTGAAATAGTAAAATAAAAATATATAAAAATCTGATTGGTAAGATTAGATGTTTTTTTACCTCAACGCTATGGAAACTTAGCATAATATTGCCAAGCCATAGTAAAAAAAATAATTTCCCCATCCGGTGATCAACCTCTGCAGTAAAAATTAATCCTTCACTTAGTCTATTTATGAGCACATCGCTTGTCCAGCTATCAACGGAATTTTTATAATGTTGTCTAATGGTGGCATTATCAAGCCAGTCTGAGATTAAAACTAGCAACATGATGATGATTTTCAAACGGGCTGATTCAAGATAGAAAAATGAAAAAGAAAGAATGATTGTTGTTAAATAATAAGAGTAAGGATTAATCTTTGGCAGATTAATCCTTTTTTCAAAAACACTTAAAACTTTTTTTATTTTATTGCTAAGACTGGTGCTTGTAGGTATAGCTTCCATAAAATTCCAGATATTAAAATAATGACAATATTCATAATATAAGCAGTTTTTGTGCTATGTTTAGTTAATCTAACTTCTTGTTTATCTAAAGGATAAAATGGATAGGATATTCCAACAAGATAATCTTGAATTAAGTGAATAAAGATAGGTAAAAAAAGAATTAAGGCTAGTTTTAAATTAAACAAAGAAACTACAAAAAAAAGAGAAGCAAAAAATATTATACCTGGCAATTCATGCAAACTACTTCGGGCATGGTGTAAATTTTTTGTAAAACTATTTTGTTTAAAAAATGGACGCTTTCTAAAATATAACACAAGGTGATCTATATCTATGATGCCAGCTGATATTAATGCTAAATAAATATAGTGAGTTTCATCAGATTTAACATTGGCTGCTGTTAAAGCAATTAGTGAAGCTGAAGTAACATGAGTAATAGTATTCATAGACGCAATATTACCATTAGAAATATTATTCTTAAAAGTAGTGATTTTAGATATAAAGTACTATTAAAGTCTATTTAAGCTCAAATATGACGGTTACAGACTTATAAATAGTGCCTGATCCTGGTTCGACAGGAGCTCCTCCTCCACCACCTCTTTCTGAATAAGCTATCATTGGCATTGGATAAGAAGTAGATCCTCCTTCATTGACACTAATAACTTCTCCTAGTTTTTTACCACTTTCAGCGGCAATTTTTTCTGCCTTTTCCTTGGCATTTTTAATTGCCTCTCCCAGTAGACCTATTTCAGCACCTTCAGTGTCCTCCATCTGGAAGTTAGGACCGTAAATATTAGTTGCCCCACTTTGAGATAAAACATCTGTTAAAGCAGAGGCTTCGTCAACTTCACGCAGTTTAATAGTAATTGAGTTACTAACTCTCCACTGACCCTTTCTACTCTTTTGTCGACCATCTTCCCAATAAGATTCTTCAGATTGGTAAACACTTAAATTAGCAGTTTTAATATCTTCTTCTGCAACACCAAAGTTTTTTACAGCCCCAATTAATGCAGCTGTTTTATTATTAACTTCATTAATAGCTGTTTGCTTGTCATCGTTGACCGTGGAAACACCAGCTGTATATTGGGCAATTTGATTCTTTTGAATAGTTTTTGCTTCTCCAATCACAGTAATACTGGAAGCAGGCATCATTTCAATTTTGCCCCAGTTAATATTTTGCCAAGGAATAAAGTAGGCTCCAGCAAGTAAGCCAAAGACGATGAAAATGGCAGGTAAGTAATTTTTCATACGCAGTATCTTTCATACCAGCTAAATTCTTTTCAAGAATTTAGGGTCTGAAATATAAAACTCCTTTTTTTACTTAATAATAAAATTAGTTTTCAATTAGTTGTGCATATTTGGCACTGACCCATCCCTCTTTACCTTCAAAATCAATTTTGTACCAATCATTAGCAGTTTCGTTAAGATATTTAAATTCTTTGCCGACTCTAGCAAAACCAAGTTCTTTTCCTGTTGATCCAGCTTGATCTCTGACTCTGAGGACTTCTTCACTATTCATATAAAAATTAGTTGACTTAATTTTTATTCTTGCTCCTAATATTAGTTGAGATGAAGGAGTTGCTTGATCAATGTTATCTTCTGTTGTAGCTGAAGGACTTGATTCTTGTGTTGGAGTTGCTGTTTCTTCCTCTTCATCTGACATCTTGGAGAGTGTTATTAAAACGTTTAGTCTATGTCCTTCAACAACGTTAATAGTGTGTTTTTGAGTTTCATAAGAAGGTAGGCTCACTTCAAATTCGTGATGTCCAGCTTCAAGATTGTTAATTATTAATGGTGAAAATTGTTTATCATTGGCATCAAATTGAATAATGGCGTTATCTGGAATAGTGATAAAGGATACATCAGCTTGTTTCCGGCTCTCAATGGGTTCCAATTCATAGATAACTCCCCCACTGGTGCTAGGAGTTTTGCCCGGATTCCAAGTGACTACTGTGAGTAAACTTTTTCTTAAATTTACAGTGGTTTCATAGGGAATGTATGCAGCATCATCTGGTTCAATTCTAAGATTATATGTGCCAGGCTGAATACTTTTATTAATATAAGGAGTTTTATCTAAGTACTTACCATCCAAAAAAAGAGATGCATTAACTTCATCAGTAATTACTTGCAATCCAGATTTCATTTTTTTTTCTAAAGGATTACAAGCTGTGAAAAGAAAAGCAGAACCTATTATTATCAAGATGAGTAGAAATTTCTTCATGTTTGTAGTTTATCAAAATTGTTAGTTTCGAGCTAGTGCTTAGAAGATGTTAATAAGTTTACTTTTTTAAAGCGAGTTTTAAAACTTCAGCTACATTTTCAACAGGTTTGAATTTAATATCATCTTTCACAGTTTGAGGAATTTCTACTAAATCTCTCTTATTATCTTTAGGAATAATGATAGTTTTACAACCAGCTCGATGAGCAGCGATAGCTTTTTCTTTTAAACCTCCAATGCGTAATACTCTGCCTCGCAGAGTTACTTCTCCAGTCATTGCAATGGTTCTTTTAACTTTTTTATTAGTGAAAGCAGATACCATGGCTGTAGTAATAGTAATACCAGCAGATGGTCCATCTTTAGGCACAGCCCCCTCTGGAACGTGAACGTGAATATCAGATTTATTAATTTTTTCATTTTTAATACCAAGTTTTTTGGCATTAGCTTTAACATAAGTTAAGGCGGCTTGAGCAGATTCCTTCATCACATCACCTAATTTACCAGTCAAAATAACTTTACCTTTTCCAGGTGTTAAAGCGACTTCAATAAATAAAACATCGCCCCCTACACTAGTCCAAGCTAAGCCAGTTGATAATCCCACCTGATTCTTCTTTTCCGCAAAAGTAATATCAAATTTTTCCGGACCTAGAAAATCTTTTAAGGACTTTTGAGTAATGACATTTTTAGTTTTGTCTTTTTGAGATTCAACTACTTTTCTAGCTAATTTTCTCATTACTCTACCTAGATTTCTTTCTAAATCTCTAACACCAGCTTCTCTGGTATAACGCTGAATAATAGCTTTTAAAATATTATCAGGGAGTTTGACTTGAGTCTTTTTTAGACCATTAGCTTTAGTTATTCTATCTAAAAGGTGTTTTTTAGCAATATTAAATTTTTCTTCGTAGGTATAACCAGGATAACGAATAATTTCTAATCTATCTTTTAAGGCTGGCGGAATAGTAGCAAGTGTATTAGCAGTAGTAATGAAAATTATATCTGATAAATCAAATGGGAGATCTAAATAGTGATCTTCAAAAATTTTATTTTGTTCCGGATCAAGCACTTCAAGTAGAGCAGCAGATGGATCGCCGCGAAAATCTTTACCAATTTTATCTACTTCATCTAAGATAAAAACAGGATTTGAACTTTTAGCTTGCAGAATGCCCTTAATAATTCTACCAGGCATTGCTCCAACGTAAGTTCTCCTATGACCTCGAATTTCAGCTTCATCACGGATACCCCCCAAAGAAATCTTGGTGAATTTTCTACCTAAAGCTTCTGCAATAGATTTACCAATACTAGTTTTACCTACACCCGGAGGTCCCACAAAACAAAGAATGGTTGGAGTACGTTCTTTTTCTTTAGCTTTATTTTTTTGTTTTAATTGCATTACAGCTAAATATTCTAAAATTCGATCTTTAACATCTTTTAATCCATAATGATTTTTTTCTAAAGTTTTTTTAGATTCTTTAATTTCAATAGTGGGGGAATCTTTTACACCCCAGGGAAGTTCAAAAATTGTGTCAAGCCAGGTTCTTACATAACCAGACTCAGGGTTATTAAGAGACATTTGTTTAAGTCTTTTGATTTCCTTTTTAACTTTTTTCTTAATTTCATCATTAAATTTAGCTTTTTTTAGTCTTTTTTCATATTCTTGTGATAACTCTTCATCATCATCAATATCACCTAATTCTTTTTGAATAGTTTTTAATCTTTCTCTTAAAACACTTTCCTTCATGTGCTTATCAAATTTGGCCTGTGTTTTATGAACAACATCTTTTTCAATTTCTAAAATTTTGATTTCCTGAGTTAAATAAGTAATAACTTTCTTTAATCTAGATTTAACATCAATTGTTTCTAAAATATTTTGTTTAATTTTGGTTTTTACATTAAGAGTGCTTGCAATTTGGTCAGCCAGTTCACCTTCACTAACTCCACTCATTAGTTTCATAAAATTTAAGAATTCTACTGGTTTACCCATTTGAACTACTTTTCTAAAAATTTTATTTAAATGACTAGTCATTGCTACTAGCTCTGGATCTTTTTTGGTCACATCATAAAGTCTTGTTACTTGAGCCATTATTGTTGGCTTTAATTGAGTGAAGTTCATGATTTTTACTCTGCTAACACCTCTAGCTAAGGCACTCAGACTATCATCAGTTTTAAGAGTTTTTTCAATGACAGCTAAAGTTCCAACGGTATATAAATCAGATGGTCTTGGATTATGAATTTTTGGATTTTTTTGGGTGAGTAACACAACCATATTGTTGTATTTGCTTGATTCGGAGATAGCTTTAAGTGACTGAGGACGTCCAAAAGTAAGAATAGATTCAGTACTAGGGAAAAGTATGCCTTCTCTAATTGGTACAATAGGTAATAATTGTTGATTAACAGGTAAATTTAAATTTGGAGAACTATTTTTAGTTACGCAAGATTTAGCCTTAGCAGGCTCAGTTTTTTGACTAGCTTTTTTATGCCCCAGGTCATCCTCTCTCGCTTCGCGATTCACCTCCTTCACCTTGCCTTTTTTTTCAGTAGTATTTATTCTTTTTTTAATATTTGAAAGAATAGTATCTAGGTCTTTCTTTTTTTGATCGTTATTTTGATTGTCTTGATTGCTCATAATGACGATTTCAATTTATAGTTTAGCATTCTAATGTTTTGACTGCTAGAAATCAAGAGGTAGGAGATAAAAAATGAAGGTGGGTATGCTTGGAGTCGAACCAAGGACCTCAGTCTTATCAGGACTGCGCTCTAACCATCTGAGCTACACACCCATTAGAGTAACAAATATTTTATCATGAAGCAGCAAATATGGCACAAGTAGTTCTTTAGTTGAGTCTATAGGTGGCTAGCAATTCTATTCAGTTCTGCTAGGCTCATATCTCTAAGAGCTATTTGGTCGGCCACTAGATCTAGCCTTTGACGTCTTAATGCTGCTACTAACAATGCCTTTGTTATATCTCTCGTTCTTCTTGCCTCAGTATTTGCGCGGGTAGTTCTTGCAGCAACTTGCTTTAGGTCTGGTTGAGATTCTTTTGACATATGATTAATAGTTTTTACTATAGTATCTTTCGTACCAGCTGAATTCTGTTCCAGAATTCAGGGTCCGAAATAGCTCTGCATCTTTCGTACCAGCTGAATTTTTTTATAAAAATTCAGGGTCCGAAATATTATTATACAATGTTATTTTGTGGAAAAAATCGATATATGAGCAAAAACACAAATATTTTAAAAGCAACAATCTGTTGCTGTTTATAAAAAGAATTATATAAAAACAACTTTTTTTTAATTGAACGTTCTGTTTTAACAATTAGAGAAATAATTCATTTATCCACCTTTTTTTTGCATCAGCTTTTATTACATATTTGTTACAGAACAAATACATATTATAATTTTGATTATGTCTAAACAATTTTATAAAGCTCTCAATCAATTTGAAATTTGGCCAGATATTACTAACTGCAACTCAGCTTCGTTAAGTTTTGCCGATGTAATGTTGCTTCAGCAACTATCTTCGATTAATTCTCGTTCTGAAGTGGATTTAAGTTGTAGTCTGGGATCATACCGCTTAAAAGTACCTATCATTACTGCTCCGATGGATACAGTTTCTGGTGAAAAAATGATTCGTGCTATGCATAAACTTGGTGCGATTGGTACTTTGCCTAGAGATACCATCGAAAATAATATCAAAATGTGTAAAAAATTAACAGCTGATAAAGTACGTTGTATCTATACCGTTGGTTTAACTAATGCTGTTGCTGATGCTAAAAAGCTTCAGAAAGCTGGGGCTAAGGTCATTTTATTAGATATAGCCAATGGAGCGATGAATAAGGTGATCAATGCAGCAAAAAAGATGAAAAAAGAGCTGAAATTAACAGTAATTGTGGGTAATGTGACTACTTTTGAGTTGGTTAATAAATATAAAGAGGCTGGAATTGATATTGCCCGAGTTGGAGTTGGTTCAGGTGGTGCTTGTACGACCAGACGGGTGGCTGGCACAGGTTTTCCTCAGTTATCTGCGATAATGGAAACTAGTAGTGCAGGTATTCCTGTGATTGCTGATGGTGGAGTTAAAGAACCAGGAGATGTGGCTAAGGCTTTAGCTGCTGGTGCAAGCTATGTAATGATTGGTTCGATGTTTGCTGGTACAGAGGAAACTCCTGGTGAAATTATTGATGGTAAAAAGATTTTTTATGGACAAGCTTCAGATAGATATATGCATAAGAATGGAGTTAGTGTGACTGCTAAAAGAGCGCCAGAGGGATTGGTAACAACAGTGGTTTATAAAGGACCGGTAGAAAAAATTGTAAATTATATTACTGGTGGTTTAGCTAGCGCTTTAAGTTATGCAGGAGCAAAAAACCTAGATGAATTTAGAGAGAAATCAGCTTTTGTATTAGTTTCAGCGGCAGCTAGAGCTACAGGTGGAAGGATGGAGAAATAAGATTTCTATTGTGCTTAGATATTTATTAATATAATGTGTTTGGTCAGGGTAATTAGCTAATTTGTAATTGGCACACAGTGTAAATTTAATTTGTGTATATTTTTATATATTAATAATTTAAATATATAAAAAATGATCACGGTTGTGTAATCTGGAAATATTTTCAACAAGCCGTTTTTGTATCACTTAAGCTTTCCAGCATCCAAATAAGTTAAAATTGCTGGTTATTTTAATGTTACTTTTTGATATTCTTAATTCGTTAATCAAAAAGCGGAAAGAATTAACTCCCCGCTTTCTTATTAAGATTGAAATTATTATAAATTAAGTTATCTTGTAATGGGGAGCCAGTTAGGCGTTACTCTTTATGAAAAAATCTGAAGAAAAGCAAAAACTAGCAGAGGAACTTGCGGGTCTTTCTGAAAGCCTAGACATAAACAGGCTTTACGCTTTTCCAAACCAAAACGATACTCAGAAATGGATAGCGGATGTGAGGTCGGTTCTAAAAAATCTTGATGAAAGCGATTATCAAGAGTTTGTTAGATTAAGCAAAACTGTTGGTCTTTCTGAACATCGTGAAGAGAGAAAAAAAGCAGCTAAAGAAATTAATCAGTTTTTGAAAGGGAAAGTTGTTGAATGGCAACGATATGATTTTAGTGATTTGAATAAAAAAAAGGATATACCAAAGATGCTTTTCGGTCAAGCAGGTAGGTTGGGACAATCCGGTAGTGGAGGTAGTATTTTTATTCAGGCAGAAAATCTTAATGTAGGTGGGGGTGGGCGTATAAGTGCAGATGGTGGAGATGTGATTCAGTCAAGGGAAATAATAAATTTTGGAAGTCTTAACCAACAAACAGCAGGCACAGTAAATAATATATCTGAATTAACGCAAGTAGTAAGCGATTCAAATTTAGAAGAGAGCGAAAAGAGACAACTGATAGGAGATGTTGAAACAATTAAAGCTCAAATTGTTAAGCCGAAACCAGATAAGAAAATTCTTCAAATTGCATGGGGTGCGGCTAAGAGTGCGGCAACGATAGGAGGAGCGGTTCAGTTAGTAAAAATGATTGGAGAAGAGATATCACCCTTTTTAAGGTAGTTAATTATGAACTTTACAGATGTTTGAGCAGTAAATATCTCAAACAGTATATAGGGGAACTGGGGAGGCAACTGAGTTAAGGAGGGTTTAATATGTCAGATAGATAAGTTTTTCTCCAAATTAAAATAATATTTCTCCCAACAAAAAAACCACCGTTATTGGTGGTTCTTTTGTTTTGCATCATAAACAATTTTGTATGTAAATTTCTGATTCAAATGCGGTAGCAGAAAATTGACCAGGATATGGTAGTCTCTGGCTTTCGCTTTTTTCACATAGATTGCTCCATGCGGGAGAAGGAGGTCGTGAAATCTCCCACCCGTCTCCTTAGAAAGGAGGTGATCCATCTGCACCTTCCAGTACAGATACCTTGTTACGACTTAGTCCTCATCGCCAACCTCACCGTAGAAGGGCCTCTCCACAAGGGTTGAGGTCACCCGCTTCGGGCGCTGCTGACTTTGCTGGCTTGACGGGCAGTGTTCTGAGATCTTAGTTCCATTACTGGTTTACTTGTCTCTCGCCGCCCGGCGCGCGGTTTTCCCGCACCGTGGCGAACCCTTGATTTTTTTTTGCTATATTTGTTCATCTTTTGTCGAATTTTTTTAAGTTTTTCAATTCCATCCATTGTTAGATGCTCTTTTGTATAAAAAAGCTCTGCTGCTTTAGTAAAAAGTTCAAATGAATGGCGTTTTTTACCACGCAAAGGATGTTTTTTGAAAAAAGGAATGATTTTATCCCTGATTTTTTTAATTGAAGAAACTTTTAATTCAACATGTGGATGCCAGCCATAGCGTTCATAATTGAGATGATAAATACGACCACATTCAAGAGTTTCTTGAATATCTTGGAGTATTTTTAAATCATCATCTCTTAACTCAATTTCAAAATGTAATCGAGCATCCAAACCTAATTTTTTTGTTTTGTGTTTAGAAATGACTATGGTAAAGCAAGCTTCTCCATCGACAAATCCACATACATAATTAGGTGGTAATTTCATAGATCAAGTTCGGTCCTTTTTTTATTCTAGGTTATAAATAACCAGAGTAAAATACTATGACCTCTGCAGACTTCCTAAATGCTATTTGATATTGTTACCTTTATCATACTAATATTTCGCTATTAGTTAAATAACGAAATTTAGAGCAAATTAGGATCTCCCTTCGTACATATAAATTCCGTTCAAATTCATCTCGAGCCCAAATACTATTTATTTATGTACTTTTAAGAAAGTACTTTTCAAGAGACTTCTCCATTTGTACGTAGGATCGTCTAAATAAATAACCGTTTAAACTTCAAGCTAAATTTTGCTACTTTCACCCTTCAGCCTTAAGATTACTCTTGGAGGCCTGTGATTTGGCTTCTATCTGCTTGTCAGATAGGTTGGATTTTAACCAACTGGAAGATATATGCGGAAGGCGCATATTTAATTTGTACAAGGAGCGAGAACGTATTCACCGCAACCTGCTGATTTGCGATTACTACCGATTCCGACTTCATGAGGGCGAATTGCAGCCCTCAATCTGAACTGAGGAGCCGTTTGAAGGATTGGCTTAGGGTTACCCCGTCGCTACCCGTTGTCGGCTCCATTGTAGGATGTGTGTTGCCCTGGACGTAAGGGACATGCTGACTTGACGTCGTCCTCTCCTTCCTCCCCTGTAAAACAGGGGCAGTCTCCTCAGACACTTGTAACTGAGGACAAGGGTTGCGCTCGTTACCGCACTTAAGCGGACGTCTCACGACACGAGCTGACGACAGCCATGCATCACCTGTGTACCACTCTCGAAGAAAGCCTAGTTTCTTAGGCCGTGCAGGTACATGTCAAGTCCAGGTAAGGTTTTTCGCTTTGTATCGAATTAAACCACATGCTCCACCGGTTGTGCGCTCCCCCGTCAATTCCTTTGAGTTTTAGCCTTGCGGCCGTACTCCCCAGGCGCCTCGCTTAACGCGTTAGCTTACGCCACTCCCACCAAAGTGAGAACAGCTAGCGAGGATCGTTTACGGCTTGGACTACAGGGGTCTCTAATCCCTTTTGCTACCCAAGCTTTCGTCTCTGAGCGTCAGTACTGTCCTAGAAACCCGCCTTCGCGTATGGTGTTCCTCTCGATATCTACGGATTTCACCCCTCCACCGAGAATTCCAGTTTCCCCGAACAGACTCAATTCTGGAAGTTTTTCTTGCTTTTCTGGAGTTGAGCCCCAGGCTTGAACAAGAAACTTTCCAAAACGCCGACAGACGCTTTACGCCCAGTAATTCCGGATAACGCTTGCACCCTACGTATTACCGAGGCTTCTGGCACGTAGTTAGCAGGTGCTTTCTAGCAGGGTACCGTCAAAATTTCTTCCCCTGCCACAGTAGTTTACACTCCGAAGAGCTTAATCCTACACGCGGTGTCGCTGCGTCAGACTTTCGTCCATTGCGCAAGATTCCCGGTTGCTGCCACCCGTAGGTGTAAGTCCCGTGTCTCAGTGACTTTGTGGCCGGTCGTGCTCTCACACCGGCTACCCGTCATAGGCTTGGTAGGCCATTACCCCACCAACAACCTGATAGGACATGGGCTTCTCTTGTAGCGCCCGAAGGCTTTAATCTTTCGATCACATGCGGTATTAATCCCGCTTTCGCGAGGCTATTCCCCACTACAAGGTAAATTCCCATGCATTACTCACCCGTCTGCCACTTTCCCCTAGCCGAAGCTAGGTTCTCGTTCGACTTGCATGCCTAAGGCACACCGCCAGCGTTCATCCTGAACCAGGATCAAATTCTCAAATAAAAGAAATTGATTATAATTTTCTTAACAATTTTCTACTACCACATCTAAATCAGATAATTTTTACTTACTTACTTGTTTGTATAATGCTGTTATTTGTATTTACTGTCAAACTATTCACTTTTTAAAGAACTTGTTCACAAGATAATAAGAACACACAAGATGACTTGTGTATTTTTTTATCTTTCTTAACGAATGTAATGTGAAATCTTCATAGTATCTAAAGCTTAGACTTTTGAAGTAGAAGATATTCTATCTGGGATTCTCAAAAAAGTCAAAAGGTAAACTACTTAGTCTTTCCTCTGCGCAAAGACCAAAAATCTCTGCCTGGTAGTGCCTGGAGGCCAACAGGTTTGTAAAACTATTGTTTCGTGGTCATATTCTTTATTCAAAAAATTAACATCATCTGGCTCTGTAATGATTGTTTCTGTGACTTTGTATTTAAAACTTTTGCCTTCATGCCAAATATAGATATCATCTTCCCTTTCTAATTTTCCCAAGAGGTAAAAAACAGCGTTATATTGAACATGCAGGTCAGCACTCGAAGAATGAGCAAAATAATAACCTATACCGGCATTATCTGGAAAAGCTGTACTTGATGCATGAGCAATACCCTTTTTAAGGGCTTCTTTGTAAGCCTTTTCGTCATTAGGATTAACATTAAAAACTACTGGTTCATCAATGAAAATAGCTGGTATTTTGATGCCATAATCTTGGTGTTTACTTCTGACTCTCATAGCGTCAAAACCACTGAAATCTGGTGGCATAAATAGTTCTTTTAAGCTAGAAACATGAAGAACATTGGCTAAAAAGCTTTGATATTGATATTTCGTTTCTACAGCAAAGACAGGAATAACAGTAGTAAGTACCCAGCGTAAAAAAACAGCAAGGAGCAATGTCGTAATCACAGCTAAAAAGAGAGGTGATTGAAGTTTAGTTTTAAATTCTCGACGAGCAGACATGGATCAATTATTAATGATTTACTAGTAAATAGCAATTATTTTTTTCTTTTTAAAGCTTGGAGAGCAACTCCTGTAACACCACTTAAAATACTAGCAACAGAAACCATAGTATTTGTTCCGGTAGCTGGTTGAGTGGTAATAGGCTTGGTCTTCACATATAGAGTTTTTTTACAGCTACCAGAGCCACCTTTCCAATTCCCTTGTGAGTCTTTAATGTAGCCACGGATGGTATAGGTACCTGAATTAGCATAATATTTTTGAAATGCTCCACTACCTTTTTCTTCAGTGACTCCTTCACCATATTCAATTTTGTAAGCTTGAAGAGAACCTTTATTGTCAAACCCAGTAATTTGGAAATTAACTGTAGCTGGGGCATAACTATAGTTTCCACTGGTAATAAAAAGATCACTACAATCTGATTTATGAGATTCTACTGGAGATTCCTTAACTTTGACTGTGGTTGAACAAGCACTACTAGTTTTCCAATTACCTTTACTATCTTTCACTTCTACTCGTGCGGTAAAATTACCAGATACTTCATAGGTATGAGTTACTTCTCTATCCGTAGTTTCTAATTGTTTCCCGTCTCCAAAATAAAAGTGATATTTTTGAATAGATCCTTCACTGTCACTGGCTTCAGCTTTAAGTGTGACACTAGCTGGAACTAAAGCATTATTACCACTAACTACTTCTAAATCATCACAAGAACTTTTATGTGGTTTTGGGGTAGGTGTTTTAGTAGGAGTTGGAGTTTTGGTTGGTGTTGGTGTTTGAGTGACACTAGGAGTCACAGTAATAGTTGGCGTAGGGGTAAGTGTTTTAGTAGGAGTTGGAGTTTTAGTTGGTGTTGGCGTAGTTATACTGCAGTCAGTTCGTGGTGGATCATCCATGATCCAGCCAACTGTACCACCATTGCTTTGCCAATCAATTTGATAAGCTAAACACTCGCAAGCTTCTCCACTTGGTAAATAGTGAAAACCACCAGCTCCAACAGGAAAGATATCACATTGGTTGCCATCATTAATCTTATAGTCTTTGTGTTCCCAGTGAATAGAATTATGATTATCACAACGCAAAGCATAAACTCCCTGATCCCAAGTACATGAAAGTTGATCACAATAAAAAACATAAGTGCCGTCAATACTGGCATTGCCTGGACTATGATAGCGTTCTTCAATACATTGTTGTGCATGAACCTGTTTAGTAAGGAAAAGTGAAAGTGTTAAAAAGATGAGGGCAAGAAGATAGGAGTTAATAATTTTTTTAATAAGTTTTGACATATATTTTAACTATGTTTGATGAGTTATTATATATTTATTATTTAGATGTTTCAAGCAAATTGTCTTTAATTAGAAATTATTCCTCCACCAAGACAAATAAACTCATTGTTCATATCTGGAACAGGAGTATAAAAGACAACTGATTGACCAGCAGCTATGCCGCTAAATGGTTTTCTTAATTGAACTCTGTATTTGTTTTTACTTTGCTTAATTAAACTACAGGGTAAAAGTTTCCCTGGGTGACGAATTTTTATAAATAATTTTAAATTTTGAATTTTAAATTTTGAATTATAGATCAGATGTAGATTACCTAAACAAAATTCTTTTGTTTCTACTTGTTTTTTTATACCTACGATTAAATGGTTTTTTTCTAAAATTTTTCCAATGACAAATAATGGAGGTGGATTATGTTTATCATCAACTAGCCTAGTTTTTTCAATTAAAGCTTTAGTGTTGATGGTAAAACCATGTCTTTGACCAACTGTATAAAAATACAAACCACTATGCTGACCAATGACATTCCCTTTTTCATCAGTCACATCACCTGGATTTTCTTTAAGATTTTCTCTAATGAAATCTCGCACTGTTTTATTTTTAATAAAACAGATATTAGCTGAGTTCTTCTTATCAGCCACATGAATATTTTTTTTTCTAGCTTCGGCTCTTACTTCATCTTTTGTTAAATGAGCAACAGGAAATATGATATGTTTTAATTGTTCTTCATCTAATTGATGCATAAAATATGTTTGATCTTTTTTTAGATCATCAGGGGTCAAAAGTAAATATTCTGAATTAGGAATAATAGAATTATTTTTATAAACATTTTTTTCTACTTTAGCGTAATGTCCTGTGGCCACATAATCAAAACCTTGTTTCATAGCCCAGTCATAAAATAGACCAAACTTGATTTCTTTATTACAGCTAATACAAGGGTTAGGTGAGCGACCAGCTTTATATTCAGCCAAAAAATATTTAACAACTTTTTTTTCATGAGCATCTTTTAGATCTAAAATTTCAAAAGGGATATTTAAGCTATCTGCAACTTTTTTGGCATCAGCCTGATGTTGTTTAGCAAAACTGTAATCTTCTGCCCAAAGTTTAAAATGCACGCCAGTGACATCATAACCTTGTTCAATGAGTAAGTGCGCAGAAAGTGAGGAATCTACCCCGCCTGATATGGCCATAGCTATTTTTTGCCCCAGGGCACCCTCTCTCGCTTTGTGATTCACATTGTTACTTATCATAACTATATTTTACCAGGGAAATTAGTTTTTGTAGGGATCAGGTAATTCTGGAAACATGATTTTTAAAAATTCAAATCCAGCATGACGATTTTTTCCTTTATAGGGATAGTCATGGATATCTAATCCTGGAGAATGATTAACTTCCAGAATTACATAAGAATCTTTATTTTGTTTTTGACTGATGTTTTTACACATAAAATCTATTCCTGCCAAATGTAATCCTGGAATTGCTTTTATTATTTTTAAAGCTATTTTATTTACAGACTCGTGAGCAATGTCAGTGTAATCAACACTATCTCCACCTTGAGAGATATTAGATACTCCTCGTAGCATTATTTGTTGATTTTTTTTAGGAATTGAATGCAAGTTAAGATTTTGTTTATCTAAAAATTGTTTTAAGTCATCGTCTATTTCAATTTTATATAAAGCTGATTGATTTTTAACACCACTCCTTCTAGGATCTAAATTTTTTATCTTAATTAACTCTTCGATTGTTTTTTCTCCATCACCAATAATATTAGCTGGAATACGATGAATAATGCCAATTACTTTCTTCCGACTGGCTAGTATTCTATATTCTGGCCAATCATACATTTCTTCTGCAATCACAACTTTTTTATCCCCTGTGGCCTGAAATTGAAATGCTTTTTCTATTGCATTGCAAAAAGAGTCAATATTATTAATATTAACAGTAATATAATCTCCTTGAGATCCAGCCACTGGTTTAACAACAATTGGCTTTTTTAAGTCTGTCAAAATTTGTCGATAATATTCTTTTTTATCTTTTTTATTAATTGAATAACCCTTAGGAACTGAGATATTGGCTTGTTCTAATAATCTTTTTGTAATTTTTTTGTTATTACCGCAATATATCCCGATGTTAGTAGTTTGATGAGGAATCTGATACCTAAAATAACGGATTTTCTTTTTGTAAGTTAATTTAAACAATTGCGTGTAAGGGATTTTTTCAACTTGAATATTTAACTTTTCAGCTTCTTTGAGAATTAATAGAGTACTAGCAGTTATTTGTTTGCTTTTTTTTTGACCAGTTGGTGTTTGTCTATAGTAATAAAAATCGTTCATGATAAAAACAATAAATAAATTCTGTTTAATCTAAATTAAATCCATTAAAATCAAGGAAATAAGTTGATCAGTCTATCTATAATACTATTATAGGTCTAAAAAGTCAATTCCCCCAATCGCTAAACCTGGAATTGCTTGTATAGTTTTAGTTGCTATTTCTACTACCGAGGGATGAATATTATCAGTAACATCAATACTATCTCCACCAGTTGAGAGATTGGAGTTTGTTCTTTAAGAAGACTTGTTCATTTTTATTTGGAATTGATCGTAAGCTTAAATTTTCTTTTTGAAGATTATTTTTGATTTGATCATTAATTTTTATTTTTTGTGGCTAAAATTCTGTATTCTTTTCCAACAAACATTTCTTCAACTAAAACATCGTTTTCTCCATATTTTGAGAATTTTTCAATGGTTGCTACTGCTTGATTATATTTTTCTTCAGTCTGAATATTACAGAAAACACAGTCTCCTTGTGTTCCTATTATAGGTTTAACTACTAATGGTTTTTTTAACTGTTGGTAATTTTTTTTTTGAAGTTCTTTATCGCCCTTAATGAGTTTATAGCCATGATTGATATTAATATCACTATTTTTTTGATTTACTATCAATACAATAAAATATCATATTTTTAATTCGACTTTAATATTTAAATGATTATTTTACTTGATTTATCAAGTTGATTTCAGCAACTTCATTGAGATGCGTGACATATTTTTCTTGATTTGAAGTATAAAATATTGGCAGCAGAGGACGGAAGTTTGGATTTAGTTGATAAACTTTCTCTGCATCTTCGTGGGCTATTTTACCATAATAAAGTTTGGTGATATCAAAATTGTTTTTTTCTAAATATTTATAAATTTCTACAGTGCCTTCTAAATAAATTAAATCTTTAGTAAATCCACCAGGTTGAGAAGTGTCGATAATGCCTCTTTTTCTTCTAATAGTAAATAGCCATCTTCTATCTGGATTTTGAATATATGGTTTTAAAAAATTCCAAGTTTCCACAAAAGAATGTTGTTGTGCAAAATCTACTAATAAATAGCTTAGGGCCCATCTAGCAGCATATTTAAAATTTCTTGCAATTAAGGAATGAAGTGTGGCTAAGCCTTCTTCTGTTCTTAAGTGAGGTCTAAAGCCATATTGTCTTTTCTTTTTAAACCATGGTTGTTGTTCGTAATTCACTCTTCTTAAAGCATGAGTGCCAATCTCATGGAAAAGTAAACTGCGAAGTTCCCCTTCTCTCATTTTACAAGGCGTTCGTAACTTTAAGGCTTGAGGTGTAAAACTAACTGAGCTTAAAAATGATTCTGACCAAATGACACCAAATCTATTTTCAATGTGATGTTCTCTTAAGAAATTTTTAATTTTTTGGTCTACTTTTTCTTGATTTACTTCTGCTCCTTCTAAGTCCAAAATATCTTTTTCTGTTTTATTAAAGTAAGCTTTATCTACAATTTCTTTAGCTAAATCAAGATATTTTTGTTTGGGTAAACCATAGTAATGAAGGTCAATGGAGTCAAACTTTTTTTGATAAGTAAATTGAGGATTATAGTCTTGATTTTGAAAAAATTTCCCCTTTTCTTGTTGAAGGTTGGTGGGAACTAAATCTCTAAGCTTTATCATTAGTTTTCTACTCCTACCAAGAAGCCTGTTAAATCTTTACGGCCAATTTCCAATTTATGATGATTCCTGTTTAGTCTTTTTGAAACAAGCATGGTAGTTTTAATAGGTTTATCTTTAAGTTTAAGTCTTACTTCCACTACAGGAATTTTGCCTTCTCCTGATTCTTGTTGATACCAAAGTAAATCATCTAGGTCAATGAGACCGAGTTCTTCTGCTAAGTCGCTGGCTATTGCACTTCTAAAACGACCGGTATTAATAAGAGCCGGAGTAGTAAGTTTTTTTCTATGGTCACCATAGACTACTGTTTCAATTTTCGGGTTGTTGATAATAGCTAAACCATCTTCAGCTTTCACTTTATCGGCAAAACTTTCAGCAAAGAGTGATTGACCAATTTTGACACCATGAGCAGTATTTCTTACATTTAAGTCCTCTACTCTGTCAAGTCTTCTTCTAAGACCTGATTTATTAGCTACTTGAATGGATAAGCCTGGTTGTGCATTAAGTTCCACAATCATTGGACCTTTTTCTTTATGAACAAAAATGTCCACACCACAATAGACAAGATTTGCAGCATTAGCTGCTTCTACAGCTGTAGTTAGAACTTTGTCCCAAAATGGGATTTTAATTCCATTAAGTTTTATTTTTGTACCAGGTAAATATTTAATTAGCTGATTTTTATGAGCAGCTGCATAAGTTGTAATACCCGTGCCAATATCAATGCCAACACCTAAAGCACCTTGGGATTGGTTAGCTCTACCTTCTGATTCTTCAGTTGGCAGTCTAAGTAAGGCCATTACTGGAACACCGTTAAAAACAACTATTCTAATATCAGGTGTACCTCTATAGGAATATTTAGCAAGTTTGGGGTGAATGGGAATACGCTCTTCGACAATGATATTGTGCTGAGAGCCATGAGTACTATATTGTCCTTCTAGAATATCAAAACAGTGTAATTTAATATCATCTAAACTCCAAGTTTTACCAATCACATCTGTCCAATGTTCTTTATCTTTATGTTGATTTCTAAAGGCAATTACACCTTTACCAGCATGACCATTAGTAGGCTTAATCACAAAATCAGCCTCCATTTTGTGCCAGTCAAATTCGTTAACGTCTTCAGAGGTGGCTAAAACACCAAAAATCTCAGCTGAAGGAATACCTTTATTAAGCAGCAAAAGTTTAGTCGCATATTTTGACTTACAGATGCTTCTAGCTTTTCTAGAATTTCTGGTGGTATACAGATGGTTTCTGGCATTCATCCCGAGGATATCACTCGGCTTGATCTTCATCATCATAAGTTCCTCCTGGGGTTGGGGTTGGGAATAAAGGAGTAAAGCGAAGGTATTCTAATAAACGCAATCCGCTATACTTTCCGGTTAAAATGTTAGCAAAAGCTATGGCAATAAAAGTTAATTCTGGACGTAAAATCACAATTTGTTGAACCTGGTCTAAACTAATAATTAGAGAACAGAAAATAGCAATCATTAAAGTTTCTACCGTAAGCTTAAAGGCTTCTTTTTGGCTATTAAATAACTGAGAAGACATAAAATTTTCAGTTAAAAGCATGATAATCAGTAATGGGAAAATATTAATGGTTACCAATGATGTTACATCTGAGTAAGCGGCAAGCATTAAAATGATTAAAACCCAAATTGATACTCCCCATAAAAGCATCGCTCTTCTAGGTAGGTATGGAAGCCTGAGGCGTCTAATGACCGTACGGGTCATAATAGCTGCTAATAAAACAGCGATAAAAATGATCGTACCGGTAAGGATACCTGTAGATACAAAAGCTACAGATAAAACGGCTGGAATATAAATGCCAAAGCCTCTAAAACCAATAATATGTCTAGAAGCAGAGATAATAGCTGCAATTAAAGGGAAAAGAATTAACAGCACAATAATGTTAGCTGGCAAACCTTTTTCAATAGATTTTCTAACAGCATGTTGGACAAAATTATTCCAAGAAAGTGGTCCAATTGGATGTTCGTCTAAATAGGCAGCTAATTTACTTTTTTGTTGACCACCGGTTTCGGTAATATCTTCATCCTTCTTTTTTTGCAGTTTTTCTTCAATTTCTGCAGATGGAGAAGCTAACTTGGTTGAAGTAGTAGCTTCGGCTGAGTCTGTAGCGCTGAGATCAATCTCTGGCAAATCATCAGGAAATTCAAATTCTTGAGCTTGAACATTAGTGCCAAGTTTAAAGAATAATGCTCCGACTATAAAAGTAATGGTAATAAATGTTATTAATTTTTTCATGATGTTCTCATTATAGCACTGAGAGGTCTAATTGTTTCAAGTTCGTCTAATTTCAAAGTCGCCTGAGGTTACAATGTCAATGCCTTGAAAAAAGTATGGAAGATGAATTCCCGCCAATACCATTAATTTTTCAATTTCTTTAATTCCAAATTTTTGATATGAGGTTGGTGTAGTTAGCTTGTCTGACATTTTTAACAATGCCGCGCCCATCGCTCTAGGTGCTCTGTGAAAATAACCTTGAGCATAAGCAATTTCTGGACCATGGGGAGTATCATAACTAGTTTGTGCAGTTAGATTTAATAACCACATAGCTACTGCTTGAGGATATTCTTTTAATATTATTTCTAAAACTTCCCAACGACGTTTTGCTTCTGGATAGGTAATTTGAGGTGAGTGTTCTAAGCGGGTCCCAACAGTAACAAAAGTAGGGTTAGATATTACTTTGATTTCTCCTAGTGAGGGGAATTCTTGTGTTATTTTTTTTACTAAATTAGCAAAAGCCTGAAGATGAGCATCTGTTTCTCCTTCAAAGCCAGTCATGTGATAAAGGGCTAGTTGGTTCATCCCGGCAGCCAAACCATTACGAATTGCTTGAAATAATGAATCGTCTGTTAGCCATCTTTTGTGTTCCCTTCTTAAGTCAACTCCATCAATTTGACCAGCTGCTACTTCAGGAGCAAAGGTCATAGTTTTTTGTCCTAAAGAGACTAAGCGTTGAGCAACCTCTGCAGTAAATTGAGGAGGAGTAGTTGATCCAATATTAATGTTAAATTCAGCTTGTAAATCTATTTTCACTTTATCTGTGATATTAAGAAAAGTCATAAATTCTGTTGCATTAAGAGCAGGAAAAGAAAGACGGACGTTCCCTAAATTTGGATGTTTTAAAATAATATTTCTCAAGAGTTCTTCAAATTCTGCATAATCAAACACTCGAGGAGGGTTTTGACCATCAACGCAAAATGAGCAATGCATTCCACAGCCTCTTTTAACCTCAATATGTGCAGTGAGCTTTTTTTTTCTGTCGGGATAAAATTCGACCACAGATAGATTATTGGCTATGACATAAGCATAATTTGGGGTTTGAGAAATGTGAAATATTGGCTTTTCTTCTTCTAGATGTAGTTTGGGTACATAATACCCATAATTTTTTAACCTTTCTAACAGTTGATCTCTTGGCATTTGATCTCTTGGCATTTTAAGGTGTTGCTGAATTTCTTGAATGGCATCTAATGTCTGAGAATTAGCATCGCCAAGCCAAATGGCATCACAAAATTGTTCAATCGGGAAAGGATTCCTCATTGCCATACCACCAGTAATAATTAATGGATCATCAGTCGTACGTTCTGAAGATAGTAAGGGAATTGATGAGCGTTTTAATTCCCAAAGAAAATGTGCATAAGCTGGATATGGAGAGCGAAATGAAAAAAGAGCAATTGGAACTGCTCGATTGAGTCTTTGAACTGCAGTAAATTCTATTCCTCTCTTTGCAAGTTGTTGTGTTAAATATGCAACAGGTAAACTATGTTTGATACGTCCTGCATCATGAATGTAAATTGGTGATTCTTTGGACATGAATGATATTTATTAGTATAGCTAAATCTGTGTTTTGGCAGGTTGAAAATGGTTTGAAAAGACAGATAAAGATATACAATAGTATATCATTGTGTGTGGTTAAAGAATTCCACTAATAAATGACTGTAAAAAACTGATAAAAAATGAAATCAAAAGCAAGGAAAAAAATTTGTTTAATTCTAAACCAAAAATAGTCATAGCCTGAATTTGGAAACCGGGTACAAGGAAAGTAGCTAGCCAGAGAATTACAACATTAATTACTAGAGAAAATAAGCCCAAAGTAACGATATTAATGGGTAGAAATAAAAGTTTTAGGATAGGTCTGATAATTTTTTGCAGTAATGTCAGCACAATGCTAGCTAATATTAGAGTGGTCCAGTTTTTAAAGCTTACGGTAGGTAAAGCCCAAGATAGCAAAAAGATAGTCAGTGCAGTAGCAATAATAGCCTTGAGGAATTTCATACTCATAGAATAACAGTTTTTCAAGTTAAGAACTAGTGTTTTTAGATTTATTTGGTAAAATTTTTCAATCTTAATCTCTGATGTTGTTTTTTAGCAAATCGATGTGATTCATCTCTAATTTGTTGGATTAAATGGAGTGTGGGGTGATTACTTGGCAATCTAACTATGTGATAGTTTAATTTGAGCTTTTCAGTATTTGTTTCTTTTTTTTGAGCAACAATAATTCTATCTGGATTTTTAACAATACTAATGATTGGGTTGGTCCATTTCCAAACAGACATAGCTGATCGCAGTTGACCTTTTCCGCCATCAATGACTATTAGGTTTGGAGCTGGCCACTCTGGATTATTTTGTCTTCTAATTAAAGCTTCTTTTAACATCTGATAATCATTGGGAGTTTGTAGGCTTTTAATATTAAATAAGCGGTATTCCTTTTTGTTGGGTTTACCATTTTGAAATACAACCATTGAGACTGCGGCATTAGTACCTTGGATATTACTGACATCGTAGCCCTCAATTCTTTCAAATGCATAATCTGCAGGAAGAGTGACAAATGTTGAAACTATTTTTTTAAGATGTAAAAGTGCGTCTTCAGTTTTATTTTGAGTAAAAGTGGGTAAAATATAATTTATTCGTAATTTATATTGTTTATTAGTTACCTCTTTAATTAATTGAATTTTGTTTTTAAGTAGCGCTGCTTTTTCATAATTTAATTTATCTGCGGCATTTTTCATTTGTTTACTTAAATTTTTAAGTAGTTCTTTTTTTTCACCTCTTAAAAATTTAATTAATTGTTTGATATTATGTTGGTAATCAGTAGTAGCAATTTCATCAACACAGGCTCCAGGACAAAGATTTATGTGGTAATAAAAACATGGTTTATTTAATTTTTTCTTTCCTCTTTCATCACACCAAGGAAATATTTTTCTGGCAATTTTTAAAACTTCATTTAGTTTATAACTGCTAGAAAATGGTCCAAGTATAGTTCCCCCTAATTTGTATTTATAAATTTCTTGTTTACGCTTTTTGAGTACACGAGGAAAAAGTTCATTGGTAATATGTAAGTAAATTGGACTTTTATCATCTTTGAGGCGAATATTGAAAACAGGCTGATGAATTCTAATCAGTTCTGCTTCAATTAAAACTGCTCCTAATTCGCTTTCTAAAATTTGGAATTTTAACTTTTGAGCGGTTTTAACTAACTTTAGAATTCTTTGATCTAACTGTTTGATTTTGGTATATGATTTAACTCGATTTCTTAAGTTTTTAGCTTTACCAACGTAAAGGATTTTATTTTTTTCGTCTAAAAACGAGTATACTCCCGGTGACGAGGGTAAGGACGATACCACCGATGCCCACTCCAAGAATGGTGTATGGGTTGTAGATGAATCTGCTAATTTTTGAAGCAGTTCTGATTTCTGATTCATAATTTTGATTACTAATTTTAATGCTTATTTTATCTTGTTGAGGCAAGATTTCTTTGTCATTATATATTGTTAATGGTAAATAGATTTTTTGATATGGTAGTAAAGCATCAATCCTTTGTTTTTTAATTTGAATTTTTGAGTTTTCATCGTTGGTAAAAAATTCTAGATTTAAATTGTACCAAGCTTGACCAGTTTGATTAGCAATTTCTAATTGGTAAAAACCAGGCATAGTTAATGTTGATAGCTGTTTGGGAATAAGGTTTATTTGAATACTTTCTGTGATTTGAGGGAACTCTTCACCAAATTTAACTTCAACATCTTTAGTATCAGTTTCTTCAACTTTATATGCTCCAGCTGGGTAAGGAATAGTGCTTGATTCACCATTAATAGCAAACACTACGTGATTCAAATCAAACTGCGAAAAATAATCTATGCCGCCAGTAGTATGTCCCCAAGTTGGATCAATTGGTACCCATTTTTTAGTTTCCAGGTTATAATATTCTGGCCAAGCATGAAGGATATCTGTCACTAAACTCAGAGGTCTAAGAGTACTGTTTTGGCTATAAGCATAACCTGTTATACGTCTAGCTGGGATTTGTTTGGCACGAGCTAGAGTAATAAATAAATCTGTGAATTCTTGGCAGGTGGCAGTATCTGATTTTTTTAAAGCAGTACTTCCACCTAATCTATCTAATTGTAAATTTTCTAAATTACCTAAATCATAATTTAATTCTTCTGTTACAAATTGGTAAATACCTTTGGCTGATTGATGTTCATTGGCTATGGATATGATTTTAGATTTATCTGATTCCCAGAATTTTAGTGCTTTAGTATGTTTTTGATTTGGAATAGTTTCATAGACAGTATTTAGAGGTTTAAGTGTAATTAACGCTTGGGCTTGAATTATCACTTCAGTGGTGTTGCCTGCTGCTAATTTATAAGTAGCAATCCAATTGCCATCATTATCTAATTCGATTTTTTCTGGCAAAGGATCAATATGATGATAGTGCATTTTTTGATATGGTGTATCTGGAGGAAGAGAAACTTGAGTGATAGCCAATTGACCGTTAGGGTTTCTGAGGTGATAGCGAAGAGTTAAATCAAAAATTTGTTGTTCTCCAAAAATTACAGAAATTCCTTGATCTCCTGTAGTAGCAAATGAAGTTACGATTTGCCCATTCTGTTGACTACTTTGATAATTTTCTACACTGACTCTTTTAGGCTGACCATAATTTTTTTGGGTAATTAAGGATACATGATGTTCATCATAATCTCCTTCGTTAGCCATTTGAGGAATGCTAACTTCGAGAACTTTACCACTAATTAGGGCTAGATCTGGATTCTGATAAGTGATAATAAATTTTCTTTCTTTATTTTCACCTAAAACTTCATCTGGGAAACTAATACCAATACTAGTTTGATTACCAGTAGTGATATTTTCTGAATCAATTTTTTTGGAGTTACTAGTGACTGCGATATTAGAAATATTAGGTGAACTTAGTTTTAGTCCGTAGTCAGTGATGTGATATTCCGGAGTGAGATTTTTAATCTTAATATTATGCTCTACATAAGTGGTGCCACTTTCATTAACAGTATAAGTAGTTTTGAGTGAGTAAGAAAAATGTTTTTCTTGGGCGTAAACAAAACTAGCAGTCAAGCTTGAAGAAAACAAGTAAGTAATAATGAAAAAACAAAATACTATTTTTTTTAGCATCTGAGCCTATTGTAGGAGAGCAATGTCAAAATAATCAAGACAAGTTTTACTTGAGATTTAATTCTTTTTTTAAATAATGGCCAGTGAATGAGTTTTTATTTTCAGCTACTTGAGCTGGAGTGCCAACAGCTACAATTTCTCCACCATATTCCCCACCCTCTGGTCCAAGATCCACAATCCAATTTGCGTTTTTAACAATGTCTAAGTTATGTTCAATCACAATGACAGTATTATTTTGCTGTACTAATTGATGTAAAACATCTAGCAATTTTTGCACATCTGCAAAGTGAAGCCCTGTGGTTGGTTCATCTAAAAGATAAACGATATGGTCATTACCGCGCACCGCTAACTCGCGAGCCAATTTGACTCTTTGAGCTTCTCCTCCACTTAAGGTTGGAGCTGGCTGACCAAGTTCTAAGTAACCTAAGCCAACATCAATTAAAGTTTTTAATTTTTGGCGAATGGTACTATGACCATTAAAGAATTGATAGGCTTCATCAATGCTCATTGTAAGAATATCAGAAATAGTTTTACCTTTATAAGTAACTTGAAGAGTTTCACTATTATAGCGTTTACCATGACAGATATCACAAGTTACATAAACGTCTGGCAGGAATTGCATTTCAATTTTGATTTGGCCATCACCTTGGCAACTTTCACAACGACCACCTTTAACATTAAAACTGAACCGACCTATTTTATATGCTCTCATTTTTGCTTCGCGAGTGTTGGCAAATACTTTTCTGACATAATCAAAAATTTTAGTATAAGTAGCAGGATTTGATCTTGGGGTTTTGCCGATAGGACTTTGATCAATTAAAGTGACTTTTTTAATGTTGTCTGGAATCATTATTTGATCAATAGCTCCAGCTTGTCTATCTATCTTTTTACCTAAGTTTTTAGCTAAGTTGTAGTAAAGAGTGTCATGAAGTAAGGTAGATTTGCCGCTGCCAGAAATACCAGTAATACAGTTTAAAGAATTAATAGGAAAATTTACATCAATTGCTTTTAAGTTATGATGATTGGCACCTCGTAGAGAGATATTAGATCGATCTTTAATTGCATTAGCCACTTCATTTGGACCAATAATTCTCCTACTACGGATTGCATCGCCATTTTTTTTATGATTGATTTTCACATCCTTTTTTCTAGCTAAGTATTTACCAGTTAATGATTTTTTATTTTTAATAATTTCTTTTGAAGTTCCCTCCGCTACTATTTCTCCACCCTGACTACCAGCTAAAGGACCAAAGTCTACAATATGATCACTCGCAAGCATTACATCTCTATCATGTTCAACGACAATGACACTATTACCTTTGTTTTTTAAGTTTTTCAAAGTATCGATTAATTGGTGATTATCTCGCGGATGCAGACCAATTGTAGGTTCATCTAAAATATATAAAACACCAGTCAGGCCAGTGCCAATTTGTGAGGCTAATCTAATACGCTGAGCTTCACCACCGGCTAAGGTACCAGCTTCACGATGTAGAGTTAAATAATTTAAACCGACAGAAGAAAGAAATGATAAACGAGCAATAATTTCTTTTAAAATTGATTCACTAATAATTTGTTCTTTTTTAGTTAATTCTTTAGGAACCTGTTTTGCCCATTCAAGTGTGCGTTGAATGGTCATCTTAGTGGTGTCAGCGATATTTTTATTATCAACGATAACAGATAAAGCTTCATCTTTGAGCCGGTCACCATTGCAATGGTGACAGGTTTCTTTAGTCATGAATTGCCCAATTTCTTTTCTGATAAAGTCACTTTTAGTTTCACCATATCTTCTTTCTAAATTATTAATGAAACCTTCGAATTCCTGATAAATAGTAGTAATTTTTCCATAACGATTTTCACCTTGAACTTCATAAATTTTATCACTGCCATAAAGCAAGGTTTGTTGAAACTCTGGACTCATTTCTTCAAATGGAGTTTTTCTGTAATCGAAACCTGCATCTTCTATCACAGCTCTGACCAACCTTGACCACCAAGAATCATGACCTAAAGTGCGAGAAAAAGGAATAATAGCCCCTTCAGATAAAGTAATACCTGGAGCAACTATTTTTTCTGGATCGATTTTTAAGATGGAACCCAAACCGTTACAAGTTTTACAAGCGCCCTCTGGTGAGTTAAAAGAAAATAACCTTGGTTCTAATTCTTCAATAGAAATACCACAGTCACTACAAGCCAAATTTTCACTAAATAATTTATCTTCAAATTCTTTAGGTCGTTCTGGGAAATTAAAATTTTGATCATGAACAAAGGCTCCAATTACTAGACCATCAGCAAGCTTAAGTGCTTCTTCAATTGATTGATTTAACCTACTGCGAAGGGTTGTAAGTTCTTTATCATCTTTGACTTGTTTATTATAAATAGTAAGACGATCAATAATTGCTTCAATATTATGTTTGTTAGTTTTAATTAAAGTTAGATCTTCATCTAAACTATAGACAGTGTTATCGATTCTGGCGCGAATGTAACCTTTTTTTCTAAGAGTATCAAACAAGCTACTAAATTCACCTTTTCTATTTCTGATGACTGGTGCCAAAATCATTAAGCGGGCAATTTTGTTTTGCAGAGCTTGAGCTTCTACTTCTTTCATGATCTGATCAACAATTTGATCAACACTTTGAGTGGAAATTTCCTTGTCACACTTAGGACAGTGAGGATGACCAATACGAGCAAAAAGTAACCTTAAATAGTCATAAATTTCAGTAATAGTTCCGACGGTAGAACGAGGGTTATGAGAAGTAGTTTTTTGATCAATAGAGATTGCTGGAGATAAACCTTCAATTTGATCGACATCTGGTTTTTTTAAACCACCTAAAAATTGGCGGGCATATGAACTAAGAGATTCTACATACCTGCGTTGACCTTCTGCATAAAGAGTGTCAAAAGCTAAAGAACTTTTGCCACTCCCAGATAGCCCTGTAAAAACCACTAACTGATTTTTAGGAATGGTTAAGTTAATATTTTTTAGGTTGTGTTCTCTGGCTCCTGTAACGATGATATGTGTGTTTGATGAAATTTTCATGAACTATCTATTATATCGGTAAATGTTCGTGTTTTGCAGGGTGGATTTTAGAAAATATAGTGATTATCAGAAACAATATATAAAGTTGTTGAGATAATAAAAAACTGTGGCTAATTTATTAGATTTTTCGATATATTTCTTTACGATGTCCAACATCTAAGATAACGATAATGAGTTGTCTTTTTTTCATCAGATAAATAATACGGTAACGTGAAAAACGTAGTTTCCAGAATCCTTTTAATTTGCCAGTTAATGGAATACCGGTTGTTGGATCAACTGATAAACGATCTATTGCTTTGGCAAATGCAGAGTGATATTTTTTATCAATTTGTTTAATTGATTTCTTGGCTGTGGGAGTAAACTTAATTTGATACATGAATTGAGTAAATATGAAAAATTTAGTTTAAATTTAATTCCTTTTTAATGTTTTCCCAGTCAGTCAATTCACCTTTTTTAAATTCCTTGATACTTTTTTCTAAATTCTTCATTAATTTTTGATCACTTAAGACTTCAAGAGTTCCTTTGAGACGTTCATATTCTGTAGCATCTACTAAGACGGCTTTAACTTTGCTTTTGACAGAAATATAGATATCTTTAAGACTAGTTTGTTTGATTAATGAGGGAAGTTGAGATCTGGCTTGGGTAACAGACATGATGTTTTGCATATAATATTATTGTACATTTTTATGTACAGTTGTCAATTATTGATTTTTTTTAAGTTTCTAAATCCTGTACCACATCTCTAATAATAGCTGCTAACTCAAAATCTAAATCATTAGCTGCTTGTCTCATTACTTTTTCTAGTTTTTTAGTCATTTTCTTTTTGTCTCCAGGAGTCATGGCTTCAGGATCAACTGCGTTTACATCAATCCGTTCTTTTTTACTGAGTTGGACGTAAATTGGTTTAGCTGATTTAATTTTTTTACCATCTGCTCCCGTTTGTTGTCCCTCTACCTCATTTTCTTCTTGTTTTTTAATCATTCTCTCTCTAATTGGCTTACTAATAGTTTGGGGAGTAATACCATGCTTTTGGTTATATTCTTCTTGGATTTGTCTTCTACGATTAGTTTCATCAATAGCAGTTTGCATTGATTTAGTAATTTTATCGGCATAAAGAATGACTTGACCATTAACGTGTCTAGCTGCTCTACCCATAGTTTGAATTAATGCAGTAGCTGACCTAAGAAAGCCTTCTTTATCTGCATCTAAAATTGCCACCAAACTAACCTCTGGTAAATCTAAACCTTCTCTTAATAGATTAATTCCTACTAAAACATCATATTCTCCTTTTCGCAGATCTGCCAAAATATCTGATCGTTCCAGAGTTTCAACATCAGAATGAAGGTAAGCTACTTTAGGCAATTTAAACTTTTTGCCTTTTTCTGTTTTGTTAGTTCTACTGGCTATAATTTGTTTAATTTTTTCTTCATCATTTAAATAGTCTGTTAAAGCCTCAGCCATTTTTTTAGTAAGAGTAGTAATCAAAACTCTTTGTCCTTTACCAACTCGATCAATAATTTCATTAATTAAATTAGGCACTTGCCCTGAGCTGCTACGAATATCAATGACTGGATCTAATAAACCAGTTGGTCTAATTAATTGTTCTACCACTTCTCCCATAGCCATAGAGATTTCCCAATCTTTTGGCGTAGCAGAAACAAAAACTGTTTGATCTGTTTTATGTTGGAATTCAAAATAACGTAAAGGTCTATTATCTAAGGCACTTGGCAATCTAAAACCATAATCAATTAAAGTTTTTTTTCTGGCTTGGTCGCCGTTATACATACCTCTAATTTGAGAAACAGTCATGTGACTTTCATCAATCACAGTCAGAAAAGAATCATTATTAAAACGTTTGCAATTTTCTCTAAAGTAATCAATTAAAGAAAATGGAGGTTCACCTGGTCTGCGATTATCAAAGTGGCGTGAATAATTTTCAATGCCATTAACAAAACTAAACTCGCGAATCATTTCTAAATCATAATTAACTTTTTGTTCTAAACGATAAGCTTCTAGAATTTTATTTTCTGCTTTCATTTCTTTTAAACGAATCGCTAAGTCTTTTTCAATTTCTTTTAAACCCTGTTCTTGAGTTTTAGGGTTAATCATGTAGTGTTTGGCTGGGTAAATCATGTAGCGCTTAGCACCAGGCATATCTGATGGAGGTATAAACGTACCAGATTGTTTATATTTTTCATCAAACTTATATTCCATTTTTTTTTGCAATTCTTTAATTGGAGTTCCAGAAATTGGATCAATTTCTTCAATTTTAGTGATTTTATTTTCTAAAGTATCAATCCGAATAGCAATATTTTGATAAGCTGGCCACAGCTGAATACTATCGCCACGCATTCTAAATTTACCTCTTTCTAGATCATTCTCACTGCGTTCATATTGCAGATTAGTTAATTGAGAAATTAAGGTATCTCTGGAAATTAACTCACCTTCAATAATCTCGAGCATATATTTGCCGTATTCAACCGGAGAACCTAAGTTATAAATACAAGATACAGACGCCACTACAATTACATCTGGGCGAGTTAATAAATTTGTAGTCGAAGCTAAACGAAGTTTATCTATTTCATCATTAATACTGGCCTCTTTTTCAATATAGGTATCAGTGCTAGGGATGTAAGCTTCTGGTTGGTAGTAATCATAATAAGAAACAAAGTAATTGACTGCATTATGCGGAAAAAAGTCTCTAAATTCTTGATAAAGTTGGGCTGCTAAAGTTTTGTTATGGGCAATCACTAAAGTAGGTTTTTGTACTTTTTGAATAACGTTAGCTATGGTAAAAGTTTTTCCAGAACCAGTCACGCCAAGTAGAACTTGATTTTCCTTTTTAGCTTTAATGCCAGCACTAAGCTTTTCAATAGCTTGAGGCTGGTCCCCTGTTGGTTGGTAGTTAGAAATAAGTTGAAATGGCACCACAGGGCTAATTATACTGGAAAAGCCTTAATTAGTGGCTTCAAAGGTTGTAAGTTTTAAAGGACAGTCTAAATTTTCTGGTTGACGAGCTCTTGGGACTCTAAAACCTACCCACTTTAATGCTTCAGCTACTTGTTTTTTTCCAAGTAAATGAGCACACCAGTGAATTCCAGTCTCTGAATCTGTCAAATTAAAAATGCACTTTAGGCTACATGGAGCTTCTTTACTTCCTGTAAATCTATGTGAGATACGAGTAAGTTCTTTTTTTCCCATTTTAAACTTTTTTAGTCTGGTAATAAGTAATTATATTACTATGTCAAAAAATATCAAATTTAACTTGATTGCTTCTTGAGAATGATGTAATATTAAGGACTGGTAAAAACAGTCTCTTTTTGAGAAAATATATACTCAAGCGCCAATAGCTCAGCCGGATAGAGCGACTGCCTTCTAAGCAGTAGGTCGGGGGTTCGAGTCCCTCTTGGCGTACAAAAGATTCATAAGTTTTAATTTTATTTTTATCTTTATAAGATAGAATGCTCTTTAATATAAAATTTTTATAGTATTATATGCCTCAAGTTAAGTGTAAAATTTGCAATGCTGACTTTTATGTTAAACTAAGTCATCAGAAATTGGGCTGGGGAAAGTATTGCTCAACTAACTGTAAATTTAAATCTCAAAAGAATGGTAAAAATTTTAAATGTTTTTTTTGTGATAAAACAGTATATCGTTCTAAAAGACAAATAAAGCATTCAAAAAGTGGCTTGTTCTTTTGTAATAAATCTTGTCGAATTAAATGGAGGAACTCCTGCTTTATAGGAGAAAATCATCCGAATTGGATAAATGGAAGGAAAGTTTATAAACAAGTTTTAATAAGAAGTGGTAAAAAACGGGTTTGTACTATTTGTAACTTAAATGATGAAAGAGTATTAGTAGTTCATCACTTAGATCGTAATCAAAAAAACAATGTAATATCAAATTTGATTTGGCTTTGTTGTAACTGTCATCATTTAGTTCATTACTATAAAAATTTTGAAAATAAAAACTTAAAAAAAATAACAAGGTGATTGTAGCTCAGTTGGTTTAGAGCGCCGCTCTGTGAAAGCGGAGGTCGCGAGTTCGAGTCTCGTCAGTCACCCCAAGCGTTGATACATCAAGCTTTTTTATTATAAATTTCTAAAAATTTCTTCTATTATAATCGTCTATTATCGTCTATAATACGTCTATATGTTTAATCCTCAATATGTAATTTCACCTAAACTTTTAAATAACATAAAAAGAGTTACTAAACTGATTATTAATCTCAATAATTTGTCTTTTCCTAAAATAGTTTTAAAGAAGTTAGAAAAGGAAGCTTTAGCGCTGTCAAGTCATAGTTCAACACGGATAGAGGGTAATCCTCTCCCATTAACAGAAGTAAAAAAAATTTTAAAAAACGTCCCTACCAATATTAGAGATAGTGAAAAAGAGGTATTAAATTACAACGAGGCGCTGGAATATTTAAATCAATTAATTGATAAAAATAAAACTCTATTAACTCCTGAATTGATTCTCAATATTCACACTTTAGTAATAAAAGAATTATTACCAGCTCATGAGTTAGGAAAGTTTAGAAAACAGCCAGTTGTAGTCAATGATCCTGTTTTAAGAAAAGTAAAATATTTAGCACCTAATTGGAAAGAAGTAAAAAAATTAATTCAAGAGTTGTCTGGGTTTATTAATGAAAATCAAAGTATTCTTGATCCATTGATTTTGGCTGGAATATTTCATAAACAATTTGTAATTATTCATCCTTTTCTTGATGGCAATGGACGAACAACAAGACTTATCACGAAATTCATTTTAGCAACACTTGGTATTAATACTTTTAAATTATTTAGTTTTGAAAATTATTATAATCAAAATATTAGTAAATATTTTGACGAGGTGGGTTTAATAGGTGATTATTATGAGCTAATGAGTGATGTTGATTTTACAAAGTGGCTAGAGTATTTTACTGATGGAATCATTGATGAATTGATAAGAGTAACTGATCAACTTCAATCTAAGTTTAGGTTATCAAAAATAAGATTAAAACCTCACGAAGTTAAATTATTAAATTATATAAAAAAACATGGATCTATTTCCGATAGAGATTATGCAAATTTAACTGATAGAGCAAAGGCAACCAGAAATCAGGATTTTAGGCGATTGATTTCTCTCAAATTAATTAACATGATTGGGAAAGGCAAGGCTACTTATTATATCTTGAAGAATGGAATGAATTATTATTTGTTTTCTAAACCAAAGATTCCTCTTTCATGATTATTCGCACCGTATTAAAGTCTGGCATATTACTAAGGAATTAATTTTTTATGACTTTAATACTAATAAATACTATAACTATTTTGGTCTAACTTAAAAAAGTTTCTAACAACCTCCCGTACTCGACCCGAAGCTCATTTTAGATTAATGAATCAACCTTTTTCTTTAATGTTTTAATGAAACTTATTAAAGGAGAAATTTAAGCGAATTTTGGGAATAATTGTTGTTGAGTAAAAAAAGTTCTAACAAGCTCTCTTATTCTACCCATTTAATTAATGTATCAATCAAATTTAATTATCATATTTCATATGATACAATTAAAAAAGGAAACTCGTTATGAATGAGCTTGATAATCAAAAATGTAAACATGGCTAAAAAAAATAAGAGGAAAAAAATCATTGCATATTTTAAAGGTTTCTGGAGAGGTTTTAAGATTCTTTTAGTATATTTTGGCTTGATGTTAGCTGTTTATTTAGTGATGGCAATAATATTGGTTATGGGTGGTCAAAGTTTTGATCAAGCTTATCAGATATTATTTGAAGAGCGAGTAGTTCAACTTCGTTTAGTTAGCTGGCTGATTGGTCTTCTTTGTGTAGGCTATTTGATAAAAAAATATCATTTGATGAAAGGTTGGATATTACTTGGTCTAATCATCAGCATTTATGCCGTTCCGTTCATGCTTGGAGTAGCAGAATTAGAAAAAGATAAAAAAGTAAATTGAGTTATAATTTCAGCATGGATGTTGATATCTCAAAATTAGCTTCAGCTTATTTTAACTAAATGAATAGTCAAATTTGTGATTTGAATAAAAAAGGTTTCTAACAACCTTTCGTATTCTACCCAAAGGATTGGTTTATCAATCTATTTTCAATAAAATTGTGTGATGGTTTTTTTATTTTATCAACTTCATTAACTCATTCTATTAACCTAAGCTGATCTCTCAAAGAAAAATTTTGGGGACAACTAGTTCCAACCATTTTATTATTAGTTTTCTTTTTTTTATCAATCACACCTTCAGTTTATGCTGCTTATGGTTCTTTGGAAGCATTTGAAGATTTTTTCACTCGAAATCCAGGAGAAAAGGAAATATTTATCCAAAAAAATTGTGTAGAACAAGTATCTCATGGAGTAACTGAAGCAGATCGAGCTAAATTTTGTCAGATGTATGCAGGCTCTAGTACGGGTACAGCGGTAGAGCCAACAGTGAAACCAACTATTCAACCAACTTTGATCGTGACATCAATTCCTACTACTGAACCGAGTGCTGAGGAAGCTGAGACTGATGAAGTGAGTGGCACTAATGAACAAACAGAAGAGCTTTCAGAAGAGGCAAGTCAGGAGATTGATGATTCAAATCAGGAAAATTCTCAAAACATTTTTCAAAAAATAGGAGCTTTTTTTAAAAATTTACTCGCTCAAATTTTTAAAAATGAAAAAGAATAATGTGATTTAATTTAAGCTAAATGAATAAGTAGGTTGTTGATAGTATTTTAGATTAAAAAGAGTTCTAACAAGCTCTCGTATTCTACTCAAAATATTGATGCATCAGTCTTTTTCTATAAATACAACAATGTGTTGATTAGTTATTTTTTATGCTAAAATATTGATTGAAGTGAAAAATTTTACACCAATTAATATAGATGTTGATACATTTCAAATTACTAAGGAGTATCGAGGTAGGACAGATTTTGATCTTGAAACTGTTATTGAGGAAGGACCATTATTACATAGACAAGGATATCCAGATTATCTTATTTATAAATTATGGTTTGATGGAAAAATAGAAAAAATGCCATTGATGCCTACTTCAGAGTTAAAGGTTTTTAAGGATTTATTGAATAAATATCAATCAAAATTATTGAGTAAAGCGCAGCAATCTTCATTTTCATCAGCAAATAATATTTACGGCAATCTCTATATTTTTAAAACAACTAATCAGCTAGATCCTATCTATGCTTGGGAATTGTCTTCTCAGATAGAAAATGATCGTTATTTTCACGAAATAGCCTTAGTTAAAGCTGATGAAGTACTTGATGTTGAGAATTTTTATTATGAAACTGATGTTGGTTATGGTGCATTACAATTATTTTTATTGATGGGAATTATTTTGGTAGAAGTGATTGTTATTAGCATCTTATTTTTTTCTAAATCAATTAAAGTAAGTAAAAGAGTAATTAGAAAATTATTTAAAAAGCATAATTAGATTTAAAAAAAGTTCTAACAAGCTCTCTTACTCTACCCAAAACGTTGATACATCAATCCTTTTTTAAACATTATTAATAAAACTTGTTGTTATATAATAGGTTTTATCAATTATGCCAACAATAATTTCCGCGGATGAAATAAAAAAAGAGTTGCCTAATTATGACCCTAGTCATGTTGAATTATTCCACAGAGAATCTGCTAGAAAAGCAGATAAGATGTTTGAGCAATTTTTAAAAGATAATCCTTTCAATGAGGTTATTTTATTAAGTGGTGGTACTGCTTCAGGCAAAACAGAATTTATGGTTACTCAACTAAATAGCAAAAAATGTATTATATTTGATACAACTTTACCAACTCAGTCAGGTGCGAAGATAAAGATTAAAAAAATCCATAAAATGAATAAAAAGGCAGTAATTTATTCAGTAATACCTGACGATTTGACGAGAGCCTTTATCGCTTTTTTAAACCGCGATAGAAAGTTTAAGGACGAACATTTTTACAGGACTCATGCAGGATCTAGAAAGACACTACTTTGGGTGGCGGAAAATTATTCTGAAGTAGAGATTAATATTATTGAAAGTTCCTATACTCAACAACAAGTGTTACAATTTGATAAAATTGCATTTTCAAATAAAGAAAAATTAATCGCATATTTAAGAAGTATTCAGATGATTGAGTCTGATATAATTAAGTCTATCAAGATTTAATTTTTAATAAAAATATGAAAAAAGTTAGGTATAAAACAGACCAGAATAACCCACAAGTACGTGCGTATAAGAATGCAGTGGAAAGAGGTAAACAAAATCACCATGTGCTTCCTAGAGGTGGTGATTGGGTTGTTAAAAAGGCTGGAGCTCAAAGAGCAAGTCAAGTGTTTGATACTCAAAGAGAAGCAATAGAATATGGGAGATCTGTAGCAATAAATAATGGGACAGCATTGTTCGTTCACGGTGTAGATGGAAGAATTCGAGATCGTAAAGATTATTAATCGATTCTATTAAAATGAATAATTATATTTGTTGTTTAATTCAAAAAGAGTTTTAACAAGCTCTCGTATTCTACCCAAACATTGATATATCAATTTTTTTACTATTATATCTTAATAAAATCTATTGCGATATATATAATAGGTTTATTATTTCCAGACCAAAATTTGTATAAATAACGTATAATCACTTCCATGATTCTTAAAAAGAAAAGAGTGGGAACAATTTTGCCAATAACGGCTCTGGTTAGTAAGACTGCCAAATCAGGCTCTTTTGCTGCTGGAGAAAAGTTCATTGATTGGTTGACCAAATCAAAACAAACTGCTTGGCAAATTTTACCTCTTCATCAGACCCAGCTAGAAAAAAAATCAGCCACAAAACACGTACCTTCTCCTTACAAAAGTTATGGCATTGGTTTGAATCCTCGCTTTTTGGGTGACAACCCTCCCCCACTATCAACTCAACAACAAACCAAATTTATCAAAAACAACAGCTATTGGCTCGAAGATTACGCACTGTTTTGTGCTCTGCGTGATCATTTGGGAACTGATAGCTGGAGTTTGTGGCCAATTGAAATTAGAAAAAGAGATCCAGACACTCTCAAAAATTGGCGAGAAAAATTGGCGAGAAAAATTGGCACACATATCAAAACGCAGGTTCAATTACACTTTGCTTATCAAAAACTTAAACAAAACGCCACCAATAAGAAAATTTTACTCATAGGAGACTTACCTTTTTATCTAGGTTTGAATAGCCCTTTAGTGTGGCAACATCAGCATTTATTTGATCTAGATGAAACTAGTAAACTTCAAAAATCAAGTGGAGTCTTAGTTGGCAAATCCCATTTCGGACGACAAGTCTGGGGCCATCCTTTATACAAGTGGCAAAAAAATGATTTATTACCAGAACTTGAAAAACTATTCCAAATTAGGCTTAAATACTTAGCCAATCTTTTTGACTGGATCAGATTTGATCACGCTAATGGTCTATTTCTTTATGGAGCTATGGATTTGAGTGATGCCCGTTCTGATCGGAGTCTAGAGGGACCTGGAAGTGATTTTCTGGATAAATTGATCAAATTTGCTGAGCAACAAAAGATGAATATTTATGCAGAAGATATTGGTATTAAACTCAAAAAATTAAGGGCATACATGAGCTCACACCAAATACCAGGTATCAGACTTTTTAGGTTTGCCTATGATGAAAGAAGAAAGAAGTTTTTAAATCGATACCTTAAAATTGACCAATATCCCAATAATACCTTTGCTTATACCACTACACACGATACCGAAACTCTGGTAGGATATTTAGAGAAACTTTCATCTTCAGAGCTTGACACTTTGGCTATAAAGCTCGGAATTGGCAACACTAAGGATGTTAATTACCTGTCCAAATTGATTAGAAACAAATTAATTCATTCTCCAGCCAAAATAGTGCTTATTCCTCTTCAAGATTGGTTACTGACTACTGATCGTATCAATATACCCGGCAGTGAAAAAGAAATCGACGATCCTAATTGGAGATATCAAATGAGTGTACCCATAGAAGACCTGCCGACGAAACTATACTAAAAAGATAAAGTCCAAATTTATTTTGGCCGCGTTCCTGAATTAATCTAATATGAAAATTTTAATGGTTGTAGCCGAAGCTTCCCCCTTCGTGAGAGTGGGTGGACTTTCTCAAGTGATTTATTTTCTGTCCAAACAACTCACCAGACAAGGTCATGACGTGCGTGTATTTATGCCCAAATATGGGGTAATCAAAGATTCATTCAAAACGAAGTTCGTGGTAACCGATATGGAAGTGCCGTTTGGCAAACTCCACAGTAATCGAGTTTTATGCAATGTCAAAATGTCTAGACGTCGAAAATATTCTCCCTTGACTTATTTACTTGAAAATAAAGAATATTACGAACTTCGAGCTAATGTCTTTGCCTATAAAGATGACCACTTGCGTTTTTTTCTTTTGTCCAGAGGTTGTTTGGAATGGTTGCTTTTAGAACAACAAAAAAAAGACGGCTGGGTGCCTGACATAATTCATTGTCACGACTGGCATACTGGATATTTTGTCGATGAAGCTCGCCGCAATCCTCGCTACTCACAAGCTTTTTTTAAGATCCCAATTCTCTACACCGTTCACAATTTTAAATATCAAGGCAATGCCAATTTCAAGTATTTACCTGCTCAAAAACAAGATCAAGGCAAAAAACTACTTAATACTTCTCATGGTAAAAAACTGGTCAATCAAAATCCTTTACTTCGAGGCTTACTCTATGCTGACTGGGTAAATACTGTTTCTAAATCTCATGTCCGAGAAGTTATGACTCATGAGTATGGAGATGGCTTGGAAAAATTCACCACCCAAATTAAAGGCAAATTTTCTGGGATTTTGAATGGCTTGGATAACGAAGAGTTTAACCCCAATACAGATCCATTTTTGAAAAAAAATTACTCAGTGAGTTCGATTAAAAACAGACCGGCGAATAAAATTGAATTGCAAGAAATTTTTGGCTTACCCAAAGATGAGAAAACATTTTTATTCGGGTTTGTAGGTCGACTCTCCAAACAAAAGGGAATAGAGCTATTGATTCCAGTAGTCAGAAAAATACTGGAAGAATTCTCAGTACAGTTTGTTTTTCTAGGGAGTGGTTCGGGCGAGTACAAAACACAACTCACCAAACTGCAAGAAGAATTTCCAAACAATGTAAGTATCCATCTTTATTCTGATTTTAAGTTGCCACGTAAAATTTTTTCGGGAGCTGATGCCATTTTGATTCCCAGTGTCTTTGAGCCAGGTGGAATTGTAGCCTTGGAATCCATGAGATATGGAGCGGTTCCCATCGTTCGAGAGACTGGAGGATTGGCTGATAGTGTGGTCAATTTTGACCTTCACACAAAAATTGGAAATGGTTTTGCTTTCAAAAAATTGTCAGAGTGGTCATTATTTGCGACTTTGGTCAAAGCTTTGACAATTTATGAGCAACCCTTGTTGTGGAAACGGTTAATGATTAATGCCATGAAATCTGACTTTTCTTGGAAAGTAACGGCTCAGAAGTATCATAATTTGTACAAACAAACTATTAGGCAACGAAAAAAATTTTTGAGTACCAATCCACATTTGGCATATAAGCCTTATTGTGGAGCTTGATTGGGTGGACAAAATAGGATGACAAAACTGGAATATATCATTTTATAAAGAAATAAAATAGTGTTATCTTGATCTGGAATGGATAGCAATTGATAAGTGAAGATATTAATTAGTTTTAAATTTTGTGGATCAGTGCTCACAAAATCCTCAATGAGAATTTTTTTATTTTTTGGTAAAAATAATTTAACTTGTTTAGAGTAAGATTACACAACTGGTGTGCTTTGAGTTTTAACTCTGTTTTGATTTTGATTTTATAGTAAAATTAGAGTAATAATTAGAGTTATTTTAGAGTTAAAAATAATGTTATTCGCAAATCACAAATATCTATCTTTATTTAATTATTTTCAGGATAAACAACCTTTTAGCGATAAGGATATTATTCTTTTAGATCAAGAACTAGATGCTTATGAAAAAAAATTATTAAATCCAGAAATAGAAAGTAATCTTATATCCAGGAATGAGCTTTTTGCATCATTTGCTATTTCTAAAGCTGAAGATTCCAATTTAACATTGGATCAAGCGAAAAATATTTATACTTTGGTTAAAAATAACAAACAATGGAATTTAATCAATAAAAAATTGGCAGATCACAAAGAATTGACAAATAGTGATTATGAGAAGCTTGAATATTATAATATTGTGAAAGTTTTTAGAAAATTAAATCAAAAACCTTTTACTCTTAATGAATTAAATATTAATTTATTAAAAAAAATTCATTCTGAATTAACTATTGGTATGGATATTTTTGATCAATATTTAATGGGTTTTGATTTGTATTATTCTGGAAATTTAAGAAAAAAAGATAATATTAAAGTTGGTGATTATCAACCATCTCCTGCTAAGGATTTAGAAAAAAATGTTAAAGAATTAATATTTTGGCTTAAAAATAATTTCACCATTACTAATGTAGGAATTTTCCACAATGCTCTTTATGCTCTTCACCCTTTTTCTAATGGGAACAAAAGATTGTGTAGAGTTCTAGAACATATTTTATTTCGTTTATTAGGAATTAATTCTAGAAATATATATAGTACTTCATATTATTATTATCAATTTAAATCAAGGTATTATAATAGATTGCTTGCTTCTTTATTAAAAAAAGATTTAACTTTATTTTCTAGTTTTATTATGGAAGCTTTAGCAATGTCGATCTTAGGAGTTTATAAAACTAGTATTGAAGTGCAAAGGAAGCAATTTATAGATGATCATATTTTAGAAGATGATAAAATTTTGAAAATCATTAAGCCATTGATTAAAGAAAAGAGAATTTCATATAGTAATTTGTATAAAAGAGTAAAAAGAAAAATGGCTGAACAAACTTTCAACAATATAATCAAAGAATTATTAGTTAAAGATATTTTGAAAAGAGAAAAAGAAGGTAAAGCAGTTTTCTATAGTTTAAATTTATCTCTAGGAGAAGAACAATTGTATGCCAAGCATCTTAAGTATATTTCTTCTAAGATTAGTAAGATACCTGTATCATATAGATTGTTGTAAGATTTTGTTTTGTGTTTTAAAAACTAGCTGTCTATAAAAAGTTCTAACAAGCTTTCGTATTCTACCTAAAATATTGATATATCAATCTTTTCTATCTTCAGTTTTTGTTTAACTTTATAGCTAGGTGATACAATTAAACAAAATGAATTTTATTGTAAAAAAACTGATTTTAATCATCGACTTTGGTGCTCCAGAAATTCATAAAAGATTACAAGAAATAATTCATTCTTAATGAGTTTTTATTTTTAGATAATTTAATTCATAGCTTAAAATATTTTTTTTTAATCAAATACCAGTTTGCAATGGTTGGACTGCCAATAATTTCCCCTTTAACAATTAACTCATCCACCTCTTTAGGGTTAAGAGTAATTACTTCGATCTCTTCGTTTTCGTCTAAGTTTTGTTGACCATTGAATTCAACATCTTTTACTAAATACAAATGAGCATATTCAGTCGCTTTAGTGGTCATTAAAGCGTGTTTGCCTACATACTCTAATTGATCTGCAGAAACTTTAATTCCAGCTTCCTCTTCTAATTCTTGCACAGCAACATCAATGATATCGCTGTGTTTAGCTGACTCGAATCGTCCAGCTGGAAACTGAGTGACCACTTTATCTACACCTTGTTTGTAAATTCTGATCATCACTACTTTACCCTCTTTTGTAACAGGTACAACGTGCACAGAGTCAGCAATAGTTGTAACATAAAAATCATCAACAGTTTTTCCGTTAGGCAGTTTGTAACGGCGTTTTTCTACAGGGAAATATTTACTAGGAGAAACGTCTTCTGTTTTAATCAGTTGCCATTTTTTAAGTTTGGTCATAATGATCAAATTATAGAATAAAATGTTAGAATTGAAGTATGCAAAAATCATTTATCGATAAACTCGCCTATATTTATATTAAAGATAGAAAAATTTTGGTTACCTTAAGTAAAGGTAAAGATACTTGGTATATTCCTGGTGGTAAGCGCGATCAAGGCGAAATAGATGAGCAAGCTTTGATTAGAGAAGTTAAAGAAGAGTTAACAGTTGATTTGATTCCAAAAACAATTGAATACTATAATACTTTTACAGCTCCTGCTCATGGTAAACCAAAAGGTACGATGGTGAGAATGACCTGTTATCGTGCAGATTATAAAGGTGAATTAAAACCTGATGCAGAAATTGCTAAGTTGGATTTTTTTGAATATAAGCAAAAAGAATTAACTTCTGCGGTAGATCACTTAATATTTGATGATTTAAAAGAAAAAAGATTGATTGACTAAATTTAAATTATTTTAAAGAAAGGAGCAACTTATGTCTTCCTGCATTAGTTGTGGTATGCCATTAGATGAAAAAACTACATCAAAGTTTGATGATCAGTATTGTGTCTATTGTCAAAATCAAGAAACTGAAGAGCTGGCAAGTTATAAGCAAGTGAGAGAAGGTTCTATTGGAGCAGCGATGAGATTGATGAATAAAACTCAAGAAGAAGCAGAAGAAATGGCAGATGAAATGTTGCCAAAATTACCAAGATGGCAAGCTGAAGATGAGCAAAAGTAATGGTGTGGTAAATTATCGTTATGACAAAAAACAAATTACGAAAATTTAGTGAGCTTAAAACTTTTTCCAATGTTTTGCAAAGAGACAAGGTGAATCGCGAAGCGAGAGAGGGTGTCCTGGGGTATCAAGAAAACATCAAGAAAAAGCTACTTCAATTTATTGAATCAGATGAAGTGATTATAGAACTTGCTTGTGGTCGTGGTGATTATACGATTGGATTAGCTCAAGAATTTCCTAATAAAAAAGTAATAGGCATTGATATTCAGGGTGAACGGATTTGGTATGGAGCTAAATATGCTTTAGAAAATAATTTAGATAATGTTTTATTTTTGCGTATTTATATTGATGATCTTTTGGAATATTTTCCGCAGCATTGTATTAATGAAATTTGGATTACTTTTCCTGATCCTTTTCCTAAAAAAAGACATACAAAAAAACGTTTAACTTTTGAGAAGTTTTTAAAAATGTATCAACAGGTCTTAAAACCCAATGGTAAAGTAACTTTAAAAACAGATGATCAGAGTTTATTCGAATATTCAAAGGAAAGTATTATAGAGTTTGGTGGCAAAATTTTACAAATCAATGATGATATATATCAAAACAGAGAAGATAATCCTCTACTCTATATTCAAACTCATTACGAAAAAAAACATTTAGCTGCTGGTAGAACAATCAAATATTTACAATTTAGTTTTACTTAGATTAGTTTTTGATTTTAAGCTTTCAAATGGGATAATTCAGCTATTATGACCACTGCAACAAAACTAATCACGCAGGTTTGCGATGAATTAAATTTGAAACATTCTTTTGTTGATGGAGATCAGGTTTTTTTATGTATTCATTTTTCTAAAAAGGATTATTTTATTATCAACAACAAGTTGGGTCTGGTTAATGATGTTGATGCTTTTATTGCCAAAGATAAAGCGTATCAATACCAATTGCTTTACAAACATCTTTCAATGCCTTTAACTAAGTTATATGTGGATCCAGATAGTGATTATGCAGATTGTGCTCAATTCAAAAATATAAAGAATATTGTTCAAAATATTACAGATTCTTTTTCTTTTCCATTAATTATTAAAAGAAATACTGGTTCTATGGGTGATCATGTTTTTCGTTGTCAAACTAAAAAAGAGGTTCAACAAACTATAAGTAAAATTTTTGATCAAAGAAATAAAAGTTATGATCATGTTTTGTTAGCACAGGAAAATATTGATATAGATAAAGAGTATCGGGTGATTGTTTATAAAGAAAAAGTTGTTTTTTTATATGAGAAGGACATTAGCAATGCTAAATTTATTGGTAATCTAAGTCCACTTCATTGGGAAAATAGTAAATCGATTATAGTTTCTGATGAGAAAGTGAAAGCCAGAATAGAACAGTTTGTTAAAAAAATGTTTAAAGTTTGGCCTATTTCGTATGCGGGACTTGATATAGTAAAAGATAAGCAAGGTAAATTTTGTTTAATTGAAGTTAATGCTGCGCCAACATTTGCAGAATTTTGTAAACATAGTAATCCTAACTATATTAAAGATTTATATAGACTAGTGCTAAGTGATTTAGCTCAAAAGTGGAAGTGATTTTAAAAATATATCAGTTTGTAATAAAAAATTAAAGAATTTATTTATGTTAAACTTAACTCATGAATTTAAATCTCAAGCAATTTAAGCAATCTTTGCTTACTCCTCCTATAAAATTTACTCTTTGTTATTTAATTGAAGAAGAAAAGTTTTAGCTTTGAAAAAATAGTTTTTTCTGTTAATATTCAAATATCTGAATATGTATAAACAAATTTTTGATCTCCACGCCAATTTATTAAAAACTTTAGCTAATCCTAAACGTTTAGAAATTGTTCATTTATTGAGGGACAAAGAGTTAAACGTCAGTCAAATGCAGGAAATGCTTGGTCTAAGACAAGCTAATTTAAGTCAACACTTACAAGTGTTACGAGATAATGAGATTTTACTTTCCAGAAAGGATGGTAAGCAAGTTTTTTATCATTTATCACATCCAAACATTATTAAAGCTTGTGATTTAATGAGAGATATTTTGGTTGAACAATATAAAGATGATCCTTTAGCAGACGAATTAACCAAAAAAATGTCAGATTTGATTCCGCTAGTTAAAGATCCAGTTTGTGGGATGAGAGTTAGTCCCAAAACTGCTGCTTATGTGCATAAAGATCAAAGCGACACTTATTACTTTTGTGCTGAAGGATGTTTAAACCATTTTAAAAAAAATATAAAGGAATATACTAAAGAAGAATGAAAAAAATTTATTTAGATTATGCTTCTACTACTCCAGTTAATCCCCAGGTGATAAAGGCAATGTTGCCATATTTTGATCAAAAATTTGCTAATCCTGCCTCTCTTCATAGTGCAGGTCAGGAAGCTAAACAGGCTTTAGATGAAAGTAGACAATTGCTGGCAGATGCTTTAGGAGCTAAAGAAAATGAAATTTATTTTACGGCTAGTGCTACTGAAAGCAACAACACTGTTATTAAAGGTGTTGCTTTAGCTAATCAAAATAGAGGTAGACATATTATTGTTTCAGCTGTTGAGCATGATTGTATTTTAGAAAGTGCTAAATACTTAAAAAGACAAGGTTTTAAGGTCACAAAATTAAAAGTAAACAATTTAGGCCAAATTAATTTAGATGAATTGGAACAGGCCATTACAGATGAAACCACTCTGGTGTCTGTCATTCATGGTAACAATGAGATTGGCACTATTAATGATATTGGAAAAATTGGCAAAATTTGTAGAGAAAAGAAAATATATTTCCACACCGATGCTTCTCAAAGTTTCGGCAAGGTTGAAATTGATGTAGAGAAAATGAAGATTGATTTGTTAACAGCTTCTTCTCATAAAATGTATGGTCCCAAAGGTGTGGCTTTGCTTTATGCAAGAAACGATGTGCTCATTTCTCCCCTACTCCATGGAGGTGGTCAAGAATTTGGCTTGAGGTCTTCAACTGTCAATGTAGCAGGAATTGTTGGTTTTGCTAAGGCAGTAGAGCTATGTGTCAAAGAAATGACAACTGAGGCAAAAAGATTAAGTAAATTAAGAGATAAAGTTATTAAAGAGATTTTAAAATTAGTTCCTAATTCATATTTAAATGGACATTCTAAGAAAAGATTGCCTAATAATATTAGTATTCGTTTTGATTATGCAGAAGGTGAAGCAATTTTAATGCTTTTAAATGAAGAAGGAATTGCTGTTTCTACTGGATCAGCTTGCTCTTCAAAAAGTTTACAAGCATCTCATGTACTTTTGGCTTGCGGTTTGAAACAAGAACAAAGTCATGGTTCAATCAGGATTACTTTAGGAAGAAGAACAACTAAAAAGGAAGTTGATTATTTGCTAGATGTATTGCCTAAAATAATAAAGAAATTAAGACAAATGTCACCTTTTTCATAATTTAAAATTAATAATTATTAATTCATAATTAAGATTATGTATAACGATAAAGTCATGGACCATTTTAAAAATCCTCATAATATGGGTGAAATCAAAGATGCTGATGGTATTGGAGAAGTTGGCAACTTAGTATGCGGTGATGTCATGCATTTGTACATTAAGGTTGGTCAAAATAAAAAAGGTGAAGAAATTATTAAAGACGTTAAGTTTAAAACCTTGGGCTGTGTAGCTGCTATTGCTACTAGTAGTGTTGTGACTGATTTAGCTAAGGGCAAGACTTTGAAACAAGCTTCAGCAATAAAGAAAGTTGATATAGTAGAAGCTTTGAGAGAATTGCCTCCAATTAAAATCCATTGTAGTATTTTGGCAACAAAGGCTTTAGCTGAAGCTATTTATGATTATCAAAAGAAAAATAATAAAGAAATTTCTGCTGATTTAGAAAAAAAACATCAGGCAATTCAGAAGGAACACAATCAACATTAACTTTTTAATATTTCATGCTTGACAGTATTTTTTTTATATAATATATTCAAAACATTGAATATGTTATTAATCTGAGCTTTTAGATATCAATTAATAGTAAATCAAGAATTTTATGATAGATAAAAAAAATCTCAACATATATCTAATATTTGGAATATCAACCTTAGCTTTATTATTTGGCGGAGTTTGGTCGATGAGTAAATCTTTTTCTGGAGAAGATCAAGTTGAAAATATTGTAGATAATCAATTATTAGTTAAAGATGATTCTTATAAGAAAGGTCCAGATTCAGCCAAAGTGACAATTGTTGAATTTTCAGATTTCCAATGCCCAGCCTGTAAAGTTAATGCACAAGCTCTGAATCAAGTTATAAACGAATATCCAGATCAAATTAGAGTGATTTTTCGTCACTTCCCGCTTTCGTTTCATAAAAATGCTCCTTTAGCAGCCCAGGCTGTTGAAGCAGCAGGTAAGCAAGATAAATTTTGGGAGATGCATGATTTAATCTTTGATCGTCAAACAGAATGGAGTGAAGTCAAAAATGCAGCAGAAACATTTCATATCTTTGCTCAAGAATTAGAGTTAGATGAAGAACAATTTAAAATTGATTTAAATGACCAAAGTATTAAAGAAAAAATTAGTCGTGATACTAGCGATGGTTATCAAGCTAAAGTAAATGCTACCCCTACATTTTTTATTAATGGTCAAAAAGCGATGGGTGTAGGTTCAAAAGAATTCAATTCTTTATTAGAACAAGAATTAAATAAGTAAAATTTAAAATTATATTTTAGACCCTAAATTTCACTTCAAACCCTAAATTCTCAAAGAGAATTTAGCTGGTATGAAGAGTGTAAATTCAGCTGGTACAAAAGATACTGCGTATTATTTAAGTGAATTAGGATAACAGCGATGTCGAAAACAAACAAAAAGCAAGCAACTAAGAATATTAAAGAATGCACCTTTTATGTAAAGGGAATGCACTGCTCATCGTGTGAGTTATTAATTGAAAAAGAATTATTAGAAAAAAAAGGAGTTAAAGCAGTTGATGCTTCCACAAGCAATGAAACTGTTACTATTGAATACCAAGGTAAAAAGCCAGGTTTATCGTATTTAAATAAAATTTTTAAAGATGATAATTACCAATTTTCTACACTTTCTGCTGTCGAAGAAGAAGATGATTGTCCAGCTATTAGTTTAAGTACTAATGGTCAATTAATTTTTAATCAAAATAAATTGATTTTTCCTTTTTTTGTTGCATTAATAGTCATTGCTGGTTTTTTATTAATCAATAAATCTGGTTTTACCTCGGTGTTGAGCGTCAACTCACAATCATCACTGATAGCGTTTATTGCCTTTGGAATAATTGCAGGTTTATCTACTTGTAGTGCTTTGGTTGGTGGGATTATTCTTTCTATGTCAAAACAATGGTCAGAGCTTTATTCTAAAGATGATTCTTTATTAACAAGAATGCAGCCCAATTTTATGTTTAATGCTGGGCGTTTAGTAGCTTATGCTTTATTCGGTGCCTTATTAGGTTTAATTGGTAATTTTTTACAAATATCACTTGAATTTACTTCTCTTTTAACAATAGCAGTATCTGTATTTATGGCTTTTTTAGGATTAGAGATGTTAGGAGTGAAAAAATTTGCAAAATTTAAATTAGTGACTCCAAAATTTTTTACAAGGTTTGTAGCAAATGAAAAAAATTTTGCTGGTCGCTTTATGCCGTTTGTGATGGGGGCTTTAACTTTTATTTTGCCTTGTGGATTTACCATTACTACTCAAGGATTAGCTTTGGTATCTGGTAGTTGGTTACAAGGAATGTTAATTATGTTGTTTTTTGCTTTAGGCACACTCCCCTCTCTTTTAGCGATTGGCTTATCTAGTATTTCTTTAAATAGAAATCGTCACTTTGCAGAACAATTTGCAAAAGTAGCTGGTATCTTGGTTTTATTTTTTGCTGCTTACAATGTTAATTCACAATTAAATGTATTAGGCTTGCCTAGCTTTTCCGATTTATCTAACACTGAAAAACAAGTATCAGCAAAATTTCAGGATGACTTGCCTCCAATAGTTAATGGTAAACAAGTTATTAAAATGACAGCTTCAGCTAGAGCTTATTCCCCAAATAAGTTTCAAGTAAAAGTTGGTGTGCCAGTAAGGTGGGAAATTACTGATACTGGTACTAGTGGTTGTACTAATGCAGTAATTTCTAAAGAATTATTTAATGGTGAAATTAAGTTAACTCCTGGAAAGACCAGTATTAAGGAATTTATTCCACAAAAAGCAGGTAGATATAAATTCAGTTGCTGGATGGGTATGGTTTCTGGAATAATAGATGTGGTTGATGAGTCAGGAAATTTAGATGTTTCTGATACTGAGCTGATACCAGCTGGTGATTCAGAAGCAGATGGCTGTGATGGAAGTTGCGGAGGAGATTGTGGCGGTGGTTGTGGTTGTGGTGGCTAAATTTAGCCTATTACTAGTGCAAATTTAAGTAATGAATAAGAGATATTAAATAAATGTCAGATTCAAAAAAAACAACTCTACAAATTTCAGGTATGCATTGTGCTTCTTGCGCTAACATCATTGAACGTTCTTTGAAAAAAGAAAAAGGTGTTATTAGTGCTAATGTGAACTATGCTTCGAATAAAGCTACTATTGATTTTGATCCTAAAAAAGCTTCTACAGATAGATTTAAAGCAGTTGTCAAAGAAGCTGGGTATGATGTGTTTGACGATCAAAAAAAAAAGCATAATCACGAAGAACTTGAAATAAAAAAACTTAAAAATACATTTTTAGGCTCCTTGATTTTAGGCATTCCTCTTTTTTACATCACTATGGGTGCAATGATTGGTTTGCCAAAAATTCCAATGTCATTTCAGCTTAATATTTTGATTCAATTTGTTTTTACAACATTAATAATGATTTTTAATTCCAGAATTTATATAAGTGGCTTAAAGAAGTTGATTAAAAGAACTCCTAATATGGATTCATTAGTAGCAATTGGAACCTTAGCTGCTTATTTTTATAGTATTGCAATTTCAGCATATGCGTTTTTGAATCCAAAAGAAACTAAAGAGTTACATTTGTATTTTGAAAGTGCAGCTTTTATCTTAATTTTTATTTCTTTAGGAAAATATTTGGAAACTTTAACTAAAGGAAAAACTAGTCAAGCTATTAAAAAATTGATTGGCCTTCAGGCAAAGGAAGCAATCATAATTCAAAACGGTAAAGAAGTTAAAGTGCCTATTTCAAAAGTTAGAGCCGGTGACTTCATTTTATTAAAGCCGGGTAGCAAAATACCAGTTGATGGAGTTGTCTCAGAAGGATATTCAAGTGTAAATGAAAGTATGGTCACAGGAGAAAGTATCCCGGTTGAAAAAAATAAAGGTGATCAAGTAATAGGCGGTACAATTAATCAAACTGGTAGATTAATTTTTAAAGCACAAAAAGTTGGCAGCGATACAATGCTGGCTCAAATTATTAAAATTGTAGAAGAAGCAATTGGTTCGAAAGCTCCAATTCAACTTTTAGCAGATAAAGTTAGTTTTTATTTTGTACCCACTGTGATAGCAATTTCTATTGTGGCAGCTTTGATTTGGTTTTTAATTAGCGGATCTTTTGTTTTTGCTCTGACTGTTTTTGTCTCTGTATTAATTATTGCTTGCCCTTGTTCTTTAGGTTTAGCAACTCCAACAGCGGTAATGATGGGAACGGGTTTAGCTGCGGAGAGAGGAATTTTAATTAAAAGTAGTAAAGCTTTGGAAATTGCAGGTAAAGTTGATACAGTTGTGTTTGATAAAACAGGCACTCTCACTAAAGGTGAACCAATTGTTACAAATATTGTTTCTTTAAATTCCAGTAGCAAAGAGGAAGATATTTTAAGAATTGCTGCTTCTTTAGAAAAAAATTCAGAACATCCATTAGCTAGTGCCATTATTAAGAAAGCAAAAAAGAAAAGGGTTAAACTTTTTTCTATTAAAGATTTTAAAGCTCTTTTAGGAAAGGGTATCCAAGCAAAATATAAAAGTAAGAAATATATTTTTGGGAACAGGAAGTTACTGCAAGAGCATAAAGTGAATTACAGAGCTATCGAAACTCAAATTAAAAAATTAGAAGAAGAAGGTAAAACAACCATGATTTTGGCAGATGATAAAAAAGTGTTGGGACTGATAGCTGTTGCTGATACTTTAAAAAAGAATTCAAAAGAAGCTGTTGAAAAATTACATAAGATGGGTAAAGAAGTAGCTATGATTACAGGAGACAATAGAAGAGTAGCTCATGCTATAGCTAAACAATTAGGAATTGATTCTATTTTAGCTGAAGTTTTGCCACAGGATAAAGCCAAACAAGTTCAACAATTGCAAAGTAAGAAAAGAGTTGTGGCTATGGTTGGAGATGGAATTAATGATGCACCAGCTTTAGCACAATCTGACTTAGGGATTGCACTTGGGAGTGGTACTGATGTGGCTTTAGAAACTGGTGAAATTGTTTTAATAAAAAATGATCTTCGAGATGTGGTAAGAGCGATTGATTTAAGTAGATATACTTTGAAAAAGATTAAACAAAATTTATTTTGGGCTTTTATTTACAATAGTTTGGGGATACCAATTGCAGCAGGTATTTTATATCCGTTCACTGGGTGGTTATTAAATCCAACGTTTGCGGCAGCAGCAATGGCTTTTTCTAGTGTCAGTGTTGTCAGCAATGCTTTGTTAATGAAAAATTATATTTCGGACCCTGAATTTTCATAAGAAAATTCAGCTGGTACGAAAAATGCTGTGCATAAAAACAACAGCTAGTTGTAATTTTACATACTGGTGACGTAAACTACCTCTTGATTATAGAAAATAATGATAGGATAATAAAAGTCCTATGAAAAAGCAAAATAAATTCACCAAAATTGTGGCAACAATCGGCCCTGCAACAGAAACAGAAGAAATTATCGCCGATTTAATTAAAGCCGGCATGAATGTCGCTCGTTTTAATACTAAACATGGTACACCAGAATGGCATGAAGAAAGAATTAAAAGAGTAAGAAAAGTTGCTAAAGAAATGAATGTTCCTATAGCTGTTTTACTTGATCTTCAAGGTCCAGAAATTCGTATTAATTTACCAGGAGAACAAAGTTTTGATCTTAAAGCAGGTCAAAAAGCTATTTTTACTTCTGATGACTCTCGCAGCGATAGTAACCTAGTTTTTATTCCTCAAAATGTAGTTGAAACTTTAGAAGTAGGTAACTTAGTTTTATTAGATGATGGTGTTTGTGAATTTGAGATTGTTAAAAAAGAGAAAAAACACTTAGTTGCTAAAGCTTTTTCTGATTTTACTGTTAATCATAGAAAAACCATGAACACTCCAGGTGTTATAGTAGAAATGCCTTCATTGATTGAAAATGATTACATCCAATTAGATGGTGCGATTAGAACAGGTGTTGATTATGTAGGTCTATCTTTTGTTAGAAATAAGGAAGATATTAAAATTCTTCGTAGAGAGTTAAAAAAGAGAAATCTTCGAGCTGATATTATTTCTAAGATTGAAAATCAAGCAGCCCTAGATAATATTGATGAAATTATTGAAGCATCTGATGCCATTATGGTGGCAAGAGGTGATTTAGCTGTAGAAGTTCCTTTTGAACAACTCGCTTTTTGGCAAAAACTGCTTATTCATAAATGTCGCGAAGCTAGCAAGCCAGTGATTACTGCTACTCAAATGCTCAAATCTATGGTTGATCATCCAAGACCAACTAGAGCAGAAGTAACAGATATTGCCAATGCTGTTTATGATTGTACAAGTGCGGTCATGCTTTCTGAAGAAACCACCATTGGAAAATATCCAGTAAAAGCTGTTGAAACTCAAGCTAAAATTGTAGCTTATAACGAAAATATGATGGAATGTCAGGTTGCTGATTGGATGGAATCAGATAGTACTGCTTGTATTACACATGCAGCAGTTAGTTTATTAGAACATAGAACTGATGAAATTGATGCCATTGTTTGTTTGACAGAGACTGGTTTTACAGCTAAAAAATTAGCTAGATTTAGACCACCTGTTGTTATTAAAGCTATTACAAGTAATGAAGTTACATGCAATAAGTTGGCTTTACTATATGGTGTTGATCCCCATGTTGTTAAGTTGCCGGCCGGTAAACTTGAAACTCCTCAAAATTTGGTTAAAAAATTAGTCAAACAAGAGATCATTAAACCTAAACAAACTGTTTTAGTAATTTGTGGCACTATTTGGAGAGAACCAGGTCTAACTAATATTTTAGCTTTAGTTAAATCTTAGGCTAATTAGATATAAAATTGAGACCCCACTTTATGTGGGGTTTTTTGTTTGATATAAGTTATAGGTATCATAAAAATGAAAGGACATTATGTCTAAAAAGAAATCGAAGGGTTTGTTAACTCTTATAACAGGAATGGCTTTAGGTGCTACGGCAGCTTTGCTTTCAAAAAAAGAGAATAGAGATAAAGCAGAGAAATTTGCTAAAAAAGTTAAAAGCGAACTAGATGAAGATCCAAAAAAACTTGCTAAAAAAGTAAAGACAAAAACAAAGAAAATGTTTTCTGGTTTGCTCAATAAGGGAAAAAAAGAAGACAAAGCAGACACTAAAATTCAGCAGAAAACTAGTAAAGAAACAAAGAAGTAAGTAAATTTTAGTTGCTTTTTTAGTATTAAATAAGTAATAATGGTTTTATGACTCAATTTGTTAATAATCAAACATCATTTAATTGGAAAATCGCAGGAAAGGCCGGAGATGGAGTGATGCTGGCAGGTAAACTTTTGGCTAAGGCAGCCAAAAGACATGGTCTTCAGGCTTTTAATTATCTAGAATATCCTTCTCTGATTAAAGGTGGGCATCAAACAGCTCAGGTATATGTTAGTGCCGAAAATGCTAGTTGTCATAAGCGTTTGCTTGACGTATTAATTGCTGTTAATGAAGATGGTATTAAGGAACACTTAAATGAAATCAATGACAAGACAATAATTGTTTTTAACAATAATTCTGGGAAACTTGAACAATTCACTGATCTTAAAGCAAAAATATACTCAATTCCTTTTTATGATTTATTAAAAAATAATAATTTAAATAAAATAACTGCTAATATTCTATCTTTAGGTATTTCTTCTTATTTGCTAGGTTTAGATAAAGAATTTTTTATTGATGTTTTAAAACAAGAATTTGCAGGTAAAAGTAAAATTATTGAGTCAAATACAAAAGCTTTTGAAATTGGTTTTGAAGAAATAGCTAAATCAGCTCAAGCTGGCAAAACAATAGATAAAAAAGAAGACAAGACCCTTTTGATCAATGGTAATGAAGCAGTTGGTTTAGGTGCTTTGGCTGCAGGAGTGCAATATTATGCAGCTTATCCTATGACTCCGGCTACAGGTTTGCTTCACTATTTGGCAGAAATCCAAGAGCACTACTCTTCTCTAGTTGTTAAGCATACAGAAGATGAGATTGGAGCAATTGTACAAGCTTTAGGTGCATCTTATGCCGGGGTGAGATCCATGACAGGTACATCAGGAGGAGGATTTGCTTTAATGGTTGAGGCTTTATCAATGGCCGGAGTAACAGAAGTACCAATCGTGATTCATGAAGCACAAAGAACTGGACCAGCCACAGGTGTTCCAACCTGGACTGCTCAGGCAGACTTGCAGTTTGTAGTGAGAGCTGGTCATGGTGATTTTGAACGTGTGGTTTTGACTCCAGGTGATGTAGAAGAACACTTCAATCTAGCGATTAAAGCTTTTCAATTAGCAGAAAAATATCAAATCCCAGTGTTTATTTTAAGTGATAAATATATTTTAGAATCTCATCAAACTATGCCAATTCCTGAAGGTGTGTATAAAAATCCACACTTAAACATGGTGACAACTGAAGAACTCCCAGAAGATAATAGTTATAGAAGATATAAACTTACAGAAGAAGGTATTTCTAAACGATCCATTCCTGGTCAAGCTCACGGTTTACAGATCACTAATTCGTATGAACATGATGAATTCGGTTTTGCTACTGAGGATGCTGCAATGATTAAAGCTCAAGTGAAAAAGAGAATGAAAAAATTAGATAATTTAGTTAATGAAATTCCCCAGCCATATTTGGTTGGTTCAGAACAAGCAGAAGTTACTTTTGTAGCTTGGGGTTCAACAATTAATGTACTTAAAGAAGTAGTTTTAAAATCAAAGAAAACTGTTAATGTAATTCATTTACCAGCTGTTTGGCCTTTTCCAAGAGATAGTTTTATGAAATTAGCAACTGCAGCTAAAAGATTAGTGATGGTAGAAGGCAATGCAACAGGTCAATGCCAGCAACTTATCAGACAGGAAACAGGTTTAGAAATTAATGATTATTTAAGAAGATACGATAGCCAGCCTTTTTATGTAGATGAAATTTTAGAATGGCTTAATTCAATTAATTAAAGTAAAAATAAACATATGCCAAAAATAACCAATCAATCAATTAAACAAGCTATCCAACCCACTTGGTGTCCTGGCTGCGGTGATTTTATGATTCTGGCTGCTCTTCAGCAAGCTGTTATTGATCTGGAAATTCCAGAAGAAAATTTAGTGATTACTTATGGAATTGGTTGCAGCGGTAATATGGCAGATTTTAACAGAGTTTATGGTTTTCATTCTCTTCACGGCAGGGCTATTCCAGCAGCAGTTGGTATTAAATTAGCAAATCATAAACTTAAAGTTTTGGCTATTGGCGGTGATGGAGATATGTATGGCGAAGGATTAAATCATTTAATTGGTTCTGCCAGAGGCAATCATGATGTTACTGTTATTGTTCATAATAATCGTAGATATAGTTTAACCACTGGGCAAAGTTCTCCTACTAGTAAAAAAGGCACAGTCACTAAATCTACACCTCAAGGATTGATTGAGAATGAACTTAATCCTTTAGTTTTAGCCTTAACAGTTCACGCTAGCTTTGTTGCCAGAGGATACAGTGGCAACCTAAAGCAATTAACAGCAATATTCAAGCAAGCTATTACTCATCAAGGATTCTCTTTTGTTGATGTTTTACAAGTTTGTCCCACTTTTAATAAAGAAAACACTCCAAAGTGGTATGAACAAAACACTTATGATTTAATTGAGGCAAATCATGATATTCATAATAAAGAACAAGCTCTTAAAAGAGCTAATGAAACAGATAAATTAGCAACAGGTATTTTTTATCAAGACAAAAATTCTATCCCTTATCACGCTCAAGTGCCACAGTTAAAAGAAAAAACATTAATTGAAACTTGGGAAGAACAAAGAGATATCAGTCAATCTGTCCAGGCGTTTATTTAAAATCACAGCTCTTGTTTCCGGTAATGTATTCAGGCTATAATGCATACTCTAAATCTGAAACATGATCTGTTTTTTTTTACACAGTATCTTTCGTACCTGCTGATTTTTTCTAAGAAAAAAAATCAGGGTTCGAAATATGACTGACTAATTGATTAAGGATTAATATGGATAAATTCATGACATTTTTAGAAAATTTAGCAGGCCAAATGCCGCTATCTGTTTTTGCTTTTGTTGGCTCAATTGTCGATGAAGTTTTTGCAATATTACCCTCCCCCTTTATTCCTCTAACAGCAGGTAGTTTAGCAGTTAAACAAGGTGAAGCTTTTGTCATTTTATTTTGGTTGGCTTTTACTGGCACCGTTGGTAAAACTTTAGCTACTGTGATTACCTACTATTTAGCAGATAAATTTGAGGATGTTTTTACTAAGAGTAAATTAGGCAAGATTTTAGGACTTAGTAAAGATGAATTAGAAAGGTATGGTAAATATTTTGATGGTACAAAAAAAGATGAAGTAGTGATGATTATCCTAAGGGCTTTGCCTTTTATTCCTACTTTACCTGTTTCAGTTCTGGCTGGTGTGATTAAATTAAACTTAAAATCTTTTTTAATTACCACTTTTATTGGTACTTATATTCGTTTTATGTTTTATTTGATTCTGGCTTATGAAGGGGTGAAGAAATATGAAGGGTTACTTGATACCTTGGATACGACTAATAAAATTTTTGAAGTAGTCATTGTTTTAGCAGTTTTGGGTTGGGGTTTTATGTTCCTTAGGAACAACTGGGAAAAGATTTTCAGAAGATTAAAAAGAATGGTGAAAAGTGCGAGTTAAGAACAAACAAGCCCTCTATTCCTAGAGGGCTTTTCTAATTTACAACTTAATTTATTTAATTAAATTATTTACCTTGCCAATTCAGAAACTTCCCAGCTGCTACCAACAGCTTTTCCATTTCTCACTGGAATTAATTTAAAGTAATATCTTACACCAGGAGTTAAACCTCTGATAGTAAATGAATTACTTTTGCCGCCAATATTTAAAGCTCCCATAGTGTAATGGCCAGATTCTGTGCCATACACTAAGTGGTATTGACCAGTACTGACAGTATTTGGAGTCCAGTAAACTTTAATTTCACCAGAGTAATCACCCATAGCAGTTCTAAAGTTAGCAACTCCGGTTCCGCATTTGCCAGTTTTTCTTTCATCATGATTTAAAGCACCCTGAGTTTGCATGGTGCCTTGGGTATCACAAGAACGGTTTTCTTTGGCTTCAAAGAGATCGGTTTCTGGGAGTTGTTCATAAATTTTTTCTGTGTGACCGGTAGTATCACTAACAGTGGTAGTTTTAGAAGCTGCGACTGCAGTCATCCCATGAGTCCAGTTATTACCATCCGGGCTGACAGAAAATTTATAGCTTACACCCGGTGTAAGGTGCCCAACTTCTACAGAACCAGCATCACAGTTGCTTGCTGTTCTATATTTATACATTTGTTGGTTAGATTCAGTATATCTAACGTGACAGGTTCCGCCACGGTAGGCCCACCCAACATTGACAGTACCGTGATGATGGCCTGTGTTTGCCCAAATCTGCTCTGCTGCTTGAGCAACTTGAGTTGACAGAACAAACATGCCTCCAACGGCAATAGTAGTAGCTAGCAATTTTTTCATGCTTATCTCCTTTTTGGGCAGAATGATTGATACTTTTTAACTTATAAATACAACTTACAATGTATTAAACAATCAAATTAAGTAAATGTTACTAGAAATATATCATCAAATCAGCAATTAGTCTAACTGTTATAATTTATTATGCGAATTATTGATGAGGATATAGGCAACTATTATTTAACTCAAAAAAAATTAAAAAAATATCAAGGATATCAATATTATTATTATCATCCAGTATTGAGTTAGTTTTTTAATTGTTATATTCATATAAAACTTAATAAGAATAGTGCAGCTGCTCCTTTTAAAATTTTTCAAACTAATTCATAATGAATATTAATGGAATTAATAAGAACAATTTTTAAAAAGATTATTGAACCTAGTAAAAATGTTCAAAAAGAAGAAACAAAGAGTCAATCCAGATTAATTTCCAGTTTAATAATATCTTATATTGTGATCGGTTTTATCTCCCTTATTGTTTATCAAATTATTATTTATGAAAATTATTTTAACTTCATCATTCATTTATCAGGTATTCCAGTCATGTTATTTGCTTTTTTCTTAGCAAAAAATGGTTTTTACCAATCAGCCACAATCATTACTATTGTCCTTTCATCTTTGTTAACTTTGTTTGGTGGATATAGTGATATTAACTTTTTTACTTTTTTAGTGCCACCAATTATTATTGCCAGCATTTTTTTAAATGTTAAGAAAGTTATTGGCCTGGTAGGACTGCAAATAATTGCTATGAATTGTCTAATGATATTTAAAGGAGAGTTTAATATATTTGAATTATGGGGAGGCATCATCCCTTTTATTATCATCAATACTGTTTTTATTATTATTAGTAAAATACAAAATAGACAACTTGAAGAAAAAAGACAAAAAACGCTTACTCTAAAAAATGAAGATCTTGAAAAAGAAGTTACAGCTCACAAAAAAACTGCCAGAGAATTACAAAATACAATAGAACACCTAACAAAATTAAATAAATTAACTGTTGATAGAGAACTAAGACTAATTGAACTTAAAAAACAAGTTCAAGAACTTCAGAAGTAAAAATGTGTGATGGCACTAGTGGACTATGTTAGAACTTATTTTAAATTCACCGCTCATCTATTAGTACAAAACTCATCAATAAATGACGTTGTCTATACATAAGTTCAATATTTACAATGTAGTCATCTAGTTCCCAATATGGAATTATTTGGCTTCCTAAAAATTTATTAGTTTCAGCATGAAAATTATTTATCACAACTCCAAAACCACATTTTTGTAATAAGCTTCCATAATCATCTAGTGTTCTGTTAAATATTAGTATTGGTTCTGGCCATGGTTCTCCATCCTTGATTTTTATAGGTAATTCTACTTCTTTTTTTTGCAATTGGTCATAAACCCACATAATTCCTTCTTCACGATTCATATCTTTATCTTGAACGTATTCAATTAGTTTTTGTTGCAACCATGTTCTAGCGGGGACGAGTAAAAGTAATGTTCCTCCTGGAATTAAACATTGCTTTATTCCTGAAAAGATTTCGAGAATGGTGGCGTCATTGACTGAATGTAGAACCATATTTAATACGGCTTGATCAAATAGATCTATACCTCTTGAATGCATTTTTTTTGCAAATTTAAGGGCTGTTTCTGGAAAGAATTGAACATGAGGATGTTCAATTTGAGCAAGTGTTATTGCTTCTTGCGATGGATCAATTCCTACAGCCTTAATTTTTAATTTAGTAAGCATGGCGGTAAGAAAGCCCAAACCACAACCCACATCCAGAATACACTGAATACACTGAGATTTTTCATGATCATGCAAGTCGCCTGCATAAACTATCATTGCAGCAATTGCTAAAAAGTGCTGATGATACGCAGGATCACCATTCCTTAATTGTTCGAGACGAGGCAATAAATTTTTATTATATCTTTTTATATCACACACACTACTATTATATAAGTTGTGTCTAGTTTTTATTGAAAAGTTCTAACGTTCAAGTGAGGTAGCGTTGTTATAGTGACGTGCTCTTGGGGGAAATTTCAATATGCCGTACGTAGATAAAATTAGAACCTACTTTTTGAGGAATAGTTTTGAAATTGCTTACATGAGATTTATAAATATTTAGTGAGCCCACTGACACTTAGATTCAACACATAGGCACTTACTCCCTTCAAATTGTTTCCAAAATTTTTCACTTTGTGCACAGTCAATGCCTCCCTTTGAGGCAGAGCATGCTCCAGTACAGTGTTGTATATGACAATCGCTATGGACATCACATTTATTTTTTCTTTCAGCTGTATATTTTGATAAGTCTTCGGTAGGAGTAAATTCATTTTTAAATAGAAAACTATTATCCCCTTCACACATTTTTAGTGCATGATTCCATTTTCCACCATGATCTAAACATCTATCAATTTTTAAAAAATTAATATCAAAATCGTGTGAGACGAAAAGAAAGCCATTATAAAATATGATAATAATAATGGAAATACCTATAAGAATAAAAAAAACAGACAATATTTTTTTTAGAAAAAATCTCATGTAAAAAGTATATCATAATAAAAAAAGACCTTTGAGTAGGTCTTTTTATTTGTGTGATGCCCGGCTTGGATTCGAACCAAGATAAACAGCTTCAAAGGCTGTTGTCCTGCCATTAGACGACCGGGCAATGTTTATAAGCTTCTAATTTTATCAGATTTTCAGTTTTTATTCATCCCTTCTTCAGGATGGCATATAAATTTAATTGCTTTGATTTTCCATCTGCCTTAAAGCTATCTAATAATTGTAATTTGCTACCTTTAGCTAATAGGTGCATTTCTTCTTCACTAGTATAGTGGCAATACCGATAAGCAGGGGTTCCTCTCTGCCAATCTAAAATATAATCATCACTTTCTAGTTCCTTAGCTTTAATATCAACTTGTTCAGGTTGAATAATCTTTTTTTCAAATCTTTCATCCTTAGCAAACTGCCAGCTAGTTATAATTAAAAAAGCATTATCTTTTAGTAACGAATTTAAATTTTTAAATAATCTTTTTCTGAGTTTAAAAGATGGAATATGGTGTAAAATACCAAAGCAAACAATTAAATCATATTCATTTCGCAATTGTTGATCAAGAGAATTTTTAACTAATGATTTAACTATATCCAACTTAGTTAATTTATTTGGAATTCTTATTTGAGTCATTTGTTTCTGGGCTAAATCTAATAGTCTACTGTTATTATCTACGCCATGATATTCAATTCGGTGTAATCTTGCTTCTCTTTTTAAAAATTTTGCAAATCTAGCATTTCCACAACCCAAATCAAGCACTTTAATTTTTTTATTAGATTTTACAGTTTGGAGTTTTAAAGTTTGAAGAATATCAATTAATTCATACCAGCCGTGCCAATAGTAATTTCTAGAGTCACTAAAGTCTTGGGCTGTTGTCTGATAAAATTCTTGATTTAACTGGTTGAGTTTTGAAATAGTAGTTTTCTGCACCAGATATTGTATCCTTTTTATTTAATAATAAGGATATTATAATTGAATTCCAGATAAATAACATGGAAAAAAAGCAAGAAAAACTACTAATCGAATTTTTAAAATTAATTGAAAAAAGATCTTCTTTGCGCAAAGAGGAATTCCTTAAGTTACAAAAAAAATATCTTCAAACCAAAGATGGTTTGTTTTCTAAAACACAAGTGATGACTGTTTACAAAAGATTAGCAGGTACTCACGGTCTTAGACCTTTTGATAAAAAAGTAATTAATCTTTTAAAAAAGCGACCTGTTAGAACAAGTAGTGGCGTGGCTCCTGTGACAGTTTTAACTAAGCCTTTCCCCTGTCCAGGTAATTGTATTTTTTGTCCTAGTGATGTGCGTATGCCCAAAAGTTATTTAAGTGATGAGCCAGGTGCACAGCGAGCTGAGCGTAATTATTTTGATCCTTATCTTCAAACCTATAGCCGGGTGGAAGCTCTGGACAACATGGGTCATAGCATTGATAAGATTGAGCTAATTGTGCTAGGTGGAACTTGGTCTTTTTATCCAGAAACTTATCAACTTTGGTTTATTAAAGAGTGCTTTAGAGCTTTAAATGATTATAAGCAAAAGGATGATCGTAAAAGAATTGAAGAAAAATACCAAAAATTAACTCAGTTGTTAGAGGAAGAAGAATATTTACCATTAACCAGTGACCCAGAGGTGAATAAGCAAAGATTTGAAAGTCAGCAGCCAGAGGGTATTGATCTTAAAGAAAAATACAATCAGTTGATACAGAATTTATATATCTTGCCGGAAAAAGCCTTAGGAATTGATCAAGCTCAGACAGCTAGCTGGGAAGAATTAGAAACAGAACATCAAAAAAATGAAACTAGTAAAGCACGGAGTGTTGGTTTAGTTGTAGAAAGCAGGCCAGATAATATTAGTGAAGAAGAAGTAATTAGAATGCGTAGATTAGGTGCGACTAAAGTTCAAATTGGTGTACAAAGTTTAAATGATGAAGTTTTGAAAATGAATCAGCGTGGCCACGGTGTTGCAGCAACTGCAAAAGCCTTTGCCTTACTGCGACAAACTGGCTTTAAAATTCACGCTCACTGGATGGCTAACCTTTATGGATCAAATGTAGAAAAAGATAAGGATGATTATTTAAAACTGTTTAATGATTTGAATTTTAAGCCTGATGAATTAAAAATTTATCCTTGTTCATTAATTAAAAGTGCAGAGTTAATGCAATATTATAAGAAAGGTTTATGGAAACCATATTCTCAGGAAGAACTGTTAGATGTAGTTAGTTTTACTTTAAAAAACACACCAGTTTATTGTCGATTAACCAGAGTATTGAGAGATATTCCTTCTCCAGATATTGTGGTGGGTAATAAAAGAACCAATTTAAGACAAATTGTGACAGATGATATGGATAAAAAAGGTGATCAATCACAAGATATTAGAGCGCGCGAAATTCGCAGTGCAGAGTTTGATCCAGAAAAAATTGAATACAGTGAAATTGATTATCAAACTACTGTCAGTGAAGAAAAATTTATGCAGTACGAAGTTGAGGTTGGTGAAAATCAAGCAACTGCTCCAGCTAATAAAAAATTATTAGCATTTTTAAGATTATCTTTACCAACACAAGACAATTTTATTGAAAAATTAAAAGACTGCGCTATGATTCGAGAAATTCATGTTTATGGTGTTGCTGTGGGTGTTGGTAAAGAAGCCAAAGGTAGGGCGCAGCATTTAGGTATTGGTAAAAAATTAATTGAAAAAGCTAAAAAGATTGCTCAGGAAAAAGGTTATAAAAAACTAGCTGTCATTTCTGCAGTTGGGACAAGAGAATATTATCGTAAACGTGGCTTTAGCGATGGTCGGCTTTATCAATTTTTAGACTTATAAAGAATTTTTCACTCTAGCTTGTTGATCCAATTTCAGCTAGGGTGAATATATGTTCAGCCTCCGTGAAGTTAAAAAAAATTCTTCAATTTTTGCTTTAATCATTATTTTATTTTTCACTAGTTTTCAAGTCTGGCAGCAAATCAAAAACAACAATCAAGTCTTAGGTGAATCTGATGATCGAGGCTTTGAAGTTGCTAAAGTAAAAAGAGTAATTGATGGCGATACTATTGAATTAAGCGACGGCAGAAAAGTTCGTTATATTGGCATTGATACTCCAGAAACTAAAGATCCAAGAGTCGGTGTAGAATGTTTTGGCAAAGAAGCTTCACAAAGAAATAAAGAATTAGTGGAAGGTAAAACCATATATTTAGAAAAAGATGTTAGTGAAACAGATAGATATAGTCGTCTGCTTAGATATGTGTGGTTGAAAGAAACTTTAGTTAATAAACAGCTGGTGACGGAAGGTTATGCTTTTGCAAGTTCTTTTCCTCCAGATATTGCTAGACAAGATGAACTAAGAAAAGCCGAACAAAATGCTCGTACAAGATTGTTAGGTTTGTGGGGAGAATGTGATTTAAATGATGCTTATAAAATTAATGAAACAATTAGAATGGCAGACGAGCAATTAGAAAATGCGGTTTTAGGTGCTAGTGAAGAAGCAGAACTTAAAGATGGCTGTGTGATTAAAGGTAATATTTCTAGTAATGGCAAACTTTATCATTTACCAGAATGCTCTTCTTATGACAGTGTCAAGATTGATGAAGGGAAAGGTGAACAATGGTTTTGCAATGAAGCAGATGCTACTGCCGCTGGCTGGCAAAGAGCTGGTAATTGTAATTAGCTTTTATCCATTTCAAATCTGACTCTAGTTAATTTAATTTTTTTCTTAATAACAGTCTCAACATCGATATCTAGTTCAATTGCTAAAAGTATTAATGAAGCTAGAACATCTGCAAATTCATCTTGAACATTTTCTTGACTAAATTTAGCAATTTTAGAATTTCTTTGTAAATTCATACTAGTCAAAATTTCGTCAGCCATCTCACCCATTTCTTCAACAATTTTCATGTTTCTGGCAAAAACTCTTTGTTGATGACTTTTTAAAGGCCAATTTTTATTTAAACATTTACTAATGTCTTTGTATTCTTTAACTAAATCATGAATTGTCATTGGCATAATAAGCTCCTGCTAAATTTTTGATCACCAGATTATACCATTTTTTTAACCATCCTCTGCCTATTCCCGGCAATTTTAAAAAGTCATTTTGGGTTTGTGGTTTTAGTAAACTGATGAGTTTTATAATTTTTTCAGTCATTATCTCTGTGGGAGAAATTTGAAATTTTTGTGCTAATTTTTTTCTAAACTGATCTAGTAATTCGCAGACACTTTTTTCCTTTTGAGAAAAATAAAGTAGCTTTTTAGAACAGAGATTGCATTGATGACAGTTTTTTTGTTCTGTTTTTTCTTCAAAATATTCTAAGATTGTTTGATGATGACATTGTTTATTAACTGCATATTCAACCATTGCTTTTAGTTTATTGACCTCGATTTTTAGTCTAGGATTTTTTTTATCTTGGTAACTACTATTAATAAATTGCATTTGGATTTGAATATCTTTTTGATTAGTTAATAGATAGCAAGAAGAAGGTTGTCTATCTCTGCCTGCTCTGCCAATTTCTTGATAATAATTTTCAATATTGCCAGGAATTTGGTAATGAATCACAAAACGAATATTACTTTTATCTACACCCATACCAAAGGCATTGGTGGCAGCAATTAAATCAATTTTATTATTAATAAATTCTTCCTGAATAAGACTTCTTTGTTCTTTATCTAAACCAGCATGATAAGCTAAAATTTTTTTGGAACTAATAGCATTTTGAAAATTTAAATGATTGATTAATCTGCTAATTTCCTCAGTTGCCTCTCTAGTTGAACAGTAGATAATGCCGGCTTTATTTTTGTGTATTTTGATAATTTTTAAAAGCAAAAATAATTTTTGAAACTGTGTTTGGCATTGGTAAATATTAATAAACAGATTATCTCTACGAAAACTATTAATAAATTTATTAACTTTATTTAAACACAGCAAAGAGATGATATCTTTAATTACCAAATCAGTGGCCGTGGCAGTAAAAGCAGCTATGGTAGGCCTTGTTTTTAGTAATTGATAAAAATCTGGAATTTTTTTGTAACTTGGCCTAAAATCATGTCCCCACATAGAAATACAATGAGCTTCATCAACAGCAATTAAAGGAATTGATATTTTTTGACAAGCTTTAATAAAATTTTTATTAGTTAATCTTTCTGGCGCAAGATAAACAAATTTGTATAGACCTTGTTCCATTTGTTTTAAACGTTTTTTTAATTCTTTTTTTTCTAAAGAACTATTTAAATAAGTAGCAGCAATATTTTTTTTATTAAGTGCATCAACTTGATCTTTCATTAAAGAGATTAAGGGTGAAATAACTAAAGTAGTGCCAGGAAAAATTAAACCAGGAATTTGGAAGCAAATAGATTTACCACCACCTGTAGCTAAAATTGCTAAAGTATCCTTTTGATTAAGAATTGAATTGACAATTTCTAATTGACCAGCACGAAATTGATCATAACCGAAATATTGTTTAAGAGTTTTGAGAGGCACTATGCAAAGAGTATAGATGCAGAAGATGACAAAGTATGTATTTTTTTATTTTTTATCACCATTAACTTTTGCTTGTAAATTTGAGATTCTTTTCTCAACCATTTCTCCTCTTCTTTGCAGCGCAGTTTGAGCAGTTCCTTTGGCAAATTTTTCTGCAGCACCCAAGCGTCTTCTTTCCATACTAAGTTGATTAATTTGAGATTGAGTTTGGTTATCTTGTGGTAAGGCAGGTGAGGCTTGAGAATCAGTACTAGCAGGAGGTCTTGGAAGATGACTGTACCTAGTAGGAACTGAAGATGCTGGTTTCGCACTAGCTGGTTTTCTAAATATTGGTCGGATGTTTTTAAATGACATATTTGTTAGTGAGAATAGATTGCGTCTTTATATAAACTTATTTTTTAAACAAGTTTTTTGTCGGAAACTATGAACAGAATTAGAACCTGGTTTCAGAGTCCAAATTTTAGAAAAAACCATGCTCTTCACAACCAAAGAATTCTTTTTTAATTTATTGTTAATGTTTATTGAACATTCCTTAACATTGTTAACACCCAAAAAGCTATTCCAATTGTTAATACTAAAAAAAATAAATAAGTAATTATTTTTATAATTCTTTGCTGCTTTTTTGGTAACTGAATTGGATTATGCAATGCTTCATCTTTGTCTGGATCAACTAAATCAATACGATCTATTTTTTTATTACTTAGCGTTGATAAATCAATAAAGTGCCCTCGGAATAAAGAACCTGGGTTGTAAACATAATTGATACTGTTTTTGGAAACGATAATTGCCGTGAGAATAAATTGTTTTAAAAATTCAGCTTCTGTAATATCACCTGAATCACTCCATGCATCTAAATAGATATGATAATAATCATCAGCTATTGATTTTAGAAATCTGTCATGATTGGCATGATACTCCGCGATTGCTTTATCAGCTTTTTTTAATAATGAAGTAGGTAGTTTTTCCGTTTTTTTATCACAATAAATTTTTATAAGTATGGTGCCGTATTTTGGTAAAAAAGATTTGGCTTTCCATAGTTCATTGTCATTGGTTGTGAAAGTAGATGTGGATAGCATAAAAATGTAGGAAGCCGTGAATAAATTTTTAAATTGATTACAACAAAATTATACTACAATACTTAGGTTCTGAGTTCGTAGTTGTCTAATCAGATTTGTATCTGGAGCTGGAAAATGTCGAGAACTATGAACGAAATTAGAACCTTCTGGTTAACTTCGGTTTCCTCGAGTTTGACTGTTAATTTGGAAAGATTTTAATTACTATTTTCCTCATGAACATATTTACTAAATACATTACTTAATGTCGCGAGATCTTCTAACTTGCAATTTTCATTGGTTCCATGGACATTTGAGTCATATCTAGCCACACCAAGTCCAAAGTGCGGTATTTTTAATTTTTTAGTCCAATGTGCCACTGGAGTAGAACCCATTACACAATACTTTCCGCTTTCACCGCTTACTTCTTTCAAAATTGATTCAAATTTATCAATTTCATGATGTTGAGACACATATCCTTCGCAGATCTCACCGTCTGTCATTTCAAACTTTTTGTTTTTATTTCGAAACAGATTAGTCAATTTATTTTTTATCCATTTTTGTTCTTTTGCAACGTTAAATTCTGGTGTTAAACGAAGATCTAAGGTAAGTGCAGCCTTATCTGGAACAATACAATTTGCTAAACCACCCTTTATCACATTTATATTAAAACTTGATCTAGCTTTAGCAGTCTTACCATCTTTAGGAAATGATTGAACATCACTATTGAGTGATAAATATTTCTGTTCTATTTTTTCTAAAGTTGGATAAATGCTCATTAATGATTTTATGGCATTAATCCCTAGATGACTCATACCACTATGCACTGACTTTCCAAATGTTTTAATCGTAAATTGATATAAGCCTAGATGAGAGTTAGTAACTCCTCCTGCGAAAGTATCTGGATCAAAACAAAGTGTGTTTTTTGGATCAATTTTTAAATATTTTTCAAGGTATTCTAATTGTGGTAATTGATGTGTTTCCTCATCAGTAGTAAGAAGAAAAATCAAATTAAATCTAAGTTTTTCTCGTTTTATTTTCATCAAAGAATCTAGAACTGCTATAGTAGATCCTTTGTGATCAGCAGCACCACGAGCATAAGCCCTGTTATTCTTAATATGAAATTTAAAAGCTCCTTTATAATCTGCAGGAACAACATCAATGTGATTATAGATAATAAGAGTTTGTAAAGTTGAATCTTTATTGAGCTCAGCAATTAAATTTATTCTATTTTTACCTCCTGCTATCTTCTGTGGAATTTTAATTTCTTTTGTTACAAACCCGCTATCTTCTAATAGAGGTTTTATCAAATTGATTACTTTTGCGTAATGCCTTCCATTTGCAAACGATGTATTAATGTTACAATATTTTTCAAAAAGATCAGTCATTTTTTGTGAAATTTTCATAAGTTATTTTAACATGCAAACTATTTTATTGTGATGTGTAAGATACTGTCGGAGAGGCGGGACTCCACTGCTCGCTCACTTCGTTCGCTCCCAGTATTAATCAGGTATTCTGCGAATACTTGATCACAGAACCCAAAGGCTTCTCTTCCAACACCTATCCCAATTTGCCAAAAAATCAAGCCTGTTGGCTTGGTTTTTGTCAAAGTCGGAAACTATGAACGAAATTAGAACCTGGTTTAGAGAGCAGTTCTTGATTGAGAGTCAGAGTTCAACGAGCTTCAGCTTATTCACAAACAAAATAAATATTTGCTAAATCAGAATTTTCTTTTCCATCACTACCATGGTGAGGAGTAGATTCAAGTACTGACATTATCATTTTTCCATCTTTTTTAGTCAAATACAGAAATGCATTTATATAATTATCGTTAACATTTGCCACAACTCTTTTATCACTGTTCTCAACCAACTTCCACTGAAAATCATCTCTAATAAAGCCAGCAAAGTATTCATCATTATCTACTTCTATAACACTATCATCAAAACTAACCCTTATAGTTCTCCTAGGATCATTTTCTTCACCTAGTGAAGCGTGCATTTCAGGATAACCAGAAATAATATTAAAGGCATATAATTCACATAACAAATCAGATTTATCATCCAAATTATTTTCAAAAGATCCATAATCGAATCTATTGTGATTAAAGAAAGTGTCAGCTTGTTTGTTGAGTAAAAACTGATGATAAATAACAACGGCAATTAATATTAAAGAGCCTAAAAATACAGCTGGAAGATTTTTCTTTATTCGTTTCATTGAGCTACACTAATTATACCAGCAACCTACAACTCGTGTGGAGTATTTATCAATTTAGGTTCTAGTTTCCTTAGTTGTCTATTTTCTCTGATCTGGAAAAGCTACTGTCGGGGAAACAGGACTCCCCGACTCACTTCGTTCGCTGGATTAACCAGGTTCGCTTAGCTTCTAGCTAGGCTCACTTGGTAGCAGAACAAGGCTCTCTTCCATTGTTTTCTCCAACAAAAGCAAAAAAATCAAGGCTAGCTTGATCTTTTCACTTTTGTCGGGGAAACAGGACTCGAACCTGCGGCCTCACGGTCCCAAACCGTGCGCTCTAGCCATCTGAGCTATTCCCCGATTTTTTAAACTGTACTGAGCAAAGTTCTGGAAAAATCCTACTTTGCAAAGTGCCGCGGGTGGGAATCGAACCCACACGATGTTGCCATCACGAGATTTTAAGTCTCGCGCGTCTGCCAATTCCGCCACCGCGGCATGACTTATAGCAAAAAGTTATTATAAAGCCAAATTCAAAAAACATAAAGCTGAATTCTTCACTCCACATTACTTACTAATCACTTCTCACTAAGTGTTATTTTATCAACTGATGAACTTTATTTATATCCCCTGCTCCTAAAGTGATGCAAACATCACCTTTCTTGAGTTTTTTTTGTAAATACTCGGCCATAGCTTGATGAGTTTTCAGGTTTTCTGCCTTAATTTGAGGATATTTTTCTCTAATTTTTTTACACAATAAGTCGCTGCTAACAGTTGGGTCAAATTTTTCTCTAGCAGATGGAAAAATATCAATCATTACTACCTCTTGGCAATCAGCAAAGGCATCAACAAAATCATTAAATAACTGTTGAGTTCTAGAAAAGGTATGTGATTGGAAAGCAATTATTTTTCTGTTATTTGGACACCATTCATTTAAGGCTTTGATAGCAGCTTTAACTTCACTTGGATGATGAGCATAATCATCGTAATATTTAATCCCACTTTTTTCGCCAACAAATTCAAATCTGCGTAGAGTTGAAGCAAAGTCGCTTAATGCTTTAACACTTTTTTTTACATCTATACCAGCAGCATAACAAGCAGCAATAGCAGCTAAACCATTCATGATGTTGAATTTACCAGGGACTTTCAGTGTCAGAATATGAGGTATTTCTCTTCCTTCAGCTTTGTACAAAAAAGTACCTGAATTTTTACCTTCAATAGAAAGATGGTCGATTAATTGAAAAGTAGCATTGTCACTTGTACCGAAGCTAATCAAGTGAGTATTATTTTTTTGGCGGGCAATTTGAGCTAAATCATAATTATCACTATTAAAAATTAAAAAACCATTATCTTTAATTTGACCAAAAAATTCTGCAAATACCTCTTTAGTGTGTTGATAATCTCTGTAAACATCAGGATGGTCATATTTCAAGCTATTGCAAACTGTAATATATGGTTTTAAATAAGAAAAACGTGGGGTGATTTCTTCGCCATGTTGGACAGCTAAAGGATCAGTCACATATTCATCTGCTTCAGCAATAAAAAAATCAGAGTTTTTTGTCCATTGGCCAGTTTTATTTAAATTAATAATATCCCCTACTCCTACGGAGAATGAAATATCTTTTTTAGTTTTAGTTAAAATCCAAGTGATCATTGCTGATACTGTAGATTTACCACCTACACCACAAACTGCAATGCCTTTTTTTTGGTTAACAAGTATTGCTAAAGCTTCTGCATGGGAATACGTTGCTAAGCCTTTTTTTTGGGCTCTAATAACCTGAGAATTATATTTTCCTTGATGCGCTGCTGTATAAACAACACAATCAACATTTGCTGGTATATCAGACTCAAAATCGATGTCTATTTTTATTTTTAATCTATCTAAATGTTTTTTTGTAACAAAATTTTCTTTAACATCACTACCCCTGACATTTTTACCGGCGTCAATTAAACATTGAGTCAAAGATGTCATTGCAACACCTTTAATACCTACTAGGTAAAAATTTTTATATTGCAATAAATTATTCATAAATGCTTACTAATCACTAAGTTACTAATTCACTAATCACTAACCACTAACCACTAACTTAAAATTTCTTTAACAGCTCCTTCATCACTCCATGGATATTCAGTTGTGCCATAACACATACTTTTTTCTGGTCCTTTGCCAAAGATACCAACAATATCGCCTTTTTTAGCTAATTTGGTTAATGCATATTCAATAGCTTTTTTTCTATCAGCGATGGAAATTATTTTGTTATGATCTGTTTCAACTTGCTCTTTCATTTGACGAATAATAGCCCAAACATCTTCGCTGCGGGGGTCTTCTGCTGTAAAGATAGCTAGGTCAGCTAATTCAACAGCAACTTTACCCATCATTGGTCTTTTCTCTTTATCTCTTGCGCCAGCACATCCAAAAACAGCGATTAAGTTGCCTCTAGATTTTTCGGTTCTCATTTTTTCTCGCAGTGCCATTAAAGCTGCTTCAAGGGCATTAGGGGTGTGGGCAAAATCCACTACAACCTGAAAATTCTTTTTAATTGGTACAAATTGCATTCTTCCTGGAACACCTTGAAATGTTTGTAGGCCTTTAGCAATATCTTTATCTTCAATTCCTACATTTTGAGCGATTTTGGCCACAAGTCTTGCATTCATTTGATTATATTTTTCTGGAAATTTTTTAGTAATAATTTGGTTTAAAGTTCTTGAAATTTTTTGCCCCAGGGCACCCTCTCTGGCTTTGCCATTCACCTTGTCTTCTGCGCTATAACTAATTACGTTTTGTTTTTTGAGATTTAATAATTTTCTGAATTTGAGATAAGATTTATCATCGCCGTTTAAAATTACTGTCTGGGAATTTTTCAAAAGCAAAAATTTTGCTTTAATATATTGTTGATAATTAATATGGTAATCTAGATGTTCGTGGGTAACATTGGTGACTCCAGTAATTAAAGGTTTAATTCCCCAATTGCGGTATTGATAAGCCCCATGAGAAGTAAATTCTAAAACCAGATATTCAAATTTTTTATCCTTCATTTTTTTCATGAATTGTCTGAGTTTTTTTGGACCAGGAGCTGTGACATGCAGACCTGTTTCAATTTCTTTATCACCGATATAAGCTGCCACAGTAGAAATAAGACCAACTTTTTTACCGGCACTTTTCAAGACGTTGTATAAAAGGGTGCTAGAAGTAGTTTTACCATCAGTGCCTGTAATGATAATGATTTTTAATTTTTTTTCAGGAAATCCGTATTTAATTTGTGCTGGAACACCTTTTAAAAGACCAGTTTTGATAAAGTGATATGGTCTCTTAAGTTTGTAAATTAAATTTTTAAACATGTTTGTTATTATAACAGGACAATGGATTTTGATGAAAAATAACTCAGAATAAGTCAATTTTTATAAATTGATTCTTGCATAATAGGTATGAAAGTCATTAAACTAATAGATAAGTAATTTTTTTATGAACACCAGTCCAAAAAAGATTTTCATGATCGGTTGGGAATATCCGCCTAATAATAGTGGTGGTTTAGGAGTAGCATGCAAAGGCATGACCCAAGCTTTGGCTGTTGCTAATAATCAAATTTACTTCACTCTTCCATATAATTGTCCTCACTGTGTTTCTCATATGACAATTTTAAGTTGTTTTGATCCTGCGTGGAAAGAAACAAATAAAGCTCCTTTTAATGCTTACTCTTCTGCTAGAAAAGCTTTAGATAAAAAATTAGATGCTTCTCAATTACGTGCTTTACCTGAATCAGAATTAGAACAAAAAGTTGATGCTTATGCTAAATTAGTGGCACAGAAAGCCAGAAAGCTAGGACATGACTTTGATGTGATTCATGCTCATGATTGGATGTCATTTCCTGCAGCCATGCAAGTGAAAAAAGCTAGTGGTAAACCAATGGTCACTCATGTCCACTCTACTGAATGGGATCGCATCCCAACAGGCTATGGCAGTCACTATATTAGTAATATTGAACATCAAGGCATGCAAGCTGCAGATAAAGTGATCGCAGTTAGTTACTATACTAAGAGACTGTTAGTTGATAAGTATAATATTAATCCTAATAAAATTGAGGTAGTTTATAACGGAATTAATCCTTTAAAGGTGCCTGTAATTAAAAATAAAGATTTTGCTAAAAAGAGACCAGTGGTAGTATTTATGGGTAGAATGACAATGCAGAAAGGCGTTGAGTTTGTGATCGGCGTAGCTAAAAAAGTGTTAGAAAAATTACCTAATTGTTTATTTGTCTTGGCTGGATCAGGAGATATTTACCAAGAGCTATTATTTAGTACAGCTGGCAATGGTTTATCAGCTTCTGTCTTATTTAGTGGTTTTGTCAGAGATAAGCAAAGAGATAAGTTATTAGATAGAGCAGATTTATTTATGATGCCTTCAGTTTCTGAACCATTTGGACTGGTTGCATTGGAAGCAGCACAAAGAAATACTCCTGTCATTATTTCTACGAATTCAGGAGTGAGTGAAGTGATGAAAACAAGTGTGGCAATTGATTTTTGGGATGTAAATAAAATGAGCGAAGAAGTTGTTAAAATTTTGACGAACAAAGGTTATGGAGACAAAATAGTGAAAGGTCAGTTGGAAGATTTAAGTAATACAAGCTGGAATAGATCTGCTAGAGGCATTAGTAGTGTTTACAGAAAAGCCTTTTTAGGTGGCTAATTTTTTATGCCACAAAGCTGTTTATATTTACATTTACACCAGCCATATCGTTTAAGCAACTTTAATGTTTTTGATTTAAGCGGGAAAAAGTCTTATTTTAGTAAAGACGTTAATAAAAAAATTTTTCATAAAGTTGCTCAGAAATCTTATTTTCCAATGTTGAGTTTATTAAAAAAATTGTGTGAAGAGGAAGCAGGTTTTAAACTAGCTTTTTCTGTTAGTGGTATTTTTTTGGAACAAGCCATGGAGTTTGAGCCGGGGGTGATTCAATTAATTAAAGATATTTTAGCAACAGGAAAATTGGAAATATTGGCAGAAACTTATTATCATTCTCTTGCTTTTTTATATTCTAAAAATGAATTTGATTTTCAAGTCAACAAACATATTCAGTTAATTGAAGATGTGTTTGGATATAAACCAAGAGTTTTTCGTAATACAGAATTAGCATATTCAAATGATATTGCTCATTTGATTAGAGACTTTAATTTTTTGGGTACTATTACAGAAGCTGTAGATCGTTGTCTCCATGGTAGAAAAAGAACACAACTTTTTGTCAGCAATAGTGAAAAGAAAATTCCTTTATTGTTAAAACATGCTCAGCTTTCAGATGACTTGGCTTTTCGTTTTGGTGATAAAAGTTGGAAGTGGCATCCACTTCCAGCAGATCGTTACTTAGATTGGGTGGAAATTTACCCGGAAGATGAATTTGTTAATTTGTTTATGGATTTTGAAACTTTTGGCGAACATCAGTGGGCTGACACTGGCATTTTTGAATTTTTTGAACATTTTGTAAAGAAGTTTTTAGCAAAACCTTGGAATAAATTTGTGACTCCAAGTGAAGTTTTTTCTAAACTGTATCTAGTTCCAGCTAAAAATTCTGACAAAAAAGTGAAACGATCTTCACAAAAACAAACAACTATTACTCATAATCCCTTACACAGTCTCCCTGTTTATGATGTCCCAGAAATGATTTCCTGGGCAGATGTCAACCGAGATCTAACAGCTTGGAGAGATAATTCTTTGCAATGGGATACTCTCAAAATCATTTATGAATTAGAAGAAGCTATTCTTAATTCTGGTGATGAACAATTAATCGAAGATTGGCGCAAATTACAAATAAGCGATCATTTTTACTACATGTGTACTAAATGGAGCGCTGATGGTGATGTCCATGCTTATTTTAGTCCTCATGATTCTCCTTTCGAAGCTTATAGGAAATATGCAATAGTGCTGGCTGACCTAAAAGAAAGATTGATATAAGGCCAATGATTAGTTTTTATTTACTTTGAGATCTTGTTTCTTGGCCTTATCTATTCTTTAATATTATTAGGGTAAAAAGTAAAGTAAGAGGAGATAAATTATGGCACGCGCACTTGTTCTAGGTAACGGTACTTGTCTGGTAGCCCTAGATAAATATGGTTTTGTCCGAGATTTTCATTATCATTATGTAGGTTTAGAAAATCATGTTAGTGGTCACAAGCATCGTATTGGAATTATGATTGATGATGAATTTTCTTGGCTAGATGATGGAAATTGGGAAATTAACTTAGGCTATAAACCAGAAACAATGGTTGGTTATTTGATTTGTAAAAATGATAAACTCCAAGTGAGTGTGGTGATGGAAGATATTGTTTATAATGAAACAAATGTTTTCTTGAGGCAAGTTGATGTTTATAATCACAGCGAGAATGAAATTAAGATTAAGGTTTTTTTCCATCAAATTTTCCATATCAGTGAAAGTAGAAAGAGAAATACTGCTTTTTATGATCCAACTCATAATAGTATTGTTCATTACAAAGGGAGGAGGGTTTTTGTAATTAATGCAAAGACAAGTGATGGTGAACAATGTGGGATTGATGATTATTCAGTTGGTGCTTATCAATTTGGGGGAAACGAAGGCACTTATCGAGATGCTGAAGATGGGAAGTTGGGTAAAAATGCTGTTGAGCATGGCAGTGTAGATAGTGTGATCAGGCTTTGTACTCAGAGCGAAGCAAAAAGTAAAGCTAGAATTTATTATTGGATTTGTGTAGGCAAATCTTTAACTGAAGCTTATGACCTAAATAAAATGGTCAATCAAAAAACTCCAGAAGGGATGATTCATTCAACAGAAGATTTTTGGCATGCTTGGTTAGGTAAGGTGAATATTAGTGAAGCAGATCTACCAACAAAAGAACAAAAACGTTTATTTGATACTTCTCTCTTTATTTTGCGCGCACATACAGATAACCGGGGCAGTATTATTGCTAGTGCAGACAGCGAAATGATTGAGTATGGTAAGGATGATTATACTTACATGTGGCCAAGAGACGCTGCTTTTATTACTGCCAGTTTAGATAAAGCCGGTTTTTCTGGAGTGAGCAGACCTTTTTTTGAATTTTGTAAAGAAGTTTTACACCCTGATGGTTATCTGCATCACAGATTTAATGCTGATAAAAGTTTAGGTTCCACCTGGCATTCTACAACAGCACAAAAACAATGGTTAAAAGATAAAATTTTACAATTACCTATTCAAGAAGATGAAACAGCTGGTGTACTTTTTGCACTTTGGCAACATTATTTATCTTGTAAAGATCTAGAATTTATTGAAGAATTATATAAGCCAATGATAGAAAAAATGGCAGATTTTTTAGTGAATTTTAGAAATCTAGAAACAGGATTGCCTTTGCCATCTTATGATTTATGGGAAGAAAAGATTGGTGTATCAACCTATACCTGTAGTGCTGTCTATGGAGGGTTAGTGGCGGCAGCTAATTTTTCTGAACTTTTAGGTAAAAGAAATCACATGAGAAGATACAAAAAGGCTGCTGAGGAGTTAAAGGAAGCAATGATTAAACATCTATATAGTGAAAGATTACAATCTTTTGTCAGAATTGCCACAGTAGAAGGTGACAAGGTTACTCATGAGAATACAGTTGATGCTAGCTCGTTATTTGGGCTGTGGTACTTTAAAGCTTTAGATCAAAATGACCCTCTTTTTATTTCCTCTCAACAGCAAATGGTTCAAAGGCTAACTAATCCTACAGAAATTGGTGGTCTTATTCGTTATGAAAATGATAATTATTTTAAAGATAAAGATAAATCCAATCCTTGGCTGATTACGACTATGTGGGAAGCTTTAAGGTTGCTGCATAAAGAAGAAGTCACTAAGGAAGATCTAAAAGAAGTGGAAAAAGTTTTGGCTTGGATTGAAGATAAAATGTATGCTTCAGGAGTTTTACCTGAACAATTAGATCCATACACAGGAGCATCTCTCTCTGCTACTCCATTGGTTTGGAGCCATGCGGTTTATATAGAGTTAGTGCTGGAATATGTGAAGGCAAAGAAAAATTTAGATAATGATGTGTGTGTGATGCCAAATGAATTATAATGAGTTTATGACTTACTTTATTGGAATCGATGGTGGCGGTACAAAAACAGAAGTATTGGTTGCAGATGAATCAGGCAAAATAGTTGGTAGAGGTTTGGCTGGTTCAAGCAGTTTATCTTCTGGGTCAAAAGATGAAGCTATTCCTAACCTTAGATATGCACTAGGTCAGGCAACTAATAATTTACAATTTCCAGTTCAAGTTAAAAGTTTAGTGATGGGTTTGGCTGGAGTTGATTCTGATGAAGAGATAGCAGCAGCGCGTCAATTCTTTGCTCCAGTATTTAGGCATTTCCAATTAGAAAAATTTACTTTAGTTAATGATGGTTTAATTGCTTTAGCCAGTGGTACAGATAAAGAAGACGCTATGTTTTTAATTACAGGCACAGGTTCGAACTGTATTGGTAAAAATAAAGAAGGTAAATATGCCAAGGTGAGCGGCTTAGACTTTTTACTCGCAGATCAAGGTAGTGCCTATGATGTTGGTTCTAGAGTTTTAAGAGCAGCAGCAGCTAGTTTTGATGACAGAGGTGAAAAAACTATTTTGGAAGAGAAACTATGTGAGTATTTTAAAGTTGATTCAGTGCTTGATTTAAAATCTAAGCTTTATGACCCTCCTTTAAATAAAAGAGAAATAGCTAAATTAGCAAAGTTATGTGATGCTGCTTTTGAGCAAGGAGATCAGGTAACTAAACAAATTTTTAATTCTCAGATTGCAGAGATCAAAACAATGATTAGTACTGTTATGCGAAAACTTGGCTTTTTGGAAAAAGATTTTGATTTAGTTTGGATTGGTGGTTTAAAAAATGTTTCATATATAAGAGATGAAGTAGAAAAACAAATGCACATCATTAATCCAAAGATCAATTTTATTTTTCCGGATCAATCTCCTGTTCATGGAGCATTAAAAATGGCGATCAACGATCATTTAAGCTAATACGATTCAAAGCTCACATGCTCTCGCTTGAAGAAGCCGTTGTCTCTTCAGGCTAACGCAAATCATTCGCTTTTGAATGGTAGGATTTTTAATCCTTAGCAGCCACTTAAAATTTTTGGTTGACTATCTTTTTTAACTGTTTCAGGTAAAATATACGTGCGAGTTACCAGATGGTATCTTAGATATAAAAATAATCAAAAGGAAATTATGCAAGATCATGTACGAGCAGGACTAGCTTGTGTAGTCTTTAATAGTTTGGGAGATAGAAAAGATTATCGTATTAATGATGGTAGTAATACATTTCATTTTGGTGGATATGTTACTGCTAGTAGTCTTCGTTTAAGTGTGAATCACAGTTCTTATCCACCTTTAGAGATGTCCGGATCTCCTAAACGTATTTTTTACGAATATGACAAAGAAGGCGATGATCAAGAACCAGTCAAAGGAGAATTAATTTGTGAAATAAGTAGTGATCAAACTTCTTTTAATGGTACTGATACAGCTACAAGACAAAGTTTTACAGGTGAAATTGACATGGATACTTTAGAAATTGAAATTACAGACTATGAAGATAGTAGCACTACTACTTATAGATTTAATTAATTATGACCGATCGTCAAAGAGCTTCATTAGCAGCCATTGTATATACCGTCAGAAACAGACGTTTTTTTTCGTGGCATCGTATTGGAGTAAAAAGATTACCCGGTGGCGCACATATGTATGAGTTTAATGGCAAAATTATGCCTGATTCTATTGATGTTAATGATGATAAATATAATAAAATCATGGATCGTGGTTATTTGTCTAATCCTTGGGGTGTGAAATATGATTTTATTGGTAAAAGAGGCACAGATCAGATTAAGTTAGTTTTGCCTGAAAAATCAGTTAATTTTTATGGATATGATGGAGACTTCTCTAGATTTGAAGGTACTTATTATGCTCCTTCTGACATAGTAGATATTAGAGATTATAGCCAAGATAAAGATAAATACGTATATAGAATAATTTGGTAAAAATAGTTTTAGAAGTTCAATACTTCAGGATATTCAATCAAATAATCAATGTCTTTTTTTGTCACAATTGAAAGTTTTAGTTTTTGTGCTTCTTCCAAACTAAACCAGTCAATTTTGTCACATTTCTCAGGCTCCATAATTGTAGGTTTCCCTTTAACAATTTTGCATAAGTAACTTGGAGCTACCCAATGTTGTTTTTCTGTGGGAATGAGATGATCGCAAACCTGAATTAATTTGAGCACATCAATTTCAATATCAAGTTCTTCTTTAACTTCTCTAATTAATCCTGCTTCTAAAGTTTCACCAAATTCAATTGCTCCGCCAGGAATCTCCCAAGTCCCCTTTTCATTTTTAGCTTTTTTACCACGCAAGGTGAGCAGAATTTCATTATTATCATTAATAATAACTGCTCCTACTCCAACGCCGATGTAATCAATGCCTGCTTTCATAAGAGAATTTTAGCATGTTACGCTTGCTTTCAGAATTAACATTTAACATAGCTTTATGGTAGTGAGAACATATAGTGCCACGATGATGGGTTTAAAGCCAATTAAAGTTGAAGTAGAAGTAGATGCTCAACAAGGCATTCCAAAACTAGTTTTAATTGGTTTACCTACTAAAGCTGTTGATGAAGCTAAAGAAAGAATTAGTTCAGCTCTAGTTAATTGTGGAATCAAAATTCGAAGCAAAAGAACAATTGTTAATTTGGCTCCAGCTGATGTGAAAAAAACCAGTTCTATTTTAGAATTAGCAATTGCAGTGGCTTTATTAAAAAATTACGAGGAAATTGATATAGATACCAGCAAAATGATTTTTTTTGGTGAATTATCTTTGGATGGTCAGCTTAAAGCAATTAAAGGGGCCTTGCCTTTAGTTTTAGCTGCGAGGAAAATGGGTTTTAAAAAAGTGATATTACCATATGCAAATAAAGATGAAGTTTCAATTATTGCTGATATTGACATTCATCCTGTTACTCATTTAAGAGAGCTTATTTGTTGTTTTAAAAACCAACAATGTTTAACTAAATTAAAAGTGCAGAGATTCGATGATGATGAAATAAATTATGAAATTGATTTTGCTGATATTAATGGGCAATATACTGCTAAAAGAGCTCTAGAGATTGCTGCTGCTGGTGGACATAATTTATTAATGGTTGGTCCTCCTGGTGCTGGAAAAACCATGTTAGCCCAGGCTCTAGTCTCAATTTTACAACCTTTAAGTAAAAAAGAAACCATTGCTGTTAATAAAATATATTCAATTTGTGGTTTAACTCAAAATGGTTTAATTAAACAAAGACCATTCCGTTGTCCCCACCATTCTTGTTCACAAATTGGCCTTATCGGTGGAGGTGCTAGTTTACGTCCTGGAGAAATTTCTTTAGCACACAAAGGCGTTTTATTTTTAGATGAATTTCCAGAATTTCCACGTCATGCAATTGAAGCATTACGTCAGCCAATGCAAGAAGGCAAAATTACTATTATTCGTTCGGCAGGGATCGTGACTTACCCAGCCTCTTTTTCTTTAGTAGCAGCTGCGAATCCTTGCCCCTGTGGGTATAAAGGTAGTCAAAAACGAGTCTGTAAATGTTCTCTTCATGCAATTGAACTATATCAGAAAAAATTATCTGGTCCCATTTTAGATCGTATTGATTTATTCATTAGAGTTCCAGAATTGGAGGTAGAAGAGATAATACGAAAGAAAAAAGATAATCCTACATCTGCTGATATAAGAGCTAGAGTAATGAAAGCGAGAAAACAGCAACTTAAAAAATTTGGAGTTGATAATTTTGTGCTTAATGCTGAGTTCAATAACCATGCTGTTAAACAAGTTTGTATCTTGGATAAAACGGCTAAAAAACTTTTATATAAAGCAACAGACAAATTAAAGTTATCTGCTAGAGCATATTTCAAAGTAATTAAAGTAGCGCAGACAATTGCAGATTTAGCAGAAGCTGAAGTTATTGAAACTGATCATGTAGCGGAAGCGTTAATGTATAGGAAGCATGATAATTTATAAGAACAGAAAAGCTAAACCTCCAACAGCAAAACAATAATAAGCAAAGTATTCAAGTTTGGCTTTTTTGATTACATATTTGAAAAGGTATAAGCTAAATAGGCCACTGATAAAAGCAGCCAAGCCTCCTAGTAAAAAGCCCAAAGGATTTTCTATATTTATACCATTTTCTAAAAGATCTAACCCCTCAAGGACACTGGCTCCAAGAATAGCTGGAATAGCTAAAAAGAAAGAAAAATTAAAGGCTTCTTCTCTATCCAATTTATTTAAAATTCCTCCAAAAAGAGTTGAACCAGATCTAGAGATACCGGGAGTAATTGCTAAGGCTTGAAAAAAACCAATAATTAAGCCTTGCTGAGGCTTAATGTTTTTTAAAGAAATTTTTACTTGGTTTTGCCCCAGGGCACCCTCTCTTGCTTCGCAATTCACCTTGTCTTTTTTGACTCTTTTTTGAGCCTCGATTTTTTTATCAGTAATAAAATTAAAAAGGCCGGTGATCATTAAAGCAACAGCCACTAGTTTAGTAGAAGAAAATAAAAGTTCTATATAATCTTTAATTAAAACCCCAAAAATTACAGCTGGAATTGTGCCGACTACAATTGCTATGATTTCTTTTTGTCTGATTTTAATAAGTTTGGGCCAAAAGAAAATAATAATTGCTAATAAACTAGAAAAGTGTAAAAAAATACTAAAAGTCAGTTGTGATTCATTAATTTGAAGTAAGTTTTGAAAGATGACTAAATGCCCAGAACTTGAAATAGGTAAAAATTCTGTAAGGCCTTGGACGATACCTAAAATAACTGATTTCCAAATATTCATATTTAAACATTATACTTCCCCCTTATGTTTGGGGGGAAGTAAAAGATTTAAACAAGCTATAAGCCGGATTCTGTCCACTGTTAAAGTGGGATAATGATCTATCTATGCTTGGTCTTAATTACCTCATCCTGCTAGGCAGGAATATAGGGAACAAATCCATTAAGGTAAAGATCGCCAGTTGCAGCAAGGAGGATTGCCTACCTCGAAAAATTCTGTAAAACAGAAAAAAACGAAGCATCCCAGAAGCTTGGCCGTTGCACCCGGCGCCACCCGGATCGTCACTGTTGCTCTAACTGTCTTCCGCCGAGGCGGAATCCCCTGCTTTCACAGGGCACTCTTTGTTCTGCTGTCCGGACTTTCCTCTATAAATCAATGATTTATAGCCATTATCCGCTTGCTTGGGGCTTAGTATAGATTAAGATTAGCTTGAATGCAACCTTGATGTCTTTTTCAAGAAAATGTATATTAGACTTGTAATTGAACAGAAATTAAAAAAGGAAAATTATGTCAGACGATCAAGTTAAACAACTCCCAGAGGATAAAAGCTCAAAATTAGAGGAAGGTGATGATTCACCAACTTTATCAACTGGAGACGATCTAGCTTTAGATGCACTTTCCCAGGCTTCACAAACCACCCCTGCTTTAAATGATGGTGATGATGATGATAACGGAGATGACGAGCTTGCTAAATCAAACGAATTAGCCGAGACTTTAGCTTCTTTGCAAAATTTAATTGAAAGAAATGCTAATGAATTATTAGGTACTATGGAAGAATTAAAACAAAAAAGAGAAAGCTTAAGAAATGTTTTTGAAAATGACACTACTCTGGCTGATGCGACTGATAAAGCTAAAGAATATTCTAATGAGGTAAAAACAAGAAAAAGTCAGTTGCAAGCAGATCCTCAAGTAACATCTTTAAAAGTAGAGATTGGAGAGTTAAATGAGCAGAAAAAAGAAACTGAACAAACTTTAAGTAATCATTTAGTTAATTATCATGCATTGACCAATTCAACCAGTTTTGACACCAGTGATGGTGATCAATGGGAATTTAATATTAGGGCAAAAATTAAACCTAGAAAAATTAAAACTTAAATAATTTTTCGAAATAAAAAAACCCGCCTCGGCGGGTTCTTTTTTTAGATTTGTACCTTTTAGGTATTTAATCTTTCACTAAGTCTATCCACAACGTGTTCTGGGATATTCTTCATATCTTTTAGAATTTTGATTCTTTTCTTAAGTCTTTTTGTTTTAGAAAGCTTAACAGCCTTTTTCTTAGAAGGCTTTTGGTGATAGCGATTGTCTTTAATGTCTTGAACAATATTGCTAGCAGCAAGTACTTTTTTGAATCTTCTAATTACGTCATTAGTGGAGTCGTTTTTTTTAGCTTTGATAATAATTGGCAAAGAACAACACCTCCGATCTCAATGTTTTAGTTTGTAAATAATTAACTTTCTCTAAGGAAAATTGTTGAGATATTATATCTTGAATTCACTTTTTTGTCAGGGTTGAGAAGATTCTCTGATTTTTTTAGCTAATTGTTCTAAATTTTTGTTATCTGCTTTTTTTGAGTTATTTGAGCATAAATATCCTGGATATTGTTCAAAATATCTATCAAAAGATTCAGTTTCAATCATTTGCCAGTTTTTAACTTTGCCAGTACCGTGCATTGGAAATAGCTTACTGTGTAGATGATCTACCCCAAAACCTTCGAAAAACATTCCACATCTACTAACATCTTCAAAATAATTATCTAAAATTTGAGCTGTTTTTTTAGTAGCAACAATTAGTTCTTGAAGCACTTGAATATTTTGTTCAAAAGCGTAACTATCATAGTGCTGTTTAGGAATAACAACAGTGAAACCCTCTGTATTAGGAAAAATAGATAAAAAACTTAAATGAGTGTTATTTTCCCAAACCTTATAGCAAGGGCTTTTTCCTTGGGCAATTTGACAAAAAATACAAGGTGAATCGCGAAGCGAGAGAGGGTGCCCTGGGGTACAATTATTTTTATACATAGATTTCCTGAATAAGTTCTATCATTTGTTCTAAAGTTAATGGGCTAGGTTTTTGGTCTCTGTTTCTATCAGAACCATTTAACAACATTTTTCCACCACCATGATAAAACCAAGTTCCAACTCGATCAGCTTTTTGTATTCTTTGATGAAGTTTACTTAGGTCAAAATCGGCATCTGGCCTGACTTTAACTCTTAGGTGTCCTCTTTCTGGATCTTTGGTTAGAACTAAGACAAAACCTTTTTTTTGAGCTAACTTCATGGTTGAGTGGTTTCTAGTAGCAATGGCTAGACATTTACCAGCTTTGATTTCAAACTCTATTCCTTTACTGGTGATGATTTCTTCCGCTTTTACTCGTTGTTTTAAAGCAGCATAGGCATAATCTAAACATTGCATGCCAAAATGCATTTGAGAATCATCATCATGAGGTTCTGTATACTCATGTCCATTTATTAATTCATGGATCATAAAGATATATTTATAAGAGGCTGGTTCTGGCCAATCAATTTCTCTAAAGTGATCGATTTCGTTGATGAAATCAATCATAATTTTTAAAGCTTTATCATCTTTAAGTTCTGGATGAACTTTACAAACATGGTCATAGACTAATGAGCTTGATGTAATATTTCCTTGTTTAGCTTTATCTGGTTGATGATGATCAAATTCTCCAAGGCCGGTATCAAGATGAGTAACTTCGTGTAACTGAGAACCATGTTGTTCTGCTTCATCCAAAGTAATAGTGTTGCCAGCATTAATAAAAGCAATTTTGGCGTCTGCGAAATCCTGAGCATGAAATTTTTTTAAGATCCAGGTTGCGCTAATGGCATCAAGATCGGGAGCATGGTGAGTAACGATTAATTTTCTGCTGTGCATGAAATTAGTATAGCATGACGGGGATATTCGCCTTCTAATAAAAAAACCCACCGTGGTAACCTAAATTGGTATACCTCAGTGGGTTCCTCACCGGGATTAATTAGTTATTACTATATAAAAAGTCACACAAAAGGTATATGGGAAAAAAAGATTGATGAGTGGGATTATAATAATTTTACAGATTATGAAATATTTTTATATAAGACAATATATTTCTTGTAATTTTTGCAGTTAAGTAGAGAATATGTATTTAGTAATTAGTATCTAATACTAGATACCAAATACTAATGAACAACTTTTTTTACTAACCACAGAACAATTTTAAAAGGCAAAGCAATTAATCTCCATACCAGTGGAATCTTATCTTTTTCTCCTCTTACCCACACAGAAACGATTAACCACTTTCCTTCGTGATTTAAATAATTTGCTACAACATGAATTTTACGATTTTTAATTGTTTTAATAAATTTAACACTGTCTTTATTGCCATATTTTTTATCTGGAAAGCGAACTACTTGATAAACAGCATTTTGGGTAATCCACCTACCTTTAACACGATCTAAAGCGTGTTTAGTAAAAATGAGATTTTTGTATTCTCGATTCATTTTTGATTATTTTTTTAACCTGTTGATTAATTCATTTAGGTCAATCAGTTCTATATCTTTATTAGTTCTTTTTTTCCATTCAATCTTATCCCCTGTTTTTTGAGAAACCACTAAGCGGACTGGGTTGCCGATTAAATCTGCATCAGAGAACTTAGTACCAGCGCTTTCTGTTCTATCATCCCAGAGAATTTCAATGCCAGTTTGTTGGAGGGCTTGGTAAACTTTTTTTGCTTGTTCTTCTGCTCCATTAAGAGAAATTAAATGAATTTGATAGGGAGCAATATTTTCAGGCCACATAATACCTCTATCATCATGGTACTTTTCTATTATTGTGGCCATAGTTCTACCTAAACCAATCCCATAGCAACCCATGTAATATGGTTTAGCTTGACCATTTTCATCAATAAAGTCAGCGCCTGTCATTTTTTCGCTGTAGTGATAACCAAGTTGGAAAATATTACCAACCTCAATACCTCGTTTTTCAAGCAGTTTACTCTTACCATCAGGTGTTGAGAAGCCTGCGCAGGCCATAGCAATGTCACCTTCGGCCTGATGTTCAAAGTCTCTGCCATAATTAACATTAAAACTATCAGTTTTTTCTTCTTTCTGACCGCCAATAAAGTTTTTAACAGTTTTTAAAGAGTCATCTGCTACATAAATGATTTGGCAATTTCTGTCTTCTGTTTTAGTTTTTTTTGGCTTAACAAATTCGTGTCCCCAAGAATGAACATAGCCAGTTTTAGTGCCCATAGCTTTTAGGTCTTCATCATCACCATCTTCAAGCTGGCCGACCATATTTAAAAGTTGTTCTAATTTAGTTTTATTAACGTCTAAATCGCCTCTAATAGTGGCAATAACAATATCTCCTTCTGAAGTGTGATAAACCACGTTTTTTAAGAAGTATTGTTTATCTTTGCCATAATGTTTAACATTATGATCCATGGTTTGAACCCATTCTGGTTGATCAATAATTTTGAATTCTTGAGCTTCTTCATCTGGATTTACATCTTCTAGTTTAAACTTAGCCACGTCTTCGTGAGCCACATAAGAGCCATCTTCTGAGACAAAGTATCTACCTTCACCCTTTTCATGTTCTACTTGGAACTCATGACAATATTCCCCGCCAATGTAACCATTATCAGCTTCCACCATTTCAGTATCTAAACCAAGACGCTTAAAGATAGTGCTATAAGTTTTTGCCATTTTGTCATATTCTTTTTTAAAATCTTTCTCATCCACATGGAAAGAATAAGCATCTTTCATTACAAATTCACGTACTCGCAATAAACCACCACGGGCTCGCAGTTCATCACGGAATTTAGTTGAAAATTGATAAATATTAAAAGGCAAGCTTTTATAGCTAAGTTTAAATTTTCGCACTAGATCAACAAACATTTCTTCTGCGGTTCCACCAAGTGCGAACTCTGCTCCTCTTCTATCTGTGACCTGAGTTAATTCAAAACCAGTCGTACTAGTGCGATTAGTTTCTTGCCAAAGTTCTAAAGGATGTAAAACTGGGGTAATCATTTCTTGTGCACCAGCTTTATCCATTTCATCTTTAACGATTTGTTTAATTTTTTCATGCACTCGCCAGCCTAGCGGTAGAAAATAATATCTGCCAGCTGATGATTCAGCAATAAAACCACCTTTTAATAGATATTGGTGGCTGACCATGTCACTGCCAGTTCTTTTACCATACTGAGTTTTACCAAAAAGTTGTGAATATTTCATAAATTTCCTTTAAAGCCATTTTTCCAGAGCTTCTGCGAATATATCTCCAATATCAATCGTTTTAATTTTGTCATTAATTTTATGATGATAAATAGAATTAGTAACTACTACACTATCTACTTGAGAGCTATCAATTTTTTCAATGGCTCCGCTACAAAAGACAGCATGAGTAGCAAAGAAGTGGACCTCTTTTGCTTCATTTTCTTTCAAGAATTTAGCGATTTCTACAACCGTTCTGCCAGACATAATACAATCATCAAAAATAAGAATTATTTTACCCTTAACTTGACCGTAGAGATTAGAAGCAATCACTTTTCCAGTTTCTAGGTCTCTCCTTTTATCTACGTTAGCAAGTTGTAAACCTAGTTCATTTGCAAAAATTTTAGCTCGTTTTAGACCGCCAAAATCTGGGCTAGCAGCAATTGTATTTTCTAGATCAAAATTTTCTTTAACATAATCTACAAATTTATCTAAAGCAGAGACATGATCAGTGGGAATTGAGAAAAACCCAGGGATACTCTTATTATGTAAATCTAAAAGGAAGACTCTTTTAACATAAGAATTAGAAATAATATTGGCTACAACTTTAGCAGCAATTGGTTCTCCTGAACGAAATACTTTATCCTGAAAGGAGTAACCCATCCAAGGAACAACTAAATTAACTTCTTTAGCACCAGCTCTTTCTAGAGCATCTACAATTAATAATGATTCAATAATGACTTCGTCAACATTGTGAGAAAAAGATTGTACTAAAGTCACATTTTCACCACGGACTTTATCTTTAATCCAAACTCTTTTTTCTTTATTGCCAAATTTACTGATTTGACAGTCAATAATTGGAAGACCTAGTTTGTCTGCAATACTCTTAGTAAGGGAAAGGTTAGATGAGCCGGAAATGAATTTCATATTCCTTATTATAGCTATAAATATTGTTTTCTGTTAAGTTGTTTATTTGATATAGATAATTCTAGTTGATCTAATAATTGAAAAAGGATATATTAAATTCTTCTTAATTAGATACGTAATTGAGACACACAAGGAGTCTGTCATGATTAAAATAAATAAAAAAAGAAAAACTAAAAAACGTAAGCGTAAAGATATGCCTTTATATGTAAAAGTTTTAATTGATAAATTAGGTTTAGATCTGAATCAGATAATTAAAAAATATTCCTAGCTTGAAATTTTAATGCCAGGGTACCCTCTCTCGCTTCGCGGTTCACCTTTTCACTTTCTTTCTAAAATTTGCATTTAGATAGTATAATTAGAGATGTATTTGCCCCAGTAGCTCAGTGGATTAGAGCGCCGGTCTTCGGAACCGGGCGTCGGGGGTTCGAATCCCTCCTGGGGTACTCAAACATAATAGAATGGTTGGAGATAATAAAAACACAGGATACAAAGACCAACTCAAAATGATGTTAATAAGCGAGTTGGTTTGCAAAGTAGAATCGGGGAATTAATTAGAAAAGAAACAAATGAGTAAAGCTAATATAGAAAAAGCGCAAAAATTAGTAGATCGCTTTAAACCTGAAAACTGGGAGAAACTCTCTCATTCTCAGTTTTTATTTATTAATAAACACCTTCCAGGTATATTGCCTCTTTCATGGGTAGAATTTATTACACGTCCGCACTTAGATGAATTAAGTGGAGATGAAGAGGTGCTACAAATTAATGATTCTCATTTATCAAATTTTTCATAATTTTCAGGTTAATTGCTAACTACTATTGAAATAGGTTCTCACATCGTTCACTACTCTCGTCACTTATTTTTCCCCAATGTTATAATCATCGTCATGGTTGAGCGCGCCCCAAATATTTTTCCAACAAAAGATCAACTACTTACGGAAGCAAGAGAAATGATGAGACCACTACTCCCAAATGCAATGGATGGAATAGGCTATCAATCCTTTCTCTTGGGCATTGTTTTATGGGAACTTCCCAATAATCAGATAGATCTAAATACAATACAACAAACAATAAAACTTGCTTGCATAACAATATCTATGGAAGAAGATTACTCATTAAGTCATTCTGAGTTGAAACACCTACAACAACTATTAATAAAATTGGAAACACTATCATGTATGTTTAGCGGCCAGATGACTTTACCTGTTTCTGTGTTGTCAACTAAACAAGCTTAATTTTTTTTATTTCACTTAAACCCAATAATTCATAAAATTCACATAAAAACAGGAGTATAATTAAGGGTAGTGTGGCAATAAATAGGGTTCGAACTTTGTCTATGGTTTTGTACAAAGGAAATGAATAGTTTAGAATGTGGAGAAATTTTACTGGTAAATTTTCAATTACTCAAGTAAAATACAGACATTGAAAAAAATATGGGTCAGTAGCTCAGTTGGTTAGAGCGTCTGCCTCTTAAGCAGAAAGTCCTGGGTTCGAGTCCCAGCTGACTCACAAAATAAGATAGATTGACAAATCAGTTAAAATATTGCTTTATTTTAAAAAAGTAATTTTTTCTAGCTCTGTAGTAGCTTCTTCGAACTCGCCCTGATTGATAAAGTCCAAATCTAGCATTTTTCTTAATACAAATTTAGCTCTAATTCTCCAAAGTTCAATCCCGTCTTTATTTAGCTCATTATTAGATGGATCATAGCGTGTAGGAGCTTGTGGCAAGCTAGCAATAATAACTGATTCAGCCAAAGTTAAATCACTAGGAGATTTATTAAATAATCGTTGTGAGGCAAATAAAACACCATTCTGTTGAGATAAAAAATAAATTTCATTTGAATAAAGTTCAATAACTTCTTTTTTGGAAAAAGACTTCTCAATATGAACAGCTAAAATGCATTCGTCTAAGTAGCTTTTAAGAAAGTTATTTTTGTATTTTTCACTTCTAAGCGGCCTTATAGCCTCTCTCATAGTAAGGAAAATTAACGAGCTGCCATCAACATTTTCAAAATATTTTGGATAAGTGATGTACAGAACCGGATTTGTAAAACAACTAATAGTAGAATTATTTTTTCTATTAAAATGATTTGGATCTTCTGCAGCTACGATTGCCAATAAAAGTTGCTCGCTCATTTCTTCATGAGAAACAGCATCATTTTTCTCTACGCCATCGTGGCTTAATACATAAATGGGGTCCAAATTTAAGGAAATAATCTTTTTAACATTCTGTGTATAAAAAAACAAATAAAAAAATATGCCTATAAGACCTATTAATAAGATTAATATCAGATACTTAATTATTTTCCACAGTTTTTTTTTCATTACTACTGATTATAGTCTTGAGTCCTAAAATAAGCAATTTTTTCGATTACTTCTTCCACCTATTTCCAATCCTCCTAATCTTCTGATCAATCCCATCAAACCAAAATTTCAGCGCATATTTCTCATGATAAAAATGTTCTGGGTCGGAAATGTTGTCCCACAATCCACACAATCATAATACTATTGTGATAGTATACGATATAATAAATATGTAAACAAATTATTTTTTCAAGATGTTACGATGACAGAAAAAGATCGACAAATATCAATTAATGAATTTAGGCATGTTTGGACCGATGCGTTGGTAAAGGATTGGTCAAAAGCTATCGATATTGCAAAATTTTTGGCTGATAAAAACTGTGAAATCTGTTATGGCACTGGTTCTACTTTTGAATACATTAGAGGTAGTCAAATCAGAAGTCAAAATGAATGGGCTCCATGCAATTGTGTTACTAAAAAAATTGTATAAATTTATTGACCTTTTCCACTACCCACATTGGTATACTATCGAACAAAACTTAAGGCGTATTCTTCCTCTGGTAACTTAATGTTGGTAAAATCTGACAATACCTGCTGAAGCCTATCCAGGTATGTTAATAGGGTGTTCCAGTTTAATACCAGCTGGCTCACAAGAAAGAATAAAGGTTGATTTATCAATCTATTTATATTTTCATCAATACACTGATCGAAGTTGCTTAGTTTTCTGATAAAATAAATTAATTATGTTTCAAGACTATGAAGATTTTATTTACAGTGGACATGATATTGCCAAATCATTTGCAATAGAAACTGATTTACCTGTTATTAAAGATGCTTTAATAAATCTTGAAACAGATCAACCTATTCCTCTTCGTTATCGAGAACTTAGACAGACTCATACCTTAGGCATGTTACTTTTAGAAATATTAAAACATTCCTTAATCAGCAAAAATTTAGAAAATCTACATTGGGTTATTGATGAATTACAAAATCAAGTACAAAAATTCAACAATGCCAAATGTTCCAAGGCAACTGATATAGAGCTTGCTGAAATTATGAAAGAAGCACAAGGAACAATATATGTCGGTTCAGGAAGTCGTGGTTGTCGTCTCTTTATTAAGTTTGATCGTACAACAAAAACCGGTGCTTTTCATTTAAATATTGAAAATAAAGGTAGCGGACAGAAAGTATTATACGCCTGTGCCTTCTTATTTGGAAAATCTATTCCAGATATTGTTAAAGCAGGGGGATTACTGATAGAATTCTAAAACATTTAATAGCTCATTCTATTACCGCAACTCTAACCTATTCCACTAAAAGAAATTAAATTAGCCAAAAGGAGATTAAAAAACTATGAATAAACTACAACAAGCTATTGCATCTGGCAAACTCAGCAAACTATAAGATTCAATAGATAAATTATCAAAACAACAACAACGACAAATTACAAAAAAAATACGTTATATTAAAATCGCTATGGCTGTTCGTCAACTTAGAAGTCAACTTAAATTAACTCAACAAGAACTTGCTAAAAAATTAAATAAAAAAAGAGAGTTTATTTCTAGAGTTGAAAGTGGTAAACAAAATATTACTTTAGATACTCTGTATCATATTGCAGAAGTTACAAATAAAGAAATATTTTTCCAATTCAAATAACAAGTAATCAAATATAATTTGGCTTAAATAAAATCATCAAATCTTTCACCATGTTAATAAATTCATCTATAATTGGGTTCAAACTAAGACCCAAGTGACTTACATAAATAAAGAGAGCAAAGCTTTTGAATTAAAGAGAAATAAGATATACTAATTCTATAATGGAAATTAATCAACCAACTCAAAATTTAGCACCATTAACCCCAAACACCCAACCAATAAATACTCCTCCTCCACCAACTCCTGAAAAGAAAAAGGCATGGTTAGTTGTTGCTTTAGCTCTACTAATTCTTGGAGCTACTGGAGTATTGGGATATAAATATTACAAAGCAAAACAACAACCAGATGATCAACCATCAACGCCACAACCTTCATCACAATTAATTGTTAATAGCCCATCTCCAATAGTATCTTCGCCACCAACAACAGATCCGACAGCTGATTGGATAACTTACCAAGACACAAACATGGGCGTTTCGTTTTCATTCAAGTATCCTTCTTCTTGGACTTACCAAAAATTCAGTTGTAATGTAGATGGAGTGGCATTTTGTCCTCTCATTGAGAATAGCCCGTCAAATTGCGGACAGACTTGCGGTATGGATAGTCCGATTTCACCAATCTATTTACATCAATATCAAGGCAAGCCAGCTGTTGGAGAATCTGACACTAGTAAATATTGGGCAGATCCAAATATTAGTTTAAGTTTGCGGGATAGTAAATACAAAGAAGTTTTTACAAATATTATTTACACTTTTAAATGATATATCAGAATTAATTATAGTGGTTTTACATTTTTTTTTAACAATAGGCACATCACCATATATTCGTGAAATTTGACAATACGTTTTGAAGCTTATCCAGATAGGGGAGTAGGGTGTTCCAGTTTAATACCAGCTGGCTCACCTCTAAAAGTCACTCATACCTCAACGCATCTATTGGGTTAAGTTTAGAAGCATTTCTGGCTGGATAATAACCAAATACTACTCCTACTAAACTGGAGACACCCACTGCTATTATTACTGAAGAAAATTTTATAATAAATGGAATATTAACTACTTTTGCAATTACATAAGATGCTCCTGAACCGATTGTCACCCCTATTAACCCACCTGTTATTGTCAACACCACTGCTTCTAACAAAAATTGAGTTAATATATGGTTGTTTTTCGCTCCAATTGATTTTAATAAGCCAATCTCTTTAGTTCTTTCTGTTACTGTTACCAGCATAATATTCATAATCCCAATTCCTCCTACTAAAAGAGAAATGGCGGCAATCGCTGATAATAGTGTAGTTAATATTCCTGTTACATTGCTGATTGTTGCAATCATTTCTTGAAAATTCATAATCGTAAAATCTTTCAAATCTACATCAAGAATTTCATGTCTGTCCATTAATAAATTATCAACATCTTCTACCACCAGATCAACTGATTTAGAATCAGTTGCTAATATTGCAATGCTACTTAAATAGTTCTGACCAATTACTGTTTTCATCATTGTATCTAGAGGAATATATATTGCTTCATTAGGATTAGACATACCGCTAGCATCATTCTGTTCTAGCACTCCTATGACTCTAAAACTTTTACCATCTACTCTTATTGCTTTTCCCAATGGCTGTTCACCTTCCTCAAATAATTCACTGATAATATCAATTCCAACTACAGCTACTTTTGCCATTCCCTTAACTTGAGATTTATCAAAAAATGATCCCAAATCAACTTCAAGTGATTGAATTTGCTGATAATCTGCTTCCACTCCATTAACAGAAGAACTCATATTATTTCCTTGATAAGAAACTGTAGCTCTAGTTGATACAACTCCGCTCACAGCCTCTACATTTTCCAATTTAGCGATTGCTTCAACATCTTTTGGCACTAAAGAAGTCACTGTTTCACTAATTGCTCCAGGGCCACGTCTCCTAGCCCCAGGAAACACATTAACCGTATTTGCCCCTAAAGTTGAAATTCTATCAACAATCGAAGCTGTTGCTCCCTGACCCATTGACATAATAATAATGACTGAAGCAATACCAATAATAATTCCCAGCATGGTTAATAATGTTCTTAAAATATTTTGCCTTAAATTCAATAGAGCCAGGGTAATTAATTCTTTATAGTCCATATTATTTTTTCTTGTTACTATTAGACCTGTAACTATATAATTTTACCGTCTTTGAGAGTAATCACTCTCTTGGCATAGGTTGCGATATGGTCTTCGTGAGTAATTAAAATAATAGTGTTGCCTTTTTTATTTAATTTAGCCAAAAATTTCATAATTTCATGAGCTGTCTGACTATCAATATTCCCAGTTGGCTCATCAGCCAAAATTATTGACGGCTCCATCACTAGAGCCCTGGCAATTGCCACTCTTTGTACCTGCCCACCAGAAATATGATTTGATAAATTATCAGCCTTATCGGCGATTCCCACGCTCTTTAATACTTTTAAAGCTCTTTTAGTTCGCTCGCTTGGTGAAATGCCTGCATACATCATTGGTCTTTCTACATTTTTTAAAACTGTTGTTCTGGGTAATAAATTAAATGACTGAAACACAAATCCAATCTCTTTATTTCTTATCTCCGCCAGCTCATCATCGTTGTACTGAGAAATATTCTTTCCATTTAATAAATATTTCCCTGTTGTAGGTACATCCAAAGCCCCCATAATATTCATGGTAGTTGACTTACCACTCCCAGATGCGCCAATAATCGCTACAAATTCTCCCTTTTTAACTTCAAAATTAATCCCCTTTAAGGCTTGGTATTTTACAGGACCAGTAATATAAGTTTTGGTTACGTTTTGAAAGGAGATTATTGGTTTTTTTTTCATTTCGCTACAAGCCTACTATCTTGGCCCAAACATTCCTCTTGGTTGTTTAGAAGAATCATTGTCATTCCTTTCTCCCACAATTATTTCTTGCCCTTCTTCAAGCCCTACAACTATCTCAGTATTCATCAATCCTTTAGATCCAACTTGAACGGGCAGATAAATTACTTGATTAATCTTATTATCCATCACACGCACTGCTTTATCTCCCTGATAAATCTTAATTGCCTTATTGGGCACTATTAAAACATCCTCTTTTTTTTCTAATTCAATGTCTACGCTAACCGTCATGGCTGGTAATATTTTCACATCAGCATCATTAATCACCAAATAAACGCTATAAACTACCACTCCCTGATCTAAAATTCCTACCTTGTCTGTTCTCTTTACTTCTCCTTGATATATTTTATCAGGCCAGGCATCTAAAATTATTTCCGCTTTTTGGCCTAATTCAATCTTGGCAATATTCACTTCGTTAACTAAAATTTTCACCCATACATCTGCTTCTGATTCGATTAACAAAGCCGAGTCTTCGGCATTAACCTTCTGGCCGGAAGCCACTGCCAAATTGGCTACTGTTCCACTAGCTGGTGACTTAACTATTCCATCAATCATCGCTTGATAATTTAACCAAGCGTTGTTTAAGGCTGCCCGATTCTGGGAAATTACCTGCTCTTGGGCTTTAAATGTTGCTTCTGTATAAAGCCAGTCTTTTTCTGGTATATGAAATTCGGGCAATGATCTATTATCAGAATCCACATCTTTATATTCATCGCTTTCTGCCAGCTCTTTAAACGTATCCCAGTTGCTAAACATATCAGACTGTAAATTATATTTTTTAGCCTGAGCGTTTTCCAGGCCAGCTTTAGCTGTTAAATAGTTTGAGTAAGCCAAGGCTCTTTCCTGCTGGGTGGCTGTACTGATTACAAACAGCAAATTCTGTCCTCGATAAACTACTGCTCCATTGCCTACATATACTTCACTAACAATTCCATTAATAGTTGAAGCAACTGTTGTTACATTGCTACTCTGAATTTCTCCTGTTTCGGAATAAATACTCTCTATATTGCCTTTTTTAACTCGATAATACTCATACTCAATCTCTTCTTTATCGCCCCCAAAAATCTTAGATAAGATAAACATTGCCACCAAAACGCCAATAATTACCCACAACTTATTTTTTTTTGATGTAGATTTAAACCAGGCAGGAAAAAATTTTACTTTTTTCATTAAACTCATGGATGATTCATTCTCCCGCCGGTTACTCTGCCAATTGTTCTCATAATTGCCATTCCTGGGCCAGACATACGCCCTGCTCCCATTTGCTCTCCTCTCAGCTCAGATAACTTCTCGTCTATTTCTTCTTCTGATAATCCTTGTTCTTTCCAAAAATTAATCTGAGCCTCTCTTTGTACTTGAAAAGCCTCTCTCATCTTCCCCATTTCTCTAAACTCATTAGCTACTAATCCAACTAACACCAGTAAAACTATTACTATTCCAATTAAGATTTTTTTGAGTCTAGACTTTAGTTTTGGTTTTTTATTCTGTTTTTCTTTTTCTAGTTCTTCTGACATATATTCTTTAATATTAATACAGGCTCTTATTCTAATATTACTGAGCATATCCTACCAGTTAATCTTTTTCAACTTTAGCTCAACTGCCTATGGAAATAGGCTAATTCTAACGGGCTCACATTCTTATTCCATTACTCACATTGGTATATCAATTTATATTTAACTTATTATTTCTCAAATACAACCTTTTTTACCGATGATATAATTAACTTTTTGAAACAAAAGCAGTTATTTTCTCAACATTTTGCAAAAAGAATAAACCTAAATCAATCTGAAATGCTAGATTTGATAAAAAAAGTTACAATCGCATATGATCTAGGAAATTTAAAAATGGCCGAGGGGATAGAAGTAGGCTATGAAGATGTTAATTTTATTTTAAATACAACAAAAGGAAAATATTTATTGAAAGTTTTGATCGACTTTACTATCAAAGAACCTAGAACTGAAGAAGATAGTAAAAGATACGCAGATACCGTGGAACAACTGAAAGCCGATGGAGTTCCTGTCCCAAAATTATTTAAGGCTGGAAATAATTACTTGCTTAAACAATAAGTTTTTTTTTAATTTCTGTAATAATTTCTAACTCTCTTTGTTCTGCTAATTCAGGACTCTCATTTCTTAATTCAGTTAATTCTGTCTGCCATTGTGTTATAGGCATACTATCAAATAGATTTGAGCTTGTTGCTTGATTTTTACTAGTTTCCGTAGTTTGGAGTTCTCTAGGTAAACGCGAAACTTGATCCGCAGCCCATTGTTGGTAAGAATTTTCTAACATACTTTAACTTTATAGAAATTTTTTTTTAAAGCAAGTTTATTGGTTTAGTGTTGAAATTGATTTAAAATAATTTTTCTATATTAGTAATATTTTTTTATCAACCCAATTAAACCAAAATTTCAGTGCATACTTCTCACTGTGCTGTTAAAAAATGGCGCGATTGTTGGCGCGATTTTGGCGCAATATGTGCTATACTAGCACTATGTTCAAGCCCACATTTACTATCACAACAGAAATCAATTCAAGAATAGCTGAAATTGAAAAATTAAACAGTGCCTTTAATCATACAACTATTCTGCCAGAGCTTGAGGTACAACTCAGATTCAGAGCCACTGTTGAATCAATTTATAGCTCTACTTCAATAGAAGGTAATCCACTTAATAAGCAAGAGGTAGAAAAAACAGTGAGCGGTAAACATATCACTGCCTCTGATTATGCGATCCGGGAAGTGCTGAACTATAAAAATGCTCTAGATTGGATCAATCGACAAGAAAACAACAAGCATCTGACAAACAAAAATATATTACACCTCCATAAATTAGCAATGAAAGACTTGCTTCCACAAAAAAAAGTTGGCTTATGGAGAAAGGGTCCAATCTACATAATTGATGAAATCAATGGGAAAGAAATAGTTCAATACCAAGGACCAGATGCACAGTTGTTACCAAGTTTGGTGAGTACATTTCTAAAATGGATTGCACTACAACAAAAAACTGCACTGCATCCAGTATTACTTGCAGGTCTAATCCACTATATATTCGTTTCAATTCATCCTTTCGCTGATGGAAACGGCAGAACAACTCGTTTACTCACAACGAATTATCTAAAAAACATAAAATACGATTTTCGAGGGTCTTTATCTTTAGATTCATTCTACTTATCCAATAGACAAGAGTATTATCAAAAACTTAGCTTGGCAGATAATTTTGATGGTCGTATGCAAGCAGACTTAACGCCATTTTTAGATTTTTTCACAAAAGGATTTCTACATTCAACTCAAGATCTCAATCAATACATTATGCTCAATACAAAAATTAGTGATAAAAAAAAGCCAATCAGACTAAACAAGGATGAAATGGCAGTTCTAGAATACGTACATCAATTCCAATCAATAAACCTTGGTGAGGCAGAAAAAATTCTGCGTATCCCTAGGAGAACAGTACAAAGAAGACTAGCAAAATTAGTAGAATTTGATCTCTTAGAAAAAAGAGGCCAAGGCCCAAACACAATTTATGTGCGTGGCTAACTCTTCCACCGATTCTTTCATAATTTTGTGTCATGTATACTTTCAATATGCAATTACAATTGAATAGTAAACACAAACTCACCTGGGAAAAAGTAAAACCTTTAATGGTTCAGTTAAAAAAGAAAGATTATGTATTGCATGTCCAGCTTGTTACAAGAGCTATGCAGGCACTCATTCTTAAAGAAGGTGGTAATGAGGACATATTAATTCCAGCAGCATTACTACATGATATTGGCTGGTCTGAAGTATCTGAGAAATTGCAACTGGCATCAGATAAAGAAGAAAAGTTGGAAGCAGAGAGACAACACCTTAGCAAAGCCTCCCCCATTATTAGAACGATATTATCCAATTTAAATTATAAGAAAGATTTAATTGAACAGATTATAGATGTTGTTTTATCACATAAATTTGCTAAACCTCAAAAAAAAGAACAACAACTTTTAATAGATGCTGATACTCTCTCTGATACATATAAAGAAGCTTTTTATAGCGATATAAAGTCTTACAATACAACTCCAGAAGAAGCACTTGCCTTTAGAGGCAAAAATACTTTTTATACAAAGACAGCAAGAAAGATCTTTCAAAAGGAATTAGCTGCGAGACGTAAAGAAGTTTTTTTAATACTTAGAACATAACTAAAATTTTTTTTCTGGTTATTATATAATTGTTACTTATTAACATTTATAAATATATTGGTTAATTTTAAATTTAAAATTGGTTTAATTTTCTTATTTATCTTTTTCAATATCACAGTCAAAACACTGCTGCATGAGGTACCTAGAAGCATTAAATACTATTTGAGTCTGAATTTGTAGATATTGATCATAAAAATCAGCTTTAGAATCATGCATTTCCAGTAAACCTAAATCAACAATTCTAAGATTAGGTTTATTGTTTTGGGTGATAATAACAACATTATCTAAAATCGGATCAGTCAAATTCAGAATAAAGCTATTAATTGAATTAACAAAACCTTGAAAACCTAAAAAATCTAAAGAACACCTTTCTTTTTTAAGCATTTGACGATTTTGTTGGATAATTTGATTAAATAAAGGTCTAATTTCTTCAAAGTTTTTTGTAGAAACAGGAACAATTGAGTCTAAGCGCGGCTGAAGCATACAGTAACTATCTTCATAAACAGGAATTCTAGTGTCACAGTGAAAGTTAGGAAAATATTCTTTGACTAAGCTGTTGTATTTTTGTAAATCATTAGGTCGACGATTTTCTCTACCAATAATTAATTTAGGGATTTTAATAACCTGACTTGTTCCATATTCAAAAACCAAATGCTCAAAACCTTCGGTTATAAATTTACCTATTTTTTGATAATCGACATCATTAAACTGATTTATAAACTGTTTAATATCAGTTTTTTTGGCTTTAACTAATGGGGTGGTTATAATATATTTGATGGCCATAAAGTTATATTTTACTCTATTTTTTTGATTTTTTACTTATTGTTTAGGTAATCTGCCTTAATTTCAAAATAGTAGTAAAATATATAGACCATGCCGAAGTGGCGGAACTGGTAGACGCGCACGGTTCAGATCCGTGTGGAGGCAACTCTGTGGAGGTTCAAATCCTCTCTTCGGCACTTTCATAAGATAGTTTATAATGTGCTGTTACTTACGAGCCCAGGTGGCGGAACTGGTAGACGCGCAGTCTTGAGGAGACTGTGCCTTAGGGCGTGGAGGTTCAAATCCTCTCCTGGGCACTTTAAAATTTAACTTTTAACAATTTGATTTAACCTTTATAATATGGAGTCATAGCTCAGTTGGTTAGAGCGCTCGGTTTACATCCGAAAGGTCACAGGTTCGAGTCCTGTTGACTCCACCAACAAGCCAAGCTAGCCAAGTTGGTCACGGCGCATGTCTGAAAAACATGAAATTCAGGTTCGATTCCTGAGCTTGGCACTTAAAAACTAAAAAGCGAGAGTAGTTCAGTTGGCTAGAACATCACTTTGCCAAAGTGAAGGTCGCGGGTTCGAGCCCCGTCTCTCGCTCAAAGAGGCTTATGATTGCTTCTTAGCCAGAAGGAATAAACAGTCCGAAGAATAATATAGCTTGGAATAGCTAATAATGCTCCAAAGACTCCTGCTAATTTAAAGCCAACTAAAATGCTGACAATGGAAACTAAAGGATTAACATCAGCGTTAGCCTTCATAATCTTTGGCACTAAGAAATTATTTTCAATTTGCTGAATAACGATATATAAAATTACTACCACTACAGCGACAAGTGGATTCTTATTAAAGACAGCAATGATAATAGCAGGTACAGCAGCAATGGTTGGTCCAAGATTTGGCAAAATTTCTAATAAGCCTGCAATCAAGGCTAGAGGTAAAGCATAAGGAATCTGGAGTAAAATTAAACCAATATAAGTTAAGACACCAATAAAACTCATTAGAACTAATTCTGCTCTGACCCATCCTCCAAGTTGATATTCAACAGAATCTAGAAATTTTTTAAAGATTTTAATTTTTGTTTTGTTATTGGTAAACCAGGAAAGTTTAAGATGTAGCCTAGGCCGTTCTACAATCATGTAAAAAGATAAAATAAAAACAGTGACAACATTAAAGATACTGCTAAATGTAGAACTAATAAATGACATCACCATGTTGACAGAACTGCCAAGCTGTCTAACTAATTCACTAATTTCTAGAACATCAAATTCAAAAGTATTAATTTTATTTTGTAAAAATGGAACATCAATTGTTTTGAGCATTTGGTAAAGTTCAGACAGTAATGGAGGTACTAGTAAGGCGATGATGCTTAACAAAGCAGTGATGACAATCACATAAGTAATTAGGATACTAATAAATCGAGGTGTTTTTAGTCTTCTAGAAAGTTTTTCAACTGCCGGATTAAGGGCCACCATAATAATAAAAGCGAGGTATAAAAGGATAATAATCGATTTAATATGATAAAGGAAATAAAGTCCTAAAATAAAAAAGACAGAAAAAACAACAATTGATGGTGATACTTCTACGTATCTTTCCTTTTTTCTTTTGAGGAAATCTAACATAACATCAGTATAAATGTTTATTTAGAAATAGTCATCAGTTGTTTCTCGACAAGTTCTAAGGCTTGTTGTTGATAGTCTTTATTTTTGAGGTTTAAAACAGTAATATTTTTTTTATTTTTCCACCAGGTAATTTGTCTTTTAGCGTACTGGTATTCTCTTAGTGTCCATAATTTAAGACATTCCTCTTCTGATGTTTCTTGATCTAAGAATTGTTTAATTTCTTTAACTCCTGTTGCAGATAAAGCTGATAATTGAGGCTCATATTTTTGGTATAAATTTTTGACTTCATCTATTGCTCCATTTTTAAATCTTTTCTCTACTCTTTTTTCAATTTTTTCTTTAATTGTTTTTAATTCATCCATTAGTAAAAAAGTTAAAGATTTGTTTGGTTTTTGAATAGTTAATTGATTGGCTTTGACTTTATTTTGATGAAGCAAGATTTCAATTTTTCTAATTAATCTGCGAGGATTATTTTTGTCTGAATGATTCATATTTTCAAAAATAGTTTTATTAAGCTCGATAAGCCTTTGTTGCAAAGCTTCTAAATCCATTTGTTCTGCTTTTTGTCTAAGTTTCAGATCTGGTTTTACTTTTAAGTGTGTATCTGGATTAAATAAGTGTTGGTAATAAAGACCTGTCCCTCCAACCAAAATAGGTAAATATCCGGTTTGCCAACTAAAAGCAATTAATTTTTGAGCAAATTCTTGAAAATGACTGACAGACCACTCTTCATTAGGTTTTAAAATAGAAACACCATGTAATCTGATTGTTTGATCTTGGTTGGCGTAATATGGGTAATCTGGAAATTCTAATGCTGTTGTTTGTAATTTGAATTTTTTTGGAACGTCTGCCCCACTAATGATTTTTAAACCTTGATAAACTTGTCTGGAATCTAAGGAAATTAAATCTACGCCTTTAATTTTTTGATCCTCAGGAAACTGGGCACTATCTTTAATTAATTTTTGAGTAATAAATAAAGCCAAATTAGTTTTACCTGTAGCGGTAGGTCCAACAATTGAAAGAAGTTTATTCATACCTTCAGCAACAATTTTTTTAAATTTATACAACTTTTGGTCTAACATTTAAGTTATCTTTATTAATGATCTGATCTAAAATTTCCCAGCGCTCTTTTTTTACTTTATGAGGAATGTCATCTTCGTAGAGTAAGTAGCTAGCAGTACCCGGTCTTGGAGAATACATAGCCACAAAAGCCACTTTCCAATCAATTTGCTTTGCTAAATCAAGAGTGTCTTTAAATTCCTCATCAGTTTCTCCTGGAAAACCAACAATGATATCTGTGCCCAAAACAATCTCAGGGTCAGCTTTTTTAAGATCATTAACAATTTTTAAATAGTTTTCTTTGGTATAACCACGGTTCATTCTTTCTAAAACAGAATTACTACCAGATTGAATAGCAATATGAATATAACGATCAATTTTTTTGTTTTTACCAATTTCTTCAATCAATTCATCATGAAAATCCCAAGGATTAGCAGCAAAAAATCTAATGGTTTTAATTTGCTCAAATTTAGAAATTTCTCTTAGAAGTTTGACAAATGGTGGTAAACCTTTTGGTTTTAAATATTGAGATTGGTTAGAAGGCAGATCCGCTCTGCTAAATTTTTTATCCATATTCATCATTTTTTTACGAAGAGAAATACCTACTTTTTCCAAACCCCAAGAATTTACGTTTTGCCCAAGTAAAGTAATTTCCCTGTAACCTTGATCAACTAATTTTTTTACTTCGTCCAGAATGTCCTCCATAGTTCGAGAGCTTTCCCTACCCCTGGAAAATGGCACAATACAATAACTACAGAATGAATTACAACCTGTAGAGATTTGGACAAAAGCATGGTTTTTGTCTTTTCTAATAGCAGTCTGATTAAAGCCAACTTCACTAATTGGCAAGATTTCATCAACTATTGGCATCATTTTTTGCAACTTGTCTTCCCCATGATGAATCATACAGCCAGTAAAAATAATTTTAGGCCGTTTGCTTTTAGTTTTTTTAAAATATTCATCGATTTTATGAACAAAACCTCTGGCTCTATCTTCTGTTTTTTGTCTGACTGCACAGCTGTTAATGACTAGTTCATCACAATTTTTCCAGTTATCTGTTTCGTCGTAGCCGCGGGCACGATAATCGCCAGCAATACGCTCACTGTCGCTTTTATTAGATTGGCAGCCCAAAGTATGAATATGGTAAGTTTTCTTTTTTGCCATAGGGGTATTTTATCACTTGAAGAAAGAAAATGGAGGCGCGGGCGGGATTCGAACCCGCGAACGAAGGTTTTGCAGACCTCGCCATTAGGCCACTCTGGTACCGCGCCGTCATTATCATTAGATTATAACTTGCTTTCTTTAAAATAAGAATATTATTTTTTTTGTGCTAGTTATAAATTAACTTGCTTGCCTGATAGAATAAATTCTATATTAATTAAAAATTTAGAATTAATAATTTTAATATGAATTTTAGAGAGCAAATTTTACCGGTTAGTATTTTCAATGAAGCAGTCAACATTCACCTCAAGCGTTTAGGTGAAGTTATTGTTGAAGGAGAGATCAGTGAATTGAAAGTTAGCCAAGGGAAGTGGCTTTTTTTGACTATTAAAGATGAGAAAGCCAGTGTCAATGTTTTTGCCCCAGTTTATAAAATTTCCACCTTGAACGCTCTTGAAGAAGGGATGAAAGTCCATGTTTATGCTACGCCTAGTTTATATCAAAAAACCGCTCGATTTAGCCTCAATGCCAGCCAAATAGTCCCTGCTGGTGAAGGAGCGCTTCGCCTGGCGTACGAAAAACTTAAACAAAAACTTGATGCAGAGGGTTTATTTGACCTTGCTAGAAAGAGAGAAATTGTTAAATTTCCAGAAAAGATTGGTTTAATTACAGCTAAAGGTTCTAAAGCTTATTCAGATTTTCTCAAGATTTTAAAGGAACGCATGGGAGGGATCAAAATTTACTTTTATCCAGTGCAAGTTCAGGGGAAAAATGCGGTTAATTCAATTATTGGAGCTTTTAATTATTTTAACCAGAATAAACTAGATTTAGATGCTTTAATTATTATCAGAGGAGGTGGTTCTCTCGAGGACTTACTGGCTTTTAATGATGAATCTGTAGCCAGAGCTGTTTTTGCTAGTAAAACTCCAGTTATTAGTGGGATTGGGCATGAAGAAGATATTGCTTTAACTGATTTAGTAGCAGATTTAAGGGCCTCTACTCCTTCAAACGCTGCTCAGCTACTAGTATTAAATAGAACAGAGGCTTTAGCAGAAATTAAGCATTTTTTACTTGTTTTAGAGCGAAACATCAGAATTTTAATCAAGGAAGGCCTGGATCGAGTTGATTATCATTTAGCTGTTTTAAATAGCTTTTTTGATCAAGAAATCATTAAATTTAAGCAAATTGTAGCCAGTTTAAGCAAAAATTTAATTCTGCGAAAAGAAAAAACTGTTTTATTACAAAACCAAGTGATTAATAAATACGACAATTTAAATAGATTTATTGCTTTTTATTTAAAGCAAAATAAACAAAATTTTGAAAATTTAGAGCGTTTATTAACTAATTTTGATCACCACAAAATTCTTAAAAGAGGTTTCAGTATTAGCAAAGATGCCAATGGCAAAATTATTAAAAGTAGCCAACAACTAAATAAGGATGAGTTAATGACTACCACCTTACATGATGGCGATATTAAATCTAAAGTAATATGAGGACTCAACAATAAAGAAAGGTTTTTATGGCAAAAAAACAAGTAAATATGAATCAAGCATTTAAAGATTTAGAAGAAATTGTTAATCAATTTGAAGAAGGAGAAATTGATTTAGAAGAAAGTTTAGATAAATTTAAACAAGGACTGGAGCTAGCTAAATTCTTGAAGAAAAGGCTTTCCAAATTAGAAAATGAAATTGAAGAAATTAAAGAAAAATATGACAACTTGGAAGAAGTTGAGGACGAACAAGCAGAAAATACTGAGTTGCCTTTTTAATAAAGTTAACCTCTAAAATAATCTGGTTTGTTATTTAATCTCCATTTAATATTACAGCCAGTACTAGGCTTTTGTTCACCGGGTATTTCCTTGTCTTCTAGTACAGCATTAATGGCAGTTCTCAGGTCATTTCCAGATACAGGCTCGCTTTTACCTGGTCTGCTATCATCCATCTGACCGCGATAAACTAATTTTCTATCTTGACCAAAAACAAAGAAATCTGGAGTACAAGCTGCTCTATATGCTTGAGCTGTTTTTTGTGTTTCATCATAGAGATAGTCAAAAGGATAGCCAAATTTTTTTGCATCTTCAACCATTTTTTCATAACTATCTTCAGGATAATTAAGTGTATCGTTGGCATTGATAGCCACAAAAACTACATTTTTAGTGTGATAATCCATTACTAATTGAATCAAGCCTTTTCTAATATGTTGAACATAAGGACAGTGATTACAAATAAACATTAGCACTAACACTTTCTTATCTTTGAAACTTTCTAAACTTTTTTCTCCTTTCGTGCCTGGTAATAAAAAATCAGGGGCTGGAGTACCTAATTCAAGCATGGTTGATGGAGTTAATGACATAAGATCCTTTTTTACGCTGTTTATTAGCTAAATACTAGCATAATTTAACTAAGTTTTAAAAAGTATTGCAATCGAGGAGTAAAATCAGGCATAATGGTTTAAATAATAATTAATCCTTAATTATGAAAAAAAACAAAACATTATTTATATTTTCCCTCTCTTTCTTGATGCTAACTTTACTTGCACCTCAAGTCCTAGCTTTGGAAATTCAAGTGACTGATAAAGGAGAAATTTTATTTTATGAAAATGGTGTTTTGGGTGAAAGTACAACGACAAGTAATACTGATAGTGTTCAGCCAGTGAAAATAGTGCCTGCCACTGCACAACAAAGTGTGAGAATTAATATAGATCAAGATGGAGTTAATGTTCAGCTTAGAGATAAAGCTTCTGGACCTGTTTTATATAAGCAAGCTTTAGATGAGGATAACCAGTCATTTACTGATGCAGAAGAAATTGAAGCAGGTAGATTGCAGATGCGTTTTCCAGCTGGTCAAACAGATGCTCAATCTGACAAGGCTGAAAAACAGGCTGAACTTAAAGATCAAAAAGCAGAAATGAGTGAAGAGAAAAAGGCATATTTAGAACAACTAAAATTAGAACGCAAAGAAAGAGTTAAAGAGATGGTTGAAATTAGGAATCGAGTTCAAGATGGCGGTGGCCAAGCGTTAGAGCTACGATCTAGAAATGTAGCTGCCAAACTACAAGGAGCTTCTTTTGAACTTAATTCAGAGACAAACGAAGTGATTTTAACCACTCCATCTGGCCAGGAACATATATTGCAGCATTTACCAGATCAAGCTTTAGATAGAATGAAGAAACTTGGAGCTCTTGATCAATTTGCTCAAGTAGATGAAATCGAATTAGCAACAACCGCTGATGGAGAGATACTCTATAAAGCAAAAGCATCTAAAACAAAAAAATTACTAGGTATATTTAATAGACAGGTTGATATAGAAGTTGTTGTTGATGATCAGACTGGTGATGTAACAGAAAACGAAGTACCAGCAGAATCTGGATTTGCTAGATTTTTAGATAGACTTTCTTTTTAATCAGGAAGAATAAGATGAAAATAAAATAGAGGCTAGTTTCTAGCCTCTGTTTTTGTATCTGGTGGTAAAATATCTTTATGATAAAAAAGTTTCTAGAAGATAATAATGTACCAGCATATCGTTTAAATCAATTCAATAAACATTTTTACGACGAATATGTTGATTCTTTTGATCAAATTACAACTTGGTCAAAAGATTTAAGAGAAAAATTAAAACAAGCTATCCCTTTTTCTACTTTAGTGAAGGAAAAAAGTTTAGTTTCAGAAAAGAAAGATGTAATAAAAGTTTTGTTTAGTTTACAAGCAGATAGTCAGAAGAAAATAGAAACTGTTTTAATGAAGCATAAAGATGGTAGAAATACAGTTTGTGTCAGTTGTATGGTTGGCTGTCCGGTGGCTTGCAGTTTTTGTGCTACTGGGAAAATGGGTTTTCATGGTAATTTAACAGCTAGAGAAATTGTTGATCAAGTTTTATATTTTCAAAGATTATTAAAGAAGGATAAGCAAAAAGTAAGTAATATAGTTTTTATGGGTATGGGTGAACCCTTGTTAAACTTAAAAAATGTTCAAGAAGCAATTGATATTTTTACTGATCCCAAAAAAATGGGCTTTAGTTCAAGAAGAATTACTGTTTCTACCTCTGGCTATGTGCCGCAACTGAAACAATTAATTGAAGACGGTTATCGTGGGCGTTTGGCAGTGAGTTTACATGCTCCAAATCAAGAACTTAGAGAAGAGTTAATGCCAGTTGCCAAAGTTTATCCTCTCCATCAATTAATGGAAATTTTAGATGATTTTACTAAATTAACAAATAAAAGAATTAGCTATGAGTATACTCTAATTGAAGAAGTGAATGATTTACAAAGTCATGCTAAACAGTTAATTAAATTATTAAAAGGTCGTTTAGCTCATGTTAATTTAATTCCCATTAATCCAATCCAAGGCAGTAAATTTCAAAGACCAAGTAAAAATAGAATCTTCAAATTTGCCTCTTTTCTTAAGCAAGCAAAGATACCTTATACAATCCGCATCACTATGGGTGAAGACATTAAGGCTGCTTGCGGGCAATTAAGTGGGAAATAACCTTTCTTTTTTGTATAGATCTAACAACTTCTTCTAGAATGTCAATCTTGATGGATTTTAATTCATTGATTCCAATTGTTTTGAACAGTAAGGCATCATTTAAAATACGAGTAAGAATTCTATTTTCTTGTTCTTCTGCCTTGAGTATTGCTTGAAAAATATCGGACAGGCTAAGGTCATTCATTTTAGTTTTGATAAACTGTTTGCTCCATTTCATCTAAAGCATTTAACACGTGAGTTCTATTATATAAATTTTTTGGGACATCTCCTGATTTAGTTAGAATGACTGCGGTATTATGAATTACAAATCTATTGCCTGGGACGTTAAATTTATAAAGAATTTCCTTGATAATATCAATCTTTCCTTTTGCGATTGCTTGATCGAAGATAGCTTTGTAGGTTGCTTGTGTGTTTGGCATTAAACCATTTCCTTTCTTTTTCATAATAAATATTGTATGCTGAATGTCATTTTTGGAAACATACGCGGAGTTCTTTTTAATGTTTTTTTAATAATTCTTTTTTTTTAAGATTTGTTTTACAATAAATGAAACAATCTGTTGTTTTCATGAAAACAAAAATACACAATAAATATTCATTGGTCGGTGGAAAGATTAAAAAAGCTAGACAAATGGCTGGTCTTTCTCAACATGAATTAGGAGAAAAAATTTGTAAAACTGGAGCCGCCATTGGCTACATTGAACGTGGTGAACGCGGGATTGGTGTTGATGACCTGATTAGTTTTTCCAAAATTCTTAAAGTGCCAATTAACTTTTTTTTTGAAAAAGATCTTAGTGATGAACAATTGCTTCAACAAACATTAGATCAACTCAGAAAACATGTTTCTTCTTTGAACAAAACAATTTCAGATCAAATGACGTTAATAGATAAGTTAATGAAAAATTTACCTCATGGAGATGAGTTAAGATTATTGACTGAATCTTCCTTAGATCCAATGGTAGTTGTTGATAGAAAAGGAAAAATTTTATATATTACTGCATCTATATATGATCTGATTAAAGTTAAGGCTTCTAAGTTGATTGGTCAATCATGTTTTGATTATATAAAGGGGATGAATTCTAAAGGTAGTTCAATATTCAAACAGCTTTTTGCTGATAAAGAAGTGATTAATTATGAAACACAGGTTAAACACAAAAATGGAAAATTAATTGATATAGAGATTAATGCAAAAGTTATTTTAAGAAAGGGTGAACCAGTTGTGCACGCTATTCTTAGAGATATTAGTCATCGGAAAAAAGTAATGGGTAAGTTAATCAAAAGAGAATGGCAATACCGAGTTATTTTGGAAAGTTCTAAAGATGGTATTTTTTTAATAAATCAGAAAGGTCAAATTTTGGCATGGAATAAAGCACTGGAAGACTTAACTGGTTTAAAAAGAGAAAAAGTAGAAGAAAAATATATTTGGGATGTGAAATTTAAGAAATTAATTTATTATAAAGATGATAATTGTTTATATAGAAAAATAAAGGGAATGATGCGTCTGTTATTGAATCGAGAGAGGGAGTTGAAACCCATTGATTTTGTTGATGCTTTAAATACTTGTCGTGATAATAAAGTGAGAATTTTAGAAACTAGGGTGATTCCTGTTTTCACAGGTGATGAGGTTTTTATTAAGGGAGTGGTGAAGGATGTGACTAAGGTGTGATTGTAGTTTTTACAGAGGTTTTAACTTTGTAACTATGATCAGAGATTTTTTCAATGGAGATGTGCATTACCGCATAATAACATATTGCATTTTCAAAAAATCATCTTTAAACTGGATTAATGTCCAAAAAAAAAGCTCCTCAAATTCCGTTAATTGAAGTATCCAAAGCAAAACAAGATTTACGTAAAAAAGAACCACCTTTAATTAAGCTTCAAGTTACAAACCCAGTTACTTATCTCAAAAGTTGGTGGAAAAGAGTGATGGGTAATGAAGGGATAGATTTTCGTTTTAGAGTTAAACCTTTAACTGCTATTGCTATAGCAGTGGTACTTGCAACATTTGGTTTTGGAGTGGGCAGGATAACTTTGTCTGCAGAGAAACCATTTGTAAAATATGTCCCGACTGTCTCTCCTACTCCGATGCCTACTCCTAATCCTTGGCGTGAAACTGCTTTTTCTGGCACTTTAAGATTTTCTAATGTTGATGATAGATTTTATTTAACTACCACTTCTGCTGAAGCTATTAATTTAGAAATTCCAGACAATGTAGATTTGAGCGAACTGATAGGTAGAAGAATTTTTGCTACAGGTAGTTATAACGAAGGATCTAGAATTTTAAAGGTAACTGATGCAGCAGATTTAGAAGTGTTACCTAAAAAGATTGAAGCTGTGCCAGTGGTGACGTTGACAGTGACGCCGGTTGTAGAAAATGATGAAGAAGCTGATGATAACGGGCGTGGTGATGAGAAAGAAGCTAGTTCTTCAACAGTAGTTGAGTAGTTAATCTAATTAACAATGAAGATGAAGAAGAAAAAAACGTTGTTCTAGTATATTAGAGATTTAAATTATACTTGAAAGTAATTATTAAGTTTAATACCAGTGCAATAAGATTGTTCAGAAATAATTCCTTCATATTGTTTTTTTGTTTTGCTTATTTTTTCAATACATTTACACTCAATATTACGCCATCCAAATGGAGATCCATTTTAAAGGACTGAAGAATACTGTTTTCTGTTTTTGATAATTCATCATCACCAAAGAAAGTTAATGAGTAAATATCTTCGCCTTTCTTTGTTACAATAGCAATATAAGGTTCGCTACAACTGGGACCATCACAATAACCATTTGGAGCTTTATATACTCCTGCTTCAATTCCACCAATAGTAACTATTTCTGAGACAGGCATATCCATGTGATAGTAGGAGTTGGGATCAAATATTTTTTGGTATTTGAATATTAAATTTAAATTTAGGATTTGTGTAAGATTGAGTTTCAATAACTGGTTCTGCAGTTGGAGCTTGTGCTTCTGTTGTTGGAGTGGGTTGAGTATCTTCAACTAATAATTCGTCTTTAATGTCTTTGTCTTTAGATAACTGAAAAATATAAAAACCACCAGATATTAAAACAATCATCAAATTCGCTTAGCTCTGCGCTAGGTTCACTTGGTAGCAGAACACGGTTTTCTTCCGAGCCATGGATTTACGCCACAAAAAAAAGAACTATATTAGTTCTTTTTCTTTGTAGCGTGACCCTAGTGATCACGGAACCGAACCAGATAATTAGTGACCAGGTAAGCTTCTTTAAACCATTTTTACCAGATGTAAGGGATCTTAATTTAAACCCCGACTTAGCTTATTCCTATAAGGGTAGTTGAACCAGTCTACTGCTGATACTTCATCCTGCGAGTATACTCATCTAACAAATTTCGTATCATTGGTTGATATGAAGTGTTAAATTCTTTAGCTTTTTTTTTAAAAAAGTCAATACTATCCTCACTTAAAGCCAGAGTGATTTTTTTAAGCTTCGGTCGGAAAACTAGATCTTCTGGTTGTGGTAAGAAATCTTTGATTTCAGATAGTTGATCTAGCTTATCCCAATCTGGCATATCTTTGTAAGCTGTTTTCATTTTTGACATAGTTCCTCCTTTATTGAGCTAAATATTTTTTTTTACCAGCCCGCCAAAAAGCTGCTCCGATAATACGTATTTTTTTTCTTCTGTATGTGAATCTGACTGTTACAATACCTCTTGTTATCATCGCTATACAAAAGAAACGTCTTTCACCATTACTATGAGCTTTATCTTCAAGAATAATTCTTTTTTTATCTGCAAAAGCATATTGAGCTTCCTCGAATGAAACGTGATGTTTTTTTTGATTTTTAATGTTTTTTGTTTGATTCCATTCGAAGGAATAATTCATAAGAATATAATAGCAAGGTATTGCTATAATTGCAATATAAAAGTATGGGTGGTTAGATCTGAAAATGCAAAGCCTTAATTTAAACCCCAACTTAGTACATTCTTACAGGTAGTTGAACCATTAGGTGATAGTTTTAAAAATTGTTTAATAGCCAATTCATCAATTAATTATTTTTTATTTTTTTTAAAGCGATTGTATCCAGCCTGTAATACTCCTCCCCTTACCACATTTTAAGCGTATTACTTCACCAAGTTTAGCCAGTTTAGTTAGACGAAGTGTACTTGATTTATTTCCTTGTTCAATCAGGTCAAATAGTGGAATACAACAAAACATGGTTCATAGGTATTTGAGTGGATAATACCACTTAATTACTAAGTATTATTTGCACTATGAAAGATAAAAACGACAAGCTGGATTAGAGAAGCTATAAAAAAATTAGCTATGACCCTAGAGCTTCCGCATCCAAACCGCATAATCTCTAATCTGATAGACCTGTTTAGCCTATTCTCACCAGATATGAGACAGCCAGCGGTAGCTGTATCCCTATAACCTCTCAAGCCAGCTATAATGGAACAATGCAAGACATAGCCTCAGTAGCAAAGGAGGCCGCAAATAAAGCTGCAGTGGTTATTAATACTAACTATACTTCAATAATAAGCCTATTTTAAGCCTCTAATAGCCTCACGTACTCGAGGGAAATATAAAATATTGTTTATTCTATTTTTTTTAGTAAAGTGTTAATTTATTAATATTTCAAGTCTATTTTTAGCGTCTTTTAGCTCAATCAGTTCATGCTTTGTTAAACTCCCTGCTTCTGCTTTTAAGCAAAGCATAGTTATCCTGTTACATTTAATGTTATTGATATATAAATCATTGCCTTTATTAGAAGCGTTATATTTTCTTAGTTTTCGCCATAGTTAAATTGCTAAGCTAGAAAGCTGATGGTAGTTATTCATAAATTTTCAATATTCTCTGACAGATAATCAATTCCTTCAAATTCTTTAATTGTGATATGTTTTATTTTTTCTTTTAATTCTGCTTTGATGTTAGTGTAAGTCATTTCAACTTCACCCCCGATACTTTCACAATCATCTTCAATTAGAATATCGGGTGAAAGTCTTTCAGCCACATCTTTGTAATCTTCACCTTGTTGGCGAAAATAAAAATTGTCGGTGTGAGGAAAATGATATTTATCTAGAATTTGTTTGATAGTATCAAGTTCGTTTTTAATCCTTCTTGAACTTAGATAACAAATTTCAGCTCCTTGTTTTACCCAACTTTGAAGCTTTTTAACTACATTGTTTATTGGAATATAACTAGCTAGATCATAAACAGAGCCTTTAGCGACTTCTGGGGCTTTTGTATTAGTTTCGTAAGCAATATTTTTTTCTTCTCTTTGGATACCTGCAGCTTGAGATTGTCTAACACGTTCTTCACGACTTACATTTTTACCAGACAAATGCATTAATATTGTGCCTTCTATAAAGATGAGTATTTTCATAGTGATTTATTAGATTATTATGGCAATGTTTAGCAAACTATAAAAGATTTAAAAAATTCAACGTCAAGTAATTAAACTTATGTGACGTTGGAGTTAAATTATTTCACTAAAAAAAGTATAAAAGGTAGTAAAAGAAAGTCGCCCGTCCCTGTAAAACAAGGACGAGCTATACTTTGTGGCACAAGCTACGTCGCGCGAATCCAGTTTTTCTTCGCACGAAGTGCGCTATCACAGCAAGAACAGACGTTTTTTTCTTGCCCCGTGATCTTATTACGTACTGTCTTTGTTGCTTGTTTTTGCCCACACTCTTCACACATAAAAAGCCTCCTTTTTGTGTGTTGTGAAAGCAAGGTTTGTGAAGCCATCAGCAATTAGATGGTTCATCCTCCTTGCAAACGAAAATTATGAATATTATATACCTTATTATTCAAGCTAATTCATACATTGGATGCTGAAAAAGTTGATAATGTGACCCTAACGATTGCGGAACCGAACCAGATTATTAGTGATCTGGTTTACTTCTTTAAAACGTTTTTACCAGATGTGCGGAATCTTAATTTAAACCCCGACTTAGCTTTTAAATTTCCAGGTCCTAGGATCTCCACAATCTTTACATCTCATAGCTCTACAGCTATCACAATGTAAAAATTCAGGATGACCTTCTGGAAAAAAATCACAGTTTTTTACGTATGTTATTTGTCTTGTTTGATGTGGAAGACCGGTGGCAGGGCAGATAGATATCTTACTTTTTTGCTCTTTTCGAAACGGTCTCCAGTATATTTTTTCGCTATTCATTATTTCTTGCTTTTTGATTGCGTATAAAATCCAAGGCATTCTTTAGGCCTATTAAGCCTCGCCATGAAAAAAACAATTTTATACTATTTTTTGGAGAAAAACCAGCTCTCCAAGTTTTTGAATATTCCCGCATTTTATCATGCCACAATGTTACTGCCATGAATGATTCAAAATTGGAATCTTATGCCAGTGATGGTGAGTCGAATTTAGAAGACAAAAAAGTCTTGGTGGATGGCTTATTGAGTTATCACGCTAACAAAGGACATCTAATTGGGTTGAAGAATCGATTAGAAAGCAAGGATGGGGAACCAAATTGATACAGGCTGTAGAAAAAGAAGCACTTAAAAGAGGATGTGTTATTTCGTATACAGATACTTTTACTTGGCAAGCGCCAGGATTTATTCAAAGTTAGGCTATACGGTTTATGGTGAATTAAAGGATTTTCCCGAAGGAAACTCGTTAACTTATTTTAAGAAGAATCTCAAATAGTTTTTACTATTTTGATACAAAGAAATATCATATTTTAGATTGATGCATCAATAAAAAGTGAGCCACCCGGGACTTAGTTCGAACCCGATTATAAAAGAGTTTATTGAGGTGGTGAAGGAATTGATGGTTTTATTTAAGCCAAAAAATATGAGTTATGTTTGTTGTTGAAATTAAGGAGTTAGTAGCAGTTTTTGGGAATTTTTTTAAATCAGATATGCAGATGCTAATAACAAAATAAGAGAGGTACTGAGACCTCTCTTATTATCATTTCTAAACTGTGTTTTTAAATTATGGAGTATAAAAACCTAGCCCTGGACTAAGTGGGCTTTTATACAATAATCCTTGTGATTCTCCACAAGGATCATTTTCAACTTCCTGGACAATAGCATATGCACCCCAGATGACAGGACCGATTTTTACACCATCTACGTTGTACCACATGCCAGCATCTTTATAGTCACCAACTTCGGTGTTGTTGTTCGGAGTAACGATTTTTACAAAGTAATCATACTCACAGACATCTTTGGTAGCCATGCCGGATGTTGTCTTCCAAGTACCACTCTGACTGGTGTTACTCCATGTACCAGACATAGTGCCATCACTGGCAATAGTACCAACAGCTTCAACATAATATGATGAGCCATCGTATTCGATTCTCATATCTACATCATTATCATCGACTGTCCCTTCAACTGTCCATGTGGTTGTGTAAGGACCTTCTGATGGATATCCTCCTACACCGGTAAAGATGTTATCCACAACAGTCATATCATGAATATAGAGCCTTCCAAGATAGTCAAACTCTAAAACCCATTCACCCATGACATTCCATGGGCCATCATAGCTGCCATGTTCGTGATTAGTCAGCCAGGCTCCAGGACAAGCTGAATTGCTGGCACCTTCTGGATCACAGGAATAACCTCTGTCCAGTTTGCCGTCGCCGTTGCAATCTTTATTGCTGAGCCATTCATCACTCCATTTCATTTGTAGCCTCGTACCCTCTGTAACAAGTACTTCAGGTCTTGAATAGTTATCATAGTACCCATTAAACATATGAGCCTGATAGTTGTATCTCCAGGTGTCATAACCAATTGGAATGATATCTGGATTTGGATCACCAAATCTACCATACTCGATTACACCATCTTTAATGGTTGAGCAGCTATCTGCCTTATTCTGTCCGAGTGGAGTAGCTGGTTTAGCAGCTGCAGGTACTGCAACCATTAAGAAGACTAGTCCTAAGATAAGTATTAATACTTTTTTCATATTCTTTACCTCCTTTGATAAAAAAAATCCGCTAAAACGCGGATAAATTAATTATTAATAATATAAATAAAATCTTAATAATACAGACATATTATATATAGTATAGTATATATTAATGGAATCAAAGCACAAAAAAATAGAGTTAATGTCTGTTTTTTCCTGCTGTGAGCCCAGATTGTTTTATTTCGAACACCTTGCTTGATGAAGTTATTGAAATGATTAAGGATTTGATGAAGGTTTTCGAGATGCCTGTGGTGGTTTATGCTTAAAAAGCAAGCATACTTTAGCTTCTACTAATGACAGATTTTGTCATTATTGAAACTTAAACTATACAAATTGTTTTTCTTGATGTATATTTTAATTACTACAAATGACAGATTTTGTCATTATGGGAGGTTAAAATATATGAAAAATACAAAACTTGCAGGGTTAAGTAAGCAAGAGAGGAAAATAATTAGTCACTTCTCTGCCATAGAACAAGAAACCATTGATTTAAATGATCTCATTAAGGTGCATCCATGTGAGCCAGATGTTGCAAATCAAATTTTAAGTAGGCTTTATAAAAAAGGGTGGTTACAACGCCTAAAAAGGGGGGTTTACTCACTGGTTCCCATATCCTCTTCTTCATCTCAACCAGTTGTAGAAAATGCTTGGACGTTAGCAATGGACTTATTTAATCCATCATTTATATCTGGATGGTCAGCAGCAGAACATTGGAATCTTACAGAACAAATTTTTAATAAAATAGCTGTGGTCACGACAGTTCCCCAGAAAAAAACTATTCAATTGATTGGCAATATCAATTTTAGAACTAGAACGGTTGACGAGGAACGTTTTTTTGGATTTAAAAAAATTTGGTTAGGAAGCAAATCAGTTAATGTTGCTGATCCTAATCGACTGATCATAGATATTTTAGACTTACCACGCTTTGGAGGTGGAGCACGTCATACAATTGATATTTTTAGAGAATATTGGAGATCTGAAGTTAAGGATGCTGATTTACTATTAAAATACGCAATTAAATATAAAAAAGGTAGTGTCTTTAAACGTTTGGGATTTCTTTCCCAACATTTAGAAGCACCTGTGTCTAAAGATTGGCTTCAAACTTGTCAAAAAAATATTACTTCAGGTATTACTTATCTCGATCCTGATGGTCCAGAATCTGGCAAAATTATTAGCCAGTGGAATTTACAAATCAATGTTCCCTTGTAAAATATGATTCCTAAAGCACAATTACTTACTATAGCTAAAAATTACAAGCTACTACCAAACACGGTTCAAAAAGATTACGTAATTGGCTGGTTATTGAGATCTATTTCTCAACATGAAATGGTGTCAAAGTGGGTATTTAAAGGTGGAACCTGTTTAAAAAAATGTTACTTTGAAACATATCGTTTCTCAGAGGATCTTGATTTCACTATACCAACTGATCACATTATTGATGTTAATAGTATTGAGTCATACTTAGAGGAAATCACAACTTGGATAGAATCTAACTCAGGTTTAACTTTTCCCCGCCAGGATTGGAAAATTGATGAATATAAAAATTTAAGAGGAAATACTTCCTATAAAGTAAAAATTTCTTATGTTGGTCCGCTAGGAGGAGCACCAAAGTCTCTACCTAGAGTAAAGTTTGATCTCACTCAAGATGAATTAATAGTTGATACCCCTCAGTTACAAGAGGTTCATCATGTTTTTTCAGATCAATTTGATCCAATACCAAAAGTTCTTTGTTATTCTATTGAGGAAATATTAGCAGAGAAAACTAGAGCCTTATTTGAAAGGCAAGGAAGAGCTAGAGATGTATATGACGTTGTTAACATTAGTCGTAATTTTAGAAAAAGAATTGATGCGAAGCAAGTTGAAAAAGTAGCTAAAGAAAAATTCGAATTTAAAAAACTTGCCAAACCTTCAGTAGACACAATTATAAGTGCGATTGATGCTGAAGTTTTAAAAGCAAACTGGGAGCACCAGCTATCTCATCAGCTAATAGTATTGCCAAGTGTGGAATTTTATTTAAACGATTTACGTGACGCGATTGCCTGGTGGCTAGAGCCAGTAATTTCTAGTTCAGAATTAAACTCAATGCCTCAAGCAGAAGGCACTCTCGCTCCTCGAGCATACTATCCAAGTGCAAATTGGCAATACGGACCATCTAGTTTAGATGTTATTAGACAGGCAGCCCAAAATCGGTTATGTGCCATAGTTAAATATGATGATAAAACTAGGCTAGTAGAGCCCTACTCTCTAAGGTATCCCTCAACAGGCAATGAAATTTTGCACGTTTGGGAGATCGAAAAAAATGGTCGGCGATCAGATAGTCATAAGAGCTTTAAAGTTCATGAAATCGAATCAGCCTCAATGTCTGATCAATCATTTCAACCGAAGTGGAAAGTGGAGTTATAGACAGTGAAACTGTATTGGTGATGAAATTGGTGGGTCTATTGGAGTTTTGTTGATGTGTGATATCTCCACGGAGGAATCCCCGACTCGCTGCGCTCGCTGGATTAACCAGGTTCGCTTAGCTCTGCGCTAGGCTCACTTGGTAGCAGAACAGGGCTTTCTTCCAATCGTAAGTTCAAAGCATAAAAAAAGATCCTTAAATGGATCTTTTTTACGCTGTGACCCCACGGGGAATCGAACCCCGGTTGCTGGGATGAAAACCCAGTGTCCTAACCTCTAGACGATGGGGCCATGTTAATTTGTTAATCTTTATTTAGCAAGGCAAATTTTTCAAATTTTTGAACCTTATACTAAATACCAAATACTATTATGGCCAAGTTATGTTTTTAAAGTGTTCTATTTCTTTCGGCGTAATGCTTATGATATCAAATCGATAATCGTTTTTTAACTTGTATTTTTTAAGATATGCTCTGGCAACGGTGTGTAATGATCTGATCTTTTTTTGATTAACTGCTAAACTTGGGTTGCCAAATGCTTTTGTTCTGCGTGTTTTTACTTCTACAAAAACAAGCTCATTAGTTTTCTTATCTAAAGCAATTAAGTCTACTTCTCTGTTTCTTAATCTAATATTAGTATCTAAAACTTGATAAGCTTTTTGTTCTAAAAAAGTCTGAGCTTTTGTTTCTCCGTCCAAACCAAGTTTGAAATTATTTAGCTTTTTTTGCTTTGGAGTAAGTACTTTTTTCTTTAACTTTGGTAGCGGCTTTACCAATTTTGTCACGAAGGTAGTATAGTTTACTTTTTTTAACTTGTCCTCTTCTCTTCAGTTCTATTTTTTTAATAGTAGGTAAGAAAACAGGGAAGATTTTCTCGACACCAATAGCATTAGCACCGATTTTTCTGACAGTAAAAGTTTTACCTCTACCTCGGTTTTTAATAGCTATGACAATGCCTTCAAAAATCTGAATACGTTTTTTATCACCTTCAGAAATTTCTTGGTGTACTCTAACTGTATCGCCACTGTTAATAGTCTGATCGTTAAATTGAAAATATTGAGCCATGATTTAACTTCCTTTCTGCGTAAAGTGATATTTTACCCAGAGAAAGCTTAGATTGCAAGCTAGCTTTATCCTTGTGCGTGTTTTTCCACTGCCTTTAGATATTCTATAAAAAGAGGATGAGGATTTAAAGGTCGGGATTTATATTCTGGATGGGCTTGAGTTGCAATAAAGAAAGGATGTATTTCTTCGGGCAATTCAATTACTTCCACAAAGAAGTCATCCGGGCTTGTACCAGAGATAACAAAGCCTTTTTTTTCTAATTGTTGTCTGTAATCATTGTTAAATTCAAAACGGTGACGATGTCTTTCAGAAATTAAGTTGTTTTTTTCATCTTTAAAAGCTTTGTGTTTTTTATAGATTTTATGTGCCAGTGTATTTGGTTTTAAGACACAGTCATAAGCTCCAAGTCTCATGCTAGCTCCACTACCCTTAATTTTTTGATATGTTGCGTCAAAAGGAATTTCATGCACAATTGGATATTTGGTATTAGGATTCGCTTCGGTGGTATTGGCTCCTTTTAAGCCAACCACATTTCTAGCGAATTCAATAGAAGCTAGTTGCATGCCATAGCATAATCCTAAATATGGAATTTTATTTTTTCTAGCATAAGTGATAGCTTGAATTTTTCCTTCCACTCCTCTTTGTCCCCAACCAATTGGCACAATAATTCCATCAGTTTCTTTTAGCTGCTGCAAAATTTCTTTTTTTTGATTTTCTAGATCTTCTGCATTCAAGAACATCAGATTAATATCAATTTTATGATGCCAAGATGAATGATGAAGAGATTCAACTAATGAATGATAAGAATCTTTTAATTCATAATCACCAGTACTAATATATTTAGCGATAATAGCAATATTAACTTTTTTCTTTTTTTCACAAAGGATTGAGTCAACTAATTTTTTCCAAGAGTTAAGCTTGATTTTTTTACTAGGCAAATTAAGTTTTTTCAGTACTTTTCTATCAAATTCTTGCTCATGAAAAACAAGAGGAATTTGATAAATAGTTTCAGAATCTGGATTAGAAATGACATTTTCTTTATCTAAATTACAATGATAGGCGACTTTTTCTTTTCTTTTATCATCTATTTTATTGACAGCTCTGCCTACAATAAAATCTGGCTGAATACCCATGGAATTTAAGGTTTTTACAGATAACTGTGTAGGCTTAGATTTCATTTCATTAATATGGGGAGGTGTTGGAAAATAAGTGACATGAACATGAATTACGTCTTCTGGATATTTAAGCTTCATAATTCTGTAAGCTTCATAATAAATGACATTTTGATATTCCCCTGCTGTTCCACCTAATTCAATCAGAATAATATCGTAGCCTGCTGCAGCTTTAAGCATTCTGCCGATTGCTTCTTCAGGGACATAAGGAATAGCATCAACTGTAACACCATTAAATTGAAGGTCTTTAGCTTTTTTGATAACGTTAGAATAAATTTGACCAATGGTAGTAAAGTTTTTAGAATTAACTTCCTGAGATAAAAATCTTTCATAAGTGCCAAGATCTAAATCAGCTTCTAGACCGTCTTCACATAAGAAAACATCACCATGTTCAATCGGATTAATATTGCCTGAATCGATATTAAGGTAATTTTCACATTTAAGATTTGTAACGGAATAACCTTGTTCTTTCAGCAAAACACCCAAAGATGCAGCAGTCGCGCCTTTGCCTAAACCAGAGATGACACCACCAGAAAGAAAAATAAATTTAGGAGTCTTATGTTTAATTGTTTTATTTAAAAACCCACGAATGGTCATGGGTACTCATTTTAACGTCATATAAAGCATTGGGAAAGGGTTAATTTTTTGTGTTTTAACAACAGAATGATATATTAGTTAAAATTATTTTCTATATAATAGGAATAATGGCAGTAAAAATTTCAACTAAAAATGGAGATAAAGGTTTTAGTTCCTTGGCTAATGGCCAAAAGTTAAGTAAAAAAGAATTAGTTTTTGATGTTTTAGGTTCTTTAGATGAGTTAAACTCTTGGTTAGGTTTGATAGTGAGTAAAATGGATCAGCAATTTGAGCAGAAAAAGAAATTTGTAATTTATTTTCAAAAAGAATTATTTACTTTAAGTGCTGAAATAGCTCAGGCTCCTAACATTCAAACTAATAAAAGTATTTTAACTAGAATTGAAAAAGAATCAGAACAGTTGGAAATAGCGTTAGGAAATATTAAAAATAAATTTGTTTTACCTGGAGGAACGCAGTTGGCTGCGTATACGGATATTGCCAGAACCGTTTGTAGAAGAGCAGAAAGAAACTTAGTTACTTTAGCTGAAGACAGAAAAGTTAGACCTGTCAATTTAAAAATTTTGAATCGTTTTTCTGATTATTTGTATTTATTACGCTATTACATCAACTTCAAATCTAGTTTTAAAGAAACAATTATTAATAACTAAATTTTCTTATTAAACCGACAACTCTTCCCTGAATTTGGACATTGGTAGCATAGATTGGACTCATTTGGGAGTTAGCTGGTTCTAATCTGATTCTAGTCACTTCTTTATAAAACTTTTTTAAAGTGGCAAGACCATTATCTAAAAGAGCTACTACAAGATCACCGTTATTAACATCTTGGGTTTCTTCGATTACTACAAAATCGCCATCATCGATGTGATCTTCAATCATTGATTTACCCTTAACTTGTAATACGTAGGCTCTTCTTTTACCGGTAATTAACTCTGGAGATACTTTGAAACTAGCGTTTTGATCTGAATGTGGTTCAATTGGTTGACCAGCGGCAATATAGCCCATGAGGGGTAGATCAACGCTATCAGTAATTTTCAAGAATGTCCGATCTACCAATTCAATTCCTCTGACTGTCCCAACATGCTTTTTAATAACTTTTTTTCTTTCTAAAGCTTGTAGGTGTTCGTGGACTGTAGCTAATGAAGAAACACCAATCGCATTTGCCATTTCTTTAAGGGTAGGAGCATAACCATTTTTTTGAATATATTGAGCAATAAAGTCAACAATTTGTCTTTGTCTTTTATAAAGGGTAACAGCCATATGATCTCCTTACAGTATTTATATTTTATTAAAGGGAATTTGTCCTTGCCCGAAAACCCAATTATTAACCAAATAGCTTTGGATTCCATTTGGGCTAATATTCCCCAAAGTAAATATAGGATAACCGAATAAACACTGAAGAAGCAATTAGATCTTTGATAAGCAAAGTAGTGCAGACTATAGCAGCGCAGGTGTTTCTGTAATTTAAAATTAATAATTAAAAATTCTTAATTAAACAAGCTCTCGACCGGTCATGCTTTGAGGTTTTTCTAGACCCATGATTTTTAAGATAGTTGGAGCGATGTCTGCTAAAATTCCGGTTGCTAAGAATACTGGCTTGTTGCAGTTTTCATTTGATAAAAAACAAATTGGTACAGGGTAAGAAGAATGTTCAGTATCTACTTCTCCAGTGTCATTATTGATCATTTCTTCAATATTGCCATGATCTGAAGTTAAAATAACCAAACCATTTTTTTCTAAAATTTTTTGAACAATTTTTTTCATAACTTCATCAGTGATTTCCATGGCTTTAATACCAGCTTCTAGGTTTCCGGTATGCCCAATCATATCTGGATTGCTAATATTAGCAATAATAATGTCATAACTATCTTCATCAAGAACTTTAACAATTTTATCAGCAATTTCTCTAGCTCTCATTTCTGGAACGCCGTCATAAGATTTAACACCTTTAGAAGGAAAGATGATCCGATCTTCTCCTGGGAAAGGTTCTTCGCGTTGACCATTTAAATAATAAGTTACAAATTTTTCTTTTTCAGTTTCAGTAATACGCAGTTGTTTAACACCATTTCTAGCTAAAATTTCTCCTAGAGAATTTTCAATTTTTTTTCTTGGGAAAGCAACATCAACAGGCAGGAGATCTTCATAGGTAGTCATAGAAGAAAAATGTAAGTTTCTAATTACTTTTTTTCTTTGAAAAGTGGGGACAGTTTTAGTTTCCTGGATACTCGTTTTGTAATATTTTTCGTGATAAGGATCATAGTCTTCTTTGATAATACCTTTTTCAAAGTCTTCCATTACAAAAGCCCTAGATAATTCACGTGGTCTATCAACACGATAATTGAAAAAAATGACCGCATCATTATCTTCAACTAGCCTGGTTGAACCATCACCCTCACAAACATTAATTGGTTCAATAAATTCGTCAGTCACTCCCCTTTTATAAGCTTCCTGGATGACTGCAAATGGATCTTTAGTACAGGCTCCTGTGCCCAGGGTTAAAGTATTATAAGCTTTTTCAATTCTTTCCCACCTTTTATCTCTATCCATCGCATAGTAACGCCCCATAATAGTGGCAATTTTACCAAAACCTAAATCATTACATTTTTCTTGGATTTGTTTAATGTAGTTCAGTGCTGAAGTAGGAGGCGAATCTCTTCCATCTGTAAAGGCGTGGATATAAACATCTTGAATATTTTCTCTCTTACATAAATTAAGCAAGGCATAAAGATGTTCTACATTAGAGTGAACACTGCCAGAGCCTACTAAACCTATCAGATGTAAGGTCGAGTTATGTTCTTTCACATGCTTAAAAGCTTTATGGAAGCTAGGATTTTCAAAAAAAGAGCCATCAGCAATAGCGGTATTGATTCGTGCCAATTCTTGATAAACAATATAACCAGCCCCAATATTCAAGTGACCTGTTTCACTACTGCCGTCTACTCCATGAGGTAAACCCACAGCTTCACCACTGGCCTCTAATTGAGTGTGAGGAAAGTTTTCACAAAAATTATCCATGTTGGGGGTATTAGCTCTTGCTTTGGCATTACCTTTATTTTTTGGTCCAATGCCACAGCCATCAATAATTAATAGAATTATAGGTCTTGGTCCTCGGTACTGCTTTTGAGGAAACTCACCATTAAAAGGAGTTTTGATAATTTTGGGAGTAATGTTATTAATTTGTTGCACAATGTTTTTTTTATAGTCTATTTTGAATGTTAAGTAAAGTACGCCCTGTCATACCTTCTGGTTTTGGGATGCCTAACATATGGATCAATGTTGGGGCAATGTCAGCTAAAATACCAGTTGGTAAGACTTGACCTCTACCTACAAATTCTTTAGCAGCTACTATAAATGGGATAGGGTAAATTGAATGTTCTGTATCTACCTGACCAGTTTCATTATCAATCATTTCCTCAACATTACCATGATCTGCAGTGATAATTACTATGCCATTTTTCTTCATAAATTGATCGACGATTTTGCCCATAGCTTGATCAGTCATTTCACAAGCAGTTATAGCAGCTTCTAAATTTCCAGTGTGACCAACCATATCTCCATTACAGATATTAGCAATGTATACATCATATCTATCTCTAACGACATTTTTATTAATCTCATCAGCTATTTCAAAGGCCCGCATTTCTGGAACACTGTCGTAAGATTTTACTCCTTTTGAAGGGAAGACAACCCAATCTTCTCCTGGATAACCAATTTTTCTTTTTCCATTCATAAATTGGGTGACAAAACGCTCTTTTTCTGTTTCTGTAATACGCAATTGTCTTAAACCATGACTAGCTAACATCGCTCCCAAAGGACTTCTAATTTTTTGTGGTGAAAAAGCAATTTCTACATTTTGCAAAGTATCATCGTATTCAGTCATGGTCACAAAATATAAATTATTAACTACTTTTTGACGGCGGAAAGTGTCAACGTGTCTTTGTTCTTGCAAAGATGTTTTATGATATTTTTCATAGTGAGGATCATAGTCTTCCTGATCAATGCCTCCTTCAAAATTAGGCATGACAAAAGCTCTTGTTAACTCTCTAGGTCTATCAACACGATAATTGAAAAAGATGACTGCATCATTATCTTCGACAAGAGTAGCTTGACCAGCTTCATTAGCAATACTAATTGGTTCAATAAATTCGTCAGTTAATCCTTGCTGATATTGAGCTTGTAAAGCTTGAGCTGGATTAGTGACTAAATTTTGAGAACCAAGAGTTAACAGGTTGTAAGCCTTTTTTACCCTATCCCACTTTTTATCTCGATCCATAGCATAATAACGACCAATTAATGAAGCTAGTTGACCAACACCCAGGCCTTTGCACTTAGTCTGAATTTTTTGTACAACTTCTACTCCAGCTGTTGGAGGCGAATCTCTACCATCTGTAAAACCATGAATATAAATATTAGCAAATTCTTGTTTTTGGCAAACTTCTAGCAAAGTAAATAAATGTTTAATATTAGAGTGGACCTGACCCAGCCCAACTAGGCCAAAGAAATGCAGTTTAGAGTTATTTTGTTTAGCATGGTTGATTGCATTTAAAATAGCAGAATTTTGTTGAAATGTTCCTTCTAAGATAGAGGCGTTAATTCGTGGTAAGTCCTGGTAGACAATTGTTCCAGCTCCAATATTTAAGTGACCGGTTTCAGTATTACCGTCTGTGCCTGTTGGTAGGCCTACAGCATGACCACTAGCGTTAAGTTGAGTGTGAGGAAAGGATAAAAAATAACTATCCATGTTTAGAGTGTTGGCAAGGGCAATTGCATTACCAGCGTTATCTGGTCCAATCCCCCAACCATCTAAGATTATCAGTCCAAGTGGACGGGCGAGTTTTGAAGCTCTCATTGGGTTTGTGTCTGTAAATGCTTGAGAAGTAACTGTAGGTCGATCTGCTTCGGCAATCTCTTGTGTGGGAGTAGTTTTTCCAGCTGGTTGTTCAATTCTTTCAATTTCAATGGTTGGTTTTGGAGGGGCATCTGCTAATAATTGAGGAGGTGGCGGTGATGTGGAAGTAAAAGTTGGTGTAGACGCAGCAGAAGTAAGCCTTGGATTAGCTTTTTCCTGCTTTTTTTTACCAAAAAGATTAGCAATTGAATCTTGAATGCTTTTTAAAAAACCATTGGGCATGCATTAAGTGTAGCAAGTTTGAGAAGTGATGCGAAGAGGGGTAGTAAAGAAATTAGGATAATAATTTATTATAAGGTTTGTTTCAAAAAGAAACAAAGATCTTTTTTTCCTCCTCCGGTGTTTTTTTATTATTATTTTTTACTTAATTATTCTAAGTAGTAGAAGGAGCTTGCTCGGCATTTGGATTAACAGTTTGAGCCTCTGCTACAGCTGCTGAGGCAGCTGGAGCCGTGGTTTGAGTTACAGCTGGCGCAGCCGCTTGTTGTGCTGGAGCTGCTGCTTGTTCGACAGCTGGTGTTTCCCCATTTAGTTGTTGAATTTCTTCATGAATTTGTAACAACCGATTATATTTAGCTACCCGTTCTCCCCTATTAATTGGTCCAAATTTGCAGTAATCTGCGCCCACTCCAACAGCAAAGTCTGCAATAAAATTATCACAAGTTTCACCACTTCTATGAGAAACAACTACTTGCCAACCAGCATCATGAGCAATTTTTACTACTTCTACAGATTCACTTATTGTGCCAGTTTGGTTTGGTTTTACCAAAATAGTATTGCAAGTTTTTTCTTCAATTGCTTTTTGTAGTTTTTCTTTATTCGTTACTAACAAACTGTCACCTACGATTTTAGTTGTTTCTCCAAGTTCAGCAGTCAACTCTTTCCAGATTTTTTTGTCATCTTCTTCAAACGGGTCTTCAAGGTAAATGACTTTATAAACATTTCTGATATTTTTGTAGTAATCAAATAACTCTTTTGAGCTATATGCTTGAGGTTTATCTTTTAATTTATATTTACCAGCTTCAAAGAAGCTAGCAGCAGAAGCATCAATGCCAAAGAATAGATCTTGAGCAAAAATATAAGTTGTAGTTTTAGTAGTTTCGACCAAAATTTCAAATACATCAGTATTGTTATAAAGGTTTGGTGTAAAACCACCCAGTAAACCAATAGAATGAATTGCTCCCTTAATTACTAACACTTCTTCTAATTTTTGTTGAAAAGTAGCAGCCATCTCTATAGAAGTTTTGAAATCAATATGGCTAGCTGGAATTAGCTGAAATTCCTGTAAATCTAAATTGTCAGCTCCATGTTCACCACCATTAATAACGCTATAAATACAGTTTGGAATATGCAAACTCTCTGTTAATTGGTATTTTTGTTGTATATATTGGTAGAGAGGGAGATTGGTACATAAAGCGCCAGCTTTTAGAACGGCCTGAGAAACAGACAAAATTGCATTAGCTCCCAACTTTTTTTTATTAGGTGTTCCATCAAGATCGACCATTAATTGATCTATCTCGGTTTGGCTAACTGGGTCACGCCCAACCAGCTGGGGAGCAATCACATTATTTACGTTTTCAACTGCTTTTGAAACTCCTTTACCTAGTAAACGATTTTGATCTCCATCTCGAAGTTCAAGAGCTTCATATTTACCTTTACTAGTACCACTAGGAACACTGGTGACCACACTGCGTTCATCATCTAGCCAGAGAGTTGTCTCTAAGGTTGGAACGCCTCTAGCATCAAAAATTTCTCTAGCTCTAATGTTATGAATTGCTGGCATATATTTACTCCTCGTTTTCTATAATACTTTGTTTCATAAGTTCCAAAAGTTGTGAATTAGTTGTAATGCCATCTAGTTTGTGTTTAGTGGCATATTTGATTAATTCTTTATTAGGTTCTCCAAGCTGCAATAAGATTTTTTTAATCTGCTTATTATTTATAGCTAGTTTTGCTTTACTTTCAACTACTGTTTTAATGACTTGTTTGATCAGCTTTGGATTTAATGGATATAAACGCGTAATGTCAGTTTGATTTGGATCAGCAGCATAGATTAATGGGTGCAAATTTTTTAAATTAATTAAAACACCCACAATATTTTGTCTTAAGTAGTCATCAATATTAAAAATATTTTCTGGAGTATTGATTTCTAACCACAGTTTAATATTTGTTTGGTAATTGTTGTTGAATTTTTGAAGATGATTTTGAATTAAAACAAGTTCTGCAGGGGATCGAACAAATGGCACCATTAAATCTATTTTATTGTTAGCTTTTTTATTAACTTCAGCTAAAATTTCGAGTTCAAAATCAAAGATTTCAAAGTTATGAATAGTTTTTAAAGCCCCTTTATGACCTAAAAATGGATTAAACTCTTTTTGTTCAAATGTTTCACTATGTTTTAACTTGAGCAGGTCATTACTATTGGCATTAAAGCTACGGTAAATTAAAGCAGCGGGTTTGTCCATTACTCTGGAGATTTCTAGTAGTTTGCTGCTTAGTTTTTTTTCTAAGTTTTTTTCTTTATGATTTCTAATCAAATGGAGAGGATGATAGCCTGTTTCAAAAAATAAGCCCTCGACTTTTATTAATCCAAAACCATCAGCATATTTAAGATCTGCAGTTAAGTCATTAATTAGGTTATGTTCAAGATAGACTTTAGTTAAAGTTCGCTTTCTTTTTTCTTTTTTCTTTTCTTTTGGATATAAAAGTAAAGAGATTTTTCCACTATAAGCATCAACATGAATTCTCATATCATTTGCTAATCTTTTTTTAGCAAAAGAAGCTTTAACAATCGTGGTAATTTTTTTAGCTTTTAAAGCTTTAAACACCAATGTATTAGTAATGGTATTTTCACAAATGATGGCAGCAGCTTTATTAAGTAATGGCAAGTGTTTTGAGGAAAGGTTGGAAAGAACAGCTATTCCTCCACTTTCAAATGATTTGACGTCAATAGCTTTATTAATGATTTTCACTTTCCCTTCAATCAAACCAGAAATTACAGGCGTCCCCATAGATATGACAGGTAATTCTTTTTTAATTGCTTGAGGAAGTTTAATTGTTTTTTTTACTTTAGGTACCAACTGATAAGGCTTAATCTGTAAAATTTGGATTTGGTCACCTACTTTTTGCCAATCGACTGCCAAGTGGTTAAGTTCTGATCTTTTAATTCGTTGGATAATTTTTGCTAATCTAATTACTTCTGCATCAGTTAAGCTATATTGATTTTGTTTAGTTTTATTAAGTTTTTTTTCTTTTAGTTGATCAATCTGGCGAGCAAAATAAAAACTTTGCACTCCTTTTTTCTTGTTAATAATATCCCAACTTCTTTGGTCAACCTCAAAAACAGCAGGGTTTTGACCTAGCTGATAATTTCCCCAAACAGATTTAATTAGAATACTGGTTCTCTCGTTTGTATTAGGGTTAAAGGTATACGCTCTGCCAGCACTAACAGCAGCTGCCTGAGTTTGAATAATAATGGCAGCTGGCATAATTTCTTTTTTTTGTACCGCGTTAGGAGTAATTTGTTCAGCCCATATTTGCAAAATAGAGTCTATAAAATTAGCCTCTCCTTTGATGTTTTCATGAATTTTATGACTTACTTCACGATCTAGAGAAGCATAGCTTGGAATTAATTTCAGAAAAGCATTTTTTGTATCCTCATGATAGAAAGTAAACAATTTTTGTGAAATTTTTTCTGGTATTTTCTGTGAAACTATTAATTTTTTTATTTTTTTACTAGCTCTATTAAGAATATTTTTATCTTCTCCATTAATTCTGACTCTCAGGGCTACTAATGTTTCTTTAAGATGATTATGAAAGGCAATATTAAGCAAAGTCTGTGTAGGGATAACATAAGTTGGGGGTAAAGGGATTTTATTGTCTTGTTGAGATTTAAGATACAACGAATATTCCCCAATTTCTTTAATTGGATAATCAGAAAAGTCACTAATATGAATAATGGCAGGAATCTTCACGCGGTAATTTTAAATTTTTAATTATTAATTTTAAATTATACACTTCTTAAAACACTTTTTGTTTATTAAGCTTTTTTAAGCTCTTCTTTAAACCAATCTACAAATGGAATTGGACAAGGGTCAATTTCATGTAACATACTCAGATAAAAATTAGTAAAGGCCATTAAGGTAATTAATTCAAAAACTTGAGTTAATTTAGTTTCACTTTTTAGTTTTACCTTCATGGTTTCAATTTCATTTTGTTCTACGACTTGTTGGGTTAATTTATGTCTGAGCTGATTTCTTGAATGGTAAAGTTTAGAGTTAATGAATAAAAAGACATGACTGGTTCTATTACTGTTTGGGAATCTGAGGCCTTCCAGTAAATGATGATTGATTTCTGGAATCACCTTGTAGTCGGCAAACGTTTTAGCATTTTCATTAAATTGGTTAGTAGCAACGTGGGCCGCTCCTACCAAATGTTCACTAGTAACAAAAATTGGCTGTTTATCAACAGTAGTAAAGGCAAGTATTTTTGCTTTATTTTCTTCAGATTTAATCTCTACTTTTAATTCTTCACTGGTTTTAATAATAGTTTGAATAACTTCTTTGATTTCATCTTCTGTGATATCAATAATATTAGCCTTAATAAGTAAGCTAACCATGCCAATGATAGCGTAACCAATAGCCATTCTAGGTTGTCCAGAAGGATTAGATTTAGCATCAATGATATATACGGGGATTTCTTTTTTTTGAGCTATTTTTGCTAATTTACCTCCAGAACAAATTGCCATCATTTGAGCATTTTTTTCTTCTGCTTGAGGGATACAATTTAAAACTTCTTCAGTATTACCAGAATAACTGGAAAAAATAACTAAAGTATTGTCATCAACATATTCTGGCAAAGTATAACTATTAATGACTTCTAAAGGCTGTTTAAGTTTTTCTTTAAATAAATTTTTAACTACATCTGGCCCAAGACCAGATCCACCCATCCCTACAATTACTACGCTGTTAATTTCTGCCTCAGCTTTAAATGTAATATCTTGAGTTGCCTCCCAAGCTTCTCTAACCTGATCTGCTAAAGCTTCAACTGAGCCGAGTGCATTTGATTTGTCTAATTTGGCAATTTTTTTTCTAGAGTCTAAAAGGGTTTGATGTTTAGTCTTTTGATTCATAATTTTTTTCCTTGTTTAGCTGCTTCTAAAGCAACCTTGAGATATTTACTTGGCATACGCAGTATCTTTCATACCAGCTGAATTTTTTTTGAAAAATTCAGGGTCTAAAATATATTTCTTTTTGGCCATTTCTAAGGCCTGTTTAGTATTTTCAAAAGCAATTTTTGCTGGCAGATCATTTAAATCAAACCACTTAAGTTCTGCCACATCATCTTGAGCTTTCATTTTTCCACCTATTATTTTGACTTCATAGTTAAGAGCAATAGTGGGAGCACCAGCATAAGTATCAGCAATCGTACCAAAAAAATCAATGATTTCTATATCTAAGTTGGTTTCCTCTTTCATTTCTCTATGAATTGCTTCTGCTGCAGTTTCTCCAGAATCAATAAATCCTCCAGGAGAATCCCAATAGTCTTTTTGTGGTTCAATTGCTCTTTTCCCAAGCAGAATTTTACCATCTTGCACTACAATGATCGTGACACAGGAAGAAGGGTTGTTATATTTACAAAACCCACATGAAGAACAGCACAAAGCGCCGTTCTTCAAGGTGAGTTCATTTTTACATGAAGGACAAAATTTATATTTTTCTATAAAGTATTGATTCATGGTTTTATTTTAGTCTAAAGCGTGAGTATTAACTCCTTTTGTCCAATCGATTTCTTCATACTTACTCAAAATTCCTTTCAGAGTTTTTTTCATTTCATCATATTGTTTCTGTGTCTTCCCTTCAAACTTAACTGTGATGTAAGGACCATTTTGTGATGCTCTGATAATAGCCATGGTTTCTTTAGTATCCATTCTAATACCATCAATATCAATATATTTAGCATCTGGCCATTTTTTCTTAAATTCATTGGTGATTTCTGTATCAATGAATTTAAATTTAATATCATCAGCTAGGCCAAATTTAATTTCTGGGCTACTGACATAATGAGCTAATTTAGTTACTTCTTGGCTTAAAGTTTGATTTTTTCTTTCTAAATAAGCCATTAATCTCAGACAGGCAAAAGCGGCATCATCATGGCCGTAAAAATTATCCATAAAGAAGATATGACCAGAAAGTTCTCCGCCAAATGGAGATCTGACTTCTTTTACTTTGGCCTTAATGAAAGAATGTCCGGTCATCCACATCACTGGAGTGCCACCGGCATTTTCAATCGCTTCAGTAACTTGTCTGGAACAAAGAGTGTTATAAACGATGTTGCTGCCAGGCATAAATTCCAGGACATCTTTAGCATATAAAGCTACAATAGTGTCCATCCATAACACTTGACCTTTTTCATCTACCACAGACATTCTGTCCCCATCAGCATCATAAGCAAAACCAAGATTTGCTTTATGTTTTTTAACACCTTTTGCTAAACGTAGTAATACTTCTTCTTCTGTTGGATCGGGATCACCTAAAGGGAAGTTGCCATCTAGTTCACAGTTTTGTTCAAATACTTCACAACCTGCTTTTCTAAAAATTTCTGGGTAAAATTTACCACTATTAGTATTGCAACCGTCAATTACAATTTTCCATTTTTTCTTTAAATTAAAATGCTTGAGAATATCTGCCATATAAGCAGGAAAAATATCTTCTTTTCTGTTTTTCCCTTTACCTTTAACAAATTCACCTTTTTCTACCAATGTTCGCAGTTGCTGAATTTCTTTGGTGATCATGGTGTCACTGTAACCAACACTAAGTTTTAAGCCGTTGTATTCTGCTGGATTATGAGAAGCAGTTAACATGGCTCCACCTTTGGTTTTGAATTCATATGAAGAATAGTAAACAATTTGGCTCATACTAAGACCAATATCGATAGTATCAATACCACCATCATTTAGGCCTTTAATAAAGGCTTTGGAATAGATTTCACCGTTATTGCGATTATCCCTCCCGATGGCTGCTTCTGTGATTCTTCTTTGAGATAGAAAAGTAGCATAAGCTCGACCTAGGGTGTAATAAACATCTTCGTTAAGATCTTTATCCATTATTCCTCTAAGGTCATAGCCACGAAAAATATGAGGATTAATTTTACTAACAATTTTGTACATAGATTCCTTTCTGCCTATGGTTTTATAGGTCTTTAGTATACGTGTATTTTTAATAACTTATAACTATTTACTTATCCTGGCTTATTTTGTTAAGCGCATTTTGGTAGTTATGATCTGATAAAACATCAAAATCATACTTTTTACAAATGTTAATTTGAAGTTTATAAATTAATAATTAATTGGTCTAAATTTTGTTCAATAGTTCTTAAATTAAGTGAGCTTTTTTGTTTGATATCAAAATCTAATAATTGATTGTGGATATTAAGTAGTTGTTGTAATGAAAAGTTTCTAGCTTGGTTTTTTAGTTTACTAATCATGAAAGGAGGACCTTTAATTTTGTGGTTTTCCCTTGCTTGAATTAAAAGTCTAATCTGTCTCATTAGCATGGCAAGACACATGCCTGCGCTATCTATTTCGATAGATTGATGCAGTAATTCAAGTTGTTTTTTTTTACTTTTTTGATTGGAAGATAATGAATCTAACCATTTAAAAAGTGCTTTAGTTAATTTAGATTCAGACGTTTTAGCTTGAGGGAATTTTTTTAGCATGGTTTTGGTCAAAGATCTTTTTTCCCATAAAACAATATTGCTATTACTTTTTTGAATAGTAGTGATTAATTGGTTTTTCTTTTTGGATCTAGGCAATGAATGTAATGCTTCAACAATTGTTAATTGAGATGTCCCAAATAAATCGTGATTTACAAGATTTTCTTCAAGAATAGGAGGAGTCAATTTTTTTGCTTCGAGTCGGACAATATTTGTCCCTTTGTTTTTTTCACTAGTAATTAACTCTAAGAGTTTTTTTCTAGAATCAACAGGATTGTCTCCGTGAAAAATATAGATCATTAACGTAGTATAGCAGGCTTGCTAAACCATATTAAATAAGTTTTGTAGTTTGCCAAAAATGTATCCTGCCAAGAAAATAGAGATATATAGCAAGAGATTCATCGCTAATTTAACGATTTTATTTTTTTTGCTAGGCCTTTTTTGAATATGAAGAGTTTGGGCGACTTTATCTCCTAATGTTTGTTTTTTCTTAAAAGGATTTTTAATTTTCATATATCACTAGTATTACATAAAATTAGCTTAAAATCACGCCATTTCTTTTTAAATAACCACGGTGTTTTCTGTACTCATTGTCAAATTTAGCTACGCAGTTCCAAAAATTTTTTGAATGGTTAGGGTGAGTGATATGAGCTAGTTCATGAATAATTACATAATCAATGATTTTTACAGGATAATGAACTAACCTCCAATTAAAATTTAAATTACCCTTATTACTACAACTTCCCCAGCGACTTTTTTGTTGTCTCAGCGTAATTCTATTAAAATCTGTTTTCATAATTTTAGCTAATTGGTGGGTTCTAGGAATTATATATTTTTCTGCTGTACCTTTTAAAAATCGATCAAGTTTTTTTTGACTAAGCTCCAGATTCTTTTTATATTTTTTACCAAAAACTAAAATATTTGTTTTTGAATTGATTTTTTTTTGTTTAGTTTTGATTTTATCTAGAGTTTTTAAAATCCAAGCTTCTTTTTCTTTAACAAAAGGAGCAATTTTTCTTTTTGGAAATTTTTTGGGAGTAGTTACAACAATTTCTCCCTTATCAGTAATAGAGATAGTTAAATTTTTGGCACGATTGCTAGAACGATGAATGAATTGCATAAAAAATTAGCAAGAATTAATTTACATCACGTCCAAGTATTTTAAAAACTGACAGGATAGTATCTGTGATGATTTTAGCAGAACCAATTTCTTCTAAGTATCGATTGATCCAAGTATTTCCAAAGAATATAAGTATACCCATTACGGTACTGATTCTTTTCATCATTTTATTTTGAATAACGGAAATTCTAATGGCAAAAAATATACTTATGACAGTAGTTGTGACCATAATAACTGCTTTACCAGCAAAATTATTAATTTGTTCTTGGGTTACCAAACCAGCTACTAAAGCATCTTCTAATTCTGGGTATTCAATCATAATAAATTTAATAGATTTTGCAATACCGTTTAAGGCTTGCAAAATAAGCAATAAAGCAACTATCTTATGAAGAGGGAAAGAGGATATTTTTAGTTTAATATTAGTAAAAACACCCATGTCTTCGCTACTATTAGCTAGTTGAGCATGCATTTGTTCTTCCATTTTTAGACTAGCTGGTGTTTGAAGTGGAGTTGCTGGAGCTGAGGCTTGGGTTGAGATTTCTGTTGTAGACTGAACTGGTCGCAGAGGCTTTGTTTGTATGGGGGTTACCGGTGAAGGTTGAACTTGAACTGTAGAGCCTGGCTGAGCCGGTTGTACTTGGACTGGCGTGGGGGTGACTTGTGGAGTTGCGGCTGTTAAATTAGTCTGATCTGAAGGAGCTGGGTTAGGATTTTGATTAGCCACTGCTTCATTCATGTTTTTATCTTACGTCAAATTAATACCTCTTGTGAAGTATCTTTGGTGTAAAATATGAACTAATTAATAATTCATAATTATTAATTAGAGGGAGCCAGAGTGCTGAAATTGGTAGACAGGCACGGCTTAGAACCGTGTGCCGCAAGGCGTGTGGGTTCGATCCCCACCTCTGGCACAGCATGTTGATTGATTAAGTATTGAAATAATACGATTCAACGCTCACATGCTTTCGCTTGAAGAAGCCATTGTTTCTTCAGGCTAACGCAAATCATTCGCTGTTGAACATATTATTTCAATACTTAATCAATCACATTTTATGATTTATTTATTAAAAAAAAACCCGACTAGAAAGTCGGGGCTTTTTTTCTCAGAACGTAATTCCCGGTGAGGAAGAACCTTCTGAGCTAGAGGTAATATAACAAATATATATAAGATTGTCAATCAATATGGAAAGATATCATTCTACATCATTTTCATTTATTTCGCCAGAGTTATCAATGAACTCGAGTAAATCAGCATTAGTCTTCAGTTTTTTCCCAAGACTACGATCATCATAACGCATTTCTGCCATCCACTGATTAACCGAATTTGCCCAGCTTCCGTTTGAATGAGGGGTATATTTTTTCATGATTTCTTGTGGTGTAGTTCTGCCCTGATCAATATAGTTGGCTTTTAATTCTTTAGCTGCTCTTTCAAAACCAGCTTCATAACTATCAAATCCTAGAGTTCCTCGAGAGTGAATGCCAAAACCTAGACAATTGTGTGTACCTGGAGGGGTTTTTTTACACAAATTACTCTCTTGCATAGCTATTGCTGGCAGTAATCTAAAATCAATGTCATATTTATCAGCTATTTCAACTAATTTTTTACCAAAATAATCATGTGGCTCTAGAGGAGATTTATATCTTTCAAGGAAATTAGCTACAATTTCTGGTCTGCTATCTTTTGCCTCAACTACTGTTTCGACACCCTTTACTTCTCCAGGCTCAACTTGATCATCTCCAGGGGAACTAATTTGAACCTCTGGTTCTTGATTTTGAGCAATTTCTTTGGCTTCTTCAGTCAGGTAAAAGAAACTAATACCAGCTGTCCCTGTGAGGACTACTCCGGCAGTTAAAAGTAACCAGGCATATGCGAAAAAGAGTTTTTTCATATAGCAGTTACATATTATAACATTGCCTTGATCTGATTGGCAGTTTTGACTACAGTGCAACTGTAACAAACTCGAGTGTTTTGGCGTTTTTTTACTTGACAAAAGGTCTTAAAAACTATATCCTATAATAATAAGAAGATGTTGAAAAAATTGCTGTTTTTTCTACTAGCTTTTAGCTGTTTTACTCTAGTAAATACTAGTGAAATTCAGGCTGTGGAAGGAGAAGTTTTGGGAGTTCATATTCTCCAGCCTTATGAATTAGATGATGCTAGTGCTTTACTAAAAACAGAAAACCAAGACCAATGGCATTATTTGACTATTCCTCTTACTTTAAATGATTTAAATAAACAAGCTGAATGGCAAGACTTTTTTAATCAGTGCAGCGAAAATAAATTAATTCCAATTGTTCGTTTGGCTACCAGAGTAGAAGATGCTAGCTGGCAGGTACCAAATAGAAAAGAAATTACTGATTTAATTGGCTTTTTGAGTGATTTAGAGTGGCCAACAGATCAAAAACATATCATTGTTTTTAATGAAGTTAACCATGCTAAAGAATGGGGCGGCAAAATTGATCCAGAATCATATTTAAGAGTATTGCGTTTTACTAGTGACTGGGCTCATACAGAACAAAAAAACTACCTTGTTTTGCCTGCAGCTATGGACTTAGCAGCTCCAAATGGTAGTTCTACTATGGAGGCATTTACTTATCTTAATAAACTTTATGAGTTAGATAACGAAGTTTTTGCTTCAATAGATGCCTGGAATTCTCACTCTTATCCAAATCCAGGGTTTAGTTCTGCTCCTACTAGAACTAGCAAAAATTCTTTAAGAGGTTTTGAACATGAATTAGCTTATTTAAAACAAAAAACAGATAAAGATTATCAGGTTTATATTACAGAAACAGGCTGGGTAGCCAATAGATATACCATGAAATGGCTAGAAAATTATTATACTTATGCCCTACAACATATTTGGTCTAACCCGGCTGTAGTAGCAGTGACACCATTTACTTTGAGAGGCGCTCCAGGTCCATTTGCAGCTTTTAGCTTCATTGATGGTAATGGTAATAAAACTCTGCAATATGAAGCTTTTCAAAATTCTGTAAAGAATGTTCAAAAGCAAAAGAGTTAGTTATCTCAATAATTTATTTTTCTTTAATTTTTCCATGTAAATTGATATAATTTTTTTATTGTTTATTATATAGAAAGCATATCTATGGCTGAGCTTGAAGCAAACATGAGGGCAAGGGCACAGAAGGAAGGTTTTCCAGAGGAATTATTTTCGCGAGCTATTTTGGCTTATAGCGTTCAGGGATTAGCTGTTTTTTTAGAAAGGGATTATTGTAAAAAAGAGCTTCCTAGTGATGATGATAGACAGAGACTTAAAACAATAGTTAGGAATTTTTGGATAAACAAAAAAAGTTAAAAGGTTTTGAATACACAAATGAACTGATAGTTCTACAATTTTATTTTTTCCTTTAATGATTTAAAATAAGTGTTATTGATGCGGGTGTAGTACATCGGTAGTATATCTCCCTTCCAAGGAGAAGAGGCCAGTTCGATTCTGGTCACCCGCTCATTTTTTGTAAATTAAATTTTATTTTTTCCGTCTTGGAGTTTTTTTGACAAAGTCTCCTGAGTGTCTTGGGATTCTGTCTCTTTTTTTTCTATATCTACAATGATTTTTTTCTATTTCTTTTGGTTTTACCTTTGTTACCACCGCTAAGTTTAATTGGTCTACACTGAAAACGTTCGATCATAATATTTACTCTTTTTTATTTAATATAAAAATAACACTTGAAAACATAGGGTTTTTTATGTCATATATTAACATATCAAAAATATTAAGAAGGAGTCTTAATGATATTGGTAGATTCTGAACGTAGAGTTTATATGATGGCTGCTGAAGATGGTAAAGCTAAAAAAGAAAAGGCTAGAAAAAGAAAAGATAGAGAGACAGATAGGGGGAATCAGAAAGGACAAAGAAGAAAACAACGAAGAAAAAGTAGATATGGTCATCCTCGATGATAGTTCGTTATTTTTTCTGCCGTTCTTGTAAGTATTTAGAAAAAAAAATATTGCTTTTATCTTTTTTACTTCGCTTTTGCTTTTACCATTAATTTTCTTGCTTTACTTTTCTCAGATTTTTTAAACGTCACAGTTTAAGGGATTTATCAATCTATTAATATTAATCTAATAAGTTTAATAGTGATTGTCAAGCAATACTAATTTTCTTGATTGCCAAGACTATTCTTTTATCTTTATAATGAACTTTATGTTTCTCAATAATTTAGCTTTTTTTGGCGTTGGACTAGTAGGCTTATGGATTGGCGCAGAATTAATTGTCCGCGGTGCAATGAAAATTTCCAAACGCCTCGGTCTATCTGAAACTTTTATTGGTTTAACAATGTTAGCTATTGGCACAGATTTTCCTGAAATTATGGTGGCTTTAACTGGGGCAATAGATCAGTTAAATGGGAAAGAAACAGCTGACCTGATTGTGGGTAATATTCTTGGTTCTACCATGAGTCAGATTGCTTTGGTGCTTGGTATTGCTGGCACCATGAAAGTTTTGAAACTGAATAAAAAAGAGATTTTGCAAAATGGTTTGATGGTCATCTTGGCTACTTGTTTATTTTTCATTTTAAGTTTAGATGGCATGATATCTAGGGGTGATGGTCTTATTTTTGTGGTTGTTTACATTTTTTATTTCCTGACTCTTAACAAAACTTCCAAAATTGCACAACTAAAAAATAAGTTTAGAAAGAAAAAAGGGAATCCAATTTTTCCATTAGCACAACTAGCCATAGGTTTAATTGTGATTAGTGAAGCTTCTCATTTAGTGCTTGATAACGGAATTAATATTGCTTCAGATTTGGGTATAAGTCAGATGTTGGTCGGTATTATTTTGATAGGTGTTGGTACTAGTTTGCCAGAATTAGTAGTTTCGATTAAGGCGGTGATGTCTGGTTCAAATGGTCTATCTGTTGGGAATTTAATTGGCAGCAATATTATTGATATTTTGATTGCTCTTGGTGGAAGTGCTTTGATCGGTGGCTGGAGAATCGACAGATCAGTAGCAATGTTTGATATTCCATTTTTACTTCTTACTACTGTTATAGTAGTTTTATTCTTGCTCACTAAGCAAACTCTGGAAAGAAAAGAATCATTTTTGTTATTGGGGATGTATGGTGTTTATTTGATGCTTAAACTTACTGGCTGGTAAACTCCAGGTGTATAATTAACTCATGAAAATTTGGCAAAAACTTCGACAAGATCCTGCTTTTATTGATCAATATTTGACCCGCGAAAAAGTGATTGATGCTATTCGTCAGTTTTTTAAAGACAAGGATTTTCATGAAGTAGAGACTCCTCTTTTGGTTAAAAGTCCTGGTACAGAGCCTTATCTAGAAGTATTTGAGACAGAAATGAAAATTGCAGGTGGAGATAATCACCAAGCTTTTTTACTGACTAGCCCAGAGTATGCCATGAAGAAATTACTAGTAGCTGGCGTAGGAAATATTTTTCAAATTTGTAAAAGTTTTAGAAACAAAGAAGGAATTAGCGGTCGGCATAATCCAGAATTTACCATTTTAGAATGGTATCGAACTCCGGCAGATTACAAAGATATCATGGCAGATTTTGAACAAATGATGTTGTTTATTAGTGAGAAGTTAGCAGTGAGAAATAAAGCACAAGGCAATCAACATACTTTAATGTATCGAGATAAAATTTATGATTTAACCCCTCCCTACCCTAAAATGACTGTAGCTGAGGCTTTTAAAAAATATGTAGATGTAGACACAGAACAATTGCTGTCCAGAGAAGATTTAATTAAAGTTGCTCAGGAAAAAGGTTACGGCGTAGATGAAAATACCACTTGGGAGCAAGTATATAATCAATTGTTTTTAAATGAAATTGAAAGTCAGTTAGCTAAATTTGATCAACCGGTGTTTATTTACGATTATCCTGCTAGTCAGGCTGCTTTGTCTAAGAAAAAACAAAATGATCCTAGATTTGCAGAACGGTTTGAAGTGTATTTGGCTGGATTAGAGTTGGGCAATGCTTTTAGTGAATTAACTGACGCTAAAGAACAAGAAGCCAGATTTAAAGAAGAATTGGCTCTGCGAAAAGAATTAGGTAAAGTTGAATACGAAATGGATAAAGATTTCATTGAGGCTCTTAAGACTGGTATGCCAGAAAGCGGTGGCATCGCTGTGGGCGTGGATAGACTGGTAATGTTGTTTGCTAATGCAGACAGTATTGAAGATACCTTATTTTTCCCGACAAAAGATGTTTTTGATCTGGAATGATTTAATTTTATACCCCAGGGTACCTTCTCTCGCCTCGCGACAGCCCAGGCTGGCCTCTCTTGCTTCGCGATTCACCTCCTTCACCTTGTCTTTTTACAATTTTACTTTTTTAGGTTAAAATTGCTTGTTATGGCAAAAATTAAAGCAGGCAATATCAAAAAAAATACCTATATCCTTTATCAAGGACAGCCTTGTTATGTGACTAAAACTCAATTTGTTTCTCCAGGCAAGGGTTCTGCTTTTACTAGGACTAAATTAAGAAACGTAAAAACAGGGGCTATTTTTGAATTTTCTTTTAAATCTCATGATTCTATTGAAGAACTGGATGTCGAATCAATGGAAATGCAATTTTTATATGATGATGGCAGTGATGTGGTATTTATGAATCCTAGAACTTATGAACAAGTTAACATTGATAAAGATTTGCTAGGTGGTAAAGAACAATTTTTAGTTCCAGAAATGAAAATGTATATTAGTTTTTATCATGATAAAGCCATTGGCATTAGTTTGCCACCAAAGGTCAAAATGAAAGTAGCAGAGGCTCAAGAAGCAATCGCTGGTGATAGACAAAGTGCTGGTAAAAAACCTGTCACTATGGAAACAGGTTTAATTGTCCAAGCACCTTTATTTATTAAAACAGGTGAAACTTTGATTATTGATACAGATAGTGGAGCTTACGTTTCTAGAGGTTAGATTTGAGTAAGTGATCTATTTTCAATTTTCCAATTTTGTTAAAATCAGATATAATAAACGTTCATTCAAATATTGAAGTAATAGTCATGGGTCCGTAGCTCAGTCGGTTAGAGCGACAGCCTTTTAAGCTGTGCGTCCCGGGTTCGAGTCCCGGCGGACTCACATATAAATAAAATCTAGCTTTTGCTAGATTTTTTTATATTTGAGGGTCGTTGTTGGACGAGAATCCTGTTCTGCTACCAAGCGAACCCAGCGCAGAGCTGAGTGAGCCTGGTTAATCCAGCGAGCGCAGCGAGTCGGGGAGTCCCGGCGGACTCACTTTTAACTTGGGATGCTAATTTACGAATTTTAATTTTTTTTTCAGCAGTTGAAAGAGATATATAAGTACTTGCTCATCAGGAGGTCTTTCATAGGCTCGAAACAAAATACGTTTTTTATCTAATCCTAATTTTTCTACATAGCGTACTGCATCTTCTCTATTAAATCTCGTACATCCATTATGTTCGGTGAACCATGATGGTAAATCTACAAATGTAGCTTCAATGTTTTCAATTCCAAAAACATCAATTGCTACTCTAACAAATTGTTCTCTAGCTTTGTACATGCCCGAGGCTCTTTCCACATTATTTATACCTCCTAAATCGTTAAGTCCTTTTTCTGTTAATCCATCTAGAGAGATAGATAATTGATTTAAGCCAGCTTCTCGTAATTTGGTTAGTGCACAACATATTTCATCCTCACTTGCAAAATTCCCTCTTTCTCCATACATAACACCACGTGTATTTAGTGAAATCATACAAGAAGGTTTTTTGCCAATAATAATACAGCCATCTAAATACTGTATTCTTAGTTGTCTAACCTGCTCAATCAGTTTTTGGATAAATTTTACTAATATGAGTGGATCTCCTAGTAAAGGATGATCACTATCACCTCCAGTAATTTTTATTTCTGTATCTTTTGCTCCTGACGATAATAATAAGTTAACAATTTCAACATAAGTAGTATTTACTGCTCCGACATCCCATCCTATGTTTTCATAACAAAATTTACAATTGAATGGACATGCTGACCATCCACAAGTTACTCCTATTTTGAACAAATCAGATTTATTTCTTAACTCAATCCATTGTTCATAATCCTGAATAACTCCCCAAGTTTGTTTTATAGTTCCTTTAAATTTATTAAATTTTTCTTTAGTTTGCTGAATCAATTCATTAAGTGAATTAGAATCATTTGTCCATATCGCTCTGCAATCTGTTAAAAAATTTTTAGTACATTTATCTTCATTTTCCAAGTACCGATCAGGTAAAAGATTGCGATTAAGTGGGAACATTATTTGTCTTAACATCAGCCAAGATAATCGATCGGATCCAGTAATATCAAAAAAGATAGTCAATAGATATGAATAAAATTGATTTCTTTTGTCTGGATCAGCCAAAGGGGTGTTATGTATTTTATGAGTAATAATTGCTTTTAAATTTTCAAGTATTTGAGAATAATTTAGTGCTTGATCATCTATTCTTTGAGGATCAATTGGATTTGCACTTACTCTGCAATTCATTTCTCGTATTGTGTTTAGGAAAACGTTATACAATTCAGCGACTGTATAACATAAAAACATGGAGTTGCCTAAGTCATACAAACAATTAATAAATAGGTAGTTTCTTTCTGAAAAAATTGAGACAAAATTTAAGTTTGTGACTAGTCTGCTCTTAAGATGAGAGATTTTCTTTGACATGTAGAATCTACATGTTTCTGGATATGAACTAGTATTTCTGTAATTTAGAATAGTTTTTTTAAAGCTAACTTGAAGATGGTGAATACTATTATGTTCTCGTGAAATACTCTTGGCTATTCTATTTCTAAGCCAAGCCTCAAAAAGCAAGAATGTGTGAGAACTTCCTATAGAACAAAATTCTATCCATATTTGACGATATTTATCACAGAATTCAATGATATAAATTTGACGTTCTGATAAGTATTCCTGTTCTGATAATGGTTTACCTCCTATTGTCAATCCATCAAATAATTCAAGTTTTTGTTGAATATCAGGTGTTGCTCTGATAGCCACATTATTTTTGGAGGCTAGTCTACTAGCAAAAGATTGTAAAATTGTGATTGGTATATTAAAAAGAAGGGATTTATTTATTGCACGAATTACATCAGTTTTTTCAGCTAACTTATTATTATTTAGCTGTAATTTGCGAGATAACCACAATTGAAGAAAATAAAATGATCTAGGTGCTTTTATGGTAAAAAAATTTAACAGTTCTCTTGGGTTTTGAAAAATGTAATCAATTACAGATAAATGATCTTCTGTTATCCATTGCATCGTTATAAGTTTTTTATTTCCTATTTTAAATTGCAAAAGTGAATTAGCGCGTCTCAATATGTCTGGAGTTATTGCGACTGAATCTGGATGATGATCTTTTTTTATTTCCGACATTTGAATTTATTAATTAATAATTCATCTACTTAATTATATTTAAAGTTGACATTGTATTATATAATTATATATAGTAAATGTGTATATGCTTCCATCTTTTTTAACCCCATCCGTGAGGCCGTAAAGCGTGAATTTAGATTTTAGTCAAATTAATAGCCAATTTCCATTCCCCTCTTGCATTTCTCTTTAATTTTTTTCATACTTTAAGTTAAGAAAATTTTTATTTCGGACCCTGTCTTTTTTTTCTTAAAAAAAACAGCAGGTACGAAAGATACCTTGTGTGCATTATTAGATAAGCTCTCGTTTGCTTGTGCTTAGGCTTTCGCGAGAGCAATAAATTACGCTATACTAGACTTGTAGCGAAATAAAGAAATGGTTACTTATTACATCTTTTGATCATTTTCGTAACTTTTTCTTCCTCAAGTAGCTACGGTTACTATCGTCATAAAAAATTATGAAAATGTATCAAAATCTATTACTAATTAACTCATTTTTTATTTCGCTACAAGTCTAAAACCTGCCTTATGTTAAATACCAAAAAGCTCCTCTATATTTTGCCAGATTTAGCCTATGTAGCTGAACTGTTGCCTAGTAAAAAACCTCATGAGTTTTCAGTGCAAAATTTTCGCCAAATTAATGGCAAATTTTTAGATGATAATCAATTGCTTGAGGAAAATGTAGTTAAATTGGTTGGCAAATTAGAAGAAGATGAATATAGTTTAATTCTTCCAGACTATTTATTCACTAATACCATTGTTAATGTTAATGAGTCTAGTGAAGCTAAAGTTAAGACCCATCTTAAGGAAAAATTACTCCCAGATTTAGGTCTTAAAGATGATACCCATTTAGTGCAAAGTTTTATTTTGACTCAACATAAAGGTGTGTATAAAGTTCAGTTGTCTGCTTTAGAAAAGTCTGTTTTAGATCCAATTAAAACTGCTTTAGCTAAAAGTAAGGTCAAGGTTAAAACAGTTCATCCATTAAGTTGGACAGTTAAATCTTTAATCTCTCTTGAACCTTCGATTAGTTTAGTTCAGATGGGTGATCGAGTTTATTTAGCCCTTCAATATATTGGTGTTGATCAAACTAACAGCGAAGCAGTTGCTGATGTAGAAAGTTTGGTTGAAACGATTAAAACTCTTAAAGGTGCTGAACGAAGTATTCAAACTATTTACCTTGCCTCTTCAGAATTAGTAGAAGAGAAACTTAAAGAAGGTCTTAAAGAAATTTTACCAATTCAACAACTGGCTTCTTTTAAAGATGAAGATAAAATGCCTTCTTATGTTAAAAAAGTAATTGAATCAGGAATGAAGAGTTTAGCGATTGAAGATTATCAAGTTCCTAAATTTGAACTTGGTAAAATTGAAGCTAAAACAGCAGATAAAGATAAAGAAAAGAAAGAAGATGTAACAGAAAAAACTGATGCAGAAGACTTGGAAGCTCCAGCTGTAATTGGTAGTGATTTACCAAAGCCAACTGCTTTAGCAGGCGAAGATTTAGATACAGAAGAGAAAAAAGAAGAAGAACCAACTCCAGAAACTACTAGTGAATCTTTGGATGATGAGGCAAAACCTGAAGAAGAGGTTAAAACAGAGGAGAAAGTTGAAGAAAAAGATGAGATAGCTGACATCGTTGAATCATTGGGAGAAGAAGATAAGGAAGAAGATAAAAAAGAGCCTGAAGTTGAAAAAGAGGAAGTTAAAGAAGAAAAGAAAGAGGAAGAGAAAAAAGAAGAAGTATCAACAGATATTGGTGAAGTTGATTTAAGCCAATTTGTTCAATCCAGTACAGATGAAGACAAAGATAAAAAAGAAGAGGTCACTATGACAGAAGAAAAAAAACCAGAAAAAAAAGTCATTAAAAATAAATCTGGCCTTGGAGGTATGCTTAAGATGCTCTTTATTGGTTTAGCAAGTTTTTCCATTACTGTAGCTATAGGTGTAGGAATTGGTCTGGGAGTATTATCGGTGGCTAACAAAGGAGATTCTGATGTTTCTAGTCCATTCGTTGAAGAAGTTGTAGAAGAAGTATCTCCCGAGCCAGAAGTCACTGCTACCCCAACTCCAGAACCGGTTGCTGAGATAGATAAAAAAGGATTGAAAGTCCTAGTGGTGAATGCTACTACTGTTTCCGGTTATGCTGGCAAAATAAAAACAAAATTAGAGAGTGCTGGCTTTGAAAATGTCACAGCCAAAAACGCTAAAGGTAATTATGATGAGAGTAACTATCTGCTTATGGCAGAAGAAAATAAATCGATTTTAACTGTTATCGGTGAAGATACAGGACTAGATTTTGAATATTCTGATGAAAAAGATGTTGAGGATTCTGCAGAGGCATATGATGTAGTGGTTGTTTTAGCAACAGATGAAGAACCAGCTGAAGAAGAGGCAGAAGCATCTGAAGAAGAATAAACTGATTTTCAATTTTATTTAATATTTATTTGAATTATCTACTGTCTGTAACAAATTGAGTCATTTAATGTTTTAATTTAGGTAGTAAAATAGATCTCTGAAAGAGAATTATGCCTGAACGCAAACGTTTTAATGGAAAAGTACAGAAAGATGATAAAATTTTTCCTTTTTGCGCAGAAGCCTCAAAAGGAACAGGTTTGGGTATCAATAGAAGTTTACAGTTAACAATTGGCAAAGGAAAAGGAGAAAAACTCATTACCACTTTTATTAGAAAAAATGAAACAGCGGAACAAACATTAAATGTTATCTTGGCACTATTAGGTTATGAGTTAATCAGGATGACTAAAAAATGTAGCTTTTAAACATCTACTTGTCAGTTCTTAAAAAATATCTATACTACTATGTAGTGAAGCAAAAAAAGGTATGCTTCATTCTTAATTTATGTCAGATAAAAACGTCCAAACCACCACTAAACAAGTGATTGAATTAACTAAAGAAGGTATGGCTGAACTTCAGCAAGAGGTTGATGAGTTGGTCAATGTAAAATTGCCTTCTGTGATTGATCGTGTAGCTCAAGCTAGAGAACATGGTGATTTAAGTGAAAATAGTGAATATCAAAATGCTAAGGATGATCAGGCCATTACTGAAGCTAGAATTTCAGAAATTAAAGATATTTTGGACAGAGCTGTCATTGTAAAGCAAACCACCAGTCACACTCAAATTGGAATCGGTTCTAGTGTTGTGACCCATATTAAAGGTAAAGCTGCTAAAAAAATGACTTTTCACATTGTTGGTGAATTTGAAGCTGATCCAGAAGAAGGTAAAATTTCTAGTGTATCTCCTCTTGGTAAAGCTTTAATGAATAAAAAGAAGGGCGACGAAGTTAAGGTTCAGGCTCCTGTGGGGGAAATTGTTTACATCGTAGATAAAATAAAATAAACAAAGAAATAAACAAAACACCCTGCAGACAAGCGGGGTTTTTTAGTATTTAAAGAGATCTCGAAATAAAACCAAGATCAAGTTACAATATAAAGGCTATTTATGAAAAATACACAACAACAATCATCACACTGGATAGACAAATTAGTTAAAGGCATTCTTAAATGGGGTGAGAAAAACAATCTCAAAGAATTGCATGTTGATGACATGAAAACTCCATCTGGGAGAGTGCACGTTGGCTCTTTGCGTGGAGTTGTGCTTCATGACTTCGTGGCTAAAGCTTTAGCACTTAAACATGACAATGTTGTTTCTACTTATGTGTTTAATGATATGGATCCAATGGATGGTTTACCTCATTACTTAGATAAAAAAGAATATGATCAACATATGGGTAAGCCTTTATATAAAATTCCTGCTCCCCCATTAGATCATTCTGGTATAGATTTTTCCAATGCTAGTAAAGAAGATATTGAAGATTTTAAAAATGCTAAAAGCATGGCTGAATTCTATTCTATAGACTTTCAAAAAGCTTTTAGAAAACTAAATTGTGATCAAGACATTATTTGGAGTCATCAACTTTATGAATCTGGTCAAATGGACAGCACGATTAGAACAGCTCTAGATAGTGTCGATACTCTTAAAAAAATATACAAAGAAGTAGCTAATTATGATTTGCCAGAAAAATGGTATCCATTTCAAGTGACTTGCCCTCAATGTGGTAAAGTTGGTACAACTTTAGTCACTGTTTGGGATGGTAAAGAAGTTACTTTTGAATGCCAAGAACATAAAGTGGAATGGGCTAAAGGTTGTGGTTACAAAGGTAAAATTAGTCCGTTTGGCGGCACTGGTAAATTATTGTGGAAAGTAGATTGGCCAGCTCACTGGACTGCTATTGGAGTGAATATTGAAGGTTCTGGCAAAGATCATTGTAGTGCAGGTGGTTCCAAAGATATGGGTGATGCTGTGTGCAGAGAAGTTTTTAAAGTGATAGAACCTTTTAATATTCCCTACGAATTTTTACTTCTACGAGGGGCTAAAATGAGTTCTAGTAAAGGAGTTGGTACTAGTGCTCGTGAATTTGTAGAACTCTTCCCTGTCGAAGTCGGTAGATTTTTATTTGCTAATAAACACTACAATTCAGTGATAGATTTTGATCCTAACACTGATGCTATTCCAGATTTATTTGATGAATATGATCAAGCAGCTCGGATTTATTGGGGCGAAGAACAAGGTGATACCAGAATGGCTCGAGCTTTTGAACTTTCTCAAATCAAAGAAGTGCCACAGAAACACTTTATACCAAGATTTAGAGATGTGGCACTTTGGATGCAACATCCAGAAATTAATTTGTTAGAAAAATTTGTAGAAGTAAAAGGCAGCGAGTTAACAGCACAAGAAAAACAAATTTTAGAAGATCGAAAAAATTACGCTCAAATTTGGTTAAATCGTTATGCAGCGCAGGATTATCAATTAACTCCTACAGATGAAATTCCAGCTAAAGCCAAAGAATTAACAGATGAACAAAAAGAATATCTACAAAAAGCGATTGATTTAATTAATCAAAGAAAAGACTGGGATCCTCAAGAATTGCAACAGGCTATGTTTGAATTAGCCAAAGAAAGTTTGGGAGCTAGAAAAGCTTTTCAAGCAGTTTATTTGGCTTTTATTGGTAAAACTGCTGGTCCAAGAGCAGCTTGGTTTTTACTAGCCATGGATAAAGATTTTAGAGAAAAAAGAATTAAAGATTTATTAGAGAGCCAAAAAATCGAAAAAGAAACTAAATTTATTTATCCAGAAATTAAAGATGATAGCTTTATTAGTATCGATCCAACTATTAAGGCCAATTATCCTAATTTTTTCATTGGTGCCGCTATTATTAAAGGCATTAAAGTTAAAGCTAGTACAGACGAATTATTAAGTGAAATTAATGATGTTTATAGTAGAGTTAGAGCTATGTCTGTCAGAGATTTTGACCAGTCAAGAAAAATCCGTTCTTATAAACAAGCAATTAAACAGTGTGGAGTGGATGTAAGAGTGAGGCGTCCAACCATGGAAGCGTTAATGAGAAGATTGGCAAAAGGACAAAATGTACCGAGTATTAATAACGTAGCAGATATTGGTAATTTGATTGCTGTGAAGCATGAAATGAGCTCTGGAGTATTTGACTTAAACACAATTACTACACCTATTGTTTTTAAAGAAGCTAAAGGTGGTGAACAAGTTTTAATTTTTGGAGATAAAGAACCACTTACTTTACAAAAAGGTGAAATTTGTTACTTTGACCAAGAAGGACCATTTGCTATCGACCTTTGTTGGCGAGATGCACAAAGAACTTCTTTAACAGAAAAAACCACTAATTTATTAGTTGCAACAGAAGGTGTTTTCGATGTAACAAGACAAGATGTAGAAGCAATGTTAAAAGAAATGGTCGAATATGTACTTAAATATGCTGGCGGTAAAGTAGAAAAAATTGGGATTATTCAGTGAAATAAGTAAACAAAAAATCACCCCGTCGGGTGAAATTTTGATTAACCATACTAGGTTAAGAAATGATAAATCTGATTATTTTTATATTAACAAAGAAGTTGTTAAAAATCAAGTTTATGTGGAGGTGAGGAGAATTGAACTCCCATGATTAAATTTATCAGATTTATCATCTAAACCTAGCACCCCCACATAAATTAGTTTAGTTTTGTAAACTGACTATAATTGAACAATATCAAAAAATGAATTAATACAAGGATTTATATTTATGCTCAAAAAAAACCAATTCAACCAATACTTAGAAGAACTCTTTACTCCTGAGTTGATAGAAAAAGCTCGCAAAGTTGATCCTAAAATGTCTAATGGTTTGCAAATACCTGGTACTGATGAAATCAAGCATGTAATTGTAGGCGTTTCTATTTCAGCTGCTCTAATTGATGAAGCTTTAGAACGTGGTGCTGATACTATTATCACTCACCATGGTCTGAATATGTCTTACCCATATAATTTAATGCTTCCACAGCAGGCTTTGCGTCTCAAACTTTTACTTTGCAATAATCTTAATTTATATGGTTTCCATCATGTTTTAGATGCTCATCCAGAATTAGGACATAATGCTCAATTGGCCAAATTACTGGGAGCAAGAATTGTTAAACCTTATAAACAAGATTGGGGTTTTATTGCAGAATTACCACAAGCAATAGAATTACAAAAATTAGCAGATAAATTAAAAGAAATATTAGATCATGATATTTTTGTAGTTGAAGCTGGAGAGGACAAAAAAGTGAAGAGATTAGGTTTAATTGCTGGGGCTGGTATGCCTAGAAGCATTGATTTATTACAAATTTTAGAAGATCAAGTTGATGTGCATATTACCGGTGAAATTGCTGAATGGAATGTTTATCAATTTATGGAAATGGGGATTGCATATATGGCTTGTGGACATAATGCCACTGAAGCTTTAGGTATGAAAGCTTTAACTAAGAAATTACAAAATCAATTTAAAGGGAAAATAAAAGTCGAATTTATAGACATTCCCAACCCTATTTAAAAAAGAATTTATTATGAGCAAAATTTTACCATCTCGCCAAACCACAGAACAATTAATGGAACAATATATTAAGGATGAAGGTTTGCGCAATCATTGCCGCATGGTAGCTGCAGCTATGGGAGCTTATGCTAAAAAATTAGAAGAAGACAGCGAATTATGGTACCAAGCTGGTTTGCTTCATGATTTAGATTATGAAATGTATCCAGATGAACATCCTTTAAAAGCAGTTCAAGATTTGCTGGGAAATTATCCAGAAGAATTAGTTAAAGCAGTGCGCGCTCATGGCTGGGGTTATCACGCGGAAATTGAAAAGCCAGCCACTACTATGGAAAAATATTTGTATGCTTGTGATGAAATTTCTGGCTTGATGCATGCTTATTCTTTAATGAGACCACAAGGTTTTGAAGGTATGAAAGCAGAAAAAGTTCGTAAAAAAATGCAAGATAAGGCCTTTGCTGCCAAAATTAACAGAGAAGATATTGCTAAAGGTTTTGAATTAATTGAAAAAGAACCTGCAGAGCACATTAGCTTTTTGATTGAAGTCTTTAAAAAACAAATTGGTGAAAATAGGTAGTTTTTATGGGAGAACGTTATAAAAATTATCCTTTACATTGCAATTTAAGTGGTAGAAATTTAGTTACTCAGGCTTTAGTTAAAGAAGGTGACTTCGAATCAGCACACCGGGTTAATTCGCGCCTAACAGCCTATTGTTATGCATTTCGCCTTTGTCCGTATGGTATTCTTAGAGCTGCAGAACGAATTGAAGTTCAGTCTAGACCAGTTAACGAATTAATTGTTATTGACTGTCGAGTTGCCAGTAAACATTCTTGAGGTTTTTTTCATTTTCTTTTTAAGAGGAGTATATACGTTTTTCCCTATCAAAAATATATCTTATCGATTAAAATAATAATCAATTATTCAAGGAGATTTTTTTATGTTAGACATTAATTACATTCGTGATAACCCAGATGTTATTAAAAAAGCTTGTAAAGATAAACAATTAGACCCAGCTGTGGTTGATGACTTGTTATCTGTTGATTTACGTAGAAGAGAATTAATTACTATTACTGATGGAATTAAAAAAGAGATAAATAGTAATGCCAATGTTATGAAAAAATTGGTTACAAGTGGAGAAACATCACAACAAAAAGGTAATGAACAGAGATTAAAATTAATAGAAAAAGGTAAATGGTTAAAAGAACAATTGAAAGAACAAGGACCTCAACTTAAAGAAACTGAAGAAAAATTTAAAGAATTAATGCTGTCTATTCCTAATGTGCCAGCAGATGAAGTTCCTGTTGGTGAAAATGAAGAAGGCAATAAAGTTGTCCGAACTGAAGGTGATAAGCCTAACTTTAATTTTGAAGCCAAAGCTCACAATGAGTTAATGGAAAAGTTAGATTTGTTAGATACTAAACGTGGTGTAAAAGTAGCTGGCTTTAGAGCTTACTTTTTAAAGAATGAAGCCTTGCTTTTAGAACAAGCAATTTTAAATTATGCTTTGCAATTAATGATGGCTAAAGGTTTTACAGCTATGTCTGCTCCAGCCATGGTTAATAAAGAAGCTTTAATTGGCACTGGCTTTTTCCCATGGGGTGCAGAAGATCATTATTACACCCAAGATGGCCAAGGTTTAGCTGGGACAGCCGAGGTAGCTGTTACGTCTTATTACGGAGATGAGGTCTTAGCTGAAAAAGATTTACCAAAAAAAATGGTTGGTCTGTCCCCTTGTTTTAGACGTGAAGTGGGTACTCATGGCAAAGACACTAAAGGCATTGTCCGTGTTCACCAATTTACTAAAGTAGAACAAGTTGTTTTAACAGTAGCTAATGAAGACGAAACTAGAAAAATGCATGAAGAAATTTTGGCTAATGCTGAAGAATTGTTAAAGAATTTAGGTTTGCATTACCAAGTGTTAATGATGTGTACTGGTGATATGGGCGCAGGTCAACGTAAAAAATATGATATTGAAACTTGGTTTCCTGCTCAAAATAAATATCGCGAAACCCATTCTTGTAGTTATTTTAATGATTTCCAAGCTCGTAGATTAAATATTAAATATCAAGCCAAAGATGGCAGCACTAAATTTGTTTATACTTTAAATAATACTGTGGCTGCTTCCCCAAGATTATTAGCGGCCATTGTAGAAAATTATCAAAATGAAGATGGCAGTATTACCGTGCCAGAAGTACTGCGAAAATGGGTTGGTAAAGATAAGCTTAGTTAAATTGAAATTTCATTAGAGACTGCAACACGTGTGGTGCTTGCAGTTTTCAAATTTTTTTCATTCATTTTTTCACAATCTTGAGCAACAGCTCTGTACAATATATACTGATATAAGTTAATAATTTATATCAGCCCTATGATGGAAACTAACAATAACTCTACCCCAATCCCTCCAGAAGAAGAATCGCCAGTAGAAGTTGGTGTTGCAGCTGGTCACAGTTTACCAGTTGATCAAAAAATACCGGCTGCTCCAAAAAATGCTAGTTCAAAAAAGAATATGACTGGAATATTAGTTGGCATCATTATAGTGTTGCTTCTAATGACAGGCTCTTTAGCATATTTTATTTTTTCTCAAGGTAGGAGAGGAGGCGATCAATATGTCCCTAGTCCTAATGGAGCTCCCCCTGGCTCTGGTCAAGAACAAGCAATTAGTCCAAGTCCTGCAGCTGCAGAACCTGTTGAAGAAATAATTACTGAAAATGCATTTATTGATGAGAAAAAAGTTTATACTGTGACACTTGCCACTGAAGTTGATCCTAGACCAGATTCTATGGAAATAACTAAGATTATTATGGAAGCTGTCGGTTTAGAAGCTCCAGGTGATCCAGATTATAAGCATAGTGTTAATCTTTCTTTTAAAAGAGAAACAGATGAAAAACATCCATATGACGATGTTTTTAATTATCAGTATGTTTTGCTTGTAGATGCAAATCTAAAAGATGATTCTTATACAAATAATTCTGTAATAATTGATATTAAACGAGGAAACGATAGCCTGATTCCTTATTTAAAAAATTCAAAATATTGTAGTAATAATGATGATTGTGTGATTAGAGGAAATTTTTGTAGTGTAGGAGCGTACAATCGTTATCAAGCGTTTGTTCCAGTGTTTGGCTGTGGAGTACAAGAGTATGAACATTTTGAAATAGAACAAAATCCGTTTTATCTAGCAGAAGAAGGGAAAATCTGTAAAGATTATGAGGTCAAATATGAATCTGCTAGTTGTATTAATAATAAATGTGTGGCGTCAGAACCAGAAATTGTTTGTCCAAGTGAATAAAAATTAATAGAAAAATATAAATATTTTTGATTTATTTATCAATCTAAAGTGTATGTTTTATTATTGAAAAATTTAGCAGATGAAGACACTGTCTGCTAATGAGGATTTAATATTTCTTCTTCCTATATATCAGGCTTTTCTTCTTTAATTTTTTTACCTAATTAATGATATAATTTTATTGGTTTTGATATATTTATTGTATATCTCTACTTAAGAAATTAATGAAATTGTTAATTAGTCTTAAATTTAGGATACTTTATGTCTGGTCCATTAGAACACGAACGTTATAAAACTTCTTTTTTTCCTGAAGATAACCGTCCTCCTGCCGAAATTGTTAAAAAACATCTTGCTCAAGAAAATTACCTTGTTGCTCCAGAAGATGTTGCTGATTCTGCTTATTTCAAAGAAGTCCAAGAAACATATTTACCAAATTTTATTGAAGCCCATGGCGAACCTGGACAAGTGCCAATGAATATTGCTACTTTGATGCCGGTTTGGTTACCTTCAGAAGCTGCTTTACCAGATGTAAATAATATTGCTATTTCTATGGGTGGCACCAATTCAGTTATTCAATTGTTAGGTTTAGAAAACGGCGTGGAATCTATTCATGAAGCTGCTATTCTTCCTACTCCTACATTTTTTGAACAAAACAGTGAAGTAAATATTAAGGAATTAATTAATCCAGTGGTTAATGAATGTTATCGTTTAATGATGAGGTCAGAACTTGGTCCTCAATCATACATGGTGGTGTGGGCATTCCCCCATCAAGCGATTGAAAGACCAGGCGATTTGCCTTTAGCAACTGGTTTGCAAATGACTAAGGGTCAAGAAAAAGTTGCTGCTATGGGGAAAAGAATTCATGAATATTTTCAAACAAGATTTAAACAATTAGCTCAAGAAGAAGTATTAAAAATAACTGCAGGAGATGATCGTGTTGCAATTGCATATTTCAGAGAACAAGGAGAAGAAGTTGATGAGACTAATCTTTTTGAAATAAAGACGAAGAGACATGATCACTATCTGAAACTGATAAAAGGTGTAGAGTTTAACTGTGACAACGTTGGCAATGATGGCCCACATGCAGCTAACTATTTTCAAGCTAAATATGGCAGAGAATATAGAAGAATGATGTTAGTTATTGCTGGTACTGGTTTTAATATTGCTTGGCAAGGTGAATATTTAATGAACGCTGATACAGGTGAAGTTATTAGAGATAAAAAAGGTTACCCAGTTCGTTTAAACCCTGATAAAGAAGGTGACATTACTGTTGAAACTGAAGCTGGTGAACTTAAATTCAGTACTACTCAAGATTTTGATGTTGAAGATGTCAGTCTGAATATTCAAACTTTTTGGGTTAACTCAGAAGCAGCTAGGACAGAACCAACCGAATTAACGCAGCATACCCATTATGATCAAGTTGCAGCAGACAGAGCTTATGATATTGAAAACTTAGGAGCTGCAGGCGTAGGTTGGGGAAATGCTTTTGATCAATTAATAGCTGATAAAGAATTATTTTCTCCAAGTTTACAAAGAAAAATTACTGAGGCTCGAGCTGCAATGCTTGAACATAAAAGGGGGATTGAATTAAGACACCATGGCTTAGTAGTTAAAATAGAAAATATAGAATTAACTGCTTATGAGGTAGCTTTACTTTCAAATCATTCTAAATGTCCAGATGAGATGATGGACACTATTTTAGGTAAAGCTAAACTTGATATCCGAGAACGTAGACAAATTCGAGCTATCGCTGACGCGGTAGTAGAAAAATCTGCTTTAAGAATTGCTCAACAACTAGCTGTAGTTTCTTTAGCTACTGGCATTGGTGTAGAACAAGTTGAAGAGACTGAAGATGCTATTAAAGCAAAAGATGCTTTAGCAGTAGAAGGTAGTTTGTGGAAGATTGAAGGTTATAAAGAATTAGTAAAAGCTTACTGGCAAGCTTTTGTGCAAGATAAATTAGATGAAAATGGCTTAAAAGAGTTAAATGTGGATCTATTATGGAAAGAAGATTATAACGCCACAGCAGTTGGTCCACTTTATACTAAAGCATTACAAGAAGCACAGAAACAAGAGGAATAAAGATTATTTTGGTAATCAACCCTTTTTTTTTCTTGCCATAGACAGTTGACAGTTATATTTTTTGGCTATATTTGTTATTTTTAAATTGGAATGTTTTTTTACAAATTTTTAATTGTAATTTATATTAAAAGAAAATTGGTTTGATGATCGAATTTTACAACAAGAAGTTGATACTAATGATCCTCCAGATGAAATCTGGATTCATGTACCAAGAGGTAGTGATGACTTGAGAAGTTTTGAAAGAAGATTATCTCAAGCTACTGGTCTTAGTTTTACTCAATTAGCCCAAATTATTCGTTTTTTAACTGCTGAAGGTTTTACTAAGCCATCAAAAGAAACAGACTCAGATTTAATTCAATTTTTCAGAAAACGTTAAGATAGTTTAGAATAAGTCATGACAATTTCCAAAACCTGGTACGCTTACATCCTCCGCTGTGCAGATGATACTCTTTACACTGGTTGTACTAATGATTTAACAGTACGCTTAAAAAATCATAATGCTGGTAATGGGTCCAAATACACCAGAGTAAGATTGCCAGTAGAGTTGGTTTATCAAGAACAATGTGAGAATAGATCAGAAGCGCAGAAACGGGAAAGTGAGATAAAGAAATTGAAGAGAAGTGAGAAGTTGAACTTGATATAATAATTTTATGAAAATTAATCCTTTTGTATCAAATCATAACACTTGACAATCGTATATATTTCTTGTTAAATATAGTTAATTCTCGCCTCGTCCATGCTTCTAGCCCGACGAGGTTTTTTATGATATAAACTCCCCATGAGTAAATCAAATAATACTATTGTATATATTGATACTGAAAATTTTAAATTTTACATAAAGAAAATAGTAAGTGTGAATACTAAGAAAAAAGTAGATATAGAAAATATAGACTTCAAAAGTCTCTTTTCCACAGCTTTAGAAAAAATAACAGTTAATGAGATAAGATTTTATTCAGCAAAGCTGCGTGTTTATCAAGGTTCTGTAAAAAAATCAAAAGAGTTAATTGAGAAGCAGAGAGCTTTAAAGTCTAAATTAGAAAATCAAGGTTTTAAATTCATAATAAGTGGTAATGTAAGAGGACAAACGATTACTATTAATGGAAAGAAAAAAACAGTTTTTAAAGAAAAAGGTGTAGATGTTAAAATTGCCGTTGATATGATTGCCGATGCGTGTGATGAAAAGGTAAAAACGATTGTACTTTGTAGCTCAGATTCTGATTTACAACCAGCAGTAACGGAGGCTAAAGAAAGAGGGGCTGAAATAATATATCTTGGTTTTGAAGCTCATCCAAATAAAGGTTTAATCTATACTTCTAATAGAACTATTCTATTGAGAGATTCTGAAATTTTAAAGGCGTTTGATCAATAATCTCCAATTTCAGTAAAAATTCAACAAAGAGAGGTATAATATTAGTGTTTGATATTTTTCTTATTATTAATAATAAGAAAAAAGGTGTTTTATTATGTCATGTGGATTTGAAATGAGAAAAAGATTTCTTGAAATTAGAGAAAATAAAGCCATGGCTGACTTTATCGATAGAGTTCATTTCCAGATGGTAGGCTGGAAAAGGAGTGAAATTAAGGCGACTATCAAAAGAATTCTCCGAGATCGTAACTGTACTCTAGCACAAATTACAATAGAAGAAGTGATGTATGAGTTAGATTTCGGTGATCATACTTTGAGTAGATAATCTTAATTAAATTGTTACAATTTTTGAAAAAATAACTTACGTAAGTAAATTTTGTAAATGAGCTTGATATAATAAGTTCATGAAAATTACTTCTTCCCAAAAAAAACTTTTAGAAACTAAAGGGGTGGCTTTAGCCACCACCAACCTAGATGACAGTCCTAATGTAATTGCAATTGGTTTTGCCAAAGTTGTGGCTGATGATTTAATTGTGATTACTGATAACTTTATGAAGCAAACTCCAGTTAATCTCAAAAATGACCACCGCATTTGTTTAGCCGTTTGGAGCGATGACTGGGAAGAAGGTTATAAGTTTGTGGGCACAGCTGATTATGAAACGCAAGGTAAATGGGCGCAGTTTGTGAAAGAGATGAAAGAAAATAAAGACATGCCTGCTAAGGCAGCGATGGTGATGAAAGTGAGAAAAGTGATTAAGTTGGGGTAAAAAAGTAAATACTTAGTTGTTTTTAGCATTTTTATGTTACTATTTGGCTATGATACCAACTTCCACTTTGTACATAGATGAATCTGGTAAATCAAGTTTAGCAGAAACAGAAAATGAACCATTTTTAATTGTTGGTGTTATTTTGGATAATGAAGAAGTAGCTGCTGTTGAAGGTTTTTTTAATTACATAAAGCGTAAATATCATATATCAGCTAAATTTCCTTTTCATAGTTATGATGTTTATGAAAATCCCAAAAGCAAACTTTCTGATAATGAACTCCTTGCTTTGTCAAAAAATTTAGCAGAATATTTGTCTCTCATTCCTGTTCAAATTGATATCATTGCTCTTAGCAATAAAAGTGAATTTAACAATGCTTTAGGAATTAGATCAGCTCAAGATTTCAAGGGAGATAAAAAGAGAAAAGAAATGAAAGACTTTCCTTATAGAGTAATGGCTTCTTATTTATTTGCTACTTTTGCTAAATATCTAGAAAAACAAGATCGAATTGGCGGTATCTTAGCAGATAGTAGACGTGGAGGAGATCATCAATTATTAAAAACACTTCACCTTTGTAAAGAAAATAATATTCCTTTCAATAAGGGCTATATAAAACCTTTAAAAGAAAAGATCAATGCAATCTCTTTTGCTGAAAAAGGGTATTTATCTGGTGGATTAGAAATTACGGATTTAATTTCTTACACTTCTTTTTTTAGAGCACGACGATTGTTATCTAGTGTCAAAAATCAAGGTATTGATCTGATTTGGGAAGTAATTAGAGAGAAAGCTAAATTTCGTATTCTTAAAGAAGATAGCATTAGAAAGTTTTTTAAAATAAAAAAAGACGAGGTTTACAAATGCCTTAAAAATTAGATTTAAGTTATTTGTGAACCCCACCTAACGGTGGATGATCACTAAGTTTATTATATAACATATTTACAAGTGTAAAGTCAAATAAAGGAAGATTATTATAGATATATTTAAAAAATACTTAACTTTTACTCCTATATTAAGCAATACAATGATATAAAATATCACCATGATTAGCACTTTATCTGCTTTAATTTTTTTACTTTCCCCTGTCTTAATTATAATTTCTTTAATTAAACCATCATTTTTTAATACTAAATTCAAACAAGAATTTAGCCGTAAACAATGGGCAGGTATATTTACAGCCCTGACATTTAGTTCTGCAATCTTAACTGGGATGACAGCCAGTCCAAGTAAGCCAAACACCACTGAAGCTAAGCAAGAAGATGTAGTTACTGACAGTGATAAAGAAGAAAAACAAAAATTAAGTCCAACCGTTACTGTAGAACCAACAGCCACTCATACTCCAGCTCCAACCAATACACCTACACCAACTCTCCTACCAACTAAAGCAGCTACGCCAACCTCTATGCCGGTTGTGCCAACTAATATGCCAATCTCGCCAGCCAATACACCAGTGCCAGTGCAACAGTCAGTAGTACCTGCGTCTTTATAGTTGTGACTGTAGTAAGACTTGTCCGAATATGGCCAGTTGTGAAGAAGCTTATTATCAGTTAAATAACTGTGGATGTAGTAGAAGAGATGGAGATAATGACGGCGTGCCGTGTGAAAGTATTTGTGGAGGGGGGTAGGAAATTTATATAAACAATTTAGTTAAAATATATTTATATGTCCATATCAAATGAATTAATATCAATTATACTATCAACACTAGTTTCTTATTTGCTTATTTTTTCATTTTATAGATTATTTAAAAGTGGGTGGCCAAATTTATACTTTGGGTTTGATGATAACATTAGTCTTTTCATTAGTTTGTCACCAGTCAGATTTTTTTGTTTTCGTTTTTTTCCAATCTTTGTAGCAATTAATTTAGCCATTTTTTCTTTAGGTAGCCATCTGAATATAGTTTCAAGAATAGTGATTGGTATATTATCAGTTTTTATTTATGAACTTCATTCTGATATTAGAGCATTTTTGCAATTAATTAAGAATTCTAAAAAAATTAAAATTTATATTAATAAACATACTCAAATTGCAAAGCATATATTTTCTTTTTTATTCAATCTTTCAACAGGTTTTATTTCCGCAATATTATCAACTCAACAACATGTTAAAAATATATTTCCACAATCTTTGCAAGAGATAAGAGGAGATATTTGGTCAGCAATATTTACAGCTTTTTTGTTTATTTTAGTCACAAAAATACTTGAAAATTCAGATAAAAGTGATTATGCAATTTTTAAAGAATTGAAAAAAAAACTTGATAAAGGATTGGTGTCCTTGATTAGAAAAACTTCAAAAATAGAAAAAGCTGATTATAAGTTAGTTTTAGCTGTATGTATTGTAGAAAATATGCAAAGACCAAAATGGATTAGATTCATAGAGAGACTTAAATCATTAATAATTAAAGAAGGAAGTTATGGGATTATGCAAGTCAAATCAGGTAAATACATTGATGATAAAACTTCAATAAAAATTGCAATTAAAAAGTATTTTAAAAATACTAAATATATTAAAGAACTCGAATGTGGAAAAATTAGAAAAGAAATAATATCAGTAGTAATGAAATACAACCCTGATCAGAAGTATGCCAGCAATGTTGCAGACGTTTATTGTCATATTTAAAAAAATTTAAATTAATATGCAAAATTCACTTAAAAAAATAGATAATGAATTTAACAACTTGCTTCAAAAAATGAAGAGTAAAGATGATACAAAAAAAGCTGCTTATTTACATAGATTTAAAGAATCTTTAATTAAACTTAATGGTAGGTATGTTGAATTAAAATCAATTCAAAAGCAGTTCGATGAACTTAAAAGAGAAGAAATGGGTGAGGAATTGCATTATCTTCAAATAGCCTTTGTAGATAAAATTGAAGCTTTCCATCAAGCCGTTTATACGACTATTTCGGCTTTAATAATGGTTATTAAACAATTTAAAAGTAATCAAAATACAAAAAATCAAATTCCAATAAAAAGTGTAAAAAAATTCCTTACTTACATAAGTACATCTCAGGCTAAGTATCAAAGCGTATTAATAGATCAAATAAACATATTAGAAAAATCTAGAGATTTTAGAGCTAAATTTATTGATCATCCTCAACAACATCTATTGCATGATTGGATGACATTTAATTTTTTGGGCAAGGTTTATCTAATTTTTTTTAAGGCGAGCGGTCAAGAAATTTATGCAATAAATCCTGATATTCATCCTATGTCCCCAAGATTTAAACCTCCAGTTAATTGCGGTAAGAATTTTTATATAGCTCCAAATGAAGATGAATGTTTTGATGCAATACAGATTTTGTTAGAGCACTTACTGAATTTATAGAGAAATCATATATATTAATTTTATTATTTTTGTAAACAAGAGTTCTTATTTTAACTAGCTGAAAACCTCAAAATACAGTAGTTTTTCATTTCCCTCCTCCACTTTTTGCCCTTTATGTAATAATATACTCCTATGCTGAAATTCCTATCTAAACTCTTTGATGAAAACACTAAAAAACTGAATGAATACCAAAAAATAGTTGATCAAATTAACGCTTTAGAGCCGTCTTTTCAGAAGATGACAGACAAAAAGCTGGCAGGCCAGACCAAACTTTTTAAAAGCAGGATTGCTGATGCACTCTCCTCTATTGACCAAGACGACGCAGAAGCCGTTGCCCAAGCAGAAAAAGATATTTTAACTGAACTCCTCCCAGAAGCATTTGCAACTGTGCGCGAAACCTCTTGCCGTGTGCTGGGGATGCGCCCTTTTGATGTCCAGCTCTTAGCTGCTATCGCGCTTCATCGTGGATCTGTAACTGAGCAAAAAACCGGTGAGGGCAAGACGTTAACCGTCACCTGTCCACTTTATCTTAATGCCCTGCTCGAAAAAGGCGTTCATCTGGTAACTGTCAATGACTATCTAGCCGAAATTGGTGCTGGCTGGATGGGGCCAATTTATCATTTTTTGGAGATGAAGGTAGCTGTGATTGTTCATGATCGTGCTCGGTTGTATAACCCAGACGTAGATAGTGAAGAACGTGGTGATGAAAGATTAGAACATTTTCAAGAAATTCCTAGAAAAGAAGCTTATGCTATAGATATTCTTTATGGCACTAACAATGAATTTGGTTTTGATTATCTGCGTGACAACATGGTCCAGGATTTATCCCAAATGGTGCAGCGCACAGATTTTGCTCATCAATATGCAATTGTTGACGAAGCTGACTCTATTTTAATTGACGAAGCTCGTACTCCTTTAATTATTTCTGCTCCAGATACGCAGCCGACTAAAAAATATTATGACTATGCCCATATGGTTAAGTCATTAGTGATGGATCAAGATTATAAAGTGGATGAAAAAGCTAAGTCCGTTACTCTTACAGATTTAGGTGTTAAAAGAATTGAACAAAAATTAGGTGTCTCTAATCTTTATGAAGAAAGTTTTGACACTATTCATCATGTAGAAGCTGCTCTTAAGGCCAAAACTATTTATCATCGCGATAAAGAATATATTGTCCGCGAAAATCAAGTAGTGATTGTGGATGAGCACACTGGTCGTTTAATGTATGGTCGCCGTTATAGTGATGGTTTACATCAGTCAATTGAAGCAAAGGAAGGTGTGCCTATTCAAAAAGAATCACGTACCCTGGCTACAGTTTCTATTCAGAATTATTTTAGACTTTATGCCACCTTATCTGGTATGACTGGTACTGCTGTGACTGAATCAGAAGAGTTTAGAAAAATTTATGACACTGATGTTTTGGCTATTACTACTAATCAGCTAGTGATTCGTCAAGATAAAGCAGATGTGGTTTACAAAACTACGGCTGCTAAATACTCTGCCATTGTCAAAGAAGTGGAAAAAATTAACGAAAATGGTCAACCAGTTTTAGTTGGTACTCGTTCTATCGAACACAATGAATTAGTTTCTAAATTTTTAAAACGTAAAAAAATTAAACATGAAATTTTAAATGCTAAGAATCATGAGCGAGAAGCTTTCATTATTGCTGAGGCTGGTAGTAAAGGTGCCATTACCGTGGCTACTAACATTGCTGGTCGAGGTGTGGATATTGTGCTGGGTGGTGCTAAACCTGAATTAAAAGAATATCGAAAGAAAGTGAGAAGTAAGAAGTCAGAGGTGAAGGGCAGTAAATCTAAATTACCTAAAAAATACTCTCATTTACAACTGCCTCCTTCAATTAATCCAGCTAATTATAAATTGGCTGACTATGATAAGGCTCTTCAGAAATGGCAACAAGCTCATGATGACGTGGTGGAAGCCGGTGGTTTATACATTCTTGGTACAGAGCGTCATGAATCCCGTCGTATCGATAATCAGCTCAGAGGTCGTTCTGGCCGTCAGGGTGATCCAGGTGCTTCTCAATTTTTTGTCGCTTTAGATGATGAAATTATGCGTATTTTTGGTGGTGAACAAATTGCCAAAATGATGGACTTTTTAAAGATTGAAGAAGATCAGCCAATTGAACATAAAATGGTTTCCAAGGCACTTGAATCTGCTCAAGTAAAAGTCGAAGGTTTTTTCTTTGATCAAAGAAAGCGTTTAGTTGAATTTGATGATGTGATGAATAAACATCGTGAAATTATTTACAAACGCCGCCGCCGCTTACTTGAACAATCTAGTTTAGATGCTGTAGAAGAAACGCTTAAATCTCAAATTATGGGTTATATTGAAGATGAAGTTACCAGCAGTGTGGCTGTTCGTGCTCCAGAAAAATTCACTGACGAAGAATATGATGCCATTGTTAAAGAATTTGTCAAAATTATTCCTTTTGATGATGGTTCTCAAAAACAACTTAGAAATCGCATTTCAGAATTTAACAATACAGATGAAATTACAGAAGAATTATTAAAAGTAGTAGAAAAAACTTATGCTTCTCGTGAAGAAGTCTTAGGTATTGAACAAATGAGATTCTTGGAAAAAATGGTTACTCTTTCTACTGTTGATGAACAATGGATGGATCACTTAGACAACATGGCCAATATGAAAGAAGGTATTTGGCTGCGCGGTGATAAACAAACGGTGCTGTCTGAATACAAAAAAGAATCCTTTGAAATGTTTGAAGCTTTAATTGATAACATTGAATCTACCATTGCTAGCAGAATCTTCAGAGTCCATCCAGTGAACCAACCAGTCCGGTCTGTTATTCCAAAAAATATCAAAACGCAGAAAGAAGACATTCACGAAAGCATTGCCAAAGAAGTGGCAGACGCCACTCCTCCATCCGCTGCTAAAACTCCTAAAAAAACCAAAGGTAATATGAGTGATTTAGCTGCTGCTTTAGCTGGTGCTAGAGCTACTGCTAAACCTGATCCAGGTTCTAAAAAAGTGAAGGTAGGCAGAAATGATTCATGTCCATGTGGTAGTGGTAAGAAATATAAGAAGTGTTGTTTGTTGAAAAATTAAATTTCTTATATTAATTGACAAAACGTACGTTTTTCAGTACGATTAATCTGTGTCAAAATCTAAACAACGTAAACAAACTACTTATTCCGCTAGTGAAGCTCGTGCTAATTTTTATAATATTTTAAAAGATGTTAGTTCTGGTTTAGTGACTTATGAGATTACTCATCGAGGCGAACAGCCAGTAGTAATGATCAGTAAAGATGAATTTGAATCTTGGCAAGAAACTTTAGATATTATTAGTCAGCCTACAGAATTGACAGCTATTAGAAAAGCCAAAAAAGAAAAAAAACTAGTTTCTCACAAAGAGGTACTAAAGGAGCTGGGTTTAGATGACTAAGATTTTTTATAAACCTCAAGCTATTAAATCATTAAAAAAATTTCCACAGTCCCAACAAAAAAAGATTTTAAAAAAAATTGAATTATTAAGTGCTAATCCTTTAGTAGGTAAAGCATTCAAAGGTGAGCTAGCTGGTTTGCGATCACTCCGCATTTGGCCTTACCGGATAATATATGAATTTAAAGCTAATCGGATTATAATTTTAATGATTAGCCATCGCCAATCAATATATAAGAATTAACGATGCCAGAGTTACCTGAAGTTGAAACCATTAAACGTCGTTTAAATAGTTTGCTGACCAACAAAGCAATTCACTCAATTAAAGTACTTCGAGATAAAAGTTTCCAAGGTGATTTAAACTTAGTTGAACAATGTAGCATAGTGGCAGTTAAGCGCCGGGCTAAAATTCTCCAATTTGATTTAAATAATGATCACCATTTAATTATCCATCTTAAAATGACTGGCCAATTAATTTTTGTAGATGAAAAACAAAAGGTTGGCGGTGGTCATCCAACTGCAGATTGGGTGACTCAACTTCCTGGTAAACATACCCGCGTTATTTTTACTTTTCAAGATGACAGTAAATTATTTTTTAATGATATGCGGGTGTTTGGTTGGATTCGTTTATTAAAACCACTAGAGCTTGCACAGGAGTATGCTAAGTATGGACCAGATATTGTGGATCCAGCTATTACAGGTGATTATTTATTAGAACAATTTGCCAGGCGTTCTATTCCTATCAAACAAGCGATTATGGACAATAAGATTCTGGCTGGTGTAGGAAATATTTATGCTAGTGAAGCTTTGTATTTAGCAGGCATTCATCCACAGCGACCAGCAAAAAGTTTAACAGAAGAAGAGATTGCTAAGTTGTTCAAAGCAATGAAACAAGTGATTAATAGAGGGATTGAGTTGGGTGGAACCACTTTTGATGGTAAATATGTCAATGTTGATGGCTTGGCTGGTGGTTATCAGAATGAGATGAAAGTTTATGGTATGGAAGGTGCGAAATGCGTGAATTGTGAGGGAACTGTGAAAAGAGTGAAACTCGGTGGTAGAAGTACTTTTTTTTGTGAAAACTGTCAAAAGTAAATTAAATTGTTTCTTTAATAGTTTTATAAATCGCCTCGCTTGTTAATCCATATTTTTCCAACAATTCTTCTGCACTCCCCGACTCTCCAAAACAATCTTGCATGCCAATCATTCTGACTGGCGTTGCTTTGTTAATAGTTGTTCCAGTTTCTTGCACAATTATTTCTGCCACGGCACTACCTAATCCCCCTGTGATTTGATGCTCTTCTGCAGTGACAATTAATTTAGTTTCATTAGCAGCTTTAATAATTACTTTTTTATCAATTGGTTTAATAGTGTGCATATTCACCACCCGTACTGAAATATTTTCCTTTGCTAATTGTTCAGCTGCGACTAAAGCTTTTTGCACCATAATGCCACAAGCAATGATTGTGACATCACTGCCCTCTTTTACAGTATTAGCTTGACCAATTTTAAAATTTGTTTTGGTATTAGTCACATCAGCGACTTTGGTTCTGCCTAGTCTTAAATAACAAGGGCCTTGTTTTTGAGCAATGGCATGAGTCGCTTTACGTGCTTCTTCATTGTCACATGGCACAATTACAGCCATATTTGGTAAAACTCTAACTAAAGCTAGGTCTTCCAATGCTTGGTGGGTAGCCCCATCAGGGCCAGTACTTAGTCCAGTATGGCCTCCAATTAATTTTACATTTAAACTTGAATAACAAATACTAACTCTAATTTGATCCCAAGTTCTGCCAGGATTGAACACAGCATAGCTAGCAGCAAAAGGAATTTTGCCACCCAAAGCTAAACCTGCTGCCACACTAACCATATTTTGTTCAGCTACACCGACTTGAATAAAACGATCAGGATATTTTTCTTCAAATTTTTTCAATCGCAAAGATGTGGTTAAATCTGCACAAAGAGCGACCACATTTGGATTCTCTTTTGCCAGTTCCATCATTGCTTGACCAAAACCTTCACGAGTGCCGGCTGTTGCTTTAGTGTCTAATTGTTTATTTTGTTTCATCGTAGATCTAGTTTTATTTTTGTTTAATTTAACTAATATTTTTCTTAATATCTTTAATTGCTTCTTTGGCTTGTTTTTTATCTGGAGCCATACCATGCCAGTGATAATCTTCGAGCATAAAGTCGACTTGGAATCCTGGTTTGGTGTAAAAAATGACTGCACTCGGTTTATTTTTCACTTCTTTAGCAGTTTTCAATGTTTCAATAATTTGTTTAAAGTTTTCACCATCAGCTTCAAAAACACTGGGAATAAAACTTTTCACTTTAGCTTTAAATGGTGCCATTGGCATAATGTCTTGAGTGTCACCTTCAATTTGGATATAGTTGCGATCAATCAGGATAGTTAAGTTATCTAATTTATATTTGGTTGCCAACATCAATGCTTCCCAAGTTTGACCTTCCTGCATTTCACCGTCACTAATAATACAATAAACGTGGTTATCTCTTTTATCCATTTTAAGAGCCAAAGCTAAACCACAAGCTTGAGATAAACCTTGCCCCAAAGAACCAGAAGTGTTTTCAATGCCCGGCAATGAGTTTAAATGTGCGTGACCTTGTAACCTTGAGTTCAATTGTCGCAGAGTGAGTAATTCTTTTTTTGAGAAATAGCCAACTTGAGCGAGAGTGGCGTACCAAACTGGACAGACATGGCCATTAGACATTAATAGATAATCCCTTTGTCTCCAATTAGGTTTTTTAGGATCGTGTTTAAGAATGTAAAAATATAAACAGGTAAAAATATTAGCAAAACCTAACGCACTAGCTGGGTGACCGCTGCCGGCAGTTTTGAGCATTTCAATGATATTGATCCTAATTTCATCGGCGATTTTTTCTAGCTTTTTTTCATTCAAAGGGATATCTAGAGTGGGTTTCATTACTTATCAGTGTAGCAGAATTAAAATCAAAAGAAAAAGTTTAACTTTATTGTAAAAGTAGTTTTTGCTAACCTGCGACAGGGATGTCTTTTTTAGGGATTCTTACGATTTGTCCATCTATAACTACTGTAACAAATTCATCATCGTTTTTTCCTTCTCCAGGTAATTCAGGAACAGGAGGTATACGTTCAGGAGTTTTCCTTATTTTTGGTTGATCGGGAGGTCTTCTTTGAATATCCGGACTTGGCCCCCTTTTTCTCAATAGAGTTTTTTTTCCATATGTATTAATTATATCACTATGGGCTTTACAAGTTAAGTCAATCTAGAGCATGGATCAATTAATCAAATCATTAAAAAAACTCTTGCCCGAAGGCAGGAGACTTACTTATCTACATTGATTAAATTTAATTTATTGAGCTTTAACCATCATGGCTACTACAACTAAGAAAGCAACAGCCAGTAAGAAAAAGATGATGGAAGTGGTGTTATCCATACAGCTGGTGCATTTAACTGTTTTCTTTGGAGCGGTTTTTTTTGTACTTTTTCTTTTAGTGGTTTTTTTCTTTGCAGGCATGGGCAGTCCTTTGTAATTTTTATTTTAATCTAGATATAAGTATAAGTATAAAGCAGGGTCATTTGCAAGCAGATATATTAGTGTAATATTGTTTTAATACCTTTTTCTAAATCTTTATTCCACTTTACTCCATAAGGTAATAATTTTCTCTTTGGCTTGCCACCATTAGGAATAATCACCATTACTCGATCTGTCCCAGGTTTTGATTTGAGTAATTTAGCTAATTCTTGAAGTTTATTTTTTTCTGTCTTTCTAGGAATAAAAATTTCATGAGCACTATTTTTTTCTTCGTATTTAACTTCTCCTTCTCTTGGGACAGATATTTTTTCGACCACTAAATTAATTTCTTCATCTCTGTAATCTACTTTGGCTTTCAATAAAACGACCTGATCTTCTTGTAATTTATCTTTATATTGAGCATAAGTACGTGGGAAAACCACAAAACGAGCTGTCCCGCTTTCATCTTCTAAATTTCCAAAACACATTTCTTTATTATGTTTTTTAGTATGCACCACTTTTAGTCTATTAATCGCTCCGCCAAATAAAAATGTTTGATCTTTATGAATAATTGGATCAAGGTCTTTGACGTTTTTATTGGATCTTTTTGTCACAATTTTGAGCGCATCGGCTAAAGGGTGATCTGTCAGATACATACCTAACAATTCTTTTTCAAAAGATAATAGTTCTTGTTTAGGATATTCTTTTAATTGAGTAAAAGTATCTTCAACTTTGCCGGCCTCTTTAACTACTCCAGCAAATAAGTTATCTTGACCATCAACTTCTGACTGGAAAGCAGCCGCTGTTTGACGAATCTGTCCTAAATTTTCCAACATGCTAGAACGAGTACCAAAACTATCCATCGCACCAACTTTAATTAAAGATTCCAATACTTTTTTATTCACTTTCCTACCCTCAGTTTCTTGAATAAATTGGGTAAAGGAGTTGAATTCTTTAACTCGATCTCTAGTTTTTAAAATATTTTCAATAGCTGCGGCTCCAACATTTTTAATAGCACTAAAGCTAAAGCGAATGGCTTTATTTTGAAAAGAGTTTTTATTTTTTTCAATGGAAAAATCCAAACCAGATTTATTAATGTCCGGAGCTAAAACCTTGATGCCAATTTGTTTACTATCTTCAATGGCAATGGAAATTTTTTCATCTCTGTTCATAGAATGAGAGTTGGCTTCCACACTCATTAAAGCAGCCATGTATTCCACAGGGTAATTAGCTTTCAAATATGCAGTTTGATAAGCAATCATCGCATAGCTAGCAGCATGAGCCTTATTAAATCCGTAATTAGCAAAAGCTTCAATAAAACCCCATACTTTTTCTGCTACTTCCTTGGTGTATTTTTTTTCAATTGCTTGTCTAATAAAACGCTTTTTATTTTCATCTAAAAGTTTCTTTTTCTTTTTACCAATTGCTCTACGCAGCATATCAGCTTCACCCAAAGTATAACCAGCCATCACATTGGCAATCTGCAAAATCTGCTCTTGGTACACCATGATGCCATAAGTTTCTTCCAAAATTGGCTTTAAGGATTCGTGTGGATAAACTACTTTATCTGGAGCATGTTTACCTTCTATAAAGCGAGGAATAAGATCCATAGGACCAGGTCTATATAAAGCGACCATAGCTGTAATATCTGAGAATTGGTTAGGTTTAAGTGAGCGAGCAACTCTTCTCATTCCAGCGGATTCAAGTTGGAAAACACCGGTGTTTTCTCCCTTAGAAATCATGGCGTAAGTTTTTTTATCATCCAAAGGAATTTCATCAATTTTAAGATCTTTTTTCTTATATTTTTTAATTAATCGGACTGCAGCTTGAATGGTAGATAAGTTACGTAAGCCTAAAAAGTCAAATTTAAGTAAACCAATGGCATCATCATCAATGTTACAATCCAGAGCATACATGTCGTATTGGGTGACACTTTTACCACTTTTAGTATCTAACTGGATTGGGGTGTAATTAGGGAGAGGTTTGTCAGTAATAATCACAGCTGCAGCATGGACACTATTATGGCGGAAAGTGCCTTCAACTTTACTAGCTAAATCAATTAAATGTTTAAATTTTTTCTGTTTATAATATTCACCAAGTTCTGGAACAATTTCTACAGCTTTCATTAAGTTGATTTTTTTACCAGGCTCATTAGGGATTAACTTGGCAATTTTATCGGGCTCTTCATAAGGCATCCCTAAGACTCTGCCAATATCGCGAATAGAAACTCGGGCTTCCATTTTTCCAAAAGTAATTACGTTTGCAACGGTATCTTTGCCATATTTATCTGCTGCGTAAGCAATCACTTCTTCTCTGCGATCATCAGCAAAATCAATATCGATATCTGGGGGAGTTGGTCTTTGTGGATTGAGAAATCTTTCAAAAGGTAAACCATGAAATAAAGGATCAATAGTGGTGATATCTAAACCATAAGACACAATAGAGCCAGCTGCACTACCTCTTCCTGGTCCAACCCCAATGCCATTATCTTTAGCCCATTTCACAAAATCTTGAGTAATTAAAAAGTAAGTACCATAGCCTTTACCATTAATAATGCCCAATTCATAATCCATTCTTTCTTCGATTTCTTTGCTTATTTTGCCAAATTTTTTCTTTAGACCAGTTACAGTCATTTCTCTTAAAAATTCTTTTTCAGTTTTACCTTTTGGAATTGTGAATTTAGGAAAAATTAATTGGCCAGTCGGGATAGTTACATTACATTGTTCTGCGATTTTAACTGTGTTTTTAATTGCTTCTGGATAATCCGCGAATAATTCAGCCATTTCGCTGGCAGACTTAAAAAAGAAGTCCGGATTGTCTATCATTTTCATTCTTTTTGTATCTGAAATTAGTTTTCTAGTTTGGACACAAATTAAAGCATCTTGAGCTTCTGCATCATTTTCTTCTAAGTAGTGAACATCATTAGTAGCCACTAAAGGTAAATCTAATTTGCGGGCAATTTTAACTAGTTGTTTATTAACTGCTTTTTCTTCTTTAATAGTAGGATGATTTTGCAGTTCAATATAGAATCGATCTTTAAAAACTTTTTTATAAAACTCAAAATGTTTAATTGCCTCGTCTTCTTTTTTATCTCGCAGTAATTTACTGGTTAAGCTGCTTAAACAACCAGAAAGAACAATAAGACCTTCATTGTATTTTTCTAAAATTTCCTGATCGATACGAGGTTTATAAGAAAAACCCTCAGTGTGGGCAAATGAAACTAAATGCATTAAGTTTTGATAACCTTTAAAGTTTTTAGCTAATAAAACTAAATGAGATTGATCTTGTCCCATTTTGGTTTGTTTATCAAAGCGTGAATTTTTGGCTAAATAAACCTCACAACCAATAATTGGTTTAATCCCCTTTTTTCTGAGTTTATTGTAAAAAGGAATAGCCCCATACATATTTCCGTGATCAGTAATAGCCACAGCTTTTTGTTTATAATCTAAAACTTTATCAGCTAGTTTTTCAACTTTACATAAACCATCAAGCATGGAGTATTGAGTGTGGACGTGAAGATGAACAAAATCAGGCATAACTTAAATTGAATTAATTTATTCTACTATACTATGAATTTAAGAGTTAATCATTTGAAAAAATTAAATTAACGCAGCAGCTTTAACATTTTCTTGTTTTTGATCTGCTAGTTCTAAAAGCATAGCAAACTGATGATCAGATTCATTGACAACAGCATGAGGTAGATGAGGAGGAATTCTAAACAGATAAAGTTTATTTTCTGGGTTCATTGGATTGCTGTGAGTGTGACCGTCTTTATCTTGCCAAACTAATTTTAAACTAGCTCCAATGCCTAAGAATATTTCTGTTCTTGGATGAATGTGATTGCCACCACTTTGTTTGGGTGGAAAATAAATAATTGATTTCTCTTTAACTTTAAAGTCTTTGGGAAGAGGAAGTTGTTCAGTATCTAATGACCACAAACCAGAATCATCCTTTTTATATGTAGGAAAAATTTCAATCCAGCTAGGTTTCATAAATAGAGTCTCAAAATATTTAACTTAATATTTTAACAATTGTATTTCTGACTAACTGAGGATCAACTTTTTTCTTTAACTCTCTCATCACTTGCCCTATTAAAAATCCCACAATTTGTACTTTGCCATCTTTATATTTTATTACAGCGTCTGGGTTAGTTGCTAAAATTTTTTTGATTGCAGCTTCCAATTCACCCTCATCAATGTCATCAGTTTGAGTAGCTTGTTTAAATTTAGTTACTACTGTTTTGGCATCGTCACCTAAATCAAATTTGAATTTTTTATTAACAATCGCTTTGGCTAATTCATTAGCGTTAACTTTTTGTTTTTCACATTCTGTCCAAACATCATCTAATTTTTCTGCACGTTTTCTTTTACTAGCTAAAGGCAAAGCAAAACGCAGTTCAATTTTATATTTTTTTTCCCAACGAGCTGTTTTAGCTTCTGGTAACTCAGGTAAACTATTTTTAATATTTTCAATTTGTTCTTTAGTGAATTGAATTGGTGGTAAATCTGGATCTGGGAAGTAGCGATAATCTTCCGCTTCCTCTTTACTACGCTGAGAAAAAGTAACACTATTTTTTGCATCCCAACCGCGAGTTTCTTGTGCAGGAATTTCACCTTTATTTAGAATTTTAGCTTGTCGTTCTGTTTCAAATTTAATGGCCTGTTCTACAAACCTAAAAGAATTAATATTTTTAACCTCTACTTTATAGTTTGGCAAACTTTTTTCATCTTCACTCCTCAAAGATATATTAGCTTCTAATCTCATCTCACCTTGTTCCATATCACAATTACCAATATCTAAATAACGAATAATATCTCTTAGTTTTTTAGAATATTCTTTGGCTTGAGCTGCAGATTTAATATCTGGTTCAGTCACAATTTCAATTAACGGCACACTGCTTCGATTAAAATCAATTAAAGATACTTTTTTACCATCTATAGTTTTATGCAGCAGTTTTCCTGTATCTTCTTCTAAGTGAATTCTAGTAATGCCAATTTTTCCTTCACTGGTTTCAATTTCACCGTCATAACAAAAAGGGATGTCATACTGACTAATCTGATAGCCTTTTGCTAAATCTGCATAAAAATAATTTTTGCGGTCAAATTTAGAAAATAAATTAATTTTACAATTGAGAGCTAAGCCTAATTTAATAGTCCATTCAATTGCTTTTTTGTTAGCTACTGGTAATGCTCCAGGCATACCTAAACAAACGGGACAAGTATAAATATTTGGCTTGTCAGCACCAAATGGATCATTCTTACAGCCACAGAACATTTTTGACTTAGTCTTAAGTTCTGCGTGTGTTTCTAAACCAATAACCGGTGTATATTGTTTGTTCATATTAATATTGTTTAATGTTTTCGTTAACGTCAGAGACGTAAATTTTTAAATCTTTTTGTTCAGTTTTCAAATATAGTTCTATATCTCGCTTAATCCCAACAGTTTCAATTAATTTTAAAGCTTCTTCTGGGTTAACCCATCTATATTCACTATGTTCTCTACTTAATTTAATTTTAGTTGTGTTAGTTTCACATAAAAATGTAAAACCATAAATTTCGTTATCTGCTGTTTTTTCTTGACCACGATGAATGTGCCAAACTCTCATTAATTTGTTAATTTTTAAATCTGTAATACCAGTCTCTTCAATCACTTCTCTTTTTAGACCTTCTTCTAATTCTTCAAATTGATCGATTCTGCCATACATTAATTCCCATTTATTTTTCAAGTGATCAGTATCTTCTCTTTTTAAAACCAAAACTTTATTTGTGTTACTGTGTTTAATAATGGCTCCAGCAGCAACCATAAAGCTGCCAATGTGAGCATTTTTTTTAGCCATTTTTTCTCCATTCATTCCAATCAGTTGCTTTTTCATAAGCATCAGCTACTTTAATCATTAAATCTTCACGGAACATTGGAGCCACAATATTCATTCCCAAAAATAAATTAGTTCTTGGATCACGATAACATGGCACATTGATACCTGGTAAACCGCTAATAGAACTTGGTTCTAACAAAATATCTTCTAACTCACCAAACATAGCTTCACCTTCAGTTGCTCCAATTTTTTTGGCAAAACCTGGCGAAGTTGGAGAAATTAAGACATCGTATTTCTTAAATAGTTTTTCAAAATCTTGAATATATAAAGTTCTAATTTTCTGAGCTAAATTGTAATATTGATCTGCATAACCTTTGCTTAAAGTGTAAGTGCCTAGCATGATTCTTCTTTTTGCCTCATCCCCAAAATTACTTCTATCATTAGCATAACGGATGCCGTCGAAACGTGCTAAGTTGCTGCTTACTTCAGCACGCTGAACTACTGTATAAACACCAACCGCATGACTTGGATCAAAGGCTTTGGCATATTCAACTTTAGCACCTAATTCTTCTAAAACTTTTAATTCTTTTTCAAAAGTAGCTTTAATTTTTTCTAAACCAGCAATATCTAAATATAAAACACCAATTTTTAAATCTTTAATATCTTTATTTAAGTATTGCGTATAATCTATGATTTTTTTCTTTGAGCTAGTACCATCATAAGGATCATGACCAGCAATTTGATTAAGTAAAATAGTAGCATCTTCCACTGTTTTAGCCATTGGTCCTGGAGAATCTGTTGAAGAAGCCATGGCTACCACACCAAACCTGCTAACACGACCATAAGTTGGTTTTAAACCTACAATTCCGCACCATGCAGATGGCTGACGAATTGAACCAGCGGTCTCACTGCCAATGGCAGCAATACACATATTACTAGCTACAGCAGCAGCACTGCCGCCAGATGATCCACCTGGTAAATGTTCTGTATTTCTAGGGTTAAGAGTTCTGCCAAAAGCACTAGTTTCTGTACTAGAACCATGAGCCCAAGCATCTAAGTTGGTTTTACCCATGATCACGCCACCAGCTGTTTGTAATTTTTTGGTAACAGTAGATTCATAAACTGGTTTAAAGTTTTCTAAAACTTTAGAAGAAGCAGTAGTAGTGAAATCTTTGGTACAAAAATTATCTTTGACTGCGATTGGCAAACCAGCTAAAGTTTTGGCTGCTTGTTTACTGGCTTTTTCAGCAGCGTTTTTATTTACAGTTAGATAAACATTTAATTTTTCATTATTTTTTTCAATAGCCGTAGAAATGTCTTTGTAAATATCTTGTAAAGAAATTTCTTTGTTTTTAAGTTTATCTAAAGCTTGTTTTAAAGTTAATTTGTTGAGCATGTTTTTTATTCTTTATCAATAATTCTTGGTACTACAAAAAATCCATTATGAATTTTTTTAGCATTAGCTAAAGCATCTTCTTGACTAAACATTCTATCCTCATCTACTTCATCTTCTCTTAAGATATTAGTTAAACCTGTGACCTGATGGGTTGGTTCAACATCTTTAACATCAAGGCTTTGTAATTTATCGATCACTTCTAAAGTTTCTTCAAAAGCTGTAGCTAAAGACTGCGATTCGGTATCACTAATCGGAATATTGGCTAAAGTTGAAATATGTTTGACTTGTTGTTTGGTAACTTTTGTTTTCATAAGATAGGCTTATTATAGTCGTTAATTCTAGTTTTTTGGCAATAAAAATTACTAGCAAATATCAAATGAGAAACTACATGCTTCTTAACGTTTGAATGCGTTCATTAACCGGTGGGTGAGTATTAAACATTTTAGCAAACCAACCAATCGCGCTGTGAGTGTTTTTTAATGGATTAGCAATGTAAAGGTGAGCGGTGGCTTTATTAGCTGCTTCCAAGGGTTCTTTGTCTTTACTAATTTTTTCTAAAGCACTGGCTAGGCCATTTGGATTTTTGGTCATACCTATCCCACTAGCGTCAGCTAAAAATTCACGGTTTCTTGAAATGGCTAGTTGAATTAATTGAGCAATTAATGGTGAAAGTAAGGCTAAAACAATGGCTACAATAAATATGATTGCTTGGAGTTGACCACCACTAGAATCTTTACTCTTTTTTTTGGATCTGCCCAGGAAGGTCATGCGCAGCATCCAGTCAGAAAGGAGAGCAACCAGACCAACTAAAATAGTGACGATAGACATCAGGCGAATGTCATAGTTTTGGATATGAGAGAGTTCGTGAGCGACCACTCCTTCAAGTTCAGCTCTGTCTAGCCTATCAAGCAAACCAGTAGTCGCACAAATCACAGCATGTTCTGGATCACGGCCAGTGGCAAAGGCATTCATGGCTGTGTCTTCGATTACATATAGCTTGGGTTTTGGCATGCGTTGACCAATACAAATATTTTCTGTGACTGTATAAAAATTAAAATGCTTTTCACGGGTCGCTTCCTTGGCGCTAGATAAAGTTAAAATAATTTTGTCACTAAAATAATAGCTGCTAAAAGAAATGATTCCTGCAAAAATTAAGGCAATACCTACAATGTCTAAGCCATAGCCTGAACTATAGGCAAATATGTAAGTCGTGAAAACGATGAAAGCAATAAAAAATAAAATAATGAAAAACGACTTGCGTTTGTTAGCAGAGATCAATTCGTAATGAGTCATGATAAATTATTTTTCTAAATCTACTTTAACATCTTTCATCTCGTCTTTACTGACAGTGACATGGCTGCCAGTCATAGGAGTTTCTAAGCCTTTTTCTTCTTTAAAACCAAACATATTAGCAATTAAATTAGATGGGAAAGTGACTAGTTTTACATTATATTTCTGACTGAGATCAATGACACTTCTACGAGCATAGCTGAGTTTGTCGGCAGTATCAGTCAGTTCATTCATAAATTTAGTGACAGTTTTATCACTCTTTAATTGAGGATTACTTTCAACAGTGACATTAATTTGATGAGCGAGGCTTTGAACTTTTTCAATGGCTTTATCAATATCTTCGGCTTTGTGTGATTTGCCAGCTTGAGCGACAGATTTTCTAGCATCAGTCAGCATTTTGAAAATTCCTTTTTCATGTTTGAGATAACCTTTAACAGATGTTTCTAGATTAGGAATTAAAGAAGCTTGTCTTTTTAATTGATTACCAATTTCTTGAATACTAGCCTTGATTTGAGTCTTTAGTCTTTGCAGAGAGTTATAAACTCCAACTACAAAACCGGCTAAAATAATAAGCGGGATTAAAATGATTCCAATTGCTGGCATATAGGCTCCTTTTTAGATTTAATAGAGATAACTATAGTATATAAAGTTCCAGCAACTAAGCAAGCAGTGGAGATGAGTGTGAGAAAGTAAGGTGAGTGTTAGTCAATGTGCAAATTAGTTTTCATAGTTTTCATTATTTTCATACCAGTTTTCATTGAGCCTATATTTTAGAAATTCAAGTTTGGTTTAGAAATTTGGCTTGGCAAAGTTCTCAATAAAAGTTATAATAGCAAGTCGTAGTTAACAATGGGCCCGTGGTGTAGCGGTTAACATGCTTCCCTGTCACGGAAGAGATCGCCGGTTCGAATCCGGTCGGGCTCGCAAATTTTAAGAGGTCTAATATACAGAACCATCGTAAATTAAAGAAAACGTTTTTTTATTTTTTACTTTAGGAAGTTTGTTCCAAATTTTTTTCATTAAAAAGTCGGTATCATGTTTTAATTTTAGCTTTAGCTGTTGTTTCGTAATTGGTATGGGGGTTAAAAATATTACTCTACTCTTTTTGATAAATAATTCTGTATAAAAGTTTTTTTCAAGATTGCCGCTAAAGTCTCCCATCATTAGTAGTGTGGCAGCATGCTTGTTATTAATTTTGGGAAAATAAGGTTTTTTATCTTTATTTTCTAAACTATGACTATAGCCAATCCAAGTATTTTGGTCATGAGGATATCTAGCAATGCTCTTCAAGTAATTAACTAATGATTTTTTGTGTTTTTGATAAAGTTTTTCTTCAATGGTCCAAATTACCTCAATAAAATGAGGCAATTGAGAGTGTGGAACAGGCATTTTTTTACTACTAACTCCAGCAGTTACCAACAGCCTAAAGGGGCGTTTTTTAGTGGGTGGAAAAGAAAAAATGTCAATATGAGGATCAAGCATTACTATTTCATGCCAAATAAAGTCAGCTTTACCAATATATTTTTCATAATGATTCTCAATGGTTTTAGGGTAATGAGTAACGGTTTTAAGACTCACTTTATTATTTTTATTTTGTTTTTTAAAAAAATTAAAGGCTTTTTTAATTAAATTGGAAGTAGTCATAAGATTATTTTATCATCAGCTCAAAATTAGCTCAAAGCAATTATTCGAAAGTTTTTCATAGAGAATACATATTTGTTCTACAAACATTGAGGTAATAATTAGGCATAACCAGGAGCTACTAAGATTTCCTCTGGCGTGAACCAATTCCCCATCACATCTAAAATTTTCTCAAGTGAAGATAAGATTTGTTCCACGTAATTCCGTTTTAGCTCGCAGAGGTAAATATAGATTGATATATAGGCATATATTTAATATTAAATATCTATTAAATTTTCTTCGGTTTTATTTTTTTGTGCATTAATTCCAGCTAAATGCCCTGGTAATACGTTTTCTGGTAGTTTATCTAAGTCAAACCATTGCCAAGATTCACATTTATCTGGTTCAAGCAATTCTAATTTATTTGTCCACTCTTGACATACAAATATAAAATGTACAAAGTCATGATCTTCATCTTCTTGCCATTCTTTAACTACACATAAGTAGCTAATCTTTTTACTATCTAAGTTTGTCTCTTCTTTTAATTCCCTTACTGCACATAACACTAATTTCTCTTTTTTTTCTAATCTACCTCCAGGTAAACCAAAGAAACCCTGTTTAAAAGAATTTTTTCTTTTACCGAGTAAGATTTTGTTTTCTTCATTAATGACAATAATAGCTGTTCCGATTTGTTGCTTATTCATAGTTAGGTATATCTTATCATTTTAGAAACAGTGTTCTACAAACATTGAGGTAATAATTAAGCACAAACTGGAGCAAATCCAATTTCTTCTGGCGTAAACCAATTTCCCATCACATTTAAGATTTTCTCAAGTGAAGTTGCTATTTGTTCCACGTAATTCCGCTCTAGCTCGCAAACGTAAAAAAAGATCCATAAATGGGTCTTTTTTTTGTATTATAAATATTTATTAGTTAGAAAAAATAATTGTATTTTTTTAATGAAAAGTTGTTGATGACAGCAAGCCGTTTTTTCGCCATATAGCCGGTTAGCGTAATTCTTGGCTGAGCCGATGATTCGACTCAACCCGCAAAGAATTTTGGTTTTCGATGATAACCTGGAACATCATCCCCCCAGTAATTAGGCCATCGAGGTTTGGGATGTCCATCTATTATTTCATCATAGGTTGGTAGTTCTTCAAATAACATACCAAATAACTGTTGTTGTATGCTCGCATTTGTAGTATCTATCAGTAATTCTTCTAAATGTTCCATGAAATAGCGTGCATACCCAGGAAATGCTATTTAGGCCAACCTTTAAATCCTGTCATTTTGCAAGAATGACATCCTGGTTTATTGGGACCACTGAGCCAACCACTTCCTTTGCAATGAGAACAAGTCTCAATACCATTTACTTGAGTTGAACGAAAAACAATTCTGCAACGATAAGGCCCATCTTGCCAATGCTTGACTGCTTGAACTACATACACACGACCTTTTTCTGCTTTTACGCTTACATCTGCAATCTGTCGAAACTCGGCGAGAGTTACTTGTTGTTTTTTTAATAACTGTGTCAGTTTAGGCGATGGATCTTTGAAATCCTTTGAATCAGTTCTCCTTGGATTAAAAGTAATGTTTCTTGGTGAAATTCTTCTTTCTTTTCTTCTTGAAGTTTCGTCTTCTTTTCTTCCTGACATAATTTACTCTTCCTTATATATTTGATATGTAGTATATCATAATTAACAAATTTTCGTTTTTTTCGGTATTGAAAGTTTTGCTAAGTAATCATTGGGAATAAGCCCTAAATAAGCATTTTGCCAGGTCTCTATTTGAATTTTAGCTATGGCTTCTGCGTCTGCCGCAGTAGCTTCTCGGATAGATAATTTCATATGATGCTCAATTATAGCGAAAGTTATGCTTGTTCTACAAACATTGGGGGTAATATTAAGCATAAACAGGAACTAGGTTAATTTCCTCTGGTGTAAACCAATTACCCATTGCATTTAAAATCTTCTCAAGTGAGGCTGTAATTTGTTCCACCCAATTCCGCTTTAGCTCGCAAATACAATTTAAATTGATATATCAATTATTTCTATCTATTTTTTCACTTAAAACTTTAACTAATTTGCTATCTTTCCACTGGCTATTGTTATACATAATACCTGGCTTGTCATTTAGAACATGATCAAAATAATATTTTAATGGTGGTAAAACATTGCCCATTTTCAACAATTCGTTAATATCAATCCAAGCAGCATGACCTTCTCTTGTTTCTTGAATGATCTTTTGACCTTCTTTGATTTGAGCTAGAAAAATAAAAACAATATACAATTCTTTTCTATCTGTGTGATGATGCATAGCTACTGCTTTAAGTTTAACGTCATCTGTGGTTAAGGTAACTCCAGTTTCTTCTTTTATTTCACGGATGGAACAAGTTAAAGGATCTTCATCTGCATCAACATGGCCACCTGGTGCAGCCCAAAAGCCAGGGAATTTTTTTTTATTTTCACTCCTTTTAAACATAAGCACTTTATTTTGATGAACAATTAGAGTATCTGTGGTGATGATGGGTTGGGCTAGTTCATGAAGACGTTTTTGAGTTGTCATAGTAATTTATTTTATCATTAGTTCTTATTTATGTTCTACAAACATTGAGGTAATAACTAAGCATAAACAGGAGCTTGGTTAATTTCTTTAGGTGTAAACCACTTCTCCATCACATTCATTATTCTCTCAAGTGAAATTGTTTGCAGTTATTTTGTTTCTTCGGCTTTTGCTAAAAGATTTCCAAATTGACTAAGTTGATATGTTATAAGTGCTAATAGAAAATCATTTGTAGGAAATTGAAACTTTTTTGTATCCCATTCTGTTTCTTCAATATGTATACCTGCTGCAATTAGAGCATTCCTTATTGTGACGAGGTTCTGCCTCTTCCAATCAGGTGGTATACCTGTAATTAATTGATCACTCACTCTATCTTTTAACCTTCTCCAATCATTAGGAGTCATTGTTTCAATAGTCTTTGACATAATAAATTTTATTATATTAGAAAATATCATATTTTTTAAGCAACAGTTTTATTTCCTATATTCGATTTTGAGCGCACTAATAAAATAACTTTTTATTTATTTATTGTTACTCTTTTTTAGCTATTGTTTAAATTGATACTGTTATGTATTATTTAATTAGCCTTTGTTCCATTTTGTATTTCAAAGTAATAGTTAGTTAAATGACTAAAGAAAAAATTAAACATCTCCTTAAAGAAATCGAACGTAAAAGCAATAGTTTTTCTATTGGCGCTATAGTTGGTATTTTAAGCATGACAATAATATTTATGCTTGCTTCCTCTTTGATGAAAGGTAAATGGTGCAGTGTTTTAAAATGTCAACCTAGATTTCAAGTTTCTACTCAATCAGCTATGATGAAAATTGAGTCTACTGATCAAGTTATTGAAGAAGCAGAACCAACGATTATTTCTGATAAACTAAAAATTGTCCCAGTTGATGCAGACGGTATTTACACTATCCAAGAAGGTGACTGTTTATGGAATATTGCTCAAGAAAAACTAGGAGATGCTACTCGCTGGGTTGAGATTTACGAACTTAACAAAGATGTTATTGGTAGTAATCCAAATTTAATTCACCCCAATGTGATATTGCAACTTCCCGGGAGTTGATCTCCTTAATCTTCATTTTACCCCAGGGTACCCTCTCTCGCTTCGCGATTCACCTTGTATTTTACAATGATATAAAATATGGCTATGAACAAAAATTTAATTAAAGCTGGTTATGATAGTGTGGCTGCTGGGTATTTACGCGATAGAAATTCCCTGCGAACTGGCAAGTATTTAAATAAATTTATTCAATTGTTGCCTGCTCAATCACATATTTTAGATCTTGGCTGTGGGGCTGGTATTCCCATCGCTTTTACACTAATAAAAAAAGGTCATTTAGTTTCTGGCATTGATATTTCAGACAGGCAAATTGCTTTAGCTAGAAAAAATTGTCCAAGAGGTGATTTCCAAGTGAAAGATATATCTACTTTAAAAGCTAAAGAATATAACGTTGATGCGGTGGTTTCTTTTTACACTATTTTCCATTTACCTCGTACCCAGCATTTAGATTTACTGAAGAAAATTAATTCTTTTTTACCTAAAGGTGGTTTAATAATGATTACCATGGGAGATTGTGATTTTGAAGGTATTCATGATTTCTATGGGGTGAAGATGTGGTCTAGCCAATATGGTCCAAAGAAGAATCGAGAAATGCTTGAACAAGCTGGTTTTGAGATTTTACTAGATGAAATTGATAGAAGTGCGAAAGAAAAGCATCAAATATTGATGGCAAGAAAAAAATAATGTGTATGACTAAGTAGATAAACTAATTTATAATTAATACGAAGCATTATATGTTTTTAGTATTTTTAATAAACATGCGGTGGTAGCTCAGTTGGTAGAGCGTCTGCTTCCCAAGCAGAAGGCCATGGGTTCAAGCCCCATCCACCGCTCAAAAAGATTATTTTCCACTTTTTAAATTTATTTTTCCCTATTTTGTTTTTTAGCCCTTTTTTTCTTTTTTTCTTTATTGTTCTACTGTTACAATACACCTATGCCAAGATAGCTCAGCTGGCTAGAGCAACGGTATCGTAAACCGTAGGTCATGGGTTCGATTCCCATTCTTGGCTCAAAAAATGACAAACATGAAAAGAGTAACTGTTAGCTCAAGTCTTAAATATAAAGAAATAATAAAAAAAGCAATTTCTGATATTGAAAAAACTGGTGTGATGGCTTTGTTCCCTAATCTCGATACTGGTTTCAAAAAAGAAGATATAGATTTAGAGTTTATGAAAAAGCTTGAGGCTGAGCATTTTGAAGCAATTGATAGTAGCGAAGGATTATATGTAATTTGTCCTGATGGATATGTAGGAACTTTGGTTTCAGTGGAAATAGGTTATGCTTATGCCCAGGCTAAACCTATAATTTTTTCTGAAATTCCAGAAGACTTAGGTTTTCAGGCTATTGCAACAACATATATTTCTTTGAAAGAAATAAACAAGCTTAAAGATGCAATTTAACTGAATTTTGTTTACAATATAAAGATACTTATGCCAATAGAAAGTAAGTATTATTCACCTATGCCAAAGAAAAAAAAGAGTACAAAATCTACTGAAAGTAAAAAAGTTAGTTCTCGTTTAGCTCAAAAAGAGCAAAAAAAACTTACTCAACAAACTTTGATTACAGTGGTAATTACTGTGGCTATTCTAGGTTTGTTTGTTTTTGTGATTATGCCCGGTGCTATTAGATTGTTTTTCAGATTAATTGATCAGGGTGCTAATTTCGATCCAGGTGATAATGTCCCTCCACAAGTACCGGTTCTAAATGCTCCAGTCTCTGCTACTCATAGCGCCAGCCTTAAACTAACAGGCTTTGGCGAAGCTAAAAGCGATGTGGTTTTTGTGCTAAATGCTGAAGAGATTGATCGAGTACAGATTAATGATGAAGGTCAGTTTGAGTATGAGCTGGATTTAGATGAAGGAGAGAATGCCTTATCTTTGTATAGTATTGATGGTTCTAGCAATGAATCTAATACCACTAAAACATACCAAATTTTAATGGATAATGAGGCTCCAACTATTGAAATTGAAGGCCCAGAAGATGGTGCTCAAATTGAACTTAAGAAAAATCAACAGTTAACTATTAAAGGTATAACTGAAGCTAAAGCTAAGGTTTACGTTAATGGCAGAATTTCTTATGCAGATAATGAGGGTAATTTTAAATCTAGCCTGTTATTAAACGAAGGTGAGAATAAATTGGAAATTAGAGCAGAAGATAAAGCTGGCAATAGCACTCAGATGGAATTAACTGTTCACTTTAAGTTTTAGCAATTATTCCTTGTTGATACTTACAATTCCTCCGATCAACATTAGCAAAACAAATGCTTGTAATAAAGTGTTATTAAACATGCTGTGAGCTAAGATAGCTATCAATGAAGTAAAAATATAAAAATCTTTTTTGATTAACTCTCTACTCCACTTCCATAAAATTAAAAAGAAAATTCCGGTTCCTATCAATCCAGTATAAGCAATTAACATCACGATTAAGTTATCTGCTAGGTAAGCATGGTCTGGAATATTAAGTCTAGCATTTAAAGAATCAGGACTTTCTTTTTGTATTTGTTTAGTAAACACTCCTTGGCCAATGATCCATTGGTATGGTTTTAAAGATTTTAAAATACGCTCATTAGTTGAAAAGCGAGCATTAATTGAAGTTGTGCGTTCTAATTTTACTCCTTCACCTGTGGGCCGTGGTAAAAATGGAATTAAGCTTAAGAAAAGAATTAAATAAATTAGATATTTTTTAATTTGTACCCAAGGGCGCAATTCACCTTCTTTACCTTGTTTTTTTTGTTTCAAAAATTTCCCAACTAATAGCATAACGGCAACTATAAAAGCCAAATAGCTAGCACGGGAATAAGTGAGTAACAGTCCACAGATAATTAATAGATCAGTTGAATATTTTAAAAATTTGCTTTGTTTGCTTTTAATATTTTTAAAGATAGTCAAACTTTGCCAATATAAAAAAGTTAACACTAAAATAATGCCCGTAAAGTTAGGATCAAATTGAGTGCTAATTAGACGATAGTAGTGATCATCCCAACCAGCAATTTTTAAAAAGCGAGTATCTGGTAAAAGAATATATTGAAGAAAGCCAAAGTATAAGGTGGCCAAACCAAAGTAGATAAAAGCTAAACGAATAAATGAGAATGTTGAATTTTGAATTCTTAATTTTAAATTGTTTTTATTTAAATGAAGATTAACACCAAAAAAAATATAAAGTGCGATTCTAAGAATATATAAAAAAGGTTTAATTTGCAAACCATTTAAAATGAAATTAATAACTAAACCAATTGTACTCCACAGTAAGAAAAATAAGGTTAGTTTTGAAATTTGTTGAGATTTTTTTAAGCTGATTTTTTCTTTTAAAAATGTGCTTAATTTTTTCCAGAAGTTTTTAAAGATCAAGGCATGGAGTAGCCAAAGCACAATGAAAATATCATGTAAATAAAAAGCCACATCATTAGCTAATTCAATTCGTTGTAATTGACCTAAAGACAAAAGACAGCAAAATAAAATTAATAATTTAGTCATACACAGTATCTTTCATACCAACTAAATATATTCTAACAATTAATGAATGTAAACTCATCATGGTGGCATAAACTAAACCTCGCCAACCGTCTAGGAAACCTAGTTTTACAAAATAGTTAACTATAAATTTACCAGTTGGATAAAATAGCAATTCTTTAATAATTTCAGATTTACTAACCTTAATTTTACTCCTATATTTTGCTTCTAAATAGGCATAAGTGCAAATTGAATCAAAAAATTCATTAATTGATCGATGAGCAAAATGTTTGATAGTTATATTGCTTTGTTTTACTGTGCCGTTAATTTTAGCCACTTCATGAACAGTGCGTTTAAATTTAATTTTGTACCCCAGGGTACCCTCTCTTGCTTCGCAATTCACCTCGTCTTTTTTAGCTAATCTAATAATTTGCTGATTTTTTACCTCTCCCCAATTTAATTTTTGACCATGAAAATAATCGACTCTTTTTAAATAAAAAGCGTCAGCCTCATTTTGACTTATTAGCTGTTCAATTTTTTCAGCCTCGTCTTTTTCTATAATTTCATCACTATCTAGAAATAATATCCATTGATTTTGAGCATGTTTTAAAGTTTGATTACGTTCTTTAGCAAAATCATTAATAATTGCTTGATCTTTTTTTATGACTTTAAACTTGTATTTTTTTTCTAATGCTGGCCAATCGTTATTACTTTGATAATCAAAAATTAAAACTTCACCAGCAAACTGGGTAGATTTCAAACATCTAATAAAACGTTGATCGTTTCTATTAGTCAGAATAATAATAGTTAAATTGAGTTTATACCCCAGGCTGGCCTCTCTCGCTTCGCGATTCACCTTCTTCACCTTGTTGTTTTTTGTAATAGACATCTCTGTTTGTAAATTCTATTTTTTGATAATTTTTAAATTTTTCTGGCCAAGCTCTTTCTACATTTTTTTCTTCAATATAAAATTTTTGTCCATATAAAGTATTTTCTTTTAACCCTTGTTCTTTAACTATCAAACGATAGTTATCTAAGTATGAATCAAATGATGCCTCTTCGTTGAGGCTGGCAAGTTGGAAGATGCTAAGACTCAGATTAGCAATCTGCTTAATCATTTGTCTTTGTTCATGAACAGATGGACCATAGTTAAAATTTTGTTTATTGCTGACAAAAAAATTGTGATTATAAATGCCTTTTAAATTGATCATTAATAATAAAGCTAATAATGTTAATAAAATAAATTTTAATTTAGATTGAATTAGAGAAATACCATAAGCGATTATTAAAGGTAATAAAACGAAAAATGGAGGGAAATATGCTTCAGAAGGATAACCTTTGACTAAGTAAGAAATAATAAGTAAGCCACTAGTAATTAAGCTTAGTTCTATCAGAAAATTTAATTTTATTTCTTGTGGGCCTTGCACTCTTTTTTTAATTACTTTAATGATTTAAATTATAGAAATGATTAATAAAAATAGAAACAAAATGAAAACTATGAAATTATCAGCAGAAAATATTTTTTGAAAATAAAACCAAAAGTCACTGAAAGTAGCAGAAAATTTACCTACACTGAAATTATGTTCACCGGGAATAAAAAAAGCAGCAATGCGATAAATGACCCAAACATTAAAAGCTACTAATTGTTCTAAGCCATTGTTTAAATCATAAATAATTTGTGGCAAAAGACCAACGAATAAAGCGCTGAATATTCTTAGATAATCTTTTTTTTCTAATTTTTGTTTTGATTTATAAATCACATAAGGAATTAATAAAATTAAAGGGAAAAGATTTAATTCGAATTGGAAATTAATTGTCCATAAAAAAACTGATAAAAACAAACTAAATTTCTTTTTTTGATAAAGTTTCAGCAACGCCCAGAAATATAGTATGAGAGTTAATGGAATAGGTGTAGTGTGGTAAATCATTCTGCTATGAGCAACAGCTAGAGGTGAAAGAGCTAATAATGCTGAGGCAATTAAAGCTGTTTTTTTATTAACAAAATTAACGGTTAATTGATATAGAGCTACTACAGCTAAAATACCAAATAATGCATAAATAATTGAAAATGCTAATAAATTTAAACCAAATAGTTGATAAATTAACATTTCTATCCAAACATTAACTGGTCCCTGTTTAAAGCGAGGGACACTAGAAGCTATGCCTAATAAAGGTAGTCTTTTTCTTTTTACAGCTTCAATTGAAACTAAAATATCTTTAGCCGCATCAGGAAATAAAATTGCGTGAGTATTGATTTTGTCCACTCGTAAAATGGTGGCAATGATCACAATAATAGTAATCATCAGAATGACTAAGGAATTTTTATTTAGAGAAAATTTTCTTAACTGCATAAATAATGATTGGCAGTGTTAATAATCTTGCAATACCGATACCAATCACTGCTCCAATTAAACCATATATTTTTCCTAAACTAATCATTAATCCCACAGAAAGCAATAATGTCGTGGCGAGATGAGTATTAAGATATTGATATTTTTTCTTACTTAAAAATAATGTGTAAGAGGCCATACTGATACTTTGAATTAAACCAGCAATGAGTAATGGTCTAATTAAAGGAATTGCCTCCAACCATTTTTGTCCCAAAATAATGGTGACAAATAATTTCGGAAAAATGAAAATTGGCAAAGATACGGAAAAACCGATTAAAAAAGTCACAGTAATTGTTTTCATAAATGCTTTTCTTAGTCGATCTTTTTCTTTAACAATTTTGGTATAGATAGGCATGGTAGAGTGATGGACAGATTTTGACAGTTCGTAATTAGCTTTATGGCTTAAGCTATAGGCATTGTGATAAATACCCAAGTTGTACGTACCTACTAATTTGCCAAGAATAAAATCATCAATGTTTTCATTTAGATAATTAAAAACAGAAGCCAAACTTAACCACTTTGCATTGGAAAAAATTAATTTAGCCCTATTAGGGAGAAAATTAAAGGCAGGTTTATCTTTGAAAAAAATAAAAGAAATTATTACTTCAAAAATAGCCGCTAAGATGATTGCCCAAATTAGAGCAAAAGCAGATTTGACCACTAGGGTAATTAGAATAGCAAAAATTGTTTCTACAATTACTAAGGATAAGCGATATAAAGTATCATTGAAAAATTTTAAATCTTTTTGTAAAGTGACAATGGCAGGATTGATAAAACCTTTAATAATTGGAACTAAAGCAGCCAAAGTAATTAAGATAGTTAATTGTTGATTGTCAAAATACTCGCCCATTCCCAGTCCTAACAGAGTCATGACAATACCAATAATAAAACCTCTAAAAATGGCAATCACCCAAGCAGTATTTATAAAATATCTAATTGAATGTTTAGATTGAATAATGGTGAGATTAATTCCTGTTTGAGTGAGAGCCTCACTTAAACCCAAGGCAATCATGGTCAAAGAAAAAAGACCAAAGTCATTGGGAGCTAAAAGTCTTGCTAAGATGAATATTTTGAGCAGAGCAATAAGATTGCTAACTACTTTGAGCACACTTTGCCAGCCAAAGCCAGTGATAGCTTTATTTTGATAACCCATGAATTTAATTATAAAGTGACCAATTGAGCAATACTACTTGAATTTATATAGGGAAACTTATTATCATACACATGATGCCAAAACTTTTTAAAAAAATCGGTAGTTTTTTCTTAGACATAATGGAAACCATTGTGATAGCTTTGTCTATTTTTCTGGTAGTCTATTTGTTCTTTATGCAACCTCATCAAGTGAATGGTCAATCAATGGCTCCTACTTTCGCAAGCGGTGAATATGTTTTAACTGATAAAGTTAGTTATAAAATTGGAGATCCACAGAGGGGGGATGTGATTGTTTTTCATGCTCCTGAGGCAGCACAGTGTCCTAAAGGGACAGGTTGTGATTTTATTAAAAGAGTCTTAGCTGTTCCTGGAGATACTGTTGAGGTAAAAAACAATGCAGTTTATATTAATGGTGCTCAATTGAATGAACCATATTTACCAGCTGGTTTAGAAGTTTTAGCTGGCTCTTATACTAAAGGTAGAGCTGTAACTATGGGTCCAGATGAATATCTGGCTGTAGGTGATAATCGACCTTACTCAAGTGATGGTCGCGCTTGGGGTCCGATTAATAAATCTCATATTGTTGGTAAAGCTTTTTTCAGATATTGGCCAATGAATGTTGTGGGTATTGTTCAAGCAATTGATTATGGCATTTAATCTTCGTTATATAATTTTTGAAATTTTCCCTTAACTGTTTTTTAAAGTATCAATCAACGTCAATTTTGTAACATATTCTCTTTTATATCGATTTATTTTTTAAGGTACGACTGTTGAAGCGGTTTCCCAAAAAACACCTGGTGGCGGGTGTGGGGAGCGTTGGGAAACAATCAAGAAAGGGGTGGAAAATGATAGAAGATCTGAGGAATATGAACGGAGCTCAATGGCTTGCGTTGGCCGCTGGGTTGATTGTAGCTTGCCTGATTGGCTTGTTTTTGCCAAACATAGTGGAAGCTATAGACGCCGGCTTGGGCTGTGACCTATATCACAGCTATGATGGTTTCCAGTTAGTTTGTTTCTGGTAGCCCATTAAACCTCGCTCTCCACCACGGCGGTGGTAGGATCGAGGAGTCAGCGTCACTAAACCGCACCGTCCGGGGGGGGCCACGACTCCGGACTTTGTTTTAATTAAAAGTGTTTATTTTATGAAGTTGTTTTAATTTCTTCTAAGGAAATAGCATCTTTGATATTTAAGTCTTTAACTTGAGTTCTTCTTAATTTTGTAATAGTCGCTCCTACTCTTAGCTTTTCACCAATGTCATGTATCAATGATCTTATATATGTACCGCTACTTGCTCTTACTTCAATGCTAAACAGAATTTGTTTTTTCTTAACATCCTTTTTAAAAGAAGTTAAATTTAATCTAGTGATTACAATTTCTCTCTTGGGCAACTTACTTTTATCAATTTTCTTTTTTCTAGCTTGCTTATACAATTTTTTACCTTTTACTTTAACTGCACTAAAAGCAGGTACAGTTTGAAAATTTTTTCCTTCAAATTGTTCCAAAGTTTTTTCTAACTGTTGTTTAGTAATTTTTTCTAATTTTTTCCATTCTGTTTCTTTAATTACTTCCCCGTCTATATCGTAAGTATCGGTTTCTATTCCTAGTTGTGCAGTACAAAGATATGTTTTATATGTTTTTAAAAATTTACTTTGTAATTTAGTGAATTGTTTACCCACTAAAATAATCAATAAGCCAGTTGCTAAAGGATCTAAAGTGCCAGCATGGCCAACTCTTTTTACTCCTGTTTTTTTTCTGACAATATTAACTACATCATGGCTGGTCATGTCAGTAGGTTTATCTATTAGTAGAATACCGTGATTATTCTCATCTAGTTGGTTAATATTTTTAGTGGCTACATCTTGCATAGATATCTTTTATTATATAGTTTTATTTAGTCCTCTACTCTTCTAAATTAAGATTTTCAATTATAATAGTTGTGTTATGACAGAATTACAAAAACTTTTGAAACAAAATTTTCCTGATCTTAATTTTGAATTTGATTATAACTTGGCAGCTCATAGCTATTATAAAATAGGTGGTCCTGCAGAGGTGTTTATTAAACTGAAAGAAAAAAATAAAATTATTGAACTTATAAAATTTTGTAGACAAAATGATCTTAAACTTACCATACTCGGTGAAGCCAGCAATGTCCTCATTTCAGATGAAGGAATTTCTGGACTAGTTTTAACAATTGCTAATGACAAGATTTCAGATAAAAAAGAAATTATAGATAACAAGTTTTTGTTAAAGGTTGGGGCTGGAGTAAAAATGTCTACTTTGGTGCGAAAATCTGTAGAGCTTGGTTTAACTGGTTTGGAATATTTTTTTAGTGTACCAGGGACTTTGGGCGGTGCTGTTTATAACAATTCCCATTACCAAAAATTTTTAATTGGTGATTATATTAAAAATGTACTAGTAATAGACCAAAAAGGTGATTTGCTTATTTTAGAAAAAAAAGACTGTAATTTCGCTTATGACCAGTCTCGTTTTCAAAAAACAAAAGAAATCATCCTTGAAGCTGAATTTATTTTGGAAGTAGGTAATGAAGTACAATCAAAACAATTAATTAAAGAGTCAACTCAATATAGACTTGAAACTCAGCCTTTAGGCTTGCCTAGCTGCGGATGTATCTTTCAAAATGTTGAAAACAATGATAATTTGCGTAAGTTGTTCCCCCAGTTTAAGGACAAAGAATATATCTCCGCTGGTTTTCTTATTGACCAAGCTGGTTTAAAAGGTTTAAAAATAGGAGACGTTGAAGTCAGCACTAAGCATGCTGCATTTTTTGTTAATCAAGGCACGGGTAAAGCCAGTGATGTTATTAAATTGATCAAACAAGTTAAACAACAAGTAAAAGATAAATTTGGGATAGAATTGAAGGAAGAAGTGGTTTATCTGAGTTAGTTGTTTAGTCATTAGTACGCAGTATCTTTCGTACCAGCTGAATTTTTTTTAAAAATTCAGGGTCCGAAATATCATTAGTGAGTAGTAAATTAGTATTATTAGTAATTGAGGATTAGTTAATGATAAATAAAAAAAATCAAAATTCAACTTTTAAAATTACAGGCGGTACACCACTTCACGGCAGTATCCGTTTAGGTGGAGCTAAAAATGCCTCATATAAATTAATGGTGGCAACCTTAATGGCTAAAGGTGAGTCTAGATTGTTAAATCTTCCAGAAATTGCTGATGTCAAAATGGTTACTAATATTATTAATGAGCTTGGTGCAAAAGTTTATAGTGCTGGTGAAAAAACTTTATTTATAGATGCTACTTATTTAGAAAAATTTAAAATTGATAAAGAATATGGTGAAGTATCCCGAGCTTCTACAATGTTTATCCCCTCTCTTTTATATAGGTTTGGTAGAGCTGAAGTTCCCCTACCCGGTGGAGATAAAATTGGCAAAAGACCTTTGGAACGACATTTAGAAGGTTTAGAAAAAATGGGTGCCAAGTGGAAAGTTGAAGATGGATTTTTAAAAGTTCAAGCTGATGGCTTAAAAGGTATTAATTATAAATTTACGAAAAATACTCACACTGGGACAGAGACCTTAATCATGGCTGCTGTTTTGGCTAAAGGTAAAACAGTTTTAGAAAACGCAGCGCAGGAACCAGAAATCGATGATTTGATTAAATTACTAAATAATATGGGAGCTAGAATTCGTCGTCGCTCATTTAGAGTGATTGAAATTGAAGGTGTAGATAAATTAAAAGGTGCAATCCACAGAGTCATGCCTGATAGAAATGAAGCTGTCAGTTATGCTATTGCAGCGCTTGCTACTAAGGGAGATATTATTATTGAAAACGCTAGGCGCCAAGATTTGGAAGCTTTTTTAGATAAAGTGGAAGAAGCCGGTGGTGGTTATGAGATTGGTGACTATGGAATTAGATTCTTTTATAAAGGTGAACTTAAAGCCACAGATGTTGAGGTTAGAATTCATCCGGGTTTTATGACAGACTGGCAGCCACTCTGGACAGTATTAATGTGTAAAGCTAATGGTGTTAGTGTTATTCATGAAACTGTGATGCAAAATCGTTTTCAATATGCGCAGACTTTAGAAAAAATGGGAGCTAAGTTTGAGTTATTTAATCCAGAAATTAAAAATTCTAAAAAGATTTATAACTTTAACTGGGAAGATCGCAAAGAATCAGATAGACATGCGATTAAAATTTATGGTCCAGTTGATTTTAAAGGCGGAGAATTTACAGTCCATGATTTAAGAGCTGGGGCTACTACTATATTGGCAGCTATCAGTGGTGAAGGTGAAACTATTTTGCACAACATTGAACAAATCGATAGAGGCTATGAAGATATAGATATTAAGTTGAGATCTATGGGAGCAAAGATAACAAGAATTTAGTAACTACTAATTACTTTTAAGTAAATAATAAATTACAATTTAGATTATGGGTTCACTTGCACTAGTACTAGGCTTATTAATTTTTTCTTTTATTGTTACCAGCATTGCTATTGTGCCGTTTATTAACGTGCTTTATCGCTTAAAATTTCAAAGAGTGATGCAAGAAACAAAAGATGCCTTTGGGAAATTAACTCCAATTTTCAATAAGTTTCATCAACAGAAAGCTGGTACACCAGTTGGTGGTGGTTTATTGATTATGATTGTGGTTTCAATGCTTTTTGCATTGATTCTACCGTTATTAGATCTATTTGGAATTGAAATCACTAGTGTTTATACTCATTATCAGGCAGAGGTAAATGTTATTTTCTTTACCTACTTATCTTTTGGCATCTTAGGTCTTTATGATGATATTAAAAAATTTTTTGGTTTTGAAAAATCAGGTTTCTTTGGTTTACGATTAAAACATAAATTGATATTACAAATTCTTTTAGCTTTGATTATTTCTTTAATGCTTTACATTAATTTGGGAATTTCTTTTGTGCATGTTCCTTTTATTGGTACTTTCTACTTAGGTGCTTTATATGTTCCGTTTGCTGCTTTTGTAATAGTAGCTTTTGCTAATGCAGTTAATATCACAGATGGATTAGATGGGCTAGCTGCCGGAGTTTTAATGATTTCTTTATTTGGTTTGTGGTTTTTATCTGCATCAATTTTAGATGTACCTTTAGCAGTATTTTTGGCTTTATGGATCGGTTCATTAATTTCATTTTTATATTTTAATGTTTACCCTGCTAGAATTTGGATGGGTGATGTTGGTGCGCTCTCTTTTGGAGCGAGTTTAGCAGTAGTCGGTTTACTATTAGGTAAAATTGTGGCACTTTTGATTATTGGTTTTATTTTTGTTATAGAGATTAGCAGTTCTTTTGCTCAATTGATATCAAAAAAGTATTATAAAAAGAAACTTTTTCCAGCAGCTCCAATTCATTTATCTCTTCAAGAATATGGTTGGGAAGAACCTAAGATCGTGCAAAGAGCTTGGTTAGTTCAAATTATGTTAACTTTATTTGGTGTCTGGTTAGCTGTGATTTAATGTTTTGGTATCTAGTATTTGGGCATCTGAGTTCCTAAAATATTAATCAATCTCTAATGAACTAATTCTTAAATGAGCAAAAGTAAAAAAAAATTATTTTCAGCACAGCTTGTTTTATTTATTTTGACAATTTTTTTGTCTCTCCTTGGCTTGTTTTTTGTTTTTGAAGCTTCAATTGCAGAAAGTTATGCTAGTTTTGGTCATCCTTATCACTTTGTTAAACAACAATCAATGTGGTTTGCACTTGGCTTGTTTGCTCTTACGGCTGCTAGTTTAATTCCAATGAAGTTTTGGAAAAAAACAGCTTTTGTTTGGTATCTTTTAAGTTTAGTGTTATTGATCTTGGTTTTCATACCAGGTATTGGAATGGAATTAAATGGAGCAAAACGTTGGTTTTCATTTGGAAATTTACCTAGTATCCAGCCTATTGAATTTGTTAAATTTTCTTTGATCACTTTTTTTGCTTCATGGATGAGTAAGCATCAAAGATTAGAACCATTTTTGTTTTTAACTGCTATCCCTGCTTTATTAATTATTTTGCAACCAGATTTAGGATCATTATTAGTGCTACTTTGTATCGCTTTTGGCTTATATTTTTTAGCTGGAGGTAGATTAAAAATATTATTAAGTGTTGGATCAGCTGGTTTAGTTTTATTAGCTCTGGCTATTTTGACTTCTCCTTATAGATTAAAAAGATTAAAAACTTTTTTAAATCCGGAATCTGATCCTTTGGGAGCTAGTTTTCACATTCGGCAAATTACATTAGCATTAGGCTCCGGAGGCTTAACTGGGCAAGGTTTAGGTAATTCCAGACAAAGATTTTCTTATATCCCAGAAGCAGCCAGTGATTCTATTTTTGCCATTATTGCAGAAGAGATTGGCTTTATTGGTTGTTTAATAATCATCTTGATGTTCTTTTTATATTTTTATTTAGCTTATAAAATTGTTGCTAAAAATTCTGATCGTTTTTCTAAATTAGTTGGTTTTGGCATTATTTTATGGATTAGTTCTCAAGCATTATTAAATTTAGCTGCAATTGTAGCTTTAGTACCATTAACAGGTTTACCTTTGCCGTTTTTTTCTTACGGAGGATCTTCTTTAGTGATGGTTTTATTTGCTAGTGGAGTATTACTGAGAATAGCGAAAAAGTGATGCCAAAAGTGTAAGGTTCGAGTCCAGCCCGGGGAGCATTCACATTTTAGATTGATATGGTATATTATTTTTATGTTTATCGAATCCAAAAGAGAAGGATTACCTCAAGCTTTTTTAACTATAAGGGACTATGAAACTACGGGTCTTCCCTCTGCTATGCCAGAATTAGTTTATAGTTCTGGAGATAGTGATACTTATTTTAGAGTTGCAGAATTAGCTTGGAGTGAGAGACTTAACTTATCACTATTAATGGAGAAATTAAAAATTATTGTTAATGAAGGAATTGGTAATGGGACTGTTAAACAGTGGATTAATGAAATAGCTGAGTTAAGGAAACTTGGTATAATATTAGAAAGTGCTTACATGTTGTTTGATGATTCACATTTTTGTCATCCTGAAATTTACGACTTAATGAGATTGTTTGGAAGATTGAGGGACGGAATAGACAAAAAAAATAAGCGAAAACGTAAAAGTTTAAGAGTTTATCAACACTTAGAAACACATCTGTCTTTTTTTCAACATAGATTAGTTTTCAATCCTTCTTCAGCTGAAGGTTATTCAAATTTTTATCATAAACTTCTATCAGAAGTAAAAGCTTATTTAAGTCAAGATTCATTATCGTTGATTGATTATCATCGTTTGCGTAAGCGTATTAGAAGATTAATGAATGCTTTTCAACTAGCTGCTGTGGCTAGACCTGAAAAAATTGAAGTTGTTGGAATTTTTCAATATTTGCATTCATTAGATAAAAACATGGGCAATTACCATGATGAATTATTGGCTGAACATGGAAAAGATGAACGTGGATCTTTAAGAGTTACAATTGATGAAGTGATTAAAAGAAGAATCCAATCATTTTTGGATTTACAGGATCATCAATAAAGGGTAATCCTTTAATCTTTTCTTTAGTTATAGTCACTAATAGAGTTGATTTTTCAATATGTGGGTGACCTATACATTGTGGTTTTTTTTTGGCAGTTTATGTTATTATTTAATTAAACATTAATTAAATAATAAAGGATCTATAATGACAAAAATGACCAGAGAAGTTAAGACCCGTAAAAGTAAGCCAACTCAAAAAGGAGAAAAATTTATAGTTAAGTTTGGATACTGGAAAGAAACTCATGGCAATGAATATTTGTACCACGATGGCTGGTTTTCTGTGACTCGTCCGCAAGCAGTGACAGCCAAACGAGGGAGCAACGTAAGAATGATTTGGATTAAAAAGCTGGAAGAAGAGGATGCTTGGAATATTATTTACAAAGGCCCAGGCGGGAAAATTCCTTTAACCAAAGGTCAATATATTGCTGGTTGTAACAGAATTCAGAATAAAGGAGCAGTTTCTACTATTACTTGGACATTGTAATAGGTTCAGTATTTTTCCAGATCTTAATAAATATAAATCCAGGGCTATTAAAAAACCACTGGCTCCTCTTTTGACGAGCCGTGGCTGTCCTTTTCAGTGTGTTTTTTGCAGTAAAGATGTATTTAAGTATGTCTGTCGCATGAGATCTCCGGAAAACGTAATAGAGGAAGTTGATATGCTTGTAGAGAAATTCGGAGTAGAATCAGGTGATCCTCTGATTCTTAAAAGAATTAAAAAACGACTTGATTTAAAAAGAGTTCTTGCTTGTACGAAAATGGCCAAAAAAGCAGTACTTACCTACTATAAGAAGGCAATGAGAAGCTTTTATTTCAGACCGAAAAAGATACTTGAACTTAAGGATAGTGATAGACAAGATTTTGTTATAGCTTCCATTTACTGTTTTATGCTTAATAGTGGTAGGCCTTGGCCAGAGAAATGCCGAGGATGTCTAGGAATATCTGGAGAAACTGAAATAACCCGTCGAGAGTCTCGATAAAAGGTCGTCCGATTGATACTTTTAGAAGAGTAATTCATTTTTTTGATTAAAAATAAGCAATCTTTTTATCAAGTTTTTCTTTTTTTATTCAAGTACAATTCAATCTTTTTCATAAATACTATATACTTACTCTGTCATGAAAATTTTAATTTCTGGCGGACATTTAACACCGGCTTTAGCAATCATTGATTATATTCAAACACATCAGTATGAAGATGAAATAGTTTATGTGGGCAGGATTTACAGCCAAGAAAAAAACAAACAATTATCTGTTGAGTTAGATGAAATTGAAAAAAGACAAGGTGACTTGCGAAGCAAGAGAGGGTGCCCTGGGGTAAATGTTAAATTTATTTCATTATCTGCAGCTAAGTTAAGAAATTTTAGCCTTTTTAAATTTATTAAAAGTGTTCTTTATTCTTATAAAATTATTAGAAGAGAAAAACCTGACGTATTTTTATCTTTTGGTGGTTTTGTAGCCATTCCTTTAGCTTGTGCTGCTTATTTTGCTAGAGTTCCGATTATTACTCACGAACAAACTCGCAGCGTGGGTAAGGCTAATAAATTTGTGGCTAAGTTTGCTAAAATAGTTGCTCTTTCTTTTGCTGATTCAAAAAAATACTTTCCTGGCAAAAAAACAAAAGTAATTGGCAATCCGATTAGAGAAAAGATTTATCAAAAGGAACATAAAAAACCAAACTGGTTTAATAAAACTGGCCAACCTTTGTTATTAGTTATGGGAGGTAATCAGGGTTCTTTGATTATCAATAATACAATCAAAGAATCTTTATCATCTTTATTAGCTGACTATTCTATTGTTCATGCCTGTGGCCGAGCTACTAAACTACATCATTATAAACAAGAATTATTAGATCAAGCTGCTCTTTTATCTCAACCAGAACAAGATAGATATTATGTACGTGAGTGGCTAAGCGATGATGAGTTATTTTATTTTTATCAACAAGCTGATTTAGCTATTAGTAGAGCCGGAGCTAATACTGTTCATGAAATAGCGATTGCTAATGTACCAACTATATTTATTCCTCTTCCTTTTGCTCACCACGATGAACAACGTTTAAATGCTAAGTGGTTGGTTAATCAAAAAGCTGCTTTAATATTGGAGCAAGAAAAGTTAAGTGTTGAAAGTTTAAAAGAGCAAATTGATATTTTAGCAGCAAGTAAAAAAGAATTAATAACAAATCTTAAACAAATTGAAATTAATAGAACTGCTAATAAAGAACTTTATTATCTGTTACAGCAATTAGCTGCCAAGACTGTATGAGTAAGAAACGCGATTCATCCCAAAGCAATAAAAAAAAGATTTTTTTTCTGAGTTTATTTGGAATTGGCTTAGGCATTGCTATTAAAGAAATTTTTGTAGTTAATCAAATTGAATGTTTTTTAGAATCAGATAAAAGTTTAATTAATTGTAGTCAATTAGAGAATTTAAAAGGAAAATCATTGTTTTTTTATGATTTCGCAATTGATGAAAATATTAATCAAGTTTATTTAAATTCAGAGACTAATCAAATTTACCAAATTGAATCTATTCAAAAAAAATTACCTTTTACCTTAGTAGTTGGACTTAATCAGCAAGCTCCTGTATATAAATTAAGTTTAGAAAATGGTGAATTTTTTGTAGTAAATAAAACAGGACAAATGAAAAAGGATCAGGCTAATTTAGATTTAGTTACTTTTAATGTTAAAGATAGTGTTAAAGAGCAAATTGTCACTGATCAAAAAGTTGAAGTAAATTGGAATGATTTTTTAAATGAACTAAGCACTGCTCTAGTGAATGAAAAAATTAAATATCAAACGATCAGTGTTCACAATGCTGACACGATTGAAATCAAGTTAGAAGATAATTTATCAGCCATTACTGAGTTGACCACTGATCCAGAGATTGACGTACTAAGATTAAATACTCTGCTAGATAATTTAGATCTAAATATGATAGATGTGGCAATTAAAGAAATTGATTTAAGATTTAAATTACCTGTTCTACGCACTACAAATACAATCTAGCTACTAGATGGACACTAGCAAATTCTGCTATTATAGACTTGTAGCGAAATAAGAAACTGGCTACTTTGATGTCTATTTTGTCATTTTCTATGTTACTTATTAATTCAAGTAGCTACGGCTACTATCGTTAATAAGTGCCTCGAAAAATGACTAAAATAGACATCAAATTACCTCATTTTTATTTCGCTACAAGTCTAAAATCTATCAAAAATATGAGCAAAGATCCTGTTATTACCGCCATAGACTTGGGAACTGACAAATGTGTCACTTTAATTGCTACTGTTAATCCACAAACAGGAGTCATTAAAGTGGTCGGTGTTTCAGCTGTACCTGCTAAAGGTATTAGAAAGAGTATGATTGTAGATTTAGAACAAGTGATGGAAACTGTTACACAGAGTGTAGACGCTGCAGAGAGAATGGCTGGTTTTGATGTTAATAGTGCATATTTAGCTATTTCTGGTTCACATATTAAATCTATTAATTCTAAAGGTGTTGTCGCAGTTGCTTCTCCAGACCAAGAAATTACCCACGAAGATGTTGCCAGAGTGATTGAAGCTGCTCGAGCTGTTTCCTTGCCGCAAGATCGCCGTATGATTCATGTCATTCCTAGATTTTTTAAAGTAGATTCTCAAGAAGGAATTAGAGATCCGGTTGGTATGACTGGAGTTAGATTAGAATCAGAAGCCCACATTATTACTGGTATGAATACAGCCCTTAGAAATTTGGAAAAATGTATGAATGATTTAGGCTTAACAGTCAATGGTTTTGTGTTTTCTGGTTTAGCTGCTGCTGAAGTAACACTTTCAGATACAGAAAAAGAATTAGGCGTGGTGGTAGTAGATATCGGAGCTGGTTCAACCAGTTTCTGTGTTTTTGTTGAAGGAGCTTTGGAATATTCTGGAGCAATTCCAATTGGAGCTCGTCATGTCACTCAAGATATCGCTTTAGGTTGTCGCATTAGTTTAGATGCAGCAGAAAAAATTAAAATTGCCCTATCTTCTGATAAATACCAACCACTTAAAAGAAAGGCAGGAGAATCTAAAGAAGATTTAGCTAAGAGACGTAGAAAAGCGGATAAATTAGATTTAAGTAAATTAGGAATTGAAGATACAACAGAAGAATTATCTAAACGCACCTTAGTAGAAGGTATTATTGTGCCAAGAGTAAAAGAAATGTTGAAAATGATTGCTGAGGAATTAGATAAAAAAGATTTGTTGTCACAAGCGCCAGCCGGTGTGGTTTTTTGCGGAGGAGGAGCTGAAACAATTTCCTTAGTTGATGTAGCTAAAAAAGTGTTTAGATTACCAGCTAGAGTTGGCGTTCCAACTGATATTCAAGGACTAGTGGCAGATATTAAACGACCATCATATGCCAGTAGTATTGGTCTTTTATTATATGGAAAGAGACAAGGAGTAGGATTTAGTAGTAAAAGAAGTTTTAATTTTAATTTCTTAAAAGCTCTGCCAATTAAATCTATAGTGAAAAATGTCGGATCTATGGTGAAAAAATTATTGCCATAGTATTTTTTCCTTGACTGTTGTTTAGTTTTTTTGTAGAACTAGATCTACAAACTAAATTAGGTGTGTTTTTGACTGATTCTACATAGTGACTAATTAAGAAAGTGATGATAAACTTTGATATAAATTATTATAGTAATTGAATAGAATATGGGACTTGTAAAACCTTCAAATACAACCTTTGCAAAGATTAAAGTAGTTGGTATCGGTGGTGGCGGTGGTAATGCTGTTAACTCCATGATTTTATCTGCCCAAATTAAAGGTGTTGAATTTATTTCCATTAATACAGATGCTCAAGCATTGTTAACTTCTAAATCAGAAACAAAACTGCAAATTGGCAGTAATTTTACTAGAGGTTTAGGCGCTGGAGCTGACCCAGAAGTTGGTCGAACTGCTGCTGAAGAAAGTAGAGATAAAATTAAAGATATGCTTTTTGATACAGACATGGTTTTTATTACCGCTGGGATGGGTGGTGGCACAGGTACCGGAGCCTCCTCTATTATTGCTGAAATCGCCAAAGAAGTTGGAGCTTTGACTGTAGCTGTAGTAACCAAACCATTTGCTTTTGAAGGTATTAGAAGAATGCAAACTGCTGAAGAAGGGATTGATATCTTAAAAGATAATGTTGATACCCTGATTGTAATTCCAAACCAAAGATTAATGGAAGTTGTAGATAAAAAAATGACTTTAATTGATGCTTTCCAATTAGCAGACAATGTTTTGGGTCAAGGTGTCAAAGGTATTTCAGATTTAATTACTGTTCCAGGATTAATTAACGTTGACTTTGCAGATGTTAAAACAATTATGTTGGATAGTGGTAGTGCTTTGATGGGTATTGGTGAAGCTTCAGGTGAAGATAGATCTGTGACTGCTGCGAGAATGGCTATCTCTTCTCCATTACTAGAAGTTTCAATTGATGGTGCTAAAGGTATTTTATACAACATTATTGGTGGTCCAGATATGACTATGACAGAAGTTTCTGATGCTTCTGCTATTATTTCTCAAGCCGCTGATGCAGATGCTAATATCATTTTTGGAGCTACCATTGATGAAGAAATGGGTACTAAAATCAAGATTAGTGTCATTGCTACTGGTTTTGATGAAAAAGATTTAGGTTATGGCCTGGGAAATAGAACTATGTTTGGAGCTTATAGCCGTGCTTCTCAAAGAAAAATGAATCCTAAGTTAAAAACTACTTCCGGTCAGAGCGATCCTGATGAAGTCAGAATTGATCGTGCTCCAGGTAGTTTTACTCAACCTCAAACAATTACTCAACGATCTTCAGGCACTGGTAATAGCTTGCTTAAACCTTTTGTTAAGTCACAAGCTTTTGGTGATGACTTAGATGATAGAAAAGAAGAAACTAAACGAGCTGATGACAGTGCTAATAATGTTTTGGAAAATGACTTTGAAGATGAGTTTGAAATCCCCGCCTTTTTAAGACAGAAATAATCTTTTATATGCGTGACTTCAAAGTTTTAATTTCTTCTTTTAATTGAATCATTCTTAGTTCTCGATTAATCATTAAATCATTAAGTTTTTGTAACTCTGTTACTTTTTTTTCTAAATTACATTGTAATTCGTGTTGCATGGTAGTTTCCTTGACAAAAGTCAAATACATTTGATCAGAAAGTCTGGTGGCGTTCATTCTCCAGAAAGCTCGTTTTCCACTTTTTTTTAAAAAAGGCAGCTCTATATTTAGTTTACCGATTTTCATTAATGTTGAAAAAGCTGCTAAAGTTGCTTTTAAAATATCACCTGGTGATATCTGGTCAATACTCATGAACATCAATTCTTTTGGATCATAGCCAGTAATACGGCAAGCAGCTCGATTAAAATCAACATATTTACCTTGGATACTGATTAAAATAATTCCATAAGGAGCATTATCAACGTACTGTTGATAACGATTTTCATCTTTTAGAAAGTCTAAAAGCTTTTTGATTTGCATAATTGTGTCATGAGTAATAAGTGCGTATTTATTTGTATCATAAATAAATCATAAAAAGCAAAAGTGATTAGTAAAAATGCATTTTTCCTTGATTTGTATGTTACAATTGAATATTAGTTGAACCCCCTTAGAATTCTGTTATCACAGAATGAGTTAACAAAATTTGTTACAGGGTGCTTAAAGAAATCTTGTTTTACAAGAGATTAGACTAAGCCGGGTAAGCCCGTAAGAGCTGTAATTAAGTAGCGGCAAATTAATTTTGCCCACAAGAGGTTGGTACCTTTTTCTATCTTAGAAAAGCCTTTTTGTTTCATTATAATATTAGTGAGATAAAAAGGCTTTTTTTATTTGTATTTGAAAGGAATTTACATGCCAAAGGTAAAAAACTTTAGACAAACACCAGAACTACCAAAATTAGAAGAAGAAATCTTAAAATTTTGGCAGCAAGATAAAACATTTGAAAAATCTGTAGAAAACAGAAGTAAAGATAATGCTTATGTTTTTTATGATGGACCTCCATTTGCGACCGGTTTACCTCACTATGGTCATTTATTAGGTTCTACTTCTAAAGATGTCATTCCTCGTTACCAAACTATGAAAGGTAAACGAGTTGAAAGAGTTTGGGGTTGGGATTGTCATGGTTTGCCAATTGAACACATGATCGAGAAAAAATTAGAAATTAAGGGTGGTAAAAAAGGTATTGAAACACTCGGTATTGATAAATTTAACAATACTTGTAAAACCGAAGTACTGCGCTTGGATAAAGAGTGGGAAAAAATCATCGGTCGTTTAGGTAGATGGGTAGATTTCAAAAATAATTATAAAACCATGGATGCTTCTTACATGGAATCTGTCTGGTGGGGTTTTAAACAGTTATTTGATAAAGGTTTAGTTTATGAGGGTCGCAAAGTTATTTTGTATTGTCCCCGTTGTGCTACTCCCCTGTCTAATTTTGAAATTGCCATGGATAACAGTTATGAAAATGTCACTGAGCCTTCCAACGTTTATAAATACAAACTAGTTGATCAGGATGATACTTATTTATTAGCTTGGTCCACTACCCCATGGAATAAATTGGCTACTCCAGCATTGGCAGTTAATCCGGATTTAACCTACCTTAAAGTTAAACAAGAAAATGATCAAGGCAAAGATGAATATTATGTTTTAGCAGAATCCACTGTCAAAATTTTAAAAGCAAAGCCTTATGAAATAGTTGAAAAATTCAAAGGTTATGAATTAGAGAAATTTGAATTTAAACTTCATTTTGATTTTTATGCTAAAGACAGAAAAAAAGATAAAAAAGCTGGCGTTATAGTAGCTGATGATTTTGTCACTAGTGAAGAAGGTACTGGTGTAGTCACTTTAGCTATTTATGGTGAAGATGACTATCGTGTCATGAAAGCTCATGATATCCAGATGGTTGAACATGTTGATGATGAAGGTAAGCTTAAAAAAGAAGTTAAACCTTGGGCTGGCATGAATATTTTAGAAGCCAATCCTTTAATTAATGAAGATTTAGCTAAACGAGGTTTAGTCTATAAAGAAGAAACACATAATCACAATGTAGCTACTTGTTATAGATGTGCTACCCGTTTGTATTATGCTCCTCTTCCCGCTTGGTTCATTGATGTCCAACAGATTAAAGATAATTTAATTGAAGAAAACGAAAAAATTAATTGGTATCCACATCATTTAAAACACGGCAGATTTAAAAAAGGTTTAGAAAATGCTCCTGATTGGAATGTTTCTAGATCTCGTTATTGGGGTACTCCAATGCCAATTTGGAGAAGCAAAGATGGTCAAACAAGAATAGTTGGCTCTGTTGAAGAATTAAAGCAATGGGTGGTTGATCCAAAGCAAGTTGAAAATTTAACTGATCTGCATCGTGAATATTTAGATGATGTTGAAGTCTGGGTTGATGATGACAAAAAAGTTAAAGGTACAAGAATTCCAGAAGTGTTTGACTGTTGGGTTGAATCTGGCTCAATGCCTTTTGCTTCAGTCCACTACCCTTTTGAAAACAAAGAATTTTTTGAAAAGAATTATCCAGCTCAATTTGTCAGTGAATATATTGCTCAAACTAGAGCCTGGTTTTACACCATGCATGTGATGAGTGTTGGTATTTTTGGCCAACCTTCTTTTGAAAATGTGTTAACTACTGGCACTATTTTGGCAGAAAATGGTGAAAAAATGAGTAAGTCTAAGAAAAATTATCCAGATCCAATGCTTTTAATTAATAAGTATGGTGTGGACAGTTTGAGACTTTATTTAATGAGCTCCACTGTCATGAAGTCAGAGAACACTAATTTTGTTGAAAAAGAAGTGGCAGATTTGCGACGTAAAGTGTTTGTCATTTGGTGGAATGTCTTAGCTTTTTATAAGATTTTTGCCAAGCAAAACACTGGTGTAGATCTTAAAGGTTTAGATCCTAAAAAATTAGATGTCATGGATCGCTGGATTTTAAGTAAAACTCAAAGCTTAGTCAAAGATGTCACTAAACATATGGATCAATATGACGTGGTTAGAGCTAGCAGAGCTTTAATCAGTTTTGTCAGTGATCTTTCTACTTGGTATCTTAGATTGAGTAGAACTAGAGTTAAAGCTGAAGATAACAAAGAAGTTAGTCAAGTTTTTGGCTACGTCTTGTATACCTTAGCTCAGCTTTTTGCTCCGCTCTGTCCATTTTTTGCAGAACTAGTTCATCACAACATGGTTGATGATAAAACATCTATTCATTTAACAGACTGGCCAAAAGCCAATAAAGAATTTGCAGATGAAACATTGGAGACTGAAATGGATTTAGTTAGACAAGTAGTTGAACAAGCTCACGCTAGTAGAAAAGAAAACGGCTTTAAAGTCAGACAACCTTTAGCTAGTTTAGCTGTTAAAGCTACTCAAAAATTAACCATGGAAGATGAGCTGCTTCACTTAATTGAACAAGAAGTAAATGTCAAAAAAGTGAAATGGCAAAAAGATGAAGAAACATCTGTAGAGTTTGATTTCAAATTAACCGATGCTCTTAAAGAAGAAGGCGAAGCTCGTGATTTAATCAGAAAAGTGCAAAACATGCGCCGTAAAGCTGGTCTTAAAATCAATGATATTGCTGAAGTTCAACTTCCATCTTGGCCAAAAAAATGGCAAAAAGAAATTGAAACAAGAACTAATAGTCAATTGGTTAAAGGTGATGAAGCAAAGTTGGTTTAGTTTTCTTTTGCATATCCAATTGCTTTTTTAACTATATCTAGGTTTATAAACATAGGTTGAAAAGAGCTACTCTTATCTTTGAGAGGGAGTTTTTTAAATCCGAGTTTTTTATAAAAGCCAATGCTTTCTTTTTTTGAATCGACCAAGATTCCTAAAATTGCAATATACCTAGAAGTTCTTATAATTTGTGTAAATAAATATTTTAATATTTTTTTTCCGATACCTTTTTTTTGAAATTTTTGATCTACAGCTAGTCTGGCAATTCTAATTACTGGTAATTGGTATTTAGGATATTTATCATTAGTTTCCAGATCATCTTCAAATATTCCTCCAGCACTAAGAGTATAAAAACCAATAATTTTTTCTTTCTCTTCTATTGTAAATGTTTTTGATATGTTTTTTGTTTCGTTGATTAGGGCATAATTTTTTAAAAAATGATCTAATTCTTTATTACCACTATTAAATTTATTTAATTTTTCTTTTTTTACTGATCTAATATTTTTGATAGAAAAGGCCACTACTATTCTTTGAAGAGATTAATAAGATTTTGGTTAGGCTCTGGAGGGTTTTCAGCTTCTTTTAATAAATTTGAAATAGTACCTGAAGAAACAAAGACAGCTTCTTCTAATCTTTCCTCGAGTGAAGAATCATCAGTATTTCTTTCTGTGGTTGCTATATAGTTATATGAAGATCCTTTTTTCATTTTATTTATTATATATTATCTTTATTAAATTTTTATTAACTTAGCTGTTATTTTTTTTATAAGTTATACTAACTTCATGCGCAAGTTATTCTTGTCTATCTTCTATTTAGTCTTAGCAGTTTTAAGTTTATTAACTCTTAAAAGTGTGGCTCCTCATTTATTGGAAAGACAACTACTTTATTTTTTACTTGGTTATGCTATTTTTTATTTAACTGCCAAAATTTCTTTTTTTGAATGGAAAAATTTTTCTTTAATTCTTTATGCACTTTTATGTTTAGTGCTCTTTATTTTATTAGTAGTAGGCAAAACTACCAGAGGTATTAGTGCTTGGATTAGTTTACCTGGTGGGTTTAAGTTACAGCCATCTCAGATGGCTATTCCTTTTACAACTTTATTCATTTTTACTTATTTAAAAACCAACACCATTACAAAATTAAAAGATTTTTTGATTTTGCTGGCTTTTATTGCCTTTCCAGCTATTTTGATCTTAGCTCAGCCTGACTTAGGCACAGCTTTAGTTTTCTTAGCTAGTGTCGGTTCAGTTATCTTTTTATTAAAAATTCCAATCCGTTATTTACTGTCTGTAATGTTTGTATCACTAGTTTTAGCTATTTTTGCTTGGAACTTTGTTTTAAAAGATTATCAAAAAGATAGATTAACAGGCTTTACATCCGGTTATACACAAGAAAACAGTGCCAGTTTTAATGCCAGACAATCTTTAATTTCTGTTGGTTCAGGTAAATTCTTGGGCAGAGGTTTGGGTTTTGGCGTTCAATCTCATCTTAAATTTTTACCAGAACGTCAAACAGATTTTATTTTTGCATCTTTGGCTGAAGAATGGGGGTTTTTAGGCTCTGTATTTATTATATCTCTATATATGATGTTAAGTTTGTTTTTAATTATGGTGGCTTTAAATGTTGATGATTTCCAATTAAGTTTATTTAGTATTATTATGTCAGTAATGATTACCGTTCAGGCAGGAATTAATATGGGCATGAATATGGGCATTTTACCAATTACCGGCATTACTTTACCTCTATTATCTTATGGAGGAAGCTCAATCTTAGCTATCTCTTTTATGTTAGGCTTAGTTCAAAGTATAATTAATCATTATCAAAAAAAAATCAGTTTAGAAATCAGGTAAACTAGACGTGACACTAATAAATCTTTAAGATATAATCTATCACCTATGAACAAATACGCAGTTATTCAACTACAGGGTAAACAATTCAAAGTCAGTGAAGGTGACAAATTTATTGTTGACAGACTAGAGACGCAGGAAGGTAAAAAATTTAAAGTTACTGATGTTTTATTAGTCGGCGACGGTAAAGATCATCAGATTGGTACCCCAACTGTGAAAGGCGCTACTGTAGAGATGAAAGCTCTTACTCACCAAAAAGGTAAAAAAATCAGAGTTGTTAAATTTAAAGCAAAATCTAGATATAGGAAAGTTAAAGGTCACAGACAATATGAAACAGTTGTCGAAGTATTGAAGATTAGTTAATCTACTTAACTCGGGCCAGAGGATCATCCAATGAACACTTATTTTTTTATTTTTGGCAATACCCCCCAATTATCTTTTGCTGAACTTAAATCCATTCTAACCGATCAAGAAATTAAGCCGGTTTTTGACAACATGGTTGCTGTTGAGTTGGAAAATGATGATAAAGCTACGCAGTTAATGGATATTTTGGGCGGAACAGTTAAAATTTTAAAGTTAGAACAAGAATTTACAGAAAAATTAGATGAAGATCAAACTCATCAAGCAGTTACCGAGTTATTATCTAGTCTGGCTGAAAAACCTACTTTTGCCTTTACTCATCATGGAGATAAAACCATAGATATTTCAGATATTAGTATTAAAAAATATTTGAGAAAACAAGGCATTAAATCTAGATTTTTAGAATCTGGCAAAGGTCTATCTGCTTCAGTGTTACTTCATCAAAAAAAAGTAATAGAGATTTATTTAATTGAAACAGAAAATATTTCTTATTTAGCTAAAACTGTAGGGATTCAAAATATTGATCAATGGACTGTTAGGGATCGTGGGAAACCATATTTTAATCGTAAAAAAGGAATGTTACCTCCTAAAGTAGCTAGAATGATGGTTAATTTGGCTATTAGTGAGAAGTCAGAAGTCAGAAGTGAAGAGAGAAAACGTCAAATTACAATTTATGACCCATTTTGCGGGACAGGCACTATTTTAATTGAAGCAATGGTGAGAGGTTATGACGTCATTGGCTCTGATCTTGATATAGAGAGTGTGTATGGCAGCGAAACTAATTTAATTTGGTTTAAAGGTGAATATCGTTTAGATAATTTTTATAAAATTTTTAAAAAGGATGTCTCACAAGTAACTTCAAATGATACATCAAAGAAAGTAGATGCTATTGTTACAGAACCTTTTTTAGGTAAACAAACTCCAGATTTGAATAAAGTGCCTAATATTTTTAAAGGTTTAGAAAAATTATATTTAGGTGCTTTTAAAACTTGGACGAAAATTTTGAATAAAGGAGCAAAAGTAGTAATAATTTTTCCTTTAATTGAAGCTGGTCATCAAAGATATGATTTTCATAAATTAATTGACAAGTTGGTTGATTTCGATTATACTCTTGAGATTGAACCGATAGTTTATGCAAGAAAAGGGGCTGTTGTGAAAAGACAAATTTGTGTTTTTAAATGGCACTAAAACTAATCACTAAGTTTACTAATTAACTAATTACTATTATGGCACACGTTAAAGGCTCAGGCAGCGTAAAACAACAATCTCAGAAACAACGCCATGGTAAAAGACTTGGTCTAAAGAAATTTGGTGGTGAAACTATTCAAGTTGGCCAAATTATTCTTCGCCAAAGAGGCGCTAGATACAAAATTGGTAAAGGTGTTGGTATGGGTCGCGACCACACTATTTTTGCTATGATTGATGGCACTGTTCAATTCGGTAAAAGATTCGGTCGATCTGTAGTTAATGTAGTTACTCAATAAATTTATTTTATTATGATAGCAATCCAAGAACGAACGATTGATTTATCTAGAGTTTCTGAACGAATTAAAGAAAGAGTGCATAAAATGCGAGGAATGGGTTTATCTGAAATGCATGCCCAAGAAATATTGAGTCAGGGTCAATATGGTAAGTGTGCCTCCCAATATGCCCGATCATTAAGCAATCAATACAGTAGTCCATTAAGCGAATACTTAGACATTACTTGAATATTTCAACTTTTCACTTAGCTTTTCACGCACATTTATGGCATACTACAAAGTATGAATAAAAGTGTTACAACCCTACCAATTGCTCAATTACAACCTAATCCTTTTCAACCTCGTGATAAGATCAAAAAAGAAGAACTAAGAGAATTAGTTCAATCTATTGAAACCTATGGTATTTTAGAACCTTTAGTGATTGCCCACACTCCAGCTGGCTATCAGATTATCGCCGGTGAAAGACGTTGGCGGGCTGCTAAAGAAGCTGGTTTAACAGAGGTGCCTGTTCATGTTAAAGAAACTACTCCTAGAGGGATGTTAGAAATGGCTTTGGTAGAAAATGTGCAGAGAGTAAATTTGAATCCAATTGAACGAGCTAAAGCCTTTCAACAATTAATGAGAGATTTTAATTTCACCGTCACTGATATTTCAAAAAAGATTGGTAAATCAGTTCCTTATATTAGTAATAGTTTAAAGTTATTAGAACTTCCTGATGCGATTAAAGATGGTTTAATGGGTAAATATATTACTGAAGGTCACGCTCGTGCTATTTTTGGTATTAGCAATGAACGAGTCATGATTGAATGTTACAAGATTATTCTTAAAGAAGGTGCTTCAGTGAGGCGTGCTGAAGAATTAGCTAGAAGATTCAAAAGCAGCTTACAACAAGAAACAACTAATGGTCGACCAGTTTATAAAACAGATGAGATGGCAAGCAAATGGGAAGAAGAATTTAACCACTACTTTAACGTGCCTACTAAATTGAAACTTAGTCGCTCTCGTAACCAAACTAGACTGACGATTACTTTAAAAGGTTCTCCTGAAAGAACTCAAAGTGATTTAGAGAAGATTATGAATGTTACTAATGGAGAAAAATCAGAAGATTAATTAGATTTTTATTTGTCTGGAGAGATATTCATCAATAAAAAGATTTTGTCTGCTATTTCGTACCATAATGGTGCTGCAGTTTCTGCTGCCCATGGACTAGATTGAGGATTTACTAATTTAACTAACATAATAAATTTTGGATCAGAGGCTGGAGCAAAACCAACGAAACTGGCAATGGTTTTATCTTCCGCGTAGCCTCCTTTAGTAGCGATTTGAGAAGTACCTGTTTTACCTGCAATTGTGTAATGTTTTGAAGCTGTCCACTGAGCTTCACCATGATGAGCTGCATTAATCATCATTTCTGTAACTTGCTGCGCTGTTTCTTTTTTAATAACTTGTCTTTCTACAATTGGTTCAGTTAAAGTTTCAGCTTGGCTATCTGGGTCAATCACTTTTTCAATAATCATTGGTCGCATCATTTCACCTTCGTTAGCTACAGCAGAAATGGCTCTGATTAATTGAAAACTATTCGTGCTAATTCCTTGCCCGAATGATCGGGTTGCTAATTCAACTGGTCTCCATGTGCTTGGAAAAGGTGTATCTGTGTCTTCTTGTAAATCAATATTAATAGCTTCACCAATGCCAAATTTTTGCAGATAGTTTTTAAAATTATCTGCACCTAATTTTTCTGCTACAAAAATCATGGCAATATTATCTGATTTAGCTAAAGCTTCTGTCATGGTAATATCTGGATGATATTCTTCGTTCCAGGTTTTGATAGTGTATTTAGCTATCACCCTAGGTCCAGCACATTTAGTACACTGCGTTTCTGGAGTAATGACACCAGCATCTAATCCAGCTGAAATAGTTAAAACTTTAAGCGTAGAACCTGGTTCATAAACATCGGCAATGCTGGGATTTTTATAATCAGCTGTTTCGTATTTAGTAAAGTTATCTTGATTATAATGTGGCCAAGTAGCTAAACTTAAAATTTTACCAGTTTTTGGATCCATCAAAATGATTTCTCCTTTGTCAGCTTCATATCTTTCTACACCTTTTTTTAATAAGTTTTGCACTGTATATTGCAAATCTCTTCTAATGGTTAAAACTACATCACGACCGTCCTGTTGTTTGCCGTTAATTTCTTGACCCAGTAGATAAAGACCTAACGCATCAGTATTAAAGATAGATTTGGAAATTTTACCTTCTAATTCTTTATTTAAAGCTCCTTCAACACCAAAGTAACCTAGATCTTCACCTTTTTCATTTTTACCCACAAAACCAGTTAAGTGAGCGGCCATAGAAGCTTCTGGATAAAGACGAGTGTGAAAATTTTCATAACTAAAAGCATCGATTTCAAATGAGTCTAATTTTTCTTTATTTTCTTGAGAAATTTTATTAATTAACAAAATCCATCTTGCGTCATAATTCAATCTATTTTCTAAATTAGCAATTAGGTTGGCTTTAATAGTTTCCTTATCTTCATCTTCTTCTGTTTCTTGATAATCCAAATTTTCTTCAAGCAGTAAAGGAGTTAATTTTTCAATTAATTCTTGATAGGAGATTTCCAGTTCTTCTTTATTTAAATAAACTCGAAAAGCTTCTTTATTACCAACTAAAAGATAACCATCAGTAGTTAAAATTTTTCCTCTTTCACCTTTCATCTCCTCTACTCTTTGAGATTGGCTTTGAGCTTGAGTTTGCAAACTTGGACCTTTAATAATTTGCCAATAAAACAAACGCAATAAAATCAGAAAAAATGCAGTATAAATAAAAAACAGAGTCAGTTGAGCTCTTTGATTAAAAGATTTGAGAAATTTTGCTTTTGCCATTCTTAAGTTTTAGGTTTAAGGGTTATCTACACTAGCCATGGTAGTTTTGTGCAGAACAGTAATAGTTTTAGTGATTTGTTTAAAATTATTATCTTCTAATTCAAAATTCGCCAGAGAAATTTTTTGACTTAAATCTTTTTGAACTTCTTGTTTTCTATGAATTAATTCTTGTTTTTCTCTTTGTAGAGTAGCAATTTTAGCTCCATAACTAATATTTTGACTGAACTGATAAACAGTGCCAACAATTTGCATAGCTAAGATTGACAAAAAAGTAAGGTAGTAAGCTAGGATAAGAATTTTTTTAGTTTTCATGTTGATTTAGTTATTAGTAACTTAGTTGATTAGTGATTAGTTAATGAGATTTTGAATTATTTTTCAAAAGCTCTGAGTTTGGCACTTCTGGCTCTAGGATTTTTGTTCAATTCTTCTTCATCAGGCTTAATTGCCTTGTGAGTAATGATTGTTCCTAGATTAGTTTGTGCCCAGTCTTTAAATAAATTTTTAATGATTCTGTCTTCGCCTTCATGGAAAGCGATGGTGACAATGCGCCCTGTTTTTATAATTGCCAAAGTTTGTGGCATGGCCTTATTAATACTGCTCAATTCGTCATTAACAGCAATTCTTAAGGCTTGGAATACTTTAGTGGCTGGATGTAAGTGGCCTCGGTGGCCTCTTTTAACTTTAGTGATTAGATCAACTAAACCTCCAACAGTTGCTAGCTTGGTCAAATCTCCACTTTTTTTGGTTCTATCAATAGCTTTAGCGATTGCTTTAGCTTGATATTCACCACCGTATTCTTTAAAAAGTTCTGCTAATTGTTTTTCTGATAAAACAGCTAGCAAATCTTTTGCTTTTACGCCAAGACGATCATCCATCCGCATATCAAGTTCACTTTCTGGAGTATCAAAACTAAAACCTCTTGCTTCAGATTTGAGTTGATCTACACTAGTGCCGAAATCAAATAAAATACCTTTGATTTCTTTAACTTGATCTTTGTTTTTTAACTCGTTAATGACTTGCTCTAGCTTGTCAAAATTTTCTCTAATCAAAATCAATTTGCCTTGTTTAATTTCGTTGGCAAAAGTTTTTTGACCATACTCAATAGCTTCGCGGTCACAGTCCAAAGCAATAACTTTGCCGCCTTTTTTTAAGATTTCCTGAGTGTGGCCTCCACGGCCAAAGGTGGCATCAACGTAATACTGATCAGTCTCAACATTGAGATAATTAACAGCTTCTTGAAGCAAGACTGACTGATGTAATTTTTTAGTCATGTTCTATCTTTTCTGCAATATCTTCAGCGTCAGCTTCAAGTTGATTGAGATAAGCATGATAGCTATCTCTATCCCAAACCTCGATTCTACTGCCGCTGCCGACAATGACCAGATCTTTTACTAATCTGGCAAATTCAATCAAGTACTCGGGCAGATGTACTCGACCGTTATCGTCTGTTTTTACAGCGCTTGCGTCGTTAGCCATTAAACGAGTCAGATCGCGATTGGCTTTTTTTGTAAAGGTGCGCTCAGCTAATTGGCTAAGCTCGGCTTCAAATTTGTCTTTTTTAAAAATAAATAAACAGCCATCTAAACCTCTAGTTACCACCCATTCATCAGCTTGATCTCTAAACTTTCTAGGAAGTGAAATTCTTCCTTTCTCTTCTAAGCTGTGGTAATACTTGCCGATTAACATGTAATTTTATTATATAAGATAATTTACCATTTCTTACCACTAATAAATTACCATAAGAGAAAAACAAGTGTAAAGACGAAGTCTGTTTCGGGTATAATAAGTTTTGTTATGAGAATGAGACAAAAATTATTCTAAAAGAAAATGATTTTGTTAAAGATATAGTCTAGACATAGTTATTGATTTACTTTAATAATGAAAGTAATTAAAAAATAAGGAGAATATTTATGGGAGAAAAGACAGGACTTGATATGGAAGCAATTGCTGATAAGGAAAGTAAAGAAAGGGAAAAGAAAAAATTTGATATGGTTGTGATTGCTTTAGGTAATGTTGTCCCAGAACAAGCTCATGAAAAACCATTTCTTAGACAAATTGATGATGAACATCCTCAAAGATATTTGAACCCTGATGAAAAGTTAGAACAAACACCTATCCATATGTCATCAGATGCAATTCTTACTGCTTATTCAACTGGGCTTCTCTGGGAAGCTGGTTTTCAATCAGGAGCAGAAACAATGATTATTTTTACTGGTGGTAAAACAGCAGGAGAAGATTTCCCGTCAGAAGCAGAAGCAATGAAGAAGTATTTGTTATTTATGTTCCCTAATATTCCTGAAGATAGTATTATTCTTGAAGATAAAGCTTATAGTACAACAGGCAATGCAGAGTATACAAAAGAATTCTTAGATGATTTAAAAGAAAATGAACAAATTGATAATGATATTTCTCCTATTTTGTTAACCAGAGGTTTTCATACAGAAAGAGCAGCTACACATTTTGATGCATTTGGGGTTAAAAATGAACCTATGGCTGATGAAGACGTGATTGATGCTAATGTACTGGAAATACTAGGAGAAGCTGATACTAGAGATGAAGCAACTGACGTGGATGAAACTATTGAAGTAGATGAAGTTCTTCAAGAAAGGCAAAAATTTGTTGATAAAGTATTTTTAACAAAGCCTGAAAATTTACGTGAACAAACAACTCATCCTACTCTTTCTGATGATGAAATTAGACAAATTATTCAGGAAAGAGCGAAGCATGAAGGAACAGAAAAATTTCTTAGATTATATGCTCAGCTTGATCCAAAAGGAAAATTTTCTGATACTTTAGCTAGACTAGCAAGACATGGAAAATTAAAAAAAGATTAGCATTATTTTATAAACGAGGCTTTATACGTTACTAGGCTAGAATTACTAATAGTACAATTACAAACGCCAAAATATCAATTTTATAAATCAACATTTTCTTGTAGATATTAAACCAATCTTTTCCATGATTATTAGTTGTTTTTTCTGCAAATAGGTTAAAGAATTTTTTTGAGAAAGGATAAAGCCACATGATGCCATCTCCAGCTAAAAAAGTATCCATGATCAAATGAGAATAAATTCCATAAGTAATCAAAAGTAACTTAAAACTAGGAAAAAAAGCTAATGCAATCAATAAAGGACTGTATATAATTGGCCAGTGAGTCAGCCATTTATGATGCTGAAAATTTGAATTAAAACTTCCCTTTTTTATAAATTTATAAAAAATAAAATCAAGATCAGGAAAGATAGAAAAAAAGATTAAAATTAATAAATCTTGCAATGAGTATTGAGAAGAGATTAATGTTTCGGCAGCTATAAATATCAGTGTTGGGTAAGAAGCGTGGCTGAAAGTAGTCATATCGTAATTTCATTATAGGTGATTTTTACTAAAAAACCTCCTGATTTCTCAGAAAGTTTCGGTTTATGTTAAAGTTGTCTCAGTTAAATTAGAGTTTGTGGGATGGGTATTGGTTCGAGTCCCCGTGGAGGTCAAAAAATTGATTTAACAAACAAAAATAGTATAATTATCTTCCATTTAATTAAAGGAATGCCCATGATAACAAATATTCAAAAGGAAGCTCTTTATATTCATCCAGAAATCTTAACCCCTGAACATGTTTGGGCACAACTTGTAGAGGTTAACCAACAAGGCAAATTGATCTGGAAATCGACTGGTGATAAAGGACAGCATATGTATGAAGATCCGCTACGACGAATTTTATGTCAGACTAGTGAATTACTAGAATTAAAATCTATTGACTTATCAGAGTTTGAGATACCCAAAGATTGGCAAAAAACTGACAAAGAATATATAGCTCCTAATGGTGATCTAACGAATTATGCAGGTTTGCTCCGATTAGCAAATCAATTTGAAAACCTTCCAGATCAAATTTTTAATAATGTTTTGCTTGTTGGTAGTGTAAATTACTGGGGTTTGTTTTATGTGTTAACCTGGTTAAAAATGCGTGGTTTACCAAACGCAAATATCACACTTGTAGATAGCTCTAGACATGTATTGGATTTAATTAAGGTTATGAAAAATGCTGGTTATTGGAGTTGGGCAGGTCAAGTTAAGCTAGTCCATAGTGATATAAAAAATTTCTGTTCTCAAAATGATAAATACGACATTGCTCTGATGGACATTGTTTTACCTTATGCCGTACCATTAGTTGTACGTTCAGGGCAGAAAAAAGGAGCATTAGTACCATATAAAGCAATTTTATTACATATTAATAAATTATTAGGTGAAAATGGAGCTCTTTTATCAAGAACAATTAGTAAAACAAATGATATTGAAAATTTTCCACCAAGACCAACCATAGATACTAGTAAAATTGCAAATGCCAAAGGTCACTTGGTAAAAATGTTAGGTCAAAATTTAACAAATAGAATACCAGAAGACGAAATAAAAAGTACGCTTGAATTTCCATGGGAGCCAACAATAAAATTTTATGATTGTGGAATGGGTGTTGACCTTCCTGGATGGGAAGTTGAGAAATCCAACACCTCATGTCAAACAATGGGACCTGACTCAGTTGAAATACTTCAACGACTTTATGATGATATCTTTAACGCAGGAAACAATGAGGTTATACGAGTTGAAGATCAAAAACGCAGTTGGATCTTACAATCATTTTGTTCTCTAAAAAAATAGTTTTCAATGTTCTTGGCACATAGGAAAAATTTCAAATCGATATTTTAAGCATAGTTCGGCTGAAACACCGCCATCAAATCCTTTACCACTTCAATAAATTCCTCTATAATCGGGTTCGAACTAAGTCCCGGGTGGCTCACAACAAAATGATAAATAGTATTATTTTAATTCAATTTCTAATATCACTTTAATATCCACCCCTTCATTGTTTTTGGCAAACCAGAAAGATTGACACTTTCCACTAATTCAAAAATAAGTATATAATTTAATAAAGCAATAACTGCAGTCAAAATTGATACTTTTATATTTTGCTTGATACTTTTTTTTTGACTCATTGCCAACCCTAACAAACTAGCTCCAAGCCAAGACCCAAACACCCACCATATTCGATAACTCTGGCAACTTGCGTAAATTTGCTTAACGCTATCTTTAATACCCTTACTTCCTCGCATTTTACTAATTACTAGTCCGCTCAATATCAACCCTAGTAAACTGACTCCCACCAACCACAATCCAGTTACTAGCCACTCTTTATAAATGAGATCACGATTATTGTCTATATAAACAGAACAATCAGGATAGAATTCAGCTCCTCTGAATATATGTCTATCGAGGTCAAAGCAATAATCATACTTTTTATAATTACTAGCAAAAAACATAAACACGACTAGAAAAATTAGATTCAATAGCAACCAGCCATTTTTAGATATTTTTTTCATAAAACTATCTAATAGTAGTAAATTTAACTAATATAAAGCGTAAATTTTTACTTCTTCACCACCACATACATTTCCATTAAATCAACTTCGCCGGTGACTGTTTTGCCATCTGCTTCACTTTCAAATTCTGTCCATTTTTTACCATCGTAACCCATAATCATTAAATCACCTTCTTCTGTAGCGCGCATCGTTAGATCAGCTGTGCCTTTTAAGGTAGCTGAGGCTGCTAAAGAATAAGGTTCTGAGACAACAGTTTTATTTTCCAAGCCCTCAGCATAACCTGGGGAGTTATAGATGATAATAAATCTTTGTTTACCTAGATCTTTAGAGCTAAGTTGAAATTTAGCATCTTTAGAGCTAAATTGACTTTCACCAGCTTTATTATCAAAGTATTTCCATTCTTGTCTAAGGGCATAGTTTTCTGGGCCATTAAATCTTATTAATAATTTGCCGCCTTTAATATTAGAGTGGTAAGTACAGGCACCACCGGCACTACAACTACCAAACATAATTTGTTTATTGGCAGGAACAGTAGCTAGTTCAATGTTGCCAAAAGCACCTTGCAGTAATTCGCCTGCTTGATATTCAAGTTCGTAATCTGCATCAGTAGCTTCTTTTTTAACGTTTTTAACAATAATGATGATGTTTCTACCATCAGCTAAAGGAGCCAACTGGATGTATGGTCTTTCTGCAGCATCAATCACGTTTAAAGGTTCAGTAATTTTCTTTTTCTTTTTTTTGCCGTCTTCTTGAGTTGCTTCTTCTGCTGATTTTTTACCCATTTTAGTAGCAGCCAAAACTCCACCACCAACTAACACAAGTAGCACAAGGCCAATGATAAGAACTTTTTTATTTTTCATAATTTGAGTTTTTTAATTAATACCTAATTACTCTATCATATTTTTTAAATAGTCCTCAAGTTTTTCTACATGGACTCTTTCTTGCTCTGCGGTATCTCTGTTTCTCACAGTCACAGTTTGATCTTCAAGAGTTTGAAAGTCCACAGTAATACAAGCTGGAGTACCAATTTCATCTTGATAAAGGTAACGTTTACCAATATTGCCTCTGTCGTCCCAGTTAGTAGCCATTTTTTGACTTAAAATATCAAACACTTTTTTAGCTGTTGCAACTAATTCAGGTTTGTTTTTAAGTAATGGAAAGACAGCAGCTTTATATGGTGCTAACTTAGGATCAAGTTTTAGCACAGTCCTGTTTTTTTCTTCATCTCTAAAGTAAGCATCCACTAGAATCATTAAGAAAATACGATTCACACCCACTGCTGGTTCAATTACGTGAGGCACAAATTTTTTGCCAGTGTGGGGATCCATGTATTCCAAAGTTTGCCCAGAATGCTTAATATGTTGTTTTAGATCATAGTCTGTTCTGTAGGCAATTCCCCATAGCTCTTTCCAGCCAAATGGATATTTATAATCTAAGTCATAAGTATCTTTACTATAATGACTTCTTTCTTTATCTGTATGTCTTCTCCATCTAATATTTTCCTCTTTTATGCCAAGCGTGTTAGTTACAAACTGCCACATTTGATCTTGCCATTTTTTAAATAGTTCTTCCCAGTTAGTTTCTTCTGGATCAAAGAAATATTCAATCTCAGCTTGTTCAAATTCAAGAGTGCGGAAATTAAACTGTCCAGTTGTAATTTCATTTCTAAAACTTCTTCCAATTTGGCCAATACCAAAAGGCAATTTAACTCTAGTACTGTCTAAAACTTGCTTAAAATTAGTAAAAATACCTTGAGCTGTTTCACCACGTAAATAGGCGACAGATTTTTCTCCAGTCACAGCTCCAATTGAAGTTTCAAAAAGAATGTTAAAGTCTTTAGGGTCAGTGATATCATTGCCTTCTGGGCTTTTAATATTGTGTTCTTTAATAAAATCAGCCATTTCTTGAGTACTCATATCTTCGATGATTATTAGTAAATCTTTTTGAATTTGTTCCTGTGCTTTTTTTTCTTCTTTTGTATATTCTTGACGTTTCCCTTCTTTTTTATCCTTTTCTAATCGATATTGAATTTCAACTGCTTGCTTCTCTCTTTCATCTTTCCAAGCTTCGATTAAATGGTCAGCCCTATATCTCTTATGAGTTTTTTTATCTTCTACTAAAGGATCTGTAAATGAAGATACATGACCAGAAGCAACCCAAGTTTTAGGGTGAAGTAAGATTTGACTATCTAGACCGACCATATCAGTACGCTTACTGATGAATTCTTCCCACCAGATGTTTCTGATATTACGCATTAATTCGGCACCCATTGGGCCATAATCATAGGAATTGGCTAAACCGCCATAAATTTCACTAGTTTGGTAAACAAACCCACGTCTCTTAGCAAGAGAAACAATCTCTTCTAAAGTTGGCTGGGGGTTAAGATGGTTTGACATTGGTCCTCCTCGCGAAGGCGGTTATTTTTATTTATCTCTATTGTACCTTTAATGATGAGATAAAAAAAAGCCGTCCTTACAAAGCATAATTAATACTTTGTAGGGACGACTTTCTAGCCGTGGTTCCACCCTACTTGGCAAGAAATGTTAATCCAATCATTTTGCCCACTTGTTTATTTTTTAGCTCCCAGGTTCCACCCTGATCGTTGCTAAGGGTGTATTATAGCGTCTTAAAGCCTTATAAGTCAAATATGACAGAGTCTTTTAATATTGTTGTATTACTTGCGTCTTGGATCAGCTGCTTTCCCATATATTCCTTCAGTTATTCTTTCTTTTTCAGCAGCTATTTCTCTGACAGTTTCATCATTAACTTCTTCGTATTCTACAGGATAACTTTTTCTCATTTTTCTTTCTTCTTCTGCACTACGAACTGTTTGTACTGCTGTCCTACCTTTTATTTTAAAATGTTTTGGATATCCATCTGACATATTTTGTCCCTTTTTAATATTAATTTGATTATTTAGTTGAATTATAAATTAATTTGTTTATTTTTATAGTATTAATCTTCATTCATTTTATTGATTTTTTCCAAATTAGATAAAAAAAAGTTGTCCTTATAAAATCACTAAATAAGGATTGCTTAATTTTATCTTTCTGTTTTAAGATAGTAATGGATATAAAATAATTATTTTCATAGGATTTTTAATGGTAGACAGAGATTCCCCTATCTCATTGCTAGATACTAACTTCACTAGACTTGACGTGGCAAATAACTTAAAAGAAGACTCAGAAAGAGCAGTAGAAGATAATACTGCTAAAAGAATATTTGCTGGAATGCAAAAAGTTGAAAGTCAAGTTTTAAATTATGACCATACTTTGAGTAAGATTGAAGGAGAAGATAAAGAGGCTACAAGAATTATAAAAGCATTGACTGATTTACGCGATTTTACGATAGAACATCCTGAAATATTTGAAAATGGTGTTCCTTTAACTCAAGAAGATTTTATTGATCATTTAAATAACTTATTAACAGGTTTTGAATATCGTCAGCAAAATAGCTTGCGTGGTGTTAATGCTCAAGCTCAAGATTTAAGAGAGTTTTGGTATGCACAGGATGATGCAGTTTCTGCTATTGGAGAAACACATTTTGCTAATCAACCGGATGTGGCGGATCGTTGGGCACAATTACAAGAAGAGAAAGCAGAAATTGTAAGACTTCAAGGTGAAGATATTGAACCTAATTTAGAGATATGGAACAACAGGATTATTCAACGTTTAAATCAAGGATTTGGTCATTTATCTATGACTGCTTGTAATCAACATTATCTGGATATAATGAAAGGGCGTTCAGAATTAGAAAAATTAAGACAGTTAGCTCAACTTCAGGGTAATGAAGACTTATTAAATTTGAATCAAGAGCGTTTAGTATTGCTTGAAAAAAATTTAGTAGAACGTGTAACTGGTAAGTTGTTGTCTACGACAAGCAAAATTAAAGAACATTTGGGGAGTATAGATTCAGGGCGTCCTATGCCTGATGAATCAGCAACAAATAAAAAAAAAGTTGAATATTATATGAGCGAAATGTTGAGTAAAATAGGTTGGGAAGGTGAGATTGATGATCTCCCTGATAGTGCAAGTGTAGCAGCAGAATTAACAGCAGTGACTCAGCAATTAGAAAAAGTATATGAACAACAAGTCGAAGAGTCTGGAAAACATCCATTCATACGAATGATTGGAAGAGCATTGCAAGGAAAACGTAAAGATGAAGAAGAAATAAATCTACGTAGAAGCAAGGGAATTTTATCTGGCATTACTGATGAGGTAAGGGAGACACTGCAACAAGCTAAAGGATTTTTAAAAGTAGTTCAAGATTAGTTTTTCTACCCAATCTTTAAATATTGATAACTCTTCATCGCCCTATCACTTAACGCAGCTACATAATCAGAAATTGACTTATATTTACTTTCTCTTGGGTCTTGAAAACCTAAACTAACGATTAAGGCAGATAGTTCATTTTTAATTTTGCTAGGAGATTGTTGTTTGAGAAGTAATTGGCGAATAGTGAGAGCTTTTTTAAAAATATAATGTTCAAGTTCTTCTTCTACAAATAACTTATCAAAAATTTCTAAAATTTGAACAAGCTGACGAATTCTTTTTAAATTTTGTCTAGAAGCAGAAGCATCGTTAATTAAAGTAGCTTGAGTCAGTAAAGGCATTGATTTAGTTTTAATTAAAAAGGCCTTAATTAAATTACCAGGTTCTAAGTAAGCTCTTTTACTAGATTTTAGTTTTCTAACACCCTTAGCAATACAAATTACTCTCCCCTTTTTTTCAGTCAATAAAGTTACCATCCTGTCACTTTCACCGATATTTCTTCTATTTAAAACAATAGCTGGTGTGGAAAATGATCTTTGTTTCATTAACTGTAATTATACAGTTAATGAGGATTGACTTTTTATTAAAATTTTGATAAATTGAAATTCGTAGATCAGGGAAACAACACCAGTTTCAACCTAGTCAAAAAACACCTTCTAGAGGTGTTTTTTTGTTACTATTTAATCTTTTAAAACTCAACTTCATACACTGTATCTTTATCTAAAATCACCTCTTCTTGACCACCAGTCACTTCAATTAAGGTTTTCACTGGAGAGATACCACCTTGCTTCCAAAGCTTGACTCTATACATTTCATTGTCTTCATAAGGCACTGTGTATTCAACAATGATTTTGGCGGCAGCCATTGGCTCTAAAGTGAAATAACCATCAATTACATGAAAGCCAGCTTCATCATATTCTTTAGCTTCTTTGGTGAAGCCTTGGGCACTAATTAACTGCGAACCTTCAGGTAAATAAAGTCTGGTCCAATCTTGTAAAGTTGAATTCAAACAAAGTTCACCTGCTTCTAGATTACAGTTGTCTGCTTTTCTAGTGTTCTTGTAAGAGATCTCAACTTTTTTAGTAATTCGACCATCTTGTGGAGCATCATTAATAAATTGTTTGACTTCATAATTAGTAAAAAGGTTAGATTTAGCACCACCCAGGTTGGCATTAACAATGGCTAAGAAATCACCGTCTTCATAAGGGATCATTCTACCTGCAGCATTAACCGCTTCAGCAGCTGTCTGAGATTTTTCATCCACAAAGTACATTTGCAAGTGTCGGCCTTCCATACTCTTCCAAACTAATTCAAATAGTTGTGGCCAGTGTTGTTTAGGTGCACCATAAGTTTTTTGTAAAATAGCTTGCATTAATGGACCTAAAACACCTTTTCGATCTTCGCGTAAATATGGAGTTGGTCTGGTAATAATTTCGCTTAAAGCATAAACCACTTGGGCACAATCACAGCGCTCGTCAATTTCAGCACTGAATGTACCATACCCTGGTACTTCAACTGGTCCTAAAATTGTCAGTAACTGAGTTAAAACTTCTGTATCAACAGAGATAATTCCATCAATGTTATCTGGTTCACCTTTAAGAGTTTGATAATTTTCAAAGAATTGATCCATAGAGGTTTTAAAGTCAGGAGAAATATTCATATCTCTTAAATTCCAGTATTTTTCTGTAGTCAGATATCTGCCTAGTTCTTCTGGAATTTCTACTTTGTTATAGAATTTTTTATCTAATTCATAGATATCATCAGATTTTTCTGGAGTAACTTTACCATTATCAATGTAAACCACAGCATAAGCGGTTAAGAAACCTCCTGTAGGACGTAATTCATTATCATTTTGGAATAAGATTAAGTATTTCTTGCGTTCGCCTCTACCACCAGCAATAGTAGGTAATTCTTTAATGACTGGTCTAAACTCGGTTAAAGCTTGAGTAGCGTTTTTGGCTGTATCTTGAACTTGGGCTAATTGAGATCTGACTTCAATTTCTCTAAATTTTTCTGGATAGCGACTTGCATCAATTTGAGCCAGTTCTGCTTCTGCTAAATTCAAATTTTCATTAATTTTGTCAAATTCTGGCATGATTTTATCTAAAGTTTCAATTAAGATTCGAATACGATCTTCAGCTGTACCGCCAGTAAAAGAACCTTCTCCTTCAAAACCTAAAACATCTGCATAAGGTACTAAAGCATCAATGGTTTGAGAACTTGCTTCTAAACCATATTCAGCTGATTTAAGACCATGAACACCATCCATGTAATAGTCCTTAGCATAAGGAATTTTTTGATAAAAAGAGAGTTTAGCATAAGTTCCTTTTATTTGGTCTAATTTACCTTTAAGTTCATTGATTTTATTTTGAGTTTCCGGGAGATTTTGAGCTTTAAAGTTGTCATAAGCTTGCTGAGCAATTGCTTTAGCTTCAAGAGTTTGAGATTTCATTTCCATGGCTGTTTGGTAAGTGTAGTAAGCTATGACACCTGAAGCACTTAAAATGATGATTAATAAGAAAAGGAAAATAACTAAAACTTTTTGCCATCTTTTTTTAGGTAACAATTTAAACTTGAAAAACTGCTTAAGTTTAGCAGCTATTTTATTGGCTTTTGTTCCTGTTTTGTCTTTTTCCGTAGCCTCAAATTGGTTCTCTTGGGCAGTAGATTTTTTAACCATAGACTAAATTATTTCAAAAAAACACCAAAAAAGCAATTTTAAGAGCTTTTTCATTAATTTACCATTTAGAGATCATAGCTTGGGGAGTTTTAATAAGGATCAATATATCCCTTAAAATTGATCTTCTTTTAGCATACTGTGCATCGATTTTTGCTCTTTGAGTGAAAGGAATAATATTTCTACCCGTAGTTTGCCAAACACCAGTAATTCCTGGTTTTACAGATAAGATATCTTTAACATATTTTTTAGTAGATGGGTATTTTTTAGTTTGTTCATTTAATTCTTTTCTTAAATATGCTCTGGGGCCAACCATACTCATCTCTCCTCTTAGAACGTTAATTAATTGAGGAAATTCATCAATAGTCAAAGATCTGATGACTCGGCCTAGTCTAGTAATTCTTGGATCTTCATCAGCTCTAATTTTCCAATCACCGTTTTTGAATTTTTCCAGTAATTGATGATCCTTTTCATGCAAAATTTTATCTGCATCTTTAACCATAGATCTAAATTTAAAAAGATAAAAAGTTTTTCCACCTTTACCTAATCTTTTATGTTTGAAAATAATTGGAAAGCCAGATTCCAAATAAATTAGCACTGGGATAAGAATCCAAAAAGGTAAAAATATTAATATTAAAATTAAGGCCACAATAAAATCTAAAATTCGTTTTTGTTGCTCGTAGTTCATGATTGATTTAAAATTTTTAAGATTAGTTTATAAATATTCGTCTTTGCCTTCTTCCTTTAACCTATTAACCAATTTTTTAATTTCTTGGCTTCTAGATTTTGGGGCAATCATTAGTATCTCATCTGTGTCAACTACGATAAGGTCATTGACGCCAATTAAAGCTACTAATTTATCATTGGTGTGAATCAAGTTATTTTGAGATTCGATGGTTACAGTTTTGAGTTGCTTATTACTACTATCGCCAATAATTACATTACCAGCTAAATTTTTCTTACCTAAGTCATAAACAACTTGCCATTCACCAATATCATCCCAGCCAAAGTCTCCTGGAATTAGAACAAGATTATCAGCCTTTTCACTAATAGCATAGTCAATAGAAATTGCTTCAACTTTTTGATAAGCCTTAGCCATTTCATCGATAAAATCTTGGCCAGATAATTTAAGTAATTTTTCTGCAGCTTTTAGGATATCTGGCTTATGTTTTTTAAATGCATCAATTAAAGCATCTACAGACCAGACATAGTTATTGGCATTCCAGAAATATTTCCCAGTAGAGAGAAATGCCTTGGCAGTTGCTGCATTTGGTTTTTCAGTAAAGCTGTCAACTTTGAAAACAGGGACTCGATTTACCTTTTTTAGTTCATCACCAACTTTAATATAACCAAAAGCTGTTGAAGGAAAGGTAGGAGCAATACCAACAGAAACTAAATGTTTTTTTTCTGCTGCCACGGTGGCAGCTACTTTCATTAACCTGAGGAACTCCTGTTCATCATTCACCACATGATCAGCAGCTCCATTAATTACAATAGCATCAGGATCTTTACTCTTGGCATATAAAGCAGCTACTAACATAGCCATAGCAGTATCTTTTTTCTCTGGTTCAGCTAAAATATTTTTTTTTGAAATCTCTGGAAGTTGTTTATAAACTAAGTCAGTGTATTTTTCGTTGGTAATAACGATAATTTTTTCCCAGGGTACAAGTTTGGCAAGACGATAAGCAGTCACTTGCAGCATTGTGTATTTGCCAGAAAGTTGTAAAAATTGTTTAGGATGTTTTTTTCTAGATTTTGGCCAGAGCCTAGTTCCACCACCACCAGCAAGAATCACTGCATAGGTATGATTATTGTTTTTGGTCATTTGATCTCCTTTTATAGCTTGTTATTGTATTTTTGCCAAAGTTGATTAACTTGATTGACAAATTTACGCATAAAATTACTTGTACCATATTTGTGCGCATTTTGTCTAAGAATGTTAATATCAAACTGTATCTTTTCTAATCTTTGCATTTTTTTTGTTAATTCTGTTACATTGTTTTTTCCTAGATGTAAACCATGTTTTTTATTTTCAATTAACTGCGCAGCTCCACTTTTCATATTAATCAACACTGGTTTGCCATGGGCATTAGCTTCCAAAGCAGTAATGCCAAAGTCTTCTTCACCTGGCATTAAAAGTGCTATGCAGTTATTATACAATTTTGCTACTCTTTCTTTAGATTGATGACCTAAAAATATAATATATTTTCCTTGATTTTTCAATTTATTTTTATGTTTATCTACTAATTTCATTAGTTTAAGTTTTTCTGGTCCATCACCGACTATAAGAAGATTTCTACCTAATTTAAGGCAAGCTTGAATAGCTAAATCTATTTGTTTATATGAAACTAAACGAGAAACAACTAAATAATATTTTAAATTAGGCTGAGAATTTAATATATTTTCAATTTTTACCGGTGGATAAATCACTGCTTCAGTATCTCTGTGGTAATAATTTTGACATCTTTGTTGAACCAATTTTGAAATAGGAATAATTACATCTGGTCTATTAGCTGCAATTTGATCCCACCATTTTAGATAGTTAAATATTTTTTTGCTTAATAAGCTTATTGGCCAAATATTTAACATTTTTTTTGAATTTAAATATTCTTGCTTGTGACTATATAAATAACGAGTAGGTGTTAATAGATAACAAATATGAAGTTGTTTGGGATTGGTAATTACTCCTTTTGCCTCGGCGCTGGTAATAGAAATCACAATGTCATAATCTTTAAGATTAAAAGATTCAAAAGCTAAGGGCATCAAAGCTACCAATAAACGATGATTATTTTTTGCAAAGGGAATTTTTTGTAAAAAACTAGGAATGATTTTAAAAACCTGAGCCCATTTGGCTTTATTTGGATCATAAACTGAGGTATATAGTGGAGCATTAGGAAAAATTTGATGCAGGGCTAATAAAACTTTTTCTGCACCTCCATAAGGTGTATTGACTCTGTCGTAAATAAGTGCAATTTTTAAGTCTTTAATTGAGAATTTTTTCATAAACTGATAAAGTTTGATTTACCATCTTATCCCAATCATAATTTTTTACAATTGCAAAGCCTTTATTAATAACTTTTTTTCTATCAGTTTTTTCAAGTTTTTTTACTGCAGCAATAAATGATGATGGATCATGAGGATCAAAGTAAATGGGAGCATCTTGGTATATTTCTTTGAAAATTTCAATATCTGAAGCAAGTACTGGTAAACCAGCAGACATTGCTTCTACTCCAGTTAAGCCAAATCCTTCAGAAAGAGAGGGTTGTACTAAAGCAAAAGATTGTTTCAATTCTTCAATTAGTTCTTGGTCTGTTAAATAACCCACAAAAATAATTCTTCTAGTTAAATTTAATTTTTGAGCTAATTTTTTATATTTATCTTGAAAAATATTTCTAGATCCTACAATTTTTAAATTGTATTGTGGTAGATCTTTAAGAGCTTTAATTACCAACTGAATGTTTTTATGAGGATAAAGAGAACCAACATAAATTAATTGTTTGGATTTATAATTATTAATTTTTATTTCAGACCCTGAATTTTTAAAAGAAAATTCAGCTGGTATGAAAGATACCTTGGGGTGAAATTTTAAATTTTGAATTTTAGAAAAATTTTCATCAATGCCTTCTTTAGTCACTTTAATCTTATTCTGAGCAGAAGGATAGTAATTAGTAAGAGTTTGTTTAATAGTTTTAGCAGGAACTAAAATTTGATCTGCATGCTGAACTGTTTTATAGGTAATGAATCGATAGGCTAAATATTTAAGCCAATATTGCCAAGGTTTAAGAGTTGTGACTGTCAGCCCTTTTTGTTGGTGCCAAAGTAGATCATGAATGGTAACAATTAATTTATCTGAGTAAAAAATTGGAGCGTTAAAGTGAGGGACATGTAATAGGTCTAGTTTGTGATGTTTGAAAATTTTTGGAAGTTTAACCTGTTCAGCAAATGAATAATGGCGAATTGGGGTAAAAACAAATTGCAGATTTTGCTGTTGAGGCTTGATGGTTTCAAATATTTCTTTAGCTTGTTCTTGATCATAAAAAAAATAAACCCATTCAATATTTTTAGCTAAATTTGGTAAACGAATAATTAAGTTTTCAATATATCTACCAATCCCAGCATGTCTTTTTCCTGCTAAGCGGCAATCAATTCCAATTTTATATTGAGTTTTCATTTGTATTGAATTTATTCTCCACCCTTTTTAATAAATACAAAAATTTGTAATAAAAATTTATAAATACGCGGATAGTGTGAGTAATGTTTATCAAAATATTGGAGCATGGTGTCATAAAAATAAGCTTTAATTTTTTTGCTGGTTCTATCTGATGGACTTTTAATACCAGATTTATATTTATGGTGAATAATTTCAACATCTGGATAAAAGTAAACTTTATAATCTTCATTTCTAAATCGTTTGCACCAATCTAAATCTTCGGCGTACATAAAAAATCTTTCATCTAATAGGCCAATTTTGTCTATAGCTGATTTTTTTACTAACATTGCAGCGCCGCTACAGTCGTCAATTTGATGAATCGAATCAAAACCTTTATAAAGTTGATGATACTCCGAAAATAATTTTTTATTGGGAAACAATTTTTCAAGTTTAGTAAAGTAAGTGAAACTAGCCCAAGGGGTTGGTTCACCTCGATGACAAGCCATATCTATTTTGCCATCGCTATTATTACCCAGTAATAATTTAGGAGTAATGACAGCAATATCTTCATTTTCGTTCATGTAGTTAATTAAAGAATCTAGGTTTGATTTTTGGGTGAACTCTAAATCATTATTACAAAGCATGACATATTTAGATTGGATATCTTTGAGAGCAACATTGTTTCCTGCTGCAAAGCCAATGTTTTCTGCTAATTCAATTAACTCGACCCATTTAAATTCTTTCTTAACCATCAGAACGGAATCATCTTCACTATTATTATCAACCACAATAGTTTTAATTTTGTATTTGCTTTTTTTAAGATATTCTTTTTTTAAAGTAGATAAAGTTTTTTTTAACCAGAATCTACTATTGTAATTAAGAATAATTAGGGTTAAATCTGTTTGGTTGTTATTTTTCATTTGATTTTACTATAGTATTTTTTGTACCAAGTTTTTGATAAACACTATCTAATTTTTTAGATATTAATTCCCAATCAAATTTTTTACTGACAAATTCTTTACCATTTTTAGCCAACTTTTCCCAAAGTTTTTCATCTTTTAAAATTTTTACTGATAAATCTGCTAATCCGGTTGCAGTATTACTTACCAAAACATCTTGTTGGTTTTTAACTCCCAAACCCTCAACAGCTGTGGAAGTACCAACCACCGGGGTACCACTTGCCATTGCTTCTAATATTTTATAACGTGTGCCTTTGCCACTGAATACTGGAGCAATTAAGACATGTGATTGTTTGAAAGCATCTCTGATATCTGGGATATTGCCAGTTACTTCTATGCTTGGATCAGTATCTTGATATGAATAAATCTTAGGGGTTGGAGCATTACCAACAATCCATAGTTTAGCTTCTGGAATTGACTGTTTAATTTTAGGCCAAATTTTTTCTACCAAAAAAGTGACTGCTTCTACATTAGGTAGCCATTTAAAAGTACCTACGGATAAAATTGTTGGGTTTTGAGGATGCTTACGTTTTTTAGCTTCAAACCATTTTGTATCAACTCCATTAGAAACAACTTCGATTTTTTGTTTATCTTTAATAATTTTAGTAATAAATTCCTTATCTTCTTCACTCATCACAATTAATTTGTCACACTGATGCCAATAGTGTTTTTCCCAGACTTTAATTTTTTTAATATCAATATTTAATAAAAATTTTAGTAATCTTGGAGCTTTTTTTGCATAACTTTCATAGCCTAGATATTCGATAGTTTGTTCAACTAAAATTGTAGGAACATTTGTTTCTGGTAAATGAGGCATCATGTAAAATGTTTCAGCATGGATCAGGTCATACTTTTGATTATTAGCTTCAGCTGGCAGTAATTCTTTAGTAATTGCTGCAACAGCTTCAGGTACGTAATTTCTAATTACCAAAAAAGGATAGGAAGAAAAACCTGTTTTTAAAATATTTTTTAGAGTGAATGGTACTTCTGATCTTTTAAAAACTCTTACTTTTTTACAATATTTTTGAATTTCTGGAATATATTTTCTTTCTTGATTATTTTTAATCAAAGCAAATAAAGTAATTTCATGTTTTTTAGCTAATTTTTTGAGTAAGTTATAAGTACGAATTTGACCGCCAGAAAGTAAGGGGTAAGGTAGATATGGTGTCAGCATTAAGATACGCATAATTTAGTGATTCAGTGATTAGTATGTTAGTAATTAGTTTTTTGGTTAATGCCTAATCACTTACTCTTTTGTAAATTTAAGATCAAACAACTGTTTGTTTTTTCTATAGTCTCATATTGTTTTTCTAATCTTTTAGCTTCGTCGTCAAAGCTAGTGGTGGCATAATGGGTGGCACCCTTTGCGATTTTATCTTCAATTTCAAAACCAATTGGCCAGCCAGTTCGATTTGTTTGAAACAAAAATTGAGTGTCTCCCATGGCATGAGCAATTATTTTAGCATCTTTTGGTGTTAATTTATCAACTTCTTGTCCACAACTGCGATATTCAAAATGATTGAGTTGATAATAACCTTTAATTTGTTTCCAGGATAAAAGTAAACTGATCAGTAAGAGTAAACTAATGATTACAACACTGAGTGGTTGAGCATAATTATTAATTTTTATTTCAGACCCTGAATTTTTGAAAAAAAATTCAGCTGGTATGAAAGATACCTTGAGGTGAAATTTTAAATTTTGAATCACTTTTTTAATTAACTCAAATAGAATTAAAGCTCCCCGTGCTACGCTAATACAAATAATAGGGATTAATAGAACCTGATAATAATCGTGTCGAACATTACCGGTGGCAATAACACTAAAATAAATAATTATTCCTAACCACCAAGCTGCATAAATTTGCACTTCTTTTGTTTTAAGTTTGAGTAAGTTAGCCAAAAAGAAAATTATGCCTGTAAATCCCAAAATTAACTTAGTTAATCTTTCATAAAAAAGCCATCTAAACCAGGCTGGTCTAAATCGAATTCCAGTGCTGTTAAATAACCAATCTGAATCTGGAATTCCTTCTGGGTATTGTTGAATCCAGTATCTCCATAAAATAAAAGGGATAATGCCTAACAGCGCAAATAAGTAAAGTTGTGGTTTAAAAAAAATTTTGTTTTTAAATTTCTGATAAGCCAGGACAAGATAAACGGGAATTAAAAAGGCTACAAATGGTTTGAGTAGAAAAGCTACCGCTAAAGTTAGCACTGAAAGAACATAAAAGTTAAATTTCTCTTTTTTAAGATAATAAGCAAAAAAGCACAAAGAACTTGTTGAAAATAATAAAACAGCTGGCTCTGGTAAAACCACTCTAGAATAATAAATGCTAAAAGGTAGTAAAGCAAAAGTTAAAGCAGATAAAAGTGCTAATTTTTCTGAAGAAATTTTTTTAACTAAATAATATAAAGCAGTTAAAGTTCCTAAAGATAAAGCAACAGAAATAAATCTGCTAGTTGTGACTAGATCTAAATTAGGCATAATTTTTAAAATTAAAGCTACCAGAGCATTAATAATAGGAAATTCAACCATTCGATAGCCATCTTGACTATTATCTAAAAAATTAGGGATATTTGAAAGATCGTGATAAGTAGGATGAAGTAAATCAATGCCTTTTTTAGTATATTCTCTAGTGACAGAAGCAGTATCAGCTTGTCTCCAAGCATGCCAATCAAGAACTGTATTATTAATTTTATATAAGCGTACAGTTAGTGCCAAAATGATGATGAGCAATAATTGATTAGAAGTTGATTGAAAAAATTTGTTCACAATACCAGTATATCTTATACGTTTGATGCTAGTTAAATTAAAACTAGCAATGCCCGATAAAACACATTTTACGGTCTATTTATTAAAAAGATGTGTTTTATCAGGCTATCAAGCTCATTTGTAACTAGCACAAAGCGTATAATCTATCTTTTAAAAACTTTTTGGAAGAGATGATCAATCAATTGAAGTATTTTTACGCAGTATCTTTCATACCAACTGCATTTATGAAAAATGCAGGGTCTGAAATATATTTTTTTAAGAGTTTTTTTATTTTGTTTTAAGTAATATGAGCCAACTGTCATGCCAGCTAATGACCAATAGGTAAAAGCGACCTTTGAAGCTGCAAAGACATCAATATAGGTAGCATTAATTAATAAACCAATTGAAGCAGCAATAAAACCAATACTTAAGGCTGATATAAAGTAATCTTTGTCTCTGATAAAATTTTTAGCTATGTTTAGACAAAGTAATATGCCGCCATAGAAGCTAATGAAACCCAATATTCCTGTTTCTCCAAGTGTGCGTAAGTAATTATTATCTGTACTTTCTGCTTCTGTAAATTGTTGGAAAGTTTCTTTATTTAAAGTTGCATAACTGCTGCCCAAAATTGGATTACGTTTAAAACCTTTAATAGCATTTGGCCAGAGTGTATCTAATCTAATAGCCATAGATAGACCATATTTAATTGCATTCTGCGACCAGGTTCGTTCTTTTTCAACAAGAATAATTATTTTTTCACCGGTAGCAGAAATTGTTGCCACTTGCATATAATCAGGGACATCTATATAAACATCTTCTGGTTTTTCTGGGACAGGTCTTTGATCTGTAGGGACAATGATATTATTTTCTTCAAGTTGTTGTTGTAACTCCTCTACGGACATCCCATCTTTTGGTACATCTGCTTCTTGGAAGTCAAAAGTCATTGCAATCCAGTTTGTAAATTGTTGTTTTTGTAGAGTTAATTGAGCATAAGTATTAGTGACAATAGGATAATTATCTACAACTTGGATCAGTCTTTCAGACATATCTTGGCCAAAAAAGAAAATTAAAATCAGTATGCTAAAAGTTAATAATATAAATCGATTTATCCCCCATTTGAGTTTTTGCCCAATTGTATCTTTTCCTACAGCAATCATTAAAATAACTAATAAAGAAGCTATGAGATATGAAACAAACGAGGTTCTTGAAGCAGCAACAATCATTAACCAAAGTCCAGCTAGATGAACTAAATGATAAAAGATTTTTTTTGTTTTATTTTCTTCTTTATAAGCTAAAGTCAGTAACAGACATAATACAATTACTAAGTAAGCAGCTAAATCATAATGTCCGCCAAAGGTTGATTGAACTCTGGCATGTTCAGTTAAATATAATCTCATCCCTTTGCTAAATTCTCTATTCATGGTTGAATAAACAGGCCAGTAATAATATTTTTGCCCCCAACCATAAATAGAGGCTCCTAAAACAGTTAAAGCAAAAATAGTTACAATAGTTCTAGTATCTTTAATTGATTTAATGCTAGAAAAAGTAATAAAGAAAAGCGCAAAATATTCAATATATCTTAGAAAATGTAAGAAAGATTTTCCAAAATGGATTGCTTCAAGCGGAATTGTTTTGATAATAAATACGCCTGAAAGAAGAGATAAAAAAGCTACAAATATATAAGCAGCAATAAAATAAAAGACAGAATTTTTCCATTCAATTTTTTTCCTCTTTACTTGTATTAGCCAAATTAAACAAGCTATAGCTACAAAGATGTCTTCTAATCTGACACGGACAATATAGCCTGGGATAATGTCAAATAATGGTAATTTTGGGTATAACGGAATAAAAGCAATTAAAAAACCAGCTAACAGGAGCATGATGTTACTATCTAGCCATTTTAAAAATGTTTGGATTTTAGTTATTTTACTGTTACTCATCAATGACTGTTAATACTTTTTGATAAATTTTCATTTTTTTCTTATCTAGGGAGATTGTATCAAATATTATGATGCGGATCATTGCTCCTAGTTGCAGTAAAGCTTTTAAAAGAGGCATTTGCCATTTGGCTTTATGTTTTGACCAAATATAGATTAAACCTTTAAATTCTCCAATAAGAGCATTTTCGCTACTAGAACTAGCGCTTCCTAGATGAGTTATTTTGGCTTGTGGATCTATAGCAATATCCCAATGATGATATTTGGCCCGTATGCAAAATTCCAAATCTTCGGCATACATGAAAATGTTTTGGTCAAGAGGACCAATCTCATCGAAAACTTCACTTTTTATCATAATTGCAGCTGCAGATACCCAATCTTTTTGAATCAATTTATTATTTTTTTGATTTGATAAAGAATAAGCTTTAGAATGTTGGCTTTGTCCGGTATGTTGAGTTGATGGCAAGAATTTGCCAATGATAGGCAATTTGTCTAGCATTAACATGTGGATAAAAACAGACAGTAAATTAGGGAAAGAGCCACCTTGAGTCTGGATGGAGCCATTACTATTTAGAAGCGTGGCAGAAAGAATGCCCAATTTATCTAATTTTCCTTTTTCTGTAGATAAAGTTGCAGTTAAATCACTGCTGGGGTGTTTTTCAAATGTTTTTACTAATTTTTCTAAGGCCTGATTGTGAACAATGGTATCTGAGTTTAAAAGTAACACATATTTACCTAAAGCTTTCTCAATACCCTGATTATTCGCTTTAGCAAAACCAGTATTTTTTTTATTTTTAATTAATAAGTATTTAATTTTTGATTGACTCAATTCTTTTTGAATTATCTTAGTCGAATCGTCACTGGAGTTGTTATCAATAACAATAATTTCACTTTTATTTTTCAACAATTTAGAGTCATTAATTTCTTTAATTACACTTAACACACAGGCTCTAGTAAGTTCTGCCGTGTTATAAGAAACAATGATGATGGAGAGAGTTGCTGAGTGAGATTGCTTGGCCATAAAATTTATTCAGAGGTATAAATCAATAATTCATCATGGAAAAAATTATTGAAATAATCTGGCTCTTCCCAATTTATAATTTAACTCTTTGACTTTTCTAACCCCAATTTTTTTAGCAGGAGTGCCGGCCATAATAGCCATTGGTTCAACATTTTTTGTAACAATAGAACCAGCAGCAATGACAGCACCTTTCTCAATTTTTACTCCAGGGAGAATAATACTTCTTGGTCCAATAAACACATAGTCTTCAACAATGACCTTTTCTTCAATAGCTTTCATTTGAGGATCATGAACGTCATGCTCGCTTGTCCAAATCATCACTTCAGAAGCAATATCAACATGATTACCAATTTCTAGTCCTCCTTTGGAGTTTACCAGCTGTTTGCGTCCATCTAAACTAGCTTTTTCACCAATAATAGTATCTTTACCTATTTTTATATGCCTTGGGTCATAGATTCTGGCCATCATATGGATAGTAGAACCTTTACCAATTTTCATTCCAAATAATCTATAAAAAAATCTTCTAAAGTGATGAGAAGGGATGAAACCAACAAACCACCATAGAAAACCAGTGATAAATTCTAAATAAATTGCAGTGAGGCGTCTTATGATTTTTTTTGACATTACTTCTTATTATACTTAATATTTAGGTGCTGGTAAGCCTTTTCTGAAATTACTCTGCCTTTTGATGTCCGTTTTAAAAATCCCATTTGGAGTAAATACGGTTCTAAAACCTCTTCAATTGTGCCTGGATCTTCGCTAATAGTTGCAGCAATAGTATTTAATCCGACAGGTCCGCCATCATGTTTAAAAATTATTTTTTTGATAAATTTTCTTTCATTTTCATCAAGTCCAAGTTTATCGATGGCAAATAGATCTAAGGCTTGTTCTACTAAATCATCTGAAATTTTTTTCTTATCTAAAACTTGAGCAAAATCTCGAACTCTTTTAAGAAGTTTAAGGGCAATACGTGGAGTTCCTCTAGATCTTTGTGCAATTTCTAAGGTTGAATTTTTATCAATGTCTATTTTTAATTTTTGAGCTGCTTTTTTTAAAATTCGAGCTAAATTTTGTGGGTCATAAAATTCTAAACGGTGAATTAGACCAAAGCGGTCTCTAAAAGGACCAGCTAATAAACCAAATCTGGTTGTGGCACCAACTAAAGTGAATTGAGGTAAATCTAATCTGACTGTTCTAGCAGATGGACCTTTGCCTATCACAATATCTAAAGCAAAATCTTCCATAGCTGGATAAAGAGTTTCTTCTATTGCTTTAGGTAAACGATGAATTTCATCAATAAAAAGTACATCGCCATTACCTAAATTAGTAAGAATAGCTGCTAGGTCTCCAGTTTTAGACAAAGCTGTCCCTGAAGTAATTTTCATATTAACACCTAGTTCTTTACTAATTAAATGAGAAAGAGTGGTTTTACCTAAACCAGGAGGGCCGTAAAACAAAGTATGATCTAGAGGTTCTTTTCTCTGTTTAGTGGCTTTAATAGCAATCTGTAAAGATTTTTTAATTGTTTCCTGACCACAAAATTCTTGCCAACTTTGAGCGCGCAGTGTGGTTAATAATTCTTCGTCGTGATTATGATTATTATTTGCCATTTTGCATTAGTTTAATAGCCTGTTTTAAAGATTCTTGCACAGTTAAGTTTTCTGTATCAATTTTGGCTACAACCAGTTCAATACTGGCTTCATCAAAACCTAATCCTATTAATCCGTCAACTAAATCCTGTTGTTTTTGTGGAATTGGACCAAGTTCTAATTCTTTAAGACTACCAAGTTTACTTTTTAATTCAATAATAATTTTTTGAGATAATTTTTTACCAATTCTAGGTATAGCAGTGAAAAAACTGATTCTAGCGTTTTGCACAGCATCAACCATTTTTTCAACCCCAGCTTCAACAATCATTAAAGCAGTTTTAGGTCCTACACCAGAAACAGCTAAAACTAACTCAAAAATTTGTAAATCTTGTTCCCTTAAAAAACCATAAAGTTCTAGTTTATCTTCTTTGACATGAGTGTAAATGAAAAGTTCAAGATCTTTATTTTGTTGTACTTGAGAGACTGCTCTGTCACCAGTAAAGACTTTATACCCAACACCATTAGTAATCACTGTTAGGTAATTTTTAAAAACAACTGGCTTTCCTTTTAGATAAGAAATCATAATTTGATATTAGTATTTTATATTAAGTATCTAGTATTAAAATAATATATTCATAAGCGAATGATTTGTGTTAGCCTGAAGAAACAACGGCTTCTTCAAGCGAGAACATGTGAGCGTTGAATCATATTAATTTAATACTAAATAACTAATAGTTAAGCATAATACTTATGATTACGATTTCTAATCCGATGCGTCATTATAACAGCCAAGGCATCAATCGCATCGTCGATCACTTTGTGTTTTTTTAAACCTAATTCCATTCTGACCATCTTCTCTACTGCTTTTTTATCTGCTCTGCCAAAACCGGTTACAGTTTCTTTAATTTGCAGCGGAGTATATTCAAAAATTTTGATTTTTCTCTTAATTAAACTAATTATGACTACTCCTCTAGCCTCACTAACCTTCAGAGCTGTAGTTTTGTTTTTGAAAAAAAATAGAGATTCGATTGCTGCCACACTAGGTTGAAATTTTTCAACAACTTTTTCTAATTGTTTTTCAAGATCAGAATATCTGGTAAAAAGATCTTCAGTTTTTTTAGTTTGAATACAGCCATAATCAAGAACAGAGCAACTAGAATTATCAATTGTCGCTATTGCCCAACCAAGCCGATCATAGCCAGGATCGATCCCTAATACAGTTTGATGCAAATTAATGTTTTGAGTCATGATAATGATTTGTGATTTAGTAATTAGATATTTAGTGAGAAGTGGGTAGTGAGTGGGCAAACCTCTTTTTAACCATAACTAATCACTAATTATCTAATCACTTCTAACTAATCTCTTCTAAACTATTTAAAATTTTTTTAGCACTTTTTTGCCAGTCAAATTTTTTAACTTGAAGTCTAGCTCTTTTTCTATAAATTGCTTTTTGTCTGACTGTTAATGAATAAACTTCTGCAAGACCATCAGCTATTGATTTTGGATTACTAGGGTCAACTAAAATGCCGGCGTTATCTACAACTTCAGGTAAACTACTTGTTTGAGAAACTACGGGAATGGTATTGAAATGTAAAGATTCCAAAGGAGGAATCCCAAATCCTTCATATAAGCCAACTAAAGTAGTAGCAAGTGCTTTTTTATATAAGCTAGCTTTTAATTCGTCAGGAACATAATCTGTAAAAATAATACGTTTTTGAAATGGAGATTTTTCAGCTCGGTCAAAAATATCTTTGGCCAACCAGCCAACTTTACCAGCAATGACTAATTGAATGCTTTGTCTTTTTTTTCCTCTTTTCTTTTTATATTTTCCTGTAGCTAAACCTCTAGAGAAAATTTCAAAACTTTCGATTAAATTAATTAAATTTTTTCTGGGTTGAATGGTGCCCATATATAAAATGTAAGGCTCTTTAATTTTGTGCTTTCGAAAAAAAGCTTTTTGTCTAGAAACAAGGCAAGGTTTACCATTTGAACCAATATTTGGGTAAGCCACAATAATATCTGTGACTTTTTTATTATAATGTTTGATAATTTCTTGTTTGCTAAATTCGCTGATAGTGACAACTTTTTTAGCATTTTGTACACTGTATTTAGTCCAATCAGTTAATTGAACTAAATCTGATTTTTTAAATTGTGTAGGGAATTCTAAGTAAGCCAAATCCATAATACTTGAAACATAAGGGACTTTAGAAACACGAGGAGCGTAATGTCCTGGTGTGAATAAAACATTATATTTTTTGGAATTGAAATATAGGTGAATAGGTAAGGCCCATTGAGTCCAAAATTTTTTAGGTTTTAAAACTTTATATTCCCACCCGGGACGTCTTATTGGCAAATCCGCTAAAGGTTTATTGGCTAATAGGACAGTAACGTTATATTTATTAGTATTGCGAGTCAGTTGCTCTAGTTGCTTCAAGATTTCAAAAGCGTAAACATTACTGCCAACACGATTTTGAACGTTAGCTTCATTAGCGTCAATGGCGATGCTGATGTTAGTTAGTTTTTTTACCTTCACAGAATAATCATACTATGAGGTGAAGAAAGATGAAAGAAGGGTGGTTTTAGTGAAAAAAAATAGAGTATGGTATACTAAATATGTATTAATAAATAAAAATTAAAGAAAAGACATATGAGTGAAAGATTAGAGGACCTGTACCGGGACCTGGACTTGGATTGGGACCTGGACTTGGACTGGGACCTGGACCTGAGTCCTATACTTTATGTGGTAACTGAAGAGCAAAGAGAATGGAATCGTCTCTTAAAGGAGGTGTACAGTCTCGTTAAATTTATGAAGAGAAAATCGAAAGACAAAATACCTCCTGCTCAGAAGAGACTCTTTGAAATATTACCTAGACTCTTTGAACTAAAGGAAAAAATTATAGCTGAATCCAAAAAAAGCTAGTTAGTGGTCTGAGGTAATTGAAAATCAGCTATTTTGATTTTTATAGATCAATAGCCTTCTCATATACCTTTATCGTTTCTTTCGCCACTCTATCCCAATTAAACATTTGTAATCTAATAATCATCCTTTGCAGTCTTTTTTGTTGTTCACTGATTGATTCATTTAAAACTTTTTCTATTCCTTGTCTAATACTTTGCACAGATTCTGGCTCAATTAATTCAGCTGCATTACCTGCTACCTCAAGCATAGAAGAAACATTAGAGGTTACTACTGGTGTACCATGATAAAAAGCTTCTAAGATTGGCAGACCAAAGCCTTCATATAAACTTGGATAAGCAAATAAACTGGCTTCTCCATAGAGAACAGATAATTCACTATCTGTCACTCTTCCTAAAAATTTCAACTTATCACTTGGTGCTTTGAATTTTTTGCTTGAAGTCTCATCCCAACCAGATTCACCTGCAATTATTAATTCATAATCTTTAGCTAAAGGCATCCAAGCTCTAATTAGTAAATCTAAATTTTTTCTTGGTTCTCTTGTTCCCACAAATAAAATAAATGGTTTATCTAATTTAAGTCTTTTCTTGATTAATTGATAATCGTCTTCACTTAAGTTTTCGCTAATTTGTTTAACTTCTGCTGGTAGAGCTTCTTGAATAACATGGACTTGCCAGGAAGGAATTCTTAAAATTTCTACAATATCTTTTTTAGTAGCTCTGCTGACAGCAATAATTTGAGCCTGTCTCTCTCTGAGTATTTTCCAGCTTTTTTGATGTGCTTTAAGAATTTTAGGATGAGCGTATTCTGGAAATTTCAGAATAGCTAAATCATGAATGGTAGACACTAGTGGTAGATCTTTGTCTGGTGGTTGTAACCAATCCCAACTATGAAAAATATCTATTTTAGGTAAATTTTGTTTAATTTTATTAAAGCCAAATTGCCATAAAAATGCTTGCAGCGAAGGTGGATATGATTGAAGATAAAGATTATGCTTAGATCCTGATTTGTTTTTTTTTAGCAATTGTTCAGCTTTTGTTTTAAGAACACGCTTTTGTCTCCAACTTGAACCATACAAAGTTAAATTGATGTTTTTTTGTTTTAAAAGGGCACGAACGAGATTGCTAGTATATCTTGAAACTCCTCTTCCATAAATTAGTGAGCTAATGTCAATTCCGATATTCATATATCGTATCCTAACAGACTATCTGGTTTAGCGTAAACTCGAACAAAACCAATATTGGGATAATCAATAACTCCGACTCCTTTGTAACCAAAAGCTTCTATTTCTTGTATAAGTTGATCATCTGGATCAGTTAAATCTCTTAAATAATCAAAAACAAGAACATAGTCATATTGAGTAATTTGTTTCAGATTTTGAGTTAAATCAGGGGCATTTTTAATATAATGTGCGCCTGTAGAAAAGGTTGGATAATTATCTTTAGCATACCAATCCCAAGGAGAAAAAGGATGAGGATATGAAAAAGCAATAATAGTTTTTTCTTGCGGATAGTTATTTTGGATTTCTTGATATAAAGCTCTCCAGTTTTCTCTTTGATATTCTGGTTTTAGATAATACTGCAAAACAGAGTAAGAATTAACGGCTAAGACGATGATAAATAAAATAGAGCCGATGTTAGTCTTTGTTTTTAAAAACAATTTTAATTTTGTTTGATTTTGTGTTACTAAATTGGCAATGAGTAAGAAAAAACTTGGCATTAAATACAACATTCGTTTTGGACGAATAACAGGTATATAAAAAGATACTAACCAAGCTGTTATCAATGGAAAAAAGAGCCACAATAATAAAATTGATAATTGTGATTTCTTTTTAAATTGGAGAAAGAGCTTGAAAGAAAAACTGATAATAATAAAACCGATTAACAAATAAGGAATATTTAATTTTAAATCTAAGACTCCAAAAATATATTTTCCAAAAACTAAAGGAATAGATTTTAATTGAGGGATACTGACTACTGTTTCCCACCCTGGAAGTTCTTGGCGTAAGTGTTGCCCAACTGAAAGTTGTGTAAAAAATGATGGTAGCCATGGTAAATATCCTAAACCAACAATTGTAGCTATAAAAAATAACTGTTTAAAAGGTAATTTTTTAAAGAAGTTTAAATAAATTAATTGAGTTAGAAAGAGAAAAGGATAAAGGTAGGAAGAATATAGCCCTAGTAAACTTAAGATGCTAAAGATTACTAATTTTAAATTTTTAATTTTTAATTTTTTTTGATTTTGTTTTGCAATAATTGGTAGCCAAGATAATGTGGCCCACATTGCCGGTAATGAATAAGGGCGAAGTTCTTGTGAAAAGTAAATATGAAATGATGATGTGCTTAAAAGTAGGCTGGCAATTAAACCCATTTTTTTACTGCCAAGTTTTTCTCCAATTTTATAGGTAGCATAAATAGTGATTAATCCAGGAATTAAGGCGCCAATAGTTCTCAGCCACCATTCAGCCTTAGAGATATAAAGGGCAAAGTGAATAATGTAATGTATTAAAGGTGGTTGAAAGTCTCCCATAATAGCTAATTGCTGATTAAAAGGCCTGGAGCTTTCTATAGCCTGAGCAGCTTCATCCAACCACAATGAACCATTGAGTAAGGGTAGGCGAAGTAATAGTGCCAATAAAAGAATGAACAAAATTTGCCAATTATTTTTTAAGAACTTCATATATTTTCAATAATAATAGTTTTTTGTTAAGTATTTAGACAATACATTCAACAGCGAATGATTTGCGTTAGCCTGAAGAAACAACGGCTTCTTCAAGCGAGAGCATGTGAGCGTTGAATGTATTGTCTAAATACTTAATAACTAAGATTATTATCTCTACTTTTACTAAAGATTACTAGATTAAATTTTGATAGAATTGAATCGCTATGCAAGATTATTTTTCCAACAAAACTATTTTAGTAACTGGTGGAGCTGGTTTTATTGGCTCTCATTTATGTGACAAATTATTAGATTTGGGAGCAAATGTTGTTGCTGTTGATAATTTTATTACTGGTAATAAAAAAAATATTGAGCATTTATTAAATACTGATCAGATAATTGAGAATTCAAAATTAAAAATTAATAATTCTTTTACATTTATTGAAGCAGATTTAAATAATCCTCCAGAAGGTTATTTAGATAATAATATTCAATATGATTTGATTTTGCATTTTGCTTCCCCGGCTAGTCCTCCACTTTATCAAAAATATCCTAAAGAAACTTATCTTGTTAATTCATGTGCCACTCACCAGTTGTTAGAATTCTTAGAAAAAAATAATCCAGCAGGACGGTTACTGTTTGCCAGTACCAGTGAAGTTTATGGTGATCCTCAAGAGCATCCTCAAAAAGAAGAATACTGGGGCAATGTTAATCCTAATGGAGCACGCTCCTGTTATGATGAAGCTAAAAGATTAGGTGAAACAATTTGTGGTGTTTTTAACAGAAATTTTGGCATGGATACCAGAATTGTTAGAATTTTTAATACTTATGGTCCCAGAATTGATGCTAAAGATGGCAGAGTCATTCCTAATTTTGTCACTCAAGCATTAGCTGACAAACCTTTAACAATTTATGGTGATGGCAGTCAAACAAGATCTTATTGTTATGTAGATGATTTGGTAGAAGGTATTTTAAGATTTGCTAGTAAAGATAATTTGGCCGGACAAACAATTAATTTAGGCAATCCAGGTGAATTGACTATTTTGGAAACGGCTCAGGTGGTCACTGAATTAGTTAATAGCCCGGATAATGAAAATTTTGCATATAAGCCTTTACCTAAAGACGATCCTACTAGAAGAAGACCTGATATTAGTAAAGCCAAGGAATTATTAAATTGGGAACCAAAAGTTGAATTTAAAGAAGGTTTAAAAAAGACGATTGAGTATTTTCAAAATTTGAAGTAAGATTTTTTTAAAATTTTTCCAAGTTATTTTCTACACTGTTTGTTTCTGGAGCTAAAATTTCAATTAAATCAGATTCTTTAATATTAAATTTCAGATAATTATTTTGGTTAGCATAATTCATACTTGTAGAAAAATACTGCATATTTTGCTCTAAATCGCGGTGGTAAAAATAACTAGGACTATCTAAAGAAATTAAATTTTGAGAAATTAGATAAAAATTCAAATGATCTAACCTCTCAAATTCTGTTGCCAAATAGTTAGTATAGAATTTATCTATTTCTGGTAAATCAGTGTCAGAATAGTAATTAATTTGTTCATTTAAACCAGGAATTAAATTAAGATAAGGACTGTGGGAACTAACAATAAAGACATTTTTAATTTTTGGATTTTTTTCAATTTTTATTAAATTATTAATAATGAATTTTTTAAATTCTCTATATTGATGTTGTCGATAATCATGGCTTCCTTCATGATCAATGTCAGTATCTAAAATAATGAAATATTCACTATCAATGTGAAAACTTTTATAGGCATTACTTAATTTTTTATTATAAAGTTTTTTTTGATTGGCTGTATTATTGCCCGGTGTATAAAAAACAGGTAATTCAACATTTTTATTAAGCATTGTTAAGAAATAATCAAGCTCACTAGCTTCAAAATTATTTACAATATCTCCTAGTAAAATAATAAAATCAGATTTGTTTTCTGCCACTGCATTTTTAATGTTAGTTACTAAATGAGTACTATTGTATTTAGTATCTATTGGTAGTTCTTGAGTGAAATCATTACCAATTATCATGAATGAATATGGCTTATTAATTATTAAAGGATCTAACTGAGTTTGGCTAATACCACTAATGGGTAGAATTTCTTTAGGTTTGTCTAAAGCTAATTTATAAAGTCTGCAATTATCATCACAATCAATTTCTACTAACTTCATATCGAAATTTTGTTTAATAGTTTGAAAGTCTTGAAATTGATCTTTTTGTTGATAAAGATCATATTCACTTAAATATAAATAATTTTTGTTTTCTAATAAATTTTGGTAACTAGCAATGAGATTAGAGTAATCAATATCTCCCCAAATATTTTTATTAGTGTCTAAATTAGTTTTATCAAATAAGTGTTGTTTGGGTGACAGAGGTAATACCTGATAACTGTCATTTGAATAAAAATCAACAAAATAAGGATTCAAATGGCTGATTAAATATGGTTTTTTATCAAAATCTTGAGTACTTAGATGTAAGTTAGTTTGCTTAAGAGTTAAGAAATAGTAAGGCCTTGCTTGTCTATCAGTTTGTAGTGCATAAAGATTGGTAAGAATAGGAATTAAGCCTGGAACGACTAATATTAATGGAATTGTCAGCAAGGCCCTAATTTTAAATGATTTTTTAACGATTAAACCATAAATAAATAATAAAAAGGTAGTAAAGATCAAGTGAATAGGCAAAGCACTACCATGTGACCACAAAAATAAAGGATTAATGATAAATAGAAGTAATAAAGCAAAATTTAATTTATTTGATTTGGAAATTTGTTTAATAATCAAATAGAACAAATAGAGACTGAAAAAACTTAGAATTAAATTTACATAAATAAAGACTCTTGCATCATCTTTAAGATATAAAAAAGGAGTGATTAAGAGTGAATAAAATGGAACAACTTTGCTAGTGATTTGACCAGCTTCTCTGCATAAATTGAAACCTTTTCCTTGGACTAAACAACGCGCTGGAGTCAAATATTGATAACTTTGATTAATTGGTTCCAAATTTGCCAGTAAGTTGTGTTCAGAAAATGGATCTCTATAGATTAATATTGAAAAAGCAAAGATTAAGATAACAAAGTGCCAATGTTTTTTTAATAAACTATAAATTTTATTCTCAAATTTTTTAGTTTCTTGAACAAATTGTTGTTTATCATTTAAGTAATAACTCTTAGCAACTACTCCAGACAGTGCCCAAAAAGTGAAAGCAACTTTGGAAGCAGCAAAGACATCAATAGTCAGGGCATTAACTAGCAAGCCAAAACTTGAAGCCAGAAAACCTAGGTTAAAAGCATTTAAATAAGGAGAATCAAATTGTTGATTTTTATAGGCAGTTTTAATTATTAAGAAAACTAGTCCATAAAAAAGAATAAATCCAAATAGTCCAGTTTCTCCAATAGTACGTAAATAGTTATTATCAGTGCTGTCAGATTCTATAAAAACAGACATATCAGTTTTACTTAAGGTAGCATAAGCACTTCCTATAAAAACATGTCTGATAAGGCCTTTGATAGCTTGTGGCCAAAGAGTATCAAGACGAATGCCCATGGAAAGACCATATTTTAAGGCGTTCTGTGACCAATCTTGTTTGGTTTCTATTACTTCCTCTACCTTTTCACCTGTTTCAGTGACAGTGGTGATTGTTTTGTATTTAGGAACATCTTGGTAAACATCAGCTGGCCTTTCTAAATCTTTCTGGCTTAGTTGTTTAACAAGCGAAATATCAGAAATGATTGGAATTTTTTGTGAATATTCAATGACTTTAGTTTGAATGCTGTTGTTAAAAATAAATAATGAAGATGTTACTGCAATGAAAACAACAATAAAGATATATTTGTACTTTATTAAACGTTTATAAATTGGATATTTTTTAAACATAAAGAAAAACATCATCAGGACTGCAAAGGCATAAGCTGCTATTGAATTTTTAGAAGAGCCAACAAACATCAACCACAAGCCAATCAAATGAATAGAATGAAAAAAGAGCTTGGCAAATTTATTTGGCACTTTGATGGCTAATGCCAAAAGAATAGGCAAAGTAATAACTAAGAATGCTGCTAAGTCATAGTGTCCACCAAAAGTAGATTGAACTCGGGCATGTTCTGTTAGATATAAGGCTTGTCCTTTGCTGTATTCCCTATTCATGGTTGAGAAGACTGGCCATCTTAAATATTTTTGGCCAAAGCCATAAATAGAAGCCAGAAGAACGACTAGAGCTAAAAGTAAACTTATAGTTCTAATTTGTTTTTTATCCTTAATGCTGCTAAACATGAAAAAGAATAAAGAAAAATATTCAATATATCTCACCCAATGTAGGCCGCTTTTAGCAATATGAATTAACTCTAAGGGAATGGTTTTAATTAAAAATATGCCTGAAAGTAAAGATAAAAAGCCAATAAAGATGTAGGCAATAATCAAGTAGAAGAATTTACTTTTAAAAATTATTTTTTTCTTCAGAATTTGAATAAACCAGACTATGGCAGTAAAGAAAACTAAGATATCTTCGAGTCTAATTCTAACTAAGTACCCTGGAATAACGCTGAATAAAGGCAGCTTTGGATATAAAGGAATAAAAACCAGTAGAAAGCAGGAAAGATAAAAGAGTAAGTTGTTGCTTTTTGCCTGGTTTTTTTTATTTAATGTTAAAGACATATTTTGAGTGAAAGCTAGTTATTTTTCTAATTTATAAATAACTGTATCATTAATTATATATTTTTTAGCATCAATTGAATATTCTTTTAACAAGATAAATATTACAGGCATCATGGCAAGCGGTATGCACTTTTTCTAATTCAAAATGATCCTTTATTTTTTGAAAATCATTATGCTTTCTTTGTTCGTTACCTAGACCATAATTAGTGAGATAGAGTGAGTTGCCCTCATTAATCAGTTGTTCATAGAGCTTAATTAAATCAGAATAGTCATAATCACCCCAGACATCTTTGGGTTGATGAAAGAAATCTTGAGCAGGGGTTAAAGGAATTAATGTAAATTGGTTTTGTGTGTAAAAATCATAAAAATACGGCGTGAGAGCGGAAATTAAATAAGGTTTTTTCTCTAGGTTTTGTTGACTAAAGAAATTATGATTTTCTTTAACAGTAATGTAATACCAAGGAGTTTCTGCATATTTAAGATTAAGTACAACTTGATTTTTCCAACCAAGAATATTTTGGCTAACATACCACAAACCAGTAATAATTAGGATCAAAGTAAAAGCATATTTTTTGATAAAAGGAAATTTTACTTTCAAAAGTAGTTGAGATAATTCTTGTAAGAAAAAAGCAAATCCTAAAATTAGAATAGGAATTAAAAAGTAAATATATCTACTTTCAACTGGATAGAATGTAGAAGTGAATAGAATCGAGATTGCCATAATAGCAATTATTGAAAGTGAAAAAAATTTAGCTTTTTTTGCCCCAGAGAATTTTTTTTTGTTTCGCAGTTCATCTTGATTTCTAATCTGGATGACAATTCCAAGTAAACCTAGTTTAGCCACAAATCCAGGTAAAAGCGGGGCATAATGCCAAAGAAATCTAACGCTTTGACCTGTGATAGATTTGAGGTAAATAGGTAGATTTTTGGGTATATAAGATAAGGAATACCATTTAAAGCTATTTGGGGTACTAGCAGCGCTGCCAACTGGTTTTCCTATATTAAAAACAAGGCTTGAAAGAAAATGGTAAGCTTTAAAAATTATTTTGTAAGCTTCAAAACTAATCAAGCCCGTTAAAATGCCCAAACAGTAAATTACAAGGTGAATCGCCGTTAGGCGAGAGAGGGTACCCTGGGGTAAAAACAATTGCTTTTTATTATTTTTTGTTTTTTCAACAGGCGTAAAAATAATTTTGTACAAAAATAATAAACAAAAAACCATTGACATTGGGGCAGCGATATATTTTGTTCCATAAAGAGCTAAACTTAATATGGTAGCAACAAAAATATGTTTTTTACTAACAGGTTTTATTAATAAATAAACTAGGCTTAAAAAAATTGGCAATAATAGATTTTCTGCCATGGCTAGGCTAGGTTGCCAGTATAAATGATAGTTAGTAGCATACAAAAACAAGCTTAAGGCAATAATCAATGGATTTTGAATTAGTTTTTTTATAATCAAGTAAAAAATATAAAAAGCGCTAATAGAAAGTAAAATATTTAGATAATAAACCATTCTTACATCATTTTTGATCAGTAAGATTGGGATGATACTATAAGTGTATAAAGGAGGAACATTGGGAGTAAGTTTGAGTTCATCTCCTCTGCAAAGAGTGCGACCTTGACCTTTAATCATACATTGAGCTGCAGTTAAATAATTAAAAGTATCAGGATATGGTTCAAAATTGGGTACTAGAGTTCTTTCTGAAAACGGGCTTTTATAAGCTAATGATAAAAAAGTTATTAAAGTAATTAAGAAAAGCCAGTGTGTTTTTACTTTGGTCATAGTCTTTAATATAAGTATATAATAATATTTTATGAAGGCTTCAATTATTATCCCTAGTTTAATCTCTAATTATAGATTATTGCAACTCTGTTTGCAGTCTTTGGACAAACAAAGCTTAGTGAAAAAAGATTTTGAAGTTATCTTAGTGTTAAATGCTGGTTATAAACCAGAAAATTTTGAAAAATTAAAGATTAATTTAAAAAATTTCAAGTTAATTAAATTAGATAAAAATTTGGGTTTTGCTGGAGCTGTTAATACCGGTTTTAGAAAAGCCAAAGGTGAATATTTAATTGCTTTAAATGATGATGTCATAGTAGATAAAAACTGGCTTAAAGAATTAGTTAAAGTTGCTCAAGATAAAAAAGAAAAAGCTGATATGGTGGCATCTAAGATTTTTAAAATTTCAAAAGAACAAGCTAAATTATTTGTTTCCTCTAAAGTTTGGCAAGGCAATTTATCATCTACTGACAACCGTTTAAAAATTGACTCATTAGGTTTTAAATTTTTGATGAAAGGTAAAGCTATTCCTATTAGAGAAATTGGACAAAATCCATTTGGTCCAGATGCTGCAGCTGCTTTATATAGAAAAAAAATGCTTGATGATATTGGTATGTTTGATGAAAGCTTTTTTGCTTATCTAGAAGATGTGGATTTAGCTTATAGAGCTAGAAAAAAAAGTTATAAATGTGTTTTGGCTGAAAATGCTCTTGCCTATCATGTTAAACACGCTACTAGTAAAAAAATGGGTAATTTCAAGGCAAAGCAAGATATGATAAATTGGTGGAGACTAATTTTAAAAAATTACAATAGTGATGATTGGCGCAAATATGGCTTTAAGATTTTGATTGAAAGATTAAAAAATTTTAAAGGTTGGCTTATAAACTAACCTGAATAACTAATTATATGTTAAAAAAAATTTTTAAAAGTCATTTTTTTAAAAGCAGTGCTATTCACACTAGTTCTTCTTTTTTAGTCAGCATTTTAAGTTACTTATTTAATTTAATGGTAGCTAGAGGGTTGTCTTTGGGTGAGTATGGTGAATACATGAGCGCTATTTCTTATTTTGCTATTTTTACAATCCCTTATACAGCTTTAATGGCAATTATAATCAAAAAAATTGGACAAATGCCGGTTGATCAAAGAAGTGCCTGCTTTTTATCAATTAAAAATTATGTATTTGATAATATTAAAAAACAGTCTTTGCCAATAATATTATTAGTAGCATTGATATCCATTGTTTTAAATCAACAAGCAAATATGAGTCTCTCAGCTATTGTGTTTATTATAATCATGGTTGCTTTGTCTTTGCTGGGAGCTTTATATAATTCTGCATTTCAAGCTTTCAAAGCATTCTCATTATATGGTGCTTTAATGATATTAAATACAGTGCTTAAGATATCACTGGGTGTTTTAGTTATTTTTCTGATGCCAAAACTAAATTTAATATATTTGGTAATGATAGTCACAAGTTTTGCAGCTTTTAGTTTGAGTAAATATATAATGAAAAAGAAATTTGTAGTAAAAGAAATAGCTATATCTTTTAAGGGCATTGGTTTTTATTTAAAAAAGAGAACAGTGCTGATTCCTTTACTTACTTTGTTGGGAGTAACAGCAATGGCTCATATTGACGTGGTTTTGGTTAAAAAATATTTTGATTCAGATCAAGCTGGCTTGTATGCAGCATTGGCACTTCTTTCTAAAATTATTCTATATTTTGCAGGGCCTTTAGCTGTAGTTTCTTATGCTTTTTTTACAGGGAGTGAATCAAAAAAACATTCTTCAAAGATTTTGTTGATTACGACAATAACATTTGTTTTAATTGGTTTAGTTAGTTTTGCAGTTTATTATTTATTCCCAGGATTAATCATACAAGTTATTTATGGTAGTAAATTTTTTGCTATAGAAAGTTATGTTTATTTGGCTGGTATATTTGGTGCTCTTTATGCTCTAGTTAACTTATATTCTCAATATTATATCTCTCAGGGTAGTTATCTTGGTGTTATTTCTATATTTGCAGCGCTTGCTCAATTCATTAGTATTAGTATTTATCATGATAATATTGTTAATATAATGAAAATTAATATATTTATTTGTTTAGTTTTATTTTTAATTTATTTTTTAGCTTTTATCAAACAATACCTTTATAATTCATTTTATGCAAAAAAATGATTTTGATTCCCATTTTCTTAGTTTAATTGTGCCTGTCTATAAACAAGAAAAAACTATTGTAAAAAATTTACGTCAATTAAAAAAAGTTTTAGATAATATTCGCTATGACTATGAAATTATTACTGTAGTAGATGGAATGATAGATAAGAGTTTTCAAAAAATAAAGCAAGCTAACATATCTAAAGTAACAACACTAGCCTATGAAAAAAATCATGGTAAAGCTTATGCTCTCCGTTTAGGAATGGATAAAGCCAAAGGTGATTATGTAATGTTCATTGATGCAGGGATGGATATTGATCCTAATAGTATGTCGATGTTGCTTGAGCATATGGAATGGTATAACGCAGACATTATTGTGGGTTCAAAAAGACACCTAGCTTCTCAAGTTAATTATGTCTGGCAAAGGAAAATATTAAGTTATGGTTACTACTATTTTGTAAAATTATTATTTGGAATAAAAGTTAAAGATACTCAAGCAGGGATTAAAATTTTTAAGAATAAAGTTTTAAAAAAAGTTTTACCTAAATTATTACAAAAAAGGTTTGCTGGAGATTTAGAAATGTTAGTAGTAGCTAAAAACTTAGGTTTTGAAAAGATTTATGAAGCCCCTATTAAATTAAATTATAAATTTGCTGCAGTGACCTCAGCTGCTAACTTAAAATCTATCTGGGGTATTTTAATTGATACCTTAGCTATTTTTTATAGAAGTAAAATATTACATAATTATAAAAAAGATAGAACACGATTGGTTGAACCAGAAAAATTAATAGTTTTTAAGAGTAAATAGAGACATGGTTAATAAAAAAGTTTCCATTATTATTCCAGTTAAGGAAATTAATGATTATATTAAAGAATCTATTCCTAAGATTTTAGAATTGGATTATTCTGATTTTGAGATTTTGATTTTTACCAATCAAGAAGATACAAAACATAAGTGGCCTAAAACTAAAATTATTGCCTCAGGTGATGTGGGCCCAGCAGATAAACGTGATCTGGCTATCAAGTATGCCAAAGGAGAAATTTTAGCGTTTTTGGATGATGACGCTTATCCAGAAAAAGATTGGTTAGAAAAAGCTTTAGTTCATTTTAATAATAAAAAAATTGCAGCAGTTGGTGGTCCGGCAGTAACTCCAAAAACTAATTCCTTAAAGCAAAAAATGTCGGCAACTGTTTTTGAATCATATGTGGGAGGAGCTGGAGCAAGAAATAGATATTTATCAGCTGGTCAAGTTCAAGAAGTTGATGATTGGCCAACTGTTAACTTATTAGTAAGAAAAAATATTTTTTCAAAATTAGGAGGATTTGATAGTCATTACTGGCCAGGTGAAGATACTAAATTATGTTTAGATATTATTAATGCTGGTTTTAAAATTATTTACGAACCACAAGCTGTTGTTTATCATCATCGTAGAGAAGATCTGTTAAGACATTTTAAACAAATTGGTAACTATGGTTTACATCGAGGTTTTTTTGCCAAAATTTATCCTCAGACATCATTTAAATTATGGTATTTTGTCCCTAGTTTTTTTTTAGTTTACTTAATATTAGTTGTTATGGCATTTTTACTTCCAGTAGGCTCCGCACTCTTTGTTTTTGAGCAACAAAATTTATTAACTATATTAATTTTACCACTAGTCTTTTATCTCTTGGCATTGATTATTGATGCTGTCATAATTGCCTTTCGATGGGATAATTTATTATTAGGTATATTAACTATACCGATGATTTTTTTAACTCATATTTATTATGGAGTCAGATTTATCCAGGGATTTTTCTTTACAAGAAAATTAAGCAGATAGTTTAAAAAATCGTATTAAATTTTATGAAAGCAATTAAACATTTAAAAAAACCAACTTCAGTACAAAAGAAAAAAAACAATCAATATAAAGTTGTTGTTTCGTATCCCCCACTGCCAAGTGAAAAAGGTATTCCTCTATTAGGTCAAAATCGGCAGTTTCAATGGTTCAATAACCCAACATATATTTATCCAATGGTGCCGGCTTATGCAGCCAGTTTACTTAAAGAATACGGATATAACGTGATGTGGGATGATGCTATTGCAGAAAATCTTACCACTGATGAGTGGTTAAAACGAATCAAAAAATTTAAACCTAATTTAATTGCCATTGAATCAAAAACTCCAGTTATTAAACGTCATTGGCAAATTATTAAAGATCTTAAAAAAGCTTTACCTAAAACCAAAATTATTTTAATGGGTGATCATGTCAGTGCTATTCCCCAAGAATCAATAAAAAATTGCCCAGTAGATTTTATTGCTACTGGTGGAGATTATGATTTTTTGTTGCTCAATATTGCTAATCACTTGAATCATAAAGAACCTCTTGAGTCAGGTATTTGGTATAGAAAGAATAAAAAAGTTCTTAATACTGGTCATTTTTTCTTAAATCATGATCTCAATGAACTGCCAATGATTGATAGAGATTTAACGCAGTGGCAGCTATATGCATATAAAAATGGTAATTATAAAGTTACTCCTGGTACATATATTTATAGTGGTCGAGATTGCTGGTGGGGTCGTTGTACTTTTTGTTCTTGGACTACTCTCTACCCTGGTAAAAATTTTCGTAGACATTCAGCCAAAAGAATGCTAGATGAAATTGGTATTTTAATTGAAAAATATCACATTAGAGAAATTATGGATGACTCTGGTACTTTACCAGTTGGCGATTGGCTGAAAGAGTTTTGTGAAGGCATGATTGAGCGAGGCTATAATAAAAAAGTGCGCATTAATTGTAATATGAGGTTACATGCTTTAAGTCAAAAAGAATATGATTTAATGGGCAAAGCTGGCTTTAGATTTATTCTCTATGGTTTGGAATCAGGCAATCAGAGCACCTTAGATAAAATTAATAAAAATCTAAAAGTTAAACAAATTGCTGTCTCACTGAGAAGAGCAAAAAAAGCAGGTTTAGAACCTCATATCACTACCATGATTGGTTATCCATGGGAGAGTAAGAAACAGGCAGAAAAAACTATCAATTTAGCTAAAAGTTTATTTGATGAAGGCATTGTTGACACTTTGCAAGCTACTATTTTAATTCCTTATCCAGGTACGCCATTATTTGCTGAGTGTGTGCAAAAAGGCTGGTTGTTAACTGATGACTGGGATGATTTTGATCAACGGATGGCAATTATGGAATCTCCTTTGACAGATAAAGACGTGAAAGAGTTAACTCAGAGTTTATATAAATCATTTATAACACCAAAATTTGTGTTAAGAAAGCTGTTAAGCATAAGAAGCTGGGATGATATTCAATTTATTTTTAGAGCAGGACTTAAAGTTTTAGGTCATTTGACTGATTTTTCTCCTAAGAAAAAAGAGTGTGATAATTGTTAAGTTATTCATAACTTATTATGGAAAAAAAACCATTAATATCTATCATTATTCCTACAAAAGATTCCGCTCATTTTTTTGAAAAATGTGTTAAAGAAATTAAAAAGCAATCGTATAAGAATTTAGAAATTTTAATCGTAGATGGAGGCTCTACAGATAAAACTTTAGAAATTGCTAAGAAATACAAATTAAAAGTATATCAGAATAAAAAAGTACTAGCCGAACCTGGTGTTGCTCTTGGCATGAACGAAGCTAAAGGTAAATATTGTGTAGTTTTGGCTGTAGATAATTTTTTTCAATCTAAAAATGCTATTAAACAAATGGTTAATGTTTTAGAAACTGATCAAATTTTTGCTATTTTCCCCAAACATATTAGCCGATCTAATGCCAATATCTATACTAAATATCATAATTATTTTAGTGATCCATTTACTCACTTTGTTAAATGGCATGCTGCTAATGGTCGGAGTTTTGGAAAAATTTACAAATTAATCAAAGATGGTAAATTTTATAAGACATATGATTTTAATAGTAATAAGCAAACACCTGTTATAGCTTTAGCTCAAGGAATTATGGTTAATAGAGATATTGTGAAACTTAGAAAAAATGATTATGACGATATTCTGCCAATCATCAAATTAATTAAAAGCAAGAAAAGAATTGCTTTTGCTAACGAAATTGGACTTTATCATGATTGTACTAGAGATTTAAATCACTTTTTTAGAAAACAAAGATGGGCGGTTTCTAATTCACTTAATAAACAAAAAGATTTTGGTATTGCTTCTCGAGTTTCAACCTTAACATTTGTAGAAAAATTTAAAGGATTTATTTTTCCTATCTATGGTGTGTCCTTTGTATTACCATTATTAATGGCTTTATATCAAGTTTATATTAAAAAAGCTTCTAGAAATTGGTTGTATCATCCATTTTTAACCTTTTTAGCTGCAGTTGCTTTTTGTTTAGAATTATTTTTATACTGTACTAAGTTTTCTAAAAAACCAATTAGCAGACAATAATTTAAACCTATGGACTACAAAATTAAAAAAATCAAAAAATTTAGTGATAAACGCGGTGATTTAATTGTTTTTCTTAAACAGAGTGATTTAGATAAAAAAGATCAACAATTTGGTCAAATTTATTTTGTCACATTTAAAAATAAAAATGTTATTAGAGGCAATCATTACCATCTTAAGTGGCGCGAATGGTTTGGTGTTGTTTCGGGTAAGGTTAAAGCTAAATTAAAAGATATTAAAACAGGAGAAGAGAAAACTTTGTATTTAGATTCAAATGAAAATGAATATGTTTTGCTTGAGATAGGCCCTTATATAGCTCATGCCTTTCAAAGTGTTACTAATGAAGCTCAATTATTAAATTATGCCAATGCAGAGTGGAGTCAAGAAGATTGTCTTACTCATAAATTAATAGAGTTTTCAGGAAATAAAAAATGAAAAAAAATTATTTTGTTCACCCTCAAGCTATTGCTGATAGTAAAAAAATTGGAGAAAAAACAACTATTTGGGCTTTTAGCCATGTTTTAGAGGGTGCTTCAATTGGATCAGAAGTAAATATCAATGAACATTGTTTTGTGGAGAATCAGGTTGTGGTTGGTAACAGGGTGACTTTAAAATGTGGTGTTTATTTATGGGATGGAATTACGATTGAAGATGATGTTTTTATTGGGCCAAATGCTGTTTTTAGCAATGATTTATATCCTAAAAGTAAAAATAAAAATTATCAACAAAAAAAGATTTTAGTAAAAAAAGGAGCTTCTATTGGTGGTAATGCAAGTATTTTAGGTGGAGTAACTATTGGCGAACATGCCTTAGTTGGACTGGGAGCAGTTGTAACTAAAGATGTGCATCCTTTTACCATTGTAGTGGGAAATCCAGCAAGACAAACATCATATGTTTGTGCTTGTACTCATAAATTAGAATTTGCTGATAAAAAAGAAACTTGTTGTCCCGCCTGTAAGAAAAAATATGCAATGATTAATAACATATGCCAATTACAAAATGAAAATTAATTTTTTAGATTTAAAACGTCAATACAAAACAATAAAAACAGAGATTGATGAAAGTGTTAATCGTGTCATAAAAAAGCAATTCTTTATTTTAGGTGAAGAATTAACTGCTTTTGAAAAAGAGTTTGCTAAATATCTTGGAATTAAATATGTGATTGGAGTTAATTCAGGAACAGATGCCCTTATTTTAGGCTTAAGAAGCCTAGGTATTAAAGAAGGTGATCAAGTAATTACGCCTGCAAATAGTTTCATTGCTACCACATTGGCTATTACAGAGCTCGGAGCCACACCAGTTTTTGTTGATGTAAATCCCAAAACTCACCAGATTGATGAAGATCAAGTGATCAAAAAAATAAATAAAAAAACAAAGGCTATCTTAACTGTTCATTTGTATGGCCTTTCTTCCAATATTGAAAAATTAAAACAAATTGCTAAAACAAATAACATTTATTTAGTTGAAGATGTTGCTCAAGGTGTAGGAGCTAAATTTAGTAATAAAAATTTGGGAACTTTTTCTGATATATCTACTTTTAGTTTTTATCCAGGCAAGAATTTAGGAGCTTACGGAGATGCTGGTGCTATTGCTACTGATAATAAAACAGTTTATGAAAAATTGTTAATGCTGCGAAATTATGGACAAAAGAAAAAATATCATCATCAAACAATTGGTATTAATAGCCGTTTAGATGAAATTCAAGCAGCTGTTTTGCGTACAAAGTTGAAATATTTAGATGGTTGGAATAAAAGAAGAAATGAAATAGCTAAGCTCTATGCTGATGGTCTAGATAGGAAACATGTTGAACTTATTAGTTTTCCAGAGAAAGTTTTAGCAAATCATCATCTATTTATTATTAATGTTGAGCAACGTGACCAATTACAGAAATATTTAATGAATCAAGGCATACAAACATTAATTCATTATCCAATTCCTATTCATTTACAAGAATGTTATCAATATTTAGCTTATAAAAAAGGTGATTTTCCTCATGCAGAAAAGCTAGCTAAAAGAATCTTATCATTACCAATGTACCCTGAATTAAAAAATACTGAAATTACTTATATAATTAATCAAGTAAATAGTTTTTTTAAATAGATTAGTAACTCTAAAAAAAGGATCATATGAAAGTTGTCATACTCGCAGGTGGATTTGGTACCCGTATTAGTGAAGAAACAAGCGTTAGGCCAAAACCAATGGTTGAAATCGGCGGTAAACCTATTTTATGGCACATCATGAAGATTTATTCTCATTATGGTTTTAATGAGTTTGTCGTCTGTCTGGGATATAAAGGTTATCTTATTAAGGAATGGTTTAATAATTATTATCTGCATAATAGTGACATTACAGTTGATTTTGAAAAAAACACTACCAAAATTCACGCCAATAGAAGTGAAAAATGGAAAGTGACTTTAGTAAATACTGGTGCTGAGACTATGACAGGAGGAAGAATTAAAAGAATTAAAGATTACATAGGCAATGAAACTTTTATGGCCACCTATGGTGATGGTGTCGGCAATCTTAATATCAAAAAATTGTTAGCATTTCATAAAAAACATGGCAAAATTGCCACTCTGACCTCAACTATACCAGAAGGACGCTTTGGTGTTTTGAATATTAATAAAAAAGAGATGATTACTAGTTTCAGTGAGAAAACAGATAATACTCATGAAATTAATGCTGGTTTCTTCGTTTTTGAACCAAAGATTTTTGATTATATTGCCGGTGATGAAACAATTTTTGAAAAAGAACCCTTGGAAAATTTAGCAGTAGATGAGCAATTGTATGCTTATCATCACGGCGGATTTTGGAAACCCATGGATACTCTGAGTGATAAAAATAAACTTGAGGAAATGTGGACAAAAACTGCTCCATGGAAGGTTTGGTAATGAACTATGATTTAGTAAATTTTTTCCAAAATAAAAAAATATTAATTACCGGGCATACTGGATTTAAAGGTGCTTGGTTAACTCAAATTTTGTTAAATTGGGGTGCAAAAATTACTGGCATTTCTTTAGCTCCTAATACTACTCCTAATTTATTTACTGCTTTAAAGATTGAAGATCAAATTTTAAACCATTTTGTAGATATTCGTAATTATGAAAAAATTAAAAAAGTTATTTCTACAGAAAAACCAGATATTGTTTTCCACTTAGCCGCTCAACCTTTAGTTAGAGATAGCTATGATGATCCTCTTTATACATATGAAACCAACGTCATCGGCACAGCTAATGTTCTACAAACAATCAAAAAAGTTGCCAGTGTTAAAGCTGCGCTGATTATTACTACAGATAAAGTTTATGAGAATAAAGAATGGATTTATCCATATCGAGAAATTGACAAGCTTGGTGGCTATGATCCTTATAGTGCTAGCAAAGCTGCTGCAGATATTGTCAGTCAGTCATATATTAAATCTTTTTTTAATCCAGAAAAATATGGTAAAGACCATCATACCCTTGTCGCTATTGCTAGAGCAGGAAATGTTATTGGAGGTGGTGATTGGTCTAAAGATCGTTTGATTCCAGATATTGTTAGAGCAATCTATGAAGAAAAAAGAGAAATTGTGCTTCGTAATCCCCAATCAATTCGTCCATGGGAGCATGTCTTAGAATCTTTAATGGGTTATTTAATTTTGGCTCGTCATTTATTTGATGGTAAAAAAGAATTTTCGCAGGCTTGGAACTTTGGCCCCAATGATGAAAGTTTTATTACTGTTGAAGAAATTACCCAGCAAGCAGTTCAGATTTGTCAGCAAGGCAAATATAAAATCCAATCAGATCAGTCAAAGCATGAAGCTCATTTTTTGAAACTTGACGCTAGTAAAGCAAAAAGCTTACTAGATTGGCAGCCTCAATTACCAATAAAAGAAGCTCTAGAATGGACTTTTCAGTGGTATAAAACATACTACACAAAGGCAGATCAAATTGAGGACTTTACTAAAGAACAAATTAATAAATTTTTTTCTCAGTAACTTACACCTATGAATCAAAAACTTAAAGACCTCCTAATAGCAGAGCATAAAAAAAATACTAAATCAAAAAAATTTATTCCAGGTAAATCATTAGTGCCTATTTCTGGAAAAGTTTTTGATAAAAATGAAATTATTGCAATGACCCAAGCTGTTTTGGATGGCTGGTGGACGGATGGTGAGATAAATCACCAATTTGAGCAGCAACTAGCTAAGTTTATTGGAGTCAAATACTGTGCTACTGTTAATTCGGGCTCTAGTGCCAATTTAGTAGCTGTATCGGCCCTTACTTCGCATCTTTTGGGTAAAAAAAGATTGAAAACTGGTGATGAAGTAATTACAGTTGCTGCTGCTTTCCCAACAACTGTTAATCCCATTATTCAAAATGGTTGTGTACCTGTGTTTGTGGATGTTGAACTCAAAACTTTGAATATAGATATTACTAAGTTAGAAAAAGCTCTTAGTAAAAAAACAAAGGCAATCATGTTTGCCCATACTTTGGGCAATCCAAGTAATTTAGATAAAATCAAGAAATTTTGTACAAAACATAATTTATGGTTTATTGAGGATAACTGTGACGCTTTTGGTAGTGAATATAATGGTCAAAAGACTGGCTCATCTGGCCATATTTCTACAGTAAGTTTTTATCCGGCTCATCATATTACTACCGCAGAAGGTGGTGCCATTTTTACTCAGCATGCATTGTTAAACAAAGCTATCCGTTCTGTTCGTGATTGGGGCAGGGATTGTTGGTGTCCAACTGGTAGGGATAATACTTGTAAAAATCGTTATAACTGGCAACGAGGTAATTTGCCCAAAGGATATGATCATAAATATACTTATTCTCATATTGGTTATAACCTGAAAATGACAGATATTCATGCTGCTTGTGGTTTAGTGCAACTTAAAAAGGTTAAGCAGTTTGCGATTAAGCGTAAACAAAATTATCAAGCTTTAAAAGAAGCATTGAGTGAATTTGATAAATATTTTTTATTTGTTGAAGAAGCTGAAAATGCCTCAACTAGCTGGTTTGGTTTTCCTTTGATTCTTAAGGAAGACGCTCCTTTTAGTAGAAAAGAATTATTAGAGTTTCTAAATGAAAGAAGAATAGCCACTCGTTTGCTTTTTGCTGGTAATGTGACAAAGCAACCATATTTTTTATCATATGATATTCCTCATCGCGTTGTAGGTAAGCTTAGCAACACTGATATGATTATGAATAATACTCTTTGGCTTGGGGTATATCCTGGTATTACTAAAGAAATGATTACTTGGGTTAAACAGTCATTTAATGATTTTTTATCTAGATACGAAAAAAAGTTACCCACTATTTTGATATCAGGGGCATCAGGATTTATTGGCAGTTTTTTAACCGCAAAATTAGTTAAAGAAAAATATCCTGTTATTATTTTAAAAAGGTCTTTTTCTAATACAAAGAGAATTGAGGCTGTACTGAAAAAAGTAAAAATATATAACATTGATAAACAAAAATTAGAAACAGTTTTTAAAAATAATCAAATTGATGTTGTTGTTAATTTAGCTGTTGATCATGGAAAATCAGAAAATACTTCATCGACAAATCTATTTGAAACCAATGTATCATTCCCACTTCAATTAATTGAATTAGCTAATCAATATAAAGTTAAATATTACTTTAGTATTGATACTCTTTTGGACCCTCAAACTAATGCTTATGCAGATTCTAAATCTGTTTTGCGCACTCGTTTGTCTAAACTTAAAAATTTAAATCTGAAAATTTTTAATCTGAGGTTGGCTTATGTATACGGAGAAAATAATAATCTTTATCAGTTTTTACCATATGCTGTTAAAAAATTAAGAACTAATCAAACACTTAAAATGACATCTGGGGAACAAGAAATTGATTTTCTCAATGTTAAAGATGTGGTTAGAGCTATTTTGTATTTGCTAGATAATAGAAATAAATATAAAAAGAAATTTGAAGAATTTGAAATAGGTACAGGAAAAACAATTAAATTAAAAAAAATAATAAAATTACTTAAAGAAAAATTACAATCTAAATCAATAATTGAATATGGTGCAATTCCTTATAGAAAAAATGAACAAATGAAACTTGTAGCCGATCCCTCTAGTCTAAAAGCATGGAAGGCAAAATATGCTATTGAAAAATATTTAGCATCATTACCACAAAAAAAACAAGGTGAATGGCGAAGCCAGAGAGGGTACCCTGGGGTATGAAAAAATCATCTAAGTTTTGTATTGCTATATTCACTCATACACAATACAAAAACAATCACCCAGTTAATGGCCCTGCTGACACATTAGTAGAATATTTTAAACAAAAAAAATTAGATTCTATATATTATTTACAACATTCTTTGTTTAGAGGTAATGGCTCTGTTTGTACGACTTCAACAAAAACAATTTTTAAATATGATTTTCATCAAAATTTTCCTAATATTGTTCGCTATTTAATTGATATTTTTTATCCATTACTTTTATTAAAAGAAATAAATAAATGTGAAACAATTATTGCTGTTGATCCTCTTAATTTTTTTACTTCTTTCTTTTTAAAAAAATTAAAAAAGGCAAGAACAGTTATTTATTACACAGTTGATTATGCTCCTCAAAGATTCCCAAGCGCATTGCTCAGTTGGTTTTATCATGCTCTTGATCAATTTGCGATTAAAAACTGCGATCTTTCGTTTTCTTCTGCTCAAGCAATTCAGCAAGTAAGAAAAAAACAAGGCCTTAGAAATAGTAAAAATATTTATCTGCCTAACACACCTCTACTCTATGATCTTAAACCAAAATCAGTTTCAAAACTAAATAGAAATAATTTAGTGATGGTTTTTTCGAGCATCAGAGGGATTGACTTTCCTTTTTTATTTAAAGCCCTATCAATATTAATAAAAGATAATCAAAAACTCGTTTTGCATCTGATTGGTAGAGGAAATTTCAAAACAAAAGTTTTAAAATTTGTTGAGGATAGAAAGCTACTTAAACATCTTAGATTTTACGATACCCCAACACACAAGGAAACTCTTAAGGTAATTAGGAATTGCGCGATTGGCTTAGAATGTAATGATGGTAGTTCGGCTTGGAATGAATACAGAGAGCCATTAAAAATACGTGAATACATGTCTTTTGGTTTACCTATAGTTTCAAAGCCAGGACATGCCCTTGAGTCAGAAATTGAGAAAAATAAATTTGGATTTATTGTTAATACCGTAGAAGAATTTATCAATGCAATTAATCAATTAACAAAAGATGATAAGCTGTATACTGATATGCGCAAGAAAATCCTGAGCTACATCAAATCAATTCAGAAAAAAGTAGTACTTGATAAAATTTTTTTTAATAAAGATAATGATCTTTTCAAAGTATGAAAAAAATAAAACAACAAAATAAACAATACGAAATTGAATTTTTTGATACAGCTGCAGAATCTGGTCATTATGAAATTTCTTCAGATCGACTTTACACTAGTTTAATCAACCTGATAAATGAAAATGAACTCAAACTCTCTGGCAAAATGTTAGAAGCAGGCTGTGCTTGCGGGGTTTTTGGCAAATATTTTCTTAAGCACTATCCCAAACTTTCTGTCATTGGAGTTGATATTTCAAAAAAAATGGTAGCTAGAGCTAATGATAAAACTAAAAAATATAAAGCTATAGTGGGCGATTTGGAGGATAAAAAAATATTTAAGAAACATAGTTTTGATGTAATTTTATGTCCTTTTGTTTTACATCATTTCCCTAGTTTAGAAAAAGTATTTAAAAATTTCACTTATTGGCTGAAACCAAAAGGAATTATCATCATATCAGAGCCCAATGGGCAACAAATTATTGGTAGAATAAGTAAATTTTTAAGAAAAATTGTTGAAAAAACATTAGGTGAAGAAATAATTATAAAACATAGAATGGCTACTCCTAATGAAACTAACCATACTTTAGGAGAATATCAAAGATATTTAAAAATGAATGATTTTGATGTGATTGCTTCGCAACACGGTTTTTTTAAGCCAAGTAATATTACTAGAATTAATATAGGTATTTTTAAACTTTTTTTAGCAATTTTACTGGCCAAACTAATGCCAAATTCACTTTATTCTAGTGCAGTCATTACTGTTATTGGTCAAAAGAAATAAGACGATGAAACAACAAAATAAACAATTTACTAGCTTGGTGACAGGAGGAGCCGGATTTATCGGTTCTCATGTGACAAATCATTTATTAAAAATAGGCCACAGAGTGATTGTGTTTGATGATCTTAGTGGTGGCTATAAACGTAATGTTAACCCCAAGGCTACTTTTATTCAGGGTTCTATTAGCAACGAAAAACTTTTGGATCAAATTTTTAAAAAGAACAAGGTTGATTATATTTACCATTTAGCAGCTTATGCTGCTGAAGGCTTGAGTCATTTTATTAGAAAATTTAATTACGAAAATAATTTAATTGGATCAATTAATTTAATTAATAGAGCTGTTAATTACGGTATTAAACGGTTTATTTTTACTTCCAGTATTGCTGTTTATGGCACTAATCAAAACCCAATGGTGGAAACGCTCACTCCTAACCCTGAGGACCCTTATGGTATATCTAAATATGCGGTTGAACTTGATCTCAGAGCTGCGCATGAAATGTTTGGGCTTAAATATACAGTTTTTAGACCTCACAATGTTTATGGAGAATATCAGAATCATGGAGATGCTTACCGCAATGTAATTGGTATCTTTATTAATAATATTTTGCATGATAAACCTCTAACTATTTTCGGGAGTGGTAAACAAACCAGAGGTTTTTCATATATAGACGATGTCGCTCCTCATATTGCAAGATGTGTGGATGTCAAAGGAACAGAAAACGAGGTGTTTAACATTGGAGCTGATCAACCATACACGGTGCTTAAAATTGCCCAAACTGTTTCCGCAGCCATGGGAGTAAAACCAAATATAGTCTTACTTCCAGAGAGAAAAGAAGTGCTCCATGCTTATGCTGATCATTCTAAGGTAAAAAGGATTTTTAAGATTAAAAGTACTACTGATCTAGAAACTGGTATTAAAAAAATGGTTAAATGGAGCAAGGAAATCGGGCCACTTGAAACAAAGAAGTTTGATAATGTTGAAGTGAGCAAGAATATGCCCCCAAGTTGGAAAAAATTTACTTTATGAAGCAAGCAAGTAAGAAACCATTAGTGACAATCCTAGTTCTTAACTTTAATGGGGTGCATTTTTTAAAAAAATGTTTACCAACGATTAAAGCTCAAACATATAAGAATATAGAGACAATTGTCTTGGATAATAACTCTACTGATAAAAGCTTGGTTTACGTAAAAAAATTAAAATGGGTGAAAATAATTCAGAATGCTGACAATTATGGCTATGCTCAAGCTAATAATATTGGAGCAAAAAAAGCCAAAGGAGAGTTGCTCTTATTTCTGAATAATGACACAGAATTATTTCCTGATACTATAGAACATATGGTCGCCTGTTACGAAGAGAAATCTATCATTGCACCAATGCAAATTGTTTCATCTTTTGGTTCAAAAAAAGCAGGTAAAAAATCTTGTAGCATGGGTATGGATATATTTGGTTATCCTTATGGTCATATGAAATATCCAGAAAGGACTAAGCCTTTCTACGTGGATGGAGCTGCATTTTTTATTGGCAAAAAAGATTTTATCAACTTGGGAATGTTTGATGAAAAACATTTTATATTTTTTGAAGATCTCGACCTTTCTTGGAGAGCTCAAATTTTTGGGTATAAAATAATTAAATGCCCCCAAGCCAAGCTATACCATTACAGCGGCGGGACAGTTACAGGAGCTGCAAAAAAATCCAAACAATATAAAAGCAGTTACTTGCGTAGATATTTAAATGAAAAAAATCTAATTCGTAATCTCTTAAAAAACTATAGTTTTCCTTTATGTATTATTATTCCTTTTTTAGTGCTCTTAATGCATATAGTAGAAATGCTCGTGCTTTTAATTTTAGGTAAAGGTAAAGCTGCTGCCTGTTATCTAAGGGCTTATAAATGGAATGTTTTAAATATTAAAGATACCTTAAATGAAAGAAAAATAATTCAAAAAAAGAGAAAGGTCAGTGATTGGCAACTTTTAAAAAGAATGTATTTTATGATTCCAAAAATTCCAGTGTTACTTAAATACGGAGTTCCTTCATTTTCGTGAAGTAAAACAATATTTTTATGATAAAAAAAGCACTTAATATTTTAATTCCAATTTTAATTTTTTTTAGCATATCATTAGTACTTGCTCTTCCCTACTATAAAGAAAAAGGCATTTTAGCCATTGGGGAAACTTCTATGGCTCTGAATAATGCCCGTGTTGATTATTTTTCAACCTGGGAAGATAAAACCAACTTAGGGACTTATCAAGAAGGTCAAAATAATATTTATTTATTTACTTTTATTTGGGAAATTTTAGGATTATTCAAATTTACTGATCCATCAATTTTATGGTTGTTTTTATCCTTTTTTCTTCCTGGTCTTTTCTTCTATCTTGGCATGAAAAGTATTTTAAAAATAGATAATTCTTTTGTTCTAATTCCTGGTAGCCTGCTGTATGCTTATAACCCTTTCAGGTTTATTGGTACTTATAATTATCGTTTGCACTTATTGTTTATCTTCCTGCCTGTGTTTTTTGTTTTTTATTATAAATTGCTCAGAACTCAAAAATGGAAATACGTTGTTTATATCATGCTCACCTCTCTTATTTCCTCATCAATGGCTAGTAACGCGCCTGTGTTTACAATTCCATATTTTTTAATGTGCGTTTATCTGATTTATTCCTTATTAACAGATTTAGAAGTTCGTCAAAAGATGAAACGGATTCTAATACAAAATTTAATTCTTTTGATTTTAATAGTTTTAGTTAATCTTTTTTGGATTATTCCTTTGGTAATTGGTTTGCTGTCCGCTTTTGCAGCTACTGATGGGGCAACAAAGATCTTTCAAGCTAGTGGAGCAGGTTTCTTTTTTGATCACTTGCGTATTTTGGGCTCTTGGGCTTGGAGAGGGGCACATTACGTAAGAAAGTATTACACCTATTATCCTGTATATGATGCTCCTCTTTTTTTATTAATATCTTTTAGTATTCCTCTTATTAGTTTAATTCATCTTTTTGAGAAAAAACAAAAAAATATTAATAATTTAAGAGATTTTTCAGTTTTTTTGTTTATTATTTCATTTCTACTCTTAGCAGGGAATAAAGGGCCTTTGGGTTTTCTTTACGGTTTTATTTATAAATATGTTCCACTTTTTCAAATGTTTAGAGAACCTTTTACTAAATTTACACCTTTATTTGTTTTTTCTCTATCTATTGGGTTAATTTTTTCAACTCAATTTATTTTTAAAAAGGTTAAAAATAAGTTTTTTAAATATCTGCTGGGAATCAGTATAACTACTTTAGTGTTAGTTAACACTTACCCTCTATTTACTACTGAAGCGATGACTATCAGAAAGTGGAATTCTAGACAATATAGTTATATCGTAAAAATTCCGCAGTACTGGAAGGATGTATCTCAGTTTTTTGATCAAGATCTAAGTAACTGGCGAGTAGTCATTTTTCCTCATAGTCTTTATGGTACACATAATAACTGGGAATATGGCATAACAACATCTGGTAATGCAGCAGATTATTTAATTAATAAACCCCTTATTAGAGGAAACCATATAGAAACAGATGAAGTATTAAAAGTGAGTGACAATCTTTTTAGAGACTTGCCAGCTGAAAAATTTGCTCCATATTTGAGAATGTTGAATGTGCGCTATGTTTTACAAGAAAATGATCGAGAATGGCGCTATTCAAAAGAAATAGCTGCGCCTTCGGTAAGTAATGCTTATCTTCAAGAGATGGGTTTAAAACAAGTTAAAACATTTGGCATGTTCACTGATGATTATTTAAGTAAAATTCTTAATGAAGAACCAGATGAAGAGCTCAGACAATCTTTTTATGATGAACTTCGGAATCAACCAGCTTTAGTAGTTTATGAGGTGAACGATTTTCTTCCTCATGTTTATAGCTCTAATAAGATTGTTGTTTCTAATCAAGGACTTGGAGATTTACCAGCCGTGGTTGAGGATTTATCAGCCACCAGATCTGCTATTATTCTTGCTGATCAGAATCAAGATAAGGAACAATTAGTTTTTGAGCGCCCTAGCCCAAATTCCATCAATTCCTCTACTATAGAATATAAAAAAGTGCATTCAACGAAATACAAAGTATCTATGCATCTAAGTGGGCCAACAGTATTAGTTTTAAGCGAAAATTTTCACCCTAAATGGCAAGTTTATAGTTTCTCTGAGCCATTTGCACAAGATTTTCAAAATAACTCATTCATTTCAGAAGAAAGACATGGTACTGTTCAAAATGATGCTTTATACGATGGTAAATTCTTTGATACCTGGTTTAAAAAATCAATGCTTGATAAGAGCAATCATTTAAAAGTAAATGGCTATGCTAACGGCTGGTATATAGATCCAGAATCTATTTGTAGCCAGGTAAAATGTCAGCAGAATGACGATGGCAGTTATGATCTTTTTATTATCTTGGAGTTTAAGCCACAAAGGTTGTTTGTTATCAGTTTTGTTTTCTCTTCACTCCTAGCTGTGGCTTTAATACTACTCATTTGCTATTTTCTATTCTATACATGGCGTACAAATTCTTTGCAATCCCGAACACGTAGCCTGCGCCATAAAAAATAAAATAAAAAGCAAAGAAATAAATATTGACTAAGCATAAAGAATAAGTGATTATAATTTTATTCCCTTCTGAGAAATCAAAATATTTAGATCTAACTTTATGAATTTTAACTACGTTGGCCTTGTGTTTAATCCCTTCAATGTGACGGACGTTGTAATAAATAGCATGAAAACCAAACTGGCAAAAAGCAGCAAATAAGAGCCATTTTTGATTGCCAAAAACATCAAAATAATAGGTGATAAAGGCTGCATCCACAATAAAAGTTTTCAGTCTATCCATGGTGCTGTCATAGAGGTGCCCAAATTTAGTGAGACGTTTGCGGAAACGAGCTAATTTGCCATCAGCATTGTCTAAAACAAAAGCAAAATACAAAAGTAAGATAAATGCCACGGGTTGTCTAAAAACTATTAGGGCAACTATTGCCATAGCATTTACTATCTGAGAAGCTGTGGTAATCAGATTAGGGGTGATCCATTTAATATCTTGAATCAGGTAAACGATTACAGATGCCAATTTAATGGCTAATGCGCTAAACAAGCCTCCTGTTGTATGAGCGTCTGAATCAATGGTTTTGAGTGATTTTTCCATACGCAGTATCTTTCGTACCAGCTGAATTTTATTAAGAATAAAATTCAGGGTTCGTAATATAAACGTTAGTATAAACTATCTTAGTTTGTTTCTTCTAGTTGAAATTCGTGAAAGTGGATTTTTTATCCTATAAAAAAGGGGACCCATCTTTTAGCTGATCCTTCTCTTCCCAGTGCACTCATGCGCAACAAAAATTTCTCCCAGCGTGTTTCTGATTCATCGGAATCTAATTGATGTTCATTAATAAATTCCTGATCAGTTGTGTTTAATGCTCCAAATATTTCGCTGCTCACTGCTTCAATATTTGCTTGTGCTCTGGCAAATTTTTTAGGATCAATTCTTGGCTCAAGACCTTGATTCACTCTCTTATCAATCCAGCGTGTTCTTACATCTTTCAATCTTTTAGTTATGGTCATAACTTCTTGACTGGCCATATAGTCTGCTAATACAATAATCTTCCAATAAGGGTCAGCTTTAATTTGTTGAGGGAAATCGTGCTCTGTAATGGCATTGATAATCTTACTAGCAAAACCGAATTCTTTTAACCAGACAGAAATGACCTGCTCAGCTTCTGCTGAAGTTTCTCTGAAATCGGGTGGTATGCCTAGAGCTTGTTTGAGTTCTGCAGATAATTTTTCTCTACTTTCACCGTAGAGTTTATTAATGTCATGTAAAATAGCTGCATGAACCACATATTCTAAATTAATGTTTTTATAGCTAGGGATTTTGGCCTCTTTAAGCGCTTTGGCTAAATAATAAGCTACTCGAGAAGATTTTAAGACGTGGTTTAAAATACCCGCTCCTTTTTCTCTATTTTTAGCTCCCCATAGGTATGCACCATCAATCAAAAAAACTGGTTCACCAGCAACATCGTACTCTACTTGTTCTCCTCCTAAGATTTGTAATAAATTTGAGGTAATATAATGTGGTTCTTTTGCTCTTTTTCTTTCTAACTTTAACATTTTTTAAAAATATCATTTTTAGTCAAATTATATAATTATCATTACAAAGATATCATGAGCTTTTGGCTTCAAGTAATAAATTGTTGCTGCCATTAAAAAAGACAGCGAAAAATTCCAAAATAATCCCTAGCGGAGCTGTGAACAGCAGGACAGGGACACTGTTTTGTTTAAACCCTAGAATTTTACCCAGATGCAAAGGAAATCCAAAAGGAGAAAAAATGCCTCTTTTACGAGTGACAACAAAACCTTCTTTTTCCAAAAGCGCTTGAAGAGTTTTTAAGTCCCAAAAAAATCGATGATAAGGAGTTGTCCAAACCCATTTTTCTTTGGCTAGAATCCTACTCCAAGATCCAAAATTTGGTTGAGTGAAAATCAGCGAACCACCAGGTTTCAACAGTGCCTTGAGATTCTTAAGGACAGAGACAGGATCATCAAAATGTTCAAAAACATGCCTGAGTACTATACAATCAAATTTATCTTTCATTTTTTTGGGTTTTGAAACATCCCAGTAAATAGTCTTGAACCCAAAAGTTTCTTTTATTCTTTTTAAATTATTTTTATCAATATCGCTGCAATATACTTTGTGTCCTCGCGAATCTAAATAAGCTGCTAGCTCTCCACTGCCAGATCCAATCTCCAAGAGTTTCTTTTTTTGCTGCAAATATCCAAATTCGTGCCAAAGAAGTATTCGCTTAAAAAAGCGCACCAAATTGGACTCTTTGATATCTGCTCCCACATAGGTAGGCATAGGCCCTTTAAAAATTCCAAGACCGCATCCTTCACATTTGTACACTACTCCGCCCTCTACTTTAAGTAGTTTTTTTCTGTACTTATTGGTCTCACATACCGGGCAAATCTTCATGATTTTTATACTATACATGAAAGCAATATAACTGAGAAGGAGGGTTCTCTGGGTAATCCTACCCTGTTGGCACAACTTGTAATGTATTTTCAAGGAAGTATCGGGGATTTTCAAACACTTTAGGGTGTGAAAATTTGAAGCAAAATTCTTTCACATGACCTTCTAATTTGGCAACTGTAACATGATGATACATTCTTCTAATATATGTTAAGATTACATAAGCTAATTTAATATTTAAGAAATCGCTTATGAACGAGGAAAGAGCCAGACGACGTCAGCGTCTTTTATTTAAAGATCTAGTTGGACTAAGTCTTGATAAAATTATTCAGTATTTACACACTGATCTTTATGAATTTTAATCTATATTTTTAGTTAATCATGAAAATAATAAATAATATTTCAAACTTACTATATAGAATTATCAAGCCAAAAGGTGCAAGTAAACTGGCATGTTCACCGCTAGGGCGCATTGTGTCCAAGATCCTCAGTTTAAATAAAAAAGAGATGGATATTTATCAAACTTCTGTTCAAGGGATTAAGCTAGAACTCTCTAGGGATGAAGCATCCACGTCGGGAATTATGCATTTGGGTCTTCTTAATCCGTTTGAAACTAGGTGGCTAGAGGGTCACCTGAATCGGGGCGATGTATTTTTAGATATAGGGGCCTATGTTGATGGTTGGTATACATTATTAGCTTCCAAATTAGTAGGTAAAAAAGGTAAAATTTATTCTTTTGAACCACACCCAGATTTTTGTAAACGACTAAAAAGGAATATAAAAATCAACAAACTAAATAATATCACTGTAGCTCAGTTAGCCATGTCAAATAAAAGTGGCTTCTCCTTTCTCTCCGATAACAGACATCTAAGTTCTCTTGCTATTGATAAAAAAGAATCTCATACAAGCACAATCAAGGTTAAAACAATGACAGTTGATGCTTATGTTAAAAGAAATAATATTGAGAAAATCGATGTTATTAAATTGGATGTTGAAGGATTTGAGACAGAAGTGTTGAAAGGAGCTAAAAAGACGCTTAAATCTATGGCTCCCGCTCTATTGGTGGAAATTGATGACAGGCTCTTAAGGAATGCCAGTTCATCTCGTCAAGAGCTCATTAAACTATTAAAAAACTTAGGATATGATTCCTACATCTTCACAATGAAAGGGCTAAAACCAGGTCATAAAGACAGCCAAACGATGAATGTGGTATTTTCTAAGAATCCTGTGACTCTCAATACAAAGAACATAACTTAAAATTTATTTAAGTTATGCGAAGGTTGTCGTACTACTAATTCTCTACTTATAAAATCACCATAGCAAAATTTTCTCACAAGACTTTCTAATTTATCAACTGTAACATGATGATACATTCTTCTAATAAATGTTCTTATTTGTGCCTCGCTTGGTATTTGATTAAATTGGTACATAGTGAGCATATTTTAGCCCTCCTATGTGCCAACAGGCGAAAAGGCGTGTTTATTAAACGCACACTATGGTTTAGAATGAAAAACATTATGAAAAAGCAGAAAAAAAATTCTAAAAAAGTTTATGTAGGCATGTGCGCCGACTTTATTCACACAGGCCACATTAATATTGTTAATGAAGCTCAAAAGCATGGCCGTGTGATTGTGGGATTACTGACTGATAAAGCAATTGCTAGTTACAAAAGGGTACCTTTGTTAAGCTACAAACAAAGAAAGAAAATTGTAGAAAATCTTACTGGAGTTGATGAAGTGATAGCCCAAAAGACGTTAGATTATGTTCCTAACCTTAAAAAAATTAAACCAGATTTTTTAGTTCATGGTGATGATTGGAAAACTGGTGTTCAACAAGAAACTAGAAATAGAGTAGTGGAAGCTTTAGAACAGTGGGGTGGAAAATTAATAGAACCAAGATACACTCCTGGAATTTCTTCTACAGAATTAATTGAACATCATTCAAAATTAGGAGTGACTCCAGAATTTAGGCTAAAAAAACTTCGTAGATTAATAGCTTTCAAACCAATTGTTAGGATTTTAGAAGCTCATAATGGATTAACAGGTTTAATTGTGGAACATACTAAAGTAAAAGAAAATGGCTCGAGCTTGGAATTTGATGGGATGTGGGAAAGTAGTCTAACTGATTCAACATCTAAAGGTAAACCTGACACAGCTGCAGTTGATATTACTTCAAGAATTAATACTATTGAGCAGATTTTAGAAGTAACCACTAAGCCAATGATTGTAGATGCTGACAGCGGTGGAATGACTGAACATTTTGTTTTTACCGTACGTTCATTAGAAAGATTAGGTGTATCTGCAGTCATTATTGAAGATAAAGTTGGATTGAAGAAGAATTCTTTATTTGGAACAGATGTTAAACAAACACAAGATACCATTAAAAATTTTTCTAGAAAAATTAATTTTGGTAAAAAAGCCCAAGTGACAGGTGACTTCATGATTATTGCTAGAATCGAAAGTTTGATTTTAAAACAAGGTATGGCCGATGCTCTTAAAAGAGCTAAAGCTTATATCAAGGCTGGTGCAGATGCAATTATGATTCACAGTAAGGAAGACAAACCAGATGAAATTTTAGAGTTTTGCAAAAAATATAAAAAATTCGAAAATAAAGTACCCTTGGTAGCAGTGCCTTCAACTTACAATAGTATTACAGAAAAAGAATTGCAAGAAGCTGGGGTTAAAGTTGTTATTTATGCTAATCAATTACTCCGTAGTGCCTATCCTTCTATGGTGGAAACCGCAGAATCTATTTTAAAGCATGGTAGATCATATGAAGCTAATGATTTATGTTTATCGATTAAAGAAATTTTGACGCTTATACCAGAAGGGATATAACTGAGATGTTAAATTGCAAGCAATTTTATAAAGCTCTTAAATCAAATCAAATCAATTCTTTTTTTGCTGTTCCTGACTCGCTGTTAAAAAATTTTTTAAATTTTCTTGATGACAATGTTAAATCAGATTATACTCTTGCTCATAATGAAGGCGGGGCAGTTGCGATGGCCGTAGGCCATTATTTATCTACTAATGACGCTGGCTTAGTTATTTTACAAAATTCTGGTTTATCACATATTTTAAATCCAATCATCTCTTTGGCAAAGCCTTACAAAGTGCCTTTATTGTTAATGATTGGTTGGCGCGGTGAACCTGGTAAAAAAGATGCTCCTCAGCACTTAATTCAAGGTGAAATGACATTGCCTTTGTTAAAAGCTGCTAATATCCCCTATTTAATCTTGCCAGACCAATTAGAAGAAGCTGAAAAAGAGTTAGAAAAAATTATTAAATTAATCAAAAAAGAGAAAACTCAATATGCTCTAGTGGTGAAAAAAGGCACCTTTGAAAAATATAAAATTAGTGCAAAAAAAGCTAAGCAATTTGAACTTAGCAGAGAGCAAGCGATACAAATTGTGGCAGATGCTACTCCTCCAAATGCCTTAGTTGTTTCAACTACAGGCAAAGCTTCCAGAGAGCTTAATGAACATCGTGATAATGCCAAGCAAAGTCATGATCGTGATTTCCATATGGTTGGTTCTATGGGTCATGCTGCTTCTATAGCTATGCAAGTTGCATTAAATACTCCCAATAAAAAAGTATTTTGTTTTGATGGAGATGCAGCCATGATCATGCATATGGGAGTCTTGCCTATTATTGGTGATAAAAAACCTTCTAATTTAGTTCATATTATATTCAATAACGGAGCCAATGATTCCGTTGGAGGACAAGATACAGTCGCTTTCAAAATAGATATTCCAGCTCTTGCCAAAGCTTGTGGCTATCCAGAATCTTACTGGGTTGATACTAAAAAAGAGCTGCAAAAAGTTATGAAAGAAATTGAGACAAAAAAAGGACCAATTTTAATAGAGATTAAAGTTAATAAAGGAGCCAGAAAAGACTTAACTAGACCAAATAGATCTTTACCAGAAATTAAAAATGCTTTTATGGCTGCAATAAAAAAATATGACAAATCCTGAAAGTCAAGAATATTATTTCGGCCCAGGTGTTATCACAAAACTTGAAAAAATTCTTGAAAGGTTAAATCCTAAAAAGATTTTTTTAGTCACAGGTAAAAGTTCTTTTGCAGCTAGCGGTGCAGAAGCAGCGTTAACTTCATTAGCTGAAAAATATCAAATTCATCGATTTAATGATTTTACTCCTAATCCCAAACTTAAGGATATTCGTAAAGGTATTAAAGAATACAAAGAGTTTCAACCCGACGTTGTTATTGCTGTGGGTGGGGGTAGCACTATTGATGTGGCTAAGGCATGTAATATTTTTGTAGCTCAGAATGATGATGATTATGAAGCTTATATAAAAAAGCAAAGAATAATTAGCAAACCAGGAAAACCTTTCATCGCTATTCCTACTACAGCTGGCACTGGTAGTGAAGCTACTCATTTTGCAGTTATTTATATTAATAAAACCAAATACTCTTTAGCTCACACAGAATTTATCTTACCAGATATTTCAATTGTAGATCCAGAATTAATAGCTAGTGCGCCAAAAAAAGTTAGAGCTTCTGCAGCACTAGATGTATTGTCACAGGCCATTGAGTCTTTTTGGTCAGTTCATTCCACAGAAGAATCTAGACAGTATGTAGCTGAGGCTATTCAACTACTTATCCCTAATATAGTTAAGGCAATTAAAGATAAAGACCAAGAAGCTATTATTGCTGTCACGAAAGCTGCTAATTTAGCAGGAAAAGGAATCAATATTAGTAAGACCACTGCCTCCCATGCTTTATCTTATACATTAACCTCGCTTTTTGGAGTTCCTCATGGCCATGCAGCTATAATCACTGTCCCGGCAATGCTAGAATTTAATAGTACTGTAACTAAGGCTGACTTATTAGATAGACGAGGACTAGAATTTGCTCAAGAGAGAATTAAAGAGTTAGTTTCACTGATTGGAGCTTCTAGCGTAGCAGAAGCTAAAGCTAGCTTAGAACAAATCATTGAAGAGGTTGGTTTAGAAAATAGGTTAGAAAATATACTCAAAAGCAGACGTAATCTTGAGCTTGTTGTTCAAGGTCTTAATTTAGAACGAGCAAAAAATAACCCCAGGAGACTTACTAAAAAAAATCTGCAAGAAATATTGAATTCAATTTGGTGACACACTCCCTTTAAAGTGATATCATTAAATTTTGTAATAGCAATATAAATGATAACTATTAAATGAAAATATTGAAATTTATTAACCACAAATTATATTTAATTAACTTTTATATTGGTTTAATTAAAAAACATAAATATGTAGTGCGATTTTTGTCACTCATTTTTTCAATTCTTTTAATTGCTTACCTTCTTTTTTTCCTTCCTTATAAAAATAAAAAAACTTATGATTTTATCTATTTTATTGCTTTTTTAGGATTGTTTATTGCTTTTACAAGTTATCGACTTTCATCTATCGTTATTTGGAAAATAGTATTTATACTTTATGCTTCCATACCTTTTATGCTCATTTTTGGATGGAAAAAACTAGCAGAAAAAATTGCTATTTGGACATTTCTTTTATTTATAATCATGGCATACCAAAAATATCGAGAAAGTAAAGAAAGCTCTGATGAAAATTATAATTTAAAAGAAGATTACACTTCATTGAAAAAAGGTACTGCTCAAACATTTAATTTTTTTAAAGAAAGCTACATTGTAATTAAAAAAGATCAGGTTAAAACAGTCATTTTTTTAAAAAAACTGCGAAAATTTATTCAAGAAGAGATTTTATCTTCAGAAAAACATTTGCAAAATTCATACTTTTTTTTCTTTTTTATTTTAAATTTACTTTTTGTTAAAAATTATAAAAACATTAGGTTTTTTCTCAATTATTTTCAACATGAATTTGTTTGGTTTTCTTTTACCAAAATTAGCATTTATTTATTACTTATATTTTATATATTAAGTATTTTATTTTTATTATTTAGAGTAGTAAAAATAAAACCTATAAAACACGTTTTATCTATTTTTTATAATAGAACTTTTCTTTTAATCACTGTTTCCTTTTCATTACTCTCCTTATTATCCATAGGCATGGTTTTGACTGGAATTAATGAAAGAGTTAATACAAGACCTGTCATTATAAGTATATATCCCAAAGAATCAATTACTTGGCAACAAGTTCGTATTAAAGGCAAGAATTTTGGTGTGGCACAATATAATGGTGCACAAGTATATGTTAATGGCCAAGAACATCGAGTTCTAAGATGGGAAAATGATGAAGTCATATTTGTAGTTGATCCTATCAAATCATCTTCAGGTGAATTATGGGTAAAAAACGTAGATCAATCTGAATCTAATCGCGTCGAGTTCACATATCTAGATAATTGACTTTATGCTATGATAATTTGGTGAAGAAATATAGTCTTTTTTTATTAATAATCCTTATTATTTCCCTCTTGTACCGCGTATCAGCGTTACGAATTAATCACCCTTTTTGGTTTGATGAATTTGCCACTGGAGTTTATGCTAAATTGCTTTTGCAAGAAAATATTAATCTCATAGACAACCCTGATATATATTTTGAAAGCAATAATTTTTTGACCCATTCTTTAGTGGCTATTTTTTTTAATTTTTTTGGGATCAATGAAACTATTGCTAGAGTTCCGAGTTTAATTTTCGGTTCATTAGTACCTGTAATTATTTTTTTTCTTGCCAAAAAATTGTTTGATCTTAAAACCGCTGTGATAGCTGCTATTTTAATTGCATTCTCTTATTTTGAAATTGCTTGGTCTGTGCAAGCTAGGGGTTATGTTATTCAACAGTTTTTTAGTGCTTTGTTATTTTTAATTTACTACCACATCATCAGTTCAAAAAATAATAAAAAAAGAAATTTATTTTCCTTTCTTTTAGTTAGTATTTTAGGTCTATTAACTCATAAATTGTTTATTTTGGTGTTGGCTGCTATTTTTCTACACTTTATTATTTTTAATAAAAAAGAAATTAGTAAAATTATTAAGAAACCAGCCTTTATATTAATAGCCGTCTCTTTAGCTTTATACTTAATTAAATATATAGTGCCTTCTGTATTAGAAGGTTTAGATTTTTTCAAATTTAGAAATAATACCTGGTACTATCATGCTTTTTTGTGGAGAGAATATGGTTTAATTTCTTTTTTAGCTTTAATTGGAATAATTTATGGATTAATAAAAAAATTAAAAGAAACATTACTTTTTATTTTAATTATTAGCATGCAACTAATTTTTGTTAACTTTTTTTACGGTCACTATATTGCTAAATATACTTTGCCTATTTTTCATTACTTATTAATGCTGGCAGGGTTAGCTATTGCTTATATTTCAACAAGTCTCAATTCGTTATTAAAAAAGCCTAAATTTAAGTGGTTAATTCCTTTATTATTAACTTTCTTTATTGTTGTAAATGGTCATAAATTTGTCATTAAACCTAAAGCATTTTATAGCGTTAATCATGATATGAGAGATATTGCTTTAATTGATTATCATCAGGTTTATCAAATCATTCAAACAAAGGGTGAACTTGATAAGGGAGAAACTGCTGTGATTGATACCTGGTGGGAAAGATCACGTTGGTATTTAGGCTTTAATCAACCATATGTTTATACATTTCGTTGGCTAAACGAAGGTTTTCGTAAAGTTACAGAATTTAGAATTAATGATCAAGGTGCAAAATATATTCCACGGACTGGTAAGCCACCAATTGGTTTAATTTCAGAACTGGCTGATCTTAAACTAGCAATGGAAAAATATCCAAAAGGTTTTATTTGGATTGATGACGCTAGTTTACCAGCTGATGTTATCAATTATGCGCAGAATAATTTCAAAAAAGAGTTAGATTTAAAACAGTATCCTCTAGAGGATAACCCTTATGTTATTTGGTCAGGTAGTTTATATAGCTGGGGGATTGAATAATGTTAAAAAATTTATTTAAAAGGTCTAGCTTTTATTTCGTGGGTTTAATATCTGGTAAAATTTTGAGCACTGTGTTTTTCATTCTTTTAGCCAGATTACTAGAGCCAGCCATCTTTGGTAAAGCAGTTTTGTTTGTTACTTATCTCACCTTAGCTACTTTATTAGCTGATTTTGGTTTAATTCAGTGGTATCAAAAGAAGATACATTTTTATAATAAAAAAACTGTTTTAAATCAAATGTTTAATGCCAGAATTTTGACTTTAATTTTAGCTATAATTCTGATGAGTATCATTCTGTGGATTACAAAACCATTTTCTGTTTTCCTTAATCTTATTTTGTTATTGACTTTAATTCCTGAAGCTTTTTTATCAGTGATGGATGGTTATTTTTTAGCTAAAAAGCAATCTTTGCGCATTGCGTTAAAGCAGATTAGTAAAATATTAGTTTTAATATTAGGATTAATAATATTTAGGCAAGGGTTTAATCTAGGTTTAATGATAATTTTTTATAGTTTAGCTTCATTTATTACTTTAATTTGGTTTTTCCCTTGGAAACTTCTCAGACAATTTAGTTTAAATTTTCAAGATCTTGGCAAAACTCTTAAATCTACCAGTAGTTATGCTACTTTGATTTTTACTTCTTATGCTTATGCCAGAGGCGATTCTCTAATTATTCAGTACAGTTTGGGCAGTAGTTCTTTGGGGCTCTACAATATAGCTTATCGTTATTTAGAAAGCCTAAGTCTAGTTCCTACTGCTTTAGCTCATAATCTATTTCATTTATCAGCAGAAAAAAAAGGAATTAAACTTAATCAATTAATGAAAATTACAGCTTTTATGGCTTTATTTGGTGTTTTAATAGCTGGAGCAATGTTTTATGGATCTAATTTTCTTACTACTACCCTTGTAGGTGAAAAATATACTGCTGCTGGATTGATTGTGAAAATTTTATCTTTAGTATTATTACTATTTTTTGTTAATTCTCCACTTAGCACAGTAGTTCAAAGTTCAAAATTGATTAAAAAATTTTTACCATGGGGGATCTTAAATACAGTTCTTAATCTAGTTTTAAATATTAGCTTAATTCCAGTTTATGGTATTAAAGCTGCTGCTTGGGTAATGCTGATTACTGAATTTTCTGGCTTATTAATTAATATGATTTTTGTCTTAAAATTATATAAAAGAAAATAATAGCTAACTTAATGATGAAAAAACAATTAACTATTATCATTATCCATTGGAATACTCCGGATTTATTAAAACAGCAATTAAAAGTCTTAACTGCTAAAAAAGATTTTCAAGTTATTGTAGTAGATAATAATTCTGATTTTTCAATTAATGATTTAGAAGAAAAATATAAGCAAGTTAAATTCATTTTAAATGAAAAAAATCATGGATTTGCTTATGCTTGTAATCAAGGTTTAAAGATAGCTGAGACTAAGTGGTTGCTATTTTTAAATCCTGATGTTGCAATTAGCATTGATCAAGCTGAAGAGATGATTAAATATGCAGAGAAAAAAAATTTAGTCGCTCTTTCCCCTAGTTTCAAATCTGATGATTATCAGAAACCAATTCCTTCTGTTTTTAGTTTGCTGGCAGAGTTCACTCCTTTAAAATATTTAGTTCCTTTATCTATCTTTAAACATAAAACATTAGTTGGTGGCTGTTTAATGATTAAAAAACAAGCCTTAAATAAAGTAGATGGTTGGGATACAGATTTTTTCCTTTGGTTTGAAGACAGTGATTTAAGCAAACGGTTAATTAAAGATGATTATAAAATTGGATTTTATCCAGAAGCCATTAGTCATCTGGGTGGTGAAGCTTTAAAAAAGCTTGAAGAAGAAGAGCAAAGAAAGATATTTTTTACTAGTATGCAAACTTATGCTAAAAAACATTTTTCTTTATTTGGTCAATTAATAGTTAAATTATTAAAAAAACGTTATACTTAAAAAACAATGACAGAAAAACAAAAACTTTCTATAGTTATTAATACTAAAAATGCAGCAGCTACTCTTAAAGAGACTTTAAAAAGTGTTAAAGAAATTGCTGATGAAATCATTGTAGTAGATATGCATAGTAGTGATGAAACTAGAGAAATTGCCAAAAAATATCAAGCTAAAATTTTTTTACATAAAGATTTGAGTTTTGCAGATCCAGCTAGAAATTTTGCTCTTTCAAAAGCAAGTCATGATTGGATATTAGTCCTCGATGCTGATGAAGAGATTCCTGCTGCTCTAAAAGCAACAATTCAAAAAATCATTAATGATCCTCAGAGTGCTAAGGCTTACTATTTACCAAGGAAAAATATAATTTGGGGAAAATGGATTCAACATACAGGCTGGTGGCCAGATCATCAATTACGTTTATTTAAAAAAGGTGAAGTGAAATGGCCTGGTAAAGTACATCAATTGGCAGAGGCCAAATCTAAAGCTGAATATTTAGCGGCCGAAGAACAATTTGCACTCTTACATCATAATTATCAAACAGTCTCAGATTTTATTGAGCGGTTAAATAGATATACCACTTTGGAAGTTGATAAAATTACTCAAGAAAACAAGAAAGCTCTTAGCGTTAATTCTGTGATTAAAATTTTTAAAGATGAATGGCTGAAGCGTTTATTTGCTTTAGAAGGATATAAAGATGGAACACATGGTCTTTCCTTATCTTTTTTGCAAGCTAGCTATGAATTAGTGGCTCTTTTAAAAATAAATGAGAAAAATTTACAAGAAAACAAACCTCAAAATGATGAAATTAAAACAATGATGGCTTTAAAAAATTTCCAAAAAGATTTAAGTTATTGGATTGCAGATTATTATGTTAAAAATAGTAAAGGCTTTAAAAAAATTTATTGGCAAATGAGAAAAAAATTTAGCTCTGCATCTTTCGTACCAGCTGAATTTTTTTCAAAAATTCAGGGTCCGAAATAAGGTTTAAAATTCCTTCAGTTATGTCAAACAATTCCTCTATAGTACAAAAATTAACTAAAAGCAGTTCGATTGTATTATTGTTTACTATTGCTACTTCTCCTTTGGGATATTTCATTAGAATGTTTTATTCTAGAAATTTGTCTATAGAAATGTATGGATTGTTTTATGCTGTTTTAACTTTATTTATCACTCTTGCTACTTATAACGATCTAGGATTTGGTTATAGCGCAGCTTACTTGATTCCTAAATTTATTTTAAAAAAAGATTATAAAAAAGTTTGGCATGCTTTTAAATATAATCAAATTATAGAGATGGGAACTGCTTTGCTTATTTCTATAATTTTAATACTCACTGCTCCCTGGTTAGCAATTAATTTTTTTAAATCTCAAGCAGCGACTAATCTTATCTATATTTTTATTATTTATTTTTTGGCTCACAGTTTTTTATCTTCCTTAGAAAAAGTATTTAATGGCCTGCAGCAGGCACAATTTTACGGTTCAATACAATTTATGCGCTATGGATTGGCTTTGGGTTTTAGTGTTCTTTTTTGGTTTTTTGATTATGATCAAGTTACTCATTATGCAATTGCTTGGGCTGTGGCCTTGTTAGTTACTACTGCTTTCTATAGTTTACTTTTTAAATGGAAAAATAGCTTTTTAATTAATAAATTGAGCTGGAATGAAAAATTATTTAAAAAAATGTTGGCTTTTGCTATTCCTACAATTCTCACTACATCTTTGAGTACAATTATTAAATTTAGTGATGTTTTTTATTTAACCTGGTTTAAGGGTTTAGAGAGTGTTGGAAAATATAATGTCATCATACCTTTAGTCAGTCTTTCAGCTATTTTGCTTTCTCCATTAACTGGCCCGATTTTTCCTTTAGCTTCAAAACTTGCTGAAGTAGACAAAAAGAAATTAAGCTTGTTAATTAGCTTTATTTATAAATTTGTTCCATTTGTTGCTTTCTATTTTAGTTTATTTGTTTTTCTTTTTCCGAAAATATTAGTGCACACCTTATTTGGTGCAAAATGGGTTGGATTAATAGAAACTGAACTGCAAATAGCTGCCATTGGACAAATTTTTACTATTTTCACTGTTTATTTAGCCACTTTGTCTGGAGCTTTAGGATTAATTAGGCAAAGATTAAAGGCATCACTAGTTATTGGTGGCATTAATTTAGTGCTGGCAGCTTTTATGAGTTATTATTTTGGAGTTAGAGGTGTAATAATTAGTCACACTCTAATTTATTTTTTATTAATAATAATTTTATCAAAATTTATTAAACAATCTATTGATTATCATTTGCCAATTAAGTTATATATAAAATTGATTTTAATAGGTATTATTTTTTATTTTTTAAATAATTTATTGGGGTTTTCTCCAAGAGGGTTTTTGCAATTATTAGTGTACGGAGTTTGTTACACAATTATTATATTGATGATTTCACTTAGATTAAAATTATTTGATTTGTCTCTCTTAGTATTGCTTAATCCAAAATTACGAGAGAATAAAATTTTTAATAAATTAAGAAATTTGATGTTTTAATTTCCATTTGCCATCTTTCTTCTCCCAAAGATGTGCAGGACGATAACTATCTACAATTTCCCAAAACTTTTTTTCACTAATATCTAAATAGTTTAAAAATTCAGCAAAATATTTTTTAGGAAACTCACCATCATATCTTCTTACCAAAGCCACGCCTTCTTCTCTTGTTAAATGGCCATCTCTGATTTCATGAGCTGCATCAGAAGTGGCTCTACCTATGCCAAATTTAATATAAGCTAAGTAGAAATGAAAACCATCAGTTTTATCATCTAAACTAGCATACTTGGAATAAGTACCTTCTGATCTGCCTGGGTTGGCTTTAAAACCTGCATGTTCCTTAGCATAATAATAGTTCTCTTGAGGCACCCATTTGCGATAATAAGACATCCAATGCATCTGGGCACCTAATTGATCAATTTCTTCTAAAGGTGGTACTTTATATAATTGAAAAGATTTTTCAGTTATTTCATTTTTATCAAATATACCCATTTCAAGACCAGATTCAATTAATTTTTCAACGCCAGCCCCTTTATAATACAGTTTTTCCCAATCCTTCACAGACTCATAGGGTTTATCAGCATTTTGCATAGAACCACCATATTCAACTTCTCCATTTTCACCATAAAATATTAAGGGGATTTTAAATTTTAAAGCAATATGAAAAGCATAAGCCTTTTGACCAAAAGCAAATGGTTCCCAAGCGTCTCCTTTTAATTCAAAAGCGATTTTTGCAAGCTTACGATGAAGTAATCCGTTTTGGAAACAAGTTAAAACATCAAAACCAGCGTTAACAAAATTATGAAAATTTTCTCGGCCAATATCTGTGTATATAAATGGAGCCCAAGTGATTACTAAAGGATGCATCCCATACTTCTCTTTTAAAATATGAGCAGTATAAGCGCTATCCTTACCGCCGCTGCCAGGCACAACTACATCAAAACTGCCATCGCGTGATCTATGCTTATCTAATAGTTTGACTAATTCTTTTTCTCTAGTTTTCCAATCAATTTCATTATATTTGTGATGAGCATACTGACAGGCACTACAAACACCATTTTTGTTAAAAGTGATCCTAGGTCTTTGATTAGAAACAACACATTTCGTACAATATTTGACTTCTTTAGGGTTGTAGCTTAGTTGCTTATCTAGAGTTTTAATAGTTTTACTTTTTTTCATACGCAGTATTTTGTGTACCAGCTAAATTTCACTTCAGACCCTAAATTCTCAAAGAGAATTTAGCTGGTATGAAGAGTGTAAAATTTAGGGTACATAATATAAACCTTTCTATTTCGTTGGTAAATATCTATCTTAGATACTATTTGACCACTGCTTATATATTTTTAAACCTGCAGAACCGCTCTTTTCTGGATGATATTGAACTGCAAAAATATTATTCTTTTTGAGACTAGAACAATATTCTAAACCAGAGTAATTGGTTAAAGAAAGTATGACTTTTTTATCATTTGGTTTTACAAAATATGAATGAACAAAATACATATACTCTTCTTGTTTATTTTTTTCTAAAGGCGTTCCTTGCCAATTGCTTTGATCTTTTTTCTTAGCATATATTTTATTCCACCCCATGTGAGGAACTTTAATTTTTTCTCCATCATCGTTCTCTGCTGGAAACTTAATTACTTTGCCTGGTATTAAATCTAAACCTTGGTGTTGTCCAAATTCTTCACTTTCTGTAAATAATAATTGTAACCCTAAGCAAACTCCCATCATAGGCTTCCCTGTTTTAACAAAATTTTTGATTGTTTTAGTTAAACCCAATTTATTCAAATTTATCATTGCATCACCAAAAGCTCCTACACCAGGTAAAATTATTGCATCAGCCTTACTAATTTCTGTATTTTTAGATGTAATTTTAGTATTTAAACCAACAAAATCACAAGCGTGCTTGACACTATAAAGATTACTTAGCTGATAATCTACGATAGCAATTTTAGCTTGACTCATGTTTGTGTAATCCTACAAGGAATTTTATTATTAACTAATTCTTTTTTAATTTCATTAATAGAAACACTATCAACTATACTATAGTGGCAGCCACTATTTAAAAATTCAATATTACCCTCTTTTTTACTGGCAAAATCAGTTTGATGTTTTTGAATAAAATCATAATGCAACATTGAAGCCAAAGAGATTGCATCAGCACCTGCTTTGTTAACTACTTCAACTATGTGTTTTAATTTTCCAGCTCCACCACAAGCAATGATTGGTATTGATACCATGTCGCTAATGTTTTTAGTCAGCTCAATGTCATATCCTTTACCAGTTCCTTCCTGATCTACGCTGGTAAGCAAAATTTCTCCTGCACCTAGTTGCGTTATTTGCTTAGCCCATTCAATTACATCAAGCCCTGTATGCTCACGACCATTATCTGTAAAGGCTAAATATTTTCCATCAGCTTGTTTGATCGCTTCAATAGAAATACAAATAGTTGAAGAGCCAAAAATATTAGCCGCTTGAGTAATAAGTTTTGGATTATGAATTGCTGCAGTATTAATAGCTACTTTATCTGCTCCTGCTCGCAGAACTCTTTTGATATCTTCAATGCTTCGCAGTCCACCAGCTACTGTCAGAGGAATAAAAATATTTTTAGCTGTTTGGGCAATAATATCATCTAAGCTATTGCGTTGATACAAACTAGCAACAACATCAACATATAATAGTTCATCAGCTCCTTGTTCATAATAATATTTGGCAAATTTTTCTGGTTTGCCTAGAACTCTTAGTCCTTCTAAATGAATGCCTTTAACTAAATTAGGGCCTTTGATATCTAACCTGGGGATAATTCTTACTGGTAGCTGCATTTTAGGAGTATTTTCTTTGTTTTAAAATTTTTTTATTAGGTAAAATGATAAAAAAATCTTCAGTTTTAATCATAGATTTAGTTTCTTCGTCTGTATAAAGTCTTTCATCTAATTTTTCTTTTTCTCTAGCTCCAGTAATAGCAATTTCTATTTCTTTATCATTAGCATATTTTTTAATAGTCTGTTGAGCTAATTCATAAATATTTTTCTTTGGCATTTTTAAAACAAAAATTTCTTCACCTTCCATCATCACTGCAGCAGAAAAAACTAAACTAACTGCTTGTGGAATCGCCATAAAAAAGCGTTTCATTCGTTTATCAGTGACTGTAACTGGGCCTCCATTATTAATTTGGTCAATCCAAGTAGGAATAACAGATCCACGAGAATGAAGCACATTGCCAAACCTGACTACTGCAAATTTTGTTTTTTTTTGGTTATAAGCTCCAATCACTAGTCTCTCCATCATTAGTTTAGTGATACCCATGATAGTATTAGGATAAACTGCTTTATCTGTAGAAATAGCCACCAATCTTTCAACTTGATGTTTAATAGCCAGCTCTACCAAATTTTGAGCACCATTAATATTAGTTTTAATTGCCTCAAAAGGATTGTATTCACAGTAAGGAACATGTTTTAGAGCAGCAGCATGAAAAACAATATCTACATTATCAAAGGCAATATCAAGGCGATCTTTATCTCTAATATCACCAATTAAAGATTTAATTTGTGTTTTAGATTTTTTTCTAGCCAGCTCCTGTTCTAAAAAATAATGCTTAGATTCATCTCTAGAATAGATACGTATTTGTTTAGGTTCATATTTTAATAATTTTTTTACTATTTCACTGCCAATAGAGCCAGTGCCTCCGGTTACCAAAATTATTTTATTTTTAAATAGTTTTTTTAGTTTGTTTTTCATAAGAAGTTTGTTATTTGATCAATAATATATTTTACTTCAGATTTCTTAAGGCCAATATATAAAGGTAAAGCTAAGGACTGGGCAGCTATTTTTTCTGCTACAGGATAATCTCCTTTTTTATAATTAAACCTTTCTTTCATAAAAGGTTGCAAATGAATAACTGGCAAATAAGGTTTAGTTTGAATTCCTTTATCAGCTAAGTGATTCATTAGTTTGTTTCGTTTGTTCTTTTTTATTCTAATTGCATAAACAAACCAAGAGTGAGTTCGATTTGGGCCAGTTTTAGGAAGTTGAACTTTTTTTTGTTGTTCTAAATCAGCCAGCATTTGCTGATACCAATTTACTACTTTAGCTTTTTCTTTGATCATCCAGTCTAGCTTTTTAAGCTGCGTTACACCCAAAGAGGCACTCATTTCATCCATACGATAATTATATCCTAGGCGTTCATGAATCAACCAGTCACCTTGCTTGCCTCTACCTTGATTTCTTAAACTTTTGCAAAGATCGGCTAATTTTTTTGAGTTAGTCACCATCATTCCACCTTCACCAGTAGTCATTTGTTTATTAGGGTAAAAAGCGTAGACACCAATATCTCCCATAGTTCCAGTGGCCTTATTGTAATAATTAGATCCCAAGCTTTCACAAGCGTCTTCAATAATTTTTAAGTTGTATTTTTTAGCAAGTTTAAGAATAGGTTTCATTTCTGCTGATTGACCAAAAATATGTACCACTAAAATTGCTTTAGTTTTAGAAGTAATTGCTCTTTCGATTAAATTTGGGTCTAAATTAAAAGTAGTTTCTTCAACATCAACAAACACAGGTTTTACTCCTTCAAAAAGTAAGCAATTAGATGAAGATATAAATGAAAAAGGAGAAGTGATAACTTCATCTCCTTTTTTAAGACCCAAGGCTTTAACTGCTAGGTGTAAGCCACAAGTTCCATTACTAACAGCCATAGCATATTTACTATGAGTGTAAGCATTCATAGCTTGTTCAAACTGAATATATTTTTTTCCCATAGATAAATATCCAGAGTTTAATGTTTCCATTACTCCAGCTTTATCTTTTTCATCTATATGAGGTTTTGCGATTGGAATTTTCATGATATTATCTTTATTTACTTTGAGCAGGAATTCCTAAATAAGTAGCTGATTCATCAAGATTATTAACTACTACAGCCCCAGCTCCAACTATAATTTGTGAATTGATATTTATATGATCTCTAATAACCGCCCCCATACCAATAAAAACATCTGAGCTAATTTTTACACCACCACCGGTAATAACACCAGGAGCTAACTGAGAATTAATACCTATTTCATTATCATGTTCAATAATACAACCGTTATTCACAATCACATTATCTTCAATAATAGTATTAATATTAACATAAACAAAAGCTCCAATCATAATGTTTTGCCCAAGATGAACATTTGTCTCTAAAAAAGCTTTGGGATGAATGACATTAATACAAGATTTTTTTTGGTCTTGTAAAATTTTAAACCATTTTTTTCTTAAATCATCATTGCCAAAAGCTACAAAAAAATCATATTTTTGTTGATCAAAATTGTCAATTTCTTCAAGTTTGCCAATCACATCATTGCCTTTTTGTTGGTCATCTAAGAATTGAATTTTTTTATAACCTTGCAAACTGCAAGTATTAGCAATTAATTTAGCTTGTTCGCCAGCACCGAGAATAATTAAAGGTTTTTTTGTCATAGTCAGTAATTGTTATTTAATAAGTTAATTGTTTATTTAATAGTTTGTCATTAATATCAATTGCAGTCAGTGTTTGAACAATTTTTTTTGCAGCTTGTCCATCTCCCCAGGGATTTTTTAAATCTTTTAAACCTTGTTTAAATTCCTTACTTAAAGCCTTTTTGATTGCATTAATGATTTCTAATTGTTCACAAGGCACATCAATAATATTTTTAGCTCTTTTTCTTCCAATTTGTCTATCTCCAATATTTACTACCGGAGTTTTAAAACTAGGTGATTCAATAATACCAGCACTACTATTACCTAGCCAAACCGCAGCATATTTCTCAGTAGCTAGAAATAATTCATAAGGAATGCTTTGAAATATTCTAAATTCTGGCTGATTTTCATATTTTTTTATAACATTAATCATATCTAACCCACCTGGGTCAGCATTAGGATATATAATTATTTTAGTTTGTTTAAATTCTTTAGCCGCTTTAAGAGTAGCAGTTATTTGCTTTTTAGCTTCGTCTACTTGTTCACTAACCGGGTGTAGAGTAATTAAGATGTATTCTTCATCATTTTTAAGATTTAAATAATCGCATACTTCTACTTTGTTAGGTAAATTTATTTTAGTAATAATATCCAAAGCTGGAGCACCTACAACTCTAATTCTCCATGTTTCCTCTCCCATTTTTTTAATCCTCTTCGCAGCTGTTTCAGTTGCTGGAAAGTGCAAATTAGATAATTTAACAATGGCATGTCTAGCTACATCATCGATAGTAGTGGTTTTTTCACCTCCGTGCAGATGAGCTATAGGAATTTTTAAATATGAACAAATCATAGCTGTTGTGAGCATTTCCACTCTATCTCCCAGAACTAGTACTAAATCAGGACAATTTAGCTTAAAAGCTAACAGTAATTTTTTACTATACTCAGCTATAAAATTAGCACGAGATTCTTTGCTTTGATCAAAGGTAACTTCAATTTTTTTTACTAATGGAAAATTAAGTTTAACTTGATCTATTGTAAAACCAAATTCTGACATTAAATGCATGCCTGTAGCATATAAGTGAAGTTTTAAGTCTTCAGTTTTATCAATGGCATTGAGTACAGGAGTCATTAAACCAAAATCTGCTCTAGTGCCGGAAATATAAGCAATTTTTTTAGTCATATTCAGCGTATTATTTAAAAATCTTTTTCGCTAATTTGCTGATCAAATTTTACATCACTGGTGAGTTTTTTACCAATAAACTTTTGATATTGAATTGGTGAAATGCCATCACCAGGTCGTTTAGCTTCTAAATCATTGAGTGTTAGCTGATGTCCTGCTTTTAAGGTTCGTTTATAAACGAGGCTTCTTCTAACTAACTCAAGCATTGATTCTGCTTCACTTTTAGTTGGTTTTTTAATAGAGTTGCCCAAGATTGTTTTTAAATCAGAAATTTTGGCTAGTTTTTCTTGTTTTTCTTTTAAATTTAATTTTTCAGTTTCTTTAATAATTTTAATTCTTTGTTTTAATTCATCCGGGCTTGCTGAAGCTATATGATCTGGACCAGGTAAAGATTGATCAATGGTAAAGTGACATTCATAAAGGCACATACCCATTAGCGCAGCTACAGTTACAGCTTCTAAACTTTGAGTATGATCAGAAAAACCCACAGGCATACCCAACTCATTCATCATTGTTTCCATAGCAGCTAAATTAATTTCAGTTAAATCACAAGGATAATTGGTTGTGCACTGTAAGATTACGATTTTTGAATTGCCTAAATCTGTAATAAACTTAATAGCTGATTTTATTTCCTTTAAAGTAGCCATGCCGACGCTAATAATAATTGGCTTTCCAGTCTCTGCCACTCTCTTTAAAAGTAAGTAATTAGTTAAATCACCAGAACCAATTTTATAAGCTTGGATGTTTAAAGATTCCAAAAAATCAACACTATCAACACCACCATGAGGAGTAGACATAAATAAAATATTTCTTTGTTTACATCTCTCTATTATGGGTTGATAAAATTCTTCTTTTAATTCTAATTCTTGCAACATTTCTACCTGGCTTTTGTCTTCACCTAAATTCTTTTTTTGATAACTAGCCATTTCGCCAACATCAGTAACTACTTGTTTAGCTTTGAAAGTTTGAAATTTAACTACATCAACCCCTGCATCAGCTGCTACATCCACTAACTTAAGAGCAAGGTCAAGCTTGCCATTATGATTGACACCAGCTTCAGCAATGGTAAAAATCTTGCCGTGTTCTTTAATTTCATGCTTTGCTATTTTAAAAGTTTGTTTTTGTATATGTTTCAATTATTTATCTTCTATCATTTTTAGAATGAAAAAATTATGATTGTCTTCTTTGAAGGTATAAGGAAAAGATTTTTTACCACTGATAGCATCTAAAAAAGCAGCTATTTCATCTTCATACATTTCTTCTGTAGTAGTTTTATAACCTTTTATTTTTTTACCTTTGTCTAATTTAACTTCTGTCCATTTTTGCGACGGGGAACTATAAATTTTAATTAAGTATTGCTGCCAATGCCATTCAAGCACACCTTCTGTGCCTAAAATTCTAAGTGTTCTAAAAGGTGCTCTAGAGATAACATCAACTAATAAAGTGCCAATGATATTATTTTTAGTTTTTAAAGTAGCTGCATAAGTATCTTTAGTTTTAATAGACAAAGATAATTTTGTTTCAGTAAAGCCTTTAGCTAGCGTTACTTGATCATTGATTACCCACTGGAGCCAATTTAATTCAAAAGGCACCATTTCCCTGCAAGCAGAAGATTCTGGCTTGCTTACATAAAAGTCTTTTATATTTTCCCAAGGATGCCAATCTGGCAAATATTGTCCCATATGGTGAGTAAAAGCTTGTATTTGACCAATCTTATTGTTTTCAATTAGCTTTTGAAGCTGTTTAATTGGCTCATAAAATCTATAACTACATGATGGCGCTGCCACAAAATTATTATCTAATAATTTTAAAAGTTTATCATAACCATCATTAGTAGTAGCTACTTCTGTAAAAAAATGTTTTTTATTTTTGGCAGCATGTAAAAAATATTTAGCATGCAAATGCGGAGGGGTAGAAATAATATATGCATTAGGGTTAACTTCATTATCAGCTTGAGTAAAATCAGTAAAAGTAGTGACCTTATATTTTTCTTTAACTTCTTGAGCGCGATCTTTGCTTAAATCAAAACCAAAAATATCTTGAGCTGGTATCTTATGATAAAGCAAATTTCTAATACGCCTTTTGCCCATAGAACCTAAACCTATTTGCAAAAATTTCATATTTGTTCTTTCATCAAAAGTTCTACTATTTTAAAATCTATTGAACGATCAATATCAACAGAACGCTCTTCTGGCATCACATAAACCCTAGTTTGATCAGTAAAAAAAGTTTTGCGAGCAAATAATTTATCTTTCCACATAGCATATATGCTCGCATTCATTGTAAAAACTTTTGGCGCATCTTGACGGCGTCCAATTGCTTTATCCGGAGTTTTTGAAAGATGAGCATAATCTTCCTGATCTAACTCCACCATATTAAAATAAGGATTTTTATATGATTCATTGACTGTAAAAACTGTTTCAGTGTTTGGAGTTTCAACTAAAGTAGTTAAAACTTGATGAATATCGCCTAAGTTTCTTAAAGGGCTAGTGGGGTCTAAATCTAAAACAATATTATAATTTTCTTGCCAATGTTGCTCTGCTCTTTTTACAGCATCAATAATCACTGGTACTTTAGGAGTATCATCTTTAGCTAGATTTGAATTGCGCAAAAAAGGCACTTCAACTCCAGCCTTTTCTGCCACAGCTTTAATTTTGGGGTTATCAGTAGAAACAATAATTCTAGGATTATTAATTACTCGCTTGGCTTGTTCTATGGTATGAATAATTAAAGGTTTGCCAAATAAAGGTTTAATATTTTTACCTGGCACTCCTTTAGAACCTCCCCTGGCACAAATTGTAATAATGATTTTTTGATTATTGAGTAGGTTATTAGACATGTTTTCTAGCTTTCAGAGCTATCTTTAAAGCATCAATTCCCAGCAATTTATCTGATGTTTTAATTTTTTGCCCCAGGGCACCCTCTCTCGCTTCGCGATTCACCTTGTGCTTATGATTAATAGTTTTTAAAAAATGGTCTACTTCTGCTGTATAAGTTTGCTTGATATCAAAAAAAGCAGTATTTTTTATTAATTCAGTTTTATTTTTAGAATAAAATTCAAATTTTTGATTAAAAATGTCACAGAATATTGTTCCTTTACTACCTACAATTTTATACTGACGAGTTTTTTGTCTATTCAAATATCCAAGTTTAATATTAATATAAGGTACAGAATCAGTCACTAAATGGACATAATCTTCTGTATCTATTTCTAAATCACTTAGTTTAGCACTTCTTAGGCATTTTAAGTTTACATTGGGAAACCAAGACAAGGCTAAATCTATTTCATGGATTAAATCTAAAGCAACTCCACCTCCTTGGTCATAGTGAGCACTATAATTATCTCTATACCCCAGGGCACCCTCTCTGGCTTCGCCATTCACCTTGTAATCTTTATTTGGTCTCCAATCAGGTAAGTATTGATCTACATATATATCTGCATAATAAATTGCACCTAATTTTTTCTTATTGAGGTATTCTTTAATTGTTTGAATTATTGGCAACTGACGTAAATTAAAACCAACAGCAATTAAGTTTTGGTGTTTATTTATTAGTTTTTCTAACTGATTAAGCTGATCTAAATTTGAAACTAATGGTTTTTCTATCAAAATTGGTATTTCTGATTTTTCTATAACTTCTTTTAAATAATAAAAATGAGTGTTAGTATTTGACGCTATCACTGCTAACTTGTACTGAGATAAATTATCGAGATCGTAAGCAGAAAAATAGTTTTTGGGGATTTTTAAATTTTTCCTGTGTTTAAAAAAATAAACATCAAAATTTTTATTTAAAAAAATTTCTGCAAACCTTGTTCCACTTGAACCTGCGCCGATGATTAAAACTTTAGGATTCATATTTTGAGTTAAACCTTCCAAAAATTATTATCGAATTTATCAATTAATTTTTGAAAAACCTGTTGATATTTTTTATTTTTAGTTTTATTTAAAATATATTTAATTTGTTGTTTTCGCTCAGCTGAATCTATTTTTCTAGGACATCTTTCTCTTCTTAAAATTGGTTTAGTTTTTTCTGTGGTGTTTGTTTTTAAAAGTTTAGCTGTTTGCTCAAGAATTGGCCAAGGATCTATAATTAAATCATCGAATTTAACAATTTGAACTCGTTTTTTACGTTGATCAGAAAGTTTCTGATACCCAGCCATATTTGAATGAAAATTATAATTAATCATGCCGATAATTCTTTCCATCTTTTCTAACTTTAGATAATCATCTTCCCATCCATGAGCTAAGATTGGCACTATATTTTGTTTCCATTTGTAACATAACTGCAGTTCTGTAGGATCTTCACCAATTCTTCCCCCAAAATCTCTTTTGGCCCATTCAATGATGGTAGGAACAGGATCGCGATATAAATAAATCATCTTGATATTATTTTTGAAAACATCAAAAAAAAAGTCAGCCATCTCCATAGCATCGTGAGTTAATTCCTGTAAAATCGGCTTATTTTCTCTAACTGCTTTACCAATGTTAGCACCATCTAACAAAGTGCTGCGTAAGAGATATCTATCTGGGTTTGCATCTTTATAAATGCTAGTAGCATCGCCGTAACGATGATTGACACTTCTGCCTATCATCAAATTATAAAGATATGTATCTGCAGATACTTGCAGCATTGCCTGAGCTGCATCAAAATTAATTTTACCAAGCCGATATAAATGGGGTAAGTAATCGAATTCAATATCTAGGCGAAGTTTCTCTACTCTCTGAAAACTGGAAATTATTTGTCCAAACATAGCCTTACCTGTTCTGCCAATTCCGTCTACTAAAACTATATCTGTTGCTAGCTTATTATTTCTGATAAGTTTATATTTATTAGTCATAAAATTAATATAATTATTATAAAATGATTCTAGTAACAATTAAATCATACTTTAAGAAAAACATGGTCACTAAATTAAAAAAAATTGCTAAAAAAATTATCTTTTATCTTAATACTAATCTAAAATTTCGTAGAAAAGGGTATTTGCAAGAAATTCAAAATAGATCTCAATTGCCCTTAACAGCTATTAATCAATTATCTAAAAACATCAGTATTTTATCGGCTTATTCCTTAGAATTACACCAACCTAATGATTTTTATGGTCATGCTACGGCTTTAAAAAAATATGCTGATTTTTCACCCGATTACCAACTTAAATTTATTATTCAGCATGGAATAGTCTTTGCAGACCATATGTTTGGAATGGAAGACGTAACTGAAATTCCTAGTTTTGTTACTCTTGGCAAGCATCGAGCTGAAATAATTAAAAAGTACAAGGTGAATCGCGCAGCGAGAGAAGGTGCCCTGGGGTATAAATCACATACTTTTGTGATAGGTCCATATATTCATTATGCTAGCCCTTATCTTTCAACTACAGAAACAAACCAAGAAAAAAAAAGACTTGGTAACTGTTTGACAATTTTCCCAGCTCATTCTAGTTTAGAAATAAGAACACATTACGATGTAGAAAAATTTGCCAAAAAAATTCAAAAAATAGCTACAGAGTTCGATAGTGTCAGAATCTGTCTTTACTGGAAGGACATTTTGCATGGTATTGCTAAACCTTATCAAAAATTGGGCTTTGAATGCGTAACAGCTGGCCATGTTTTAGATCCCAATTTTTTACCTAGATTAAAGAGCATTATTGAAACATCCTCTTACACTGCTTCAAATAGTATTGGCACACATACTGGATATTGTATTCATTTAAATAAACCTAATTATATCTTTAGACAAAAATTCAATTTCACAGGACGAAAAAGCGAAGTAGAGCTTACTGAGAGTGATCAAGATGATAGACCTTATGCTGCTTTTACTACTTTCACTAAAAAAATCACAGTTCAACAAAGAAAAGTAGTTGATTTTTATTGGGGTACTTCCCAAATTAAAACAAAAAAACAAATGAGAGATTTATTTAAAAAAACAGAACAGATTTATCAAGACTCATTCCGAAATTGAAGTTATGAAAAAAGACACTAAATACTCATATCAAATTAATTTACAAGACAAAAATAGTACTCATGGATTAATCTCCGATGAAATTAAAAATAACAGTTCTATTTTAGAACTTGGTTGTGATAGTGGTTATTTTTTACAGGCTTTACAAATTGAAAAAAATTGCCATGTCTTTGGACTAGATTACAATGAAAAGGCTATTAATTTAGCACAAAAACAAAAACTTAGTGTTAAAAAAGCAGATTTTAATATAGATAAAATAAATAAATTTGAAAAACAAAAATATGACTATATTCTTTTAGTTGATCTATTAGAGCATTTAAATCCCCCAGCCCAAAATCTAATTAAACAATTTAAAAATATTTTGAAAAAAAATGGCCAAGTAATAATTTCTGTACCCAACATTAATCATGTGGATGTTATCAGTTTAATGCTTACTTATGGTTTTGGATATTTAGAGACTGGGCTATTAGATAAAACTCATTTGCATTTTTACTCCTCTAAAGAATTAATAACATTAATGTGGCAGCATGGTTTTGTGTGCGATAAAATCAAAACTGTTTTAGTTCCTCCAGGATATACTCGTGTTGCTAGGCCAGAAACTAAATACCAAATTCAATTAAAAAAAGTAGTAGATATTTGTAATCCCAAAACTAATTTTGTTTATCAATATATTTATATTTTCAGACAAAGAAAAAAAACTGATACCTTAGATAAACAATTATCAAAACTTGCTAAAACAACAATTAATTTAAATAGTAATTCATTGACTTTAGTTTATCCGGTAAACAGAATAATAACTGTTGGGAAATGGTTATTAAGAAAATATTTATGGGAATTTTTAGATAAAATTAAAAATTTAATCAAAAAATCATGAAAAAAGTTGCCATTGTCATACCGCGTTATAGAGAAAAGCTAACTACAAGTGAAAAACAATCATATAAACATTTAATTCATTATTTAAATGAATATGATAAATATTGGCTGATGCCAGATAATTTAAAGTTGGAAAAAGTCGATACCCAAGGTCTGAAGCAAAATTTTAAATCTATAAAATTGCCTGCAAAACATTTTGAAGGCGTAAAAACTTATTCCAAGTTATTATTAATACAAAATTTTTACAAGCTCTTTTCTGATTACCAATATATTTTAATTTATCAATTAGATGCCTTAGTTTTTAAAAATGAACTTAAATACTGGTGTGATCAAAATTATGATTATATTGGTGCTCCACTGTTGAATTCTAAAATTGGTTGGCTAACACATCCTCAAGGAAAGCAAAATGCTGTTGGTAATGGCGGTTTATCTCTTAGAAAAGTTTCTAGCTTTATTAAAGTTTTAGATCAAGCAAAACAGTCTTTGAATAAACCCAATAATAAAGATCAACTCTTAAATTTTTGGCTTAAAACGATTGGACTGCGAACTAGAAAAAAATGGCTCACCAATATAGAGAATTATCCTTTTAATGAAGATGGATTTTGGTCTTTTGAAGCTATTAAGTATTGGCCAAAATTCAAAGTACCATCAGTAAAGACTGCTTTAAAATTTGCTTTTGAAACTCAACCTCAGATTTGCTATCAGCTTAATGAAAAGCAGCTCCCTTTTGGGTGCCATGCTTGGGTAAAATATAATAAAAAAATTTGGAAGCCGTTTTTACTTTAATGATGATTAAATTTTAGATAATGAGTTTATGAAATTAATAAATAAATAGTTTATTTAAAGATTCTCTTTTTGGATGCATTCCGTCATAAAAATCTAATTCTGTAAAATTAACATTTTCTGGATTATACGATCCCCATACCTTTATTTCTTTGTTATCAGCCAATTCAAGCAAATAATTTTCAACATTTTCTAATTTGTGAGAATTTTTAATTTCTTCATAAACCAATGGATGATAAGGGCTTAATAGAAAAATTACATTAATATTCTCTTTTTGAATATCATCTATTAGTTCGATAAACATTTTTTTTCTGTTAGTATCAAGTTCATCATAATTATTTAAATGATAAACATTGCCATTATCAATATATTGTTCTGCCATACTATTTACCCGGTCAAGAGATCTAAATCTTTCTTCTCGACCATAGATCATGGAACCGTCTCCTAATTTTGTTTTACTATCTTTTATAGATGAGTCAGTTAAGCTCTTAAACATTTTTTTGGGAGTTTCGCTTAAATAAGATGGAGATATTAATTCTTTGATGTGAAAAAAATGTGCTTCAACAGGGATAGTCCCGGTTATTTGTTTCAATTCTTCTTTATACTCATAGTAACGCACTTCGTTATTGTTTTTGTTAAAAATCCAAGGATCTACACCGATAATAACTGTTTCTAGTTGCTGTTTATTAACTAAGTGATAAATAACGAGATAGTCGTATACATCAGCACCGTTGACCGAAAAATTGTAAAAATGATCATTATTAAAAGTATCATGTTCTAGCTGCAATGATCGTGAAGAACCCAGTAATAGAATTTCTAGATTGTTTTTTTTCTGAGCAACTATTTTTGCAACCAAACGATCGTTAAAGTTTACGGGAAGCTGAGTATTTCTGTTATCAACTAATTGATAAGCAATATGTTTACTTAACCTTTTTTTATAAAAAATATGGGCTGGGTCAACAAAAATTGCCAGTAATAATAAAACAAAATATACAGGAGCTAAGGATAGAAAGAAAAAAAATAAAAATTTTTTCATATTATTTCATATTTTAAAATTGAAAGTAGATAAATTCTGACTGATTAAATTTTCCAAATAAAGTTAGTAGTGTTAATAAAATCCAACTTAGTAATATTTTTTTCCAAAAAGCAGCATTTTTGTTTAGTTCTATAGGATATTCCTTTTCTCTTCCCAACCACTCAATTACTATAAAACAAATTAGATATCCATATATATATCTATATTTAGGTATTAAATCAGCAGGTGATTTAAATATTTGATAAATATATAAAATACCATTAGTTAGATTACCTGATCGAAAAAAAATCCAACCCACCGTTGTCCAAAAAAAAGTTGAAAGAATAAAGATTACTTCTTTAATAGAAGGAAATATTTTTCCTTTAGCAACAATTTGCAGATTTTTTTTATCTCTTTCTCCAAAGAGAGTGGGTAAATAATATACAAAATGTAAGAATCCCCATAAAATATAATTCCAACCAGCTCCGTGCCATACTCCACTAATAATAAAAATAACAAAAACATTACGTAGTGTCTGCTTAAATGAGACACGCGATCCTCCAAGAGGGTAATAAAGATATTGCCTAAACCAATTTGTCAGAGAAATGTGCCAACGTTTCCAAAATTCAGCAATATCACGCGAAAAATATGGATATTTAAAATTATTAGTTAGATTGAATCCTAACAGTTTTGCAATTCCAATAGCAATATCGGAATAACCACTAAAGTCACAATAAAGTTGAATGCTATAAGCTATTGCTCCTGTTATCAAAGCTGTACTAGAAGCAAAAGCATAATTCGCAAAAATCTCATTGGTAATAGTAGATATTGTGTCTGCAATGACTATTTTTTTTACTAACCCCCATAGAATTCTATGAACAGCTTCAATAGCGCTATTTTTATTAAAATATCTATCATTTTGAAACTGAGGGATCAAATCACTAGCTTTCTCGATTGGTCCAGCTATTAGCTTAGGGAAAAAACTTATATAATTAAAAAAAACTATCGGGTTTGTACAAGGTTTAATTTTCTTTTTGTAAACATCAATTAGATAACTTAAATTATGAAAAGTATAAAAAGATATCCCTAGCGGAAGAATAATATTGAATGAAGACCATAGATCAATCCACGACTCAATAAAGAAATTCCAATATTTAAAAAATGCTAATACCAATATATTTACTGTTAAGGTGAAATATAAAAAAAATTTTGAATTTTTTTGATTGATGTTAATTGATAAAGCAATCAGATAATTAAACAAGCTGCTTAAAAAAAGAATAATTGCAAAACGGAAATCCCAGCAACTATAAAAAAAATAGCTTGCAATTAAAAGAAATAAATTTTGAAGCTTTTTTTTCTTACCTAGAATAATCCAGTAGATTATAAAACAAGCTATGATAAAAAAATAATAAGGAATAGATTTTATATTCATCAAAAAATTTATGATATTTATCAACCGCTAATACAAAAAGAGACGTTTCTACTTAACGTTAATATTAAAAATAAGTTAGTAGGAAAAATATTGTATATATTTCACTAGAAATTTATATACCAATTAATTGTTTCTTTTAAACCTTTTTCAAAATTTGTTTTTGATTTAAAACCAAATTCTTTTTCTGCTCTGCTGGTATTAATCTTTCTTCTTGGTTGACCATCTGGTTTGGTTACATCAAAGGTAATCTGACCTTTGAAACCCACTAGATCACCAATAAGATGTGCTAATTCACTAATGCTAATTTCAAGTTGTGAACCTAAATTTACAGGCTTATCTCTGTTATAAAGTTTTGTTGCTTTCACAATGCCTACAGCCGCATCTTTAACATATAAAAACTCTCTGGTTGGTGTGCCTGTTCCCCAAACTACAACTTCTTTTTTATTGTCTCTTTTAGCATCTATAAATTTTTTAATTAAAGCTGGAATCACATGAGAAACCTTAGGATCAAATTTATCACCAGGACCATATAAATTAGTTGGTAAAAGGTAGATGGCATTAAAATTATATTGAGCTCGGTAAGCTTGACTTTGTACCAGTAACATTTTTTTTGCCAATCCATATGGAGCATTAGTTTCTTCTGGGTAACCGTTCCAAAGATCATCTTCTTGGAATGGAATTGGAGTATATTTTGGATAAGCACAAATCGTACCAATGCCTACATATTTTTTTACTCCTGCCAGATAAGCTTCGTGCAAAGTGTTAACACCCATTAGAATATTATCATAAAATAATTCCGCAGGATGTTCTTGGTTATAGCCAATACCGCCAACATTAGCTGCCAGATGAATAACAATATCTGCACCCTCAAAGGCTTTTTTACAGTCATTGGCTTTGCGTAGATCATAATCTTTAGAAGATAAAATTGTAATATTTTTAGCTTTTTGCCCCAGGGCACCCTCTCTGGCTTTGCCATTCACCTTGTCTTTTTTAAGAGCTTCCACTAAATGAGTTCCTAAAAAACCAGTTCCACCAGTAATAACAATTTTGTCTTTAGTTAAATTAATCGTTTGTTTCATACACAGTATCTTTCGTACCAGCTGCTTTTTCTTAAAAAGAAAAAGACAGGGTCCGAAATATAAGTCATTTATTTAATAATTTTATAAGCTGAAACAATTAAAAAAGCATGGATTTTATGTAAAAATAAAATCAATGGATTTTTATTGTATTTTTTGCATACTTGATGTTCTTCAACAAATTGTTTCTTATATTGAGAGCCACCTTTAGATAAAGAATGAATCCTAAATAAAGAAAAGTGTTTTTTTAAAACATGGAGTTTATATTTTTTATAAATTTTCATCCAAAAATCATAATCCATACAGTATTTTAGTTTTTCATCAAATAAACCAAATTCATCATGAATTTCTTTTTTCCAAAAAGTACTAGGCTGAATAATAAAGTTTGCAATCGAAAAAACATTAAAACTAGGATATTTACGTAGTAATTTTTTATAGTTAGCTATAAAGCTTTGAATTTTTTTACCATTTTCATCAATAATAAAATAATCGCCAGTCAGCCACATTGCATCAGGATGTTGCATAAAATACTGCGCCACTACATTTAAAGTATTGGGCATCATCACATCATCTGAATTTAGGTACATAATAATATCGCCAGTAGTTTTTTTAATACCTTTATTAATGGCATTAGTTTGACCTTTATCTTTTTCACTAATCCACTTTATTTTTTTACCATAACTTTTAAGAATATTTACAGTTTCATCAGTAGAGCCACCATCTATAATCCAATATTCTAAGTTAGAATATTTTTGATCTAGAATACTGTCAATTGTTTCTTTGATAAATTTGCCTTGATTAAAACTTGGAGTAACAATGCTAATTTTAGGATATTTTTTTTTAATTCTCATATACTTAAATTTAAATGACAAAATTACTAATCACTAATTAACTAATTACTTTTTTCTTTCTTTAGCATCTCTAATAGCACATTTTCTCACGTATTCTTCTAATTTTTTGCTATTTTCTCGTTGAGTAAAATGGCTCATTACTACAATGGTAGTCAAAATCATTAAAGCAATAACAACTAATAAGTCAAAAACTCTTGCAAAATGCAATAAGCCTACGACATTTTTTAAGAGCTGAGGGAATAGAGTAACTATAATGAAAATAATCCACAAACTGTACCAAAATGAAGCTTCAGTGATAGTTAATTTAAGTTTTCTTTGGTGGACTCTAACTACATAAGCCATAAAACAAGCAAATAGAGTGGCAATAATTTGGAAAAAAATCATAATTTGATCCTTAAGCTAATTAGATAATTAATTAATTTCAAACTATCAATAGCCGTCATACCTCGAGCAAAATCATGATAAATCGTTTCAATATTTACTACTGCAAATGGTAAATCATATTTAGAAATTTTAGCTGCTATTTCTAATTCTACTCCATATTCGGCTGTATCCCACTTTACTTTATCATAGCTTGATTTAGAAATTGCCTTATATCCTGAAGGAATATCTGGAATATATTTACCAAAAAGAAGTTTTACAAAATAACTCGTTAATTTATTCATAAACACTCTAGGACCAGGCATGGTAGTGTTTAAATCTCTTACACCTAAAACAATATCATGTTCCTTGAGAGCCTCAAAAAACAAAGGTAATTCTGCAGGATTGTGTTGATCATCTGCATCCATTAAAACAATATGTTCAGCTTCTAAATGTTTAAATAGATATTCACAGCCAGTTTTTAAGGCTGCTCCTTTGCCTAGATTAACTTCATGAATTAAAACATGTTTTAGATGTTTGTGAGCAATTTTCACTGTTTTATCTCTAGAACCGTCGTCAACAAAAACAATGTTTGAAGTATATTTTTTAACTTTTTTTAAAACTCGTTCTAAATATTTTTCTTCATTACAGCCAGGAATTAAAACCCAAGTATTTTTCATTATTCTTGATTTGTTTCCCAATAATTAATAAAGTAATTAACAGTTTCTTTAAGACCTTGTGCTAAATCAACCTTTGCTTGCCATTTAAGTACTTTTTCAGCCTTACTAGCATCAGCTACTAAAACCATCGGATCTCCTGGTCTTGGAGGAAAATGTTTCACTAAGGCAGTTTTTTTCATTATTTTTTCAATCATTTGAATTACTGCTGAAACTGAAGCAGGTTTTTCATTACTAAGATTAAAATAATGATATTTTGCTGGTTCAATAAAAACTAGGTCCATTGCTTTAAGATGAGCATCCACAATATCACTAATATAAACATAATCCCTCTTGTGTTCGCCACTGCCCCAGATTGTCACTTCTTGATCTTCATAAATTTGTTTAATAAATCTAGGAATAGCATGAGTTTCTGGCTGATGATGTTCTTCTACACCATAAAGATTAAAGTATCGTAGAGCTACGCCTGTAAATTTATGTGAGTCAACATATGAGGATAGCAATCCTTCCATGGCTAATTTAGTCATACCATAAGGATTAATGGGTAGAGTTCGGTCATCTTCTTTAATTGGGCTTTTAATTGGTTCTCCATAAATAGCAGCACTAGAAGAAAAAATAAAATTTTTAATATTATTTTGTTTCATTGCTTCTAGAATAGATAAAGTGCCATTAATGTTGTAATCAATAAATTTTTGAGGATTTTTTACAGATTCTCCAGCTTCAATCAAAGAAGCAAGGTGAAAAACCAAATGAGCATTATTAATTTCTTCAATCATCCTAACTTGATTTCTAACATCAGCGATTACCGTTGGGAATTCTGGGTTTTCTTTTAAATCAATTACTTTAATTTGGTGGCCCGCTTCTGAAAGAGCTCGGCAAAGATGTTTGCCCAAGAAACCAGCTCCTCCAGTAACAATAATCTTAAGATGTTTGGTTTGTTGTTTTTGATCAGGCATATGATTAATTATATTTCGGACCCTGAATTTTTGCAAAAAATTTAGCAGGTACGAAAGATACCTTGTGTGCATTTCGGACCCTGCCTTTTTCTTCTTAAAAAAAGCAGCAGGTACGAAAGATTCTGTGTAATTATTATTTTAGACCCTGCCTTTTTCTTCTTAGAAAAAGCAGCAGGTACGAAAGATACTGTGTAATTATTATTTTAGACCCTGCCTTTTTCTTCTTAGAAAAAGCAGCTGGTACGAAAGATACTGTGTATATTTAAGCTACCCAGTAACCTTGGACAAAAAGCATAGTGTTTATTATAAGCAAAATCGTTGAAATTGTCAGGTAAAGATACCAGGCTAATTTCCTTTTAGTAAAAAATCGAGCCAGATAAATAAAAATTGGAAAACAAACTAAAATGTATCTGGGCATGCTAGAGAAAGTACCAGTTAAGGTTGGTAAAAAGAAAGCTAATAAAGAAAAAACTAAATAAGAGCTTTTTACTTTTTTATAAGAAAACAGCAAAATTAACAAGAAGATAGTGCTGCTAATAAAGTCTTGTACATAAGAAAAATATTTAAAATCAAAAGGTCGTGCTGTAAGTAATATTTTAATGTATCGATAAATAACTTGGGGATAAAGAATAATTGATTCTTGTCTACCTGCTCCAAATTCACTTTGAACATGCAAGAAATATAATGGATCATCAAATCTAATTTTTAAATAGAGCATATAGCCGACTAAACCTAAAGTACTAATTAATGTTGTTAATATTAAATGCCAATATTTTTTAATAAATTTTTGTGTAAGTTCAAGGTAATTTTTGTCTTTTTTGCTTGTTTTTGCCTGCCAGAGTTCGACTAGAAGCAAAGGAAATAAAAAGATGCCAACTAATCTAGTAGCAGAAGCTAAAGCTGCAAATACACTAGCTAATAACCAGTTTTCTTTCTTGATTAATAGTAATGAACTGATCGTTAGAAATAAAAATAAAGATTCGCTGTAACTAGCTCCTAAATAAAATGATGTGGGAAAAGATAATAAAACGATTAGGCTTAGTTTGGCAATTTTTTGCCCCAGGGCACCCTCTCTCGCTTCGCGATTCACCTTGTCTTTAAATTCTTGTTTCACTAAAGAATAAAAAGCTAAGATAAAAAGATAAGCAAAAATATTTGAAATCAACAAGGAACTAATTAAATAGTTTTGGCTAAAAATAGTTAGTATTTTTATTAAGATTGAATAGAAAGGAAAAAAGGCTTGAATTAAACCTGTTCCAAAATATCCTTTTTGAGCAATAGTTAGATAATGAATCCCATCAAAATTGGCAAAACTATAAATCCAAGCTGGAACTTTATATTGACTCAGAGTTTGAGCATAAGGGAAACTAGGACGATAAGCTAAAAAATTAGGAGCTAAAAAAGCAACTAAAAATAATAAAAAACGCCAGATCAAAAAAAAGCCAGTGATGGTTTTTAATTCTTTTTTGGACAACTTAAACATAATTTAAATTTAGGATTAAATAATTTGTACTGATAAACTAAAAGGAAAGTAAAAGATAATAAAGTAACGGTATTGCCAACTATTCTAGCCCAAGTATTTTGGGTAAATTTACTTATTATTGTATATTCTCCGGCGGGTAGTTGATAAGCAATTCTGCCGCCAATTTCTTCTGAATCAATATAAGTAATTTTGTTACCATTAACTGTAGTTTGCCAACCCAGATATTTCATGGTTGATTCAACAATAATTGATTTTTCTTGAAGATTTAATTTATATTGTCTGCTACTTCCCTTCCAATAAGCAATTTCACTTTCACCATTACCTTCTAAAATCACAGGACCAAGTTGCCATTCTCCAATTTGATAAGTAAATGTCTTAGCTGTATTTTCATTAAGTGTCGAACTAGATTGAGGAAATGCGTCGTAATCAACATTAGTTCTATGAAAATAATCAGCAGGTTTTGTTTTTGTAACACATAGTAATTGAACTAATATCATGGCTACAATTAATAACCTTATTTTTTTATTAATTAAAGAAAAAACAATGGCTGCTAATGGCAAAATTAAGATAGAGAAAAATAAAGACAAGCGCCAAGGAAATTGAATATAAGAAGCCAATGGTAATATTTTCCAAATAGCTGTTGTGAAATCTAATTGAAAAATAATTAATAAAAAAGTTAAAATTGAAAATAATTTTAAATATTGAAATTGATGTTTGTACCCCAGGGCACCCTCTCTTGCTTCGCAATTCACTTTGTCTTTTGTTTGTTTAAACAATTTATAAATTACAATCAGTCCTATTAATAGAATCGTCCATTGAGTGTAACCGAGGTTAAAAGAAATAGAATCTATTTTTGATAAATAAGAAAAGCCAAAACTATAAGTAGAAAAAAGTAATTGTGATAATCTTGGAAAATGTTTATTAAAACCTTTGCTTAAATCCACTGCGTCTAAGACTACTTCTGATTTTTCAGCAATAGCTGGCAACCAAAACCATAAAGATAAACAAACAGCGTAAATAAAATTCAATCCAAGTTTCTTCCATGTAAATAAATCCTTTTTAAATTTAAACAGAGCATAAATGATTAAAAATGGTATGGTAAATAAAACTGTGATGTTATGAGAAAGTAAAAAAGCAGTAAAGATTGCAATGTCTTTTACAGTTAAGAGATGTTTAGTTTTCTTGGAAGCTATCTTTTCAATTATATAAAATAGCCATGGTAATAAACCCAGGGCCATAATTTCTCCGATATTACCTCTGAAATAAACAAGGTTAATTAAATACGGATTTAATACAAATAAAGTTTGAGCTAATAACCTGGATTCTTGATTTAGTTTTAATTTTTTTAACCAATGATTAATTCCTAGTAGTCCAAGTGCAATAAAAGAAATACTAATCAGTTTAAAAGTAATCTCATAATTAATTTTTAAAAAAGAAAAAGGCAAAGACAAAATATTAGCTAAGGGATAATTATAGTTAAAAACAGGATAGCCATAACGATTAAATAAATTAGGGGCAAATCGAGGAGGAATCTGTCCTTCTTTAACAGCAATCTTATAATTAGCAAATCTAGCTAAATGATTTTCTCCATCATGAGTATAAGGAAATCTGCTATTTAAATATGGTTTGATACTAATAATAAAACAAATTATTAGCAAAAAAGTCAAGGTGAATTGCGAAGCAAGAGAGGGTGCCCTGGGGTACAGTAATTTTTTCATAAAATGGCTTGATAAACATTAGCAGTTTCTCTGACTGTTTTTTCCCAGCTAAAACTTTGACTCCACATATAAGCTGCTTTAATCATTTCTTCTTTTTTTTCTTTTGATAAAGCTAAAATTTCATTAACGCCGTCAGCAATTTTTCGCGCTTCTGGCTCTGCATATTTAACATATTCATCACCGACTTCTATTAAAGATGAATTTCTACTACAAACAACAAGTGTTTTACATTGCATTGCTTCTAATACTGGTAAACCAAAGCCTTCATATAAGGAGGGGTGAACATAAGCTAAAGCACCACTATAAATAGCAGATAAATCTTCATTAGCATCACCCAGAATTTCAGTTAAAAATTTAACTCTTTTTTCTAATTGCCCTGCAGCAATTTGACTTTCTATCCATTGCCATTCTGGAATATCTTGAGGAAGGAAATTTTTACCTACACAAACAAGTTTAATATTATTGGGTAAGTAATAGAGTGATTTAATTAATTGAGGAATGTTTTTATTGTAATTAATATCACCTACGTAAAGAATATAATTTTTAGGAAGTTTATATTTTCGTTTTATTTTTTCTACTGCTTTATCATCAACATGTTGAAGTTCTGGATTAGCAGCTAAATAAACTACATGCACTTTATCTTCTTTGACTTGTAAGTACTTTATTATGTCTTTTTTTGAAGCTAAAGAGTCAGTAATAATAGCATCTACTTTTTGCAAAGCTGTTTTTTGTTTTAAAAACCGCAACTTGCCTTTTATTCCTGGTTGATAATATTCTGGAAAAACTAATGGAATTACATCATGAACAGTTACTACAGTTTTAGCTTTCTTTTTTAAAGGAAGGGTATCAAAAAATAAATCAAAAAAAGGATAATGGATAATATCTGGTTTTAAATTTTCACTTTCTTTAAGACCAGATCGATAAACTTCAATAGCTTCTTCTTTTCCTAAATATTGTGTAAGAAGACGAGTATAAACACCAACTCCACGAATAGCATTGGCATTAGCTAATGGTCTGGTATCAATCAGGACTTTAGTTTTTTGATTATTTTCGTTCATAAAGTTCCCATAATTTTAGATATGCAACACTATGATGTAGACCACTAAATAAAGCAAAAACAAAACCAGCAATTCCATCTACAAAGCCTTTATGTCTAATAAATAAAGATAAAAAAGTAACAGTTGGTTTTACTATTAAATGATTAATGGAATTAATTAGATTTATTTTAACTTTTTGTTCATATAATTGGCTAGCTTTAAGGCTAGTGTAAGCCTGAAATTTTCTTAAATAATCTTTGAATTCTGGATTAGAATAGTGAAGTAAATGACCATCTGCCCAAGCTGTGTCACCATCAACTTGCATTTGTTCATGAACATCTTTTTGTGGAAGTCTGGCAAAACCATTCACATATAAACGAATCACAGGGTCAGGATATTGGCCACCTTTTTTAAGCCAAGTATTTAAAAATAAATTTTTTCGTTTTAACCACCAAGCAGCAGGGTATTCTAAATTTTTAATTTTTAATTCTAAATTTTTTTGCCCAAGGGCACCCTCTCTTGCTTCGCAATTCACCTTGTCTTTTTTTAGCTTAAGAACTTCCTGATGTGTTTTTTTAATAAAAGCTGCTAGCTCATCATCAATTACCTCATCAGCATCCATTTGTAAAACAAGTTCACCTTTAGCTTCATCCATGGCCATTTGTTTATTAATATGAAAATTAGGTTTATTGGTAGTTTTAATAACTTTAGCACCTAATTCTTTGGCTAGTTCGCGGGTTTTATCTGTAGAGCTGCCGTCTACTACAATGATTTCATCAGCAAAAGATTTAACACTGTCAAGGCAGCGCTTAAGATTTTTTTCTTCGTTATAAGTGGCTAAAACAACTGAAATCATAATTTAATATTCTTTAATCTTCCATTGGTTATTTTCCCATGTTAATAAGAATTTTTCATTGTCACTTCTGTCTGCTTCCTCTGCAATAAAATGATAGTTTAAAACACGTTCACCATATTTCATACCTATTTTATCTTTTAATTGGCGGACATTATTATTTAAATAATCCTGTGGAGGAATTTTTAAATACCAAGCTAATAAAATGTATTGATAACCACCTCCATCTACTATCGCAATTTTTTGATCTGGATAATTTTTTTCTAATTTTTGAACAGCACCATCAAAACCTGGTGCAAACATTAATTGATTTTGAGGGTAATCAATAAAATAAGATTTAAAATAAGCAAAGCTTTCGAATAATAAGAATAACAAGATTGTAAAAACAAACAAGTTATTTTTCACTAATTTATTCTTAATTTTTAATTGTGCTTTGAAAAATTTATTAATAATTTCTTCATTATTAGAAATAAACATGACACTTAAAAAAGTAAAAATAAAGAAAAAGAATAAGCTTCTAGTAGCATGAGGAGCATCAACTGTAATGACAGCCGGGAATAAACCTACAAATAATAAGTAAGTTAAGATGCGGCGAGTTTTTTTTCTTTTAATAAAAGCATGAATAATGCCAGCTATGCCTAAAAGATAAACTGTCCAAGAAAAATGAGAAAAACCAAATGCAGTATGCCAAGGATGCTTGCCTCCTAAAGTAACTAAAAATCTAGGAGAAAAAGAATTAATAAAATTAGTAATAATGATTTTTAACCAATAAACATATTTATTACCTAATAAAGTTTGATTTAAGCCAGTGAAATTTTCTCTATATTGAGTGTATCTCATCCAAGTTGTTTCATCGGAAAAAATAGTAATAGCACTTTTTTGGCTAGTAATTGATAGTAAATTAAACAAACTAAAAATTAAAACAAAAGATAAGCCTAAACATAATAAAAACCATTTTTGATATTGTTTAAAGCCTCTTAGTAACGGAATTGTTAAGATAATAAACGGTAAAAGTAATAAAGGCGTGTTATAAACCAAAACTGCAACTAAATAGAGCAAAATTGCTAAGAAATCAGTGGCAAAAGATTTATTTTTTAAAATTAACAATACGGTAGTAACTAATAAGCATAAAGCTACATTAGCTTCCCAGGCGCTTCGTGAATAAAAGAAAAAGATCGGGGTAGTAGCAATTAAAAAAGAAAACAATAAAGCATATTTATCTTTAAGTTTGAAATGTTTAGCAAAATAGAAAGCAGTCAAAACTAAAAAGGTACCAGATAAAACCGAAGGTAAACGAACAGTAAAGTCACTAATAGGGAAAAAATTAAATAAAATGACCAGCATAGTTGGATAGCCTGGCAGTTTATAATCGCCAAAAGATTCTAAAGTTAAAGGCCAAGTTCTACCCCATTCATCTTTACCCACTTCTTTAAGTAAAAAAGCATTGTAAGCAAGAGCTGCTTCATCACGGTTGAGAATAGCAGGCAATTGACCGACGTTATAAATACGGAGAACAAAAGCTAAGATAATGATGAAGAATAAAATTAATTTGGTTTTCATAACAATATATTTTCTTAAACTATCTTCTCAAACATATAGAGTTTTTTCCACCAGTAATTAAATTGAAATAAATGCAGTAAATTGATATAATAAATACATATGAATACAGATAAAGAAAAACAATTTGGTGAAATTGTACAAAAACGTGTAATTGACACCCGCACGCTACAATTTCTTTTCTCTTGGCTGTTGAGAATGCCTGAAGTAATTGAGTTGGGTCTATCAGAACAAGAAATTGAGAGCCTATTAGCGAAAAATTATCCTCAATTTAAAAGAAGAGAATATGAACAAGTAATATATTCGAACAAGAGCTAATTTAACAACTATTAGCTAAATTTTACTGTCAATTCATTGGAACAAAAGATGGTCAAGCTATAATGTATACAAAGAAATAGCTAACAAATAGTTGAATTAATTTCCATAGCCAACTACTATAAATTTAATCTCCCCATTTTGATCATAAATATCTTGACGCCATTTAGGTGGATAAGAAGCTTGTGACAGCGAATATTCTAATGAATCTTTTTGACCAGCAATAATTAATTTGTGATCTAAGCTATCTAATTTTGTCCAATCAAAATAACTAAATTCAATATTTTCTATTTTTTTAAATTGGAAATCTTCTCTAGGCCAAGATTGAATATCAGTTGCTTTGAAATCCCCATAAGCTAAGAGCCATAAATAAAATCTATTATCAAAAGGTTCAGCCCAAACTGTACGCACGCTGGCTTGATGATTCATGATTAATAAAGCTAATTCTTTATATTTATCTTGCCATTCATAAGCGCTATCAGTTGGATATTGAATAAAGTAAAAATGGGTAAATTGGTAAACAGAAAGAAAGATAAGTGAAAAATAAGTAATGAGCAGTAGAGTTTTTAATTTTAAATTCTTATTTCGAACCCTGAATTTTTTCAAAAATTCAGCTGGTACGAAAGATGCAGAGCTAATTTTTAATTTTGAATTAAAGCTAATCAATTCATATAATCCATAGCCAATGATAATAGATAACGGCACTAAAGCATTCAAGGAACGTAATGAATGTGGTGTTTCTTCTGGCACACAAGCTGGCAATAAAGCAGCTAACCACCATATAATTAAAATCAGTAACTCTTTTTTATGCTGCAAAAATAATTTGTATAATCCCAATAAAAAGATTGGCATGAAGATGAATAAAAAGACACCATGTTCACCAGTGCCATGTCTTAAATTAGCATCTCCATCGACAAATAAATAATTAAGAGACAAATGATCAGCATAATTTTTAGCTAATTCCCTACCGATTAAAACGTAACGATGATAAATAAATTTATCAATTAATTTGTTGCCAGCTATAGCTTTTAAACGTTGGGATTCAACTGGCCAATTTTTGACATTAAGAATAGAAGTGGTGCTCATGCGAAATTGGTTGTTAGCAGCGTAATATGGAGATTTAAGCATTGGGATTAAGAGCAAAGCATAAATAACTAAAGGTAAAATTAAAGTAGGCAGCAATGAAATAAGTTTTTTCAATAGATCTTTTTGATTAAATTTAGGTGTAAATAATTCAAATAAGAGTTCTAATAAAATAATGGCAAAGAAAATAATTGGCCAGACAAAACGAACTGAAAAGTAAGCGTAAGTAGCAAGGCCTGCTAAAAGCTGAGCTGAAAATAAATATATGAAACGCTTATTTCTAAGCTTTTGTCTGTTTGCTTTAAGAGTAATTAAAACGGCTAAGCTTAATAATAATTGTCCAAGATGCCCTTCAAATGCAGTGCGGGAGAACATAATACTCCAAGGTGAAACAGCGACTACAAACATTGTAGCTAAAAATAATTTAAGATCTCTATTTTTGAGATCTATTTTAAATTTTTTATTAAAAATTGATTTTAGCCAAGTTAAAAATTTAGAGAAAAAACCATCATGAGTTGAGTTAAAAAGTAATTCAACAGCAATTAAACCAGCTACAAACATGGTTAACAAACCCACTACAGCACTAACTGATCTAAAAGCAAATTCGTTAGCACCAAAAATTCTGACAGGAAAAGTAGCTAACCAGATATAAATGGGTAATTTATAGTCACCATAAGAAGGAAAGATAGTTTGCAGCCAAGAGTTACCATGTACATCTTTACCAGTTTCAATTACAGACTTAACATCCATTAATTGAGCAGCTTCATCCCAGTAGAGGGAAACAGGCACTTGGCCGAGTTTATAAAAACGTAAGAAAAACGCTAAAAAAAAGACAAGGAGAATCGCGAAGCGAGAGAAGGTGGCCTGGGCCATCAAAAACAAAAATTTTTTTTTACTCATAAACTAATCATAACATGAGATGAAATCAGGGGCTATTAAAGATATCTATGAGGAATAAATCTCATTTTATTTTTTTTCCCATTCTTTCACCACTGCCAAGGCTTCTTCTTCAAACTCCTTAGCATAAACCAATTCGATAGGTTCGTTAAATTTTTTTATCAAATTTTTAATATCTTCAGGCGTTTCATAATAATCACTAGATAATTTAGATTTAGCAGCAGCATAAACGATTCGCCTAATGCCAGACCAATAAACTACACCAGTACACATTAAACAAGATTCAAGGCCAACATATAAAGTAGCTCCTATTAAAGGACCGTGTTTCTCGTAAGCTTTAGCAATCGCTTTAGAGTCAGGATGAAAGAGATTTGGGTATGGAGAACTAACTGCAGTAGCTAAAATTTTGTCGTTTTTGACGACTACAGCTCCAGCTGGAAAATTACCTTCGTCCATTGATTGTTTGGATTTTTCTATGGCAAGTTTAAGGAATTTTGAGTCAGTCTTGTTCATAATCAATTTACATCTTTTCTAACGTTTCAATCCCCAGCAGCCCCAATCCTCTCTTAATCACCTCCGCCGTTGCTTTGGTCAACGCCAGCCTAAACTGTTTTTGTTCTTCATTATCTGCTTTTAAGATTGAATGTTTGTTATAAAAACCATTAAAGCTTTGTGCTAATTCATACAAATAAATGCAAACATGATGAGGTGCTAAATTATCTATGGCTCTATTAACTGCTTCATCAAATTGACTAAGTTGCTGCATTAAAGTTTTTTCTTCAGCGTTAATCTCACCGCTGTATTCCCAATTGTCATTTAATTGTGCTTGTTCTAGAACACTAAAACATCTAGTGTAAGAATATTGCATATATGGCCCGGAATTACCGTCGACTCTTAAGATTTCATCCCAATCAAAAACTACATTTAATTCTGAATTTTTCTTTAAATCATTCCATTTAATTGCTCCGACAGCAATCTTCCACATTTCTTGATCATTGATTCTATCTTTAGCAATTTTTTTAATCCTATCAAAAGCTTCGTTCAGTACTTCATCTAACCAAATCACATTGCCTTTTCTGGTGGACATTTTTTTATCACTAAATCTAAACATGCCATGTTTAACATGGATTCTTTGACCTTCTTTCACCCAGCCAAGCATTTTTTCCATTTCAAATAATTGTTCAAAGTAAAGTTTTTGTTCGCTGCCAACTTCATTAATAATTTTGACATCAGCTCCATATTTTTCTAATCTAAATTTATCTGTTGCTAGATCTCTGGTGTGATACAAAGTAGCGCCATCTTGTTTGAGAATCATGGCTGGAGGGTATTTATCTTCTGGGAAGAAAACAACTTGAGCTCCTTTACTTTCTTTTAATAAGCCTTTGTCTGTTAATTCTTTAATGATTGGTTCCATTTTATCTTCAAAAAAAGATTCACCATAACCTCTGCCATCATTTTCAGTAAATTTAATGCCCAGTTTTTGATAAATATAAGTAAATTCCTTCCAAGACCAATCAATACATTTTTGCCATAATCCTCTGGCTTCCTCATCACCATCCTCTAGTTTTTTAAACCATTTTCTGCCTTCATCATTAAGGTCTGGATTCTTCTCTGCTTCCTGGTGAAATTTAACATAAAGATCAACTAATTCTTTAACTGGTTTTTCAGATTTTTCTAAAGCAGCTTCATCACCCCAGGTTTTAATGGCATAAATTTGTTTGCCAAACTGAGTACCCCAATCACCAAGATGATTGTCTCTGTAAACGGTGTGACCAACTGCTTCTAATAAATTGGCTATGGCATCACCAATAATAGTCGATCTTAAATGACCAACTGTAAATGGTTTAGCAATGTTAGGTGAAGAATATTCAACAATGATTTTTTGTTTATCTGTAGCAGGTTTAAAAGTCTTACCTTGTTTTTTGAGAACATCTTTTACAACAGTAACATAATAGTCGTCTTTAAGAGTGAAGTTAATGAAACCTGGGCCAGCAATATCTACTTTAGCAACTAAACTATCTTCAGTTAATAAACTTTGCATTTGATCAACAATTGCTTGAGCTAAGTCTCTTGGAGATTTGAATTGATCTTGTTTTTTTAAAAGCATCATCGCCACATTTGAACTAAAATCGCCAAAGGATTTATTAGCCGGTCGTTCTAATTCAATTTCTAGTTTTTCTTGAGCAATGTCTAACGTATTGAGTGCTTGTTTAATTAGTTGGGTGATATCTTGTTTTATATTCATAAAAGTGATAGTTATTATATCAATCTTTAATCGTTTTCCTCTTTAAAATTCCCACCTGCCAAATAATATCATCATTATGTGGAGCAGTAATTGTCTCCACAACTTCTAATTGATAGCCTTGATATTCTTTAAATAATTCTGGCTTAGCCAGTTTAGTCACATTTTCTTCAGATACAGCTACAACAGCTGGCATTCTATTAATATCTGAAAACAAAGTATAAAAAATTACATTATCATATTCCAAAAATTCACTCATATCTTTTTCTGCAATTGCTTCTGATATTTGCACCAATTTTGGATCTGTTTGGTTATAAAACCAATAATACATAGCAGGTCTACCTAACTGTCTATCAATGTAGACTGGTAAGTCTGGTTCTTTTTCACTTAAATTATTAACACTAGCTAACATTTCTTTGTAACCATATTGCCATTCTCCGGCAGCTACTTTGCTATAGGTGCGTTGGTAATAACACCAAAAGCCAGTTAATTCTGCTAAATAAAGTACTGCCACAATTAAAGTAAAAATAAGAGTAAAATTTTTACAACGTTTATTTCCAAATGTTCTTTGCCAGCAATTTTTAATTAATTGCCAAGCATAAAAAATACCCAAACAAATTAAAATTATAAAAACTGGCATGGTGGGCAAAGTTCGTAGAGCATGAGGAACAGCTCTAGTCATAGAAGCAGGTAAAATACCAATTACTAACCAAAATGTTAACAAGGCATAAAATTTGTTCCAGTTTTTGACTAGATAGATAAAGCCAAGTAATAAAAATACGATTTCGAGGTGATAGAGTTGGCCAAAATATTGGACAGAATGACGTGGATTTAAATCTCCAGAGATAAATAAATAATTAAGATCAAAATGTGAAGCAAAGTTTTTAAAAATTTCTTTGCCAAACATTAAATAGCGATGATAAAAAATTCTAGAAACAATTGAATTATTTTCTTTTGCTTTTCTAAGATTACTTTCATCAATGATATCGATATTAGTAAAAATGCTAGTTTCAGCAAAACGATGTTTAAATTCTGGAGAATTGAGAGAACTAAAAATTGGAGCGGTTAAAACCAAACCTAAAATAAAGCAAATTAATAACGAAAGAAAATTCTTTTTAAAAATTGCCGAAACATTGCTCACTGAAAATTTCTTTTTTGATAACTGCGTATAAAGCCAGGTCGCAAAACCACCAATAATCAGTAATGGGGCAATCATTCTGGCTGAATGGTAAGCATACATCGCAGGGATCAATAAAAAGAAAGAAGCAATCAAATATTTAAATTTATTTTCTTGAATAAATTTAACTACTAAAATCATTCCCCAGGTAATTAAACAGGTAGCAAAATTAACCTCCCAACCAGCTCTAGAAAATTGAATTGCCCAAGGAGAAATAGCTGCCACAGCCATTGCCACTAATTGTAAATTTTTAGCCTGCTCTGCTTTAATTTTTTTATTATTTTGCAGCAATACTTTCACCAGCAAACCAATTCCCACCACAATGGAAATCCCAGAAATAACTGAAGGTAGTCTAACTGCCAACTGCGTTAAACCAAAAATTTGAATAAAAGGCACTAAGACATAGAAATATAAACTTGGTTTCCAATCACCAAATGATTCAAAGGCCACAATAGGGAAAGGGTTGCCATGATGATCTTTGCCTGTTTTTAAAATTGAATAAGCATCATAACCTAAAGCAACTTCTTCCCAGTATAAAGAAGGCGGAAAAGAAGTTACTTTATACAAACGCAAAAAAGCAGCTAAAAAGATAATTAAGAGATAGATGAATTTTTTATTAAAAATCTTCACAAGAAATATCATAACATTTTAATCTCAATAAAGGCTACAAACTATAACTCCATAGTTCATATTGATATTTAGAATGAGGATTGGTGAGACTATATTCCATTTGGTAAGTATCTGTACTTCTTTTGTCAGTATTTTCTGCTAACTGATTTGGATCGTATTTCAATTCATTTAAAATTTATAATTATTGCGCGTAATATACGCAGTATCTTGCGCACCAGCTGAATTTTATTCTAAAATTCAGGGTGCGTAATAAATCTTAAATCTGACTTCTCCGTCACTACCATAAACTAATTTCTCAGCTCGTTCTTCTGGTAAAAGATCATCTTTACTAGCTACAATTAGAGTCTTGCTTCTATTTAAATCACCCATAGTAATATTATCAGTAAATTCATATTTAACTAACGAACCGCCACGATACCAAATTGGATTAGTTTTTCTTACAAACAAAGCATAAATATATGGTTGACCATAATCACTGGTAAAGAGAATTTTGTCAGCTTCTGGTTTACCATATAAACCTTTTTCATAAGCAACTGCATATTCAAACGCTTCAACATAACCATCTTTAAAAGCATCAGCTGATTCTTTAGCAAAAACTTTATAGTAATACTTTTGAAATGACAGGAAAGTTAATAAATGAACTGTGGCTAGGACTGATAATGTTAAGACTTTATTAGGTATTTTAAATTTTTGAATCTTAACCTGAGCATTGCTAATATTAACTAAGAAATCATTGAGGCCTAAAGTAGCTAATAAAATAAAGCCTGGCAACGCTAAAATAGCTCGATTACTGTGAGGAATTTCTACACCAAGTGTTGCTGGAAAAATTCCAATTACAATCCAAGCTATTGCAAAAATCACTAATTTCCTGCTTTGGACTTTGCAGCATGATTTTTTGATTGAAGTTAATACATAAATGATGAACTCCCACAGAGCAATGAAAAAAGTAACAGGCAATAAGACGCCCCATCTGCCTGTGCCATGCCTAAGAGTTGTAGTTTTTCCAAACAATAGAAATAATGGATCAAGATGGCTTAAATAATTATTAAAGATGACTTTAACTGCTTCTAGAGAATTCATTTCTGGAGTAAAAAATAAAGTATTGGCTCGAGTCATACCTTCACCCATGAAAGTATCTTCAAGTAAAGGTTTTAATAAAGCTAAACCGAAAATACTAAAAATTAAGACTAGCAATTTATTTTCTAAAAGTTGTCTGCGATTAATAAAAGCAAGGAAAAGTACTAATAAAGGTACAGCTAATTTAGCACTGTGATAAGTGTACATAGCGATCACAAATAATAAAGCTGAAAAAAGTAAATAGCAAGATTTTCTGAGTAAGGTGTATTTGCTATCGCTAAGAGTAATACGGAATAATTTAAAAAATTTATATAAGAGACTTTTTTGCCCCAGGGCACCCTCTCTCGCTTCGCGATTCACCTTGTCTTTATAATTTTCTAACTGAATAAACTTATAAAAAAAATGAGTAGCAAAAATAATATATGTCATGGTCATCGCAGATTCAAAACCTGCTCTAGAGAAATGCAAATGCCAAGGAGACAAGGTCATAATAATACCAGCGACAATAGATGCAAATTGGGCTTGTTTTTGTAAATGCTTATCTTCAGTAAATAATTGTCTAGTTAAAAGCATCATTCCCCAAACTGCAAAAATAGCCACAATCACAAAAGGAAGACGGACTGCCCATAAATTCATGCCAAAAAGAAAGGTAAACAAACTATTTAAATAAATTGCAAAAGGAGCTTTAAAGTCGCCAAAAGATTTAAAAGAAACCGGTAATCTGACTAACCACTCATCTCGACGAGTTTTCCAAACTGCATAGCCATTATAACCAATCGCAGCTTCATCCCAGGTCATACCATGAGGAACTTGGGCAAGTTTAAAAAAGCGAAGACATATCGCAATAAAAATAATTATTAATGTATAAATTAAATACTTCTTACTTGACAATTTGAGACTATTCATATTTAAATGTTAATAATTAATATATCCATAATAACAATAAATTAGGTATATAGGAAATGCCTAATTTATAAAATAAACTTATAGAAAGGGAAATATGGGAGAACAACAAACAGGAGTTACTACAGCAACTGATGAGGAATTACAACGAAATCGCGAAGCAATAAAAGCCAGAATACTTGAGTCAGCTCAGAAAAGACAAGCAGAAGAAGAAAAAGTTTATGGTAAACCAGCTCGATTAACTCCAAGGAGTATAAAACCAGCAGATAAAGCTTAAACCACTTTTCTTTTCCACCACCAATATGGTTTCCATAGCAAATGGCTGACTTTTTGCCATAGATTGCCATTTTTCATGGTAAATTTATCTGCGTTTCGCCAGCTCATTAAATTTAATTTCTTTTGACCAAAAACATCAATATTAGTCGATTCATGATTGTGATTAACTACTGCTTTTTCTTCAAACAAAACTTGCCAGCCTTTTTTCTTAGCTCTAAAAGATAAATCAATATCTTCCCAATAAGCCGGATAATAAATTTTATCAAAACCTTCTAACTCCAACCATTTTTTTCTATCAAACATGGCACTGCCACCACTAGCCCAAGCTGTTTTCCCGCTAGTATATTTATCTGCTCTGGAATGGATAAATAAGCCTTTTTCAAACCAGAGTTTATTTTTACCACCATAAATTTTCTTACCATCAAGTTTTTCAATTTCCATACAACCAACTGCAAAAATTTTGCTTTGCTGATGAATTTTAATTTGTTTATTTTCAAGATAATTAATAGGTTGAAAATGCATTAATAAATGTTTTAGAACATCTTTTTTTGGAGAGACATCATTATTAATCAAAAAAATTAAATCACCTGTGGCTGCTTTAACACCACGATTAGAGCTTTCTCCAAAGCGCTGATTCTTTTTATTAATTAAAATGACTACTGTAATTGTTTTGCTTGCTGCTTTAAAACCGCCTACCAGCTTCTCTGTGCCAATAACACTTTTATCAGTGGCTTTAGCTTTAAATTCTCTTTTTAAATAACTAACACTGTCATCATTACTAGCATCATCAACAATCACTAATTCATCTCCATCTCTTAAAGAACGCAAAACTGCAGGTAAATTTTTCTTTAATAATTCTAAGCCGTTAAATGTTGGGATGACCGCTGATACTTTCAAATTTTTCATATTTAAATTACATATTTAACATTAACCATAATTTTTTTTCAAAACCAGCGCTGTCAAAAGCTAGAGCTCGATGAGCTGCTTTTTGCTGAACACTAAATCTTAATTCTTTATCTTTAATCAATTGGATAGTTTTTTCTATACAATCTGCTTTATTTTGCCACAAATAATCAGCTAAATCTTGCCCTAAAACTTCAACTTGTCCGCCTTTGCCAATCACTACTGGTGCACAGGCAGCTGCCATGGCTTCAATGGTCACAATTCCAAAATGTTCCATTTTTTCAGGATATTCTTCTTCATCATAACCAAAACCTGCAGTATGCCAGTAAATACTGGCTTTTTTATACCAATCTACCAACTTCTTTCGACTAACATCATGATAAATTTCTACAGGTAAATCTTTAGCCATTTTTTGTACTTCTTGCGCATAGTTTTCATCTTCAACATTACCAATTAAAACTAGTTTCCAACCTTTAGTTGCTTGAGGATATTTTTTGATTAACTCTTTAAAAATATTGACTAAAACATCTTGCCTTTTACTATGAAGTTGAGTAAAAAATCGACCAACACTTAAAATTACTTTTTCTTTCTTTTTAATCCCAGCGTCATTAAGCTGAAAATCTTCTGTTTCAACCATTGGTTGATGAACTAAATTAACTTTTGTTGGCCAATATTTTTCAATAATTCGTTTAGTAAAATATGAATTAGTATTTTTAACTTGCCAATTAGCTAATTTCAATTTTTCCAGCACAGAAGATTTATTTAATTTAAAGGGAACCTGAACATGGAGAATATTCTTTTTGGCTAAACTGAAAAATAAACTACCATCAGTTGCATAATAGATCAGATCAAATTTTTTAGTCCAAGCCAGTTTTTTAGAAAAATTAGCATTGGTACCCAAGGGGCTAGCAATAAATTTAATTTTAGAAAAATCTTTATTTAAAAACTTTTCATAATTTTTTCGATATTGATCTTTTTGCTCTTTATTCAAATTTTTATTACCAGCTACAGCAATATATACCTGATGTTTTTTAGTTAAAATTTCTGCCACATTAAACAGATATTTTTCACCACCACCAAAATGTTTAGGAATATAAGGAGAATAAATACAGATTTTCATAGTAAAGTTAAATAACTTATGCTTTATTAAATTAAGTGTTAGATTGTTAAAGTCTGAAAAAACACATTATATTAATAAATAGACCGTTGAAAATAAGCACTAATGACGATCGATTTGACTCAACATTTGGAGCTTATTTTCACGAGTAAGCTTTGTTTTTTTGAATATGTACAACATAAATAGCGAACGTGTCTATGTTTAATATAATGTGTTTTTTCAGATAAGCAAACTAATTTATAATTAAACAAAACATAAATTATTTTTCTTCTTGCCAAAGCTGCTGAATCTTAAGATCTTCTTTTTCATACTTTTTATCTAAGCTAGGTGTTTGCTGCATTTCCCAAACTTGAATATAAATCAAAACTTTGTTAATCCCTTGCACTAAGGCTTCAACTAAACCAGCCATACCATCTTTATGACCTTTCCAAATAATAGCTCGTCTCCAAAACTCCATAAACCCTTTTCTGATCAGAGTTGAGAATTTGACTTTAGGAACATTAGCTTTAAATAATAAATCTGCTTCCATCTTTGTCCACTCAACAGTTTTTTTCATATTATCGATTGTATTTCTGTGAGTTAAATGAATTAAAGTTGATTGCAAATCATCTACCTTACCTTCAAAAACTGGACTCTCATGAATATCGCCTTGCCAGCCTTTTAAGGCTTCTTTTTTGAATATTCTAGTGACAAAATCTTTTTCCCAGCCACCATATTTAAACTTTTGACCATAACAAATATTTTTTCTATTCATTTTTAAAGCTACACAATCACAAGTCTCAATTTGCACTAAAATTTCCTTAGCTAAAGTAGGAGTGACTCTTTCATCGGCATCAACATAAAAAAGCCAATCAGTTTTAACTCGTTTTAAAGCTTCTTCTCGTAATCTAGCAAATGATTGATGTTTGAAAGCAATCACTTTTGCACCAAAATTTTCTGCAATAGAAACTGTGTCATCCGTAGAACCATTATCAACTACAATAATTTCATCACACCAAGCTACTGATTTCAAACAGTTAGTCAGCATTTTATTTTCATTTTTAGCAATGATTAAAGCGCTAATAGTAATTTTCCTTGATTTTTTGACCATAAGATTATTTTAATCTGAATATTTATTAATGTCACCTTAGTAAACTCTTTGTTTACCATATCTTTGTAAAATCAAATCTATGACAGCTTTTCTCTCTGTATTGTTACCTTTAAAAAGTAAATTAAAAAGTAATCTCAAAGCAGTTAATTTAATTCTTTTTCTAGCATGTTTAAAAGTAAATAATAAACGATTTCTAGTTTGATAATACTGATGAAGGCTAGAACCAGATCCACCACTAGATCCAGCATTGAGATGCCAAATAATTGATTTTGGTTCAAATAAAATTTTAAAACCTTTTTTCTTAGCTTTAAGCGAAAAATCTACATCTTCAAAATATAAAAAATATTTTTTATCTAAAATACCGGCTTTTTCAATCACATCTCTTTTAAATAAAAGGCAGCAACCAGTTGCAAAATCACTTTCGCTTTGTGTATCAAATTGTCCTCTATCTAACTCATCAACTCCGCGGTGAAAAGCAGTTAAATTAAGCCAATCAATACTTCCTCCTGCATACCAAAGCACCCTGCCTCGTTGAGTTTTTAAATAACTTTTTTTATGAAATTCATAGTTAGGAGCAAAATAAATTTTAGGAGCAACTAAACCAGCTTCAGGATTATTTTTTAAAGTATTTAATAATTCTATTAAAAAATTTGGTTCAACTAAGGTATCTGAGTTTAACAACATAAAATAATCAGAGTTATATTCTTTAACAGCGTGGCTAATACCTAAATTGTTTCCACCTGTAAAACCTAGATTAGATTCACTTCTAATAAGATCAACTTTGTTTTTGGTAAAATTTTTAGGTAAGTTAAAAACTTTTTTAGAACCATTATCAACCACAATAATCTTAAGCCTTATTCTAGGCATATTAATTTTCACCAATGATTCAAGACAGTCTCTTGTTTCTTTAGGTGTATTAAAATGGACGATGATGATTGAAATGTGGTCCATATCTTGTTTATTATAACTTAAATTAGCAAAGATTAGTCATGGATAACGTTTTTTTCTTAATGATTTTTGAATAGTATCTAGAGAAAAATTTATAAACAATATAGACTATTTATAATAACCAAAACACTATGTCTAAAAATTTAAATAAAAGCATGACAAAAAAAGCAAATATATTTCTCTTAATGAGCATTATGTTGCTAGCTTTTTTTCTTCGAACATTTCGTATTGATCAGGCACCATCACGCTTAACTCATGATGAAATGAGTATTGCTTATAACGCTTACTCTATTGTCAAAACTGGAAAAGATGAATGGGGTAAAACTTTGCCGTTAGATTTTGCAGCATTTGGTGATCATAAATTACCTGCTTATATTTATGCCACTGTTCCTTTTGTAGCTCTCTTTGACATGAATCACCTGTCTCTTAAATTAGCTTCAATTTTATCTGGAGTTTTATTAGTTCTTATTAGCTATTTTATAGCTTTGGAACTTAAAAAAGACAAGGTGAATCGTGAAGCGAGAGAGAGTGCCCTGGGGCATCAAAAATTTGCTTTATTCACAGCAACTTTAATTGCCATTAGTCCTTGGTCAATCCAACTTTCTAGAATGGCATTTGAATCAAACATGGCTCTTACTATGTTTAGTTTTGCTTTGCTTTGCATACTTAAATTGGGTAGAAATAGTGCAAAGCCTACTGGAAATAAAAAATCTCTATATGCTATTTTAGCTGGTATCTTTTTTGGCCTCACTTTTTATACTTATATTGCTTATCGCTTGATCATTTTCTTATTAATGATTTACTTAGCTTATAGAAGCTTTATTAAAGATAAAACTTATAAGCGAATCTTTATTTATTTACTTGTATCTTTTGGATTAATACTTTTACCTTTAAGTCCACAATTGTTTGGCCGTGCAGGAACTGCCCGTTTCTCACAAGTATCAATCTTTAATGATCAAGGTATTCCAGACAAGGTTACAGATTTTCATAATTTTTGCTTCTTAACTTCACCGCGAATTTTACCAAGAGTTTGCAGATTAATTTATAATAAGCCAATTTTTATAGTTGAAAAATTTACAAAAAATTATGTTAAATTTTTATTCCCAACTTTTCTGTTTATTACTGGAGATAAACATGAATATTTAAATGATCCTAATTTTGCTCAGTTTCCTTTTATTTTATCTTTCTTTTATTTAATTGGCTTGTTTTTATTTCTAAAAAAGAAAGACCAAAAATATAATTTATTAAAAGTTGCTTTCTTTATTGCCCCAATTCCATCTGCTTTAGTTGGTGAACCACAAATCGTCAGAGGTAGTGCTTTAATGATTTTCATTGCCTTATTTTCTGCTTTAGGTTTAACTCATGTAATTGAAAATCTAAAAAAATATAAAAAAACCGCTTGTTTGGCAATAACTTTACTTTTTGCTTATAGTTTTGTCAGTTATGCTGTTCATTATTTTTATATTTATCCTGCTAAATACGAAAGTTATTTTTATCCATTGAGTAGAGATGTGGCTTATTATTTGCAATCAGAAGAAAATAATTATGAACAGATATATATTAGCAATCACTTTCCAGATGCACATATGCTAATTGCTTTTTATCAAAAAATTGATCCTGTTTTTTATCAAAAAAATGTTGTCAGACCAGAACCAGATGGTTTTGGCTTTATGCATCCTACACAATTAGGAAAATATTACTTTGGCGGTAAAAATTTAGAAAACATGTTATGTGAAGCTGAAGATAAGACCTTATATGTTGGTAAATATCAAAAAGAATATGGCAGTATAAAAATTTTCACTGACTTTTCAAATGTTCATAAACAAGCAGCTGTCTATGATATTGATGCTTTAAGAAATAAATTAATGGAAAAAAATAGTTTAATAAAGATTTGCCCAGATTTTGGTAAAAAAATCATAGAAAATGAAAATTAAGCATATTTTAAAAAAATTTGGAGGTAAAACAAATTTATCTTTCTTTTTAATACTTTTTCTTTTAGCGTTAATTCTCAGTAGAACGTTATTTACTGATCGCCTTTTTAGGACAGATGATCTGGAACTACACGGTGCTCGCGTAGCTAATTATTATTTAGCTCTCAAACAAGGTCAATTACCTGTTTACTGGGCGCCTAATTTACATGATGGTTTTGGATATCCTATTTTTCATTTTATGTATCCATTGCCTTATGTAGTGTCTTCATTTTTTTATGCGGCAGGTTTCTCTATTGAACTCAGTATTAATCTATTTATTTTGTTCGCTATCTTAAGTGGAGGACTTGGCCTTTATTTATATGCTCTTATCAAAACTAAAAAACCATTTCATTCTTTAGTTGCCAGTTTAATTTACTTAACTGCACCCTATACTCTCATTAATATCTTTGTTCGCGGATCTTTAGGTGAAATAGCTTTCTTTGCTACCTTACCATGGATTTTTGTTTTAATTGCTTTAAGAAAAAATAGTATTAAGCTTTGGTATCAAATACTAGCTGTAGTAGTTTTTTCATCATTTTTACTTTCACACCAGATATCGCTTTTAATTGCTATTCCTATTATTCTTATCTGGCTATTAATGATAAATTTCCAAACAGAACTAAAAAAGAAATTAAAGGAAAAATATATTCAAAAATTTATTTTTTTAAGCATTATTTCTATTTTAATTTGCCAATTTTTTTACTTACCTTTTTTATTAGAAAAACAATATACAGTCATTAGTGGCCACCATATTAATGAAAACTACGTCAACCGTTTCTCAAACTTCAAAAAACTTTTATCTTTAAAATGGGGGTATGGAGGCTTAGATATTGATCAAAAAGAAGATATGTTCCCAACCAATCTTGGTTTATCTTCATTATTAATAATTACTACTAGTTTGTATGTTTTAAAAACTAATTATAAAAAGAATTTTAAATTATTAATTTTCTGGCTAAGCATTTATTTTGCTGCTATTTTGTTAATGTTACCTATTACCAAATATATTTGGAAATTTAGTCAAATTTTACCTTACTTACAATATCCTTGGCGTTTATTATGGGTGACTGTCTTTGCTAGCTGTATGATTTTTATTCATCTATCTAAATCAAATTTACTTTCTAAAAAAACTATTCAATATTTATCTATACTTTTATTACTAGTTTCTCTACATCACATCATCTTTTTTGCCAAACCCATTGGTTATATTCAAAATTCCGATCATGCCTGGCATGAATATCCAGGTACGTCTACCTCAGAAAACGAACACAGACCAAAAAAATTTGATACTTTAAAAAATAGTAAACTTTTAGAAAAACTCACTGCCAAACCTATTGATAAATTGTATTTTAACGAAGATGAAACTATTAATGAAGTTGGCGAATTTAATATTTTGTCTTGGACTGGTTCAGCTATGACTTATCAGATCAATACTGACAAAGACGCTTTAATTATTCAAAAAACAGCTTATTTCCCTGGTTGGCAAGCTTGGGTTGATGATAAAAAAGTAGATATAAAATATGAAGACTCAGAATTTACCGGTAGAATATTAATCCCTGTAAAAGCAGGGCAGCATACTATTACAGTTAAATTTACCAATCAAACTTTTGCAAAACAAACTGGAATCATTCTTAGTCTATTGGGATTTTTACTATGGTTATTATTACTACTACCTCACCTAGCTGGTTTTATTGAATCTTTAATTGCTAAAGGTCGATCAACATAAAATTCTGGATTTCCATCCAAGAAATTAATCGCTTTAATTCTTTCATACCCTGTTGGCAAATCACAAGTAAAGTGTGCAACATAAAGATTATTGGGGTTGTGATCATCATCACTATGAGGACAAGCTTCTTCAGAAAAAGTATATTCAAACATTGTCCATTTATCACCACCTTGATCAATGCTTGTGTGCCCAAGACGTTTTTGAGGCCACTGTTGATATACTTTAGGATCAATTTTGTTATAAAACAACACAAATATATAAGGTTCGTTTTCTCGATTAGTAATAGTAATTTTTTCTTTATTATCAATAGAATTCAAATATGTTATTAAATCTTCATAACCATATTGTCGATACCATGGTTGATGAACTTGTTGATGAACTCGATATTGATGCCAGGTTCTAGAAAAATTGACTGCTAATGCCAAAACTAAGATTAATAAAACAGGTAAATAAATTTTCTTTTGGCTTTCTTTAAAATAAGTTAAAAATTGATCAATACCTAATCCAATATAAACAGAAATAGGAACCAGTAAAAATAAAGTCCGATAAGTATGAGGAATCTCTGCTGTAGTTAAAGAAGCTGGCAGCGGAGCTAATAATAAAACAAATAATAACCATTTATCAAAATTGTTAAATCTTTTAAAACTAACTACTAGACCAAATAAAAAAAATGGTAATGAAAAAAGTAAAAATTGTCCTGTTTCTGGAATAGTTACACGAGGTGGTTGAGCTCCACCCAAAAATAAATAACGTAATGAAGTGTTAGTTAAATAACTATTAGCAAAACTGATCACAATTGACCAAACTTTATTGTGCATCACCCTTGTTTCAAACAACGAAACATTGACAGGGCCACCATCTTCTCGAATTGATTCTTCCCTGAGTAATTTACTACCTTGATCAGAAAAAACACTAATTTGAGAAAATCGTTCTTGGCTAGCAGTAGCTGCTAAAAATAAGCCAAAAACAGCAATCAAAATAAAAACTATTAGATTTGTTTTCTTAACTTTTACTAATTTTAAAACAATAAAACTAAGTAGCATCAATGGGGCAATAATCCTGGCAGTGTGATAAGTAAATAAAACTGTTAAAGTCAAAATAATTGATAAAAAATTAAATTTTTTCTTTTTAAACAAAAGAAAATAAAGAGCTAGCATGGTTAAAAAGACTGCCACTCCGGCCTCAATCGCTGTTCTAGAAATTTCAATATGCCAAGGACTTAAGGCTAAAGTAAGTGCTGCAAAAAAAGAAAAACTTTTTGCCCCAGGGCACCCTCGCTCGCTTCGCGATTCACCTTGTTTCTTACTAATCTTTAATAGAAATAAATATAAAACCACTGGTAATAAGGAACCAGCTAAAGCAGCTGCTGCTCTGCTAGTAGCTTGATTTAAGCCAAATAACGCTACAAAAGGAACAGTTAAATAAACATAAACACCAGGTTTATAATCATCAAAACTTCTAAAAGTAATAGGAAATAATTTTCCATACTCATCTTTGCCTGTTTCCAAAATTGACCAAGCATTATATCCAAGAGCTGCTTCATCGCCAAAAAAAGCTTTAGGTAATGTTCCTAATTTATAAAAACGGAAAAATAAACTTAAAACTAAAATAAAAAGTGGAATTAGGAATGTCTGGTATTTACTAATATTAGTTTTTAAATTTTTCATATTATTTATCTATGGCTAAGCCATTATATTCAAAAATAATAAATTTTTTGGAACCATCTGGCATTAAAACAAAATCTTTCATATTAATATATGGCTTCAATTCCGTTTCACATTCTAATTTACTTAGATAAAGTTCATCAACCTTTAACTCAATTTTATCTGGACACCCTCCTGGATTAAACATATATTGACCAATACTCCAAGTTTTTTTTTGCTCACTAAACAGGTTACTTTGATGTTTATCTGCATCTTCTTGATAGAGTTTAGGATCATACTTTGAATAAAATAAATAAAAAACATGAGGAGTATCATTACCTTCAAAAACAATCACATTTTTATATTGATTTTCCAAACTTGCAGCTTTAGCAAACAATTCTTTGTAACCATAAGATCTATGATTAATTGTTTCATATTTAGTATGGATTAAATATTGATTCATAAAATAAGAAAAATTCCAAGAAAAAATTAAAAAGAAAAATATTAGAAATAATTTATTTAATTTATATTTTTTAAGATAGTTAAAACTAGCCAACAAACCAACGGCACTGAATATATGTAAAACAGAAAACAGATATAAGGCTCTCTTAACATGAGGGACATCTTCGGCAGTAATTGAACCTGCCAAAGGTGCTAAGACTAACCATAAACATAAAAATATTTTTTGTTTTTTGGAAAGAATTTTTTGATCAAACAATCCAATTAATAAAAATGGGGCAACTATTAAATAAAGAACGCCAACACCTGGAACAAAATAACGTAATGGAAATCCTCCTTGGAAAAATAAAAAATTTCCGGAAAAATACTGGGTCACATAAGACATAAAATCAAAAATAATGACTTGAACTTTATTATGCAAAACTCTTGAAACAAAAACCGGAATTTTACTGATTGCTTCCCGATAAAATAAAGCTTGAAAATTAACTTGTTCTAAACTTCGATTAATTAAACTGACTTCCTGGAAACGCATTGAGGTTTCTACTTTAACAAAAGTAATTAAGAAAACAAAGATAAAAACTATCGGAATACTTAGTTTTAATAATTTTTTAGCTTGAATTTTTTTAGTTTTAATATCTGATGCTAAAAACCAAACCACAATTAAATGCATCAGTGGCAAAAAAACTCTAGCCCCATTATAAGTATAAAAAGCTAATATATATAAAAATCCAGTTACTAATAAATACTTAAGTTGTTGCTTTTTAACCCATTTCTTTAAAAACAACCAAGCTAAAAGTGTAAAAAATAAAGCAACAATTGGTTCACTACCAGATCTTGATTGAACCACATCCCAAGGCGAAAAAGCTGTTAAAAAAGCAGTAATCAATGCTAAATCTTTATTTCTAAAATATTCTTTAACAAACAGATAGATTAAAGGCACCAATAAAGAACCAAAAACAATCGCAGGCATTCTTTCTGCTAATTCAACTGGGCCAAGAAAAATCATGAAAAAAGTTGTTAAATAATTATAACCACCAGGTGGGTAATCACCTAAAGCTTTAAAGTGTAATGGAAACCATCTGCCCCATTCATCTTTACCTGTTTTTAAGATACTGTAGGCACTATAAGCAATTCCAGCTTCGTCTCTATGAAATCCATAAGGAATTTTAGACTGACCAACAAATCTAATTAGAAAAGCAAAAATAGTAAGGAAAATTAATAAAAATTTAGTCTTATCTTGAAAAATTTTTTGAATTATTTTCATAACTTAAAATTATTATACTTTAATAATGATACTCAGATAATTACACATTTTAAAAACAATCATTTCGTAGTAACATGAAATTAATGATTCAAACTCTTACAAATCTGTCAAAAAAACATAAATTTGAACTACTTAGCTTACTAATCATTTTTCTTAGCTTAGCACTAACTTTGCCAAAACTTAATAGCATTCCAGATGGCTTTCAATGGGATGAAGCTGCATCGGGTTACAACTCATATAGCTTGCTGAAAACTGGCAAAGATGAATGGGGTGTCTCTTGGCCATTATTTATTAAATCCTTTGGGGATTATAAATCAGCTTTTCTTTCATATGTTATTATGCCATTTTTTGTATTAGGTGGTGTTAATCAGGCAATGGCTAGAATGCCAACAGTGATCTTAGCAGCAGCAGGTGCTTTGGGACTAATAATTTTTATTAAAAACAAATCTACTAAAAACTTAGCCTTATTAACTGGCTTAATTCTAGTCACTAATCCATGGTTTTTGCACTATGCACGTATTGCTTTTGAACCAATGCCTTCACTTGGATTAATGTTGTTAGGTTTTGGATTTTGGACATCTCAACGTCACCGAGTCAAAATTTTTGGATCGTTGTTACTTGTCATGTCAATGTACGTTTATCATTCAACCAGATTATTCCTACCATTAATCATGATTATGTATTTAGTAATTTTTAATCAGCATAAAATCAAAGCTCAACTTAAAAAAAACCTCATCCCTTGGCTAATTATTTTAATTGGAACTAGTTTAATTTGGCAGGGCATTCTTTTTTCTGATAGCGGCGATAGAGCTAAACAAGTTTTCTTCTGGAATACTACTGAGCTCACTACAGTAGTTGAGGAAGGAATTTATCGCAATCGAATTTTAAATTACCCAATGGTCAGAATATATAATAATAAAGGGTGGTTTATTATTAATCAGTTAAGTCGCAATTATGCTCTTCATTTTTCTCCTAACTTTTTATTTCCTTTTAATAACTTAACACCTGCTTTTTCATTCGGTAGGCAGGGTAATTTTTATTTAATTCTTATTCCATTCTTATTAATCGGTATCTTTGCTAAAAAAGACAGAAATAAAATTTATTGGTTTTTTCTTAGCTGGCTGTTAATATCACCTATTCCTTCATCTTTAACTAACAGTATAACGAATGCTAATCGATCATTAATTATGCTGCCAGCTTTGTGCTTTTTTGCTGCAAAAGGAATACTAATAAGCTTGGAATGGTTGCAAAAACATATTAAAATTAAACATATTCAGTTACTTTCAAATTCCAGTTTTATTTTAATTTTCTTATTATATTTAGGTTGGTATATACATGACTGGTTAGCTTATTTTCCAGAATTATCAGAGCCATATTGGCATGGTTTTTATAAAGAAGCTGCAAAAGATGTTTATGGACAACGTCATAATTATTCAACAATCTATTTTACTAATACTGATACCCAACCTTATATCTTTTTTGCCTGGTACAATTCAATTGATCCAAAAATAGTTCAAGCTAATACTTATAACCGTGATATGGAACATCTTGTTGGTATTAGGGAACTTGAAAATATTCAATTTACAGCTGTTAAAAAAGATACTTTACCCTGTTTCTTATTAGAAGAAAATGTTTTAGCTGTTGCTTCTCCTGTTGACGACTTTGATTTTGACGAAGATGAAATTAAGGCTAGTAAAATTTACTATCATAAAAATAGATTTCATCCTGAAAAGGTTGCCTTATGGGTTTATGATTCAAATAAACTCACGGAAGAAGAAAAAGAAATAGCACACGTTATTTGTGAAAAGCACAAAAAATAATTTTATCGATAATTAAAATAATAATCTAATTCCCAATATCTCTCTTGCGTTAAATTAAAAATTGCAAATATATTAGCTATAAATAACAAACTTAAAAGTAATATTAAACTTTTTTTAGCAAAAGGCTTTGACTGTTTAAACAAATTTAAAACCATTGGTATTCCTCCCAAAATCATAATTAAACGAAGTGTGAGGCTAGACAAGCCTACATATAAACCAGAATAATCTAACCCCAAACGAATTGCTGGTAATAAAAACAACCATACCAGGAAAAACAATAAATATTGTTTTTTGGCAATAATCTCATTAAATAGCCAGGCAATAACTAAAGAAAAGATTGGATATAAAGTAATGTCATACCAGCCATGAAAAGTTTGTTCACCTGCAGAAGCTAAAATAAATAATAAATTAATGATCAAAAATACTTTAATAGCTAAATATTTTCTTAAATTTTTAGTGATTAAGAAAAAGCTGATCATTGCTAATAAGCTAACTATTAACCAACCATCAAAAAACAATTTATCTACCACTGCAGGATGTAAGAAAAAACGATTTTGCAAAGTAGCCAAGCCTAATTCTCTACCAGCTTGAGAAGTAAAAATTTCTACAAATAAACGCCAATTATAAATTGCTCCATACACAGCAAAACTGATTGAACCTAAAATTAGACCCAGGAAACCAGATTTAGTAATTTTTTGATCTTTAGCAATTAAACCCGTGGTGATAATAGAAATTGGCACAATAAAACCAGCTACCTTGGTTAGGATAGAAAAAATTGACAATAAAATTAATATTACAGATATTTTCTTAGTAATTTTACTATCTGCTAAAAAATATAAAGTCAGTATCACAAAAGTTGCTAATAAATTTTCTGCCATTACCAAACGGCTAGCAAAAACAAAAGTAGGTACTGTGGCATAAATTAAAGTTGCTAAATTAATAAAAATTTTTTTATCAAAAATTTTTTTTGCCAAAAAATAAAAAAGGGCTACATTGAGCGTACCAATGATCACTAATGGGAATCTGATCAATTTTATTGAAGGTTGTTGTGACCATTGATACTTTAATGAATGAAAAAAGCCGGGAATAAGTGCAAAGAGCGGCGGGTGGTCAAGAGCAGGACTAACTAATCTATAATTTTCTTTCTCTTCTATCATTCCGTATTTTTCATAAGCTCCAAAATAAGACCACGAAGACGGCTTTCCTTCTTGGATTAAACTTGAACCAATCATTGCCCACGCTACTTCATCTGCAGTTTCACCGCCAACCGGAAAATAATAATAATTATTAAATCTAAGAATTGCTGCTAAAAATAAAATTAAAAGACAAAATATATTTTTCTTAAAAAATGATATTAGTTTCTTAACTCTGGTAAGCTTCGCACTCATAATTATTTTTCTTTCGGTACTCGTAGTTGTATTGTATAGCCATAAAGTTCTTTTTCTTTAACTAGCTGAGTGGCTTCATCCTGCTGATCCATAAAACCTAATTTTGTATATTCATCTATGAGATACTGATTTGATTCAATTAATAAAATATGCTTTTTTTCTGGAAAATCTTGAGTTTGAAAAAAATCATCAGCTGGGTAACCATTAGCATAAAAACCAAACCAAACAGGGACAGGGACATTATGTCTCTGACTGTATTGTTCGAACACACTTGCCCAAACAGTTCTTACTCCATAAGGCGTTCCCAAAACGGCTAAACTAAATGGTTTGTCAGCATCAGTCATTTCATACATTGTTGCCGCAATTTCTATTTTTTGTGAAAATAAAATTCCTTCTTGAATGAAATTATATGATTCATAAGGAGTATTGTTAATTGTATTTGAATATAGTTTATTTAATTGGGAAAAAATAATTAATAAAATCAATGAAGCAGCTAATAATAACCTTTTTTGATCTAAAATTCGATTTAATACAAAAGCAACCAGAATAATTAATGGTAAATAAATTGGCAAATCTAAAAATACAGCATCGATATTAAAAAAAGTAAATAAAATTGAATGCGAAAAAAATAAAATTAATAAAAAAGAAAGTGCTTGTCTTGTATTTTCTTTAAATTTTTTAAATTCAAACGCTATAAAAATTAACATCATGATTAAAAACCACAAACCCATAGCATAAGAAAGCCCTACAATAGTTTGCGAAGAGGCTAAACCCAAATGATTTAAATAATCATTAATTGACTGGCTTGCTTGCAACATTTTATTAGAATGAGAAAATAAAAACTCTGAAAAAAAAGTTTTGCTAGCCAGAAAACCAAACTTTAACTCAGCAACTATTAAAGGCAGTAGTCCCACAATTAAACCTAAATGAAATTTGAACCATTGATTCAACTTTTGTTTTGAAAAATAAAATAATAAGTAAATAACCGCAATTAAATACAATAAAAATATTTCTGATTGAACCGCCAAACCTAAAAATAAACCCAATAATAAACTAGAACCTTTTCCTAATTTTTTATAAGTTTTAAATAGAAAGAAATAAGTCCAAGCTAAAAATGGAACTACTAAAGAAATATTAGAAAGCCATCTTGCATATTCAATTTGACTATAAGCTATAGTAAATAATAGCGTTGATAATAAACTAATTCTTTTATTTTTAAATAATTGTTCTGTTAAAAGAAACAAAGGTAATATCGTAGAAATATTGAAAAAAATCATAGCCAAAACAGGTAAATTAGGATCACCATTGGAAAGATAATAAAAAGGTGCCAAAAAATAATATGAAATTGGACCATGATTTAAACCCACATATTCTGTTTGTGGGCCGACAATAACAATATTTTTCTTCTCTAAAATTGAACGTGATCTGTAAGCATCACGAGCTTGATCATAAGTCCAAATATAGTGATTATTACCAGGGTATAATCTCAAAATTAATCCTAATAAAACAATGACTATTAAAATTATTTTTTCCTTACCAGTGAAACTTTTTAAAATATTCATAATCATTAATCTATAGTTTGTAAATCTACTTCTTTACTACTAATGTTTATTTTAGCTGTCTTATAGATTTTAATCGCAGCATTAACTTCATATTCTTCTATTATTTCTAGCTCACTTGCCACTCTTAACCACCATTGCTCAAATATTTGCTGACTATAATAATCTTCCACAATTAAGAAAATATATTCAGGTTTTTGTTTTTTTGCTTGAATATGTTTTTGTGGGATATAAAGTGTTTCTCCTGGGGCATAGCTAAATTCAACAGGAATTGGCCTACCTTGGTCAATAGAATATAAGTAAATATATTGATAAGTATAATCATAAACCTCTTTAACAAAATGATAGGAAGCAAAAGGTTTACCTTCACTTAATTCATAAACCTTTTCTACAGCTTCATACTTTGGTCCAAAGAAAAAAGATTCTGTTTGAGCCAAAACTTTAGCATGACCTAAATGGTTTTTAAAATCAAGCAAACTTAATATTAAAAATACACCAACAATAAGTTTTACATAATGCCTAAACCAATTTCTTACTAAAGTTGCGAAAATAATAATCCAAAGAGGCATTAAAGCTATTAAGTAATAAGACTTACAAGGTAAGATTAAATAAAAAATTAAAGGCACTAAAATAAATGAAGAAAAAATAACTCTTTCTCTTTTATTAGCAAAACGTAATTTCCTGATTCTTTTTAAGATAGGTAATCTCTGATGCTTTTTAAAGAAAGATTGGGCAAATAAATAAATTATGAGTAAAAAGAGAATAACAAAACCAGCTAATTCAAATTTGGCAGGTGTAACTGCTTGCCAAAGACTTTGATAAATATAATTAGAAATTTCTAAAACTCTAGTCAAACCAGAGGCGTTAGGATTAATATAGTTAGATTGTTCTCCATAATTAGCAATAAATTTAATGATTTGTTTAGTCTGATGAAATTTATGACGTAATTCAAAAATAACAAATGGAGTCCAGGGAATTAGGAATGCTGCTAAAGAGAACCAGATTTGTCGTTTGGATATTTTTAATTTAAATAAATATAGAATTATCAATACAGTTGGTAATAAAACAATAGCAAAAGCTGTTTGAAAATGAAAAACAAACGAAACAAGTAAAAATAAAAGGGTTAGTTGTTTTGTTAATAAAAGTTGATATTTTTTATAATAATTTTTTCTCATTTCCAAGAGAATAATTAGAATTGGTAAAACAATAAATGGAGTCATGTAAGGAGTCCAAGCCGATTGCTGACTACCAATCAAACCAAAAGAAACAGCATATAAAAATGCTTCAAATTTCCCTACTCGTAGATATAAAAGAATCACACTTAAAACACTTAAAAAAATGACCATCAATACATTAGAAAAAGGATGAAAAGCTCCAATAATATTAAAAGGCAATGCTAAGTAATACCAGAGTGGACCATTATAAACTCCGTCAATACTAGTCACTGCTCCAAACAAAGCTGGTTTCAGATGAAGTCCCATTTCTCTAATCACCAAAGCATCTTTTGCATTGTCATACATAAAAGAAAAATTGCCTCCCCAAATAGGGCCTAAACGTAACAGGATGGTAAAAAAAATGATAAAAATTAATAAAGAATGTTTTTTTAGAAAATTGAATAATTCCATAAGTAGTTATTTTATTATAAATCTATTTTTTTAAACTTTTAAGCTCTGCTAATAATTTATTTCGACCTACTATAATAAAGCCAGCAAAATAAACAGCGCTGGTAATTAACATACCTAAGAGCATATTTAATGCACTTTGACTCCAATAATTTAAACCAGCAACGCCAACCACAGCCATTAAAAGAGCAGCTAGGAATTGTTGCCAAATATTAGAAATCAAATCAATCTTGATATGCTTATTCACAAAAATAATAGAGAAAATTGAGGTAAAGGAAATTAAAAATGCTGCTAGAGCTACACCGTGATAACCAAAGTAATACATACAAATTGGAGTTAGAACCCAAGTTAAAACTGTCCACATTACCATTAATTTTAAAGTCTTATTAATTTTACCGATCGCATTAAGAGTATTTACTAATGGTGAAGATAAAGCTGCAAAGCCAATGCTAATAGCAAAGAAAACAAAACTCCAGGTAGCTGGTTGCCATTTATGATATTTTTCAACCACTTGAGTTAATGGGAAAATAAAGACACTCATCCCCACTAAAATTGGAAAAATAAATAAAGTAATAAAGAAAATAGATTTTTCAATCGCTTTCTTTAATAAATCTTTGCGAGACTGCAACCGTGAATAAGTTGGAAAAGTAATAGCCATTACATTTTGAACTGTTAGATTATAAGGATACATCGACCAATTCTTAGCCCACTGAATATAACCAAATTCCTTAAGAGGCAAAAACCAACCTAAAGCTAAATAAAACAATTGATCTTTAATGCGAGCTAAAAAATCATTAAGCTGAAATTTAAGACCAAAACCAAGCAAATTTTTGATTGACCTCTTATTTAAAGCAAAACCAACTGACCATGGTTTAATTAACCACATCACAATGGTACCAATTATTGATCTAGCCATAATTGCCCAGGCATAAGCAATCACTCCCATACCACGCCAGGCTAAAACAATCACTATACCATGATAAACAATTTGTTCAAAAATCTGAGGCAAAACTAATTTAGAAAAATCTAACTCTCTTTCCAATTTAATTGATGAAATCGTTTTAAAAGAGGCCAAAGGAAATGATAAAGCTAAACTAATTAAAATCCATAAACCAGCATCGCCAACTTTACTTTGAACAAAACCAGTACCAACAATAAATAAAATAATTAAAACAATCAACCAAGATAATATTTGTTGAATAGTAAAAGCAGTGCGGTAATCGCTTAAACTTGGTTTGTCTTTTTTCTGAATCAAAGAAGCAGCCAAACCCACATCAGAAAAAAAAATTAATAAACCAATAATCTGAGTAACAAAACCATAAACACCAAAATCTTCGGGTTCAAAAAAAGCACTTAAAAAAATAACAGACAACAAACCAATACCTTGTAAAAAAGCAGTGCGAATAAAATAAGAAACCACCCCAGTTACAGACTTTGCTTTAATATCTTGAATTTCTACATCCGAAAGAAGTTCCTCAACTTCATCGGTGGTATCTGGAGCTGTTTGTTGAATCATTTAATCATTTTAGCATTTTCAAAGATAAAAATCGTTTTTAAATAAAAAGATGAAAAAAGATTGATAAATGTAAGTAGTCAATATATAATAGCCCATAATTTTATTATTTAATATAAAACTATGGCAAAAAAAGTAGAATTAAGAGAATCTACAAGACACTGTAAAACTTTTCCAAAAACATCAATCGTATATTATTACCTTATAAAAAAATTTTTAGGTGCTGTTTGTCAACATAGAAAGAGAGGTGGTTTTTGCGCTCAAATTCAAAGAGGTGATAGTGCTTGCTCGTACGAACATAGTGCCCGAGGTCAATTTCGCCTTCCTTTTTTCGAAACTTTATCTAACTTGAAAAAATATCATAAGTTAGACTAAAGCTACTTCCTCTTCACCTCCACCAACAACCCCAGCAGCAGCACCCACGCCCCAGCACTAATTAAGTCACTAATTAATCTCACATTAGTGTAGCCAAATCTTGCTCCTACTAAACTGTCACCAGCCGGGACAGTTATTTTAATATTGCCAATTTCACCTAAACCATGTTCTACGTCTTCTCCATCAATTTCTGCTTGCCAGCCAGGATAATCAGCTAAAGCAAAATCTAACTCTGTTTCTTCGCTAAAATTAACTTTAACTAATTTTTCATGAGTTTTATCTACTAAAATTTCATAATTTTCTTCACTCAAATCTTCATTCATAATTAACGATTGAGGAGGTTTTAATTTTTTTGCCATTTCACTAGGAATATAGTCTGGCAAAATTTCACTCATATTACTTTGAATAATTTTTTCATCTGTATAGTAAAAATCATTAGCATCATCTAGATATTTTTCTGGTCTAAAATAATAAAAATTACTCAATAAAATCGCCACTAACAATACTAAAAATAGAGTTAACTGATGAAATGATTTATTAATTTTAGTTGCTATAAAGCCAATCGCTAAACTCAAAAACACAATCGCTACACTCATAAACCTCCAGGGGAATTGGATAAACTCAAAAACGGGAATCAGTTTCCAGATCCAAGCTGACTTAACCAAAGTCATATAAAGGGCACCAACAAAAAGAAAACAAACAGAACCTAAAAAGAACAGATTATATTTTAAAATTGACCGTTCTTTATTATTAAAGTTAAAAATACTTAATAATTTTTCAAGCAAAGAAATTTTCTCTTTTCTAAGCAGCAATCTAATAAAACCAATCAATAACAAGATTAAAACTAAAGCTAGTCCAAATAACTGTCCATAACCCAAAAAGAAAGATATTTGATCATCAGGCCCCCAGGTGCTGCCACCTTCATAACCCCAATTTGGTCTAAAAAATTGTCTAATATATAACGAATGCAACTGATAATTAAAGTATCCACCCAGAATTGTTTCTTCTACTTTAGTAAAAGATTTTTCTAAAAATGCTGGGAATAAATAAAACGCAGATAAAGACGCAGCAAAAATAATATTCAGAACAACTTGGAATAAAGTTCTAAATATTTCTTTAAATCGAATTTTTACCCTAGGGTACCTTCTCTTGCTTCGCAATTCACCTTGACCTTTTTTTAGATAATTATGATCTTGTTTAATCACTAAACTCACTATATATAAAACTGCAAAAAGTACTACAAAAGGTAAAAAAATCATGGTGGTAATGTTGTGGCTTAACATCAACATCACTAAACCTAAAACAAAAGTTAACCAGCCTCTCTTTTCTTTATTAATCACCTTTACTAAACCAAATAATATCCAAGGCAAAGCCATCATCCCCCAGGCTTCACTAAGAGCTCCCCTAATAAATAAATTCATCGCTCTATATGGAGCCATCGTTAAAGCTGCTGCCATTAACACTCCAGCCTTTTTATTGAATAATTTTACGCCTAGTTTATAAGCTCCCAGTAAAGTTAAAAAATTACAAATTAAAAATAAAAGTTTAATACAAATCACTACATCTAAACCAAGTAAATAAAAGAAACTACCCAAATAAAAAGGTAAAGGAGCATAAAATTCAAATAAAGGCATGCCGTAACCAAAACCAAAGTTTTTTGTCCAACGCACAGGGAAATGACCGTCTCTTAAAGCTTGACTCATCTCTACAATTCGTGCTGCGTGGGTGTAATCATGCACTCTAAAAAATTTAGGGTGTAACAAAGACCAAGAGGAGGCTAAAAAAACTAAAGCTAAAAACAAATAAATTAATTTTTTCTTCACAAAAACATTGTAACATTTGAAAGTTCTTTATTTAATTGAGATAATTCACTTCATGATTAAAGACACAGACAATCTGCAACTAACTCAAAATCAAAAAAGACAAGCTGTCTCGATCTTTTCAAGTCCGCTCAAAGTGACCGCTGCTCAAAAAAAAGCTCCGACAAAAAAAATTAAAGTTCTAACTCCCAAGCAGCTATTCCTTAAAGCTACCTTATTAGCTCTTGGTTTTGCTTTTATTTTACTTTTACTAACATTTCTAGGAGTTGGTCTTTATGCGTACGGTAAATTTAATCAATTTGCTAAAACTGCTGGAGTCGATAAATCTGAATTTATTCACACAGTTACAACTGCTTATAAATCTGAACCCACTCATGAGAACTACAGAAAAAACTTTTTAGTGCTAGGTGTGGACTCACTTGAAACACGAGGTGATGTACCTCCATTAAGCGATACTATGATGCTTATGTCTCTTAATCTGAAGACTGGTCAAATTAATACGCTTTCTTTACCTAGAGATCTCTGGAGCGAAGCTTATAAAACTAAAATCAACGCTTTACTTGCTTATGGATCAGAACAAACTCCAGACAACCCTAGAGAATTTCCAGAAAAAGTCATTGAAGAATTAACAGCTATAGATATTCACCACACCATTGTTTTATCAATGGAAGAACTTTCACAGTTAATTGACCTAGCTGGGGGAGTCGAAGTTGAAATTGAAACCAGTTTTATTGACAGCGAATTTCCTCGAACAGATGTAGCTATTACTAAAGAAACTGATCCAGCCAAACTTTATGAAACAGTGGCATTCAAACAAGGCAGCGAATTAATGAATAGCGAAAGAGCCCTTAAATATATTAGAAGTAGAAAGAGTGAAGATGATCAAGGCACTGATATCTCTCGTGGTCAGAGACAGCAGCAAGTGATTCGAGCTTTATTTAATAAACTCTCTAATATTAGACAATTTATTGATGATCCTGCTAGTGCAGGCGAACTTTATAAATATTATGTAGATAACTTTGATCAATATCTGGATGTTGAAGAGCTGATCAGCACTGTTGCTATGCTCGCTCCAGTCAGAAATCAAATTAAGTTTAAGGGTGACTCATTAAGTATTTATCCGGAAGATAAGAATGGAGTGATCACTAATCCGCCAATTTGGCAATATCAGGGACAGTGGATTTATGAAATTAGAGACTTAGAAAATTTTAAAACTGAAATTAAAACTAAGTTATATAATGAGAAAAAATAGTATACTAAAGTCATGAAACTAAAAAAACCAATCTCAGATAAAAATTTAATCCGCTTGCTTTTATTAATCATCGTAGCTCTAGCACTTACTGCTGGCTACTATCAATCCGCCCTAGAACTTGAACAAAAAAAATATAAAAAGTTAGAAAATATGTATGTCCGCGTTCGCGCTATGCTTGGCAGAAAAGAAACTCAAAGATTGATTGATTTATCATATGAATTAGATGACAATGAATTAAATAATCATTAAATAGGGGCAAATCTATGAAAGAAAAAACACTTTTAGTTACCGGCGGAGCTGGTTTTATTGGCTCCAATTTTATTCATTACTGGTTAAAACAATATCCTGAACACAAGATTATTAATCTGGATTTACTAACTTATGCAGGTAATTTAGAAAGTCTAAAAAATTTAGATAACAGCCCTAACTACACATTTATAGAAGGTAGCCTCACAGACCAAGATCTAGTTAATAAAATCATGGATGATGTCGAAACAGTAGTTCACTTTGCTGCTGAATCTCATGTTGATCGATCCATTGCTGATCCAGGAATATTTTTAGATACTAATGTCATTGGAACCCATACCCTACTAAAAGCAGCTCTGAAACATAAAATCAAACACTTTCATCATATTTCTACAGATGAAGTTTTTGGTTCTTTAGAACTTGGCAGCGATAAAAAATTCAATGAAAAAACTTGTTATGATCCAAGAAGCCCTTATTCTGCCAGTAAAGCCGCTAGTGATCATTTAGTGCGAGCTTATGGTGAAACTTATGGTTTACCTTTTACACTGACAAATTGTTCTAATAATTATGGTGAATATCATTTTCCAGAAAAATTAATTCCTCTGGCTATTACAAATCTCATGGAAGGTCAAAAAGTACCAGTTTACGGAGATGGTCTTAATGTTCGTGATTGGCTTTATGTGCAAGATCATTGCAGTGCTATTGATCATGTTTTAACTGCTGGTAAACTGGGCGAAACTTACTTAATCGGAGGGCTTTCTAAAGATATATCTAATCTGGAATTAGTAAAAATGATTATCAAATTAATGGGTAAGTCTGAAGATGAAATTGAATTTGTTAAAGATAGACCTGGTCATGACCGACGTTATGCTGTTGATTGGAGCAAAATTAACAAAGAATTAAGCTGGAAACCAAGTGTTAGTTTAGAAGAGGGTTTAAAAAAGACAATTAACTGGTATAAAGATAATGAATGGTGGTGGAAACCTCTCAAAGAAAAAAATCAAGATTGGTTTGAAAAACAATATAGTAATAATAACGCCCAATAAAATATGAAACAAGCAATCCTTACTACAGGTCTTAATGGTTTAGTTGGCTCTAAATTAGCCACTGATTTTGCAGAAAAATATGACTTTACTAACCTAGATCTGAGAAACCCAGATAATCCGATAGATATTACTAATTTAAATCAAGTATTTAATGCATTTGAAACCAGTGCCTCAGAAGTGGTAATTCACTTTGCAGCTTTCACTAATGTCACTGCTGCCTGGGAACAAAACGAAGATAAAGATGGTTTGTGTTATCAAGTCAATGTGACAGGCACAGAAAATATTATTGAAGCTTGCAAGCAAACTAAAAAACATTTGATTCATATTTCTACTGCCTATGTTTTTGATGGAGATAAAGATGAACCTTATTTAGAAACAGATAGGTCTAATCCAATTGAATGGTATGGCCAAACCAAGCTCTGGGCAGAAGAACTAATTTCTGATTCAACTATAGATTGGACCATTCTGCGAATCGATCAGCCTTTTAGATCTGACCCATTCCCTAAAAAAGATGTTGCTCATCGTATTATTGATGGGATTAAAGAAAATAACCTTTATCCTCAGTTTACTAATCACTATTTTGGTCCAACATTTATTAATGATTTTGTTAGAGTGTTGGATTTTTTCATTCGGACAAAAAATAAAGGTTTATTCCATGCTACCAGTGGTGAGCAATGGGCTGATTATGATTTCGCAAAACTAATCAACGATACTCTAAAATTAGGTGGTGAAATCAAAAAGGGTGATCTCAACGAATATTTAAAAACTTTAAAAAGACCATATCAAAAAAATACAGCTTTAAATTGTGATAAATTAAAAAATATTTTGGATTTTAAATTAACAGATATTAAACAGGCTGTTAAGTTTTTAAAAAATTTCTAAAATTTCACTCTAAATCTTATTGACAACTATACCCCCCGGGAGTATATTCAATTTATTACTTTTAAAAGGAGAATCATGTCTAATAACCCTCACGCTAATGCTATTACTCAACTAGAATCTGTTGCTAAATTACTCCGTCCCGGATATAAAAATAAAGCCAAATTTGATCAAGCTATTGAAAAATTAAAAGAACCTAATAATGTTTTTGTGGCTGACTTAGAAGTCGAAATGGATAATGGTAAAAAAACAAAATTTAAAGCCTATCGTTCTCAACATAATAATGCTCGTGGACCATATAAAGGCGGCATCCGTTTTCATCATGATGTTAGTTTAGAAGAAGTTAAAGCTCTATCTACCTGGATGACCTGGAAATGTGCGGTCACTGGCATTCCTTATGGTGGTGGCAAAGGTGGTATTATCGTTGATCCTAAAAAATTAAGTGCCACTGAATTAGAAAGACTGAGTCGAGCTTATGCGCGGTTTCTAGCTAATGATATTGGCCCTTGGGTTGATGTTCCAGCTCCAGATGTTAATACTACTGGTCAAATTATGGCTTGGATGGTGGATGAATATCAGAAAGTGAGAAGTGAGGAGTTAGGAGTGAGCAGTATTAATGAAAACCCGCTAGCTACTTTTACAGGGAAGCCACTTGGTTTAGGTGGTTCAGAAGGTCGTGAAGAAGCCACCGGGCTTGGAGGTGTCTTTGTTTTAGAAAAATTAGTTGAAAAATTAAAGCTAGATCGTCGTAAAGACATCACCATTGCTATTCAAGGTTTCGGCAATGTTGGTTATTGGTTTGCCAAACATGCTGATGATTTAGGTTATAAAGTAGTAGCTGTATCTGATTCTAAGGGTGGTATTTATATTGAAGACAGCATTGATCCAGTTAAAACTTTGGAGTGTAAACAAAAGAATGGCAGTGTTACTCAATGCCTTTGTTCTCATGAAAGTTGTGATATAAAAAATGGCAAAAAAATCACTAATGAAGAAATTTTAGAATTAGATGTAGATATCTTAGTCCCAGCTGCTTTAGAAAATGTGATTACTAAAAACAATGCTCATAAAATTAAAGCTAAAGCTATTATTGAGATGGCTAATGGTCCAGTTACCCCGGAAGCTGATGAAATTTTAAAGAAAAAAGGCGTCATTATGATTCCAGATATTTTAGCTAATGCTGGCGGTGTGACTGTCTCTTACTTTGAATGGGTGCAAAACTTACAAGGCTATTACTGGACTAGAGATGAAGTTGTTTCTAAACTCAAACCTTTAATGGACAAAGCCTTTGATGAAATGTGGACTATCAAGGAACAACATCATCAAGTTGACGGTAGAATGGCTACCTATATGACTGCTGTTAAAAGGGTGGTAGATACGATGATTTTGAGGGGGATTAATTAACCTACTTTAAAATTTAATCACTATTTTAAACTATTTATAGCTTAAATTAAGAGAGTTCGAGTCCAATAGGGGGAGCTCTGTTTTTTTCCTCAAGACAATGTCCGTATAATTCATTGCCCCAAACTGGACGCTCGAATTTCTGTTTATATATATTTGGCTATGTCATAATAGATTCATGCTAAATAAAGAAATCTCCAATATAGATAATGAAAACTCAGTAAAGAACATTAGTAAAATAAAAAATAACTAAACTCGTATTGTCAATTGTTTTTCTTTTATTACTTGTTTCTTTATTCTTTTTGGAATCATCTTTTGAAGAAAATATAATTATTTTACCTACAGCTGCTAGATAAACACGTTCCGAACCTCGTCTACGACCCAAAACATTGATATATCAATCCTTTTTTAAATAAATATTTTTCCATTAATAAGTTTTTTAATTCAATTTTGATATAGTATAATAGCTTCATAGTAGTTTACATGAAAGGGACTAAATGAGAGAGCGAGAACAAGACATAGTAAGAATAATTGAGACATTAGATAGAGGTGATCACCGTTTTTTTATTAGCCCTGATGGCAAGATAATGTGGATAGAAATCACAGGATATTGGTCTGCAAATGAAAATCATAATCAGTTAGTTCGGAAGCACAAAATGCCAGATGGCACTAAAGGAGGTGTCTGTGATGTTGTTCATGGTCCTTCCAATACTCATGAGATAAATTATTCAACAGGATCCAAAACTATAAGTGAGTCTACTAGAGCAGAGTTTGAGGAAGCTCTAAAAACCGCTGAAATGAAAATAATTTAAACCTGAACTGTAAAGAGTTCTAACAACCTTTCGTATTCTACGGGGAGCATAGTATTTCTTTAGATTAATTTGCATACCACCTGAAACAGGTTGACACTGATAGGTTTAAAGGATTATAGTATATTTATGTCTATATCAGTTAAAATTTATTAATATCTAATCCGCATAATAGCGGATTTTTCTATAAAAGGAGGTGATAGTAAATGAAGAAAAAATTAGCAATTTTAGTTACTGGAATTACCATGCTAACATCGGTAATGCCAGCTTTTGCAAAAGTAGATAGAGTTACTGTTGATACTTGGGAAATAACTGCTCCTAATCCTGTCGTCTTTGACTGTGGAGGTGGAACCTATCATCACACACTGGATAATGTTTCAAATAACCTTATAGCCGGTACTTTTATAGGAGCGGGAAGTTATGATCCAAATAACTCATATACCTGGGATATTGATGGGACTGTTAATGACGATGATGTCACTTTCACTCTTGTCTATACTGGTTCTAATCTCGGATACACCCTACATGGAGATGGGGCAATTGCCTCTGATGGCTCTATCAGTGGCGATACTGATGGCAACTGTCAAACTTTTTCTATGGAAGCAGGAACAGCTGTCAAGACAACTATCTTTGATGGTAATCATGGCCAATGGGTAAAAATGAGTGAAGATAAGAAAGCAGCAGCTAAATCTAGAGTTGGTATGCCAGCTAAGAGCAAGGGACATTTAAAAGATTAAGATTACGAAAATAACCTATCGGATTAAGTTTCGGTGGGTTATTTTTTTGCTTGAATTTTTTAACTTGCTGCTTTCACAGCATCTATTCTTGCTGTAATTATTACTCCCAAGTCCCAAAAAACATCCTTGTATATTTCTATTTGTTCTCTTCCTACTTTATCTATTTGCAATTGATCTATGTGATCGAATGTAATGTAAACTGTCTCTAAAGCTTGATCCCACCTTTCGGCTTCCATATAAAGTATCGCCAAATGAAAACCAATCCACAGATCTCTCTCTTCTCCTGGAAATTTATGATTACCTTCTACTCCGATGGCTCTGATAAATGCATCCAGGGCTGAGGTGCTTTCAGTTGTAACTCGTTGTTCTTGGGCAATTTTCAAAAAATTTTCACGCGACCTCAATGTTGTCTTATTTGTAATTGAAATTTTAAGCCATTTTTCTTTCGGAAATTGAGCAATTATCTTTTCAAGTGGATGAATCATTTCTTTCATTTGGCTTAATAATAACACTCATTGATAGTTACTATAACCACAATTGAGTATAAATTTGCGCTAAATCATTCCAATTTTGCTGTTTTACCCACTTGAAAGCGTTAGTTGTAATTTGTTCTAACTTTTTAGGTTCTTGGCTAATCGCTAAAATTTCTTGACTTAAACTATTACCTGAATCAGCAAGAATAATAAAATCTTTAAACGGAACAAGCTGCCAGTAATTCTGACTCAATAGATTATCATAAGCTGTAAGCACCACGCATTGATTAGCCATTGCTTCCAAAGCAGTTAAATAACCACCAGCAAAACAAAATTGAGCTTTTATAAGATATGGTTGAGGGTCACAAAAACCATGAACTTTGCCATATTTAGCACATTCATCAGCTAAAGGCCCATTTCCGCAAAAATCTACGTTATAGCCTGGTAAATTTTCTAAAGCTTTAAGAAATACTTTTAAACCTGTATCTGTTTCTAATCTACCCACATAAACAATAGAGTTTCTCACTTTTGACTTGAGGTCAGATTTAACTTTGGGTATGCTCACAGCACCATAAGTAATTCGATCTGCTTTAATACCATAATATTTCTCAATATATTTACCTACACAAATGTTTTTCTTTGATAACTTAGCTGCTAGTTTTTTATACAAAATATTTTTTAAAGGAATTGGATATTGCCCTTCCCAACCGTGAAAACTGGTGAAAACTTTCTTCTTTGGCAAGATAAATTTTAAAGGTAGATACCAGATGAAAACATCATGAATATGAATAATATCTGCGTTTTTGAATAAATCAATTTGTTTAAATAATTGTGACCAAATTTTAAACAAACCAAAGAACTTAATTTTTGGATAAGCAATTCTAATCACTTTAACGTCATCTATAGTCTCTTGATTCTTGAGATTAACAATCCGCTTAGAAGATATTTTTGAATTTTCAAAAACAGCAGTGTGGTTTTCTGTTAAAACTGTAATTTCGTAATCCTTTTTAATTAGTTCTTGGCTAATTTTCTCAACATGCTTCTCTACCCCGCCAATATGGGGTTTGTAGTACTTGCTAATAAAAAGCACTTTTCTTTTTTTCATAAATAATACTTTTATTTTATAATACTTATCATAATTAGCATTATTCAGTTAAAATACTATATTGTTTTAAATACACACAATTTAATTATTGAAAGGATTATCTTATGTCTCCTGAGCAACTAAATGTGGTTTTTTTAGGTGCTGGATTTGGTACCAGATTAAAAGATCTAATAAACACTGCCAAAGCTTTAGTACCTAAAGGTAAAGACAGAGAAACTCTCTTAGAAAAACTACTAAATCAATTAAGCAAAATTCCTGAACCATTAGCCATCACTCTAATTTCTAATGGAGTATTTTTTGATCAATTTAAAGATGCAATTGATCAATTAAAAAGACTCTGGCAACAAGCTGATGCCCCAATCGACTTAAATATAGATGTAATTAACAATCAAGCAATGACTTCCAATCAACGTTTGGGAGCTATTGGAGATTCGATAGAAGTTATTGATCGAATGGACTGGTGGGAAGCAAATAAAGATGTTTTGATTTTATCTAGTGATACTGAAATTCCTGATCGTACTTTAATGGAATTTGCAAAATTTGCTCAAGCACATCCAGATGGTTTTTGTACTATTGTCCGAGATATGGGAGATAAAACAGAAATTGCAGGAAAACTTGGTTGTGCTGTCCCAGATCCAAGTAATCCTGAAAGAATGATTGACTTTGTGGAAAAACCAACTGATCCGCCATCAACCTTAGCTTCAATCCCAATGTACTACTGGCCTAAAAACTTACTAGGTAAACTCAAAGAATATCAGACTTATATAAATGAAAAATATCACAATGATCCAGAAAATAGACAGAAATACTTAGATGCTCCTGGTAGAATTATTCCATGGTTAATTGAACAAGGTGTTCCTGTTTATATGCATGTCATCACTGGACCCACTCTTGATATTAGCAGTCCTGAATCTTTAAACAAATATCTTGCGAAGTGATACCTAAATAAACAAGCTAATGAAACTATCTTTAATCATTACAGTTCTAAACGAAGAAAAAACAATTCAATTATTGTTAAACGCTATTGCTAAACAAACTCTAAAACCAAGCGAGACTATCATTGTTGATGGAGATTCCACAGACCAAACAGTTAAGATTATTAAACAATTTCAAAAAAAACACTCTAAATTAAACTTAAAACTATTTTTTAAAAAAGGTAACCGCAGCGTAGGTAGAAATTTTGCTATTAAAAAAAGCTCTAACGCGTTAATTGCTATTACTGACGCTGGTTGTATCCCAAAAAAAGAATGGCTACAAGAACTAGTGGTTCAATATCAAAAAACTCAAGCAGCGGTGATTGCTGGTTTTTATCAGGGCAAAGCTAAAACTGCTTTTGAAGAAGCAGTTATTCCTTATGTTTTAGTGATGCCAGATCAAGTCAATAAAAATAATTTTTTACCAGCCACTCGTTCTATGTTAATAGAAAAAACTGTTTGGAAACAACTAAAAGGTTTTGATGAAAAATTAAGTTTAAATGAGGATTATGCTTTTGCTAAAAAAATGCAAAAACAACAAATAAAAATTGCTTTTGCTAAAAAAGCCATAGTCGAGTGGATGCCTCGTTCTAGCCTGGAAGATTATTCTGAGATGATTTATAGATTCGCCAAGGGAGACATAGAAGCTAAAATTTTAAGACCAAAAGTAACTCTCATTTTTGCCAGATATTTACTTGCTTTATTTTTATTAATATTCTTTTTTATTACTGGAAACAATCTATTGTTGGTTTATTTACTTTTTTTAGCTTTTTTATATATTATTTGGTCTATTCTAAAAAACAAAAAATACTGCCCAAATGGATGGTACTGGCTACCTGTTTTACAAATTGGTTCTGATTTGGCTGTGATGTTTGGCAGCTTAAGTGCTTTAATGTAAATTTAATTCTATTTTCCATAATCTTCTAAATTTTATCTATAAAGAAAAATTATACAAATTAGTGAATTGTTCGTAAACTAACTAATTTTCTACCTCTTGCTTGTGTGTAATTATTGAGTAGAATTAGCAACATGTCTAAAAATCAACCAATACCTTTTAACAGAAATTTAGTAATATTAGGAGCTATTTTAATACAACTTGCCTTAGGGGCAATTTATGCTTGGTCAGTCTTCACTCAACCATTGGTGGAAGCAGGTTGGAGCAAAATACAAACTCAGGTAGTTTTTTCTGTCAGTTTGTTAACTTTTGCAATAGTGATGATCTTGGCTGGAAAATTAATGAAAAAAGTGCAACCACGATTACTAACTCAAAGTGGAGCAATTTTACTTGGTTTTGCTTATATTTTAACTGGTTTAATTGCTGGAACTAACCCTTTATTAATAACTCTTTTAATTGGAGTTATGGGTGGGGCAGGTATTGGATTAGCATATGTAGTTCCAATTAGTGTTGGCATGAAATGGTTCCCTGATAAAAAAGGTCTCATTACTGGTTTAGGGGTAGCTGGTTTTGGTTTTGGAGCAACTTTATGGGTCAAACTAGCTGGTTCCTGGGGTAAATTATTATCTAACTTTGGTTTAAGTAAAACTTTTTTATTCTATGGAATCACTTTTTTAATATTTATTTTGCTGGGTAGCCGATGGATGGTTAACCCAAAAGAAGAAAAGGGAAAGAAAAACAATGCTAAATCTATAAAAACTGAAAAAATTTCTGAACAAACAGTTAATCTAACAAGCAAAGAAATGTTAAAGACTCCTCAGTATTTGTTAATTTTCTTAACTTTTATGTTTAGTGCTAGTGCTGGCTTAATGACAATTGGTTTGATGAAACTTTTTCCTCAGGAAGCTTTATTGGCCAATAACAGTTTAATGACACCAGAACGTGCCAGTGCGATAGCCGGGACAGCTATGGCTGTATTTTTCTCTTTGGCAAATGGATTAGGAAGAATAATTTGGGGCTGGCTCTCAGATAAATTAGGACGAAAAAAATCAGTTATTTTGATGACAAGTTCTCAGGCTATTTTTGTATTTCTATTTCAAAGATTTGCTGCTAACCCTAACAGTTTATACTTACTATCTACCCTGATAGGCTTTAATTTTGGTGGCAACTTTGCTCTATTCCCAACTCTCACCGCTGATATTTTTGGTATTAAATATTTAGCTGAAAATTATGCTTGGGTCTTCTTAGCTTATGGTTTAGGTGGAATTTTAGGACCAATCCTAGGTGGAAAACTAGGAGATTTAAATAACTTTCCTTTAGCATTTACTATTTGTTCTATACTTTGCATTGTAGCTTCTGTCTTAACAGCGTCGCTAAAAAAAGTATCTATACAAACAAGCAGCAATGACAGAATTAAGTAAGAGAAAAACAGCAAAAACAAAAGCTAAAAAAGAAGCCAAAAAGGGTAAGTGGAAAGAAGAATATAGAGGGGGAATAAAACTTAATTAGGACATTTACATTTATCCATTGGTTGTTTGCATTTATCACAAACTTCTTTTTTGGCTTTACTGCCATCGGATCCACATGCACACATTTGAACCTCCTTACTTAATTATTAGTAGATAAATCTAGTGTAGCAAAAAAAATAAAGGATTGTTAGATCGAAGAAAAAAACATTAGATGGCGGAGGAGGTGGGATCAAGTTAGAACCTTCTGGTTAACTTCGGTTTCCTCGAGTTTAGCTATTAATTTGGCTCAAATCATTATTCCTCGGGAATAATTTTAGTTACTTTCCTGAAAAATTTATCTTTATGTCGATTATATTCTTTTTTTGAAAAGGAATATTTTTTTTTGACACTCTCATATTCTTTAAGCAATTCAGGATTTGCTAACAAATATTTAATTATTTTTTTGTCTAGAAATGCAGAATATCCACGCATCAAAATTATCTCAATATCAAAACCATCAAAAATATCATTAAATCTACAATAATCATTATCCAAATTTCCAATTCCTTTGTAGTGATTGGTTAATAAAATAATTGTTTCAAACCAACAATTTTTCTTTGGGATTAGGCCTATTTCAATGTCTCCTTTACCAGAAATTCCTAGAGCAGTTGAACCTCTATGATAAATAGCACTAATGGATAAACTTGAAGTCAACTTCTTCAGTTGTTCAATATATTTTCGTGCAATTTTCTTGCTATTTGTATTGAAAGGTATTATTTTCACAGGATCATCAGAAAATTTTAACCAATACTTATCTGGAAATTTTGGGAGTTGTTTCATAAATTAGGTATTTTTAACTGCGGAAGTGAAGGGATTCCCGACTCGTTTCACTCGCTGGACTAAGCAGGCTCACTGTGTTCGCTTGCTAGCGCGAAACGTTCTCATCCTGAAACCGCATCCATATTTGTCAAAAACTGAACGTAAAGTTCAGTTTCTGTCAAATGCGGAGAACCACGTACAAAGTTCGAACCCTGCTACTTGAGATAGTGATGTTAAATAAGATTAATTTTACTATTAACTAATAATTATAATACCTAACCGGCACTCCAAATAAATAATCTTGTTCATCTCGGAATTCACTAAAAACTTTAATTTCACACGCTGAAGTATATGAAAAAATGAAATCAGCTTTTTTTTGTCGTCTACACCGTGAATGTACTTGCCAATCTAAAATACTATTAGAATCTCTTATCTTCCTTTTATCAAAATCAAACTGAGTGCAATTACCCTCCGGACAGTTAAATTGATTATTATCACATGCCTGTAAACTAACGAACATCTCTTCCAATTTAACCATGTTAACTGCTACTCTTTCGTCTATAGATTCTAAAGATGGAAGTTGTTCACAAGACACTCTATGATCCACCGGATCAATGAAAATTCGACCCAGCAAAAACAACCCAAAGAAACCAAAAATACCTATTGTAATAATGATCATGAATACTTGCAAAAGTCTATATAATTTCATATTTAACTATATTAGATATTTCTATGTTTAGTTCGAACTTGTCCCAGTATGTGTCTAAATTTACCTCAAGTGCGGAGAACCATTGACAAAGTTCGAACCCTGCTACTTGAGATGGTGATGTTAAATAAGGTTGATTTCGCTTTCAACAGTTCTACTATTAAATTTCAGCCCTGTTGAATTAAAACATTTATTAGCTTCATCAAGCAAATGTGAAAGCCTTATAAAAAATGATGACTTGGACTATAAGTATGATCCACGCAACTACTTTATTGACTTTTGACCATGTTTTAAGATTACCTTTATTATCATAGTTATTCTGATAAACCTCTCCTGTGATTAAATTGAATGCAACCAGCCAAATTAATGGAGGAATTGCCAAACCTAAAAACACCATTGCACTGTTAATACCATTCTTCCTAAACCAAGGAACCTCTTCGTATTTTTTATACTTTTCCATAATTTTCCTTTCTAATTTAGTTCGAACCTGTCCCACTATGTATCTAGCTCCCTCTAGAGAAACCGCAGCGGAAGTGAAGGGATTCGAACCCTTGTAGCCGTGAGGCTCCAGTTTTCAAGACTGGTGCAATTGACCGCTATGCGACACTTCCTAGTATCTTAAACTTGTTCCATATTTTACCATTCTTCCCTCTTTCACTCTATCTGCTAAATCGTGTATATTAGAAATATGGCCGATAATCAGTCTTCTGCTAATCTAAATTCCAAAGAATACCTTCAAAAACTTAGAGAAAGACGAGCTCAAAGACGAACCCTAACTGGTCAAAATATAAAAAGGTCAAATCCTGTCAAAAGAACAGAACCACCAAAAACAAGTCCTGTAAAAACTAAAAAAACTCAAACAACAACTAATGATGTTAATGAATTTTTACCAGATTTTGCCATTGAGGAGTCTAGAGTAGCTCCAGGTTTATACAAGCCTCTTCCAGAACAAACTATTTTTGAATGGAAAGCTCCTAGCAGACCTTTTAAGAAAAGAAAGAAACAATTCTTTTCAAGTGTTTTTATCATTACTTTATTAATCTTTCTTATTTTGGTTTTTGTAGGTCAATGGCTAGCTGGAGCCGTAGCTGTTTCTGTTGCCTTTTTAATATACGTTTTATCTTTTATCCCTCCTAATGAAATAACTAATAAAATTACAACTTATGGCATCCGGGTAGAAGACATTATTTATTACTGGGAAGAACTGGGACGATTTTGGTTTACTAAAAAATATGGTCAAGAACTATTACACATCGAAACTATGCGTTTCCCAGGAAGAATCGTTCTTTTACTCAAAAAGAGCGAAAAAAACATTGTTAACAATATCCTCTCAGAAGCTTTACTGAATGAAAAACCTGATCCAACTCTTTACGATAAAGTTTCAAAATGGTTGGGTGAAAAAATTCCTTTAGAAACTTAGACCTTTTTTACCCCAGGGTATTCTCTCTCGCTTCGAGATTCACTTTGACCTCCAGTAGGCTTCGCACTCTTATTTTGTTCCCGCCAATCTGCAATTTTCTGATGATTACCTCTTAATAATATCTTTGGAATTTTCCAACCTTTATAGTTTTCTGGCCGAGTATATTGAGGATATCCTAGAACCCCAGGTTCAGAGTGAGATTCATCTGCAATACTTTCTTCATTACCCAATACTCCTGGCAGCAATCTAACAATACTATCAAGCATGACTAAACTCGCAGGTTCTCCTCCGGTTAGAACATAATCTCCAATTCTAATTTCCTCATCCACTAAATTTTCTGCTACTCTTTCATCCACACCCTCATAATGCCCGCAAATAATTGTCAACTCATCTAGATGAGAATAATTTTGAGCCTTTTCTTGACTAAACAAATCACCTTTAGCTGAAGTTAAAATCGTTAATCTTTTTTTATCTGTTTGGTTCTCTTGTTGTAAAAAAGCTAGGGCTTTATCAATCGGTTCTATTTTCATCACCATGCCAGATCCACCACCATATGGCCGATCATCAGTTATCTGATGTTTGTCTGTGGCATAATCCCTAATATTAACAATATTGAATTTTACTAAACCTTTTTCTTGAGCTTTTTTTAGAATTGATACATTTAAAGTACTTTCAAAAAAATCTGGAAAAAGTGTTAAGATATTTATGATCATATAAGTTTATATCCTTAATCTAATTATTTAGAATTAATTATATTAAAAATAGACACGTTCGCAGCGAATCTACAATAAATTTTAACATTAACAAAGCTTACTTAGTGAAGTGAAGTTCCTAATTAAAATTAAATAATTAATACTTCACTTCAATAGTCTATTATTTTAATATAATTAATTCCAAACAACTTAAATTTAAATATAAATTATATAATAATTACTAAGAGATAAGAAAAAATTATGAATATCACGATTATTGGTACCGGTTTCGTGGGAGTAGTTTCTGCTGCAGTTTACGCTTCTTTTGGCCATCAAGTTATTGGACTTGATGTGGATGAAAATAAAGTTAAATTATTACAAAAAAGCAAAGTACCTTTTTTTGAATTAAATCTAGAAAATTTACTAAAAGAGCAACAAGAACTTAAAAGATTAACTTTTACTACTAGCTATGAAAAAGCTATTAAAGATGCTGATTTAATTATGATTGCAGTAGGCACTCCATCTGCTCCAGATGGGCAAGCTGATTTAAAATATGTTTTTGCTAGCTGTGAAACCTTGGCTCCTTTCTTAAAAGAAAATGCTATTGTGGTTATTAAATCTACTGTCCCACCAGGAACTTTAAATAAAGTAGAAGAAATTATTAAAAAGAAAACTAAAACTGTTTTTTATACAGCCTCATTGCCAGAATTCTTAAAAGAAGGCAGCGCTGTTCATGACACCCTGCACCCAGATAGAGTGATTATTGGTGCTACTAATAAATATGTTTTTGAAACTTTAGAAAATCTGCACCAGGCTTTTGACAGCAAGATTATTAAAATGAAGCCTGAATCAGCTCAAATGGCTAAATATGCAGCTAATTCATACCTGGCCACTAGAATTACTTTTATTAACCAACTCGCAGATTTATGTGAAAAAAATGGTGCTGATATTGAAGAACTCATTAAAGGCATGGGCTCAGATCAAAGAATTGGTGAGCATTATTGGTATCCGGGTTTAGGTTATGGGGGCTCCTGTTTTCCAAAAGACGTCAAGGAATTAGCAGCTTATTCTAGAGCTGTAGGTGAAAGTGATAACCTACTTAATAAAGTTAGTAGTTTAAATGAAGATCGAATTCCTAAATTATTAAATAAATTCGCTACTCAAGTTAAAGGATGGGAAAATAAAAATGTTGCTATCTTAGGGCTTTCTTTTAAGCCTAATACCGATGATATGCGTGAGGCTCCGGCAACCAAAATCATTCCGCTTTTAATTGATAAAATTAAACAAATACAAAGTTTTGATCCAATGGCTAAATGGAGCCAATTTTTCCCAGAGGAAAATCCTAAACACCAACAGGTTAAAAATATAGAAAAAGCTTGCCAAAAGGCAGACATTATTATGGCTTTAGTTGAATGGCCAGAAATTGTTTCTTTTGACTATGCTAAGGTTAGAGACAATAATAAAGAACAATACTTTATTGATGCCCGTAATCAGTTTGATCCAAAAAAGATTAAACAATGGGGCTATCATTATATTGGCATTGGCCGCAGATAATATATGACAAAAAAAGACAAGGTGAATCGCGAAGCGAGAGAAGGTACCCTGGGGCACCCAATCATTCTTATTACCGGCGGAACAGGCTTTGCTGGCTCGCATTTAGTTGAGGAACTAATTAAACGCGGATATAAAAATATTCATGTCACAGCTTTCGGTACTCAAAACAATATTGTTCATTCTCTAATTCCTGCTAATAATGTTCATCAACTAGATCTTACTAAAGAAAAACCTACTTTTGAGCTAATCAAAAAAATTAAGCCAGATCATATTTATCATTTAGCAGCGTTAAGCGCAGTTGGTTCCAGCTTTGATAAAATAAAATTTATCTTAAAAAGCAATTTAGAGCTTCAACTAAATATTCTTAATGCTATTAAAAAATACGCGCCAAAATCTAGAAATTTAATTATTGGTAGCGCCCTAGAATATAAACCTAGTGAAGACCCTCATCAAGAAACAGACTCTTTAGGTCCGATTAGTCCCTATGCTGTTTCCAAAGTTTTACAAGATACCTTATCTTATTCATATGCAAAAACTTACAACTTAGATATTGTAATTGCCAGACCTTTTAATCACATTGGCGAACGCCAAGCGCCTGGTTTTGTTGTCTCAGATTTTGCTTCTCAAATTGTTAAAATTGAACGAGGTCAACAAACTGAAATTAAAGTTGGTAATTTAAAAGCAACTCGTGATTTTACTGATGTACATGATATGGTGAAAGCTTATATTTTATTAATAGAAAAAGGTAAATCTGGAGAGATTTATAATATTGGTAGTGGCAAAGGATATTCTATTCAGGAAATTTTAGATACTCTCTGCCAATTATCTAACACTAAAGTTAAAATAGAAACAGATCAGGATAAATACAGACCTATTGATGTTCCTAAGATTATCGCTGATAATAGTAAGATTAAGAAACTAGGTTGGCAAACACAAGTAGATATCGAAGATACTTTAGAAAGAATTTTGAATTGGTGGCGTACTAATAACTAATCACTAAATTACTAATTAACTAATCACTCATTTATGAAAAAAGCATTTATCACCGGTATCACTGGCCAAGATGGCTCATATCTTGCTGAATTCTTACTTAAAAAAGGCTATAAAGTTTATGGTCTAACCAGAAGGACTAGTACTCAAAATTTTGCTCGCATTAAACATATTGTCCATGAGCCAAATCTCGAATTAATTTCAGGTGATCTGATTGATCAACATTCTTTAACTTTTGCTCTTAAAGATATTCAGCCAGATGAAATTTATAATCTTGCTGCTCAATCATTTGTGCAAGCTTCCTGGGAACAACCAGTTCTAACTGGAGAATTCACTGCTTTGGGTGTCACTAGAGTTTTAGAAGCAATGAGATTGGCTTGCCCTAATGCTAGATTCTACCAGGCAAGTTCATCTGAAATGTTTGGCAAAATTCGCGAAACTCCTCAAACTGAAAAAACTCCTTTTTATCCAAGATCTCCTTATGGTGTGGCCAAAGTTTATGGTCATTGGATTACTGTTAACTATAGAGAATCTTATGATTTATTTGCAGTTTCTGGAATTCTTTTCAATCACGAATCTCCAAGAAGAGGTCTAGAATTCGTAACTAGAAAAATTGCTAATGCTGTAGCTAGAATTAAACTTGGTAAACAACAATATGTTGAACTTGGTAATTTAGAATCCAAACGTGATTGGGGCTATGCTAAAGATTATGTTAAAGCCATGTGGCTGATGCTGCAACAAGAAAATCCAGAAGATTATGTGATTTCTACTGGAGAAGCTCACTCTGTAAAAGAATTTTTAAAAATTGCCTGTGAAGTTGCAGAAATTGATAATTGGGAAAGTGTTTATAAACATAATCCTAAATTTGATCGTCCAGCAGAGGTAGATCTTCTCATTGGCGATGCTACAAAAGCCAAAGAAAAATTGGGCTGGCAGCCATCAATTAGCTTTGAAGAGCTAGTTAAAATAATGGTTGAAGCTGAAATAGAAGAAGAAAGTAAAACAAACTAACTAATTAATTAGAAAAATATTGTTTAATTCAATATTTTTTATTTTATGAAAAAAGCAACTATTATCATTCCTACTTATAATGAGCGTGAAAATATAGAAAAAACAACTGACGCTCTCCAAGAAGTTTTTAAAAAAATCAAAAATTGGGATATGTCTATCTTAGTAGTAGATGATACTTCTCCAGACAAAACTTATAATTTAGTTAAGCAACTTCAAAAAAAAAACAAAAATCTTCACTTAGTGATTAATAAACAAAAAGCTGGTCTTGGTGCGGCTTATTTAAAAGGGATGGCATATGCTTTTGGTAAATTAAAAACAGATGTAGTTTTCGAATTTGATGCTGATCTTTCTCATGATCCAACAAAAATTCCTTTATTTTTAAATAAAATTGATAAAGGCTATGAAATGGTTTTGGGATCTAGATATATTCCAGGAGGTGGTATTCCTGATGATTGGGGTTTTCATCGTAAATTCCTCAGTGTAGTTGGAAATAAAGTCATTCAAATAATTTTAACTAATTTTAGTATCCAGGATTGGACTGGTGGCTACAGAGCTATCACTAAAAAAGTTTATGATACTATTGCACCAGAGATGACTGGAGAACGTTTTAGTGGCTATACTTTCCAAGTAGGGTTCTTGCATAAAGCAGTTAATAAAAAATTTAAAATTACTGAAATTGCTTTTAAATTTAAAGATCGAACTATAGGTCAAAGCAAAATCGGACCGGAATTTATTATTAATAATTTAATTTATCTTTTAAGAGTAAGAATTAAAGAAATTGTAGCAAGTAGAGTATTTAAATTTGTGGTAGTTGGTAGTATTGGGGCATTAACGCAATTAATAACTTTACAATTATGGAGAGAGCTATTCTCTTATCTAGTCTCATATATTCTTTCACTGATTTGTGCAATCACTGTTAACTTTATTTTGAGTAATATGTGGACTTTTGTTGACAGAAAATTAAAGCCAGCTCAAATTCCAATCAAATTTGTGATATTTTTTGCATCTTCCTTAGGTTCTGTTTTTATTCAACTTGGATTAGCTGCTTTAGGGGAAAAATATATTGGTATCAAGCCTCTTTTCATCATACCAATAATTAATTACATCTTTGATACTGGATTATTATTTGCGATGATCGGTATTTTAATCGGCATGTTCTGGAACTTTTTTGCTTATAGTAAGATTGTCTGGCGAGTGAAAAAAACAGCAAAATAATTAACAAAAAAAATCACTAAGACTTTTTCTAATGAGCATTAGTTTGCTGGAACTCTAAATCTATTAGTGCTTGTCTAAATTCATCTATAGTCATCTTGGTCCCATCAGATCCGATTAACTCACCTGTCTTTTCATCAAGTTTCCAAGAAATAACCGACCCTACAGCTTCATCGTTCTCTAGACGTCGATAAGTTAATCCAAGATAAATAGATGTTTCTTGTTCTTTTAGCATAAAATTTTACTTTCCATTAAATAAAACTAAATATTAGCTTATTTAATAATAATTACATACTCAAAACATATTATACTATAACATTTATAAAACTAATAATGATTTCATCATTACCTCTACATCATGAGCGATGCTAATGTTATGATATTTTCTGTGAAAGCTAAATTAAAGCAAACAATCTTAAAATTTAAAAAAAATTGGCAACTAACTATTCTATTAATGGTTTTATTATTTGCTGCTTTTTTTCGTCTTTACAATCTTAAAGGCACTCTGCAATTTCAAGGCGACCAAGGACGAGATGCAATGATCGTAGCTGATATCTTTAAAAAAAAAGATTTAGTTTTTATTGGTCCAGTTACAAGTGTTGGAAACATGTACTTAGGACCAATTTACTATTATTTTATGCTGCCTTTTTTAATGATCAGCTATCCAAGTCCAATGGGACCAGTTTACGCTGTGGCATTGCTGGGAATTTTAACTGTCTTTTTAACTTATAAACTTGGAAAAGAATTAATAGGCAGAAATGCTGCTTTAATTGCCAGTATCTTTTTAACCCTATCTGCAACAGCTATTACTTACACCCGTTTTAGCTGGAACCCTAATCCTGCTCCCTTAATTGCCTTGCTGATGCTCTATTGCAGCTATAAAGCTTTAAAAAATCCCAAATATTATATTGGTCTTTTTATTTGTTTTAGCATTATTATTCAACTCCATTACTTAGCAACCTTGGCCATGATTAGTGCTGGGGTGATTTGGCTTTATGATTTTGGCAGAAGATTAAAAAAGACTCTAAAAATAAAAAAGAAAGCTAAGTTGAGTTCAAGGTTAATTGATAATTTAAAACATATTCTCTTTCCTACTTATATTGGTTTAATGATCTTTTTGCTATCACTTTCTCCTCTAGTTCTGTTTGACATTAAACATGATTATTTAAACTTAAGAGCTTTTAGTAATTTATTAACCAAAGAAGAAAATTTTATTCATAGTCTCCAGGGTAAATTAACTGAAAAAATAACAAGAACTGTTAAAGAAACAGAGGGTCGCTCTCTTCACATTTTATTTGAATATAATGTTGGTAAAAATCGCTCTCTCAATCGTTATTTAAATGTTTTTGTTTATTTAATTTTATTGGGTTTGCTAATAACAAGAAAAAAAAGAAAAACCAGTGATGGAGAAGCTGTTTTGATTGTTTATTTATTAATAGGAATTTTAGGTACTTCTTTATATCAACATACAATTTTTGATCACTACATTGCTTACTTGTTTCCTATCACAGCTTTAATCTATGGATTAGTACTTAACCAACTTAACAAAAATATTTTAGGTAAAATTTTATCTTTAATATTTTTTATTTGGTTTTTAAATTTTAATTTACAGAAAATGCCTTTAAAAACTTTAGGCTGGACTATTGATGATATTAAAAAAACTAGCGATTCAATTGCAAAACGAGTTATGCCAGAAGAAAAATATAATATTGTCTTACTATCGCAGTCAAAAGATATTGATGGGCAAAATTATCGCTATTTTTTAACTACTACAGACAATCCTCCTGTAGAAATAGAACAACGAGGCGAGGTCGAAACCCTATTTATTATTAATGAAGAGAAGGTGAATCGCGAAGCGAGAGAGGCTGCCCTGGGGCAAAAAAAGACAAAAAAAGTAACAGATTTGCCTATTTATGAAATTGTAGTTTTCCCTAATAAAGAACCTGTAGAAATTTACCAAATAGAAAATGGACCAGAAATTACTGTTCTGCGAAAATAAAAAAATTGGTCATTTTGTTCTTTGACTTGTATCAAGTGATCTAATTAGATAAAATTCAATCATGTCTAAAAAACCATACCTTTCAGTTATTGTTCCCTCATATAATGAAAAAAAGAATTTGTCTCGAGGTGCTCTAGACGAACTAGTAAATTTTCTTAAGAAGCAAGACTATAGCTGGGAATTAATTCTCAGTGATGATGGCTCTACAGATGGCACCATCGAAGCCTTACACAAATTTGCTAAAGAACATCCTCATACTGAGGTTGTTGAAAATGTACATGCCGGTAAAGGACCAACTGTCAAAGCTGGCATGCTGGTTGCTCATGGAGAATGGCGTTTATTTACAGATTTTGATCAATCTACTTCTATTTCTGAAATTACAAAATTACTTAGATATACAAAGGAATATGATGTTATTTTTGGCTCAAGAGAAATGATCGGGGCACAGCGGGATAAAGAACCATTTTATAGACATTTGATGGGTCGTGGCTTTAATCTTATGGTTCAAACTTTAGCAGTGCCAGGTATGTTAGATACACAATGTGGTTTTAAACTATTTTCAGAAGAAGCCACCCGCAAACTTTTTCATAGTTTAAAAATTTATGGTGATGCCAATTTAAGATCAGATGCTTATACTGGTGCATTTGATGTAGAACTTTTATATTTAGCTAATAAATTTAAATTTAAAATCAGAGAAGTACCTATTGAATGGAAACACCATGAAACAAACAGAGTCAGTCCTATTAAAGACTCTCTGCGAATGCTTAGAGATATCATTAGAATTAGAATTGCAGATATACGGAAAAAATACGACTAAAAATGGTAAAACAAGTTGATACTTTACAAATCAAACAACAATTTAAAATTAGCCCTGCATCTTTCGTACCGGCTAAATTTTTTTACAAAAAATTTAGGGTCCGAAATAATAATTTAAAATTAATAATTTTTTTTATTTCTTACTTTTTATTAATCATCCTCTATTCCTTGTTCAGTTATAGCCTCACAGCACCTAATCTAGTTTTAAGTAATAATCCAACTTTCTGGAAATTCCAAACTTACATGTGGGATAAATATTTTTTGGATAGAAAATTATTAACTTATACTTTTACTTTTTTGATCACTCTTTTATTTGGCAATTATTTTTTAATTTTAAATTTTTTGAAAAAAAAGCAACTTAAAACAAAAATTAACAATATTAAGTTTGCCTTTATCGCTGTTCTATTTTTTGCTTTACCTTTACTTTTTAGCAATAATTCTCTTTCTTATGACGTTTTTAACTATATTTTTAATGCCAAAATAGTTTTGCATTACAAAGCTGATCCTCATGTTAAAGTAGCTCTAGACTATGCTCGTGATGATTGGACAAGATTCATGCATAACACTCATACTCCAGCTCCTTACGCACGAGGGTGGACAATTTTATCTTTACTTCCATATCAAATCATTTATTCAATAGTTGGAGGACATAAATTTTTATCACAGTGGCTTGGGTTTAGATTGTTTAGCATATTGAGCATAATATTATTATTTTTTAGTATTAACTATTTATATAAAAAAATTCAAAATTCAAAATTTATAATTTATAATTTCTTAATTCTTTTCTTTAATCCCTTATTTTTAATTGAAATTATTTCTAATTCTCACAATGACTTATGGATGATGACTCCTGCTGTTTTATCACTAGCTTTATTAGTTAAAAGTAAAAAAAAACATGTTCTAGTTAAAATAATAAAATTATTAGCTTCAATATTATTATTAACAGCTTCCATTTACATTAAATTAGCTTCTGCTGTTTTATTACCAATCTGGTTATACCTGTTCATTAAAAATGTGACTATTTTTAAATACATCTTAAAATTCATAAATTCAAAATTAATAATTAGCTCTGCATCTTTCGTACCAGCTGAATTTTGGAGGACAAAATTCAGGGTCCGAAATAAAAATTCAAAATTACTTAATTCTCACTGGCCATTACTAGCTTCTATGGCTATGTTTGTTCCCTTATTTACTGAAAGGTCAAAATACTTTTTACCATGGTATCTTGTTTGGTCCATGGTCTGGCTGCCATTAATAAAAAACAAACTTTGGAAAAATTTAATCTTAGTATTTTCTGTCAGCGCTATGCTCAGATACGTACCATTCTTGTGGTATGGAGCTTACGGAGAAAGCGTTTTATTTAAGCAGAAATTAATCACCTGGTTACCTGGAGTTATTTACCTACTGATTTATTGTATTTACAAATTACTAAAAAAATATCAGACTGCTCTGCATAAATCTTAATTCTTCTGTTAGAATTTCTAGCATTATGACTCAGCCAAATTCTTACACCCCTCCTAAAAAAATTTTAAAAAATTACGCAAAAGTGCTAGTTAATTTTGCCATTAATAGCGGTGAAGGTATTAAAAAGGGAGAAGTAGTTCAATTAACTGTTCCAGACATTGCCAAAGATTTAGGCTTAGAATTACAAAATGCAGTTTTAAAGGCTGAAGCTCACCCATTAATGAGATTGTATGCTACTGGTTTTAGTAAAAATTACTATACTTTAGCTAATGATGAACAATTAACTTTTTTTCCAAAAAAATTTCTTAAAGCTAAAGCAGATTTAATTGATCATCAAATTGGCATTATTGCTGATCCTTATCCAAGAGAGCTTAGTAAAGTTGATCCACATAAAATTATTAAAGCTCGCGATGCTAAAAAATCTTACCGAGATTGGTTAGATAAAAAAGAAACTGATGGTAAATTTACTTGGGTTGGAGCTCTTTGGGCTGTAGAAGCTAAAGCCAAAGAAGTTGGTTTATCTCTTAAAGATTATTGGCAACAAATTATTAAAGCCTGTTTTCTAGACCATGATGATCCAATTAACAAATGGCATGGCATTTTTAAAATGCAAGCAGATATTAAACAAAAACTTGATGATATGAAGATTAGCTATGTCAGAATGACAGGTCCAGATGTAGATATCAAAGTTACCATTGGAGCTAATAGAATTTGGAAAGGTGGCAGTGGTAGAAATATTCCAAGTTTTGAAATCTTTACTTCACCAAACTGGAGAGGTGTAGAAGGTTGGATCAAATTTAATGAACCTCTTTATCGCTATGGAAATGTGGTTAAAGATATTTATCTTGAAATTAAAAATGGTAAAGTTATTAATGCTAAAGCCAAACAAGGCAACAAACTTCTTCAAGCAATGCTTAAAAGTAAAAATGCCGATAAAATTGGTGAATTTTCTTTAACTGATAAAAGAATGTCTCGGATTACTCATCCTATGGCAGAAACTTTGTATGATGAAAATATTGGCGGACCATTTGGCAATACTCACTTAGCTGTAGGAATGGCTTTTAAAGATTGTTATCGAGGTAATGGCAGTAAAATGACTAAAAAAGATTGGGAAAAAATTGGCTTCAATGATGCAGCTGAACATACAGACATGATTTCTACTGCAGACCGTACTGTCACGGCATATATGGCAGATGGCAACAGTAAAGTGATTTACAAAGATGGGAAATTTGTAATTTAAGTTGATTTTTCTTTTTGAGGAATATGTACTAGCTTAGGGTCTATTTTTGGTGCTCTTAAATCAGGATAAAGCTGACCAGGTTCCTTTTCATCACGAATACAACAAACGCCAGCATATAATAAAAAATTTTTAGATAATCTCCAAAAACCAGCTAAACCACATAAATTTGTTCCTTGTTCTTTATGGTGAGGAGTCATCCATTGACATGGAGGGTTTTGTTTCATGTTTACTTTGACTGGAGGTCCGAGTTTATACACTCTTTCAAAACTTCCATTTGGAAGCCTACGATAAGTAACACCGCTACATTTAATTTCTTTCATAATAATTAAAGCTAACAATATCATATCATATCATATCAATTAAGCTCAAGAAGCTCTATCAAGTAAAGCTTAAATCAATTAAAATAGATTTACCATGTCTCTGGACGAACAAAAACAAATCAATCAATTAGTTAAAAAAGCTCAAGATCTGATCACTGATTCCAATGTTCCTGAAAAAGAGGCTCAGTTAATACAACTTCAAGATCAGGCTGCTACTCCAGATTTTTGGAATCGAGCTAATGCTAAAGAAATTACTCAAGAAATATCTTTAATACAAAATCAGATTAATGATTACAAACAACTCCAACAATTGATTGAGGATTTAAACGCTCTTGAAGAATTAAAAGGTGAAGAATCCAACGCCAAAGAATTAGCTAATGAAACTAGAGTTACTCTAAAAAAATTCCAAAAATTGTTTGATCGATTAGAACTAAATAAATATTTATCTGGTAAATATGACGCTAAAGGAGCCATTCTCTCCATTCATTCTGGCCAAGGAGGAACTGAAGCCATGGACTGGGCAGAAATGCTCTCTAGAATGTATCTGCGATATTTTGAAAGAAAAGATTGGAAATATAAATTTATTAGTGAATCTCGAGGTGAAGAAGCAGGTATTAAAGAAGTTAGCTACGAAATTAATCACCCTTATGCCTATGGTTATCTAAAAGGAGAAAAAGGCACTCATCGTTTAGTGCGTTTAAGTCCGTTCAATGCAGATAATCTCCGCCAAACCTCTTTTGCTAAAGTAGAAATTTTGCCAATTATTGAAGATAGTAAAGAAATCGAGTTGAAAGAAGATGATTTATCTTGGAAATTTACCAGATCTGGAGGAGCTGGTGGTCAAAGCGTCAACAAACTTAACACTGCTGTCGAACTAACTCACCTTCCTTCTGGTACAGTTGTTAACTGTAGAGAAGAGCGTTCTCAAGTACAAAACAAAGAAAGAGCTTTAAAAATATTAAAAGCTAAACTTGCTCTTATAGAAGAAGAAAAACAAAAGCGAGAATTAGCCGAAGCTAAAGGCGAAAGTCAAATTGCTGGCTGGGGCACTCAAATTAGAAATTACGTATTGCATCCATACCAATTAGTCAAAGATACTCGTACTAGTGTAGAAAACACTGACACTGAAGCTGTTTTAGATGGTGACTTGGATAAATTCATTGAGGCAGAGATAAAGTTATAGTAAAATACTATATATATGAAAAAATTAGATCTTACAAATACTCCTGAAAATGCAGCCAAAAAAGCAGTTGACGAGACTAAAGAAATGAGTCAAAATCAAGAATCTGATTCTAAAAATAAAAAAGTTAAAAAAGAGAAAGAAGAAACAATGAGTAGAAGAAAAAAAATCAAACCAACCTTAATTGTTTTATGTGTCATAGCCGTTTTGGCCGGGACAGGCACAGGTTATGGAGCCTATCGTCTAAGAACTAAATCAAGCGGTGGTACTGGAGTAGAAAATGGTCCAGAACCGATGCAGCAAGTTGCGCAGGAAGGTACTATCATTAAAAAAGGTGATGTTTTTGGCGTTAAAGATGAAAATACTTTTAAAGATCGAGCTGAAGGTTATTTAGAAGATGAAGGTATCAATGGTGAAGGCTCTCATAAACTTTTAAGGCCAGGTGGTGAAACCCAAACCGTTTATTTAACATCCTCTGTCACTGATTTAGATAAATTTATTGGTATGGAAGTTAAAATTTGGGGTGAAACTTTCAAAGGTCAACAAGCTGGTTGGTTAATGGATGTCGGTCGTGTTGAAATCCTTAATCCTAAGGCTGAAGCACCAGTTGAAGATTAATTTAAAAACTCATACTAAAAATATAAAAACCTCTTATTTTAAGGGGGTTTTTAACAATTCACCTCTTCTCCTAACTTGATAAAAATGTTTTAATAAATAACATGATCGTTTTCTCTTCAGTTACCAAAGAATTTCCAGACGGCACAGTCGCTCTGAAAGATATTTCTTTTAACATTGATGAGGGTGAATTAGTTTTAATTACTGGTCAATCTGGGAGTGGTAAAACAACTCTGATGAGATTACTGATTAGAGAATACGTGCCAACCGAAGGAAATATCGAATTTTTAGAAGAAAACTTAAGTGAAATTAGATCTTCTCAAATTCCTCATCATCGCAGAAAAATTGGAGTCGCTTTTCAGGATTACAAACTCTTGCCAGATCTAAATGTCTGGGAAAATATTGCTTTACCTTTATACATTGCTGGCACAAAAGAACCAGAAATCGAAGAAAGAGTCACAGATTTACTCAAACTTACTTCACTAACAGATAAAGCTTTAATGTTCCCGGTTCAATTATCTGGAGGAGAAGCTCAGAGAGTGAGCATTGCTAGAGCCTTAGCTACAGGACCAAAAATAATTTTTGCTGATGAACCAACCGGAAACTTAGATCCTCAAAACAGCTTATCTATTATTAAACTCTTACAAAAAATTAACGAATTAGGGACAACTGTTTTACTGGCTACTCATGATGCCATCGTTTTAAAAAGCCTGGAAGATATTAGAAAAATCATTTTAAAAGAAGGTGAGCTGACCGAAGATACTGGAGCAGATGCTAAAAAAACTAAAACAAAGAGTGAAAAATCTGCTAAAAATAAAAAAGTAAGTGAAGAAAAAGAAGAAGAAAAAAAACCTGAAACCGACGAAAAAGAAAGTAAAGAAGTTAAAAAAGAAGACAAAGTGAATCGCGAAGAGAAAGAGGGTGCCCTGGGGCACAAATCAGTAAAAAAGAAGAAAACCAGAGTAAAAATTGGTTTATCTGGCCTCAAATTGCCTTTTGGCAAAAAAAAGGCAAAACCTGCTGATAGCGATAAAGAAGATATTACAGAAAAAACAAAGGACAAAGACTAATCATGAAAGCTTTAAAAACAGCTCTAATTAATATCAGACGCACACCTTATCAAGCATTTACTGCAATTCTAATGATTTCAATTACCTTTTTCATTGCTTATTCTTTCTCTCTAATGCTGATAGGAGCTGATCATATTTTAAAATTTTTTGAAACCAGCCCTCAAGTAATTGCTTTTTTTGAAATTAATACTGAAGATGAAGATATTGAGGACATAGCAAATTCTACTAGAGATAAATCTTATGTTAAGGAAGTTAAAGTTGTTAGTAAACAAGAAGCTTTAGATATTTATAAATCAGATAACCAAGAAAATCCGTTGCTATTAGAATTAGTCACTGCAGATATTTTACCTGCTAGTTTAGAAGTTTCAGCTACAGAAGTTGAATACCTGAGTCAAATTAAGGAAGATTTAGAAAACAAACCAGATGTGGAAGATGTTGTTTTACAACAAGATATTATTGATACTCTCACTAATTGGACTAACTCTTTACGGATGGTAGGTATTACCAGTACCGCTACTATTGGTATTACTTCATTTTTAATCATGATTGTTATCATTGGTCTTAAAGTGGCTAACAAAAAAGCTCATATTACAATCATGAAAATCATCGGAGCTACTAATTCTTATATCATTGCTCCTTTTATGTTTGAAGGCATTATTTATGGTCTAACTGGAGCTACACTTGGCTGGATTGGAATGTATGTTGGTCTTCTATACCTAACACCTTGGCTTAAAGCTTTCTTAGCTGGAATTATCGACTTCCCCCTCTCTTGGGAGTTATTTGCTTACCAGATTGGAATAGGTTATTTTATCGGAATTTTCTTTGGCAGTTTTGCTAGTTTAGTTGCAGTTAAAAGGTTGATTAAAAAATAGCATAGTATTTCATTTCATATATAATCAAATTGCTCAATGAAAAAAAAACTTCAAATTAAATTAACTGGCATTTTTCTTCTTAGTTTAGCTATTTTTATATCACTTTCTATCTCTCAAGTTAATGCCCAAAATTGTGATGAAATTAATTGTTCTAAAGGAGAACAATCTGAAGATCACTATCTTACTTGTATTAAAGAAAAACAAAGCTGTCTTGAATCAAAAATTCAAGAAACCAGAGAATCAGCTGTCACTTTAAGCAACACCATTAATATTCTCAACGGACAGGTTGCTCTCCAGCAACTGCAAATTGATCAAACTTTAACAGAAATTGAACAATTAGAAAAAGAAATTACGGATTTATCTAATCGGATTGATGGTTTGGGTTTGTCTCTAGATAAATTATCTAATATCTTAATTGAAAGAATTAGAGGTTCATACAAACAACAAAGAACTAATAATCTATTTGCTCTCTCTGTTAATCATTCTTTTACTCAATTTATTTCCGAATATAAATACCTCAAGAAAGCAGAGCAGCAAACTGCTCAAGCAATGCAGCTGGCGGAAACCCAAAGATTAAATTACAAAGAACAAAAGAGATTAAAAGAAACTAAACAAGAAGAATTAGAAAGCAAACAAGCAGTATTACAACAACAGCAGATAACACTAACTCAACGAAAAGCAGAACAACAATATTTATTAACTGAAACTAAAAATAACGAATCTAAATACCAGTCAGAATTAGCTAAGACCCTTTCTGAACTGCAAGCTATTCAATCTATTATTGCTGGCAAAGGTGTAGAAAGTGAGATTGGAGATATTAATCAAGGTGATACCATTGCTAGTATTATTAGAGGTGCTTCAGCTTGTTCTACTGGCACCCACTTGCATTTTGAAGTAGTTAAAGATGGAGCTCACCGTAACCCTGCTTCTTACCTGAAAAATGTTGATATTTCTTGGGATAATGCCCCAGATGGATCATTTGGTTTTTCAGGAAGCTGGGAATGGCCAGTCCATAATCCAGCCAGAATTACCCAAGGCTACGGCATGACTTACTATGCCAGAGTCAAACGTTTTTATGGAGGTCAACCTCACACCGGCCTAGATATGGTCAGCAAAGGAGCTGATTACCGGATACGAGCTGTCAAAAATGGCAAACTCTATAGAGGCAGTATTAAATGTGGTGGTGGTTATCTCAGATATGTTAAAGTGGAACACAAAGAAGACGGTATGAACAGCTATTACTTACACATTAATTACTAATCAGCTTCTCACACACCTCATCCCATATAAAAACTTAGGCTCTTGCCTAATAACTCCAATTTTAGTCTGGTATTAGATATTTAAAATTGCGTCCCTATAACTATTGACAAAGTGATTAAATAGGGGGATAATAACTTTTATTATTAACCAATCTAATTATCTCTATTCAGAGTTACTTAGATAAAAGGAGCATATGAAATTTGCAAAATTAGCGTTAGCTAGCACTTTAGCTGCACTAATCATGAATATCTATAAAACTCCTGTGAATGCCCAAATGAATCAAGAAATTGGTCAGGCACAAGAACAAGAGTTTGAAGTTATTTGTGAAACCGGTGAATACGGTCAAACTACAACTTGTAGAGTTGTTGGCAGCCAAGAGCAAGTACAATACGCTTCTCAATCAGCCGATGTAGTTTACATTGAAAAAGATGGCAAACTAATCGCTGTACCAAGACATGATGTAGTTGATACATCTCTTGATATGAGAACCATGCTTGCTACCTCAAGTACCTTAGTACTAGGTGCTATTGCTACCATCTTAAAAATCAAAAACCGCGTTGCCTAATTGAGCTGTTCAGGAAATTTTATTTTCCAAACTTCTCTTTTAAATAAATACACGCGGTTTTTTTGTAGCCTGTTTTTATGTTATTATTTTCTTATCCAAATTTATATAAGGAGATAGAATGAACAAAAAAACAGGCAAAAAACAGCCTCAATATTTAGATCAAGCTTTTGACGCGGTCCTTCAGGAAATGCTTGCTACCTTTATCAAAAAGAATAAAGACTATGGCAAAGGCAATATTCTTGATACTAGGGAACTTGGCATCATTTTTAGGATGAATGATAAAGTTAACCGCCTGAAAAATCTCCTCATAACTAATAAAAAACCAGAAAACGAGTCAATTGAAGAAACTTGGCTAGATTTGGCAGTTTATGCTGCTATTGCCATTACCCTCAAAAGAGGCCAATTTGATAAATTAGAACTAGATCCTAAGGTCTAAGGTCAGATATTGGCAAGATTCAGGTTTGAATGTAAAATTACTCCAGATAAAAATAAATTAAGCACCCGTAGCTTAGCTGGATAGAGCGTCAGTTTGCGAAACTGGAGGTCGTGGGTTCGAATCCCGCCGGGTGCACAAAAAAACTTTTAAAGCTTATAAATAACAATACCTTTAATTAAATTGGCTAAATCCATAATTTTAGCTAATTGACATAATTAAATGTGTAATTTATTATATATTTAATTATGAATCAAACTATTAATTTATCTCAAATCAAATCAATATCTGAATTACCTAAAAATTACTCTCAATTAAGTCAAGATGCATTGAATCAAGAAATCATTTTTTTAAAAAGAAATAAACCTTATGTTGTAATGTTGGGTTTTGAACAATGGCAGAAACTAGCAAGCTTAAAAAAACGAGAAGAAGAAAAAAAGGCTCTCACTGCTATTGAAAAAGGTGAAAAAGAACATCAACAAGGAAAAACCCAAACACTACATTCTTTTTCAGATTTAATTTAAATAATAATTAAAGATGGAAAAAAAATTCACTTATTACTACAGTTCAACTTTCGCTAAAAAAATCCATAAATTACCCCATCACATTAAAAAAAAATTAATAAAAAAAGAAAAATTGATTAAACAAAATATTTTTCATCCTAATCTTAGAACACATAAACTATCTGGAAAATTAAATAATTATTGGTCTTTAGCAATTGACTATCACTATCGAATCTCATTTAAATTCATTAATGATCACGAAATACTATTGTTGGATGTTGGCACACATAGTGTTTATAAGTAAAATACCTTATAAAATTAAAATTTTAACCAAAAAAGGAGGGTTGGCCGAGTGGTCAATGGCGGTGGTTTCGAAAACCACTTCCCTATCTTGGGAGCACAGGTTCGAATCCTGTACCCTCCGCCAACATTGATATATCAATTTATTTTTAAACATCACTAAATATACTAACTCCAATGTTGATCTTTTTATTCATTAAAAAAATTTGTAGATGAATTTAATTCCGTGAAGCTTTTTAAAAGATTCTTATGTTTTTTTGCATATTTTTCATAGTTATTATTTTCAAACCACTTAATCCATGATTCAGCAGCATAATTAATTGCTTGTGAAAATAATGCTTTTTCTTCTTGATTTAATTTTCTTACAGATTCGTAGCCCAAAATTGTTGCTTGAATTAAATTTGGATTCAAAGTATTTTTATCACCTGAAGAACATATCCCCATAGTAGTGACAGCAAGATCAATTAGATAAAAATTTTCTCCTGCTTCTTCAAAATCAAAAAGAGCAATAATTTTATCTTGGTTGTTTTTTTCTACAAGGACATTACCAAGATGTAAATCACCATGAATAATTCCTTTAGGAATAGAGTGTTTAAAAATATCAGAATGAACACCTGAAATATTAGGATTCATAAGACTTCTATTATTCTTATATGGCAGTTTAGTTACATATTTGTGAAACAAGGCCAGTTTATATCCAAAACAGTGTGCCAGTTTTACATTTGTCTTGCTAGGTGTCACTCCATCTATTTTTTGAGAAACAACAGCTCTTACATTGTAATCATTAAATACATATAATTTATTTTTATTTTGAATGTATTCCAAAGTTTTTATACCTGCATGATTGAGTTGTTTCTGGATAGCTATTTCATTTTTTATATTTTGAGCTGTTTGATTAATTAAAAATTTAACAACATAATCATTCTGTTGAGTTTTTATTAAATAATTATGGTTCGATATTCCATTTTTAATGAAAATTATATCCAAAGGTGAAGGTAGATTAAAAAAAGACAGTATCTCGGGTATATGTTGAATTTCAAGCTGAATGTTGATTTTTATATTTTTTGCCACTTAATAAGAGTTTATCATTAATTTTAAATATTTTGAATAAAACTAAAGCTAGCCGAGTAATTGTCAAAAAGAGTTCTAACAAACTCTCTTACTCCCCGCCAGCAAAAAGTAGTACAAAAGTCTTTACAAAGTAGTATGTTTATGCTATATAATAAACTATTATGACTAAAATTCAACTTACTCTCACAAATCAAGAAATATCTATTTTAAATAGTTACGGTTCTCAATTTGGCTATAATCTATCCAAAACTGTTAAATTTTTTATTAGCAAGGCTTCAGAAGAAATCATCAAATCTGGGTTAGTACCTATTTTTGAAATGAACGATAAAACAGAAAAAAAAGGTTTGGAAGCATTAAAAGAACACCGTGAAGGCAAAAGCATTAAAGTTGATAATATTGAAAAATTTATTAACCAATTATGAATATTTATTTTTCTAAAATTTATAAAAAAAAACTTGGTAAACTCATTAAAAAAAATCCTGGATTGAAAAAAGATTTAATTAAACAATTATCGCTTTTTGCAAAAAATTCTAAACATCCTTCATTGAAACTTCATAAATTAAAAGGTCAAAGATCTGTACAATTCTCTATTTGGATTAAAGGAGACTTAAGAGCACTTTATATTAAAGATAAACAAGATATCATTTTTGTAGATATATTAAACCATGATGAATATTAATAATTTTAAATATTTTCGCTAAATAAATACTGGTTGTGATGATATAGTGTAATGAGAAAAAAAATTCTAACAAACTCCCTTACTCCCCGCCAGTATTGATATATAGCTCTAATTTTAGCACTAAGGTTTGGTGATTTCGATAGTCAACCTTGTCATAACCCACATGTTGCTAATTCCTCAGAAATTGGTATTTATAGCCTGGTTGAAGTAAAAAAAGATGGTCAAGATACGTACAAATTTATCAGCCAGGTTAAATAATACATATTGACCTATAATAATATTTTGTTATAATATTTAATTAACATGACGAAAAAATTGATACTTGTTACCGACACTTTGCATACCATCTCTTTATAAAAGAGGGAGTATTTTAGTGCCATAAACATATATCAAGAAAATTACTTAACTCCCTCAAGGGAGTTTTTTTGTTTTAAATTTCTCCCAAATTAGGAAATAACATGGCGATCGTAGCATAAAGGTTAGTGTAGGGGCTTGTGAAGCCTTTGATGCGGGTTCGATTCCCGTCGATCGCCCATTAGTATAAATTAAAAAGGAAATATGACACTCAGGTCAAACCTGAACAAATCAGCTCTATTATTAGAAGGCGTCGAAAACTTATCTCAAAACTCGATCGTCAATGTTTACTATGGTTTTAATGTTAGCAAGACAGATCAAGAACCACTTGATCAAATTCAGGGTTTTATTGCTGCTAAACGAATCCAAGAGTGGAATGAACAACAATTTGGTGAACCTGGTATTTTTATTCCTTTTATTGGTGGTCTGTTTGAAGTTCTTAATTGTCAGAACGCTGATGAGGTTGCAGGTTTAATTAAAACTAATTACCCTAAAGAACAAAAGAAACAAAAACTGTTTCAAGCTATCAATGAGCTATATCAGATAAAGAGCAAAGTGCTGATTACAAATGACCTATGGCAGGATCAACGTTATTGGGAAATTCTTAAGTCACTCTTTGATAGACAAATCTTTACTCGAGGTTTGTTAATTAATGATACATTGAAATTTTATGGTTCAAAGGATCAGTTAATGTCTGTTATGAGAGTCAAAGATTTGCCAACAAATTTAGTTAACCTGCCGTTAGAATTTGTTAAAAAAATTGGTAATTTCCCTGCTCCAATCCTCTACACTCCTGCCGAAGTTACTGAGGCGTTCTACTTAGCAGAAAAATATGACGTCACCACTAAATTGGGTCAAGCTCAAGAAAGAGTTTACGATCAGTATCTCTATGGTGACTTTTCTGTTTTTAGATTACGGCAACCAGTTTCTCTTGATTCAAAAAAATTAAAAACCAATACAGTCACGCCTTATATAGCAAAATCAGCTTATACTTCTAGTGGTTCAGTAAAACAAGATCTCAGGATCTATTTTAATGATAGTCTTGAGCAAATTAAAGAAAAAATAGCGAATAGTACTAATGAAAATTATGTATTCACACAGGATAGAAAATACGGAGAAGTATTGAATCCAATCATAGAAAAAATGATTTTTGTTATTGAATCATCTCGTATATTAAGTAAAAAGCCAATCACAATCAACAAATGTAATCTCAAGCAAGGTAGTGATGTGGTAACTGCCGTCTTGACAAAGAAACTAAAAATTTCTGAGTTGCGTGAAAACTTACCAACCTTGCTTTTCGATAATATTATTCAACCAATAGGAGAATTGCTATGAAATTTCAACCACCTAAAGGCACCAGAGATTTTTGGGGTGATGAGTTTTATTTCCGACAGGGAGTAATTAATACCATCCTTTCAGTTATGGAACGTTATGGCTTTCGCCAGGCTGCTTCTCCAATGTTTGAATCACTTGATTTACTAGTCAAAGATGCTGGTGAAGAAATTAGTGGTCAAATTTATCGCATTACTGATAAAGCTGGTAGGATCTTCGGCTTAAAATCTGATATTACACCCGCTATGACTCGAATAGTTGCCAATCAAGGTAAATCTATTATGAAACCAATTAAAATTGCTTGTTCTGACAGAGTTTATCGTTATGAGCGTCCACAAAAAGGTAGATATCGAGAAATTTATCAAGTTAACGCTGAAATGTTTGGTGTAAAATCAGCTGCTAGTGATGCTGAATTAATCAGATGTTTTTACGATTGTTATCGAGAATTGGGACTTGGTGAAGTAAAAATCTTAATAGGTTATCGCCCGCTTTTAAAATTATTCGTAGCCTCTCTAGTAAATGCCGATCTTATTAAACCTCTTATTCGTCTAATTGATAAAAAAGATAAAATCGGCTTGGTTGAGTTTGAGTCTGAGGTTAAAAAACTAAGATTAGACGGCAAACAAATAAAACAGTTACTTCAGTATCTTGAGTTATCTGGTTCTCCAAGCAAAATAATTCAGCTTGCAGAGACAATTTTGAAAAATGGTCAGTTTAAAGAATACTTAGATAATTTGCGAGAAATCGTTGGTGCTTTAGAGGATTACCAAGTTAGTGATAAATGTGAACTTAATCTTGGTGTAGCCCGAGGTAGTGAGTACTATACGGGTGTTATCTTTGAGGCTAGATATCTTGAGCAAGAAGATAAAAGCATTGGTGGTGGTGGTCGATATGACAATCTCGTAGAATTTTATGGTGGGTCGTCAACGCCAGCGACTGGTTTTTCAATTGGCGTCGATCGAGTATGTGAATTATTAACTATGCTTGGTAAAAACAAAAATGTTTCACCTAGCATTGATTACTACATAGCCAGTGAAACAAATTCAAAAACTCTTAAAATAACTAGACAACTAGCAACAAAATTAAGAGCCAAAAACAAAAAGGTTGAAATCAACTTGACTAACGATTATTTAGGTGAGCAATTGATGATTGCTAAAAAAATGGGAGCAAAAAAAATAATCATTCTTAAAAAAGACTTATTAACTGAGAAGAAAGTTAAAGTTATTGATGTTGAAACCGAGAAGGAGGTAACTGTTTCTCAAGTTAGGGGAATTGAAATTTGTTAATTTTTGGAATAACTTCGTTAAATAGATAACGATGGTGATGATATAGTGTAATGAAAGAAAAAAGTTCTAACAAACTCCCTTATTCCCCGCGTGAATGAAAAAAGGCTAATGAATAGGTATTTAACAGTGTTTGATAGAAATAGCCTATAAGACATATTATACCTTTCACGGATTAGAAAAACTAATACTTGATTGATGTAACAATTTTGTTACAATACATTTAATGCAAGTTGATACTTACTACTACACAACGCCCTCAGGTAAAAATCCTGTTAAAGAATTTATTATTAAACAAAATGAAGAAACCCAAGAAAAAATACTTGAAAAGATTAGACAACTTAACAAATACGGATTTCAATTATCTAAATCTGATCTAAAAAAAATTTCTAGTACTAAAAATTTGTGGGAATTAAGAATAAAAACAAAATCTGGTATTTATAGATTATTTATAGCTAAATTAGGTAAAAAAACAGTAATAATTTTATTACATGCTATTCATAAAAAAACTCAAAAAACACCACAAAAAGATATTAAAATTGCATTAAAAAGATTACAAATTTTGAAAAAACAAGGAATTATATGGCAAAAATAAAATTAGTACCAACAAAAAAGGTACATCAAAAACTACTAGCACAAAATCCAAAATTGAAAAAACTATGGGAAGCCAATGCAGAAAAAAGAGCTATTACTGACTCTATTATTGAAGAACGTATTAAACAAAATATGACTCAAGAAAAATTAGCGACAGCAGCAGGAATGAAACGTCCTAGTTTGGCAAGAATTGAAAATGGTAATTCTTTACCTACTATAACTACTTTATCTAGATTAGCCAAAGCATTTGGTAAAAAACTAGAAGTAAAATTTGTAAACTCAAATTTAACTTCATAAAAAAATATTTTAATTATCAAAATTAAAAGCTTAAATTAACCTTATTTACAAATTAAACTCAGGCAATTTGACTTACTGTATTTATAGTTGCTTAAGTTAAAAAGAGTTCTAACAACCTCCCTTACTCCCCGCAGTTGCCCGCCTTGAGAAGGAAATTAATAGGCGGTGGGATGGTTAGAACCTAGAAAATAAAAGATATGAGTAAAAATAAGAAATTGCTATTAATCTTAGTTTTTTTTACTTCACTACTCATTCTATTATTGTTTTTAGATTATTTTGGGATCATTTGGCATAACTCCTTGTTTGCTTCGAAGTATTCTGTTAAGGGAATTGATGTTTCCCATCATCAAGGTGAAATTGATTGGCAAAAAGTAGCCGCTACTAATAAGTATTCCTTTGTATTTATTAAAGCTACAGAAGGGCATGATTTTACAGATGATAAATTTGAAAAGAATTGGCAGGAAGCAAAAATTAATGGTTTAAGGGTGGGGGCATATCACTTTTTTTCAATGCGTAGTTCTGGAAATACTCAGGCGGAGCATTTTATTTCAGTAGTACCCAATGAGGATACTTTTTTAGCTCCAGTTTTAGATATAGAGATAAGCTTAAATCATGATCCAGAGTCAGTTCGCAAAGAAATCTCTGACATGTCGACTAGTCTTGAGAATTATTACCATAAGAAACCAATTCTATATGTTACGTATTCTACTTATAATCAATATGTGAAAAACTATTTTAGTGATCATAAAATTTGGATACGCGATGTTATTAAGTTTCCTAATTTAAATAATAGAGATTGGGTTTTGTGGCAATATAACAACAGAGGTAGAGTTAGTGGAATAAATGCTTATGTTGATATTAATGTTCTTAATGGAGAATTGAATGATTTGGAATAGTATTACCTGAGAACTTATTTAAATTAACAGCCAAACTCGAGGAAACCAAAGTTAACCAGAAGGTTCTAACGTTGTCCACGCACCTCCGCCAAGTTACCTTAAGATACTTTACGTTTTTTATCCTTTTTTCTAGCTTTTTCGTCTAAATACAACATTAACCACCCAAATGTAAGAAGAACTATTCCCAAAATTGAAAGAGTAATAAAATCATTACTAAGAAAAAAACTCATTTTTTCTCCTTTTTAATATACTTTAAACTAATATATAAAAAAATAATAGCAAGCAATAAACCAAAGATCAAACCAATTAATTTGCTATAAGAATATTTTCCCTCTAATAATTGCTTGACAGAAAGACCAATGACAATGCCTTTAGCAATATCTGCAAAGAATTTTGACATTAACACTTTTTGTGCTCTATTCAACCTCATATCTATATTTAAACATCCAATTCTGACAAAAAGTGCAAAAAAATTCTACTTCTTTTTTTTAGATTCCTTATCATTTTTATCTCTCAGACTCATAGAAAGCATTACTAAAAAGCATAATAAAATTAAAACCATCAAAGTGGTCATACTGTTAAAAACATCTAGAAATGTCATAAAAAATTATCCTTTCTATCTAATAATTCTAGTGATTCATAAATAAAAAGTAAAGCGATGCAAAAAAATCTAATTGATATTAATATCATAGTATTGGAATTTATAAATGGACTTGCAAAGCAAGCAATCAGTAAAGCTTTAGCTATGTCTATAAATAATTTAGACAATACTAATAATTTTTCTTTGGTAAAATTCATCTTACAGTAAATTGTATAACAAGTTTCTGACATAAAGTGTAATAAGTGATATTTAGTTAACTATTCTAAATAATGAAAACTATCTATCTAGTCCGCCACTGCCACTATGCTAATCCCAGAAATATCCTTGCTGGAAGGCTGCCTTTACCCCTTATCTGACCAAGGTATTAAACAAGCTCAAAAACTAGCTAAATATTTGGTTTGATGATGATCAAAACTTAGATTGGCTGCACTTTTTTAAACATAGACCGCAGCTAGGTGGAGAAGCTTATAAAGACATCCAAAAAAGAGTTGTTTTTTTTTGGAATGATAGTAGGAACAAATGAACAAAACATCCTAATTTGCTCACATAGGGACCCTTTATATATGCTTTATTTAGCTTTGATTAAAGAAAAAAATCTACCCAATGAATTAGAAAAAGTGGAAGATGAAAATTACCAGGAAAAAGGATCTGTAAGATCAGTCATATATCAGGCAGACAAACAACTAAAAATCCAACCTATCTTAATCTTCTAATTTTTCACAATAAGTTTTCACCAGATGTTAACAATTAAAAGATCATCTTTTAATTAGCTTTAGATAAAGTTAATTTTTTAACTTTCAATCATCCTGTTCCTTAAACTAATTGCATCTATTTCATAATCAATCGAAAATCGTAATTTTCTTCCAAATTTAAAGTTTTTAAATTTTAAAAATAATATTCAATTTTGGTTTATTTAGATAAATAATTAAATGTCCTATAGTATTGACAAAAGGGATTTTAAGTGGTATTATTTTATCTAATTTGAGCTATTATTACTTATATATATAATACACATAATACAAACAAAATAGTCTTTAGCAACGTTTTCACTTATAAAATGAAAATCATGTTGAAGATTACTTTATGATCGCTAGTCATTCATTACGAATTACCAAGCGACATAAAAAATCCTTAGCAAGCATTCTACAATTTGTAGAAAGCTCTTTAACAAGACATACAGACATTTCGCTTTAAAAAGCGAAAAATTTACTACGCAAAAAAAGGGAAAGCTTAATAAAGTTTATTAGCAGGTCCATATTGCAGAGATATCAATCTCTTTAATATGGACCCGCTAACACTTAACTTTAAAAAAGCTCTCATGGCGGGTTACCCACACCAGTGGGTGGAGCATTAATTTTGGGGTAGCGCTTAAAAGTCGCAAGCCCCAAACACTCATCGTTTTACTGGGAGGTAAACAAGATGAAAGACGAGAATTGGATTTGGAAACTGTTAGCGCTATTGGCCATTATGGCGACTTGTGTTTACGCTGGGGCGTACGTCGCGGACCGGTGGGATATTATTGTCGAGTTGCCTGTCCAGTTTGTGAGGGAAGACTCTCTTGATGTCGTTGCTGGCGATAGCGACAAAAAGGTCGACACCATGAACGAAAAGGCTGACGCACCGATCTCAAAGAACGCCGACACCGCCGCGATCGATGCGCCCAGCGCGCACGAACTCGGCTACTTGGTGTTTGACGCGAGCGGTGGCCCTCTGCCTGAGGATCAATATGAGTACCCCGCCGTGATCATCAATGCTGCCAAGGCCTGCATGGCGGAGGCGACCAGCCGGAAAGCTGCCCAAGAGTGCTCCGAAAACGCGGCCATCGCGATTCAGACGCTGGCCGAGGCCGCTGGCGTACCCTCGGTGGAAGGGGCTTCCCTGGACGCAGATGACCTGAACCCGGACAAGACCTACCTGCTTTGGAACAGCAACATCTCTTATATGACGCGCTTTGCCAGCGACATCGTGCGCCACTTTGAGGATGCTCCCGGCTACAACTCGTGGGGCGAGCTGTTCACCCAGCAGGCGTTTGAAGACGGTGTCCCTGACCGGACGCAGAACGCCTGGCAAACAACTGAAGAGGGCGGTTCTATCTGGGCGGTGGAGGTGCATTAACCGACCCACCAGAGACGGATCTCATCAAAATCAGTCGTAGCCGTACCCTCGCAGTAAACCCCGTATCACCCCTGATAATCCGGCAGGGGGAACAAAACATAGGTGGTTTCAAAGCCTCCCAGGCTTACCCGGAAAAAACCACCACTATAAGCCAGTATTTGTCTGTTATGCCTTGTCCAAGCCCCCGTTTTTAAATAAACGGGGGTGTTTTTTTGCCTTTTTATCTTAAAAACTATCCTATAATATTGACAGCAGTGATATTTATTGATATAATTTAATATAGTTATTAACAAATAACACCTTATGAAAAAGAAAATTACTAACCCTTTAGTTTCAATTTTAATCCCTGTATATAATGGCAGTGAATTTTTGGATGAAACCTTACAATCTATTTTTCAAAATACTTATAGAAATTTTGAAATAATTTTAGTTGATGATGGCAGTACTGATACAAGTCGAACTAAATGCAGAAACTATGCTAAGAAATACAAAAATGTATTTTTTTATTATTTCAGAAAAAATAAAGGTATGACCCGTTGTTTAAATTTTGGAATTAAAAAAGCTAAAGGTAAGTATATTGCTAGAATCAATCAGGATGATTTGATGACAAGGACTAGATTAAGCAAACAAGTAAAATTTTTGCAGACTCATCCAAATTATGTTGTGGTGGGTGGAGCAATTCAACTCTTTACCGATAAAAAAGAAAAATTTGATACCATTTATTTTCCGAAAACAGATAAACAAATTCGCTCTCAATGGTTAATGGTAAGTCCTTATTCTGACCCTACTGTGATGTATAGAAAAAATACTTGGAAAAAAACAGAAGGATATAGTCAATACTTCTGGCCAGCAGATGATGTACATATGTGGTATCAACTTGGCAGTATTGGAAAAATGGCTAATTTAAATTGTATTTTAACAAAAGTACGTTGGCACAATGATTGTGGCTCTATTAAAAGTCATAAAAGACAAATTATAAAAACATGGGCAGTTCATCAATGGGCTGCAGAAATGATTAAAAAACCAAGTGTTTTTGAATATTTTTTTGGCCTTATGCAACTATTTGCTGGTTTATTTTTTCCTGCAAAATTTAATTGGTGGGTCTATAGACAACTTAGAAAAATTCAAAAGACGATGTATTCAAATCACTTCTTTAATTTCCGTCGTGATTTTTTAAAGAGAATCAAAATGACTATTCCGATTGTTGATAAAGTAGCTCCCCAACCAACTACATAAAGCACTTCTGGCCAATAAAAGACATAAAATGTCCCTGTAAAGTCATTTTGCTGCCAATCTAATTCAAAACAATTAGCAAATCCATTGCATTTATAAGTTTTACCCACTTTTTTACCAAATAACATCTGCCACCAATTTTCATATATACCCCATTGTTGATCATAACCTTCGTTAAAAAATAATAAACTTTTTCCTTTATAAGCTTGCTGCGTTAAATCTCCTGTAATGTTCACCTGCCATAATGAAGGAAAAATCTTATTAAATGATAAATCTTTGCCGGGAATAGTATATTGAGTTTCTGTTTGAATAGGCGTCAGTTTTAGTTGATACCAATCAGCAGGTAATTCCATAATATTAAAAGAATCTATCCCCATTATTCCATCATTAAGAGTATATTGTAAAATATGTGCAGCCACATCTTCTTCCTGTGTAATAACAGCATATTGAGGTTTAAGCAAGCGAGATCCATCAATGAAGCTAACATTTGTGTTAAAACGTTTTTTAACTGTCTCTAGAGTATCGCCCAATTTTTTATCTTGAAACTGTCTGAAGTTTGGTATATCAGGATAACCTTGGTTTAAAGAAACTCTTTCGTTCAGATATTCATGGCCAGATTTGCCAATGATTATCCTTGGCAACTGACCAGACCCTAGCCAGTACTCAAAAACAAATAAATATGGATTGTTTGGTTTATATCTGAAATGTTGAGCATAATACATACCTGCACAATCTTTAATGTTATGAAAATAAGCACCATTATTAGATCGAATAATTTTTTCATGTTTATCATCTTCAGGACATGGCAATAAAGGCATATCAAATGACTCTGATTGTGAATTACGGAAATAAGAATAATTTGAAACTGCCTGAGGAAAACTTAAGTTTAATTGTTTAGATAAATTAATCTTTTCTTGAGGATATTGTGGTTCAAATTCAATTATATCTTCTGACAATGTTTCATAAAAATATTGTTTGAAATTTTTAACTAAAAGTGTTTGTTTAAATTGTTCTAATGGCAATGACTCTATCTCAATAAATAATTCAGAATTGTTAGATAAAAATTCTGCCAGGGGTACACGATAAGTTTGATCATTCTCAGATACCCGCACAAAGCGATGTGTATTCATACATTTATTAGTTGCCTTATCTTTAATGCACACATAAGCATTAACAGGTTTTAAAATTTCATCTTTAATAATTTCTTTTATAAATGTATTTTTGTTATTATTATCATCTACCAAATCTTCCTCTTGTATCGAGCCATTCATTGTTAATTCAAATTCAACATATTGTTTAGATGTATCATCTTTGCCATTTTCTGACATAAAAGCAAAAGGTACTACAAGACAATAAGAACCATTCTGAGAAGTTATTCTGATGGTTTTTTTATTGATTTGCTCAATATTAGCTTTATAATCTGGCAATTCTACTCCATAGCATAAGGATGGTCCTGTAGTAGTAGGTATATTTAAATCAGAAGAAAAATCGGCTTTCTTTTGCAACAAACTCACATTAATCTCTTCATCATGAAGCATATAAGATGAAATATATGTCTTTTGATTAAAAACATCAGCTGGGATTGGTAAAAATACATCATTGACACTCAGCCGATAAGTTTCAAGTAAATCGTCTGTATTGTGCATAGGCCAGTCACTTAAAAGTAAAACAGGTTTCATCAACTCTTTTTCCAAATCAGCTAAAGGAATTGAAACAGAATCTATTAAACGTTCAAATTTTTGATCATTTATATCAGGATAATACCGATGATAAAAAGATAAATTTAGTTCCTCATCCACAACCTCACCGTAAATATCAATTAAATATGACTTATTATCTGTAGAGGTAGTATCAATAAAATAATCTGCTGATTCTATATTTAATTGAGGATATCGAATATTGATATAAGAATCTTGCACTGTAGCTTGATGGTTTTGTTGAATAAAGGGGAATAGCTGATTAGTATTACTTTTAGTCTGGATATAATCCGTATTAATCATAGTATCTACATCTGTTGCTAGAGCATTAGCTAAATTAGCGTCAAGATGTTTAACTTTAGGAATAAATTCAAAAACTGGCTGTGTTGATCTTAGCTCATAGAGTTCTATAAATGATTTGTCTGGTAAATTAATTGGTAATCCAGTTCCTTTGACGGGATATAATTTTTCATATAAAGGATATTGTTTAGTTAAAAAAATAGGATAAGAGTGCACTAAATTAAGTTTATTTTCTGCCAGTAATGTCTTTATCAGTTTTTGATTTTTATCAAATTCTTGTTCGTTATAATGAATGTTCCTAGGATAAATATTCGCAGAAATAGATTGATCAAGCAAAATATATTTAACTCCTGTTTGTTGCAAGAGTCTTAAAAATCTGTTAGCAATCTTTGCTTGTTGTGTCTGCTCTGTGCTTTGATTAAATAAATTAACTAAAGTAAAAATCTTTTTATGTAAATAAATATTTTCCATGCTTGCTGGCTCAAATGTTTTATCAATATAGGGTTTATTAATTGAAAAATTAAACCAAGCGGAACCTATATAACCCCAATTATATGATTTCCAATAATGAGGTGCTTCATCCATTGGTAAATGCAAAACTCTGTTGCGCTCTGGATCATCATTAATCGTTTTAGCAATATCAAAATATGGCTTAGGTACTTTGTTATAAATGTAACCCATAAATTCACCAGTAAAATAAGTTCTAAACAAAAAAACATAAGCAACAGTTAAACTCACGTAGCCTAGAGAAATTAATAATTTAACAATTTTATTTCTTAGCAATGAAAAAATAAAACAAACTGCATAAGCTGCTGCTATTGATCCAGCTAAACTAATATATAAGTGAAATTTTGTATCAGCATAGCGAAAGATAACAGCAAAAAAAGGAATATTATCTTTTAACAAAATATAAAAAAACCCGAGAGGATTAAATTCTTTTAAACTCAAAAAAAGGTATAGAAAAATCCAGATTGGGATCCAAAGTATTTTTCGATTTTTTCTAAAATATAAAATTATTAAGATGGAACCTAAACTATAAAGAACTGGAAATAGATAAAACAAATAACTGATTTTAGTTCCCACATACTCATGAAGTAATGGATGGACTGGGTTATGTTCTCCTTCTATTGGTTGAAAATTTATAGAAAAAAAAGTTGGCCATAAAATGGATTGCTTCTTCAATAAATAACTTTCACTAGTTGTATTAAGTCTATCCTCATTCATTTCTATGAATGCGGGTGCTAAAACTACCATTGATGATCTGTGTTTAACATAATTTGCAAAAGGGAAAATCCAAAAGCTATTGAGCAACACAAACACAACACAATAAAAAATAGCTTTTTTTAGACCAGATTGGAAAATCAGATAAATAAACAGGGCCATTAAGGTTGTAATAATAATGGTAGGAGTAAGATAACTTCCAGAAGTAAAAATAATAATTAATGCCAAAAAAATAAAATCGCGTACTTTCTTTTTTGAATTGATAAATCTTAAAATAAACCAAAGAGTCAATGGTAATCCATAAAAACGATTAGTAAAAGGAATTAACGGCGAATAAAAAACAGATAAAGTATTTAAGTTGAATAAATAAAATAAAGCTGCAATAGTAGCAAAAAGGTCTTTTTTTCTAATATCTGTAGAAATAAATTTACTTAAAAACGTTTGCTCAACTAATAGTTTACTGAACTTATACATGCTTAACACGCCTACCCATAGTGCAAAAATGTAAAAAACTTGATCAAGTAATTTTTGAGGAAAAATAAACCAAGCAATCAGATAAAAAATTTGTCTAAATATATCTGTAGCTTCAGCATCTGATGGAACACCTAGTCCTCGATATTCGCGCCAGGTAGAAAAAAATGTTCTAGGCATATTGATGCTTAAATCAAGAGATGAAGAATAGTTATCCCAACCTAACATGGAAAATTCTGGCTTAATGGTTTTAAAAGATATAAAGGAAAGAATTGAAATTAATACAATTAATCCTAGTCTTTTTGCAACAAAATTTTTTAATGAAGAAAGCATATGATCCTCATCATATCAAAAATAAAAGATGAAATCATTGCTTGCTATCTTTGAACAAAACTGACTTAATAATCTCTAGACAAATCTTCTCAACTTCTGCATAATGATATTTGTTCATCCTTATGAAAAGAAGAAAAAAAACTGTCCGCCACCGAAAAAAGAAGTCTCAATCCAATTTGTTTGAGACTCTTTCTCACCTTTTTCATCCTCGTCGTTCTAATAACCATCGACCTCATATCTTGCACCCAGAAGCTTTACTGTATTTAATCATTATTATTATTGGTGCTTATGCGCTGCTTCACACCGTTAAGTTTTTTCCTTCATTAAAAGATTCAATCCTAGGTTTTGCTTCAAATATCACCCCCAGTCAAGTCATTGAATTAAGCAATGAGCAACGAGCTAAATCAGGTCTTGAACCATTAACTTATAATGAGCAACTTTCTCAAGCTGCTTTGGCCAAAGCTCAAGATATGTTTAATGATCAATACTGGGCTCATACTGCTCCTGATGGTAGAGAACCTTGGGCTTTTATTAAAGACTCTAATTATGTCTACAGTGTAGCTGGTGAAAACCTAGCCCGTGATTTTGCTGATACTCCTACTATGCTAGCTGCCTGGATGAACTCTCCCACCCACCGAGCTAATATTATGAATGCTAAATATGAAGAAACTGGGATTGCGGTAGTTGATGGCAAACTTCAAGGCTTTGAAACTACTCTGGTTGTGCAAATGTTTGGCAAACCTAAAGGAGCGAGTGTGGCTCAAATTAATGACGAAGCTATCGTCCAAAAAACAGCCCCAGAAACAATTTCCGTGCTAGCTCAAGAGCCAATTGAAATAAAACCTATCACCAATGAAAATAATGAAAAAATAAGCATCCCAACCAAAATTCCACAAAAACAAATTATCCTAGCTGGAGCTCTAGTGCCAATTGGTTCATTAAGCTCTCACCCACTTTTTACTCCACTCCAAATAACTAAAGCCATTTTCTTAAGTGTGATTATTTTAATTATCATGACTCTTGCTTATGACGGCCTGGTAGTTGGTCACACAAGAACAGCTCGCTTGGTTGGTAAAAATTTTGCTCATATTGTTTTATTTAGTTTTATCGCATTCTTAGTGGTTTTCTTTAAAGGAGGAATGATCGAATAATGAAATAGCAGCTCCTTTGACTCTCTAAAGCAATTTTCAAAAAGTTACAGTTATTGTCAGAATCACTTTTTATAATAGAAATAGTGATGGTAATCATTAGCAATTTGCTAATTGCTAGTTAATAAACTAAATTATTTTTACCCATGCTCAGTAAACAAGACAAACACTATTTAAATAAAACATTTGCTACTAAAAAAGAACTAAAAGAACTAAAAGAAGAAGTTCATACTATTAGTGATAAGTTGGATAACTTTATAATTTACTCAGAAAAAACTTTTGCCACCAAAGAAGAAATGTTTACCCGCTTTGATGCAGTCATGTTTGAATTAAAAGCTATTCGAGAAGATATGGCTGCAATGTTTTTTAGACAAAAAGAAAATACAGATATATTAAACACTCATGAACTCAGAATCACTGATCTAGAATCAAAATATCATTCATAATTTTCATTCATAACTTTTTAAAAAAGCCAACACCTTTTCTCTTTCTTCAATTGCCATGATGGCTGATCTCTCATGTTTCTTGACCATGGTTAATAATAAGTCAGAGTTCACGATTGCCGGATTCTTTTCTAACAATTTTTCTGCTTTAGCAACCTGTTCAATAATTAATTGACTAATTTGGGGCATAATTTCATACCAAAAAAACTGATTTAATTGAGTTAAATTTTTTTTATTAATCATAATTTTCTTTTTTGTTTGGCTTTTCAAATATTTTCTCAGTAAAATCGAGCCAGCACTATTAATATGACCTTTTTCCAAATCTTGTTGCCAATCATGAGCATCATCATCAAGCTGCCGGGCAATTAAGTAATGAGTAAAAAAAGATAATAAATTCTTTACTTTACTACTAGCTTGGTCATATCCTAGAGACATCAAAATTGCGATTGGAGCCAATGCTAAACCTAAAGAACGCTTTGCTAAAGGAGTTAAATCTGTAAAATCTGGAAGATCAGATTCTTTAATTAAGTAAACTGGATTTTTATTGTCATTTTTTTGTTTGCTTGCACTCACCCGGCAATTAATTAATTCCCAAAGATTAATAGCATCAAGTTGATTCATAATTTGCTTAAAAATTTGATTAAAATCAGTATCTAGCAAAATACTCATAAAAATACTTGAAAATTCCCTTGAACAGATATTAGCAACAGCTAAATCTTTTACATCGCCCTCGTCGTCAAGCAAGTCATCATAAATGGTATAAGCTACCCAGGCTAATAAATTAGCCACACCCAATTTAACTAAAAAATTAGACTTAATTTTGTTTTGTTCTTTTTTAGCTAAACAAGTCGTAAAAAAATAAGGCAATAAAGTAATTTTTTTATCTTGATCCGCTGCTAATACTTTTTCTAAAATACTAAAAAATCGCTGCTTAATATCTTGATCTAAGTTATTAAAAACATTTCGACTATTTTTAACAACTTGTTTATAAATAGTCGAACCACTTTCCACATTCTTCTTACTTTTGATACTCTGAGAGGAGTTCACTTTAGGTAATAAAACTTTATCTTGATACAAAGACAAAGCTTCTAGACAACAAGCTGTTGTTAATGCTTCAGAGCCAGCATAATAAATCTTTGTTTTAATAACGGGATCAGGAAAAATAGCAGTTGCTGGCCAACTGCCATTCTTTAATTGTTGCTTTTTCAACCATTTGATAGATGGACTTAATTCTTGTGGGGGATGTCCTAATCTTAATAAAGAACTAATGGCCAAAGCTGTATCTAAAGAATAAATCCAATGACAATCTTTTTTCTGTAGTTTTAAAATAAAATTAGTTAATTTTTGCCGATATACTAATTGCTTTTCTAATTCATGTTTATCTATCTTTTCCTTGTTACTTTTATTTGAAATGATTGCCCATTTTTTTTGAAAAAAACGACTCATAAAAAACACAGTAACTAGAGGATTATCATAATAACGCGATTGAAAATTATTATTAGATACTGCCTTTTCAATGATTTGATTCAAATTGGGCAAATCAATGTCTAACAAAGCTAAAAAATAAGCAATATTGATATTAACAGTTAAATCCACATCCAGCCAAGTTTGATCTGCATTGGCAGGAACCACCCAAGTACGATACGGGCCACCTTCTTTTACCTCTAAACTAGTTAATAATTTGACAACTTTAGCCAAAATATCACCAGAAATTTTTTCTGGTTGATAAAGATACAACCCAGTCAAAGCAGCAAAGGTATCGTCTAAATCATCTGGATAAGGCATAGTTTGACTTTCTTTAGAATCCCTGAGCCAATAATTCCAAGAATAAAGTTCACTAGCTTGAGACCAAATAAACTTAGCTATTTTTTTTTGAAGAGCTGTTAAATTGCGACTAGCTTTTGATGATAAAGGAGTTAATTTTTGAACAGAAGACAAACTTTGCAGAATAAGACTAGAAAGAAAAAAAGCATTAACTGATTGAGAGTTTTTAAAATCATGAGGATGGAGAGAAGAAAAAACGATGAAGTCACCTGATTTAGTTTGAGTGGTGGTTAAGAAAGTGAGGGATCTGGTAATGGTATTAAAATCTGATTTATTCATTCTTTATAAGAATAAAAATTCTAATTCATAAATTATAAATATAAGAAAAAATATCCTAAAAATAAACAATTTAGGATATTTTCTCTTACTTTTTAAGATTAAGATTTATTTCTAATCTTGCCAAGGTAAATAATTGTCTACATTTAAAGCCAGTAAAGATAAAGCATCTTTATCTCTGGTTGTTTTATCTGTCAATACTTCTTGTAATAATTTTTGCATTAATTTTTTCCTCCTTTCTAAAATAGAATTTAACAGTAATTTAATTAACTATTCAATAGTTAATTATTACACATTAACTATTAACTATGCATCAAACTAAACCTTTTCAGTTTAAATTATGTCGATTCTCCTTAATTGGGATTAGACAGCTTTTGATGAGGATATTCTTGCTGTAGCTAATTACACAGTGGCCTCTAGTGATAATTTTGTTTACTAAAATTAAATGTCGGGGATTGTGAACGAAATTAGAACCTTCTGGTTAACTTCGGTAGATCCGGTTTTAGCTGTTAATTTGACTAAAATCTAAAATTCATTAAGTTAAGAATACTTTTCAGCTAATCTCAAACTTGTTAATCTTATCCACATTGCTTGCTCACTCACATTGTATTTTTCAACTAATGCTTTAATATTGAGACCAATTGTTTTTAGATCTGCTTCAAGAAATTTTTTAGGCATTAATAACTCAGCAGCAAAACGATCAGCATCTTTTTCTTGTTGGAAATGACTATCATAAAATCTTGTATCATCGTCAATAAATTCTTTCTCAAGATGCTCATGACCATTGAGGTAGTGACCAAGTTCATGGGCTATAGTATATCTTTGCAGATATGAAGGGTGTTTTTCATTTATACCAATAACTTTAACCATTTGATTTTCTCTAATTCTAACCATGCCTTTTAATTTGTCTGGAAAAGGATATCTAATAACTTTAAAACCAAGAAAATCGGCTATTTTTTCAACATCTACAGGAGCTTGTTTAATGTGCAATGATCGAAGCAATGTAGTTGCTTTTTGCCGATTGTCACTCATAATTTGCCCTGAGATATTAATTCATCAAGATGCTTATCAAAATTTTGCACAGATTTTTTTCCTTGAAGTACATCTTTTGGTGTTGCGTTGTGTGAGTATCTAAAATTATCCATAGATGCTGATGGCATTCCATCTATAAAGAATGATAATGGTTTACTCAGAGCTACAGCTATCTGTGATAGATCTGTCACTGAAACATCACTGATCCCTCTTTCAATATCAGAAATTGCAGCATGTGACCTTTGAGGCTCTAAAGCTTGGCCAAGTTTTGACTGGGACATCTTCTTTTCTGTACGGGCTTCTTTTATTTTTTTACCTACTTTAATTTTTGAAGTCATATCCTAATTGTAGCTTTTACTTACAAGAATGGCAATAGAGGCATAAACAAACTTGACAAACTTAGCGTTTGTCGGTATAACTTTAAATTAAAGCCAAACTTACAATTTACAACAAGCAAAATTAAGTAAATATTAATAAAAAGGAAGCATTATGCCAAAAAAGCGATGTGAAAAAACAAGCAGCCGAGTCGCCAAGACTGCATCAAAATTATTAAGAAGTAAGCGTACTAGCAAAAGAACAAAATCTGTTGCTGGTAGCGCACTAACTCAAAAAGTTAAAAGAAGGAGGTAAGTATGTCAGTTAGAAACTTAAATACTACATCTGGTGGAAGATCATTTTCGGAACAGCAAAAATTAGCTGTTTGGAATAAAGCAAAAATAATTCCAGGAAAAAATTCCAGAGAATGGAGATCAGATACTTGTGGAGCTTGGATGAGTTGGAGCAAATTTGGAGAAACAGTGGAAAAAGGATTTGGATGGGAAATTGATCATATTTTGCCAGTTTCTAGGGGTGGTACTGATGACCTAAGCAACTTACAAGCGCTTCAATGGCAAAACAATCGCAAAAAAGCTGATAATGTTCAGTGGAATTGTGCCATTGTGGGACCAAGATAAATTTGAAACAATATTAGTCAGAAACTATGAACGAAATTAGAACCTATTTTCAGACGAATAATTCTATAGTTTCGTATGCTTATTCTCATCAGTCAAGCTTTGTGTAACAATCGACTGTTTAAATAATTTGGAGAGAAAATGTATCCAGTAAAGACTCTAAGGCTCTAGGATCATTAACAAACCTACTAAAGGTTGATTCAACTTTTTGTATTTTTTCTCTTGGAAATATATCATCAAGATGTGTATCAGCTTTTGGGCTTACTACATGAATGCTTTGGATTGTTTGTTTACTTGATTTTAATAAATTTGTAAAATGTTGATCTGCTCCCTTCCACCCTAGAGTAATGATTTTATTTGCTTTTGGTATGGCCTCCTTCATTGCATTTAGCATTAATAAGGGACATTCCTCAAAATGCTCTTTTTCCCTCAGGGGGACTGCTATTGCAGGAATATAATTATTTTGAATTGACATCATCAAGTTTTCTGGATCTATTAACCTATAACCTCCAGTAACATTAATTTTATTAAAATCTTCGAATAATGTACCAGGATTAGTCCTCACAATTTCTTTACCCCAATTTATTGACCCATGAGGTTTGAAAATCTTCATATTTTTGCCTGAATAATAAGCCTCTAATGGATTATTTTTATTTTTGATAGACCAATCATATCCATAAACATTTTTTAGGGCATCTTCTATTAGGTTGTCATAATTAAATGAAACTATATCGACAAAGCGATCCTCAGAAGATTCATCAATCCAGTCCTTTAGTCTATCTAAGAGATCAATATAAACATGGTGTGACCTTGTGTGTTTTAAGGTGGTTCTTGTAAGAGAAGTTATTGTGTTATGCAGGTAAAATCTAGTTTTGAATAGCTCCTGCAGTTTATTTAAATCTTTCCTGTCTGTGGCAATCTTGAAAAGATTATCCAACTCCAACTCAATATCAAAGTCTTCAACTGATTCTGATATACGTCTCAGTTTACTTGCTAGACCCATAAGGTCATATTGTTTTAAAAATTTATCTTGAACGAGTTGTGGAGAAAAAAGGTCTCTTGCTAGAGGGATTTTTTGTAAATTTGTACCCACAGCTTGAGAGATATGTTTTGGCCAACAATCAAAAGATGCTCCTGCTCCAATGATAATCAAGATTCTCATTATTAAATTATACCAAAAATCTAATTTAGAGTATCAATTTTCACTTGTGTCGCTATGCCAATAATCAAAACTTTTCTATTTAACGTTTTACAAATATCTTTGAAGATTTCATCAAAAGTAAATAAGGAATGATTCTTATGCATATCTGTTGCTATTATGGCATCTCCCATGTGTTGATTATCTTTCAAAAGAAACACAGCATCAGTATCTAGCCTACTATCATTTTCATGAACACATTTAAGTATTTTGGATATACTGTCGAGCAATTTTAAAAATCTTTTATTTTTGATTCCGTGTTCATTCTCACTTATCTTTTCAAATATAGATATATTTTTAGTAAGGAATTTTTTTAAATGGATTTTATTTTCTCTGCTATCAATGAGTTTTATAAAATCTTTATAGTTTTTTTTACTTAATAGATCAAAATTTAGCACATCATTTTTAACTGGATAACCAATTAATTCTTTATTTAATAAAACTTCATAAAAAAGATCTAAAAAGACAGAAATATATGATTCTATTTGTAGCATTGCTTCATCATTTTTATTCAAAATAATTTCATTGTTATCGGTGATGAATGATTCTAAATTTAAGACAGCAGGTGTTACTCTAAATGAAAATTGGGGTAATTTTAACATTCTCTTGGCTTTAGAGTATCCAAATTTTTCTATTAGAAGATAATATCTTATTAAATTTCCAATAAACCCTCGTTTAAACTCAAACAATATAAAGTATGTACCTCTAAGTGAATATTTTGTTTGTTTTTTTCTAACGTATCCATTAATTTTCGAGTCAAAAATACTGTTAATAATAACTGAAGTTTCCAAAATCATCGTTTGCTTTTTATTTGTCATTGGAACTTCTAAAGTAAATTAGTTTTTTTTGAATTAATGCTTGTCTGAAATTTCTAAATTCTTTTTCATGAAGGTCTCTTTCGGATAATTCTGCAAGTCTTTGCAATAAAAAATCATAATCGTCTGTGGATTCTGTTTTCATAATAGTGCTAACTGCAAATTTTGAAAGAGTTAAAACCTGTCTTTCTATTGGATATTGTTTATAAATATAGAAATTTTTATTTACTAATTCTGCAAAATTAATACCTTTTAAGAATACTGAGTCTTCTTTTTCTAGGACGTTTGCTAACTTAATTATCAATTCTTTGAATTGTAGTTTTACATAAGTTCTGTTGTAAAAATATTTATCTTTCAACGTTTCTCGGTAGTATTCATCATCATCATCTTCTTCTTCAGATTCTGTTGTTATTGTGGTACTTACATTAATATCTTTTTTTAAATTTTCTTCTTCTTTTGAAAAAGTATCTGACCATCCGAAAGACATGTCGTCATTAGTTTTTTGTTTAGTTAATATTGATTTAACTTGCATTTGCGATTTTACCTACAATGTTATTTCTAATTTTTCGCAATTCTTCATCGAAGTTTTTTAATTCTTTCGAAGGACTGTCTATTACAATTCCTTCATTACTTGTTTTTCTTATCGCCAATCTTAAGAATAAGTTGTTATTTCCAATAACTATTTTTTTTTGTTTTTTTTCATTAACTATATGATTTGCATAATGGGTATTCACCTCTTGTTTATTAGCTGGTCCAATTAAAACTGAGAGCAAATTATCATTTTCATCTTTAAAATCAGCAACATATGAAACATTATGAAATGTAGTGAATTTGGTTGAAAAATCTGAAAAATCAGTATATAAAAAAACTTTTTTTATTCTCGAAACTATATCTTCATAGTCTGTTTCCATTTCCAGAACTTCTTGAAATTCACTAATTATTGATTTTGTGACTTTAATATCAAAGTTTTCAACATAATCATTATTTATAGTTTCTAGGTCTTTATTTCCTAAGTCATCAAATAGAATATTGGAACCAGTTTCAACAACTTCTTTAGTATATCTAATTGATATATTTGAAAGAAAAAGCGACATATTTTTGTCAGCATTTAACAAAGTAACACTTCTATTTTTTTCACCTATATGCCAGTCTGGAAAACTAGAGGTACTATCGTATTGAGAAGCATATTCATATAAGCCTGTTGTTAGCTTTAAAGTTGGTCTATAGAACAAGCCTTTAGAGATTCTTGCTTTTTTTGTTGATTTTTTTATAGAAGAAGTTGACATAAAAATTTTAAACGAGTAAATCCCACTTATCTTCATACTCATTTTCAAACGGAGTTTTAAATCCAAGAGGGTATTTACCATCTTCTTGACCTAATAAGAAAATTCTTACTTCGTTATTCTTATCTCTACCTTTTACCTCATCAAGCCATAAATCAAATGAATTTTTCAAATATTCTGCTACTATCTTGCTAGGAACAACAAAAAATCTAAATTTTGTTTTTTCGCCTTCAGTTTTTAAATGAACAAAACAATAATACAGATTATCCGCAATCTGATCTTCTTTTTGATTATCTTTATTTAACATCCAAGTCAAACCTACACCAGCAGATCCTCTATCATTAATTTGCATGTCAGTAACTGAAACTTTGATCCTGTAGCGTTTGCCTGATTCTTTATTAGTAATTCTAAGATCCACTTTTTTATCTTGCGGAGCCGCTACAACAATATTATGTTGCTTTGAATTAACTAGCTGAGCTACAGCAAAAGCACCTGCTTTATGAAGGCTTTGTTTTGTAAATTTATCCGTGGGCATGGAGTATTTATGCGAAATTTTCATACAAGCATGATAACAGAAATTACTTAACTAGTCATAAGTATTCAACAAGTCTAATTTTAATTTTTAAATAGAAAGATTGTTTAGAATCACTCTTGTATAACAAAACGACATTTTATATAACTTCGAATGGTATTTATTAATCTTTGTTAAAAAATGACATAGCGAGTTAAAAGAATAACTCGAGACAATTAATTCAGGTTGACTTTGATATGTAGAAAATTGCAGTTATAGAAAATTTAAGCTATTTTAAGTTGTTGGCTTTGTAGGTTCGTAAAAAAAAGATATGGGGGGGGTAGCTGATGCATTGAGATTTACATTTAATAGATGGTAAAAGGATCATAAAGATCAATGTGGTGTTGTTTGGGTTGTAAATAAGTCACAACTAATCTAATGTTTAGTTTTTTAATTTTTTAACTTATTCAATTTTTTTAAAAGCTTCACCTCATCGTGAGCTTGCTGCAATAAACTTTTAATAGTTATTTTAAAGTCATCATTTTCTTTTATTTGAGGAGTAGGGATTGATCCAATATTATCAGGTAAAGAAGCATTGGCAAAGTAATTGGAACTTTCTTTTGGCAAATTTTTTAAATTAAATGATTGCAAAATGTCACCATGCTTATGGTGATATTGGTCAATTATTTTTTGTAATTCATTTTTGAATCGTTTTGGATATGCTTTAATATATCTTTTATTATAAAAGCTTACTGAATTAGCTAGATTAAGTAGATCAGCTGCCTTAAGACTAACGCCAGCCATCTTTCTTAAAACAAGTGCTGGATTACTAACTTCCTCTAAAATAAATTGTGCCTTATTTAAAACTTCTGGTTTTTTTCTGAAAGCTGAAGCCGCAATCATAGCCCGTACTGCATAACTCCTAAATGAAGATGCTTTATGATGTCTTAATAAACGGATGATTTCATCAAAAGCTAACTCAAAATTGCCAATAAGCAAGTGTCTTTCCAATCCATAGTAATAAAGGAAAACATAACTGAGATTTGTTTCTTGAGTTACATTAGTTAACCATTTTAAGTATTGATAACGATGTTCTGCTGATAAACCTGAATAAGAAGGATAATACATCGGTTTATCTTCTAAGTTATTATTTTGTTTAACAGGTAATTTAGACCAAATCAAACTTGGTTCACTGTAGAAGTTATGACCATCATCAACATTAATATTTCGTTTAGCATTATCAATTGTCAACCTAATAGTAAATGGTGAAGAAATCTTACTAGTATCTTCATCAGTGATCCAAAGTAATGATTTTGTTGGTTCGGGAATAAGTAATGTGTCAATTATTCTAGTTTCCTTCTTTTGTTCTCTGCTACTTACCACAAGAGATGAAACTACTCCATTAGAAATAGTATTATTACTACTTACTGATTTTTTACTAAACTTATAAATTTTATATATCAGAAAAATTACAGCTAATGGGGAAAAACTTATTCCTAAGACCATAAATATGGTAATAGAAGATAGAGTCGAAAAACTACCTAAACTCAATATTATGTTTTTACTTGATGGATTTTTAATCAAACGATCTACACTTATAGAAGTTCTATTGTAAACACGATTATATAAAGCTTTTTTTGGATTAGTAATCCAGCCAGCTCCTCTTGGCGCTTTTAATTTTAACGAATGACGGGCATATCTTTTCCATGAAGTTCTGGCTGATATCCTGCGTTTAAGAGATGGCTTTCTTATTCCAAATTTCATAGGTGTTTAATTTTGCATATAATTTAGATCAAATCACTATGATTGTTCAATTTGTGAACTAAGTATCCGTTCCATTAAAATTAGGGAAAACTTGACCCCTCTTTTTTCTGGAAGAATATCTTTTAAAAAAATTTTACTATCATTATATTTTTTAGGGAAATTAATACTTAAATATGTCATCCTATGCTCTTTCATTTCCCAGAATCTAAGTTTTACAGGATTTTTACCTGAATATTTTGTTAAAAATCTATCTATTGTTTGTCCATCTTTATCCCAATTTATTATTGATTTATTAATCCAAACTTCATCCCATGTATCAAAAAAAGGGAAATGAATAATAACATTTCGAACAAATTTAAAAAGATCACCTCCAATTTCAGCCTCCATTGGTGGCCTTGTTTTTCGTAAACGCTCTATAACCCATTTAAGCGGTTCATAGTTCAATAATTCAGCATAAACAACAAACACATCTTTAATTTTAGAAAGACGATAATGTTTACGTTTTTTCCAAAAAGAATCTGCCATTATTTCTTCAATAGCGTCATAAAATCGATTGTAAGCTAAATTCAAGAATTCTTTCTCCGCCTTATTTGGTCTCAGTTGCTGTTTCTTTGGTTTTACCATAAGATATTTTTATGTTTGAATTAAATATTGAAAAAAATTATTCTAAGCCTATTAAGCAAACGTATCCCACTTGTTCTCAAACTCTTCTATAGAATTGCTTAATAGTACATTGTGAAGAGTAAGCTTGGGATCAGCTACATTTTTTGATAATCTGAATATGCGAATAGAATTGTCTTTTCTTAGTCCATCATCTTCAAGCCATAGCTCATGCTCAAGTTTTAAATAATCAGCTACTACATGACTGTGAACAACAAACATCTTCAGGCTACTACATCCTTCATTGTGAAGAATATTTGACTCATGAGAACTAACAAGTAAGTAGAATAGATCAGTTGCAATTTTTGCTTCATCTTTCTCAGTCATAATCCACTGCCATAAGATACCATCACTTTTACTAACAAATGGTTTAACACCTGAAAATTTTATTCTGACTTTATAGCTATTCTTTTCATCTTTGCTCTTAACTTTTAAATCATAAGAAGAATCTACAGTTTCAATAGCTTTAAAACCTTTATGATGGAGTATCTTCTTTGCTATTTGAATTGATTCAGTATGAAGCTCACGCTTGTTTTTTTGTGATTTTTTCATATATCAAATGATAGCAGAAAAGCATCAAGTAGTCATAAGTATTCAACCTGTATCAAGACTTATATTCGATATATAATACCCTCAACAACTAAACTTGGCCGGCTAGCTAATGAAATTTATGATGCTTAAAATGCATCGAGTCCAAAAAGGGGCATCCCTATCGGACTCGATGCTAGCCGGCTGAAAGTTACGGGGTGTCCCTTTTTGTTGGAAAAGACACTCTGTACTTACAAAAAAGCCAACAATGAGGAGCATCTAGATGACAGCCGGCACTCAAGAATCTAAGCCTTGGTATAAAACATGGAGGCTTATACCAGCAATATTATTTTTTCCATTCACCTTAGCTTATCTAACATGGAAAACAAAATGGCCTATGACTGCTAAATTAATTGTCATTGGCTTAATCTTTATTATTTTCATTGGCGGCACATCATCCAGCAGTTCAAAAGATGAAAATTCAACTAGTGTAAGCATCGAATCACCTACACCAACACCAGAAACAATCACTCAGCCATCTCAAGCACCACAAAAAGAACTTTCTATCACAGAGAGGTTAGATATCATAGCTAAAGATAAAATTGACACAGATGTGGTTCTAGAGTTCCAAGAGCAAGAAGGGATGATTTTAGCCACTATTTCTGACAGAGATCATACTTTCCTCAACGAAACTGATATGGTTAATAGTATCTGGGAATTTTTCATTCCTTTTGCTAAAGAATCATTCACTTATGATGGCGTTAATCAAATTAAAGTAGCAATTACTACAGAATTTGTTGATTCTTATGGCAACTCAACAACAAATAATGCTGTTTATGTAGATATGACTAAAGAAGATTTTGAATTATTTAATTGGGAAAATTTAAGATTTACTAATCCAAAAGATAATCAAAACTTAGTTGATAAGTCTAATTACTTTGTTCATGGCTTAATCTACAAAAAGATCAAAGAAGATAAATTAAAAATTAGCTTTTAGCTTTTTTAGTTTCATCAGGATTTTTTATTACTTCTTCAATTGCCCGATTTACCACTATGTTTAAAAAATCAATACATTTTTTAACCTGTTCGTCTGTGAGATGCTATATTAAGTGTTGCTGGATAGAATCATTAAATAATTATTAACTTTCCTAAGTCAAATTATTTCAATTCCCTAGACAAACTCTTTCTTCTTCTTCATAATAATATTGAAAAACTAACAAGTTATGATTACAGAAATTTCCAAACATAAAATTGCCTATACTATCTTGATTCTAGGTTTAACTATCTTAACTCTACTATTCTTTGTTGCTTGGCCAGATCATGTTATCCAACGTTATATCGCCGGAATCATAGCTCTGTTCTATTTCTTTTGGGGTGTAATAACTCATTTTAAAAGTAAATATATAAGTCGTAGAGTAATTTTTGAATACGCTAGCATTTCATTATTAGCTGGATTAATTTTATGTCTAGTGACGATGTAATGTAGTACAATATAGTTGCTATTACAAATTAACAGAAAATATATTTATGAAAGGCATTATTTTAGCTGGTGGGTCAGGCTCCAGACTCAGACCTCTTACTACAATTACTAGTAAACAACTACTCCCTGTCTACAATAAACCAATGATTCTCTATCCTTTAGAAACATTATCTAAAGCAGGTATTAAAGATATTTTAATTATTGTTGCTCCAGATCATGCTGGCGACTTCCTTAAACTATTAGGTAGTGGTCAAACTTATGGTTGTGACTTTAATTATGAAATTCAAGAAAAACCTGCTGGTTTAGCTCAAGCCTTCATAATTGGTAAAAATTTTATTGGCAAAGATAACGTTACTCTTATTTTGGGTGATAATCTTTTTGAGGAAAATTTTTCTAAAGCTATTCAATCTTTTAAATCTGGAGGCCGTGTTTTTGCTAAAAAAGTTACAGATCCAGAAAGATTTGGTGTAGTTGAATTTGACGAAAATAACCAAGCTATTTCTATTGAAGAAAAACCAAAAATTCCAAAATCTGATTATGCTGTAACTGGTTTATATATTTACGACAATTCTGTGATTAAAAAAGCTCAATCACTTAAACCATCTGCTAGAGGTGAAATAGAAATTACAGATATTAACAACTTATATCTTAAAGAAGGTAATCTTGACGTTGCTTCTGTGAAAAGTGCTTGGTTTGATACAGGTACTTTTGAATCCATGTATGAAGCCACTGTTTTTGCTAGAAACAAAGCTTTAAAAGAAAAAAAATTTTTATAAGTGTTCTAAAAATGGCAAAATTAAAATATTTATTTACTACTATCTTTATATTGTTGCTAACAGCTACTCCTATTAATGCTCAGGCGGATCTTGATGTTACTGAACCAAAAGTAATTATTCAAGACGAGCAAACAGCAGCTGCTGTTGTTTATCAGAAAGAACGTTTACAAGAAGAAATAGAAACTGTCAGAGATACTCTTCGTGGGCAGATAGATACTTATCGAAAAGATTATAAAGCCTACCAAATTGCTAAATCTCAATATGAAAAATTAAACACTTTAGCTTCTATTGAAGAAGCTATTCAAAAGAGTAAAACTGCTATGTACTCTAGAAATCAGGTGTTAATTACCTATTTCACACTTTTACGTTTAACTCTTATTGAAATGGATGGCGTTGAATTGAGTCAAAAAGACCAAATTTTAAATCAAATTGAAACTCATCTGACTAATTTAGAAAATCATAATAAAGATGTAGAAAAAATTACTACTAGAGAAGATCTAGCTCAGATGAAACTAGAATTCTTGCCACTGGCTGACTTTTCAGAACAAACAGCTTATCAATCATTATCTTTAATTGCTGTGGGTAAACTTCAAGCAGTTTATGATAAAGCTATAGTTATTCAAGAAAAATTAAAAAAAGAACTAACAGATAAAGGGAGCAAGATTCAACAAGCCGAAAGAAAAAGAGCTTTTGATGAAACCGATAAAGTTTTAGTTGAAGCTAAAGAACAATTAGATGAAGTATGGCTTGAATTAAAGGAAAGCAGTAAAAAAAGTGGAAAAAAAGCTCAATCAATTTATGATCGGTTGAACCAAGATTTAACGCCAATTTTTGCCAAGTTATCTAAAAGTGTTTCATATTTAAATCAACTACTTAAAACTTAAATATGTCAAATGAAACTTTAAACCAAACCCAATTCAGTAGCCAAGAACCAATTTTGGAAAAGCCGGTGAAAATTCCTACTGAAGAAGACAAATCTAAAAAGAAAAAGAAAAAACCAATGTTAATAATTATTTTTATAATTGTTTTTATTTTCTTATTATTATTCATCTTATTGCTAGCTTCAATTGCAAATAACAATGGAAAAAAACCTGTTGTTCCAGAAGAAGAAGTAGAAACTGAAATTGAAACTGAAGTCAGCGATCCTTTAGTTAAACAAATTAAAAATCTTGAACTTCAATTAGATGAAGCAGATCCTAGCAAAAAAGACATGCCATACCCTGCCATTAAAGAAATTGGCATCGATTAACTATGCTTATCAATTTTCTAATTATTTTATTTTTTCTATTCAATCTGTTAATTTTTATTTGCGCGATTAAAAAATCTAAAAATGATCAATTTTATACTGATACCAAATCATTAATTCCAATTGGTATTTTTGTTTGGGGGGACGCTTTAATTTTAGCTCCATTTTGGATGATTATTTCTGTAATTTTTTTATTTATTTCTCCATTAAATATGCTGCGTTTCTTGTTAATTTTTCACATTGTGAGATCTTTTTTTGAGGTTATTTACTGGCTCAACCATCAGGCAGTAAAATCTAAATATCAAGCGCCAATGTTTAGAAAATATAAATGGATTAATCCAGATCAGTCTGCAATTTTATATCAATTAATAAATACCTGCCAGGTAATATTAGAAATTTTTATCTTAATACTTACATTCATTAAATAACGACTTTTAAAACTCAAGCTCAATCCCAACAGGGCAATGATCTGAACCCATCACTTCTGGAAGAATAAAAGCATTTTTTAGATTCTTTGTTAAATTTTCACTGACAAAAAAATAATCAATCCGCCAACCCACATTGCGATCACGAGCACGAGTACGTAAACTCCACCAGCTGTATTGATCAGGTTTTTTATTAAAGACTCTTAATGTATCAATAAAACCAGCTGCTAATAATTGATCAATCCAAGCACGTTCAATTGATAAAAATCCAGAAATTTTTTCATTTGCTTTTGGTCTAGCTAAATCAATTGGTTTATGAGCTGTATTTACATCTCCACAAATGACAATCTTTTTGCCTTTTTTTAATAAATCTTTTATATATTCTAAGAATATTTGATTAAAGTCCATTTTATAATCTAGCCTCTCTTTAGAAGCTTTGCCATTGGGAAAATAAACATTAAATAAAATAAAATCTTTATAATCAGCCATTAAAATCCTGCCTTCTTTATCAAATTTTGCTATACCTAGTTTTCTATTAATACTATCGGGAACTATTTTAGAATAAATAGCAACTCCGCTATAACCTTTTTTCTTGGCAGCAGAAAAATGAGAATCATAGCCCTCAATTTCTTTCACATCAAAACCTAGCTGGTCTTCATGTGCTTTGGTTTCTTGAAGACAAAGAATATCTGGATCTTCTGCCTTAATAAAATCAAAAAAACCTTTTTTAAGCACAGCTCTCAGGCCATTTACATTCCAGGAAATTAATTTTAAATTTTTCATACACAGTATCTTTCGTACCAGCTGCTTTTTCTTAAAAAGAAAAAGACAGGGTCCGAAATATAATTAAAAACTATTCAACTATAATTCTAATTCTTGCTCCATCTAAATTTGCTTTCTCACCACTAGTTGATCTAAGTTGCACAATATATTCATTTCTGCCACGATCTAAACTAATTTTGTTTGATGTTTTCCACACTGTAGAAGTTGAATTATTAAACAGTTCACTGTCATTAAAAATACCACCTGTTGTTTTATTAGCTAAACGGATATGAACCTCTCCGCCAATGATTGAACTGGCAGCTTCAAAGTAAACAGCTTTCACATTTTTATAATTAGCAGTATCAATTATCGCTGCAGTAGCATCAATGTTAGTCCATTCTCTGCTAGTAGTGTTACCAGTGCCCAGGTAGACAAAATGTTCTTTGATATTATTATCAGAACTGATAATTGTAGTTTGCTGAATTTCAACACCATTTTCATCAGCTACAGTAATTGCAGATAAAGATGCTTCTAAATCTTCTATCTTAACTTTTAGTTCTTTGATTTCTTCTAAAGTGGTTTGTGTTGTGGTTGACTCTTCTTCTGTCTCTTGGGTTTGAAGTAATTTAAGTTCTTGTTTCAAAGCCTGATACTCCATGGTTGAAGGGGCTTTGCCATTAAGATTATTTTTGCCAAAAAAATAGACTGTCCACAAAGCAGCAACATTTAAAAATATAATCAATAATAGAATAAAATAAATTTTTGAAGATTTGGACATTAAATCAAGTATAACAGAAGCTGAAACTCTTTATAAACAGCTGATACCTAAATAATAAACGCAGTATCTTTCATACCAACTGAATTTCACTTCAGACCCTAAATTCTCGAAGAGAATTTAGTTGGTATGAAGAGGACAAAATTCAGGGTCTGAAATAAACATGGCATCGCCAAAACTAAAAAAACGATAATTATTGTTGATCGCTTTTTGATAAGTCTGGGCAATTAAAACATTATTTCATTATTTGATTAATTTAAATTACAATACACATAAGAAACTAGGTAATATTTAATGAAAAATTACATTCAGCTAATAAAACAAAAAAAATGGTCTCTACTCTTTCATATTTTAACGATCGCTATCGCTGCTACCGTTACTTATATTTCTTTTTCATCAAAAAACACCCAAACTCTTAATACCAGCCAAGGCTCAGCTGCTGTCTTAGCTGCTCAAAGTGAAGAAATTGATATTGAAGAAACTGCGCCAGAAGATCTTAAAACTCTTAGTATTTTACTTTTAGGCTATGGTGGTTTTGGGCATGAAGGAGGAACTTTAGCTGACGTGATTCAAATTACACATATTGATTTTGAAAAATCTCAAATTGCTTTTATCTCAATTCCACGAGATTTATGGGTCAAAGAAAGTAGTGGTAAGGAATCTAAAATTAATTCGACCATTACCTTAAGCGCCCTGAATAAAAATCTTGATAATGATAAACTAGAAAAAAATGCTACAGAAACTAAAGACCTTATTTCAAATATTACTGGTATATCAGTCAACTATTACATGGCCATTGAATTTGTCAGTTTCCAAAGAGCCATCGGTGAAGAACTTGGTGGGATTGATGTCCAAGTAGAAGAAACTTTAAATGATTCTTGGTATCCAGTTAAAGGTTTAGAGTTAGAAACTTGTGGTTTAACTGCAGAAGAAGTGGCTGATTTAACCAATCAATACTCAGGTTTTGAATTAGAAAAACAGTTCCCTTGCAGATATGAACATTTACTTTATAAAAAAGGCTTAGTACATATGGAAGGTGGAGATGCTTTGAAGTTTGTTCGCTCTAGACACGGCTCAGCCGGAGGAGACTTTTCTCGCAGCAAAAGACAACAAGCAGTGTTAGTAGGAATTAAAAATAAACTATTTTCAATTGATGCTTTAGATGACGCTCCTGGATTTTTCAAAGAAATGAATGATCATCTTCATACAGACATAAATTTAGAAATTGTTAAATATTTAAGACCTGCTTTAAAAAATACCAAAGATTATGAAATAATAAACATTGGTTTAGATACAAATAATACTTTACAAACTTCTAAATCGAATTCTGGTCAATTCATTTTAATTCCAAAAAAAGGAATTCATAATTGGCAAGAAGTACAAACATATATTAATCAGCAATTAAATTAATTTAATTGCAAATAGTGACGTCCTCTACGCACTGCGTGCTATGCCATTCATCTCCTACTCAAATAGCGCAATCTAAATAAAATCTATATAATGATTTTATATGCCCAATAATTTTAAAATTCCCCTTCCACGACTTCTTCATGCCCTACCTATTCTAGTGGCAGTGCTTAATGAAAAAGGAGTTATTGTTGATGTGAACAGCAAAGCTGAAAGTTGGTTAGAATTTAAAAGAGAAGACCTCATCGGTCAGCGTTTTGATCAACTTCAAATTTTTGATGATAAAACTAGAAAAGCACTAATAGAAAAATTTGCTCAAAGAATGTCTGGTCAACAATTAGAACCATATACAATTGAATTTTATAGTAAATCTGGAAAAAAATTTTGGGGAGAAATTAATGGCACCCTTGTTAAAGATGAAAAAACAGGTGAAGCGCGCAATGTAGCTTTTGTTTCAAATATGTCTGATCTTAAAAGAGAGGAACAAGTCTTATATCGACAAATTTTTGATAATATGGCTAGTGGTGTGGCTGTTTATCAACCAATTGAAGATGGTCAGGATTTTGTTTTTGTAGACTATAACCCAGCAGGACAAAAAATAGATCAGACTTCTAAAGAACAAACTATTGATAAAAAAGTAACTGAAGTGTTTCCGGGTGTACACGAGATGGGAATATTCAAAATTTTTCAAGAAGTTAATAAAACAGGAAAAACAATGTTTTTTCCAATGAGGCAATACAAAGATGAAAAACTAGCATCTTGGAGAAATAATGTTGTTTTCAAATTACCGGACGGTAAAATTGCTGCTATTTATGATGATGTTACTAAACAAAAACAGTATGAAATAGAACTTAAAGAAAGTGAGGCTAAATACCACGGGTATATAGATAATGCTCCAGATGGAATCTTTGTCGCCAATGAAGAAGGCAAATTTTTAGAAATCAATCTGACAGCCATTAAAATGTTTGGTTATTCACAAGAAGAATTTCAAAAGATGACTATTAGAGATATCCATGATCAAAGTTCTCAAAAAGCAGGCAGAGAAGCATTTAAGGCTTTAAAAACTAAGGGAAAAGATACTAAAGAGTTTTTATTTAAAAAGAAAAATGGTGAAACTTTTATGGGGCTAATGTCTGCGATTAAGTTGAGTGATACACGCTATATGGAATTCCTCAAAAATATTAGTCAACGAAAAAAATTAGAACAACAACTTAAAGAAAAAATTAATGAACTTGAAAGAATCAATAAAATAATGGTAGGTAGAGAACTTAAGATGATTGAATTAAAACAAGAACTGAAAGATATCAAATAGATGATCTTTTTGTTACTTAAAGGTATTTTTTAAACCAATTTTTGGCTAGCTTTGCCACTTTTGCCAAGGTTTCTTCTTCTTCAAACAAATGACCCGCTCCAGCAATAATTTCAAGTTTTTTATCTTTAGCGGCAAGTTGTTGATAAGCACTTTTATTAAGTTCAATCACGTCTTCATCAAGCTCTCCAACAAGTAATAAGGTTGGACTGTCAACTTTTTTGAGTAAAGTAGCTAAATCGGGTCTACCTCCCCTAGAAACTACAGCTTTAATATCAAACTCTTTCTTCGCGGCAGCGTCTAAAGCAGAAGCTGCTCCTGTGCTGGCTCCAAAATATCCAAAATTAAGTTTTTTAAACTCTTTTTGCTGCAAACACCACTCTGTAGCTGCAATTAAACGTTCTGTAAGAAGAGAAATATTAAAACGAGTTTCATAAACTAGATCTTCTTCTGGAGTTAAAAGATCAAAAAGCAAAGAAGCAATGCCACCTTTTTCCAAAACCTGCGCAACATAATTATTGCGAGGGCTAAGCCGACTGCTGCCAGCTCCATGAGAAAAAATAACTAAACCCTGACTTTGATGAGGCAATCTTAGAATGCCTTCAAGCTCAAGTGATGGCAGGTTGATTAACAATGATTTTGGCATCCTTTTTACCCAACAGTTAGTTACTACTTCATTTTAGCAAATAAAATCACTATATACCAAAATAAAAAAATTACTAATATCTATCTTCTTTAATTTCTTTTATTATTAGAATATGAAAAACATATATAATCTTGATACTTCCAAAAAAATCTCTGCAAAGAATGTTAGAGATGCGATTGTCGAATGTTTTTTCCAGGCACACTGTTTGGATACCGGTTTAGATGAAGAAGAATTTAAAAATAGATTAACTAAAAATTATTGTAAAATTATTGTAGAAAAAGCATTTCAAGAAATAGGAGGAGATTTTGATCATCCTACTAAAACAGCCATGTTTAAAGTAATTAATCATCTAGCTGAATTTTCCAAAGCTTTCCGTGATCCCGAAATTATTCATAAACATAAAAAAGAGATAGAATATCTTCTCAATTTGCTAGATTAACATATAAAATTTAATCTTAATGAGTAATAGAAACCTTAGCTCTAATCACCAAAGGTTTGAAGAAATTGATATCTTAAGGGGAGTTGCTCTCATTTTGATGCTGATTTACCATTTTTTATTTGATTTGACTTATCTTGAACTTGTAAACATCTCTTTAGATACTACATTTTGGAAACTAATCGCCAGGTCTTCATTAATAATATTTCTATTACTTGTTGGTATAGGAATTAGTTTAAAAGCTCAAAAAGAAACTCTTTATAGAAAAAACAAAGTAAATTTGTTCAAAACTTTTTTTTCTAAAGGAATCATCATTTTCGCTTTAGCACTACTCATATCAATCACAACAAAACTAATAACTGGTGATCTTTATGTACGTTTTGGAGTCTTACACTTAATTGCTGTTTCATTAATCATTTTTTTTCCTCTAAGACATTTCAAAAAAATAAATTTATTGATCAGCTCAATCATTATCATCTTAAGTCTGCTAAGCTCTTCTATAACAGTTCAAACATCTTTTTTTCTAAGCTTGGGATTAACACCTGTCAATTTTGTTAGTGTGGATTATGTTCCCTTCTTTCCATGGAGTGCTGTAATTCTAATAGGTATATTTTTAGGAAACATTTTGTACAAGAATCACTCAAGGCAATTCTCTCTTTTCAAAATATGTTCTCATTCTCTTGTAAAAAAGCTAAGTTGCAATGGCAGACAATCTTTAGTCATTTATTTAGTACATCAACCTATTATCATTGTTGTATTAATGATTTTTAAATTACTTTTTATAAAGGAAATTTAATTCTCAACAATTTTAGTACAAAGCCATACAAAACTTTGCTCATCTTTTTTATCTAAACAAATTTGTTCTTCACAAACAAAGTCTTGATTTTCTAAAATTTGTTTGTGATTTAGATTGTCATTATTTAAGTAATTATAGTTATAATCTCTGTATTCTAGTTCACAATCCCACTGTATAGTGATGACTGTTGGCCCCACACTTTCTAGAGGCATTGGATCACAAATATAATTTTGTTTTTGTAAATCTTTAACTTCTGTTAATAATTTACTTGCATCCCAAGCTTCACGAGCAGTGGAAATCACTTCTATATAATTGCTGTCTACAAAAATTTGTTTATCTTTAATCGGTGTTAAAACACGATTAGTAAAATCTGCACAAGATGCGATTGAATCGTCAGAAGGTTCAGTTTGTTCTATTTCAATATTTGCCACATCATTTTTTAATCCTTCATTCTGTTGTTCATTAACTGAATCCTCAGCAGCAAGGCCATAATGAAAATTTTCGTTAACAAACCATTTTTGTGAATTACTAAAAAAAGTAATGTATACAAAATAACTCAAACCAAAAACAATAACAAAAATAATTAAAAAGCTAATTGGTTTAATAATTTTTTTCATATCTTAAATCATATCTTAAATTTCAGCTTGGAGGAATAATATCAATCTTGACATAGACAAATATTCCACTCTAAGATTGAATAATGAAGTTTAACTACAAAAAAATATCTTTGATAGTGATAGTAATGATTGTCCCAATATTGTTAACTTTCTATATTCAAAAAAACAAGTTAGCAGCTCGCCTTTCCTTTCAAGATGAGATTGATGTGCAAACTTTAACTAATGACTATGATCCTTCTCAACAAACAGCTATCTTTAATAATATTAAAATTGAAATACCTCAAGCTAAACTTCAAGAAGAACCACAAATAAGCAAAATTTTAGGAGAATCTAATCAAGATAAACCAAAAAAAATTTTAATTGACTTAGCTAAGCAAAGATTAATGGCTTTCGAAGGAGATGATTTAAAATATTATTTTATAATTTCCTCTGGTAAATGGGGCCGAACTCCTACTGGTACATTTAAGATCTGGTCTAAATTTCGCTATACAAAAATGTCAGGTGGCTCTACAGCTCTGCGAACTTATTACTATTTACCTAATGTCCCTTATGTAATGTTTTTCTATAATAATCAGGTTTCAATGTCACGAGGTTTTTCTCTTCACGGTACTTACTGGCATGAAAATTTTGGTCACCCTATGTCTCATGGCTGTGTCAATATGATCACTCAAGACGTAGAAAAATTATTTTACTGGGCTGAACAAGCTACAAAAAATAACCCAGGAACTGAAATAATAATTTATGGCGAGACCCCAGCATCCTAATTGAAATTATTGCTGAGGTGCTGTTATTTTCTCTAGTTTCATGACTGTCACTCCACCTTCATCTTGCAAACCTTCCACGCTAACAGTATCTCCATTATTAAACTGACTCTGGTCACAAAGCTCTTTTCCCTTTCCCATGTCACAAACACTATTTTGATTAAAAACTAATTTAACATTCAACACTAATGTCCCAGGTTTATCATATATAAAAACCCAATCTTCAACAAAAGACTCAGTGCTGGAATCCCAGTTAATAATGTTGCCAGTTTCAGAAAAATTTACTTGAAGAGGAGATTCTTGTTCAGGACTAGATTCTAATTCTACATTAACTGTTTCTTTTGAAACTTCGATAAACTCTTGTTTATTTACGATAGATTGCGCACTTCCTTGCCCCAGGGCACCTCTTCCTTCGGAATTCACCTTGTCTTCTTTTGCAACACAACCGCTCAAAGATATAGTTAAAACTACTAATAAAGTGCTAATTAAAAAAAATTTCATAAATTAATAATAACATAAGCATACATTCACTTTTTATTAAAATTAATTTTGGAAAACTACAATAAGACCCATGAGTAGGTTTTTTCCACCGAATGTCTTCGACAAGCTTCTAATTCCAAATATTGCGAATCTGACCTCTAACAATACAAACGCATTGATCAACACTGAAAATGTTATGGTTATAGCGACGAAAATTACCATTAACTTGAGAACAATCAGCAATACAGGCGGCTTGACCAGGTTCATAGAGTTGTCTCTTATAACGTTTAAGAAAGAAATAAGAGCCTAATATAACCGCTATAGCAGCGATAATTATTAATTCTTGCCCATGGTTACTTGATTTGAAAAATTTCATTATAATCCAGTATATACAATATATCAGTAGTTTGGAAAGTAGTTATTTAACTCTAAATGTAAAATTTTTATAAACTTCACGTATAGACAAATTAATACCAAATAAATCACGAGGGTGATTATTTAATTAAACTGATTATTTTATTTATGGTATTTATGGCTATAAGGGGTTGATTTTACATAACTACTCGATGTTGCATCCTATAACTTGCATTTATAATGATTTCGTGTTATACTATCATTTGTTAATATAAAAATCGTCAATTATTAAGCTAAAAAAATAGTTTAAAACTGACCAATCGGTTTAAGCTCGCATTAGGTTTTTGAATCTTCAATCCGTTAACTAACGGAACAATTTTCCAAATTATTTGCTTCTTGTCTTTTACCCTTTGTATTCATAAGTGTCTTAATTAAGTTTAAGGCAAATCTTATTAAAGAAAGAAGTATTTATGTATCGTTCAAGACGTTCATTTTCTAATTCTAATAAAAAATACCGTGGTGGTAATAGCCGTAACGGTAATGGTTATGGTGGCAATAGATATCGTTCTTCTGCTAGATTTTCTAGAAGAAAAGTGGTTTCTTTTGATCCTTCAATGTTAGTGAAAAAGGCTGTTGCAAATACAGTTCAACCAACATATATAGCAAAAAATAAATTTGTTAATTTTGCCATTGAAGAGCAACTAAAGCAAAATATTTTAGCTCGAGGTTATGAAACCCCAACTCCAATTCAAGATCAAGCAATTCCCCATATTTTAGAGGGTAAAGATGTAATTGGTCTGGCCCGTACAGGAACTGGGAAAACAGCTGCCTTTTTAATTCCTCTGATCAATAAAATTTATAATCAAGAATCAGGGAGAGTGCTAATTATGGCACCAACTAGAGAATTAGCTGTCCAAATTGAAGCAGAATTTAAATTGTTTGCTAGAGGCATGAGATTGTACTCAAGTCTTTGTATTGGTGGTGCAAATATCAATCGTCAAATTGATGCTTTAAGAAGAAATCCTCATTTTGTAATTGGAACTCCAGGTAGGTTAATTGATTTAGAAAAACGTCGTAAGTTAAATTTTAATTCTTTTTCAGCTATTGTTTTAGATGAAGTTGATCAAATGTTTGACATGGGTTTTGTTCATGATATGAAATATGTGATTGCTCGTTTACCAAGAGAACGTCATTCTTTATTTTTCTCCGCTACGCTACCTAGTAAATTAGATAATATTATTCATAGTTTTTTAACTAACCCTGTTCAAGTTACAGTAGAAAGTCAAAAAGCATCAACTAATGTTAATCAAGATATTGTTAAAATTAATGGCCAATCAAAAGTAGAATTACTACACGATTTATTAATTCAAGAAGGCTTTGACAAAGTATTAGTTTTTGGTAGAACCAAACATGGTTTAAATAAGTTAGCTAAAATTCTATTTGGAAGAAGATTTAAAGTAGCTGTGATTCATGGTAATAAAAGCCAGAATCAACGTCAAAAAGCTCTTAGAGAGTTCAAAAATAACTATGTTCAAATTCTTTTAGCAACTGATATCGCTGCAAGAGGCTTGGATATTGATAATGTTACTCACGTGATTAACTATGATCTTCCTCAAACTCATGAAGATTATATTCATCGTATTGGTAGAACTGGTAGAGCTGATAAAACTGGTGTAGCTTTGAGTTTTGTGGAGTAATTGTAAAACCATAGTTCATAAAAAATGATTAATTAGGAGGGAGAACGAGGATGTTCATGTCTAGGACTCCTACTACTTTCTGAACTAAGACCAGCACCATGATTATAAGCTGTTAGTTGAAATTCTACTGTCCCTGACTCATCAGTATATAGTCGCCAAAAACCCACAGCATATACGCTTCCTATTCCAAAAGAGCAAAGAAACCTAGCATCTTCAGGTACGGGTCCGCCTGTATATCTTTCAGAACTCTCTTCTACCATTCTTCTCCTTTCAAACTAAAAACCTTGATTCAATAACATGGATCAAAATTTATCATTACTTAGCTGATACACATCATAGCATAAATCAAATAATTAGCCCAATAGGTCATGCATTTTTTTGAAAAATTAAAGTTACAAAAGACACACATCAACTAGTACAAACTTAAGATTTTTGTATATTTAAAAAACTTAAAAAAGCAATTAAGCTAATCAAGACAGCAATCACTCCTATCACCAACTCTTTGGGGTAACCGCTATTAAGCTTAACCTGTAAAATAAGTGTTTGCTCTTTATTTTCACCAGAAACATTTAATTTTTGACTGCCATTATAATCATTATAGGACAAAATAGCTTCATGCTCCCTCTCTTCAACATTTTCGAAATGGGCTATTCCATTGTTATCTGTAATGGCTTCCTGGATTTTTGACGGATATAAATCGAGATTTATGATATTAGAAGAATTGCTTTTTATCTGATCTTGCTCAATTTTACTCACATCACCCTCCGAAGTTTCGGTGTGTGTGTTCGTTTTACCCCAAATGCTTTTTGGCATTCCTTTCACTAGTCTTATCCAAGCAGTAAAATATGCCAGTGGTTATTAAAGCCAAGTAAGCTAGATGACCCAGCCAATACCAAAGCTTAACTCGCCTTAATCCGCTGATATTACCACTATTTTGATACTCTGAGATTACCAATACAGGTGATATTACATAGGTCCATAATCTTGGCTTAAAACAATAACACCAACTATCCCAGCCTTTTCTTGAGCGACTGTACTGAGACGGACTACAGTAAAAAAACCTTCTATGACAATTTTGAAAAAACTCGTCCTCATAAGGAGGAGTAATTGCTTTTTGTTCTCCTGTCTTTAGAGTAAATAATACTTTTTCATCAAAAGCTATTCCATATACCCAAAGAGATAATATAAACAACCCAAAAAACACCAGCAAAACCATCAAGGTTCTCACTACTCCTCTTGTCTGTGAAATTTTTTTCCTAACTTTGTTCTTTTTTTTAGTTGATTTTTTTGATTTAACTTTAGTCATAAAATTAGATGATAACTTTTTAACGTATAAATCATTCTTACCTTCTATTTTAGCAGTAACAAAAACATTCAGTCAATTATTACTTTAAAAAATAGTAACTGCTTTTCGTTTCACCTTTTTTGTCTATTAAACCTTTTTCTAGTAAAGATGTTAAACAACATAATTGTAAACTAAGAAAACGCTCCGCGTCATAGAGGAAATCAGGAACTGTTTTGTGTAATCATTCCCTCATGGATATTGAGCGTTAGGTGAAAATTCTCAAAATTGCCTGGCAACCGCGTCTAGTAAAAATATTAAATTCACTTAATAGCACCATAAAAAAAAGTCAGTCAATGCTTGCCCACCTTTTTTTGTATTTAGTCCTAATCAACATGGCTGGTGGAATATGAAGGCAGTCTTGGTTGGGTAAGCGGTATTTATATTGAAGAACTTTAAAAGTACTTGATATATTAGTGATAAACGCGGTAATATGATTATATTAAGAAAAAATAACGGCAAGCTATAAATTATAAAATAAAAAGCTTTATGAAAATAAAATCAATCAATATTAGTAAAAAGAAGTAAATAGTATGAATAAAAAAAATTTTATTAAACTTTTGCCAATTTTTTTGATAACGTTAGTTATTTTAGGAGGAGGCTCCCTGCTGTTTGTTAAAAACAATAAGTTATTTAAACCAAAAAAAGAAGCCACAAAAAAAATCGCATATAGAAACTAAGGATTCGCAGATAACAAAAGATACAGAAAAAATGAGAATTGTAACCAATGAAGAACCCCCGACAAATTATTATTCAGAAGAAGGAAAATTTATTGGAACAACAGTAGATATTGTAGAAGAGATCAAAAGATATTTGAATCTTAATGTAAAAATTGAGGTAATGTCGTGGGCTCGTGCCTACGATATTGCAAAAAAAGATTCCAATGTAATCATCTTTACCGCTGCCAGAACTCAAGAAAGGATAGATCACGGATTCCATTTTATTGGACCTGTGATCACCCGAAAGCATCTTTTATGGAGCAAAAAAGGGAGCGCCTTTAACATTAACAGCATTGAAGACATCAAGGACCAGAATTTGCGAGTTGGCGCTATGCGTGGTGATTGGCGTGAAAAATATTTCATAGATTTGGGACTAAGTATTGATAATGTAACAAGCCATAAACAAAATCTTATGAAGTTACTTGAAGGGAGGATCGATCTTTGGGTTTCGTCTGACATTGAAGCACCCCTAATCGCAAAGGAAGTAGGTGTTGACATGGGAGAAATTGAAATAGCGTATATTTTTAAAGAGGCATCAAGTTATATCATGCTATCCAAAGATACTCCAGAGGAAACTGTTGAAGAATGGAAAAAAGCATATGCAGAGATTCAAAAAACAGATTTTTTTGAGAACACATCAAAAAAATGGAGTAATACATTAGGATCTGAGGTAGGATATGCAAAGGATACGGGGTTTTTTATAAGATAACGGAACCTATGAACAAATAAGTAAAAATGAAATTTAATTTTAAAAGAAACATCAGCTTCAAGATAAATATATTAATGATTTCTATAATCATTACACTTTTTTTAATCATCGGTATATTTGAATTTCAAACTAGCCAAAGGGAAAGCTCTGATAGATTAAGAAGCGACTATGAGATTATCTCTAACCGCCTTATTGAAACGCTAAAAAATCCAATTTGGGATTTTGATATAGACACAATAAATAATATTCTTATCGCTGAATTACAAAATAAGAATATTCATCTAATCGCGGTAAAAGATCACCAAACAAATAAACTCCTTATAGGAAAGACCAGAGATGCAAATTGGGAGATTATAAATTTAGATAGCGTGACATCTGATTTGCCTATCGAGAAAAGAATGGAAGTATCAAAAGATGAAGATTCTATTGCCTTTATAGAATTACAGCTGACAGATAAATTCTACAAAGCGGAAATTAATTCAAAAATAAAAGAACTTATTGTGCAGACAATAATATTGATAATTGTTTTTTCAGTTGTTTTATCATTTACTATTTTATTCATAGTGATAGAACCGGTAAAAAAATTAGCAGAAACATTTGAAAGCATTGCTAAGGGAAATTTTAATGAGGTTATTATTCTAAACAGGCAGGATGAAATAGGCGATCTGGCAAAAACTTTTAATGCGATGATTAGTGAACTTAAAAAAGGAATTGAGGAACGTGAAAAAGCGGCGGAGGCTTTAAAAGAAAGTGAAGAAAGATATAGAAGCATATATGATAGTTCTCCAGAGGCCATTATCCTTCTTGATAAGACAGGAGAAGTAATAGATGTGAACCAAAGATGTCTTGATTGGTTGGAGTATAAAAAAGATGAAATTGTGGACAAAAATATTGCAGAACTTTCAATTTTAAGTAAAGAAGACAAAGAAAAAATAGCCAAGAGAATGCCAAAAAGATTTGCAGGAAAAAATATTCCTCCGTTTGAATTGGAACTTAGGACAAAAAGTGGGCAGATTAAAATTGGTAGAGTAACAGGTAAACTAATCAAGCTGCAAACCCGAGAATGGTTAGTGGATTTGGTCATAATTTCAGACATTACTTTAGAAAAAAAAGCTGAAAAGGAGCTGTCTAAAGTTGATGAGCTGAGAAAAAAATTTATAACAGTGATTGCCCATCAATTGCGTACTCCACTGGGAGCATCAAAACTCAATCTAGAAATGCTCCTTGGAGGCGACATGGGCAAAATCCCAGATAAACAGTTGGGACTAATCAAAACTAGTCATGACACTTTAGATATAGCAATTCGTAGAATTGGTGATTTATTACAAGTGATAGATATTGAAGAAGGCAAAATTACTCTAAATAAAGACCAGGTGGCCTTTGAAGAACTTTGTCTATCTGCGATTAACAACTACTTTGTATTAGCCAAGCTCAAAGAAGTTAAATTAGAATTTAAAGCAGATAAAAATTTACCCAAAATCAACCTTGATATTCAAAAAATCACTGTCGTGCTTGACAATTTAATTAACAACGCGGTTATTTATACTCCTGCCAAAGGTCAAGTCATTGCCACTCTTAAAATCCATGACGATACTTTGCGCTTTGAAATAAAAGACACTGGGATAGGTATTCCAAAGAATGAACAAGATAAAATTTTCAATCGTTTTTTCAGAGCTAGTAACGCTATGAAAACAATAACTGATTCCTCTGGAGTGGGATTAGCGATTGCTCAATTTTTTATAGAGCAACATGGGGGTAAAATTGGTTTTACGAGTACCGAGGGTAAGGGTAGTACTTTTTGGTTTGAGTTACCCATTGAAGAAAAAAAAGTACAGGAAGAGCCAAAAAACTCAGTGGAGATTCCAAAAGCAACTGAAGAAACCATAGAGAAAAAAGCAACTTCATTAGAAAAACCATACAGTAAAAATAATATAAACGGCAGAAATGAAATAAGTATAGAGTAAATAAAAAAGGTTTTTCTTTTTTTCATTTAAAGTCTCCTTTATTGTATCAAGCTTCCCTTGATTAATTAAAATATAGTTTATCATAAATACTACACCCACTAAACTACTTCTCTTTTCACTCTCAATTCTATGTTGAAAGATTGTATGTGATATACAAAAAAAGATTGATAAAACAATCTGAAATATCCCAAGCTCCCTCAAAAACGCAGACTGGACCGTCACCTTTATTGAAAAATCCTCTATTATCGCAACTGTTTGGAAAAAGTATTGACTATTAATTTAGTTTAGTTTGGACCTGAACAGTCATTAGGACAATTCGTTTTTGTCTCACCAAAATCACCCTCACATATTCCATTACCACATCCCGTTTGTTGAATCTTATCACTTTTTGTCCCAACTGTTTCTTGAACTGATTTTGTTACGTTTTCTAGTTTTTGTTTGTTTTTTGTGTTTACTACCACTGAGACAATAGTCAATGTTAGGAAAATTCCACCGATTACAATAATCGCAACAACTATCTTTTTATTTAACTTTAATGGCTTTTGAATATTTTTTATTGCTTCAATTTCTAATGGCTCTTTTTCTTTTTTGAATCTTAATTTTGAAATAATGTTGAATCTAATTAGAGCAACATACCCCGCCAAAACAATCAAAGAGCCCAAAAATCCAAAGCCAAACAATATACCTGGCCATGTTTTTTTGTTTATACCCACACTATCTATGTTTGTACCAACACTACCTCTACTCCTCCTGCTCATTAGCTCTTCTGGTAAAGGTTCTTTAATTTCCTTACAAACAACTGGTTGCGAATCCATATCGAGTGCTTCAAAAAAGTAAACCGAGCCAGCGGTTCCTACAGCTACATATTTACCATTTCCTGAGATATCAATTTCTTCTACATACTCGTTAAAATCAACATTAAAAAGTTCAGCAGAGCCCTTTTGGAAAACATGAAGTTTATTGTCAGTTCCTCCTGCAGCTACAAAACTTCCATCATCAGCAATATCTATCCCTCCAAGAGCTGCGTCCACTTGCCAATGCGAAACGGGGATGTTGGATGATTTATCAAAAATATAGACATCACCTTTGAAAGTAGAGCCTCCAATATATTTTCCATCTGGAGTAATGTTAAGAGCCCTAAAAGAACTTCTTTGCGGGGCTGGAAACTTCCATACTGGATTGTTTGAATCTTTTGAAAAGAAAAACACTGCACCATCATCGGATTCACTTCCTACGGCGGCATATTGTCCATCTGCTGAAATTTTAGCTCTATGAACCGGTGAATCTCTGGTAAGCATTTCACTTCTGATAATCGGCTGGTTGGAATTCTTGGAAAACAAGTAAAATCTCCTATCAGGACAACCTGTGGCGCCAGCAATAAAGCTGCCATCATCAGAGAGAGAAACATCATGAAAGTTGCCTTCAGCATGATACTGCCACAAAGGAACTTCACTTTTTTCGCTCCATAATATTAAAAGATTGGTACTCTCGGAAGATTTATAACCCTCAACTGTGCTAGTAACACCGCCCGCTGTTCCCATGGCCATATATTCGCCATCTTTCGAGATAGCCACATTGTACGCCTGATTTCCACTTCCTTGATAAACCCAAAGGGGCTGGTTGCTTTGCTTATCAAATAGAATGGCACTGCCACCAATTGAGGCAATAATTCGAGAACCATCGCCAGAAATATCGATACCACCTTTTACATCGCCCGGCCTTTCATCTATCTCTTCATAAATCCAAATTGGCTCATCTGGCTTTGAAGTATCAAAAAGATAAACTTTTTTGTGAGTTTTGGCTGCTAAGTATTTACCATCATCAGACAGGGCCACGCCACCCACCCACTCGTCTTTTGCATCATAAGATAAAATCTTTGTTTGTTTAGCAACATCAATAACAGCAATCTCGTTTTTGTCAAAAGAGCTATTAAATAAAACGGGTCCATTGTCTGGTGAATCAATGATGTTGCTTCGAGCTTTACCTAAACCATTTGAGGCTTCAAAAAAGAAAAAGTTTGAGCCAAGTTTACTGGGAACATATTTGTAGATGTATTTAACACCATTGATGTAATTATTTTCTTCAGGATTTTCCTTCTCCATGTCAACCATATCTCCATTGAAGTAAATTTTGACATATTCAGGTGGTCTGCCTTTATCGTCTAAATAAATAACCGAATAGGTGTATCTTTGACAAACTGGCCCCCAGTTGGGATAAACATGGCCCCCAACTAGTTTGGGGTCATCTGGAGTTACTGGAAGCTTGGGTATGTTTTGGCCAGAAGGAATATCGGACTTGTATTCAGCAAAAATTAAAGAAGTATGAGAGAAAGAAACAAAGAATAAAAAAACAGTTAAGATAGTGATAAAGAAAATGATCAATTTCTTCATTACTAATATAATACCACCTAAGTATTATTAATATAATATCGGTCTCAACAATCTCAAGCGAGTTCAGCTCTCTTTTCACTCTCAATTCTATGTTGAAATGTTGTGTGTGATATACAAAAAAAAGGCTGATATATGAATCTAAAATGAAGGAGCTCCCCGTATTGGACTCATTACGGAACGGGTATAAGTCAAAATTATTAACTATTACTAAGGAAGACACTAAAACATTTACAAAACAGTTGACAAGATTAATTACTTTAAAAAACTCTTACATCAAATCTCATATCCATAGCACTAGCAATTTTAATTAAGGTATTAACTGTAGCATTACCTATACCAGACTCAAGTCTTGTTAAAGTAATTCTGTTAATATTAGCTCTTTTAGCTACATCTTCCTGACTTAATCCCTTTTCTTTTCTCTTTTCTTTCAAATCCATTAAAACACTAAGATATTTTTTTCTACTTTCAATTTCTTTTCTTTCATCCACTGAAAAGTCACTACCTAAATTTTTAACAGAGACAGTATTTGCTTTTAGTTTTGCTTGATTTATTTTCATTTTTTTCACCTTTATTTATAAATTTATTATTTTGAATATTCTTTAAGTCGGCCTTCTGCTTTTTTGATTTCTTCTAATGGCGTTTTTTGTTGAGTTTTTTTAAAGGCAGACAAAGCCAATATTAAGTCATCAACAAAGTAATAATACAAAACCCTCCACTGTCCCCTATATTTCACTCTTATCTCAAACAGTTTTCCTTTTATTTTTTTAGCATATGGCTCACTTAACTTCCCTCTTTCTTCTAAAAGCTCAATCCTTGCCTGTATTTCTTCTCTAGCTTTTTTAGGAAATTTTTTAATTTCCTTCTTTGCTCTTTTATCAATTAATACCTTTTTCTTCATTGTCATATTGTTACATAAATGTAACAAATAAACAATAGCTAATTAATAATTTACCAAATTAGCTAAATCTTTTAATCAATTTTTATTAAGAAATAAAGCAAATACATTATACCTTCAATCAATTACTACATAAATCAAGATAAAAACTACTTATCAAAATTTTACCAGGCAAAAGATAATCTCAACATAAAGTAGAGATAACTTGTAAAAGCTAAATAATCACTTAAAAATTTACTTTTTTAACAATCTGTTTTGATATAAATTTTACCCACACAGACCTCAAGTTCAAGCATCCTATAACACTTGACTAAACATATTTTTAATATATAATCAATATGTAAATAAAACAACAATTTTGTACTGTTTTTTTTAATAACTAGTACCTAAAAACTCTTAATATATTAACCGCAAAGATCCTGCCAAAAATCTAACTTTTTCCTTTTGGCCGAATCCTTGCTGTTAACAGCAAGAAAATTTAATAAGTAGGACTAGCTCAAAGCGAGTTAGCCATTACTTGCAAAATTTAGTGCTTCTAATTGAAGCGCACTTTAACAATCCCAAAGAGTTAATTCCTTGAATCCTTGTAATGAATGAAGGTTGATTGGAATGGGATGAATTATTGCTGGCTTAGGGTTTAAAGCGATGATTCACTCAAACAATCAATCTTAATAACAATTACTAGGAGGTGAAAGGAAAACAAATATAAAGAAACGAAAATAAAGGTAGCATCTCTAGCTTTATCAGCTAGCCTAGAAGGATGCGTGCTTAATGAATGTTTGTAAAGGAAGATTTTTTCAGATAAACTATGGAGGTTTCAAAATGAAAACAGATTTGTTTTTAAAATTGTTGTTGGTCGCCCTGCTCGGGCTTTGTTGGAGCACTTACGATGTTGGAGAAACAATAGCGCAAACAGTAGTTCTGCCACTACCCGCTGAGTCAGTCAATGTGAGTATGCCTACTTACGCACTGAAGGAGCAGTACCTAGATGTTGTGGTGACAGTAGTAAACACTAATACAGTCGCCACCGGGACATTCGATGCACAAATCCATCTATGGGGTGGCTTTGGCTGGGGTGGCTATACGTACATAGACATATCTCAGGGTACAGAGCGGTATCGCACGGAATGTGGAACACCCGCAGCTCCATCAGGTTGTAGATTTTGGTGGCGTGGGGAGGTTGCCCCGTTAAGCAGCGCAACTTTCAATCTCCGTGTTAATACCGGACAGTACATTGGGACCTTCCCATTCGTCCAAATATTCTGGGGAGATGACACAGAGGCAACAATCAATAAAAGCCTCACCATTGTGTCACAAATGCCAGAAACTCCCCCTCCGCTTGAGGTATGGCCCGAGGTAATTTCCGAAACGTTGTTCAGTGACTTGAACTACCACGCTACTCTCACAAACAACCTCGATTCGGAGATCCATTACATGGCGATACTTTCTCCAAGTTCCGAATGCCTCTGGGGCTTTGATCCCCGTGGCATGATAGCTGGCAAATACAGCAGCCCACACTGGTTGACCGCGAAACGCGAATGCCTCGGCCCAGAAGGATATCAGGGCGAGTGGATCATCGCACAGACTACCCCACCTGGAACATCGTTTGTAGCGACTCCAGTGCTTACAATACCCATTAACCTGGGATTTGGAAATACTGTCCCTCAAATCCCCACCCCACGCACATACGTTACCTATACAGTAGGTGGCTCGCCGCTGGTGGTGGACGCCGTGGACGGCTTGTTGGCAGGAGTGGCAGACGCTGAGGGGGATCAATTGACGGTCACGTTGACCATGGAAAGCCACTCTGGGGGACAGTTCAATATTGATCCCAGTGGCTCTTTTACTTACACCAACAGCACCGCCCAACAATCATTTCTTGACTACGCATTTTACAAGGTATGTGATCCTTGGGGATGTGTAGAGGGTAGAGAGGTGCAAGTATGGGTAGAAGCGTCAACCAACTACGGCATTTATCTGCCAATAATACTAACACAGCATTAGCATAAGATAACGGGGCGGCGGACTGGAGACCCGCCGCCCCACCTTTCACTAAAAGAAATACTGAAATAAAACTCTTTGGGATTTCCTTTTATATGTCTAACAATTTGGATATATAAAAGGAAACCATAAATCTCTTACGAAATTAAAAAAATAACTTAATACTTAATGATAACAACCCATCTTACGTCGCACAATAATGATTGTGATTCTTACTTCCAGAGTATAATTTTATTTTCTGCTTTTTCAGAATCCTATATAAGTTCAATTACATTGCTTTAATTACTCAAGGCTATCTCAAGATACAAAAGAGGGTAGTTTGTTGTGCTTTTTGTAGGTAGATAAAATAGATAAAAAAACTGAATAACGAAATTACTTTAAACTATTGCACTGATTAGGTAATTACAGTTACCATAAAAATATACCCACCAAACTAACTCTTTTTTCACTATCAATTCTATGTTGAAATGTTGTATGTAGTATACAAAAAGGATTGATAAATCAATCTAAACAATATGGTGCTCCCCAGTTCCCCTAATATACTGTACGAAATATTTACTGGACAAAGATTGGCTCAAATAAAGGAGCAATTAAGAGATTTGAAGAGGATTATTAAAATGAAGCCAAGTTATGAGGTGATAAAAGTAAAAGGTGGAGAGGTTATAAAACTATAGCTCCCTGGTCCGTAGGATTAATCTAAGTGAAATAATTAAGGTTTTTCAAACCGTAGTGGTAGTTGAGTAAGCAAGAGAAAGATTAAAACAAATAAAAATATTAACCTGTAATCTGTGCACCGCAGGCAGGACAAACATTCGAACCGACAAGTAAGCCTACTTTTGTACCACATTCCCCACAAACTACATTAGAGTGTACATCTATCGGTTCAGAGGGTGATGGTGAAAACGATGGGGAAGCAGATGGTGATATTGAGGGCGAAACGGAAGCATTAGCAATTCCAGAAGCGGTGGTAGTCACGGTTCCAGAAGTCATGTCATTTATCGTTTCATTAGCAAATTCTTTTAACGCTTGCTTGAAATCATCAAGATTTATCTGATTTTCTTGATATTTAACAAGTTGAGTACTTATGTCTTCTGTTCTTCTTATTAGCTCTCTATTATCTGGATACACTCTTTTCACCATTTCATACCAATTATCGCGTGCTTCAATTATTCTTTTACGTTTACTTCGGTCACTGCCAAACCTTTCATGGCAATTTGGACAAAGAGGAGCTCCGTTATTTATATCATTTGAACCTCCCGGCTCAATATGATGAATGTGAATATCAAGACTTTGACAAAAACAGCATTTTGACATGGCTTTTTTCCTTATTTCTTTTTTTGTTTTTTCTGTAAAGTCCATAGTATTAGGCTAGATTAAAACAAGTTCAGCTCCCTAGTTCCCCGAAAAGGGTATTCCGCAAGTGGGGCACTTATCGGAATTTATTAAACCAAAACTGGCATTGCATTTTGAGCAATGGACATTAGCAGAAGAGGTTTTTCCTTCAAGATTGGGGACCATTTTGGTGTTGCAACTGGGACAAAACTGCTCAACACTGCCCACGACTACACCAATATCAACTGTTGAATTACATTTGGGACATTTTAAGCCAAAAGAAACAGAACTTTTTACCATGTTTATCCTACTTTCAATCCAGTAACCGTATCTACATTGTTCGCCTTGACTTTAATCCTGGTACCTGGCTTAAATTCTGTTGGTTTGTTTACGTGTGCCCCTGTAGCTTCTTTTGCATCGCTGACATCCATGTCAATTTCTCCAGCAAAAATTGTATGGCCCGTGGGAGTTAGCGTATCTAGCTTCTCTACCAAATTAATAATACTTTCATCAATTTCACAAAGAAATTTCAAAACAGCTTTTCTTTCTGCTTTTTGTACTTCGTTGTCCTTAACCTCGCCTCTTTCAAGGAAAAGCTTCGTAAGAGATTCAATCGACTTACCAGCAGGACCAAAAGACCCTAGTAGCTCTAAACCTTTTTTCAATGCATTTCTATTCAACGCCTTGCCAAAATGCTTTTCTGCCTCTTTTTGAATTGTACTTTCCAACTGGTTTATATCCATAATATTTTAAAGAGTAACGACTAACTGGCTCCCCGGACTGGATTCGAACCAGCAACCTTGAAGTTAACAGCTTCCTGCTCTGCCATTGAGCTACCGGGGATTGTAAAAGAACTTAGAAATTATACCAATCAATTACTTAAAATACCAGACATCCAGCCAATAATTTTCCTCTGTAAACTGGAACTACTTACAATTACTGAAAAAACTCCATAATTATGAATTTTTTTTATTCTTGAAAACTTTTTTCAGAAGTTTTTTTAGCTTTTTTTTCATTTTTCTTCTTCCCTAGCAGTTCATCATTTTTCGCTTTACTAATCCCAAAAAACAAAAATCCCCATCCTAAAAGATATAAAATCATTGGCACTAAATCATTAAAAAATAAATCAAAAAGTCTTTTAGCTCTAAAATGACCTTCTTCTGTAATCACTGTAGTCACAGTTTGTTCTTGGAGAGGATCAACTAGATGCTTTAAGTATTCAAAACGAGCTAATAAAAGCGAAAAGCTAAGGAAAAAATACAAATATAGACGAGCTGGTTTCTTAAACAACAAAGTTAAACTAATCACTATTCCAATAGATAAAGCAATGGCTTCGCTATTGTGCAAAAAAGTGGCATAAACTAATTGGAAAAGACCTTGTTTAACGTGAGAGTTCATGGTTAAAATTTCGCCCAAATACTAAATACTAACTGATTTATTCTAAGAAATCTTGTAGTTTTTTTCTTCTGCTTGGGTGTTTTAATTTTCGCAGAGCTTTAGCTTCAATTTGTCTGATTCTTTCTCTTGTCACACCGAATTTCTTGCCAACTTCTTCTAAAGTCATACTTCTATTACCCATTAAACCAAATCTCATTCTAAGTACGGCTGCTTCTCTATCAGATAGAGCTGCTAACACTTCTTCCACATTCTCACGCAACATTTGTTTACTAGTAGCATCATAAGGAGAAATTTGTTTATCGTCTGCAATGAAATCACCTAAAATACTATCATCTTCACCATCACCGACTGGTGTTTCCAAAGAAGTAGTATTTTGAGAAATCTTGAAAATTTCACGAACCTTGTCTGGATCCATATTCTCCATTTGTTTGGAAATTTCTTCTGGAGTTGGTTCACGACCCAATTCCTGCATTAATCTACGGGAGGTACGCATCAATTTATTGATGGTTTCCACCATATGTACAGGAATACGAATTGTACGGGCTTGATCAGCGATAGATCTGGTTATAGCTTGTCTAATCCACCAAGTGGCGTAAGTAGAAAATTTAAACCCTTTAGTCCAATCATACTTTTCAACTGCCCTAATTAAGCCTTTATTACCTTCTTGAATTAAATCTAAGAAAGTTAAGCCCCGACCAATATATTTTTTAGCAATGGAAACAACTAATCTTAAGTTAGCATCAGTTAATTCTTTTTTTGCTTGAGGATCACCAGCTTCTACTTTTTGAGCCAGCATAATTTCTTGCTCACGAGTCAGAAGGGGAATTCGACCAATTTCTTTAAGGTACATTCTGACTGGGTCAGATACACCGACATTACCAAGTGAAGTTAAAATATCTAATTCTTGCTGCAAAGTATCAGAGTCATCTTCATCTTTTGCATCAGAAACAGATTCAAAAATATCTACTTCAGCTTGTAACAATTGATCATAGAATTCATCAAGTTCTATTAAATATAATTCTGGTTCTACAAAAACATCCAGAATTTCTTCTTGAGTAACATAGCCCTGTTTTTTGGCCTGTTTTAGTAATTTCTTGATATCTTTAGCTAGTGCTTTAGGGAATTTTTTAGCCATATAGATTTTGTTATTATAAACAAAATACCTTTAATATTCACCTTTACTTTGATGAACAAAACAAGTTAACTATTAAACATCAACATTGTTCTCCTTTGAGAAATTACAATATTTGTTTAGAATTAAGCTTATGTATAAATTACGTTGGTACCAATATCTACTTATTATTGTAATTCTTATCCTGCTCTTAGTGCAAGGTGGACTATTATCAAGCAAACCAGAAGAAATTGCAATAGAAAAACCAGATATTTCACTTCTTCAATATCAGCCCATTCCAGTAAAAATTGCCTCCGAGTCAGCCCAACTCGTTTCAGAAGAACAATTGCTTAATTCTTTATCTGCCAAATCTATAGTTATTATTGATATTAAATCAGGTGCTATTTTACTTGAAAAAGAAGCTCATACTGCTACTTACCCTGCCTCAACTACCAAAATGATGACTGCGATAGTAGCCAAGACCAGTTATCCACAAGATGAAGTTATCACCGTGACTAAAGAAGCTTTCACTACCGGCAACATCATGGGTTTACGCCTAGGAGAAAAAATGACAGTTAAAAATTTACTTGCTGGCTTATTAATTAATTCTGGTAATGATGCAGCTTTTGCTTTAGCAAATAATCACCCTTTAGGTTATCAAGGCTTTGTGGACCAAATGAATTACAAAGCTCAGCAATTACATTTAGATAATACTAGCTTTAATAATCCTTCTGGTTTAGATCAGAAAAATCATCAAAGCACTGCTTTTGATTTAGCCACTTTGGCTAAAGAAGTTATTAAAGATGATTATTTCAAAGAATTAGTTGCTACAAGGTCAGCTCGAGTTTCAAATGTAGATGAAACTATCACTCATCAACTTTATAACACTAATTCTCTTTTGGGTAATGTAGAAGGAATAAAGGGAGTAAAAACTGGTACAACAGATTTAGCTGGTGAAGTTTTAATTAGTTTGGTGGAAAGAAACAACCATCAAGTTTTAATTGTAGTGATGGGAAGTAAAGGTAGATATGTTGATACCAAAGCTATTATTAATTGGATTTTTGAAAATTACAAATGGTTGGAGGCTGATTAAGAATCTCTATCAGGTGCCCACGTAACGCAAGCTCCACTTTCAAAACCAACTAACAATTGTCCTCCACTGGTTTGATGACCGTTATGATCACAAATAATTACACAAATCATAGATTTGGCAAGTTGTGGATAATTGTCAAAAATCCATTTTGCAGCAACCCAAGAATCAAATTGTTCTGTCTCACCTTGAGGTTCAAAATAAACAGTTGGTTTAGATCGACCATTTTCTACTCTAAATGACATATCAATCGAATTATATCATTTTATATTTATAAAAGTTTTCGCTATTTCTTTGGTTTTTTAAATGATGTAAACTTGAATTAATGCAACCTTTAGCTGATCAAATCCGCCCCAATACTTTAGACGAATTCATCGGTCAAAAACACTTAATAGATAAAAGCAAACCTATCCGCGTAGCCATAGAAAAAAAACATCTTTTTTCTTTTATTTTGTGGGGACCTCCTGGAGTTGGTAAAACTACCTTAGCCAGAATTTATGCTCATGAATTTAAAGCAGACTACATTGAATTATCTGCAGTTTCGGCTGGTAAAGGAGATATTAGAAAATTTATCAGCCAAGAGACTAATCCAGATCGCCCTAAAATATTATTTTTAGACGAAATCCATCGTTTTAACAAAGCTCAGCAAGATTTTTTACTACCCTATGTAGAAAATGGCCAAATTACTTTTATTGGCTCCACTACAGAAAATCCTAGTTTTAGTGTGATTAGTGCTTTACTCTCCAGATTACGTGTCTTTGTGCTTAATTCGTTAAATGAAGAAGATATGTTAGCCATTTTCAAGAGAACAAAATTTAAAATTCCCAAAAATGCAAAAGAGTGGTTAACTAATATGGCTGATGGTGATGCCAGACAAGCTCTTAACATTTTAGAAGCTACTAATAAGCTTTATGACAAAATCACTTTAGAAACTCTTAAAGAAGCTTTGCAAAATAAATTTTTAAGATATGACAAAAAAGGTGATGAACATTACAACACCATTAGTGCTTTTATCAAAAGTATGCGTGCTAGTAATGCTGACGCTGCCATCTATTATTTAGCTCGAATGGTTGAAGCAGGCGAAGACCCACTTTTTATTGCCCGCAGAATGGTTATTTTTTCTAGTGAAGACATTGGTATGGCACAGCCAACTGCTTTAGTAGTAGCTAATGAAGTTTTTAAAGCCTGTCAGGTAATTGGTTATCCAGAATGTGCTATTAACCTAGCTCACGGAGTAGTTTATTTAGCTAAAGCTAAAAAAGACCGCCGGGCTTATGATGCTCTCAGAGCTGCTCAAAAAGATATACGAAATTATGGCAATTTAGCAATTCCTCTTAATTTAAGAAATGCCCCTACAAAATTAATGAAAAATTTAGATTACGGCAAAGGTTATGAAATGTATTCAAAAAAAAGCTTGTTGCCGGATAAATTAAAAAATAAGAAGTATTTCTAAAAACTTTGGGCTGGTTAGATTTAAACTGGAAATGTCTGATGGGATACATTCTATTAAACACAGACACGTTCGCAACTCATGTTTTATATATCAAAAAAAGCAATGCTCACTCGGAGAAAATAAGCTCCAAACTTTAACTATAAATTCATAATAATTAATGCTTATTTTCAACGGTCTATTTATTAATAGAATGTATCCCATCAAACAAATAAACTAATTTATAACCAGCACTAAGAATATGAAAAAAACAAAAATTTTTGAATCCAAATAAATTTTCTACTTGATCAAGTTTGAAAAATACTAAAAAAGGAAAAAATAATGGAAACATCAGACTCTCTATCTCAATTTTTTTATAATATAGTTCCTGGCTTTTTATTTTTATTGACAATAGATTATTTACTTGGATTTAAATTCCTGACTTTCTTACCATATAAATATATGAAAGACAAAGAAATACTTTTTGCTTTTGCTTTTCTAAGTTTAAGCTTGTTTATAGGCTTTATTTTTCAAGGTTTTACAAAATTTGTGCGCAAGAGACTAGAGATAAATCAAAAAATTTGGGAAAAAATAAAGAATGATAATAGCTCGAGTTTCAAAAAATCAGTAGAATTATTAAGAAGGATGGGCTTATTAGATGAAAAAACTGATTTGAAAGAAATATTTTATCTTATGAATAATTATCTTGAAGGAGAACAAAAAGCGGCCTTATCTAAATTCTTTTCTCTTCGAGTAGCTTTTTGGTCAAATATGTTCTTTGCAATATATTTTTTAATTCCGATTACAGTATGGGTTGAAAAATATTCTGCACTTATTATTTTATTATTCTTATTCCCTTACTCTTATTGGCTTTTCGAAACATATCTTAAAATACATTATGATACAGTGTTAAAAACTTTTGTTACGGTAACAAATTTTAAAAAAAATAATATTTAACGCTTTATGTTAATTTAAGTATTGAGACAATACATTCAACAGCGAATGATTTGCGTTAGCCTGAAGAAACAACGGCTTCTTCAAGCGAGAGCATGTGAGCGTTGAATCGTATTGTCTCAATACTTAAGAATGAATATAGCTGTATTGAAAATTATTTATTTCAGAACCTTATTTACCCTAGTCACAACCACTGCATGCGTAACTTTGCCATCTTTATCAAAATATGGAGATAAACCGACATCCACTTTACACATACCTAGACTCGGCATTTTAAATTCACCCTTATAATTAACTTCTTTACCTGTAAAACATTTATCAAAGTGAGGCTTTATTTTCTTTAAATAAATATGCTTACTCCAGATATCAGCTAAACTTTTTCCTATTATTTTACCTCGTTCTTTTTTATGCATTTTACAATAGGCATCATTAACTGCTTCAAAAACATAGTGATCATTTTTCTTAGCTACTAGCGTCATCCAGTCTTTAGCAGAATTAACTATAAACTCATATCTTTTTTGAATTTCTTCTAGTAATTTTCTTTTAGAAATATCAACAGCAATTCCATCACAGCCCATTGAATTTCCATCTGCCCCAATCCTAGGTTTGACTCTGAATTCTACCCATTTAATTTCTCCATTGGGTTTTACTATTCTTAGTTCCACTGATTGAGCTTTTTTTTCTTTTATAAGTTTTCTTTTAAATTCTTTAGCTTTCTTCTTATCATCTTTGTGAACTATTTGATTAATCGCAAATGATTGAAATAATAAATCTTCTTTTTTATAGCCAAAAACTTTTTGACAAGATGGTGAAATTTGAATTAATGAATTTGTTTTTAAATCACAAGAAAAAAGGACTTCATCTACATTATTAAAAAGATATTCTATTTGACTAGTAATCTCGCGAAATTGCTCTTTTATTTTTTCTTCTTCCAAGGGGTTGGAAACTAAAATTTGGGCGATTTCTTCATCTTTAATTTTAATTGATTGGATAATTAGCTTAACAGGTACATAATTATCTTTTTTATTCTTCATTTGAGTTCTCATTGAAACAGCATCATTAATAGAAAAACTGTTTTTTAAAAGTTTATTAAATCTCACTATTTCAACATCGGGTAGATAATCAGTAAATTGTTTATTTTTAAAATATATGGCCTTTTGCTCTAAAAGATTTTTTATTGTGGGAGTAAAACTAATAATTTTGCCTTCTTTATCAACCAAGGCGATTGGATCAAAAATAGATTTAATTACAAAACTGACATCTTTACCACCAAAAATTGAATTTTGTAACTGATCAACGGTCTCCAACTCTGTCATCAAACCTTTTTTAAGAACATCAATATCTTTATGTAACTTATCTAAAGTAGTTTGCAATCTTTGAATATTAGAAGTTTCTGGAGTAAAAAAATAATCAAGAGGAATCTCTAACACTTTAGAAATCTCTATTAGATCTTCAACGAAAATACTTCTTTCTGCGCGTTCCATGTATCCAATAGCTGCGCCTGATTTAGCAATTTTTTCCCCCAACTGAGCTTGAGATAACCCAGCAGTCACTCGAGCTTCTTTAATTCTCTCTCCAATGAGTCTTTCTGTCAGATAAATAGGTATTTTTTTCATTGTTGGGTCACTATTTTACACCATGTTGTTATAAAAAAACAACTATCCGTTCTTAAATAGTAATCTCAACTAATATAAACAATAATTAATACAAATTGTTTCAAATCACCTTTTGGGTTGTTTTTTTCTTTTTTCAATCTTATTTAAAGAATACATAATTCTCTCATGTAGATTGATTTTCTTGATTCTGGCAAGACGTAAAATTGATAAAAGAATATCTCCCAACTCCTCTTCATATGTTTCATCAAGCTGAGCTGCTAAGTTAGTTGTTTTGCGTCCATGTTCAGCTAGATAAGCTCTGGACATCTCTCCAACTTCTTCTACTAGACCTAAAATTAAAATTGACCCATATTCTCTACTATATCTTGAACCTTTATCAATCTCATCAAGTTTACGAAAGTATTGATTAAAAGGAGTTTTATATAAAACATTTCTATTATTTTTTGAATGCTTTGTTTCAGAACTTTTTTTATTTTTCATCATAATTTCATTATAACCCAATCCTCATTTGGAATTTAAGATTGATTGGTGTATCTTAAAGCTAGCCTGCTTGATAAACTATAAGTACAATTACCTCAAGATTAATTCTTAGATTCAGGTTATTAAAATATGTCTCAAGTTCAACAAATAAAAGAATCTACAGATATTGTGGAAATAATCGGTGAGAGAATCAATTTAAAAAGAGCTGGTGCCAGTTACAAAAGTTTATGTCCTTTTCATAATGACCGCAATCCTTCCTTTTTTGTAAATGATCAACTGCAAAGATATAAATGCTTTGCCTGTGGGGCTAGTGGTGATGTAATTGAATTTTTAGAACAATACGAAAATATGACCTTCGTGGAAGTTTTAGAACAATTAGCTGATCGAGCTGGTATTAAATTGGAAAGACATCAAAAATCCAGTGATGATCTGCAAAGAGAAAAATTACTTGAAATTTTAAACCTAGCTAAAGAATATTATCATTTTTTATTAACAGAACATAAAATCGGTAAAAAGGCTCGAGACTATCTTAAAGATAGAGGTATTTCTAAAGAATCAATTAAACTCTTCCAACTTGGTTATGCCTTAGATGGCTGGGATGGTCTAATTAAATATTTACATAAAAAAAAGAAATATAAATTGGAAGATATTTTAAAAACCGGCCTGATTATCAAAACTAAAACTAGTCGCTATTATGATCGTTTTAGAGGCAGAATTATTTTTCCATTAAAAAACCATAGAGGAGTTGTAGTTGGATTTTCTGGCAGAATTCTTGATCCTAAAGCGAAGGAAGCCAAATACATTAATACCCCAGAAACATTACTCTATCATAAATCAAAAATGCTTTATGGTTTTAGCGAGCTTCTAATTGAAATTAGAAAGAAAAAAGAAATTATTGTTACAGAAGGTGAATTTGATGTTATTTCTTCAGCACAAGCACATGTGAATAATACTGTAGCTATTAAGGGGAGTGCTCTCTCTGCACAGCAAATTAAGCTTTTTGAACGAGTAGCAGATAGAGTTCTACTTTGCCTTGATGCAGACAATGCTGGAATTAAAGCTAGCCAACGTGCAATTGAATTAATTAAAGACAGCAAATTAGAACTGCGAGTGATTGATTTATCAACAACCATAGATGATCAAGTCAAAGACGCTGATGAGCTAGCTAGAACTAATCCAAAAGCATGGAGACAAAAAATTAAACAATCAGTTTCAGTTTATGATTACTTACTACGTATAATTACCAGCAAGCATGATCCAGCCACTCCTGAAGGTAAAAGAAAAATTGTTAAAGAAGCAGCCCCTGTATTGAATTCAATTCAACTAACAGTTGAAAGGGATTTCTATATAGAAAAAATAGCTAAAGAGTTAAATGTTAAAAAAGAAATTTTAGAAGAAGATCTAAGACAGTTGCAAGAAAAAAGTCAAAAAGCATCAGTGAAAAAAACAAAAATTAAACCTAAACAAAGTCAAACAAAAAATGAAAACAGTTCTCATAGAAGAAAACAGTTAGAAAACTATATTTTATTTTTATTATTTCGATCCAGTGAAAAAAACGTTAAGGATAAAGTTAATTTATTAAAAGAAATTAATTTTAAAGTTGCTGGTTCTAGTCAATTAATTACAGAAATCTTAAAATTCAAACCTAAATTTACTTTAAAAACTTTTACCAAATTTTTGGCAGAAGATTTAAAACAACTCTTATTTGATTTTTACTTAAATCCTCAATATGTTTCAATTCTAGATAAATTAGATTTAGAAAAAGAATGGCAACAGACGATTCATGAATTAAAAAAAATAGATATTAAAGATAAAATCACCCAAATCAATCAAAAAATTGAAAAACTAGATAGAAAAGCCAATAAAAGTGAACAGGAAGAAAAAAAACAAGATGAATTATTAGCTCAGATAGCAGACTTACAAAGAAAATCTAGATTAAATTAACTCTTTACAGAGTATACCCCCATAGGGTATATTTACCCAATGAATAAAAACTATGACGATCAAGTTCTTAATCAATTAAAAAGAATCAGAGGTCAAATTGATGGTTTGGTCAAAATGTATGAAGATGAAAGACTCTGTATTGATATTGTCAGGCAAGTTATTGCTGCACGTAATTCACTGGGCAGAGTAGCAAGAGATCTACTCACTAATGAAGCAAGTAGATGTAGTAAAGAGCGTGACGTTGATCAACTGAATGAGGTACTAAAAGAATTATTTAAATATTAATAATAAGTAAAAAACTATATACAATTAATTAAAGGAGACTTATATGTCAGATCAAAAAAAAGGTGCTATGCATCTCACTGATGACAACTTTCAAAAAACTATTCAAGATGCTAAAAAACCAGTCATGGTTGATTTTTTTGCAGATTGGTGTGGTCCTTGCCAGATGGCAGCCCCAGTCATTGATAAATTAGCAGATGAATATAAAGAAAAAATCTTAGTTACTAAACTCAATGTAGATGAAGCTTCAAAAACTGCTCAAGAATATGGTGTAATGAGCATCCCAACAGTCATCATTTTAGAAGCTGATGATAAAGGTGAATTAAAAGAATTAGATCGTTTAACTGGTTTTCCAGGAGAAGCTGGTTATAAACAAATGATTGAAAAAATTATTAAAAAATAAATAAATTAGTTAACTAGTGATTAGTCATTAGTAAATTAGTTATCGCTCATCAATACTAATCACTAATCACTAAATCACTAATCACTCACTATGCAAAAAACTAAGCTTGCCATTATTGGTTCTGGACCAGCAGGTTATACAGCTGCGATCTATACTTCAAGGGCTAAACTCTCTCCTACTATTTTTACCGGTCTTGAAAGTGGTGGCCAGTTAATGTACACCAGTGAATTAGAAAATTTTCCTGGTTTTCCTAAAGGTGTGAATGGTATTCAATTCATGATGAGCCTGAGAAAACAGGCCGAGCGGTTTAATGCTCAAATCATAGATAATCATGTCACTGCTGTTGATTTTTCTCAAAAACCTTTTAAACTTTGGACCAAAGTTCCAGAGGGAGAAGATATTCAAATTTTTAAAAAAGGCAAACCAGAAGAAATTGAAACTCTGATTAATAAAGTTAAAGCTCTTCCTCATGATTACGAAGCAGAAGCTATTATTATTTCTACAGGAGCAACAGCAATTACTTCAGGTGTCCCAGGAGAAAAAAAATTCTTAGGTAGAGGTGTCAGTACCTGTGCTGTCTGTGATGCAGCTTTTTATAAAGAAAAAGATGTTTTTGTTATTGGAGGTGGCGATAGTGCCATGGAAGATGCTATGGCTTTAACTAAATTTGCCAAACAAGTCACTATTATTCACCGTAGAGATAAATTTAGAGCCAGTAAAGTAATGCAAGATAGAGTTTTAAATAATGAAAAAATAAAGGTGTTGTGGAATAGTAATATTAAAGAAGTAATTGGCGATAAAATAGTAGAAAAAATTAAAGTAGAAACAGCAGGCAAGGTGAATGGCGAAGCCAGAGAAGGTGCCCTGGGGTACAAAGTTAATGAATATCCAGCCGGAGGAGTTTTCCTAGCTATCGGCCATAGGCCAGTCACTAATATCTTCCAAAATCAGCTATTACTAGATGATCACGGTTATATTATTACTCGTTTAACTTTATCTAAAACTGGTCTTGAACAAGCTCAAAAAGCCCTGAACGAAGCTGGTTTTATTCAATCCCCTACTATGACTAGTGTAGACGGAATTTTTGCTTGTGGAGATGTGGTAGATCTAAGATACAAACAAGCTGTTACCGCCGCCGGACAAGGAGCTGCTGCTGCCTTAGATGCAGAAAAGTGGTTAGATGAGGAACATTAAATAGAAAAATTTTATATTTTTTTATGCTCAACCATAATGCAACTATGGTGAATGCATTCGATGTTATTATCTTCACAGAACTTGATAGCTTTTTCACTATCACTTCCTGGTTGCATCCAAACTTTTTTTAACCCTAACTGGTTGACTTCCTTTAAAACTTCCTCTGTGACTTGAGGTGGGACTACAAAAACAACAACATCAATTGAATTGGGATAATCACTTAAAGAAGGATAAACTTTAAGATCTGACATGATTCCCCCTCTAGGATTAATGGGAACAACATTATAACCAGCCTCTGTTAGGTCTGTAAAAATTTTAAAACCATATTTTTCAGGATTATTAGAAGCGCCAACTAAAGCGTAAATATTTTGTTTTGATATCATCTACAAAACATTTTACTTAAAAATTTAAGTTTAGTAAAGTAAATTTGTCTTTATTATTAATAAATCGCTTATTAGCGACAATAACTGGATAGACAGATACCACATGAGGTTCCCAAATATTCATACTATTTTGAGTCATGGTGTTACCAGATCTACAAATATCAATAATTGCATCAATTTTTTTATTTTTAAGCTGGGTATAACACATAGCTTCAGTACTACCAAGAGTAGCAACAATCTTAATGTCTAATCTTCCAATAGATTCTAAAAATCGACTAACTAATTTAGGATATTGAGTAGCAATAGTTTTTACCTCTTTAAAATCAGTTATTTTTGAACTAACAGGGGTTGCTAGTACTAAAGGCCAAGAACAAGAATCACCATAAGATTTCAATATTTCAATATCTTCCTCATTATCAAACTCAATTAACTGATCAATCCCTACAATTCCAATATCTACAGCTTGATTAGCAACCAGATTACAAATTGATTTATTTTTAGCAAAATAAAAACCAATTGTTTTACCATCATAATCATTGGTAGTAACAATTAATCTTGAATTTTTTTCAGGTTCTTTAATATCTATTTTTAGATAATTTTTAATAATCTTTCTTGATATATCAGAGATATGTCCACTTTTTTGAACAGCAATTTTAATATCTGATTCACGAAATGCATCAACGATTTTTTGATTAAAAACATCGCCTGATTTTATTGTCCGCACTGGTTTACTAAAATTAATCATAAATTTCTTAATTAATAACTTATAATATAACTCAGATAAATCTTACTAAAAACTACCTAAGTTATTCTAAAAATTTATATTGTATTATATCATATAATATAAAGACGTAATAATTGTGTATTAAACCTCAATCATGTTAAAACTAAGAACAATAATTTTACCCATTGAAAAAGAATACTTAAATAGATTAAAAAAAGTCAATAATCTTTTATTATTGGACACAAAACAAGGACAAAATTTAAATACTATAGATATTATAAATTATTTTAAAAAACAGGGGTTAGAATGTATTCAAATCATTGACGAAAGTGATGATCTCCAACTTCTAAAAGGAGTTAGAAATAAATTCCCCTATTTAAATATTATAGGCGGAGGTAACATCAATTCCATCGAAAGAGGGAAACAATTTATTCAGGCAGGTTGCGATTATATTGTTGTAGGAAAACATTTTGTGACAAAACCGGACGATATTGCCTTATTTTCAAATGAATTTAAAGACAAACTAATCGTATCAATTGACGACGATGAAACTAAAATATACAGAACAAATATTAAAACTTTAGATTTTGTTAAACAAATTGCTAAATTTGAGATAAAAAATATAATTTATGTTGACTGCGCTAGAATGCTAAAAAATACAGGAGTAGCAACTAAAACATTTTCATTAATACAAAAGGAGTTAAAAGATGTAAGCTTAATCTATAGTGGAGGAATTAGCTCTCTCTCTGATATTAAGAAATTATTTAAGCTAAAGATTAGTGGTATTATTGTTGGTACGGCTTTATATAAAAATAAATTTAATCTCGATCAAATTAAATAAAGCAACCTATGACTAAAAAAAACAACATTGATTTTAATAAAAATAACGGTCTTGTCCCTGCTATTATTCAAGATGTAAATTCACAAGAAGTATATATGTTGGCATATATGAACAAAGAGTCATATGAACTAACAACAAAAACTAAATTTGTACACTTTTGGAGTCGATCAAGAAAAAAAATCTGGCTTAAAGGAGAAGAATCTGGTAATAAATTAAAAGTTATTGAAATAATCGCTGATTGTGACCAAGATACTTTACTCATCAAGGTAAAGCTAGAAGGCACTTGTGTTTGTCATACTGGGGGGAAAACTTGTTTTTTCAATAAATTATGAATATACAAAAATTGTTTGACATCATCTTAAACAGAAAAGAATCAATGCCTGCAAATTCCTATGTAGCTGATTTGTTAAATCAGGGTACTGACAGAATAGCTCAAAAGGTAGGAGAAGAAGCTGTTGAAGTCGTTATAGCTTCAAAAGGTCAAAAAAAGAACCAAATAATTCATGAAGTAGCTGATTTATGGTTTCATACTCTAGTTCTCCTAGCAAATCATGATTTAAAACCTGATGACATTTATGACGAGTTAGGCAAAAGAAATAAAAAATAAGAATAAATTAAGATCATTTATTAAAATTTTATTTAGAGTGTAGTATAATTGTAGTTTAATATAATATTAATAAACTGAATACCCTTATGAAAATATTTTTTGATTATTCCGGAAGAGGAGTCAAGGATTTTGGGAAAAACTATAAAAAAATTCTTGATACTATTAATAGCCTCGGTCATACCAACTTAAGAAAATTAACAACAGAAGAAGAAAGACAAGAATTTTATTCAGGTGATCATAAGGCCAGAGTAAATCATTACAATACATTAATAGCCTACATTAAAAAAGCTGATATTATCATCTTAGAATTATCAATGCATAGTTTATCAATGGGTTATCTACTACAAAAAGCCCTTGAAAGCAGCAAACCTGTAATAGCTTTATATCAAAAAAAATTTGACCCTTCTTTTGCTACTGGTATCCAAAATGATCGACTTCAAGTTATTGAATATTCTCCGGATGAGCTTAAAAAAGTTTTAGAATTTGCTATTAAGTATGCTCAGGATCAACAAGACACTCGTTTTAACTTCTTTATTTCACCAAAACACCAAAGTTACTTAGATTGGATCGCTAAAAATAGAAAAGTTCCTCGTTCTGTCTACCTCAGAGACCTAATAGAAGAAGATATGAAAGAAAATAGCGAATATAATAAAGGTTAACGCATAGCCGTTATGTAACAAGATTATGAAAGTACATTTTTCAGCTTCAATCACTGGTCAAGACAAATATTCAAAACATTATCAAAAAATAGTTGATACTCTTAAAGAATTAGGAGTGGAAATTCTTAGTGATCATGTTATTTCAGAAAAAAAAGAAGATGTATTAACAAAATCAAAAAATGAAACTATTGCCTTTTATAAAAAACAGAATGACTGGATTAATAAAAGTGATATCGTAATTATTGAAGCCTCGTTTCGCTCAACAGCTTTAGGTCATGAGCTCTCTATTGCTCTAAAAAAAAATAAACCACTCATTATCCTTTATGTAAAAGGTAAAAAAACCAAAATATTTGATGGCTTAGCTGCAAATTCAGATAAGGTGCAATTAGTTTCTTATGACCTTGACAATCTCAAACAAACTTTAAAACATGCGATTGATTATGCTCAGGATCAACAAGACACTCGTTTTAACTTCTTTATTTCACCAAAACACCAAAGTTACTTAGATTGGATTGCTAAAAATAGAAAAATTCCTCGTTCTGTCTATCTTAGAAACCTTATTGAGAAAAATATGGCAGAAAACGAAAAATATCAAGGTTAAATTAGTCTTGTTTATTTTTATTAAATCTTCTTAAGAACTATATTCTATTTGAAATCAACTACAGTTGGTCTCTCAATTCTCACAAAATCTTCATAACCCATGATGACTGATCGATCGTGCCTCCCAGCGTTAAAAGCAATTTCTTTTTCTTTAGCTAAGCGAGCATCAACATAGGTTTTAAGACCCATGCTAGATCCCATTGGAGGAATTGAGCCAACTTCTAAACCAATTTTATTCTTAACAGAATCTTTAGAAGCCATAGATAATTTTTTCACTTTTAAAAACTCTTTAAATTTATCTAAATCTGCTTTTTGATCTCCAGGTAAAACAAGTAACACGAATTCTTTATCCGCTTGCATCACTAAAGCTTTAGCTGCTTGGCTTAAACTAGTACCCCGCACTTTAGCTGATTCTTCACTAGTGAAAACTGGTTTATGAGAAAGATATTTGTAAGAAACTCCTTTAGATTTTAATTTATTTAAAATAAAATCATGAGGATCAAGTCCTTCTGTAGTTTGAGCACCAATGCCTAGTTCATCCAATTGTTCCTCCGCTACTTCACTTGGAGCATCCATCACAGCTGTTCTGCCAGTGGAAGTCATTGGGAAAGCAATTGTTTCTTTAAGTGATTTTTCATTAGCTAAAAGCATCACCAATCTATCAATACCTAAAGCAATTCCACCATGAGGCGGAGTACCTAATTCAAAAGCCTTTAACATATGACCAATGCTATCTTCAATTTCTTCTTCACTATAGCCCATTATTTTAAAAGTAGCTTTTAAAAGTTCTGGGGAATGAGCTCTAATACTACCTCCTCCCACTTCATGGCCATTACAAACTAAATCATATTGGGCAGTAATAATCTTGCCAATATTTTTGCCAGCTAGGTGATCTTCTACATACTCTGCCAGCGGGCTACTAAAAGGATTGTGAGTAAAAGTCCAACCACTTTTACTGTCAGCAACTTCTGCAGCGTCAGTTTTATCAACTTTTTTAAAGAATGGGAAATTTACTACCCAAGCAAAAGCTAATTTGCCTTCTTCTTTTTCCTTTTCATTTCTCAGATCAAATTTATCTGCTCCATATTTTTTAATAGCATCGCCGTAGTTAACCACCGGGAATTCTTCATCTCTTAATTTACCACCCACAGCTTTAACTGCTGTTTTAACTGTTTTCTCTACCAGACTCATTACTTCTTCAATTTGAGTCACAAAACTAATTTCTAAATCTAATTGAGTAAATTCAAAACCACGATCTGCTCGTAAGTCTTCATCTCTAATACAACGAGCTACTTGAAAGTATTTTTCAACACCTGCTGTCATTAACAGTTGTTTATATTGTTGAGGACTTTGAGGCAGGGCGTAAAATTTACCTGGCTGGAATCTGGAAGGTACGATAAAGTCTCTAGCTCCTTCTTTAGTAGATTTAGTTAACATTGGAGTTTCAACTTCAACAAAATCTTCTTCATAAAGGCTCTCTCGAATAGCTCTAGTAAATTTAGATCTCATTCGCAGAATTTTTTGCAACCGATCTCTCCTTAAATCTAAGTATCGATATTTAAGTCTAACTTCTTCTCCGATTTCTTTACCGTCTGTATCTAATAAAATTGGCAGCTCTTTAGCTTTATTTAAAATTAAATATTCCTCAACTTCAATTTCGATTTCACCGGTTTCCAAATCTGGATTAACAGCCTTTTCTCCTCTTTTTTTAACAGTACCTCTAATTTCTACTACAGATTCTGTAGTTAAATCTCTCATTTTTTTAAAACCAACACATTGAATCAAGCCTGTCCGATCTCTTAAATCAATGAAGGTAATCTTGCCATGATCTCTTTTAGTATTCACCCAACCTTGGATTTTAATTTGTTTTCCAATTAGTTTTTTGGTGTTTGAAATAAGGGTACGAGTTAATTCTTGCATAGCTTGGATTATAAAGGATTAAGCTTAAATTTTGAATTAGTTTTGAAGACAAAAATTTTACATGACTTACAGCAAGAAAAAAGACTGATGAATAAATCTTTATTTATGAAAATTAGGTTAACTTAGATTGACTCTGAATCAAAAAAAGCATATAATACTCTTTACGTGCAGACGTCAAACTAAGTGTAAATTAGTTCAATTACTAATTATTTTATGAGAAATTTAGAATCAAATAGTACATCTTTAATCTATAACTGTAAATCACAACCCTAGAGGACACTGCTGATCAATTATACGTAATTAATTTCTCTCCTATTTTTACACTCTTAACGTTTGCCACACTAAACTAGTGATGAAATTTGTTTATTGAAAGGAATATATGTCATTTTTTAATAATTTATCAGGCCTCTTTGGGTCTGATAAAACAAAACCAGCGAAAGCAAAACTTAAGACAATTAAACCCAAGAAAAGTATAAAGCCTACTGGAAATAAAATAGTAAAAAAGGTAACCCCTCCTAGAGAGGCGGTGCCTAGTGTTGATACACAAGCTATTATTAGAGAGGCTCATGCAAAAGCAAGAGAAATTATTGTTGAAGCTAAAGACGAATCATTAGCTATTCGTACAGACGCAGAAAAGAAAACCAGAGAAATTGAAAGAAAATTAATTCAACAACAAAGCTTATCCGAGAGAAAACTAGATAAGTTAGATGAGCGTCTAGCTCAAATGGATCAAAAAGAAAAATCTCTTAATGAGCAAAAACAAGAAACAGATCAATTTAAACAGAAACTTCAAACTCAAAGAGATAAAATCCTTAAACGCCTAGAAGAAATTTCTGGTCTAACAAAAGCGCAAGCAGAAAAAACCTTAATGGGAGGATTAGAGAAAAAATTAGCTAACGAAATGGCCCAGTTGGTTCAACAAAAAACAGAAGAAGCCAAACAAAAGGCTGACGAAAAAGCTCAAGAAATTTTAATTGAAGCAATGAGACATGGAGCTACAGATCACGTTGCAGAATACACTGTATCTGTAATCACTTTACCTTCAGAGGAAATCAAAGGTAAAATTATCGGTAAATCTGGTAGAAACATTCATGCCTTTGAAAGAGAAACAGGCGTAGACATTGATTTAGATTCATCTCCTACAGAAGTTAAACTTTCTTGTTTTGATCCAGTGAGGAGAGAAATCGCTCGTATTGCTTTAGAAAAATTAATCAAAGATGGTCGTATTCAACCAGCTCGTATTGAAGAAATCGTTGCCAAAACTAAACAAGAAGTTGACAAACTTATTTTTGAAGCTGGTAAAAATCTTTGCCATAAAGTTGGTGTTTATAATTTGCCAAATGGTTTAATTCAAATGCTGGGACGCTTCAAATACCGTTTTTCTTATGGTCAAAATATGATTAACCATACTCTTGAAGAAACTAAAATTGGTGTTAAATTAGCTCATGAGCTAGGATTAGATGTTAATATTGTTAAATTAGGTTGTTTATTACACGATATTGGCAAGGTAGCTGAAGAAGTCGAAGGCAGCCACGTTGAACTTGGTGTCAAAATTGTTAAAAAATTCGGTTTACCTCAGCCTATTATCGATTGTATTGCTCAGCACCATGAAGATGAACCATTTTCTGGCCCAGAGCAAATGGCTGTTTATATTGCTGATGCAATTTCTGGGGCAAGGCCTGGAGCAAGATATGAAAACTTTGATGAATATGTTCAAAGATTAGAAAGTCTTGAAAAAATTGCTAATTCATATGATGAAGTAGAAAATTCATATGCTATTCAAGCTGGTCGTGAACTCAGAGTTTTGCTCAATCCAGCTAAATCAAAAGACGATGATGTCACTGTCCTAGCTGCTAAAATTAAAGATGAAATTAAAGAAAGTGTTACGTATCCAGGAACTGTGACTGTGACTGTAATTAGAGAACACAGAGGCCGAGACATAGCTAAATAAAATAATATATAATATTACATATGCAAAACTTTATGACTATTGCTCAAATCACTTTGTCAGTTATTATTATCGCTTTTGTATTACTCCAAGCTCAAGGTTCTGGGCTAGGGAGTAACTGGGCTGGTGGTGGAGAAACTTATCACACAAGAAGAGGGGTTGAAAAAATTGTTTTCTATATGACAATAGTAGCGATTGCATTATTTCTAATTACATCAATCATTTTGGCAATCAATTAGTATTTAGTATATTGTATTTAGTGTCTAATAATTGGTATCTAATAAAATCCTAAATACTAGACACTAAATACAATATACTAAATACTAACTATGCGTAAAATCTATTGGTATCTGACAGCGTTTGCAAAAAAATATGGTTTTATTCTTTTAGGATCACTAATTGCTGCGATTATAATTTTTTCTTTTCTTATTCCCTATTTAGCCAAAAAAATTACCATTAAAGATAAAAAATATATTGGTATTGTTGGTGAACATACTTTAAATTCCCTCCCTCAAACTATCAAAAATAAGCTCAGTGTTGGCTTAACACAAATTAATGAAGATAAAACTGTTAGCCCTTTATTATCAGAAAGATGGAGTGTCGAGGACGAGGGTAAAACATACCGTTTTATTATTAAAAAAGATGTGGTTTGGCAAGACGGCAAAACACTTACTCCAGAGGATATTAAATATAATTTCCATGATGTTGAAACTTTAGCCACGGCTAATGATGTAATTTTTAAGTTACCAGACTCATTTTCTCCATTTCCTAGCATCGTCAGTGAACCAATTTTTAGACATGGACAGCAAAAATATTTTGGCTTTTTTAAGAGACCAACCTTAATTGGCATTGGTTCTAATAAAATTAACAGCTATCGAATGAAAGCTGGTAGATTAGAAGAACTGATTGTTGATTCAACTAAAGAAAGATTAATTTATCGTTTTTACCTTACAGAAAACGATGCTATTAATGCTTTTAAAAAAGGCGAGGTAGATATTTTACCTGATTTAACTGGAAGAGAAGATATTGTTAATTGGCCAACAGTAGAAAGTAATAATAAATTACAAACCAATCAATATTTGGCTGTTTTTTTCAATAATGCTCATCCAATATTCTCAAAAAACATTAGACAGGCTTTGTCTTACGCTTTAGAAAAACCTCAAGGAGACGAAAGAACTATTGGCCCCATAGATCCCAATTCTTGGGCCTATTTAGAAGGAGGTAAAACTTATGCAAAAAATTTAGATAGAGCTGTAGAAAGATTAATAGATGGTCTCCCTCCTGAAAAAATGGATTTAGAATTAACAACTACTTCGACCTTCAGTGTTGAGGCAGAAGAAATTAAAAAACAATGGGAAGAATTTAGTGTCAAAGCTTTTGAAACTTGTGCTAACGACGATGATGTTGAAAATAAAGATCTTTGTGAAAATATTAAAATTAAAGTTAATATCAAAATTACCAACTTCCCAGATTTAAATAATTATCAATTATTATTAATTGGTCAGGAATCACCACCAGATCCAGATCAATACTTCTTATGGCATAGTGAACAATCAACCAACTTTACTAAATATAAAAATACTAGAATTGATAGTTTATTGGAAAAAGGTCGACAAGTCACAGAACAAAAAGAACGTCTAGCAATTTATCAAGAATTTCAACAATTTTTATTAGAAGATCCTCCAGCAATTTTCTTAAGACATTTGGAAAGTTGGGAAGTTAAAAGGAAGTAAATTAAAGTCCCCTCATTTTTTTCCTTACCATTTCAAAGCCTTTAGTACCTGCATATTTCCAGCTAACTGCTAAATCATGAGCTGACAAATATTGCACTTCTTCACCACCAAAACCTCGTTTAAAAAGAGATACTCCAGCAAAACGATGTTCTTTATCTTCCTTATGAGCTATGCCCCAGAAATTATAGCGTGTACAGCCTCTATTTTTAGCTTCTTTAATTGAAGCCCATTGGCAGGCATAAGACCCAGGTAATCTCTGATTATCTGGAGTAGAAATACCATAATGATAAACGGCTTCTTTATTATAAAAAATAATAAAAGCAGAAGCTAATAATTTATCATCTTTATAAGAATGAAATAACATCACCTGATCGTCTTTTACAAAGGCATCAAATTGATTTTTTAAGAATTCATAAGAAAATGGTACAAAATTATGTTTTTTTGCTAAAACTAATTGATGCTCGTAAAACTCTTTCATTTCTTCTGGATTTTGAGATGTCCTCACAGTGATATTCTCTCGTTCTACTTTTCTGACTTCATAACGAGTATTTTTACGCATCTGTTTGAGGAGATCTTCTTCACTTGGACTGAGATCTAATTGCAGGGTCAAATCAGCTGTTAAATGCATTGGAGACTCTTTTAAACCTATTTTTTGTATTAGTGATCTAGTAGCATCAGAATCAATTGCTTGTGGTCTGATTCTGATAAAAACACAGTTTTCTTTTTTAGCTAAATCTTTTAAATAATCAAAAACTTTTTTTAAATATTCCAGGGCATTTTCACCTTCCCAATCCAAAATTGGGCCACCAGCAATAGTTAAATAATTACCTCTTTTTGCTTCTTCTTTAACAACTAAACACGCTCCTATTTGTTGATCGCCATCAAATAAACCAAAGTAAAAAACTTTTTTTCCTAAAGATTGATGAAACTCTCCCCAATTATATGACTGTAGGAAATTAGCTTCTTTTCTGGATAAGATAAAAGCTTCCCACACATCTTTATTATTAATAGTTTGAATTGATAATGAGTTCATATTATTTAATTATGCTTTATTTAATTATAAATTAATTTATTTGATTAATAAGTATTTAAACTAATACATTCAACAGCGAACAATTTGCGTTAGCCTGAAGAAACAACGGCTTCTTCAAGCGAGAGCATGTGAGCGTTGAATCGTATTAGTTTAAATATTTACGATTCAATATATCTATAATTCTATTGGCATCATCTTCATTAATATATTGATGAGTAGGCAAGTTGACAATTGTATTTGCCATTTCTTCTGCATTAGGACAAAGACCGCTTTGGTAAAGTGAATCGCATTCTAAGGTTCCACAATCAACTGCTTTTCTATACCATCGATCTGCTAAATAAATTTTATGTTTATTTAAATAAGTAATTAAATTTTTTGGTTCTTTAACTTTAATAGCAAATCTTAAGTTAGAACCATTTTCAATTGATGATTTATCACTCAAGGATTTAACAGCTTTAATATTTTTTAAATTTTGTTCATATATTTTAGCGATATGCTTTCTGTGTTTAAGCTCACTGTCTAATTGTTTAAATTGATAAAGAGCTAAAGAAGCGAAAGCCACTGGCATTGCTGAATATTGTTTTGTTTCACTAATAATTGGAGATTTTAATAAAGATAATTTTTTAGCTAAAAAATGCACTAATTTTCCTAAGCCAAAATCATAAGTATTTCTAATCAACCTGGTAATTTTAGGATAAAGCATTTCTTTAATAATTAGTTGTTTGCTGACTTGCGTTGATAAATGGCTCATTGTATCTTCTGCTTTTTTCAAAGCCTGTTGATTTTTAAAAACCACTGCTCCGCCAGCTACAGCATCAACCACTTTATCTCTCCCAAAAGAAAGAACAACGGCATCAGCCTGAGTGCCTAATGAATCTCCCTTTTCATCTACTCCACCTAAGGATTGAGCTAGATCATCAATTAATAATAAGTTGTTTTTTTGGCACCATTTTTTAATTTCCAAAATCTGAGCAGGATGACCTAATGTATGTTGAATTAAGACTGCTTTTGCATTTTTAGATCTCTTTAAAGCCTCATTTAAAGTTTTAATTGAAGGATTGAGTTGATCATCTCCTAAATCAGCATAAACAGGCTGAGCTCCTGTTCTTTTAATAGCTTCTTCAATAGCGTAACAAGTAAAAGCTTGAGTAATGACTTCATCATTTTTACCAATATCAAAAGATCTTAAGGTAAATTCAATTGCATCTCGACCCTTATAAAATAAATAGGCCTTACCTTGAAACATTTCTTCAAGCAGTCGTTCAAGTTTTGTTAAAGCTCTTTTATTAGCGAAAAAAATTTGTTGCAGTGCTAATAAAACAAATTTTAAATCATAATTAGAACCAAGACTATTAAAAATCGATTTCATAATATTAAAATTCATTAACGGGTGCTATTTTTTAAATAATTTTTTTTCTAACCATCGTGGAATTTTGCCTTCAATTAAAATGACAGTGTCTTGATTAAAAATATCTAATTCTTCCATCACAGCCAGTCTTGATCCTTTAAGTTGATTAGCAAAAACTTTTTTAAATTGATCCTTACCATCTTCTCCAGCATATAAAACTAAATCAACAATATTTTTCGCTTCACCGGCCAGTTGCTTATGAATTGTGGCTGATTTATCACCTAAGTCAACAATCCCTGCTGTCACTAAAACTGTTTTTTTACCTTTGGCTTTATACCAAGCCAATAATTCTAAAGCTGCTTTAAAACCTTCTGGGTTACAACTTCTACCATCATCAATCAACACAGCAGAATTTGGTCCTTTTTTTAAATTGATGAAATAGTCAGGTTGCTTAAAAGTACTCAAAGCTTTAACAATTATTTGATCAGGAATTTCAAGATATTTAGCTAAGACAATCGCTGCTCGGATAGCATCTAAATAATGTTCTCCCACTAAACTAGTATTAACGGTATGACCTTTCCAACTAAAAGACAGCCCTCCTTCTTCATTAATCTTCACATTGTCTAATTTGACAACAGATTGTTTACCGGAAAAAGCAATAGTTTTTTCTGCTCCCCCAGCTTTAGCAATTTTTAAAGTGCCTTCATCTCTTGCATTGACAAAAACTCTGGTTTTATCAGCTAAAGCTTTGACTAGTTCTGATTTAGCCTGAACAATATTTTGTAAACTACCAAACAAACCCAAGTGCTGAGGAGCCAAACCAGTAATAATAGCTATGTCTGGTTTAAAATATTTAGTCAGGAATTTAATTTCACCTTTGGTATAAGCAGCATATTCTAAAATAGCAATTTTTTGATTGCTAAAACCTTTATTAATGCTTTTGGGAACACTATATTTTGTATTAAATGATTTTGGTGTAACAAAAGTCTGGTATCGTTTAGATAAAACATGATCCAAAATTAATTTAGTGGTTGTCTTACCATAACTACCAGTAATACCAATTACTAAGGGTTTCATTTTTGCAAACTTTCCTTGCGCTTTTGAAAGCTGATAAAAAGTATAAATGTAAGATAAAAAAGCAGTCGGAGTAATAGCTAAAACAACAATGATAGGCAAAAACGTATAAATCATTGCTAAAAATATGAAATATAAAATTTGAAAAAATATTTCTGAATCAGTGATACCAAATAAAAATAATCTCATTAAAATCATTAAAATTAACAAACTCAGAAAAGTAATAGCTTTGACTCTCATTGTTTGGACTGGTCGCTTCAAACCAGTTCGAGTAAAATCGTGAGGTTTAGGAACTAATCTAAAAAAATCTTGCTTTCCTTCTTTTGATTTTAAAAATAAAATAATTCTATCTAAACGATATTCTTTTTGCTGCACAACAGCTAACCAGCGAAGCAGGCGCACAAAAAATATTGGTATAAAAAGTAAGGTGACTAAAATTACTGGCATATATTTACTCCCTTAAAGTTACCATCCAAATTCTGAATACCTAGTTCCTTTTTGCATACAAGTAATAGCATGTTTTACATAAGGAATTACATTATTTGGTAATAGATCTATTTTAAACCATTTTAATTGATCGCACTTGTTGGGTTCACAAATTTTAATTTTGCCTTCCCAAATTTCTGTTTTAAAAAAGAAATCAATCCTTTCTTCACCTTCATCTTTTTTTCTACGATGCATAACATGAACTAAATCTAAAGCTTCTTTTTTAATTTTAATACCAGTTTCTTCTGCTGCTTCTCTGGTCATTGCTTTACTAGCTTCCTCACCACCGTCTACGTGCCCAGCCGGCACAGAATAATTACCATCTTCATAACCAGTATTAAACCTTCTTAGTAACAAAACTTTATCATCTTTTACTAAAAAAAGATGAACTGCTGGAATGAGTTTAAAAAATTGTCGTTTCTTCATAAATATAATTAATTTAAAAACGCAACTATTAAATCAGTTACTTGTTGAACGTGTGTAAACTGAGGTGAATGTCTAGCTTCTTCAATAATTTTAACATTATTATTATGAATTTTTTTACTTAATAAATGAGCGAATTTAAGCGGCGTAGTCTGATCATTTTCTCCCCAAATAATCAAAGTTGGACAAATAATTTTATCTAAATTTTTAATAATTTGATCATTAATGACATTAGTCATGGTTTTTCTTAATTTTGGAGAGGCTTGAAGATAATCTTTTTCTCTAGCAGCTTTATGTAAAATCTTTCTAAAAAATTCGCCTCTAAAAAATATTTTTCCAATTTTAGCTAAAACAAGGAAAACAGTTCTTTTTAATTTGGCCTTTAAAGCCCAATCTCTGATTCCAGAACTATTGATTAAAATTAATTTTTCAATTTGATCCTGGTGTCTAGCTGTATAACGAATGGATAATTGTCCTCCAAAAGAATGACCTAGCAAAATAACTTGTTTTTCGCCTCTCAATTCAGTTTCTAGCCATTTGACGTAATCTCTAAGTTTCCAAACTTGATCTAATGCTGTAGTAAGGCCGGGAATTTTCAAAAATTTAGCCTCAATATTTTTGGCTTTGAGCGCATCAATTAAAGGCTGCCATTTATCCTGATTATTAGGGTCAACAGCCCAGCCATGAAGGATATAAACTTTTTGTTTCTTTTTAGTCTCGGTCATGCTTGATATTATTATATGATTAGATAGTAACGAGGTATAGTGCGCTTTATATTAATTAAGTTTAAACTATTTTTGCTTAGTAAAACTCATTATATTAAACATAGACACATTCGCGACTTATATATACATATATAAATAATAATAAAGCTCACTCGGAGAAGATAAGTTCCAAACTTTGAACTATATCAATAATAATTGAAACTTATCTTCAACGGTCTATTTATTAACATAATAAATTTTACTAAGCAAACAAGCTCATCTTTTAATTAATATGAAACGTATAGCACAAATTCGAATGACTAAAAAGCAGATTTTTTTACTGATTCTTGCTTTTATTTTGTTTAATTTTTTGCTTTCAGTTGGATTTTCGTTGTTGGCGGTTAAAAACCTGAAAAGAAACAATCTGTTTTTAGCAGCACAACACTCTAAAAAAGCTGTTATCTTCCCTAAAATTACTAATGCATTGACTTTCAATCTCATGGCAGATGTGAAAGTATGGCAAATAAGCTTGGAAACTATTATCAAAGTTAATCAAGTTAAAACAGCTGCTGATGATTACAGCCAAACTGTCTTTCTGACAGATGCTGCTAATTTTGAAAAAAGCAGCCTAGTTTTAGATAGCATCAATTCTTTAAGCCAGAATATTGAAAAATTAAATCAAGCTAATCAAAAATCTTTAATTGCGAAAAAATATCTTGAGCCAAGCTTGTTGGAGAATATTAGTATTTTAAGTGCAGATGGACAGAAACTAGCTGAGCATTTTTTAACTGGCAAACATAGGTACATTATTGTCTTGCAAAATAGCCAAGAAATTAGAGCTACGGGTGGTTTTATGGGTTCTTTTGCCAGATTACATTTAAACCATGGGCAAATCGAAGACTTAATCATTGAAGATATTTATGAACCAACTGGTCAATTTACAGGCTTTGTAGAAGCTCCACCAGGGGTTAAAGAATACTTAAGTGGTGGTCAAGGGATGAGATTGCCAGATTCTAATTGGCATCCGGATTTTCCAAGCAGTGCTCAACAAATTTTGCACTACTTTGCTTTAGGAAAGCAACAAAGTATTGAAGGTGTATTTGCTATTAACTTAGACCTGCTGGAAGATATCTTAAAAATCACTGGACCGCTTTATTTAGCAGATTCAAAAGTAACTATTAATAAAAATAATCTTGCAGAATTAGCCAGAGAAAATAGAAAAGATTTTTTTCCTGGCAGCCAAGAAAAAACTAACTTTTTAGCTGAAGCATTTAATCAAATTAAGTTTAAATTAAGTGATTTGAATGAAGAACAAAAAATTCAGTTGGTACAGCTCTTGATTGATAGTTTGGAAAACAAAAATATTCAGCTTTATTCAAATCACAGCACAACCCAAGACATCTTTGAAAAATATAATTTAGCTGGAGAACTCAAAAAACAGCCAGATAAAATTACTTTAATGCTAGTGGAATCAAATGTAGGTATTAATAAAGCTAATAAAGGAATTGAGCGAGAAATTTTAATTAAAACTGATGATCAAGTTGTCACGATTGATGTTAATTTTTCTAATAATAATAAAAAGCCTACTATAGTGGAGAATACAAACCCATATTACAAAGAAACCCAACATTTAGCTTATATTAATTATCAAAGAGTGATCACTGACCCAGATGTAACAGTAAAAAGAATTGCTTTAAATAATCAAGATATTACTAATTTTAATGAAGATATCATTATCAATTCTAAAGGTGAAGAATTTAAGCAAATTGGCTTTTTAATTACCCTGGCAGAACAGAAAAAAGGAAATTTAACAGTAGAGTTGAAACTTGGGGAAAATTATGATGCAAAGACGAAAATATTTGTACAGAAACAGGCAGGGTTAGATACTAATGCCATAAAAAAATAATAATTTTTAAATTGAATTGACTCTATTAAATTTATTTCTATCATTAACTTTACAAAACAAAATTAAATAATTTCTTGATCCATCATATATAGTATGATATATTACGTATTAAATATATAATAATAAAAGGAAAAAATAATGAAAGAAGCAATTGAATACTCATATGGTTGTGCTAAGGTTACTTTCTCTTCTGAGAAAGAAGCAGATAAAGAAAGGCTCAGAATAGCACGAGCTATGGCTGCTTTATATCCTATATTGCAACGAACAGGCAGGGTTGTTACTATAATGTTTAATATTGCGTATACAAGCAGTGTGAGAAATTCATTGGAAGGACTTTATTAATGTGTTAAAATACATCAAAATAAAAGGAGCAAATTATGCCAAGAAAAGAAAAAATTACTAAGGTGGTACTAGATGAGGATGGTAATCCTGCAGAATTTGAAAAGGATGGAATAAAATATGAGGTATAGCATACTTTTTTACAAGCTGAAGGTGTTCCACTACTATTTGCTTGCAAACTGAGGAGCCTGTCAGGTACGTATGATATAGGACAAAAACGATCAGGTCAGTGGTATTGGGAAAAAGAGGGTCCAGAATCAAGACTACGTGAATAAATTAAAAAATTTACAAGTTAATCATTACGTAATAAATGTATTAAAGCATATTTAAATAAATATATAAGGAGAAAATAATGCCAGCATCACAAGAAATATCAACAAGACAAAGAAAAGCTGCTGCCGCAGCAGAACTAAAAATTAAATATCCAGGACTAGACATTCGTATCCTTGGATTTAATGACCAAAATCTTGATATTAAAAAATTAGTTGACCAAAGTTCTTGGGATTTGAAAGATGATGAAACAATAAGTACATCAAGACTAAATGATGGCAGTACAGTTGTATATGCTGTTAAAAAAAATAAATCTTAAATTAAAGATAGTCCTTTTTACAAATCATTTTGTATTACAAGCAAAAAAAGAACTATTTTTATTACATATCAAATGTATTATAATACATCAAAATATGAAGGATTTAGATGTTTATATTCATCTAAACCAAGTCCTTCAAGTACTTGGAAATTAATTCTTTTTCATTGAATAAGCCTAAACTTTCACTCCCCAATCCATGGTCTTAGTTAACAGCACTGGCTTACTTTTCCCTACCACTACCATATATTCAAACATAGCACTTTTTTTACCATCAACTGTTCTAGCTGTCCAGCAATTCTTCTCCGTGTATAAACGAGGACTGCCTGCTACTACTTGAGCTTCCACACATAAAACCATCCCTTCAATTAACGGAGTACCCATTTTTGGCTGACCATGAGCTGGTAATTCTGGAGATTCATGTAAAGATCTGCCAATACCATGTCCAATAAACTCTCTAACCACATTAAAGCCTGCTTTTTCAACCATACTTTGCATAGTGTGACCCAAATCACCAGTCGTTTTACCAACCACAGCTTTTTTAGCAGCAGTTTGGACTGCTTTTTTAGCAGTATAAACTAATTTTGCATCTTCTTTAGATAACTCACCAACTCCGACCGTAAAACAATGATCTGTATTTAAACCTTGGTAATTAATCCCAAAATCTACTTTCACTAAATCACCTTTTTTAAAAGGAGTTTCATCTGGAATACCATGAACCACTGCATCATTAACACTGATACAAGTAGCATGTTGGTAAACACTTTTAGCACCTGGCACACCTTTAAAATTTGGTTTAACGTGATATTGCTCACACAATTTATCTGCCAAAGCATCAATTTGCAAAGGAGTACCACCTTCTTTAATAGCCAGTCTAACCTCTCCTAAAATTTTAGTGGAGATTTGAGCTGCTTTTTGATAACGGTCTAGTTCTTTGTTAGTTCGAATAATCATAATTTATTTTCTTGTAACCATTGTTTAACTTTTTTTAAAGCCAAAGCACGATGACCAATTTTATTTTTAACTGCTGTGCCTAGCTCTGCAAATGTTTGATCATAGCCATCAGGAATAAAAATCGGATCATAACCAAAACCTTCTGCACCTTTAATTTCTGTGGCAATCTGCCCTTTCACTTCAGCTTCAAAAAGCTCAGATTCATTGGTGTCTGGATTATATAGGCAAACCACAATCACATATCTAGCGCTGCGATTATCTTGATCTTTTAACTTTTCAATAATGGCTTTATTTTTATCTGTTTCGCTACCTGGCAACCAACGTTTAGAATGAACACCTGGTTCTCCATTCAAAGCCTCTACTTCTAAACCAAAATCTTCAGCTATGGTAAGTGTATTTGTTTTTTGAGCAAAAGTTTTAGCTTTGAGAAAAGCATTTTCCGCAAAACTGTCGCCAGTCTCTTCAACATCTAAATCTTTAATTTGAGGAAAATCTGCAGTAGATAAAAATTCAATACCTAGAGAAGCCAGAATATCTCTGGCTTCTTTTAATTTACCCTGATTTTGCGTAGAGTAAAGCAGTTTCATTTTAAAACCGATTTTATTTAGGACCGCCACCGCCCATCATGTTAGCCATACCACCAGCTCCACCCATCATAGATTGAAGTTTTTTAGCAGCTAATTCTTGAGATTTTTTAATTGCTTTATTTAATACCTCTACAGCTTCTTGACTGGAAACACCTTGAACACTAAATTGTTTGATCTTTTGATCTCCAGAAATGACTACCACAATGTCACCTTCTTCAACTCTGATTTCTTCTCCAGCTAATTGCTGTTGCATTTGTTTTGCTTGTTTTCTGAGTTTATTTAAATCTCCTAATGCTTTTAATGGATTTGCCATATACTCTCCTTGTTTTAATATAATTTTGATTATTTATATAATTTATTATATATATATTTTACTACATCAACACCTCTTCTGCCATCTGACTAAATTTATCTTCTTTTTTGACCTGAACTAAATCAGCTTTGGGTGGTGCATCTTGTAAAACAAACTCAAATTTCACCCTTTTACCTACAATTAGCTCACCACATTCTTCGATTAGAGTTAAAAACTTGGGATTACTGAGTTGTTCTTGATGAAAACGATAAAAAACACCTATCTTAGCTAGACCATTAATACCTTCCACTGGTTTGGCAGAACGGAGCAAAGCTGCTAAAGTTAAATTTTTACTGGCTACTTGTTTAACAAATTCATCCCACTTAGAGAAAAGCATTTTGCTATTTCCATGATTTGAGCCTTCTTCAGCATTTAAGTCAGTAATTACAATTTCTTCATTGTTTTGAGGAATAATATTTTCAACAGATAGAACATCTTTATCCGTTGTTTCTTCAAACGCTAAATTTTCTATTTTAGTTTCACTCTCCATTGGTGCTACTTTTTCTACAATTTCTTGAGCCTTTTTACTTCCAGTAGACTTCGCACTCACTGTTTTACTTTTTTTCGTTTCTGCCTTTGTTTTTGTTGATTTAGTTTTTTTAGCAGAATCCTCCCCACCACTATTACCACCGCTTTTTCTTTTAGATCTAAAAATAATTTCTAAAAGTTTAATTTCTAAAGGTAAAAACGGAATTGGTGAAGGTAATTCTAAATTAGCTGCCAAGAGTTCTTTTAACAAAAATGAGGTTACTTCTTTGCCAATAACCGCCTTTCCTGCTGCGACTCCAACAGCTTTCATTAGATTAACATGTAAAAAATCAAACAAAGATTTATAAAAAAATTTTTGATCAAAATTAGCAGCACGCAACTCTTCAATCATCTGGCAAACTGCTTGTTCATCTTTGCGCAGAACTGCTTGCAAAAGTTTTTCTACATTAGATAAAAGAGAGACTCCAATAATATTTTCTACTTCTTCTTTAGTTAATTTTTCTGATTGGCAAGCTAATTCCAATAATTTAACAGCGTCTCTAAAACTACCATCAGCTCTTTCTGCGATTAATTCTAAAGCTTCCTTTTCAAACTTAATTTTTTCTGCTTTTAAAATTTGCTCTAATGCTTGATAAATTTCATCTTTTAAAGCTTTTCTAAAATTGACTGTTGTAGCTCTAGAAACAATGGTAGCTGGCACTTTATGAAATTCTGTAGTCGCCAAAATAAACATGGTGTGTGGAGGAGGCTCCTCCAAAAGCTTTAATAAAGCATTAAAAGCTTCAGTAGTTAACATGTGCGCTTCATCTAAAATATAAACCGACATTTTGCCAGTTTGAGGAGGAAGCTGCACTCTTTCTTTTAAAGCACGGACGTCATCGATACCACGATGAGAAGCTGCATCCATTTCTTGAACAATAAAAGAAGCACCTTGATAAACTTTTCTAGCAAAATCGGTTTTAATATCTGGTTCAGCAAACTCTAATTTTTTTGGCCTAGCTTTTTTAAAGTATAAAAAATCTACCAGAGCTTCATTTGCAGCATCATTTAACAAAGCTCCTAAAATTCTGGAAGCAGAAGTTTTACCAGTCCCTTTAGGACCAGCAAATAACATCACCTGCGGAATATTGCCTGCTTTCATCATTGAGAGCAATGTTTCTCTCACGGAAGTCAGGTGTAGGTCTGAAACTCGTTTTGGTCTATATTTTCGATACCAAGACATAAATTTTTTAGTTATTAGTTATTTAGTGATTAGTAACTTAGTCATTAGTGATCTAACTAATCATGATGGTAACCTAATAAATGTAGTAAGCCATGCTCTAAATAAAAGCATATTTGATCATCTACTTTTTTACCATACCTTTTAGCCATTTTAACAGCTTCTGGGAAACTAATCACAACATCTCCTAAGTGAGGTGGAATCTCTGGAGGAAGAGGGTGATCGCTGATTTCACCTTTTTCATGTTGAGGAAAAGATAACACATCAGTTGGGCCTTTATGTTTTAAACGTTCTTCATTTAATGTTTGAATCTTTCTCACTCCTACCACTAACACATCAACTTGAGCATGATCAATTTTATGTTGTGCTAAAAATGTGGCAACTTTATTTCTTAGTTTTTTGCGATTAACCGGGTAACGAGAACCGATGTATAAATTGGTTTTAATCATAAAAATTTTAATGTTGAATATAATTAACTAAATAGGCCTTATTCATTTTCTAATCGTTCTATTTCAGCTGTAATTGGACCCGTTTTTTCAAAAAACCCAGCTAAAGCCTGAACACCCTCTGGCCCTGTTATTCCAGCAAGATCTTTTATCATATCTGGTGTTATTATTGCTCCTTGTTCTGGTTGTCTTGATCCTAGTTTTATTTTTTCTTGCATATTCCCTTACTCCTCACTACTAATTTTATTTTGTAAACTAATTGGCCCCAAAGGGATCTCATCTTCTGGATCGTCAACAAAATATAAAATTACTCTGCCTCTAGATTTTGGACTCCAGATTTTACCTTCTCTCATTACTTCCGGTGAACCTCCAAATTGCTTTTGCACCCACATGGCTGGACCTGCATCAGCTACTACACCCACCACAGCCATTTCTTCGGCTGGATTAATCACTATCATTTTACGAAATTTGTACCATGGTTTTAATTCTTTGTGATTGCTATTCCAATCTGGCAAATACAAAGTCTGAACTGCAAAATAATACTTCTCCATAGCAATCGCTTTTTCTGTTAATTGGCCATTCTCTGTCAGCCAACCAAAAGCACCTCTATTAGGAGCAATGCCCGCTTCTTGATAAGCATCATGTTGAATTAAAGTATCTGTTGGAAACCTGCGAAGATGCTGTTCGCCACCCATAATCCCGATAGTGTGATTAAGTCGTTTACCATCCAATTCTGCAGCTACTTCAAAACCAAGAATATCTGTTAACTGCTGTTCTAAATATAACTCTGCTTCTTTTTCTAAATGCCCAGCTGGCATATTTACATATTCAACCATTTTATTCACAATTTCTTGACGTTCTTCTTGGGTAAGTTTAGCTAAAGTTTTTTCTTTTTTATCTGCTTCTAACTCTTTAATCTGCTGTTGCATTTGGGCTGCGACTGGCTGAGTGATTGCAATTTGACCTGCTAAAGAAACTGCTGCTAATAATTGCTGGGAGTGTTCTTTAAGATCTTCTAACTGAAGGGAGTTATCCTTTAACCACTGAGCGATCTCTTGATGCGTATTTAAAAAGTTATCCTTGAGCTGTTGGTACTGATCTTTAAGAGCTTGTAGTTTATTGTCTGTTTTTTTCTTAGCAATCATTAAGTTAATTATAGGGGAATTTAGCCCGTTGCGCTAGAGATTTATTAACTGGCAAGTGAATTTCAAAAAAGAGATAAAAGATATATCGTTTGTGTTCTATTCAGTTTATAGTTGATCAAGTTCAGCTTGCAATCGTAATAGCTCTTGACTTACTTCCCTAGCTTGCTTCTCCCACGCTGCTACGTTAGTTTGATCTGGGTTTCCATTAATATTAGCCTTCAAACTCGACAAAGCCTGTTTTCCTGCTTCCAGCTCACGCTTGATTGTTTCTCTTGAACGTTCTCTTTCCATTTTTTTAATATCCTTCCTTGTTTTCAATAGCTACTATTAAATTTAATGTTATGTTAAAAACTCCACTGCCTGCTCAATCCTAGCAAAACTTTTCTCTTTACCTAGAACCTCCATCACTTCATACAATGGTGGAGTGAATTTTCTGGCAGTGACTGCAGATCTTAGGGACATAAATAAATCCTTGTGTTTAAATTCAAAATCATCAGCACATTTTCTAATGGTTGCTTCCCAGGTTTTTGCATTCCAGTCTTTAATAGCAGCTAATCGCCCTTTTATTTCTGTTAAAATTTTACTAATTTCTTCAGGCTCATGTTTTTGTAATAAATCTTTTTTATCAAACTTTAATTTTTCTTCATAATAAAAACTTAACAACTCTGGTAACTCAGACAATAATTTTAATCTTTCTTGAGCTAGTGCTAAAGCTTTTTTAAAGTAATCTAAATCTTTATCCATCCAAGCTAATAAATTTTTAGTTCCTGCTACATTATTTTCATCTGAACCATTTTCTTGCACAAATTCTGCCCAATCTTTAACTTCTGCTACTAATTCATCCAAACTTTTCTTTCTCATATAAACACCGTTGAGCCACTGCAGTTTAGTGACATCAAAAATAGGACCAGTTACTTTAATTTGTTCCCATTCAAATTTCTCAATCATTTCTTCTTTGGAAAAAATTTCTTGTTCTTCCGAAGGTTTCCAAATAAGTAAGGCTAAAAAGTTTAATAAAGCTTCTTTTAAATAGCCTTGTTCTCGATACCACCACAAAGAAGTATTGCCTTTTCTTTTGGAAAGTTTAGAACGATCTGGATTTCGCAGTACTGGCATGTGCACCATATATGGCATTTCCCAGCCTAAAAATTCATAGAGCAAAACATGTTTTGGAGCTGAAGGCAACCATTCCTCACCACGAACAATGTGGCTAATTTTCATTAGGTGATCATCAACTACCACTGCCAAATGATAAGTTGGGAAACCATCAGATTTTAAAATTACCTGATCATCTACCACACTAGAATCAAATTTAACTTCTCCACGCAATAAATCATTAACCACAATTTCTCTATTAGCTGGGATTTTCATGCGCACAACAGCTTTTTCACCTTTATCCAATCTAGTTTGAACCTCTTCATCTGTTAATTCACAACAATGTCTATCATACTTGGGCGGCACACCTTTTTTCTGTTGCTCTTTTCTCATTTCTGCTAACCGTTCTGGCTGACAAAAACAATAATAGGCTTTCCCTTCATCAACAAGTTGTTTAGCATATTTTTGATAAATTTCTAATCTTTCTGATTGACGATAAGGACCATAATCCCCATCTTTAACTGGACTCTCATCTGGAGATAAATCTAACCATTCTAAGGCTTGAAAAATAACTTCTTCACTACCCTCAACAAATCTTTTTTGATCAGTATCTTCAATTCTTAAAATAAATTGACCGTTATAGCGTCGCGCAAAAACCAAATCAAAGTAGGCTTGATAAGCAGTTCCCACATGAGGATAACCTGTTGGTGAAGGAGCCACACGAGTCCGAATTTTGCCAATAAGTTGTTTTTTACGATTTTTCATACATTCTTTTATTCTTCGCTATTCACAATAAAGGCACTATCAACTGCCGGCACATAGCCCAAGAAATCATCATCACCTTCAAAAACAAAAACAGGTTGTAAGTATTTTTGCTCTTCCCAACTGTCATAATAACCTAAATACACATTTCTAATCACAGCTTCATCTTTTTCTCCTTTATTGACAATAAAACCTTCCCCAGCTTGTAAAATTTTCCAAGCAACTTGAGAAGTTTTAATAGGATAAGTTTCAACTTGAAAATAATCAATATTAAAATATTGATAATCAATTTCAACTACACTTTGATTACTCTTGAAAGCTCCAGTTAAAACAGCACTAATGCTGCCTTTATAACCTTCGGGGCTATACATTCTAAATTGATCATCAATTGGATAACGATTAAGATCTACTCTAATAAAATCTGCATCAGATAAAGAAGCGGCTTCCTCTAAATCACCACCCAGTGCCTTAAGAAATGTAATATCTCCAGCACTAGATGCTACATCTATTGGCATTGAATCAGAACGTTTTAAGAATCCTTTGACCAGTTCAACAGCATCATATTCATCTGGCAAGCTATTATTAAGCAATAAGTCTGGTCTAGATAAATAATCAGTCCGCAGTGATATATGAAAAGTTTGCAAATCAACCTGTAAGGTTGACTCCAAAGGTTGAGTTTTTGTCCATCTGTAAGTTTGGGCATCTAACATTTCTGGTTCAAAAATAAAACCATAGCTAGCCGCAATTTGTCTGGCTCGATTATCAGCTAATAAATTAGCTTTAGCTTGAGGTACAAAGAAAACTTTAGCTCTATCACCAAAATTAGGAGTTCTACCAGTAGCTGTTTCCAATGAATATTGTTTAGGTTTGTCTTTTTCACTTTGTTTTGGAAAGTCAATTTTTGGCAATTTGCCAAAACCAGCTGTTGGTGGTGGCGGTGGTTCTGGGTGAGTAGCTTTCCAAAATTCAACAAAAGCATTAAGAGATACTCTACCCACCATAATAACTACCAAAACAATAAAACCATATTTAACAGCTTGTCTACCTAAGTGAGTGATATAAGTTAAATTCGGGGTTGGAGATGGAGTTGCTGGCATAAATCGGTATTATCCTATACTACTTTGATATAATATATAGTAGTTTTTTAAAAATTCTTTTTTAACTAACTTAATTATTATAAATTTTTATATCAGTAGATGCCAATCCTGTCTTTTAAAAAAAACCGGTCTAATGAAATCGTTCTTACTTTTGACAAAAATGAACTTAAGCAAAAGTTTAAAAAATTATTTATTAAATTCTTACTTAAACCATTATTCTACCTCATATCGTCAATATCTCTTAGTGTGGAAAAAATAACCCATAAATATCTTATTTTTTACCCCAGGGTACCCTCTCTTGCTTCGCAATTCACCTTGTCCTTACTGATGGCGTTAGGGCTTGGTTTTGGTTTCAGTATTACTGTTTTCAGCCAACCATCAGGAGCCAGTGCTTTTCCCAGTATAGAAGTTAAGGCTAATGGAGGGATTGAAGTAAGAAGTTTAAAAATTAATGATTTAAAAATTATGGTTAGAGAAAAAACTGACCAAATAAATCTTAATCAAAATGTTGCTTATCATCATCCAGAATCTGCCAAAATTGGTGATCATACTGGTGTCTTGCTTTCTCTTTCTGGAAATTATTATCCTACTATTCAAAATACAAAATTAGGAGATAAAGTTCAATTAACTGGTAAAAATAACGGTATCTATAATTACACAGTTGTAGAAACAAGACTGATCAAAAAAAGCGAAGTTCATTCATTATTAGTCCAAAATAGTGAAACTATCATTATTTATGCTGATACTAATATCCTCAATGATCAAACTTCAGTTTTAATCGCTAGGTAATTGAATATCTTTTAATTTAAATTGAATTGTTTTCCTGCCATTCCAATTATTAAATTCTAAAGAACCAGCAATATCTACAAGTTCATTGAGTCTTAATTCCTCAGCGAGATGACCTAAATTCCAAGCTATACAATTTAAAGTTTGCAAATTCTTATTTATCTCGGAACCTGCTATGACAAGTTTGAGATGTTTATCATTTTTGCCCATGCTAAAAGCGTCCATGATCTTTAAATTTTTCATAGCAAAAATCGGTAGATCATTAGCATTGCCAAACGGAGCAAATTGATTTATTTCATTAATTAGATCTTTACTCACTAAACTAAATGGCAACTGAAAATCAATATCTATTGTTTTATTTAGTAAATCTTTGTTAATTTTGTTTTTGGCCAAAGATAAAAGTTTGTCTTTAACTGCTGTTACTTTCTCAATTTCTAAACTAAATCCAGCTGCCATCACATGACCGCCAACATCAATTAAATCATCACGAACCATTCTTACTAATTCAACAATATTAACTCCTTCAACACTACGCGCAGAAGCTTTAGCAATCTCACCACTAGTACTAATAGCAATGGCTGGTTTATTAAATTTATCAGTTAATTTACCTGCTATTAAACCAATCACTCCTTCATGAAACTCGCCGGAGTGCACAATAATGAGATGTTCATCCTGCCAGACCGAAACATCTTTCATGACTAAATTTAAAGAATCATAAGTCATTGCTTGACGTTCTTTATTAGTTAAATCTAATTTACTAGCCAGATTTCTGGCTCTTGTTTTATTAGTAGTGCAAAGCAAGCGTAATGCATCTAAACCATGATCTAATCTACCCATGGCATTGATTCTTGGGGCAATCATAAAAGCAACTGTAAAACTATCAACTTGATCTTGATCAACTCCAGCAATTTTAAACAAAGATTTTAAACCAATACTTTTTGTCCTTCGCAGTCTTTCAATACCATGATTAGCAAAACTACGATTAGCGCCGTGGAGAGGAACCTGATCAGCAATAGTAGCAATGCCAACCAAATCTAACAATTGTTGCGAAAATTCTTCATCTAAATATTTAGCTAAAATCCAAGCAACTCCAGCACCACATAGTTTAGTAGTTTGAACAATAGCAGTTGCCGGTGGTAGCTGAGTTTCTTTCTGATGGTGATCAGTGATAATTACTTCCACACCTTCCTCAATTGCCTTAGCAATCGCATCATGAGCCACGATCCCATTATCCACAGTAACAATTAAGTCAGGTTTATTTAAAACAAAAATTTCTTCTAAAGCTTTAACAGAAATACCATAGCCATGTTTTTGTCTATGAGGGATAAAGGGAATGGCTTGTAAATCTAAGTTATTTAATGTTTCCCAAAGCACAGCAGTAGCACAAATGCCATCAGCATCATAATCACCAAAAATTAAAACCTTGTCTTGATTTTTAATTGCCTGCTGAATTCTTTTAACTGCTTTAACTAATTCTTGTTCATTGATTGCTAATTCTTGTAAAGTAAAATCATTCGGATGTTTGGGTGAAAAAAAATCTACTTCACTAATAATATCCCTATTTTCTAAAAGAATTTGCTTTACTTCGTCTAAAGATTGAGGGATGGTACTACTTTTTAAATTCCATTTCATAATATAACTTAAATAATATTAATCTAATTAATGAATGTAAAGAACTATACTATAATAACAATATGACATTAAGCCTACCTTTTGAAGCCCTCTTTATTTTATACAAACTCCAGCAAGCTGGTTTTCAAGCTTTTATTGTTGGTGGAGCTGTCAGAGATATTATTATCCATTCTTTAATAAATTTAGATGATAAAAACAATAAAAATCCTCCTTTAGTGACTGATTATGATTTCACAACTGATGCTACTCCAGAAGAAATTCAAAAAATATTTTCAGAAAGTTTTTACGAAAATGAATTTGGGATGGTCGGTGTCACTCATGAAAATTTAATTGAACAAATCAAGCAAGAAATAAAAACAACTCCCCAGGAAAATTTGCAAACTATAGTTCAAGCAAAAAAAGAAACGAAAAAAGAAAAAATCATTGATATCAAAAATGCCAGTAAAATCCATGAGGCATTAGTCCAAGATGATCAGTTAAAAGAAGTCGGCCAAGTTGAAAATCAAGGTGAATCGCCGTTAGGCGAGAGAGGGTACCCTGGGGTAAAAAATACTCAGACAACTACTCAAGTCGTTCACCCCTTTGAAATTACCACTTTTAGATCTGATGGTATTTATAAAGATTTTAGAAGACCAACTAGTGTTACCTGGGGTAAAACCATAGAAGAAGATTTAGAAAGAAGAGACTTTACAATTAATTCTATGGCTCTCGCTATTAAAGAAGACAAATTAAAAAAATTATTTGCGCAGCAAAAAATAGACAAAGCAACCTTTCAAATTCAAAAAAATGACTATCAGCTGATTGACTTGCATGATGGGATGAAAGATTTGACTGCTAATTTAGTTAAAACAGTTGGCAATCCTAATAAACGCTTTCAAGAAGATGCTTTAAGAATGCTGCGAGCAATCCGTTTTGCTGTCCAACTTAACATGGAAATTGATCCTGCCATTTTAGAGTCAACTAAAGCCAATGCTGGCTTAATTAGTCATATTAGTTGGGAAAGAATTAGAGATGAATTTTTAAAAATGCTCGTCAGTGATCAAGCTAAAAAAGCGATTGAACTATTAGATGAAACAACACTGCTGCGATATGTGCTTCCAGAAATTTTAGAAATGAAAGGTGTAGACCAAGGGGGCCATCATACGACTGATGTCTGGGTACATAGTTTAGATGCTGCTGATAATTGCCCTTCAAAAGACCCAATTGTGAGATTAGCTACTCTGCTCCACGATCTTGGCAAACCAGCAACTTATAAAATTATTAACGGTCAGGTAACTGCTTATAATCATGAAATTCTAGGATCACGAATTGCCAGCAAAATAGGCAAACGTTTCAGATTGTCGAAAAAAGAACTACAAAGATTATTTATTTTAGTGCGCTACCATATGTTTTATTATCAACCTCATCACACTGATGCAGCTATTCGTCGCATCATGAAAAATGTAGGCCTAGAAAATATTGATGACATTTTAGACCTTAGAGAAGGTGATCGTTTGGGCAGTGGCGCTAGAAAAACCAGCTGGCGTTTAGAAGAATTAAAACAAAGAATGATTGAGCAACTGCATCAACCAATGGATACTAGAGATTTAGCCATTAACGGCCATGACTTGATAAAAAATTTGGGCTTAAAACCTGGACCAAAGCTCGGTGAGATTTTAAACAAGTTGCTGGAAATAGTTTTAGATGAACCTGAGTTAAATGAAAAAGCAAAACTGCTGAAAAAAGCAAAGAAAATGCTTTAAATTAATTCAAATCTTGCTCTCCAGAGATTTGTTCTTTTACTTTTTGAGTAACTAACTGTAATAACTTTTTTTCTATTTTAGCTTGCTTATCTCTTATACCACTCATTTTTGACTTTCGTTTTCTTTTAGAAACATGAGAATTATAATCATCATCAGAACAATTAACCACTCGTTCTTCAAAAAATCTCCAACCTTGTCTCTTAGCGACTGCATCATATAAATCAGCAAATGCTAATACTTTACCATCTCCATAGTGGATGGAACCCCATTCCCGTCGATAAAATGCTGTTGCTAAAGCAGATCTTAAAACATATTGTTCATCAATTGTTCTAGTCTTCAACCAACTATCTTTAATTTGGACTTCTTGTTCTGTTACCAATTCAATAAGTTCATCAATCATAACTTGAATTTCATAAGAGCCACCTCTCTCCCCAGTAATAGGATTACTATCATACAAACAATCAAATGCTTGTTGCTCTCCACTTAATCTTCTTGGATAAATCACTGATTTCCATTGAGTCCAAATTTCTTCTCTAGGCCATTGTTCATTTTTTTTCTTTTGTTTTTGATGTTCAACTCCTTCTATTTGCATCCTTTCATCTTTTAAATTGAGATGTCCATTTTCATGAGCCGTAACTTCAGCAAACATAGCCAAAACTTTTTTTCTTCTTTCTCCAGGAGATAAAGACTCTAGTTCTTTAATAAAACTAGGAGCCTCAATTCTTGTTGCTAATCCAATTAATCCAGAATAATATTTGCCAGCAATTGTAAGAGAATCTAAAGTATCTTGAGATATGAATCTATCTATTAGTACTTTATATAAATCTGGAAAAACCTCTCCGAATAATTCTTCTTCTTTATCCCATCTGGTTTGCAAAAGTTGTCTTGTTTTTCCTTCTATATTTGCCAATAATGTGGCAGCGCTGGTAAATCTTTCTTGTGGTGTTTTCTCACCTACAATAGATGCAGCATCTATGCTAGATAAATCTTGAGTTGTTTCAGCAAATTCCAACCAAGTTGCTAATTCTGTTAATCTCAAATAACTCCTAATAGCTAGGTATTGCTTCTCATATTCATTAGGATTTTGTTTAAACATTTCATCATCCTTCGGGTAAATACCTCTAAATCTTTTTTTATCTAACGAACTCAATTTATCTCCGGAATTTCCATATAATACAAACTCTTGCACAATGATATTATTTAAATCACCCTCTTCAACCCAAGGAAAATCGTACTTAAGTCGCTCAAGCATTCGCTCATTACTATCTAATCTTTCATATGGCACTCTTTTTACAAAATCAAGTTCATCCTTTAAACGCAATTTAGAGAAAACAATATATTTACGAGAGCCTTCACCCTGTGGTACATCTACTAAAGTTGCTATATAACCTTGGTAAAAATTGAACATACTAGAACCAATATCACGATCAATTTTTAATCCACCCATACAATCTTGAGGATCATAAAACTGCACTTCTATAGAAGCATCTGATTCTGAAATACGATATAAATAAGTTGGTTTACTTCCATCTAACGCCAATTGAAAACACTCATCATATGTTAATTTATTTCCTGGTTCTAAATCTACTCGTTCCATATAATCTTCTGATTTTAGAAAATTTTGGACTTGCCGCCAATATTGTGAATCTTTTTCATTAAAATCATCAATAGGTATCCATGTTTTTCTTGGTAGTAACTCAACCTCTATTAATTCTGCATATCTATCAACATCTTCTGGACCTTGCAAAACAATACCTCTCGTCTCCTTATCTATACTTTGCACACTACCAGCTGGTTCAAGTGAAAAACGACCCTCTCTATCTTTATCATGATGCACAGAAAACCAAATATCTTTAGCTGCAATAGCTCTACCCAAACTATCGTAACCTAATATATTAGGATCAGCTGTTTTTTCTACCACAGCTGGGATTAATGACTCTAAATTCCTCATAAATAAACTATATACATTTTAACTTTAATTTCAAGTAAATTTAAATCCCAGTTTATCTATGTTGATGAAATGATTTAAGATCTCTTCCCTTTAATTTCATCCCATTTAAGAAGAAGCGGTACTGCTGTAAAAGTACTAGAATAAGTACCGGTTACGGCACCAATTAAAAGAGCCAAAGAAAAATTTCTAATTGATTCACCACCTAGTAAAAATAAAGCTGCTAACATGACAATAATTGTCACTGAGTTATTAATAGACCGGCTCAGAGTTTCTAAAACAGCGATATTAGCAATGGTTTCAAATTTCTGCCTACTGTGTTTCCTACTTAGCTCTCTAATTCTGTCAAAAACTACAATGGTATCGTGAATAGAAAAAGATAAAGTAGTTAAAATAGCAGTCACAAATAGCACATCAACTTCAATTCCAAAAAAATGACCTAACAAACTAAAACTGCCAAGTAAAATTAAAGAATCATGGAACATAGCTAAAATAGCGCAAATCCCAAATTTCAACTCACTAAATTGTTTCCAAACATATAAAGTAATTAATACAGACACTAGGATAATAGCTGACACAGTTTTAAATAATAATTCTTTACCCAAAGTTGGACCAACAGTTTCAAAACGAACTTCTATTACTTCACTTTCAAAAATACTTTGAACTTTGTCTAAAGCTGAGTTTTTCTTTTCATTATCAATCGCTTTACCTCGCAAAATGTATTGATTATCTCCAGAACTTTGAATACTGCCTACTTCATAAATCTCACTTAATGATTCAATTACTTCATCACTAGCCAACTTCAATTCATCTTCGCTGATAATCTGAATTTCCAATAAAGACCCGCCAGTAAAATCAATAGCTGGTTTTAAACCAAATCTAAATAAAGAAAAAATCCCAGGCACTAAAAAAAATAAGGAAATTGCAAAAAATATGTGTTTATATTTCATTAAGTTCATAATTTAAGTGATTAGTTAATTAGTAATTAGTTAATTAGTGATTAGTAAGTAGTTATTCTAGACCTAAATGTAACTGTGGGTCATGGCCTAATTCTTGAGCAGCCAGACCTGCTTTTTCTAATTTAGTTTCTAGATCTTCATAAATATGTTCAACATTTTGGTAAGCTTCCATAGCGCTTTTCCATGCTTCTACACTATCTTTGCCTCCAAAATTTTGCATACATAAAATATCAAAATCTTTTAAAATTGTTTGTGTTTCTAAATCTTTTTTATCTAACAAATAAGTTAAAATCTCTCTAGAATATTGAGATGATAACATTGACATGATCACCACTTTGTAACCTTGTTTGTAATAAGCCATGATTGTATCGATAGCTCCTGGTACTTCCAAAAAACGTTCCTGCGATTTTAAATCTGTATAGTAAATTGTGCCGCTCATGTCAAAAATAACAGTTTTCATAATAAAATATATTGCTTTATTTAAGTCTGATATTAATCATCAGACACGTTCGCTCTTAACTCTTGTGTTATTTAATATTTTACTAGCTCACTAACATCACTTGGCGCGAGCAAAGTCAGTAAATCATTACTAACTAAGCTAAGTTCTGATTGTCTGCTCATTAATATCAGACTTAAATAAGCCACCAATTTATTATTCAATTTAGTTGTTAGTTTCTCTTACAAAAATTGGTAAAAATAATCTCATTAAAGTTCTACTAACCACTACTCCGGTAAATAAACTAATTAATACTCCAATGAATAAAGTAATACCAAAACCTTTAACCATACCGCTGCTATTTAAAAATGAAAAGTTTAACGGATTAATCAAAATTAAAGCAGTAATGATAGTTGCTAAATTAGCATCTTTAATACTATCCCAAGCTCTGCCAAAACCAAGTTCCATCGCTCGATCAGCTGGTTGACCCACTCGCAGTTCTTCTTTCATTCTTTCAAAAATTAAAATATTTGAATCTACAGCCATACCAATAGTTAAAATTAAGCCTGCAATACCAGGCAGTGTTAGGGTGACTCCCATTACTTTGTAAACAGCAACTGTTAAAATTGCATAAATTACTAAAGCGATACTAGCAATCACGCCTTTAGTGCCATAATATAAAATCATAAACAACATTACTAAGCCAATGCCAATCACACCCGCTCGCACACTTTGAGCGACTGAAATTTCACCCAAACTAGCACCAATAGTTCGCTGTTCTAAAACTTCAATTGGCACAGGTAAAGCTCCTGCATTTAATTGAATTGCTAAACTTTTAGCTTCATCTAAATCAAAACCACCAGTCATAATTGCCCGACCATCAAGAATTGGATCGTTAATAGTTGGCATGGCCAAAGGAAAATCATCAATAAAAATAGCTAAAACTTTACCAGTGTTAGCACTAGTAATGTCTGCAAACATCTGCCGACCTTCATCATCAAACTCTAAAGCAATGACTGGTTCTCCAGTTTGTTGATCAAATTGAACCTGAGCTCTTTCAAGTTGTTGACCTGTTAAGCCAGTATTTTCAAAATTTTCAAAAAAGGCAAGAGCGGATTCAGTTGCTTCTAAAATTTCAGCTGAAGGAGTAGCTTCTTCTTCCAAACGGAAATCTAACTGTGTAGTTTTTCCTACTAACTGTAAAGCCTGATTGGGATCATCTACGCCAGGAAGTTCAACAATAATACGATGTTCTTCTCCAACTATAGAAGTTTGAACTAACGGTTCACTAATTCCATAAAGATCAACTCTTTTAGCAATCACATCACGAGCAGCTTCAATCGCCGTTTCTTTATCTTGCTCTTCAATAGCACTCATATCTGCTTTTAAAATCACCTGCATGCCACCTTGAATATCTAAACCCATTTTAAGTTCATATTCTTTTTTAATTTGTTTTCCAAAAAAAGTAAAATCTATTTGTGGGGATTTGATAGTAAAATTAATATCTTTACCAAATAGTTTAAAGCTCACTGGTTGTTCTTTAGGTAGAGCAATAATTAAAGCAAAAGCAGTTAAAAAAGTAATAAAGACAAAAGATTTAGTAGTATTTTTCACAGTGCTAATTATAAATTCTTAATTATAAATGAAAGGTAATAATAATGATTAATTGTACAATAAAATTCTAAATTTGAAACATTATAAGCCCGGTTTCTCTCGATGAGCAAAATCATCCTCATTCCCGATCACCATTATTCTGGTACCATATAAAACTTCCATAATAAAAGGATCTCTTCTTGTTTTTCTAAATTCAAATTCTTCTTTACTAAAAACAGAATAGTTAACTTCTCTACCAAGCTTTGCTTCCTCTTCCTTAACTAAAGCTTGCAATTCTGGAAGAACAACTTCACCTATCACTAAAATATCTACTTCATCTTGAACTGGTCTTAAACCGCGGATAAATTTTCCAGAAAACATGACAAATTCTAAAGTGCCCAGTTTTCTTCTAAAGCGTCGTATCTTTTTTCCAAGACCAGTGCTTTTGACAATCATTTGTTGAAGTTCTTGATAGTATAAATAGCGTTTATTTAAATAGTAATACAATCTATTACCACGCTGTTCACTTTTAAGCAGCCCACAGGAAAGTAAACGATCTAGTTCACGACGGACAGCATTAATTTCTTCTTTTAGTTTTCTGGTGATTTCCCTTACATAGTACATCTCTTCTGGATTAGTGAAAAAAAGTTCTAACATTTTAACACGTACGCGGGAGATGATGATGTCCTTAAGGGTTTTCATTGAACCTTTCTTTGTGGAATAATTTTGTACTCGAATTTTAATCTAAGGTTTGAAGCAAAGCAAGATGCAATTAATTGCTAAAACCCAAAAACCCGTCATTTCTGACGGGTTTTCTAATATTTAAAATCATATTCAGCTGGTATAAAAGACACTGTGTAAAAGTCTAATAGTCAACTTCATTAGTTTTACTCATCACACTAATCCAAGTTAGGCCTCTCGCAAGCTCTAAATCCTTACCTTTGCTGTCAAGGAGTTTAAGTTCTGCTTCACGGCTTTTTTTAGACCAAGTAGCTTCAATTGCCTGACCATGTTTAAAAACCAACGCCTTACCAGTACCAGTAGTAGCATAAAGCATATGTCTGACTTCATTAATTGGACCTGTCTCTTTGGTAAGAATGACAACGACATTAGTAGCCACTACTTGTTTGTCTGTATTTAAATCTATATGTTTTTTATCTCCATGGAATCTGAGATATAGATCACTGTCACTATCGTATTTCCAGGTTACACTGTAATCATTATAACCACTCCAGAAATCATAAGAAACTTTTGTGTTGTTACCTTTTTCACCTGTTTCTTCTTCAAAAGTCCAACCCTCAAATCCTTCTTTCCAATCTTCTCCTTCAATGGTTTTGCGACCATATTTTCTGTCAGGGGACATATTGGTCCATTCTCTTTCTTCTCCAACTGCCCACAATTTTTCTGAAGTAGTTTCCATGGTGTGTTCAGTAGCTAATTCTTTACCTTCAATTCTGCTATAGTTTCGAACGAAAGTTGGATAGCCAATAGAAAATTGGTTTAAATCATTTTGCATATTCCAGCCATAATCATTAATTTGACCAAGTGCATTAGTTTTACCTGGAACATTAGCGCCTCCAACATGGACATAAAGTGGTAAATTAAAACCAGAAGCCCAATCTACAAAATAAGTCCGTGCAGAACGAACAGGAGCAATTGTCACATCATGAGATTGAGCATCACAATAAAAGATAGCTCCAAAACGAGTTACGCCTCCTTCTGCAATAGCTTCAAAAATAATATCAGCATTATTTAAGCCAGAGTGTGGTCTAGCATCAACTGAATTTTCAATCATCACAAATAAAGGTCTTCTTTTTTCCCAAACTTCTTTTTCTGTATTGGTAAACATCTTGCCATTAAGAGGGCAAGGTTGGTCCACAGCTTCATTTGGATCTATATCTAATAATTCTGCTAATAAATTGACGTCATCCGTTCCAGCTGGACCAGTTGTATCTGTAATCACAGAAACAGGGCTAATTCCACCCATTTTAGAAAAAGCGGCATAAGACACGACACTAGATATTAAATATAAAATTAAAGCTAAAATCAGTGGTTGTTTCTTCATTGATATCCTTTCTATTTTTTCACTTTGGACCCTATTTTTTTGTAAAAAAAATAACTGGTACAAAGAGTACTGTGTACCTTTCAGACCCTGAATTTTCCTCTTGGAAAATTCAGCTGGTATGAAAAGTACTGTGTATTTATTGAATTTGACTTAATAAATGTAGCACAAAGTAACTATTTAATAAATAAGCGCTAACAGATATTAATTATAAACATACAATCCTAATAAAACCATAATTATAAGTGCAGTTACAATAACTGTCTTTCTCAAATCTCTCATAATTAGGGCTGGATCATAACCAAATAATTTACTAAGTTCTGTTCTCTCTTCAAAGTTAGTCACCATAGAAACTCTGTCTATTGGAGTTGCTTTTTTCACATTTTGTTTACTAACTTTTTTTTGATAACTACTACCAAAGTTAATATTCTTTTTTTGAGATGATTTTATCTTTTGTTTTTTTGTTCTTTTTTTTGCCATATTTAGTGATTAGTTTATTAGTGAGAAGTGATTAGTAATCAAAGAATCTGACTAAATAACTCTCGCACAATTTCAATTCTAGAAACATCTCGAATCGTTACCAAAATAATCAAAGCTAATAATAATGCAAAACCTCCATAATTAACATAGCCTTCAACTTTTTGAATTATTTTCTTTCCTATTATTTTCTCTAAAAAGATAAACAATGCTCTACCTCCGTCTAAAGCTGGAATCGGCAACATATTCATTACAGCCAAGTTTACCGATAACATGCCAGCAAAATTTAACCAAGTTAAAAAGCCTTGTTGGAATAAATCCCCTTCTTGGGCTTGATGAACTATGCCGACTGGACCAGCAATATCTTCTGCTAAACCTCGGCCTCTAAATAAGTCAGCAAATACGTTTCCTAAAGCTTGTAAAATCATGCCTCCTAACATAAATGCTTGACCTAAACCATAAAAAGCACCTCTAACAGGCATTTCGTACCAAGGGTAATATTTAAAATAAATATTGGCAAAAGCCACTCCTATTGAACCCTGACCTTCAGGAATTTCATCTTTAGTTCTTAAATAAACAGAAAATTTTTGACTTGTAGGAATACATATTTTTTCTTCACATTTGCCAGTGGTTTTTATTTCTACTGTTTTACCTAAATTTTCATTAATAATTTTCTGTACATCTTCAATTGTTTTAACCGAAATTTCTTGATCATCAATTTTAATTGATAAAAGATTGACATCTGTTGGCAAACCAGCTTTTTCTGCTGGAGAATCAATTGCAATCTCATCAATCCGTGGTTGATCTCCTAATGGAGTAGGAATGCCCATCACAGAAAAAATTATAGTAAAAGCGACTACCCCAAAAAGAAAATTTACAACTGAACCAGCCAAGATCACAGCAATACGGCTTTTTGAGGATTTTTTATAAAATGGTTCTAAACCATCTTCACTAGATTTTTCTGATTGACTGCTAGTAGGCTTCGTACTCTTCTTGTCCTTTTCAACTTCTGGACCATCCTCACCTTCCAATCTAACAAATCCACCAAAAGGAATAGCATTCAGAGTAAACTCTGTTCCACGCCATTTAAATAATTTATATATTTTGGGAGGATAACCTAAGCCAAATTCTTCAACTTTAATTTTATTTTTTTTAGCTAAAATAAAGTGACCAAGCTCATGAATGATGACTAAAAGGGAAATGATGACTAAAACAATGAATGTAGACATAACAACTTAACCAAGAGTCATAAGCTCTTCTTCTTTCTTCTTACCAATTTTTTCTAGTTTTTCAATATAGTCTTTTGTAATCTTTTCCATTTCTGCTAAATCTCTCTTAATGTCATCTTCACTGACTCCAGATTCCCCCTCTTGATCTTCAATATCCTTTTTTGTATCTGTTCTAGCAGATCTGATCATAGTTTTACCATTCTCAATTTTTTGACTGAGAGTTTTGACCATTTCTTTTCTTCGTTCTTCAGTTAGAGCTGGAATAACTATCCGAATTTTATCTCCATCAACAATTGGATTTAAATTTAAAGCAGAAACATTAATAGCTCTTTCAATATTTTCAAGTAAATTTTTATCCCATGGAGTAACAACTAACATGTTTGCATCAGGAATGCTGACATTAGCAACCTCTTGAATCTTCATTTTGCTGCCATAAGCTTCAACCAAAACAGGATCTAGCAGCTGAGCTGACGCTTTACCTGTTCTTAAAGTGGCCATGTCTGCAACAACATGATCTAGTACTTTTTCTAGTCTATCCGTTAATTGACTACTGTTATATGGCATATTTCCTTCATTGATCTTGATTAATATAGAGTATATTCTATCAAAAATTGTTTAATTCCCATAGTCGCGTTATACTTGTAAATATGAGACCAAAAACTTTCTTTTATGTCTTAAAAAATAGCTTTACTAATATCAAGTATTATCTAGATGTTTTAAAAACTCCGCTCTCTTTTTCTTTTAGATTCTTTTTAATCAGCTTTTTAATTATTAGTCTTTTTTCTGCCATCAGATTTAGCTATTTTGATTTGCCAATATTTAAACAACAATTAGAAACAAGTATTAATGATATTAAAGAATACTATCCGCAAGACTTAGTAATTAAATATGAAAATAAACTCTTAAATTTCTATAGTAAAGAAGCTGATCAACTGAACACCAGAGAAACAATGGAAATAGATTACCCTGAATACATTGATCAGGAGCAACTGCGTTTGCCTAAAAAATTATTGGTTCTAACTAACCAAGAAATAGAAATAGAAGAGATTAAGCAAACTATCCCTAATAGTGCAGTAATACTAGCTACACCAAACAAATTTTATTTAAATTCTCAAGGACAGTGGCAAGATTTTGGTTATGAAATCTTACCAGGATTTGACCAAGAATTTGAAATTAATAACGAAAACATTAATCAGTATATCCAGATTTGGCAGCAAGTAATGAAAAATTCAGTAGAAGCATTAAAATATCTTGCTTTTATTTTCTTACCATTTATTTTAATCATCAGTCGTTTATGGATCGGTTTTATTGATTGCCTATTTGTTTATTTCTTTTTAAAAATCGGAGGTTCTAAATTTTCTTTCAAAAATACTTTTGCTTGGGGATTACATATTATGGTGATTGCAGAACTAGTTAACCAGATCAGTAAAACTATTTATTCCAATTTAACTCTACCAATGTTTACTTTCACTTTTTGGGGAGCCTTCTTATATATTGCTTTTTCTCTAAGACATGAATTAAATAGAAAAAAAATCAAGTAGTTTTTATAAAGTTGACAATTTTGCTACAATATTCTCTTGTAAGCATATTTTTTATTTAGAAAATAATAATGAAAAACAGAAAAATATACCAGCCGACAAAAAAACTCCAAATCTCTGATAACATCTATAAAACATCAATCAATGGTTTGTATTACATCACTTGTAAAAAACATAATGATGAAAGAGGATTCTTTTCTGAAGTTATTAAACTAAAAGAATTGAATCAGGCTATTGGTTTTGAATTCAAACCCAAACAAGTTAATCTTTCCAGGTCAGCAACAAACGTAATCAGAGGGATGCATGCTGAAGGATGGAATAAGCTGGTTACTGTTATTAGCGGAATATCTTTCTGTGCTTTAGCTGATATTAAACCTGATTCAAAAACTTTTAAAAAAGTAGAGTACATTAAACTTAGTTTTGATCAAACTGAGCAAAACGATTCCGACTTATATGGAGCTGCTTTATTTGTCAGTAAAGGAATTGCTAACTCAATTTGTGCTCTTAAAGGGCCGGTTAACTATACATATTTAGTAGATAAATATTACTGCGAACGAGATAAAAAAGATGATCAATCCATTTCTATCTTTGATCCTGACCTCAAAATTAAGTGGCCAATTGCAGAAAAAGATATGATTTTATCAAAAAGAGATAAAAAGACTGTCACTCTCAGAGAATTATATCCAGAAAAATTTTAATCTTTCTCCAAAATAAAAACTTTTAAATTAGCGGTTTACCAGTCTGATACCACTGCAATAGTGTTAAATGGTCTCTCCCGATATCACCAAAAAATTTTAACAAAAACATTAAACTTACTCCAATCAAAAAAAAGATTAAATTCATAAATGATCTTTTTCTATCTTGTTCTTTTCTGATTTCTGGAAATAAATCCGACAGAGCTATATAAATAAAACTGCCAGCTGCGATAGGGAGTAAATAGGCAGATAAATTTTGAATTGACGATCCTAAAAAATAAAAAAGTAATGCTCCTACAACTGCAGTCATTGATACTAATAAATTAAAAAACAGAGCTTTTTTTCTAGAAAATCCTGCATAGACTAAAACAGCAAAATCTCCAATTTCTTGTGGTATTTCATGCAAAGCTATAGCAATACTTGTGATTACACCTAGTCTCAAATCAATTAAAAAAGCTGAGGCGATAATCAAACCATCAGTGAAATTGTGTAAAGCATCGCCAACTAAATTTACATAAGCAAAACTATGAGCTTCACACTCATTTTCATGACAGTGCCTCCAAAATAAAAATTTTTCTAAAACAAAAAAGAAAATAAGAGAAATGAGTAATAATAAATAAACTTGATCGACTGCTAAATAATGATGAGCTTCTGGTAAAAGATACAACAAAGCACTAGCCATTAATGTGCCAGCAGACAAAGAAATCATAAAAACAAGAATGTTAAAAAGTCTTTTCTTATTTAAACTTAAAGTCACTACTCCAATTAGAGAAGCTAAGCTGATTAAGCCGGTGGCTAATAAAATATAAAAAAGAGTCATAAGGCTGTCTAAATTATGCAATAAATTTGATAGAAGAACCAGTTCTTCTTAGCTCGTCCACAGGCCATGCAAATTACAGTGTTCTCTAGCTTGAACATTATCAGCTGCGACTGCAAATTCAGCCTCTGGTTTTTCACCTGGTTTGAGATATTTGCGATAAACTCTGCCTTCTGCTAAAACTTCAATCCATTCAATATAATGCTTATCTTCCATGGGATGTTCTACAGAACCAACTTTAACTTTTATTCCAGTATCTGTTTTCTCTATGACTGGAACATGTTTTTCATTGCCTTGATCTTCTGTTTTTTCTATTAATAACTCCATCGGTTGATTGCAGCAAACCAATTCTCCGGCTCTAGCACGAACAACTTCAATCATGTTGCCGCAGACGTTGCATTTATATACTTGGTTGAGTTTGGTCATAAAAAACTCCTTTAAAAAAAATTAAATAATGATGAGAATTATTCATACCTCTACTATATCAGTCTGTTTTCAAGAAGTGCAAATTGAAATAAAGAACACCATTAACTTAAGAACTAATTTTTGCTACCACTTGCCAATCTGCTCCGCCAATAACTTTAGCTACTCCATCATCAATCAAATGAAAAATTGGTACTAATGGACCTTTAATACCTTTGATTAAAAATCCTAATTTACTAGTAAAAAGAATGGTACGGATTGGACCTTCTTGTTGTTTGATTTCTAAAATTTTAAAATCTGCTTTTTTTAATAATTCTTCTAGTTCTTCCTTTGAGTATCTTCTTAGATGTCCAACTTTTTTATCAAAATCTTCAAAGTAATCAATTCTATTTAAAAAATTCTCCTTACTAGGTGTGCTTAAAATAAAAATGCCGTCTTGTTTAAGATGAGTACGAATTTTTTTTAAAAATTTTAAATCATCTTCAATGTGCTCAATTACTTCACAGCAAGTTACCACATCACAATCACCTTTGCCTTTTTCTAACTCAACACATTCAAAACTAGCCTTTTTATTTAAAACTAGTTCTCTTTTAGTGTAATTAGCTAAACAAATCGCTCTTTCTGAAATATCTATACCTAAGACCTGTTTTGCTCCCTTAGTGGCCATATATAAAGCCATTGTCCCTACTCCGCAGCCAACATCTAAAACTTTTTTGTTTTTAAGATCTGGAATCCATTTGTTAACTAACTTCAATAAATAATAATAAGTAAAATTATTTTCTTTAATAAGCTTTTTTGTTTTTTTATTTTGTTGATGGAATTGGTTATAAAAGGATTTAATTTTATTCATGCTTGTTGCTTTCAATTGTAACTTACTAAATAACAATCTCTCATCACTAATTTTTGTCATTCTACATTTAAAGTCACTGTTAATTGCTTTAATTATCTTGATGCTTAATTTAATTTATAAATTTATTTTAATTACTGCCCTTTTGATTATTTTTTTATTTTCTTCATACAAAAAAATTTATGCTGAGACTGTAGTTTTTCGTGATGATTTTTTTAATGGTTTTCAAAAATGGGAACTAGGTGCTGGTGATTGGAAAATGTGGAGTATTTACAAAGGTAAAGCGCAAGCTTATGTTGATGAAGTCAGTACCATTGTCCAATTAATGCCTAAAGATGAATATTGGAATGATAATTGGAAAAACTATCAATTTGAATTAGATTTTGAACCTGTGTATGGGATTGATCGTAATATTGCTTGGTATGTTTTTGATAAAGCTAACTGGTACGAACTTCATTTTATAGAAAGATATTGGAATTTAGTTGGATTTAAAGACGGCAGAAGAGTTTTAAATCTTTTTGAAAGATATAGATTAAATAATGGAAAAAAATATCGTTTGAAAATAAGACATTTTAATGGTCAAATTCAAGTTTTTATTGATGATATACAAATTTTGCATGTCAGTGAAGAGTTAGTAGATCACCAAGGAAAAATTGCTCTTAGAGTTGGCACTGGTGCTTATCAACCAACTATCATGCGTTTTGATAATGTTGAAGTTAAATTAATCACAGAAGAAAAAAACTTAAATATTGAAAGCTTTAAACAAACTGATCCAGCTTGGGCTAATGAAGAATATGATAGCGGTAGTGAATGGAGCAAAAATCCAACTATTGAACGTTGGGGTTGCGCTATGACTGCCATGGCAATGATTATGCGCTATTACGGTTTAGATAAACTGCCGGATGAAAACCAAACTCCTTTAACTCCGGCTGCACTTAATAATTGGCTCAAAAGCCAAAAAGATGGTTATATTGGTTCTGGTTATATTAATTGGATTGCTGTTACTAGATTAGCTAAACAAATTAGTGATGCTTATTCAAATATTCACATTACTTTGCCAAAGTTAAAATTTGCCTGGGCCAATAATGACTTAACAAAAATTATTGACCACATTAAAAATAATCGGCCAGTAATTCTAAATATCCCTGGTCACTTTTTAGTTGCAGATGGTTACACTGCCAACAAAGAAGATTTATACATTAAAGACCCTTTTTATGATTATCAACAACTTAGTGAACACAATACCGAACTACTTTCTACCAGGACTTTTACTCCTACCCAAAGTGATCTAAGTTATTTACTTTTTATACATAATCCAGAACTGAAAATTATTGTTTTAAACGAAAATGGGGAAGTGCTCACTAATCAAATTTCACATATTGAACCAATTGCTGACCCTTTATCAGGCACTGCCGAAATTAATTCTATGATGGCTCAAACTTTAATTGCTAAACCAGATGATGGTAAATATTTTATTAAATTAATGCAAGATAATCTTGGTGATTATCAATTAGACATTTATGCTTATGATCAAAATGCAGAACCTAGTATTTTTCAACAAAAAGGGACAATTGGTAACGAGCCGATTTTTATAACTTTAAATTATAAAAAAGATGGTCCAAGTGAAATTGAAGAACTTCCCAATGAAAAAAATAGTTCATGGCAAACATTTAGAGCTGCTTTGTTAGAAATGTTAGAACAAGGTGAACTAGAGAAACATTATGCTTATAGAAAATTAGATCGGATTGCCAGTTATGCAGAACAAGCTGTCATTAGCACTTACCCACGTTATGTAAAGCGAGTAAAAAATTTAATTAATTGGTATGAAGATAAGATGACTGTTGAGTGTAAAAATTTATTAGTTGAATTATTAGATTCGATTCTTCAGTAAAGATAATAAAATTACTTAATCTTGAAAACTTAATAATAACGTATTACAATATGTCTTACATATTTCAAAAAATTACTATAGAAAAATTAATTTGGGATGAATGGAATATTACACATATTAGTAGACACCAAATTAAATACCATGAAGTAGAACAGGCCTGTTATCATTATTTAAAAGCATTAAAAACATACAATAATAGGATTATGATTTTAGGTCAAAGTAATAATGGTAAATTAATTACAGTTATATTAGCCAAACAAATCAAAAATAATTATTATGTCGTAACTGCACGAAATATGAGTAAAGAAGAAAGAAAATTTATCAGCAATGACTAAAAAAATTCCTAAATTTAAAAACTACCAAGAAGAAGCACAATTTTGGGATACTCATGACATTAGTGACTACCTTCCTCAAATGAAAAAAGTACAAGTCAACTTTAAAAAAAAGCCAATCAAAGAAGAAATTATCACAATTCGTCTTCAAACAGATCTTAAAAAAAGGCTAAAAAAAATAGCAAAAAACAATAATATTTCCGTATCAAGTCTCGCCAGAATTTGGTTAACAGATAAACTCAGGGCTTGTAAATAAAAACTCCAAACGGCTACATCAAGATTCAGGTTATAATAAATCTTGTGAACCTCAATTTCTGGCAAACTCTTCCTAAACCAATTATTGGCCTAGCACCAATGGACGGCATTACTGACACTGTATTCAGGACTATTGTTAAAAAATATGGCAATCCAGATATTATGTATACAGAGTTCTCTAGTGTTGAAGGTATTTGTCATGGCGCCACTGCGCTGCTGCGAGATTTTTTATATGAAAAGAGTCAAAGACCTATTATTGCTCAAATTTTTGGTAAAACTCCTCAATCCTTCTATCAAACTGCAATCCTGCTATGTGAATTAGGTTTTGATGGCATTGATCTTAATATGGGTTGCTCAGCTAAAAATGTAGCTAATAGTGGTTCCGGTGCTGCTTTAATTGAAACGCCCAAGCTTGCACAAAAAATTGTGAACGCTACAAAAAAAGGAGTTGAAGACTGGATCAATGGTAAAAATTTAAATGACTGTGTAGATATTACAGATAAGATTAGAGATGAAATTAAAAATAGAAAAAGTAAACTTCCTGCAAAATATAAAGACAAAAGAGAAATTCCTGTCAGTGTTAAAACTAGAATTGGCGTTGATGAAATCGTCACTACAGATTGGATTAATACTCTTTTAGAAACAAAACCAGCTGCGATTGCTGTTCATGGCAGGACTCTAAAACAAGCCTATACTGGCAAAGCTAATTGGGAAGAAATTGCCAAAGCTGCAGAGTTAGCTAAAAATTCAGAAACTATTATATTAGGTAATGGTGATGTTAAATCTAGGCAAGATGCTGAAGATAAAGCAAAACAATTCGGAGTGGATGGTGTTTTAATTGGTCGAGCAGTATTTGGCAATCCGTTTGTGTTTCAAAAAAAAGCTGACAATGGCCCTTCTGCTGATAATAAAAAATCTAAAATTTTTCAAATTGCTTTAGAACACGCCAAGCTTTTTGAACAAACTTATCAAAATAATCAAAAATATACTTTTTTACCAATGCGTAAACATTTAGCTTGGTATGTTAAAGGCATAGAAGGTGCAGCCAAAATTAGATCAGAGTTGGTGCGAACTAATAGCAGTGAAGAAGTTGAAGTAATTTTCAAAAACTATGGTTTAATGTAGTAAGTAGTGAAAAACTCAAATTTCCAAAAAATTTATCAGCAACTTAATAATGCTCAGAAAAAAGCAGTTAACACTATTGATGGCCCAGTGATGGTCGTGGCTGGCCCTGGTACAGGTAAAACACAAATTTTGGCCGCCAGAATTGCTAATATTTTGCGTAAAACTGATACTGATCCAACTTCAATTTTAGCTCTCACCTTTACTGACTCTGCTGCCAAAAATATGAGAGAGCGTCTTTTAGAAATGATTGGTAAAACTGCCTTCTATGTTCAAATTAGCACCTTCCACTCTTTTTGCAGTGACATCATTAGAGCTCATCCAGAATTTTTTCCAATTGAAAAAGGCAGCGAAGCACTTTCTACCCTCGAACGCTATGATATTTTTCAAGCTCTGATAGATAAAACAGATTTAGAAATTCTTAAACCTTTAAATGCTCCTTACTTTTATTTAAAAGAAATGATTCAAAGTATTTCCAATTTAAAAAGAGAAAATATTAATATTAAGCAATTTAAAAAAATTGTTAAAGATTTAGAAAAAGAAGTCACAGAGTTAGACAAAATTTATGCAGAAGAGAGTGCAAAAAAACAAAGGAAGAAGACTGTAAAAAAATCTGCTTTAAACAAAAAAAAGAAACAGCTAGCTAAAAATAAAGAACTAATTTCAATTTATCAAAAATATGAAAAAGAATTACGCAGCAAAGCTAGATATGATTTTGATGACATGATTGCTTTAGTTTCAAAGGCTTTTAATGAACATGAATTTTTACTTCGTGAGTACCAAGAAAATATCCACTATTTTTTAGTTGATGAATATCAGGATACCAATAACGCTCAAAACCAAATCGTAGATTTATTGGCTTCTTACTGGGGCGATCAAGCCAATATTTTTGTAGTTGGTGATCCTAACCAAGCTATCTATAGATTCCAAGGCGCTTCTGTAGAAAATACTTTAGGCTTTAGCAAGCGCTACTCTGCTGCCAAAGTTATTAACTTAGCTATTGGCTATCGTTGCCCACAAACTATTTACAATGCCGCTGATGAACTAATTGCAGAAAACAAATTAATTACAGAACATCGAGCTCTTAAAAGCACCAAGGGCCAAGGTACAGATATCAAAGTTTTCAAAGCTCCTGTTCAAACTTTAGAAAATATTTATGTAGCAGAAGAAATAGATAAATTAATTAAGCAAGGCACTAATCCCAGTGAGATTGCAATTTTATTTAGACACAACCGAGATGCTGTTGAATTAATGAATACTTTAGACAAATGGGATATTAGATATGAAATTGATAGCGGTTTTGATATTTTAGCTGATGAAACTATTAATCAATTGCTAGTTCTTTTCCAAGTGATTGTGGATTTACGAACCAGTGCTGAGAATGAGTTGCTGTTTGCTTTAATGCAGTATCCATGGCTTGATCTTGATCCTTTATTAGTGATGAAAATTGCTAGATTGGCAAGTAAAACACAAGGTGAATCGCGCAGCGAGAGAGGGTACCCTGGGGTAAAGACTTCTATTATTGATTTAATCAATAATGGTTATGAAAAATTAATAGAAAAATACGAAGTAGAAAACATCAATGCTTTAGAATTTAGTACTCTAACTGATTTTATCCAAAAACTATTTATGTGGAGTAGCTTAGATTTAACTGTAACTTTTAATGAATATTTTGAACGCATTCTTAAAGAATCTGGTTTTCTTGCCTGGATTTTAAAACAAGATACTAAAATCGAGCTCTTAAATAGTATTAATTCTCTATTTAATCAAATCAAAGCTCTGACTGCAAAAGAACACCAATTTAAGTTAGCCAATTTTTTAAAAACTATTGCCACTATGCGCGAACATCAACTGCCAATTAAAATCGAAGATTTAAATATAAGAAAAAATGCTGTCCATCTTTCTACAGTTCATAAAGCCAAAGGCCGAGAATGGGAATATGTTTTTTTAATTCATGTAGTAGATAAAAAATGGGGTAACAACATTAAAAGAGAATTGATTCCTTTGCCAGAAAACATTTTACAAAACACTGATCTTTCTATTAAAGAAAGAAATGAAGATGAGAGAAGGTTGTTTTATGTGGCCATTACTAGAGCTAAAAAAGAAGTCACAATCTGTTATCCAGAAACCATCATTGCCAATAGTTATAGTAGAGATGTGACAGGTAGTATCTTTTTAGAAGAACTAAGTAAATTGAAAACCATTAGTGATAAAAAAATTATTAATAATGCAGATAAATATTTGGCTAAATTAGTTTCCCCAGCAGAAACTAAAAAAATCAAAATTGATGAAAAAGAATTCTTTAGCAAAATTGTTAAAAACTTCAAATTATCTGTGACTGCTTTAAACACTTATCTGCGAGATCCAAAAGAATTTGTCGAAAACGTTTTACTCAGAGTTCCAAGAGCTAAACCAATTCCTATGGCCTTTGGTACAGCTGTCCATGATGCTTTGGAAAATTTTTATAAAAAATATCAAGAAGAAGGCAAACAAATTTCTGTTAAAGAATTATTAGCTAATTTTGAAACAGCTTTAAAAAATGAATTACTTAATGAAGAAAAATTCAAGAAACACTTAAAATATGGCAAAGAAATTTTGACTCAATATTACGAAGAATACAAAGATGAAAAAGTTGATCCGGTGTTTATTGAACGTTTTTTTGGATCTGGTTTTAGTAAAACTTATTTAGATGATATTCCTTTAACCGGCAGAATTGATCGAGTTGATTGGGTAGATAGAAAAAAGAAAACTGTTTTATTAATTGACTACAAAACTGGTAATCCTAAGACTGTAGGTCAAATTGAAGGTAAAACTATGTCTGCTAATTTATCTGAGCGTGAACAAAATTTGCCAGACAGTATTAAGGGATCTTATAAACGCCAATTGCTATTTTATAAATTACTAACTCAATTAGATCGTAGTTTTATTCCAACTGCCAGTCACGGTATGTTTGATTTTATTCAACCACATAAGCAAACAAATAAATTAGTCAGAAGAAAATTTGAATTAAAAGACAGCGATGTTGATGATTTAAAAAAATTAATTAAAAAAGTGATGGAAGAAATTAGAGAGTTGAAATTTTTGGAAATAACTTAAAAAATTCACAATACTGTCTTCGTGTTTTATTCGCCATGTTTGACAAATATCAAATTTAATGTAAAAATAGAAACGGAAGCACTCATTACAGCTCGCCGTTTTGGGTGCTAGGGTGCTTCTCCTAAGCAAGCTAGCAACATGCTAGCTTTTTTAGTTTTTATTATTTCAGATTTATCAGTAACATTAATTCTTTGTATTTTAAATTTCCTATTTAAACAAAGCTGCATCTTTCTTATTAAAACAAGTCGCTCATCTCGAATTTTATTAAGTTCATTTTTAGCATAAATTCCTCTGAGAGTTTGACAATTTAAATAAGCTATTAAATCTGCTAATTCAATTCCCGATGCAAGAGATGGTTTTGTCAAAAGATTAATGCCAAGAATATCATTACCATATTTATAACTATTATTGTTATTACCATTAATCTTTTTTTGGAAATTATGAAAAACAGTCAATGTCTGTTCATCAAAATCTCTTTGAGATTCAAAACTTACATAACCACATTTTTCATCTCCAGCAAGTTTCTTAGCATGAAATTCAAAAGCTGATTCTAACGTTGGATTTAAAGGCAAATAGGGATTTCCTGCAGTTTGAATAATGATTTGTTTTTGATAATCATTTTTATTTTTTTTAGTTCTTTTTTTAGGAAATTTGGAGATAGCAAATTTATACCTTAATTTTGGTAGATCAACATAAAAAATTCTAGCTGAAAATTTTAAATTACTGATTATTTGTGTTAATTCATTAGTTGCTTCTTCAAACCTTTTATTAATTCTTAAAAAAGTTTTTTTATATTTTTCTGTACCCTTTTCTTTAAAATCCTCAAAAAAATCAACAGCATGAAAAGATTTAGATGGATCTAGCAAATACTTTCTTCTCCACATTTCAAATAAATTATTAGCAAGTTGAACTTCATTCTGATACATAATCACACCAGAAACCACATAAAATCTATATCTAGGTTCACCCAAATAGGCAGATCCTGACTCATCAATATATAAATTAATTAGTTGATTTTGATCTATGATATTCATAATTTTTGGACAATTTTATTTTAGATAAACCTTTAATATACAATTATAACAGTATACAATTGTCCAAAATTTCTAATTAGTAAAAATATAAAATGAACACAGCACAACAATTTATAACAAAAGATAATTATTCTGGTCGATATACTTATAACACTCTATCTCATACACTTAAATGTGAAGATTGTGAAAATCATGTTAAAATTCCAAGAAGCTTAGAAAAAGAAAAACTTTATATACTTGATAGATTAGATGCAAAAATATTTAAAGGTATGAAATTTATCAATCTCGATGATGAAGCTTTACCTATCGCGAAAGAAAAAAGAAACTTAGCTTTTTCTGTTATTTATATTCTTCCCCAAAACCCCTCCACCATTAATCAAAAATCCTAAAATCATGGTCATCACAGAAGTGGCAATTAAAAAATCTGGGGGAAAATTACTTAAAACATATCCTCCAGCTAACGGGGCAATAATTTGGGCCAAGCTATTTAAAGAATTAGCCACACCCAAAACTGCTCCTTGTTCTTTATCACTGACAGAACGAGAAATAGCACCCATCATTAAAGGTCGCATCATTCCAGAACCAATGGCAAAAATATTAACAGCCACAATCAAAGTTAGCAAAGTATGACTAAAGCCAACTGCAATTAAACCTAGCAACACAAATAAAACACCAATTTTAACTAATCTCTTTTCCCCAAACTTATCAATTAATTTCGGAATCAAGAAACCACGCATCACAATACTAACCACACCAATATAAGCAGCCACGATACCAACTTGTGCAGGTCCTAAACCATATTTAAAATCTGCATAAATTGCAAAAGAACTCGTCCACAGCAAATGAGACAAAATATAAGTAAAAAATTGTCGCAGTTTAAGAGCAGATTCTGATTTAAAAAAATATTTGGAGAAATTATGAATATCTAAAATCTTAAGTTTAAAATCAAACTTTTTGCCATTTCGTTTAACAGTTTCTGGTAATAAAAAGTAAGTCATTAAAATAGTCACTAAACTCACAGCGGCTGCTAAAAATGATGGTAAAGCAAAACTATATTTAGCTAAAAAACCGCCAATTGCAGGCCCAATCATAAAACCAAATCCAAAGGCAACTCCACTAAGACCAAAAATTTTGCTACGATTTTTTTTTGTAGAAATATCACTCAGATATGCCTGAGCAATACTATTATTACTACCCAACATTCCATCAACAATTCGTGACAGTGCAATCATCCATAAAGAATTTGAAAATCCTAAAATAATGAAACTAATAAAAGTAGATAATTGGGAAAGTAACAACAAAGGTCTTCTCCCATAATGATCACTAAGTTTTCCCATAATTGGAGCAGACAAAAATTGAAAAAAAGAAAATGAAGTTAAAATTAAACCAATTTGCAGGGGACTAGCGCCAAATTCTTTGGCATAAAATGGCAAAAAAGGCAAAATTAGAGAAAAACCTAATACTTCGGTGATCAAAATAGCTAAAATTATCCAATGTTGTTTTGTTAATTTCATTAAAATCCTGTTCTTAAATTAAAAAATCCAGAAGCTTAATTGTAACAAGAAAAATCAGAATTCATTAATACCAGTGATATCAACTAACAAACATGCATACTTAATATACATATTGATATATTAAAACTTGCAATATAATGATGTTAAAGTTATACTTTTTACAGACATTAATGAAAAAGAAAACTCTTTTTATCATTCCTTTTTTCCTCTTACTAATCATTTTAGTGGCTGGTATCACTTTTTTTAAAAACTCCAATAGATATCAACAAGAAGAAGTGGCAGAAGAAATTGTTGTAAAAGAAACAGCTCCTATCACTCTCAAAGCTAAAGTTATTTATCTAACAGGTGATGCTTGGCAATTGGTAGAAGGTCGTAAAACAGAACTCAAAGAAAATGATACTTTAGATGAAGGTGCTGAAATTATCACTGAAAAAGAAGCTAAAGTTGTTTTAAACTTTGACGATGGCAGTGTGCTTAGAATCGGTGAAGATACGACACTAGTATTAAACAAACTTAATCCAAATGAAATGATTATTGATGATAAAAATGGTGTTATTTTTGCTAGAGTTAACAAAGATGAAAATCATAAATTTATAGTAAAAGCAGGTGAAATTACCGTTGAAGCTTTAGGCACAATTTTTTCTGTAGAAAATAATGAAGAAAATGTTGAAGTGAAGGTAATTGAAAATAAAGTTACCGTGGTTAAAGAAGAAGAAACCACAGAAGTTTCAGAAAATAAAAAATGGACAGCAAATAAAGATAAAGTCGAAGACTTATCCAACAAAGAACTAACAGATAATAGTTTTCTTGCTTGGAGTTTAGAAGAAGAAAATTTAACCCCTCCTACTCCAACCGCAACCACAGCTCCAACTAAAGCTCCTGTGACAACACCAACTGATAAACCAAAAAATGAATCCAAAGAAGAATCAAGTTCTGGCAGTGTAAATAGCATTAGCTTAAATGGTAGTAAAGATGGTGATAAAGCTAAACTTAATTGGAGTGTAGATGGTGATTCACCCAAAGGATTTAAGGTAGTTTGGTCAAAAAATTCAGAACCAACTTATCCAACTAGAGATGGAGATAAATATCATGATTATGATGATTCAGGCAGGAGAACTGATGAAGTGGGCGGTTTAGAAGCTGGCCAAACTTATCACTTTAGAGTTTGTGAATACTTAGGTGGAAAATGTGGTAAATATTCCAATGAAATTACGATTGGAATGTAGCTTAGTAAAATTTTTAGTCCCATTCTTCCAAAGGAACAGCATCAGAAACAAACTGCTGATTAGGAAATTCTCGTCGCATTTTTTCAATATCTTCAGAGTCCATTTTCCAGCCAATTGCTCCTAAATTTTCTTTTAAGTGTTTTTGACTACCCATTTTTGATAAAGTAACTACGTTGGGTTGTGAAATTAACCAATTAATAGCAATCTGAGCTGGTGTTTTATCGTATTTAACTGCCATTTGATTTAATAATTCCTTTCCTTCTTCTAGTAAAACTCCTTTTTGTAAAGGTCTCCAAGCAGCAAACATCACGTCATTATTTTGACAAGTATCCAATAAGCCAGCTTGTTGCGTTTCTCGGTGCATTAAATTTAAATGTAACTGATTTAAAACAATTTTATTCTGAGTAGCAGCTTGAGCTTTTTTCATTTGTTTGACAGTAAAATTACTGACACCAATATTTTTAATTAAACCTTGTTCATATAAATAATCCATCGCCTTCATTGTTTCTTCAATTGGAGTAGTTCTACTCGGGGCATGAAGTAAGTATAAATCTAAATGATCTGTTCCCAATCTCTTTAAACTATCTTCAGCAGATTTTAATAATTGATCATAAGACTGATTCCCTCTAGAAACTTTTGAAACTAAGAAAAGAGAAGATCGATCATAATCTTTAATCGCCTTGCCTACCAAAGTTTCAGCATGACCTTCTGCATAACCTTCAGCTGTATCAATATGAGTAATACCGGCTTCAATAGCATTAACAATCGCTTGAATATCTGCAACATCATTATTGTTAGGATTGCGTTCTTTATCCCCACCCATTTTCCAGGTACCTAAACCGAAGACTGGCATATTAAAACCACTTGTAAGTTTTTTTCTAGGAATTTTTATCATAAGTCTTATTTTACCTTAAAAATTTACTCATATTAGCGTAAAATATAGCTGTGACTCTGAAAAAACTTATCATTGGCTCAATTCTTATTCTTCTTTTATCTTTTGCTGTTTCTTATTTCTTTTTTGAGCACCGTTACTCTATTACTATTAATGAAGAAGCAAACTCTTTAACAAATGCCACTGAATGTACAGAGTGCGCTGCCAATGCAGCAAATGTAGAGCCAACAATAAATCCAAAAGACAGACAAATCTCAATCCTCTTTGCTGGTGACTTAATGTTTGACAGGCATATTCGTGAACACGCTCAAGCAAACAGCAATGATTATATTTTTGCAAAAATAAAAAACACCTTATTAGATAACGATTTTGTTTTAGCCAACTTAGAATGCCCTATTACAGATAATAAATCTCGCAGTGTTGGCTCAATAGTTGGATCTACTAATAATTTTATTTTCACTTGTGATACCAGTATTGCTAAAACTTTAAAAGAACATAATATTTCTGTGGTTAATTTGGGTAACAATCATATTCTAAATTTTGGTCAGGACGGTCTTAAACAAACTTATGAAAATTTAGATGCCAATAACATTAAATATTTTGGTAATGTCGGTAATGATGATGATAAACGTATGACTACAGTTGAACTTAAGGGTCTTAAACTCGTTTTTGTTAATTACAACCAATTTATTAACAACGCTTTAAGCTATGCTTTAGCTGATATTCAAAAAGCCAAAGCATTAGAACCAGATTTAATTATCATGTATCCACACTGGGGCGCAGAATATATTACCACTGCAAATCGAACCATTCAAAATTTAGCTCATCAATTCATTGATGAAGGAGCAGATTTAGTGATTGGTGGACATCCTCATGTAGTACAACAAAATGCAGTTTATAAAGGTAAAACTATTTACTATAGTTTAGGTAATTTTATTTTTGATCAATATTTTGAAAAAAATGTAAAAAATGGATTATTAGTAAAAATAACCATAGATATAGAAACAAAAACAATGGAATTTGAAAAAATTAAAATTCAAATGGAAAAAGCTACTGGTCAAACTAAGCTAGCTAGTCCATCAGCGCAAACCTCACCAATTAAAAATTAATAATTACTAATTAGTAATTATATAGAGGAGCATTAAAATATGCCAAAAAAATCCACCAAAAAAGACTCTTTTGAAGTTACAGGAGAGGAACTTTTAAAAAAAGTAAAAGAACTAATCAGAGAAGGTAATATTAGAAAAATTACCATTAAAGATAAAAAAGGTAAAACCTTAATTGTCTTACCTTTAACTATTGGTGTTGTCGGAGCTGTTTTAGCCCCTCCTTTAGCTGCTGTGGGAGCAATTGCTGCTTTAGTAGCTGAATGTACTATTACTGTAGAAAGAGGATAAAATTAATTATTAATTGATAATTTTAAATTCCCGCCTTTGTGGGAATGATAAATTTTCTATGCAATTAAACCAGCTCAAGCAAGATCTTCATCAATTTAAAAATCCTGATAAAGCTAAAGTTCACGCCCGTTTTTTTAAAACTGGCAAAGGTGAATATGGTGAGGGAGACAAATTCTTAAGAATCAAAGTACCTGATCAAAGAAAGGTCTCTAAAAAATATAAAAATCTGTCTTTAAATGATCTACAAAAATTGCTCCACAGCAAAATTCATGAATATCGTTTAACAGCTTTATTTATTTTAGTGATTCAATATCAAAAGGCAGATGAAAATCAAAAAGCAAAAATTGTTAATTTTTACTTAAAAAATACTAAAAATGTTAACAATTGGGACCTGGTAGACTCTTCTGCTCATTATATTTTGGGTGAATGGTTAATTGATAAAGATAAAAGCATTTTATACACATTTGCTAAATCAGAAAATTTGTGGGAACGACGCATCGCCATGATGACTACTTATTATTTTATTAAACAAAAACAATTTGAAGATACTTTAAAGATTGCAGAAATTTTACTGAAAGACAAACATGATCTCATTCATAAAGCCGTAGGGTGGATGCTGCGAGAAATAGGCAATAGAGATCAAGCAACTGAAGAAAAATTTCTTAAAAAATTTTACAAAAAAATGCCACGCACTATGCTTAGATATGCAATTGAAAAATTTGAGGAAAATAAGAGACAGTCTTATTTAAAGAGATAAATTATGCTTTGTATAATTATGAAATAGCTTAGTGGTTAGATAGGATCAATTATATTAATAAGTAGACTGTTGAAGTGAAGCATTAATTTTAATTATTAAATTAGGAGCTTCACTTCACAAGTGAGCTTTGTTTTTTTAGAGATATAGACAATGACTGGTGTGAACGTGTCTATGTTTAATATAATTGATCCTATCTAACTCTGCAGGTTTTGATTTAATTAGATAAAACACACTTTATAAAATCACACTTTCTTTAACTTGCTCATCCTCTTTATCTTTTAAGATATAAATATCTCTGTTAAAACCACCTGTCCCTACATGGTGAGCTTCACCTCTGAGAATCTTTTCGAAAGGCTTGCAAGCATAACAACCTTTATCTCCTTGCGGACATTTAAAGTGATTAAGTGATCTGGCTAATTTAATCTTCTTGGCAATACTTAAAATTTCATCATAAGCTGTTTCTAAATCTGGCAAGTTTTTTTCTGTTAAATCATCATTTAAACCTAAATACCAATAACTTAATTTATCTACTTTACGCTTTTGACAATGATGAACTAATAAATGATAAATTGGTAATTGCAAAGAAGCTTTCTTTTCTTCTCTTTGACTAGTTTTGAAATCAACAATGTGAACACTGTCTGTATCAGGTAAATATTCTAACCAATCAATCTTTCCGCAGAGAATAATATTATCATTCTCTGACAGATAGAAATAAGGCAAATCTTCTTGAATTTTAACCGCTAATCTAGCCACAGGACCTGGATTGCTCATTACTCGCCTAATCATTTCTTCACCGCGTTTTTTATATTGTTGTTCTATGTCATCACTTAAAAAACCACCTTTAATACCTCGCACATTTTTCCAAACTTTATCAAACTTCTCCATTAAAGATTGTTTGAATCTTGAATCTGTAGGAATGGTAGAAAGAGATTCTAAAACCTCATGTACTGCTTGTCCTAAAGCTAAAGCAGGAGCCATGATTTGCACTTTGTGATTTGTTTGAGGATCTTTATATATATTTTTTAAATAATAAGCTCTGGGGCATTGCAAAAAATCATTAATTGAAGAGTGGGATACCCAAGTAGCGGTAAATTTATCTTTAGACATATAGGCCATTATAAACTAAAAACACCAAGAGTCTCCTCTTGGTGTTTAAATTGCTAACTAATTAATTTTTTTATCTAGTAGCTTGAATTACAGCACCGAGTTCTACACTAGGAGCATCAACCGTAATTCTGTTGTTGGTAGTACTAGTCACAACTGAGTAACCAGTGGAGTAACCACCTGCAGTACAAGCAGCTTCATCAACGGCATCACCAGTCAATGGATCAGCTGGAAGAGCAGCTAAATACTCTGGAACTAGAGTACATAGATCAACTTCACCCACTTCATCTCCAATTAAAGCGGCTCCAGCAACTGTGTCTGGAATAGCTAAAGCAGATAAATCACCAGCATTATCAGCTGAATATTGATGGACAGCATTTAAAATAGCGTTCACATCACTACTTCGTTGAGTGTTGTTGGCTTGTGAGAATTGCTTGGCTGGGTTAATGGCGATTAAAGTAATTGCCAAAAGCACGGCTAAGATACCGATAACTACTAATAGTTCGATAAGGGTAAAACCCTTTCTGAGATGGTTGGACAGTTTTTTCATAATAAATTAATTCTAGAGTATTTGTTTTTACTTGGTCAATACTCAAATAGTATATTTACAGCTATTTAGCCGTAGTAATTAATAATTCTTTATTGAGCTCTATATTTTCTTGAACAGAATAATCATCATCAAACTTTGCTAATACATCAAGCACTTGAGTTCTTATTTGGTCTGGTATATCAGGAGAAAATACTACTAGAGTTTTTTGAACAGTCACTTTTGAAGCATTGCCTGTTTCAATTTTTTCAAAACCAAGTGCGATTAAAGCATCTTTTATTTCATCTGCTTGTCTAGCTACACCTGATCCATTTAAAATTTTAACTGTGACTTTAGTCAAATCAATTTTAGCTGCGGGAGTAGCTGATTGAGTTTCTTTAGGAGTAATAATTTCTGACAAAGCTGATTCTTCAACTGAATTTTCTACTGCATTTTGTTTAACTGGTCTTGTTTCTGTTTGTAAATAATTGACAGGTTGCGCAGAAATACTATTAGTTTGTTGTTGTTGCCAAATTAATAAAAATAATAAAACCAATAATAAGACAAAGAAAACTAAACCTAAGTAAACCATTCTATTGCTCTTTTTGCCTTCTTTGTCTGGACTTTTCGCACTAGCAGTAATTTCAAGCCTTGGTCTATCTCTGACTCCAGTCAAAAAATTATATGATTTAAAGCGATCTGACGAGTTTACGATTTCGTTAGCAATTTCTAAATTGAATCCTTCAGTTCTAGTCACAAATTCAACAGATTCTTGATCTAAAACTATATCCACTTCAAATTCCATAGTAGCTAAAGTTTCAATTAAAGATTCATATAAATCACAATTAACTACAACAATCTTTTTTAGTTTGCCATATTTAAAAATTTTGACACAAGTATCTTCAAAAGGAACTAATTGTAAGTAATCTTTAGCCTGATCTTCTTCACTTATTTCTTTATTCTCTTGATTTAATTCTTGAGAAAACATGGCGTTTTTTGAAAACACAATCGCTACTTTACTAGGAACTACTTTATTTTCTTTAATTAGCTGCGAAACAACAGCAGAAAAAACTTCTTTATTTTTAATATCTAAATCTTTTAAAACATCTTCTTTAAATTCTAAAGTTAGAAAATCATTAGCTTTAGCTGGCAAAAAATAAACTTTGCTTCTATCAAAAAAGATAATCAATCTGGCTCCATTTTTATTTTTTTTCATATCTATAGTTTAATTCCAAACTTCCTGCCAAGAATTAATCTCTAAAATTCCGCTATTATAAGTAGCTTGAACTTCGACAGTTCTGATAAAATTTCCTACTTGCCCTTCAGATACAATCACTCTATCAGGATCTCCAGAAACTGTAATAGTGGCGCTGTTATCGCCAATCATTAATGTTTCACCTGTATAACTAGGATCTCGCAATATTCTCAGTATAGCATTTTCCACACCACTCTCGGCAGTACTAAGCGCTAGGGAACTTTGACTTAAACTACTGGCGCTATAAGCGTTAATAATAATTAAAACCACTAGCGCTGTAGTTAAAATCATTGTCACCACTACTACAATTAAGAGAGAAACCAAGACATAGCCATTTTGTTTGTTATTTTTCATAGTTATTAGTTAATTAGTGATTAGTTGTTAGATTGCTAAGTAACTAATCATTTAAGCTTCTAGCTATCTCAGACCAACGGTGGTATGAAAATCTTGCTCTTTAACACCACTCACATCTGGAATTTTACTATTGACCTTAAAATCAACTTGAACGGTGCTAATACCACTAGGATTGCCCAATTTAGTAAAACTTAAATTAGAAATCTGAGTTTGATCAAAATTAATTACATAAGTACCATCATTATTAGTTAGTTCTAACTGGCCACTATTTAATACATACGAATAAGTTTCTCCGTCAATATCTAAAACCAATGAGTTAGCCGTTTCACCCAGATTAACTGGTGTAGTAACACTATCTGCTCGATTAATGTCATATATAAAACGTTGAATAATAAATTGTCCATCTTGTTGAACAATTGATCGCGAATAAGCTTGACTATGAACTTCAAGGGTTGAAATAAAAATAGAAGTTAACATGGTTAAAAAAATTAAAAATAACCCACAGTAAATGATCAATTCAACTAAAGTAAAACCAGCAGATAATTTTTTTTGTTTGTTTTTCATATAATTTCTAATTAACTAACCACTTCTCACTCAACTACGGACTATAATTAATTGTAATATCTTCAAAAATAGGTGTACTAGCTCGATCTAAACTCTCCATAAAAATTTTATACCTAAAGCATCGTCCAGGATTCTCATAACCACTGCCATCATTATCTAAAAGGATTGGTGCTTCATCTTCATAAAAAGTATCAGCAGTACCATCAGGACCTAAAAAATCAAATGTCACTCCATCACAATTACCTCCGACTGCATCAGCGACAGCAATTTGAAAATTAGAAGTTGTTTGATTGGGAATCACCAGAGAAGGCATCACATAATTAAAAGCTGTTGAATATAGCGTATCAAATGTTTCTGATTCAAAAGAACCTTCTGTAGCATAAGAACCCCCTGGACCACCCTCAATTACTTTTAATTCTGCGTTAGTTTCAGTGCTAATTAAATATGAGTAAGCATCTCCATCAGCTTCTAAGACAGCAGCTACCCCATTAATATCAATACCTAAATCTAACTCACCACACCGGCTAGGATTTGCTTCATCTTCAGTTGAAACAACCTGGTATGCATCTTCACCATGCCCAACAATAATCACCTTATTTCCTGGTACAGCAACCACAGCTCTTGGGCTCATGCCATTAGCTTCATAACTACCAATAACAGGCCTATCTCCATTTTTTGAACTGACATCAACAATAAAAAACTCTGCCTGTGAACCCGACTCCTGGGTCACTACATAAGCTCTGGTGCTAGTGTCATTAACATAAACATCTTCTCCACTTTGATCATTAACATCCACTTGCCCCACTACTTGTAAATTACTCGGATTACTAATATCTATGATCTGCATTTCATGAGTAGCATTTTCTATTGCTACATAAGCATAGTTGTCTCTAACATAGACAGAGCCTCCTTGACCTGCTATAGCAACTCCATCTGAATCTAATTTGGAACGCTCACCATTTTTACTAGACAAATCAATAGACCATAATTTACTATTTTGAACCAAATAACCAACATTATTGTGAACATAAATACTCTCACCATTAGCAGAGCCATCAGCATTAAAGAAGCCAATCTCAGAATAGGGAGTATTTCTTAAATCCAAAATAACTAGTTCTTTATCGTTTGTATCTGTGGCAATATAGGCATAATCATTTTCACCAAACACATCATTAGTTTTATAACCATCGGCAGTATCAATAATAGATACTCCTGGAGGATCATCATTGGTGACTCTAACATTAGCGAAAGAAACACCAGACGCATTTTCACCAGTACCTACAAAAACTCTACCTTCAATCGCAGAGATAGCATTAGCCACACCGTTTTTAGGTAAATCTACCTCAGCAATAATAGATTCAAAAGGATTACACCAGCTACCTGCCCCGCCAGCACCAAGAATAACTTCTCCACCAGCTTCATTCACTAAAGCTGTCCCATCAAGAGTACCATTAGTAAAATCTTCTTCTGTCGTTTCAGTAAAAGATAAGTTATCTAAATATCTTGTTAGATAAAAATTAGATTCAACTGAACCAAAACTTGGCTCATCCCAGGAAATTGTGACTGTAATTAATTTTGTAGAAGGATCAAGCTGACCGCCTGTTTCAACAATATCACCATTGGCATCTCGATAAACATTTGCAATTTCAATTTGTCGGGTCAAATTTTCAACTGTTTCATTACCTAAAACAAGCGACCAACTTGAACCAGAAATCTCTGGGTGATAAGTACCATTATTAGCAAAGGATGTCCAACCATTTTCTCTTACAACTCTGACAGCTTCTTCTGATTCCCGCAATAAAGTGCTCGCTCTAACCCTATTTTCTTGCTGCACTGTTCCTTGGGTAGAAGTAACATAAGCTGTTAATAAAGCTGGTAAAAACACCGCCATTAAACCAATAGCTATCAGTAATTCAACTAAAAGTTGGCCAGTTTGTTTATAAAATTTTTTCATTAATTCAAATTAATTAATAGTTATGCCTCCATAACGATTAATACTAATAACTTCTTGTTGACCTGATACTGTGTTTCTTAAAGTAAAAGAATAGGTACCACTAATTAAACCTTGTACCTCGCCACTGCCTTTATTAAAAATGATTGTTGAATTAGGGAAATTAACATTTTCGATTGCTGTATTTTCTAGATTAATGACAATATTTAAAGGATCAGCTGGGTTATAAGTGGAACCAATAAATACTATATAGTTAGTAGCATTAAAATACATACCATGCTCACTACTACTAGCTCCTCCTTGGGTATCACCCAGCATGGCTTGAACTTGTTGTTGTCTCAAATCTGCCACAATTGTCTCACTGCTGCTGGTTAAAGATGCTTTAGGAATCAGCCCAGTTAAATTAATAGAAATAAGAGTAAACAAAATAGTCATAAAAGCCATTACAACTAAAACCTCTACAAAGGTAAAGCCACTGTTCAATCTATTTCTGGATAGTTTAGAGGTATCGGGCATTATGTCTATTATAGGGGAAGAGCTTAAAACTGAGAAGCCATAAGCAAGTAACTTGATTTTTAAAGCTAACTATACTAAATTGAAAGCATGGCAAAAATTCTTTTAGCTGATGATGACAAAGAAATGAGAGCTTTGTATGTGAAAATCTTACAAGATGCTGGTCATACTTTAGATATTGTTACAGATGGCAAGCAAGCCTTGAAAAAAATATATCAAGGTGGTTACAAGCTCATTATTTTGGATGTAATCATGCCTCAAATTGATGGATTAGGGGTTCTTCATACTTTACAAAAACATCCGCCCAAAATTAAAAATGGCCCTATTCTCTTATTTACCAACCTAGCAGAAGATCCTGCAGTCGAAAAAGCACTCACAAAGGGAGCAAGTAAAGTATTAGTGAAAACAAGTTTAACTCCAGATGAATTTGTCAAAGAAGTGAATGTCTTATTAGGAATTAAATGAAATATTTTTAAAAGCTTATTTTATTGACTAAGTCCCCACTTGGCTGATTAAACCATAAATTGGCGCAATAATCGCCATCATCAATCCCCCAACAGATAGACCCACAAAAACTAACATGATCGGTTCCAAAAGAATAGTAACTTTATTTAGAGACCTCACAACTTCATAATCCATATATTCAGAAATATTTTGCATTGATTCTTCAAGAGAACCAGTGCTTTCTCCTACTTCCATCAACTTAATCATCACACTCGGAAAAATATTCTTTTTAGTTCGCAAGCCCTTAGAAAATTTCTCACCATCTAAGGCTAAAGTCCTAGCTTTTGAAACTAATTTTCTTACTTCATCTTTCACAATTACATCTTCTGCCAGTTTTAATGCACTGGCAATTGGAATACCTGAAATCAGTAATAAGTGTAAACTCCTAGTAAACCTAGAAATATCAATTTGCCTTACTAATGTAGATACAACCGGTAATGAAGAAAAAAACTTAATAAAAACTTCTCTTTTAAAATGGTAAAGAAGATAAATGGCTATACAAATACCAAGAATTGAGCCCACAACCAACAAGGTATTATTACGAATAAGATCTGATAGTACAATTAATATTTTAGTAGGGAGTGGCAACTCGACTTTTAAGCGTTTGAAAACCTTAGAAATTCTAGGGATCACAACAATCAAAATAGTTAATAATACTAAAATAAAAACAAAGATAATAATCAGAGGATAAAACATCGCACTTTTAATCTTATCGTTAAATTCCATTTCTTCTTGGGTACTATCTTTAAGATCTTTTAAAGTTGTTTCTAATGTACCTGACTCTTCAGCAGCTTTAATTAAATTAACAGTCACTTGACTAAATACTTTAGGAAATTTAGAGAAAGTCACATGAGATCGTTTGCCAGCTTTTAAATCACTTTGCATGGCTTTTAATATTTTTTCTTGGTTACTTTTAACTTCAGAAAGCAATGATTCAACTGCCTCCAAAATTGGGATGCCAGCAGAAAGCATGGTAGAAATATTACCAATCAAACTAATTTTTTCTTTGGCAGAAAGTCTTAAGTTATTAAACTTCATTACATCTCCGTTGTAATTACACGTAAAATTTCTTCAATGGTTGTTAGTCCTTTAGTGATTTTCAAAATTCCATCATCAAGCATACTCAGCATGCCTTCTTCCACTGCTGCTCTATGCAAAGTATCTGTATCAGCTTTCTGAGTGATCAACTCTCTAATCTTTTTAGTTACTTCCAAAACTTCAAAAACACCAATTCTTCCAGAATAGCCAGTAAAATGGCAAGCTTTACAACCCTTGCCTTTATAAACTCGAATTTCTTTTTTATCACCAAGCGGGATTGCATGTTTCTTAATAGTTTCAATAGAAAGATTTTTTTGTAAATCTTCAAGACTGATCGTTTCTGAAACTCGACAATGTTCACAGATTCTTCTCACTAATCTTTGTCCAATAATTACATTGACTGTTGAAGCTACTAAAAATGGTTCCACTTGCATATCAATCAAACGTGGCAAGGCAGCTGCAGCAGTATTAGTATGAAGAGTAGAAAATACCAAATGACCAGTTAAAGCAGCATTAGTAGCAATAGCAGCAGTTTCATTATCACGAATTTCACCTACAAAAATATAGTCAGGATCTTGTCTAAGTAGAGAACGCAAACCATTAGCAAAAGTGAGGTCGGTTTTTGCATTAACCTGAACCTGATTTGCTCCTTGAATACGATATTCAATTGGATCTTCGATGGAAGTGAGATTTTTTTCTTTAACATCAATTGTCTTCAAAGTAGAGTAAACAGTAGTAGTCTTACCAGAACCTGTTGGACCTGTAGAAATAATCATTCCAAAAGATCTTTTCGCAGCATTAGTCAGTTTAAGTAAATCTTGGTCACTAAAACCTAAGTCTGATAATGAATAATTTCTTGCATGAGCAGACAGTAATCTCATCACTACTTTTTCACCTTCAGCAATCGGGATAATTGAAATTCTCAAATCCAATCTTTCTCCATCAAAATCTATTTTCATTTTTCCATCTTGAGCACTAAGATGTTCATCGGTTCGCAGCCGTGATAAAACTTTAATTCTAGTCACAATTCGATCATGTAATTCTTTTTGTAAAGTCAGAATGTTGTGTAAAATGCCATCAATTCTAAAACGAACAAAAAATTCTTTTTCTTGGGGTTCAATATGAATGTCAGAAGCTTTCTCATTTAAAGCAGTTTGAATTAACAAATCTACCATTTTTGCAACTGGGGGATCATAAGTTGTAGAAGTAAAAATTTGACTGGCATCATGTTTTAATAATCTGTCAAAAACCTTTTGAAAATCTTTAGTGTAGTTCAAAAGTGTGTTTTCCAAATCTTGATCAGTAGCAAAAGAAACAGCAATTTTTTTACCTGTTTTTTTCTCTAATAGCTTCAACAACTCAACAGCACTTGGATCTGAAATAGCTACTTTGATAACATTCTCATCTCTATCATAAGCAACGGCTCTCTGTTTTCTAGCCACTCTTTCTGGAATCACGGAAATAATTTCTTCAGTAATTTCAACTTTAGACAAGTCAATAAAAGGAAGCTTGAGGTGATTAGCAACAATTGTGCCCAAATCTTTATCTTTAATAATAGCTTTTTGAACTAAAGCATCCCAAACAGAAACATTTTCTTTTTTAGCATAGGCAGCCGCTATTTCAAAATCTTTTTCGCTAATAACTTTAGCACTAATAATAATAGACTTCAATTGGTCATTGGGCAGGCTCATTAATCCATGATAAATGTTTTCGAGGAATTTTACTACTAGGTTTTTCTAAAAAACCGCAGAGAGTGAAGAAAAAAAGTTCATAATAATAGTGAAACCTAGGAAAAAAGTAACAAATAATAAAATTAAAGTAGTAGTTTTATTTTTTACTGTTTGTTTTTTTGCCTGTTTTTTTACCAAAGTAATTAACTCTTGCCATTGTTTATCATTAGCTAAGCGCTTTGGAATCAATAATGCTACCTTTGGTGCTTGATATAAAGCCACTAAGTTATCATCAATTTCATAATTAATAAGAGCAGACCATTTAGAACTAGTTTTTGAATCTTTGGTAGTAATTTTAATTTCTTTTGCTGTTAAATTTAAAATGAACGGTTTAAGATATTTTTCTCTTTGTTTAATAGATAAATATGCAGAAATTTTTGCTCTAAAACTAATAGAAAAAAAGAACAAGGTAAAAATAAGATAAAAAATAAACCAAGATAAACTAAAAAGCTCAATAACATTATCAATTAATAATGCATAAAAAAAAGTGTAAGCTAATGAAAAAGCCATTAAACCAAGTAAGATTGCCATGATGCGAAAAAACCATTTATAAGCGGAAGTTTCATGATGAAGTTTCTGAAACAAGTAGATATCTTGGAGATTATAACTAACGTCAAATTTCATAATTTAAAAACTTTGTAAAAAAGGAGTATTTAAAGAAATATCTTTTTCGTAAACGCTTTCTGACTGACCTTGGTTACTAATATTTTGATGATATTCACCATAAAGTTCTTGCATCTTAAGCATTAAATCAAAATCAAAGTCACTCTTCATTTTAAGATAGGCTTGATTCTCACTAAAATTCCAAACATAGAAACGATCTAAGCTATTAAATGAAGTTTTCTCATAAGGAAAATCTCTATAAAGACCACCTTCATAAAAGCCTGCAAAATCATTATAGACAGAGTCGGAAAAATTTGGATATTTTGAGGTTTGAGACATTACATAACCCATATAAATACTAGGTAATTCATCCCAATTAACTTCATCACTTTCTAAATTTTCCAAATATTTATTTAATTTATCTCGTTTTGTTACAGCATTTTTAAGATCAGTCTCATAGCTATTACCAGAATCTTCTGGTTTTAATTTCAATTCTTTAATATAATTATCATTCACTTTAATAGAAAATTGTATTATCTTTTTATAATATTCTTTCCATTCATTTTCATCACTATAAAGTTTAACTAGACGATGATAGTTTCTAGATAATTGATACGTAATCATGCCAGCATAAGCAATTTCTCTTCTATCATCTTCTTCATAAAAACCAGTAGTTTCATAATTAGGATTTAATAATACATCTTTAGCTTTTTTATAAGATTGCTTCCAACCTTCATAACCATCACTACTCATTCTAGATAAATAAACGTAATCAACTCTTTTATTCACCGTAGGAGGATGATTGACTACAATAAAGTGCTCTGCATTAAACATCCCAATCACCACTACTAAAATTAAAGTAAAGACTGCTTCCACAATTACCCATCTCTTTTTATAAAAATGTCGCAGAGCCAAAGTGCCAGCCATCCCTAAAATCCATAACAATAAAAATCCTCCATAAATTCTGGCCAAACTCCAACCATGATAAGACTGATACAACCAAATTCTTCTAAATAAGGAAATAATAAAGACAACAAATTCAGCTAAGATCCCCATTTGGACTGCTGGCAAAATTGTGCGCTGATTTTCTTTTTTACCGCGCAAGATAATTAAACCTGTCCAAATTAAAGCAAAAACAAATAAAGCCACTTTAATCAATTCTACAAAACCTTTGTTCACATATTCACTGTAAGTCTCTACTCCAAATTTACTTAAATCAGTTTCATAAGCTACATTCACAAACACATAAGGCCATTGGACAATAATAAATACTCCCATAATCAAAGCTACTAAAACCATCACCACCGACATTTCATGGACAAAAGAAAATCTTTGTAAAAGATTAAGAGGGGAGACAAATCTCTTTTTCCTTTTCAAGAAAACAAATGGTGCTAAGAAAACTAATAAGAATAAGGAAAGAATAATTCTAGCTGGCAGCTCATTAAGAAAACCTTCAGTCAAAAGATCTTGCACAAACTTAGCAAAAATTGGATCAGCGTTAGAGAGCATGGAAATCAAAACTGAAACAACTGGGATAGAAACAAGTAGTCCCAGGAAGATTGACTTACCTAAAGAACTTTTAGTTCTGGGGACCCCCTTACTAGCAAAGAGTTGTTTTTGCAACTTAACAGAAAAAGTAACTTTTAAAAATCTAAAACCAGCTCCAATATAGGAAAAAAAAGATAATATTGGTGCCAGAAATAATTCCATCAAACTTCTAATAAATGGCAGTTTAGTAGCCCCAAGATAGGTAAAAATAGCTAACAAAAATAAAGAAAACAAAATAGAAATGCCAATCACAAAATTGTTGGCTACTCGGATTAAATTAAAACCAGCTAATGCTAAACCTGCAAAAATTCCTACAGTAGAGAAGACTTGTTTTTTAAAAACAGTTTTGTCAAAAAATAAAATTAACAAAAAGAAAAACAGAGCAAGTAAATTCAAAACTAAAGCCATTGAGCCAAACTGTTTAAAAAAGAAAAAATTTAAAAATAAAACAAAGGAAAAGATGGCAATTACTTTTTGAAAAATATTTTTGATTTTAATCTCCGGCTTCTTAGTTGAAGCTTGAGATTGTTGAGCTAACATAGCCTATATTATACCATATAGAAAAATGTTGTTTCAGCCTGGGAGAATTGTGATTTAGCCATATAAAACTGTGTCAAATCTAAATTATTCTTCAAGTTCCTGTAAAAGATTTTGGGCTCTTTGGTAGCGAGGATTGGCTGCTAATGCTTTTTTAACTTCTTGCTTTGCTTCTTCTCTGTTGCCTTTGTTTAAATGAACTAGAGCTTTATATAATCTGGCCTCTTCAACTTCGCCGGCATTGTCTAATAAATCATCAGCTGTGCTCACTACTTTATCGTATTCTCCTATTCGCAAATATACTTCCATTGGACCAAATTGATACCATAAAAAATAATGTGGAAATTCAAATGAGAGTGCTTTGTCATAAGCTTGTTCAGCTTGGACAATTTCTCCAACATTTAAATAATTAGTGCCTAAATTAAAATAATTGTAAGCATCTTCATTGTCTCTTAATTGTTTTTGACTGCGGGCTAATGCTCTTTCAAAGTTAATTTGTTCATCCCATTCTTCTGCCAAAATAGTTTGCACTATTTTTTCCTGTTTAGCTTTATAAACTGGAATGTAACCATAATTAAAAGGCCGCCACCAATTTTCAAATTCGTCGTATGTCATGGAAAATTTTTCTCCATTAAAAGAATCACTGCTATAAAAAACTTTTTTTTGTTGATCAAAACCAGTAATGACACGATAATGCCCGACTAATTCTCCATCTGGCCTTTCCAACCATTGATGAGCAATGACAGGAATTTCATTGGCGAGTAACTGCTCAATGATTTGCACTTCTCCATTGATTCTATAAATTGCTCCCAAACCTTTGTCTTCTAAATAAGCCACCATTTCATCAGGCCTGACATTTTTATCTTTATCACTGCCTTTAACAACTGCAGCTGCATCAAACTGAGTAAAATTAACTTGGTGATAACTAGCGGCAATGGCTAAAGATGCTGGACCACAATTATTCATTTTTTGATATTCATGACCAATCGGTGAAAGAATTTTTTTATTAGGGACTGGAGTAATTGAAATTTTAACTATAGTAGGTGCAGCTGTAGGAATGAAGCTGGTTGGTAAATTTTGCTGTTTAAGTTTGGCTAGCTGAAGTTTCTCTCTAATTTGTTGATCAACGTTTGAAAAAATAGCATATCTTTTTTCTTCATTAAAAACTAAGACCATCATGTAGAGGAAACAGCCCAGCATTAAGATAGTAAAGATTAATTTTTTCATTAGGGGATTATTATACAAGACTAAGCTAAGTTTGAATTGTCTGCGAACTATATTCAGTTTAAATTCAGCTTCATAAAGTAGACTAGTAACTTAATGAATGATTATGTTCTAATGAAGTAATGCCCAGAAAAAAGAGAAAAAAACAACCAAAACGGTTGCAATTAAATATTTGGAGTGTCATTAGATATGCACTGATTTTAGTCAGTGTGCTAATTATTTACGCTTATATTGAACCTCATTTATTAATGGTCAAAAGAGTTGAAATTGTAGATGAAGATATTCCTCAAGCCTTTGTTGGTAAAAAAATTGCTTTTTTAACTGATATTCATTATGGCCCTTATTTTACAGACAAAGAAGTAGAGCGCTTAGTAAAGAAAACTAATCAATTAGAACCTGACATTATTATTTTAGGCGGAGATTACACTGATCCTAATTTACATTTAGTCAGTCCTGTGTTTGAAAAGTTAAAAAATTTAAAAGCCAAGTATGGCATTTATGCTGTTTTGGGAAATCATGATTATTGGAAAGAAGGTAATTTTACAACTCATGCTATTAAGGATGCTGGGATTACCTTATTGGATAATAAATCAGAATGGGTAGAAATTGATGGAGAAAGAATAAAAATTGGGGGAATTGAAGATATGTGGTATGGCGAGCCAAATTATCGAGCCACAGTTCAAGATGTAAAAAGAGAAGACTTTGTCATTTTAGTTAGCCACAATCCAGATTTTGCAGAAAAAATTATCAGTAAAAAAGTTGATCTGATGCTAGGCGGACATCATCATGGCGGCCAAGGCACAATTTTTGGGCTTTATGCACCAGTAATTTATTCAAAGTATGGGCAGAAATATCGTTATGGTTGGGTGGAAAAAGATGACATGAAAATTTTTGTCAGCAAGGGGATAGGTACAATCGGAACACCGATTCGGTTTTTTGCTATGCCGGAAATTGTGGTGGTGGAGTTGAAGAAATAAGCTTTCTCTTTAAACTTATAGATATAAGTTCAAAGAGAAAACCCCAAAGCCTCCTTTTCTTTGAGATTTTTTCCTTAGTTTAAAACTCAGCTATGGTCTGATCAACGTTTACTTTTCGACGGTCACAGAGCGCGGCGTCCGCTTACGGTCCTTCAGGGCGTCCACCCGGCCGGTGGTCAGCAAATGGGACCCATCGGAAACCAGCTCAAGGCCAAAGACCGATTCACCGCAAGCGATAAAAGTCTTGGACGGGAAACCCGACCAGTCACTCTGACCGCAGCCGTTGGGAAAATCAAAGACCCCATCCTTTAGGCTGATCTCATAGGTATCACCACCGTCAACACAAACAGTGATCGTGGCCTCTTCGCCTTTCCAGATCCTGAACGCGCCGGACGTAGGGAGCTTCCAGTTGCCGTCTTCCACATAGGTGATAACCTCTTCTGTAGCAGCCGACTCGTCCCCCTCATCCTTCTTGCAAGCCACCAGCAACAACGACAAGATCGTCATCAACGTTATTAACACTAACAACTTTTTGCGCATTTTGCGCCTCCTCAATTTTCAAATATGGTAGATCAATATAGTACATCAAGTTTCGCAATAGTATCCGTTCCGTTCCTTACTCACGGGGTAGCCATGACAAACCGAAGTCTGTCACTGGAACAGGCTAGCCATCCTAAAACAGCCACCAGATTTTCTTTTTTTGTCATTTCTGACTATTTTTTTATCTGAGCCCGAAGGGACACAAGTTTATACAGAAAAAAACTTCTCTACAAACTTGTATCCCTTCATTTAGTAAAGGAAACATTATTTTTAAAAAAATCTCAATAATAGAAATATCTTTGGGGTTGTTAAAGTGCCTCTTTTTCACCTTTAACTTTAAATAAAAATAAAGGCAGAAAAGAAAGCTATATATTAAAAATTAACAACTAAATTCTTGCAATCAAAAAAATAGTTATTAACATCCTATAATTATATATTACTACATACTAAATGTGTAGAGGTAAATAAAGAAAAAAAATATCTATCTAAAATAGAACAATTTTTTCTTTTATTAGGTTACATATAAATAGAAAATGTCTCACAAAAAACTGAAAAATTACTGAAGTTTTTTAATTTAAAAATTAACTTATATTTAAGAGGAGTTCTCTGTTAAAAAAATTATCAAAAATCTAATTTGAATGTAAATATTCAAAAAATAAAAATTATCTTAAAATTATCCCACATCTTGTGAAAACTTAGCGTGAAAAATACAAATACCTTAATTTAACACTCCCTTAAAAATCACTAAGCTCTTTCTACTCCACCAACTCTATCCATCCTCCACTCGAATGTCCAGAAATATCTGGCATGTACATATTGAAAGCTTCTACAGGTGGATAATGGAATTTACCCGGGATTGAAGGTCTTACTCTATATTGATATTCATAAACACCGGCTGGCACAGTTTCTGCAAACAGGACTACTCTATCGTCTCTGATTTCTTTTCTTCTAAAGTAAAGTGAACGCGGTTTCTTTGCCTCACTACCATAGCCATATGGATCCATACCAGTCTCTTCAATGGTATCACTTAAACTTGGTACTTCTACATTACTTAAAGCTGTTGTGGCTAAGCTTTCATTAATTGGCTCAAAACCAGCTGGCAACTTATCTTCAATCACCACGTGATGTCTGGTAGCTGGCATCACTACTGTTAATCTGACCCAAATCTCATCCCCAATCTCAACTTGTTCATCACTCAATCTCTTGCCTTTACCATCAATTAGTTCACGATCAATGACAATACCTTGATCCATTGGCTCAACTTCAGTGAATGGCAAGAAGTATTTCAAATTATAGTTATAGTAAAGTGAACCTTTACCACTTTTTTGTACTTTCAAATTAAGATCTTGCTCTTTTGGAATATCTGCCAGACTTACATAATGTTTCACTTGTTTAAATAGATCTTCTTTCTTAAATTCACCTTCAAATAATCTTTCATCACCCAAATCAACAATGTAACTTTCATTAGGTTTAGTTTCACTGCGAGCTTTCAACATCGTCACAATTGCTTTAACAGCAGCTGCGTTTTCTCTGGTTGTCCCCCAATGACCATCTTTTCTTGCTTGCATTAAGTAACGAGTCACATCAGGGATCAAAGCATGTCTGCGATTTTCTTTAGTCAAACTCTCTAGCATCAAAGCAGTTAAAGTAATATCACCACTCATAAAGCGCCAATCAATCTTACTATCTTCCCAATGAGCGGTGGTATTGGTTTTATCCATCACAGAAGTTAATTCATCTAACAGTCTTTGTCTATCTCTACGGCTGCCGCCACCATCTTGCATCGCTCGTAAAAGATAAGCTCTGCCAGTTAAACTCATTTGCCATCTACGATCCATTAAATTAGACAATACACCTGGATCTACTTTTTCTTTTCTAGCAATGATACTAGCTAAGAAAGCTTTTAATTCTAAAGAGTTATCAGTATCATTTAATTCACTTTCAAGGTAACCAACCCCTCTGTTAACTACTGAATCATCAATATCATATTTAAACTCTTGGCTGGAAATTAAACCATCCATCACAATAGCCGACACATAAGGACTAGAATGATATTCTGGACCAGACCACCAACCCCAACCTCCATCAGGTAGTTGAGAGTTGCTTAATCTTTGCAAACCATTACTGACCAATTTTTCTAAAGTATCTATCTGATAACCACCCATTTCTTCCAACTCAGCGTCGCGAGCTACTTCTAATAAATGAACTAAAGGTGTGACTTTACTAATAGTTTGCTCATTACACCAATATGGGTATTTGAGAATATAATCAGCTGCATCTTGTACACCGCTCCCTAAAGATGCAGATAAAGTAATTGCTAATTCACCCTGATCAGGAGCAATATCGCTTGGTAAGAAAACTGTTTCCTGAGCCACATCTGCAGCTTCACCTGAAGTGGCCACTACTTCTGGCACATAATATGATTTGACCGGCAGACTGACTTTAATCGCATCTTCCAAACCCATGCCTTTAACACTAAACATCACAGTAGCCTCATCTGTATTTTCTGTGACTGTCTCCCAAAACAAGTTACCATGTGAATTAGCAGGAATAGTAGTGGTTTGCACTGCAGCTCCTTCAAACTTGACCCCTTCTGTCATAATTTCAGCAGTCACATCTTGATCACTATCTGTGGTGTTGTGGACAGTCATTCCTAGTTTAGCTTCATCACCAACACTTAAAAACCTTGGCAACATTGGCTGAATTAACATGTCTTTAGTCACCATCACCTCTTCAACTTGATCTCCTACTGCGGTATCTTTATTAACAGCCACAGCCATTAATCTCCAGGTAGTAGTGTTATCTGGCAAATCTACTTCAATATAAGCCTTACCATTAGCATCAGTTTCCACATGAGCGTTCCAATAAGCTGTATCTAAAAATTCATCACGAGCAGTTAGCCAACCATCACCTTTATCATTATGCACCCAAACATCACCAGCAAAATAAGTATGATATTTTTCAATTTCAATGTTATAAACTCTCACTCTAGAACTGACTTTCTCAATTGATTTAACTTTGACCCAATTATTATCTTTGTCTAATAATTTATGACCCTTCTTTAATTTATCTGCAGTCAGCCAACCTTTATTGGTATAAACTCTGTGCACCCCAGTTACTTCTAAATCTCCATTAATCACTAAATAGCCATCAACATCATGAATCATTACTTTCTCAACTTTGGCTGACACTAATTTTGCAGAATCTTTACTTTCGCGAGTTAAAACTTCATCTCCAGCTGCTACTTCAGCAATTGGCTTGCTGCTGCCATCAGCCATCAGAATTGTGGTCCCACCAGTGAAACAACCGCCACCGGAACCACCTTTACTGCCCAAATTAATATTGGCATTAATTCTATCCATTGAAATGGTTAGCAAATTGCTAGTCCAAACTTCTAGGTTGCGAGGTTGGTAAAAAGTTTTATAAATATCTGCCAATTTAGTACTAGCCAAATCCCAAACTGCTTTGTCTACCAAAGCTACCGCTATTTCTGTTTGAACAGGAGTGCCACTACCGTCGCGAGTTTCTAAATTAACTTTTAATTTATCTCCCGGATTGTATCTAGCTTTATCTGTATTGACACTAATATCTACTTTAGTTTTTGGATTATTAACTTTGATCTCTGTATAGCCAAGCTTAAATTGAGCTGGATCTTTAACCTGATTGCCACCTTTAACAAAGGTACCGCTAATATATGCATTTGGCACATAGCGATTCTTAATTCCGATATTGACACTCTGGTCATCTTTGGTGAATTTTTCTACTTTGTAATCAAAGACACTCGCTCGTTCTACTGTAATTAAGCCAGTCATATTTTCGTAAGGCAGCACTGCTTGGACAGTAGCTTCTTCATCTACATTATATTCTTGTTTATTAGGAATCATTAAAATTCTGTCATGGTTTTGTCTTTGTGGACCCCAAGTATAACCAGATACCCAGACAAAAGTAGCAGACTTAGCTGTTCTGCCGGCATCATCACTGCTTTCTGCAACCACACGATAACTACCACCTGTTTCTGGAACAAAGCTAACTCTAGCTCGGCCATAGGCATCAGTAGTCACATCTTTATCTTCAATAAACTCATCAAAAGGTTTACTGGTCCAATAGTAACGATCATCATCTTCGTCATATTCTTTAACAGACTTCCAGGTACGCTTATAAAAAGAGACTTTAACTGCACGATCAGATTTTTCTTGACCATCTAAATCTACAGTTACTAATTCAACTCTAGCTTCTTCACCTGGTTTGCTGGAATAAGATTCTGGCTTTAAACCAACTTGCAAAGCAGCATGGTGATAATCAATTACTTTAGAACTAGCAATTACGTTGTTATTATCATCTCTAACCACCGCTTCTAAACGGAGTTTTTGACTGCTACTTTTATCAGAAATATTAACTGGGATCTTAAACTCATACATACCATTATGATCAGTCTTGCCTTCACCTTCGGCAATACGGTTGCCAGAATAATAACTATCATTGCTCATTGACCACCAGGAACTATACCAATAATTATCTGCATCGCCAAAATCAAAGTAACGATCTTTATGCCAGGTATATGGTTTATCTTGAGTAGTAATTGTCCAGTCTAATTCTGCATCAGCCACTGGAGCCCCAAAGTAATAGCTTGCAGTTAAATCGCCTTCTAGACTTTCACCACTAACGTAACTAGTTTTTTCTGTATTAAGTTCCAGTTCAAAATCAGCACGTTTATATTCTTCGACTTGAAAACTTTGCCTAAAGCCATTATTTTTCACTTCAGCTCGAACAGAATAATTACCAACACTACCTTCTTCACTTAAAGTAAATTCTCCAGAAAAAGTGCCGTAAGTATTTAATCGTACTTTTTCTCTATGCACTTCTTTTTGTGCTGCATCCGTCACTGTGATTTCAGCTTCGCTGCCATCTGGTGGCATGTCATATAAACCATCGTCGTCCATTCTGACTACGCCTTTGTAGTAGACAGTTTGTCCTGGTCGATAAATTGGTCTATCAAGTTGCAAATGAATCTTTAATTCTTCTTTAGCGCGATAATCATCACTTTCTTGGCTGTCATAATAACTACTTAAACCAAAGTCATAACGAGCAATCCCTTCATCCCAGGCATCAATCACAACAGAAATATCATCGTCTTTGCGGGCAAAAGCAATCACTGGATCAGTGGATGATTTATATGATCCTTTATAAAGCTCTTTTGCTGTTGCTGCTAAATAAACTCCATCTTGATTAGTCTTTCCAGATAAAAATGGCTTGCCGCTGACACGCATCAAGTCTACTTGCATATCTGGGACAACTTCACCACTGCTTTGATTAACTGCCCACACCAAAGCTTGTTTATCTGAAGTTTTTAAAGTCAATGCAGTTTTACTGACCACCATCACCATATTGTCATGAACGCCTTCACCGATGCTGGTATCCAAGAAATAAAGTCCAGAAGGAATTCTGCTACCATCAGCTTGCTCTACTTTAGTAATCACATTAACCGGCACATTCTGCTGGGCATCATAAGTTTCACGCCAATTACGAACTGATTCTAAATGGGAAGGATCATAACCTTGCCAGCTACTCAGACTACTATCTCTAGTGTAATTGTAGTCATATCGGTAACGATAAAGTTTAATAAATTCTTCTTGGTCTAATTTATATAAACTGTAATCAATGAAATTGCTATTTGTAACCTTCGTTACAATTCTTGGAACCACGTCTTGATTAAAGCTAGCAAAATAAGTACCAGTTGGTTGAATACTAATACTTGGTTTAAAAGCAGCAGTATCAAAAGCAAAAGTATAGTCATAACCCAAAGGCACTCCATACTGATCAGTCACATTCCCTTTGACAGTAACGGTGTAATCAGTCGATCTGCCAAAATAAGTCCCAATATTTAATTCATTACCACTGTAACTATAAAAATATAAAGAAGGTGAGCGATCAGGAGCAGGAGAAATAATAACATTGCCTTTGAAAGAATCTTCGTCCATTGGCACATTAAATTTAACTTCAGCGCGATGCTGTTCATGGACATTGCTGGCTCCATTTTTGGGGGTACTACCAAGAATTTTTGCTTTTGGAGCAACTGCAAAAGACCAACTATATTCATAATCTGTTCCATTTGGACCAGCAGTTGATTGCAAGCCTTCTTTAATCTTAGCCATATACCTAGTCCCACGTTTTAAAGGCTGATTCGGATATAAACCGATTTGATTACCACTGACCTTAACTGTAGCTGGTACTTCAACGTAGTCAGCCGTCTCATCATAGTTATAAGTAGAACCTTGATCTTCACCAAGTTCATAAAGATGAAACTTGTCTTGAGCAGATTCTAAATCTATAGGTAAGCTGAGCGTAGCAGAAACAGAGGCAACTGGATTAGCATACTGATATTCTTCTTTTGGAGAGGTAGCCAAAACTCTTGGTCTAGGTGTAGAAAAACTAAAGGTTTCTGGTTCTTGGATTTCACCACCATCAACTGATTTCATGCCAGCTTCAACTGTATAAGTATAAGTAGTAGCAGGATCTAATTCTTCGCTTGGTCTAAATTGATAAGCTGTAGTACCCAACCATTTACCTTCACCTTCTAAAGGAGGGTCAAGTTTGAACGCCGGCATCATAGCCTCTTTTTCACCATAAGTTGTCAGGGGAATCATAGCGCGATCAAACATGACAGTAATGGCTGTTTGCTTTTTTAAAGCTTCTGTTTGCGGACTAGCCACTAAAACCTTTGGGTGCCCAAGGGTAGTAAAGGCGGCTTCATATTTTTTAAATTGAGGAATATATAGTTTAGATAATGATAGACCACCAATTTTTAAAAGATAAGTTTCTTGTCTGGCAAAAGGTTCTTTGGGAGTAAAAATTAATCTGTTTTTTCCTTGCCAGGAAAATTCACCATCTATGTCAGGCTCTAATTTAAAAGCATTTTCAACTGATTTTTGATTCATGTCTTTGTTAAACTGCACTTCAATGACTGAATCTAAAGGAATTTCGCTGGCAGCTTCTCCAGGGAATGTCACTACAACCTGTGGTGGGGCAAAAGCTGAACCGAATCTATTAAACAAATAAATAGCTAAAATAATAGCTATTGGTATTCGCAGCATATATGCTTTTTGTTTTGGCGGAGCAATTTTGAATTTTGGCCACCAAATTTGAAATTTTTGATATACCTTGTTAGCTAAAAATTTAATTTTTTGTAATAAGAAAATTTTAACTTTTAAATAAAATTTATCGACAAAAGGTATAAAGTCGGCTTTAATAAAAACTAATAATCCTGAAGTAATAACAATCACACCAAGTAAAAAATTTTCTAATGGTTTAAATCCAATTTTAAGTAAACAAAATGTTGCGAATAAAATAGTTCCAGAGAAATCTACCAGCACATAAAAGACAAACCATTTTTTAAGATTAAGAGGAATCTCTGATTGCTGAAATTTTGTTAATAAGCGTGATAGAGTAAGCTTCTTAGATTTTGCTTTATTTAAAACATAATTTGCTATTTCAACTGCTATTATGAAGATTAAAAATGCTATTACATCTTGAACAATTTGATGATAATTATCAAGCCAAAGATACTTGCTTACTAAAAAGCTTAAAACTGACATAAGAGAGAATGTTACAGTTAAAAAATACAAGGCATGTTTAAGAATAACGAAAAAGAGTTTAAGAAAATCTTTTAAAATTGGAACTGAGTTAACTTTGTTAGCAACTACTTTTAATTTTGAATGAAAAATCACACATTTGGGTTTAATTTTAAAATAAAAAGCTTTAGTTTTGAGAAAAACTTTTTTAATAAATCTTTGACTTTTTCGAAAAAAAGGATGCATTTTTTTATTATAGAAGGATAAGGCCTAGCAAAGCAAGCCTTGTTAGTAAAAAATTTACCAATTTTCTTTATAATCTTTAACCGTAAATTTTATTCTTTCAGTAATTAATAAACTACCATCTTCCATTTGCACTTCTGCTTGTAACTGATGCTCTCCTAAAGTGGGCTGCCAACTACAACTATTAAAATTACAATGTTCATTACTTAGTGTTTGTCCATCTAAAATCCAAGTGCTATCAATAATGCTGGTATTTTTAGCTAATTCAAAAACAATTGCTTCATTTTCTACAGCTCCAATTTCATAAACTGTTCCTTGTCTGGGACTAACTATTTGGACTAAATCGTCATTAATCTGATATTGTGGTTTTACTGTTAATTGAGAGTATTCTATTGGCTGCGTACCTTGAATAAATATTTCTTTATATTTATCGCTGCAGTTAGCTGTTGGCAACAAACCATCCCAAGCACATATTTCTACTTCTATAATATTCTCTGGTTTTACAAATTCTGTATAAGACTCAAACTGCAATAAGTTTTCAAACACATCATTCCAAATTGGAGCAGCCCCAGTCACCCCACTAATATCTCTCATTTCATGATTATCTGCATTGCCCACCCAAACACCCACTGTGTAATCTTTTGTATAACCAATCGTCCAGTTGTCATGCCAATCAGTGGTAGTGCCAGTTTTAACTGCTGCCGGTTGACTAAGTAATAATGGATTTTTTTGTCCAAAAGTAGGAATACGAGCATGCCAATCAGATAAAATATCGGTAATTAAATAAACTGTTTCTTCAGATAAAACTTTTGTTTCCTGTTGATCCGGAGCTTGGTATAAAACTTTATCATTATTCGTTTTAATTGCTGTTACTAAAGTAGTGTTTTTATAATTACCTTCCCTTGCAAAAGTAGCGTATAAATTTGTTAATTCCAATAAAGTCACTTCACCGCCACCCAAAGTTAAAGCTAAATCATAACGATCAGTTTCTTGCATACTACTAATCCCCATTCTGTGAGATAGATCTAAAAAGTTTTCAATCCCTACCCGCTCTAACATTTCCACAGCTGGCAAATTATATGAAGAAGCTAAAGATTCACGCACTAATACTGGACCACGGTAACGACCATCATAATTATGAGGAATAAACCCTTCCCCATCTTTAGTTAAATAAACTTTTTCAATATCTTCAATCACAGTTGCCGGAGTAGCAATACCATGCTCAAAAGCAGTAGCATATGTGACCGGTTTCATGGCAGAACCAGGTTGTCTTAAAGTAATGGCCATATTATTTTGACCAAAAATTTCTTCATTAAAATAGTCAATACCACCCACTAAAGTTAAAATATTGCCGGTTTGATTTTCAATTACTACCACTGAAGCATTAGTTAAATCATGTTGATAACCAACAGTATCGATTTGGTGTTTGGCAATCTTGCGCACCAGTTGGTACCAATTAACATCAATAGTTGTATATATAGATAAACCTTGATTTTCTTTAATGCCTAATTCCTCTAATTTAGCGATTGCCATTTCCACAGCATGAGGAGCAATAAATTCATATTCAGAAATCTGCGTTGGTAAATCTTCTTCTAAAGCACGATTGAAACGTTCTTCATCTATTAATTTCTTTTCATACATTTCTTTTAAAATCCGATCTCTTCTTTCTTTGGCATTGGCTGGAAAATTGATTGGATCAAACCTACTTGGATTAGCAATCATAGCAGTTAACAAAGCAGATTGAGCCAAAGATAACTCACTGACATTTTTATCAAAATAAACTTTGCTGGCAGCTTGAACTCCATAAGTTTGCCGGCCAAAATGCATAGTATTTAAATAATCTTCTAAAATTTTTTGTTTAGAATTTGTTAAAGATAAACGGATGGCAATTAAAGATTCTCTGATTTTTCTAATTAAAGTTGTTTTAGGAATTTGATGCGGAGAAATAATAGTAAAACGCGCCAATTGCTGGGGGATAGTGCTGGCACCAGAAACAACTTTTTGTGCTTCAATATTTTGCTTAATTGCTCTTCCAACAGCAATTAAATCTACACCAGCATGTTGATAAAAACGTTCGTCTTCTGTTAAAACTACAGCTTGTTGTAGCTCAATAGAAATGTCCTCTAAATTAGCATATTCTTGATGACCTAATTTTGAACTAGATTCATAAAGTAACTTTTCATTGCGATCATAAACTTTAATCGTGCCTTCAAATTTAGAAACAGGCTTGGTCCAAAAATATAAAAATATTAAAAAAAATAACAATGAAAATAAAAGGAAATTTTTTAAAACTTTTGATTTTTTAACTAAATTTAAAAAATTGTGAATGGGTTTTTTAACTAATCTAAACACAAGCTTATTGTAATATGGAAAAAACAAAAACACAGGGTCTTAAAATTGAATAACCCCTCATTATGCAGCGTCAGATTGGCCCTACATTTTCTTTAAATGTTCTTTGGCTTCTTCAGCATTTAACTTAAAAAGAATACCTCTATAAGGACCACTTCTAACTTGATACTGCCCACCACTAAAACAAAGATCTTCTTTTCCATCATTTATAATTTCAGCATTCCAAGCCCAAACTACCACCGTACCAATAAGAAGTAAATCTTCTGTACAACCTGTAACTTTTACTAACGGCACTTCTAATTTTACTTTTAATCGTTCACCATTACTCATATTAAAATCCTCAATTAATTTTAAGAATGCTAAGTAATGCTTTAATTATACATCTAATATGTAAATATAACAAAAAAATAAAAAACTGTTGAAAAAGTGAATTTTTTACTATGGTTACTTTTTACTTTTAATCTTTTTAGGCAAAATAACTATAAACTTACTGCCCTGTCCTTCTTTAGTCTCAAAACTGACCTTACCCCCCCAACTCTTAACATATTCTCTTACAATATATAAACCCAAACCACTGCCATCAACATGAGAAATCGAAGCGTTAGTAGCTCTGAAAAATTTTTCAAAAATTTTACTTTGATCTTTTTTAGGTATACCAATTCCAGAATCTTTTACTGAAAAAATGATTTTCTTATCAACAACTTTAAGTTGAATACTTACCTTGCTTTTTGGACGACTATATTTAACAGCATTGGATATTAAATTCTCAATTACTTCAGTTAATTGTTCTAAGTCAACATTTAACGTAATTTGTTTTTGTGTTTTAAACTCAATCACTAGTTGCTTCTTTTTTACTTCTTCATTAAATTTTTGAATTATTGTTTCTATGAATTGATTAAGATCAATTGCTTCAAGTTTGTATCTAAGACGACCTTGTTCTAATCTAGAAATATTCAAAAGATCAGAGACTATCTCAATTAAACGTAAATTGCTTTTATATACATCTTCCAATGATGTTTTGATTTTTCGTGTTAATTTGCCTTTTTCACCAGATAACAACAACTCTAAATTCCAGCGGGTAATTCCTAAAGGAGTTCTTAGTTGATGAGCTGCCACAGATATAAATTCTGTTTTCATTCGATCTATTTCCATCAACTTATTAATATCATGAAGGATCAGTACTCCACCATGAATTTGTTTTTTCTCACTTACAATTGGCACTAAGAACAATTCGTAATGTCTATCTCCAATACAAATTTGACTAAATTTGACTATTTTACCTTCATCTAAAACTTGATCTACAGCTTTCTTAAATTTCTCTACTCTTTGTTTTTCATCTAAATCTTTTTGCTTGCAGAATTTGAAAAGTGCACTTAACTGCCATAAAGAAACTTGATTATCATTTCCAATTAATTTTTTCATTGGCTTATTAATTAACTTAATTTGCCGATCATGATCAAAAGTTGCGACTTGATCAGGTAAAGTTTCAATCACTTCTTGAACATAATCCTTAGATCTGACTAACTCATCTGCCATTTCATTAAAACTTCGTGCTAACTGACCAATCACGTTTGCATTTTTTACTTTAAAACGTTTTTTCCACTGCCCTGAGCTAATCTTCTTTGCGACTGTTGCAAGTTCTTGCACTGGTCTAGTGACTAAAGTAGCCATCCATAACGCATAAACTATTAAAATTAACACAACAATAAAAATAGTCATCACAAATGAATTTTTAAGCTCAGTTACTGGGGTGAAAATTTCTGCTCCATCATATTCCAAAATAATGATCCAACCTGTACCAGTAAAACTTCGATATCCTTTGGAATAAGCGTGTACATAAAGCTTGCTTTCTTTACTTGATTGATTGTCAGGAACAATTAAATATCCTCTATCTCGTTCATCTTGTGGTTGAAATAAATCTTTAACTTGTTCAAAGCTATCTCTAGTCTCTAGTTCACTGCTCGATGAAGAGATCACATTGCCTTTGGCATCTAATAATCTGGCTTTTAATGATTGATAAGCCCCAGAATCTTCAGATTCTGCAAGAATAGCTCTTTCCTTTACTAATTGCTCAACAATGTCAATCGCTTCTTGGACGTTTACAATTACTTTCATTACTCCAATCATTTCTTCATCATGATCCAACCTAATACCAAGAGCAATTGAATAAACGCCAGCACTTTCATCATATTCTAAATCACTAACACTTAAGCCTGTTGCTGCTGCCTCTTGCCACCAATCTTCATCAGCTTGGTAATAATCAGAAGTCCAACCACTTTGAGCAATATTCACCCCAAATTTATTAGTGACAAATACTTCACCAAAAACTTTATAGCCATAACTGTCTTCATATTCCCTGACTATCCTTTTTAATTCTTGTGATTCCTGGTTATTAACTATTTCTTCAAGCCAATTTTCTTGTTCTGTTTGATTTTTAAAACTTGGCCAATCTTGATCTCTTTGCCTAATTAACTTATCTAAGTTTTCTTCTGATTCAAAAAGTTCATTTGATTCTAAGACAACTTGCTGCAAACTATATTCTTTTGAATAAATTTTCCAAAATTCGATACGGTCAAATAATACTTGATCAATACTATCTATCACTTTTTGAGCAAAATCACTGGCAGAAGTACCGATGGCATTTTCTAAAAAACTTTGAGCTAAAGTAGTTAATGAAAAATAAGCGACAAAAGCAGGAACAATGATGAGAGATAACAATCCAAAAGCATATTTGAATCTTAAAGGCCAATTTTTAAATTGAATCTTTTGACTAATAAAAGTTAACATTGTTTTTGCAAATTTTACGATATATCCAGTTTATATAAAATGAAAGAATAAATCGATAAGTAAAATTACTTTTTCCATAGTTTAATTAAGATTGAATTATACAGGTATATTGACTTTCCACTAGATTAAAGTTAGCCTTATAGATAATGAAAAATAATACCTTTAGAACAATCACAGAAAAAGAATTATTGAACGAAAAAAAATTCACAGAAGCTGCAATAAACTCACTCCAAGATACTTTTTTTGTATTCAATCCAAAAACAGGTAAAGCGGTCAGGTGGAATAAAATCTTTGAAAAAATAAATGCAGTTGTCAGTTATACTACTGGAGCTGGTTTAGGGTTATTCGTAGCTAAATCTTTTGTAGAAGCATGGGGAGGAAAAATAAGTTTCAGCAGTAAATTGAATAAAGGAACTACTTTTATTGTGACGTTACCAGTCTAATCATTCTGGCTTTAATTATTTCTCTAAACTTTCCTTTTCTGGCTCAGCTGTTTCTTCATTTTCTTCAACAGGTAGTTCAAACCAAAATGTACTGCCTTTGTTTTGTTTGCTAGTAAAACCAACAGTACCATTATGCTGTTCAATATAATGTTTAGAAACTGCTAAACCCACACCAGATAAATCTGTAATAGTCTTCATGGCATTACTGGCTCTAAAAAACTTACTAAAAATCTTATCCTGTTCTTCTTTAGGAATACCAATACCAGTATCAGTTGTTTCAAAGCGCACTTTCCCTTTCTTAACTTGTAGATTGATGGTCACTCTACCTTTTTCTGGAGTATAAATAATAGCGTTGTTAATAAAATGATCCATAGCATTACGAATCTTTTGGAAATCAATATTTAGTTTAGGCATTGGCCGTTTTGGAGTTATCTTGGTTAGCTTGATTTGTTTGAGTTTGGCCTGTTGTTGATAATCTTGAATTACAGACTGACACAATTCATCTATGTTTGTTTCTTCTTTACTCAAAGTAATCCTGTTTTCTTCAATATCTATTAGTTCCATTAACTCGGCAATAATGCGGATTAGATCATTAAGCCTACCGTGATTCGCTCTCAGCAAAGCAGTCTGCTCTTCCTTAAGTTTTCCCACATCACCTCCCATCAGCATCTCTAAATTCCAAACAACTGATGCTAACGGAGTTCGTAATTGATGGCTAATCACTGTGACAAATTTCTTTCTCAGCTCATTTACTTTTTTCACTCTTTCTTCTGCTTTTTTGCGCTCGGTAATATCCTTGAAAACTTCTAATACTGCAAAAGAATCATCTTTCCATCTAATGCCAGTATGGGTCCCTAATAAAACCTTATCATTAACTAATCCAGAAATTTCAATTGTTTTTGATTCTCCAACACGTAATTTGTTTCTTAGGGGACATAACTTACATTGTTTTTTGTTGGCCCGCCAAATGTTATAACATTTTTTTCCAATGATATTTTTTCCCCAAGCGTCCAGTAACGCTTTATTGGCAAACAGGATTGTACAATCTTGACCAACCACTGTTATACCATCACTCATACTACTAAGGATGCCCTCTGAAAAATCTTTTGCTTCTTTTAAAGACTTTGCTGTCTTTTTCTCTTTAAGAATAGTCTTTTCTAATTGAAAATAAGCATCTCTGAGAAGAGAAACTTCAACCTCAAGTTGTTTAATTTTTTGCCCCAGGGCACCTTCTCTTGCTTCGCAATTCACCTTGTCTTGGAGATTATTTTTTTGTTTTTTTAAAGATTTTTTCTTCATCATTCATACCTCAGATACTAACTTGATATTGCCTTTTTGACTCTTTTTACCAAGTCATCTCGATCAAACGGCTTTGTAATATAGTCTTGAATGCCGTATTTTTTTAGCTGTTTTAACCTAGATCCAGAAACTTCTAAAACAGTTAGGAAGATTACTTTATACTCTGGCTTTAGTTTCCCAATCCTAGTAAACAAGTCCCATCCGGACATATCAGGCATCATCACATCAAGTATTAATAGATCAAAATTATTCAGCTTAATTTGTTCTAAAGCGCCCTTTCCAGATTCTACGCTTTCAATTGTAAATCCCTCTTTTTCCAAAATCGTTTTAACTATTTTTAGTATATCTGGTTCATCATCAACGTGGAGAATTCTACTTTTATTTTTTGCCATCTTAGAACCTTTCTTTTATTTATTTTTTATAATTGGTAAAGTAAAACTAAAAGTACTTCCTTTGTCTTTACCCTTGCTCTCAGCCCAGATTTTTCCCCCATGGGCTTCAACAATCCCTTTGCTAATGACCAATCCCAAACCTGTCCCTCCATGTTTTCTGCTTAGGCCAGTTTCTAATTGGAGAAATGGAGTAAACAATTTCTTTAAATTCTTTGGACTAATCCCAATTCCTGTATCTATTACTTTCACCATTAGCTCCTTTTCCTTTGCTTCTGCCTCTACTGTTATCTCACCTTTTTTGGGAGTAAATTTAATGGCATTATTAAATAAGTTACCAATCACTTGAGCAATTCTGTGAGGATCGCCCGTAGTCATGGGCAGATCAGCTAATTTTACTGTTAAATCAATTTTATTGTTACGCGCTACTGGCTTCATCTCCTTAACCACTTCTTGAATCACTTTTGCTAATGAGAATTTTTCTAGAATCAACTTTAGTTTGTGAGAACGAATTCTGGAAATATCCAATACATCACTCACCAGCCTATTTAATCTCTCCTCATTTCTAAAAATCATTTCCAAACTCTCTTGTTGTTCTTTATTGAGCTTGCCAAAATCTCCAGCCATTAGTAGCTGAAGCTGAGATTTAATGGGTGCAAGCGGAGTTTTTAATTCATGGCTTGTAGTATTTAGAAAGTTATCTTTAAGCTCATCAAGTTCTTTTAGCTCCTTAATTTTCTGTTCCAAACTAGCATAAGATTTGCTCAGCTTTTGGCCCATATAATTAAAGCTTTTAGCAAGATTTCCGATTTCGTCTTTACGCTCAATGTCAATGGTATGCTTAAGATTTCCTGTCCCAATTATTTCCGCTCCCTTTTGAAGAAGCAGCACAGGCTCTAAAATACCCCTTGAGAGTACCAACAAAACCAACAAAAGAATCCCGGCTAAAATGGCAATAGCAATCATTACAAATACGCACGTCTCTTGCTGAATAGCTGTTAGTTCTAACCGAGAAACTTCCATAAAGCGTGAGGCAGCGAAAAGCATAGTTTGCGACTTCATTAAAAGCTGAGCCTCCAACCTTTGATTAAGTTCTAGAGAGACTTCCTGACTTTCGAGATTTTCTGTTAATTTTAAAAAGGTTGTCTGAATAAGCTCATGATCCTGGCGCAGAGTATCTAAAAGCATTAAGTGTTCTACATGCATTTTTTCTGTATCTATTTGGAGAAGGTTCTCTATAGATTGATATCTTAACTGCCATTGTTCTCGATTCCGCTCTCCTGGGTGCAGCAAATAATCACTCGTAAGAAGATTTAGCTCAAACACCCCTTTCATTACTTCAGCCGCTACTCTGTTTTCCTCAATTGCAGTTTCCAGCTCCTGCACTTGGATAGAAACAAAAAGTGCGACGCTTAAAGTTAGGCCAATCACTATGACCGAAATTATTGAAAACTTAGTTTTAAGCTTCATAAAAATTTTTCTAATGAATTATGGTAATTACTTCAGGTTTCACTGCCTCCAGCGCGTCTAAGTAGATAAAATCAAGATAGTTTGGAACTTTGCTTTCATCAGTTAGTCCCTGTTCTATTCTCAACCGCGCCTGATCTTCAAATAGGATCAACATGGCCTGTTCAAGGACGACAGTAAACTTTTGTTGTGGCCAACTGTAATCCATATAATCTGACTCATAATCAAATCTATCCATTGTAAACTTTTTGGCTTCTTCAGAATTAGCTCTGATATAGTCCTCTGCTTCTAATATTGACTTCATAAAGCGTTCGGTTGCTGCAGGATGCTTATCTAACCAATCTTCTTTTGTAAGCAACAAAAAGTAAAAATCTTCTCCCCCGGGCCAACTTATTACGTTCTCACCTAGTTCTTTTTTTATGTTATAGAGATAAGGATCCCAGACAAAAACAGCATCGACATCACCACTGGCGATAGCTGCCATCATTTCTGGTGGCCTTAAATCAACAAGCTCTACATCTTCTTCTGAAATACTGTTGAGAGTTAAAAACACTCCAAGTTGAAACTCTGCACCGCTCTTTTTTGTGACTCCAATTTTTTTTCCTTTTAGATCACTAATTGTTGTAATCCCTTTATCTTTACGGGCGACCAATTCTTTAACCTGTGCGGTAGCAACAGTTCCCAATACCCTAAGGTCTGTGTGCTTAAAACTATTACTAACAAATACATTATCAGCTGAAGTGGCAATATCAGCTTCACCGGTTATAAGGGCATCAGCACATGCCTTACCTGATCCATAACCTTTTATGGTCACCTCTAAACCATTCTTTTCAAAGAATCCCTGATCTTCAGCAACATAAATAAGAGATCCAGTAAGATACTCTGCTGCTGCTACAGTGATTTTCTCAACCGGCCCGGTATACTTTTTGGGCTGTTTTTGAACGAACCAATAAAAACCTAATCCAGCTAACACCACGACTGCAATAATAATTCCAATTAGCGTCTTTTTGTTCATTCATCATCTCCTTTTATTAACATTCTTTTTCTACCCTTATATCCAGTTTAATTGAAAAGTTGTAATTGTAAAATAAGTATTTCTGATTCTTTTTAAATCAAAGTCTATCGGCGGCAAATAATTTGAAGGAACAAAAAAAACACGTCAAACGTGAATGGCTGATCACACTAGTGTACTATGTGGGAACTTTTTTTACTTCTTCTTGCTTTTAAGTTGTGATGCGGCGATTCCACCAAAAAACCCCATCAACCATAATAATTGAGGAGCAGATTCATAAAAGCCGATAGCAGTAGATAATAAAGATATTATGGAAAGAGCAAGCATAAAGTATGAGCGACGTTTTTTATTCATTTAATACTTTCTTTATTTATTTCATTTTTAAATTGATCAACATCTTTAAAAAAATCATAATCTCCTTGCTCAGCTGTTAACTTAGCATGCAGATCATTAAGTTTACCTGTGTAAGTTTTATCTTTTGGAAAGAGAATGACAAGTGAAAAATCGGAAAGAATTGTATTTATCATGGTATTGCTATTATACATCTAAAAAGGTTCGAATCCATTTATGGGTACCAAAGATTGTTATCTGAATAATTCAGTATTGTATCGAATGGTTTTACTACCTTATATCGGATTTTTCTGCCATCCAGCGTTAAGTTCTGAAGTACTAGTTTTAAAAGTTGCCTTTTTTGTTCCATTTCAGAACTTACAAATAGTTCATGAGCTTTGTTTGCAAGTTCTAGCAGATGACTTGCTGTCAAATAGTAATCATCCTCAGCTTTTTGTAAACCCAATAACCTGCCATCAGTTTCCTCAATTTTAGTTCTAAACTCTTTATACAATTTGTCGTATTCGTTGGTAGTAATACTATAGATATTTTAAATCTATATGTGAGTATTTTACCAAGTTTGGATGTATTGTTGGGTTTGACTATTTAAAATTGTTTTTAACTGGTTACAGTGGCTCAAACAGTTAGAAAATTGCATCGCATTTTTTTGTTTTTTGTAATACCAATCTTTAAAATAGATATTTTTGATAATTTTTCGCCTAGCAAGAGGGAAATTTTTACAACTTAATATGAGCTACCATTCGCCATACCAAAAAGCAGATGTTAGTTCATTGTCTCCCTGACAACTAATACTAAGATTTTGAGGTTTAGTGTTGTAAGGATTGAATCTAGTACCATCTTTTTTGGCAAATTGCATAGAGCCAACTGTATATGTTGAACCAGCTTCTAGTGTATAGCCATTAAGAGCATACTTACCATTTACCTTTAAGCGTGCTTCAATACAATTTTGATCTTCAAGATTTGTGATAATAAACTGGCCATCTAAAAAATTAACTTTTGTATTGAGCTCCGACTTTCTCTCTGGTTTCGGTGGAGTATCTTTACTAATTTCACTATCAACTGAAGAAAAGATGAAACTACCCAAAACAAATGGTGTAAGAATGATAATTCCCAAAATAGTTAAGATAGGATGTCGAGCAAACCATCCACGAAGATCTTGCCTACAATGTGAACACTTTTTTGCTTTTGCTGAAATAGTTTCATCACAGCTTGGGCATTTTTTTGTTTTTTCGCTGGTTTTTTCATTCATATTTCTTGTTTCTAAAAATAATTAAACAAATTATAGCATTAAATTAGATGAGTACTCTATATAAAATTCCATGACTGCTATAGACAATAGGAGTTGTGAGTCAATTAACTTTTAAAACACCACTGAGCGAAGGACAGAACAAAAAACTTCGTGAAGATTTTACAAAAGTATTAAGTCAACAGGAATTAGCTGAAAAAGCTGGTCTTCATTTAACTTATGTTGGTCACCTTGAGCTTGGCAAATATCATCCAACAGTATTTGTGATGTGAAAGATTTCCAAGGCGTTGGGTGTGTCGATGAATGAATTGACTAATTTTTAATTTTTTTATAGTTTGGTTCATTGTCTGAAATTAGTTTCTATTGATGTAGAATAGGACTGATATGGAGCAAAGATGGAAAAAAACCATTAATGAAATTCGTACTTTATTTAAAGATTACTCTGCTGAGGATGTAGCTGGATCTTTATTTGTATTGAGTTTATGGTTGCCGAATCTCGCAGGAATAGTGAAGTCATTATATCTAACATCTATTTTTGCAAATTTAAATGAATCAGATTTTGTAAAGATTAATAAAATTAATAACTATAATGATTTTAATATCTTTTGTGATAGATTATTGAAAACCATTCCCGACTTTCCATTGTTAGAAGATTACGTGCCAGAACTTGACTGGGGTGACATTAGATATTTTTTCGGTAAAAAGAATTATAAAATTTTTTACGGTGGATCAATAAGCCACATTTATGATTTTTTATCAGCTTATGAATTATTATACTGTTCCCAAGATAATATTTTTGAAGAAAGAACTAAAAGATCACCTTCATCTGATTTAGAAAGATGCTTAGCAGCACAAAATTGGATAATAGAAAGAATAGATACCCAGAAAGTTATTTTGGAAGATAATAGCATCGAAAGTGGTAACTTTGAAAAACCCACTCAATCTTTTTGGAAGAACTCAATTGATTGTTTTAATGATGTGGATCATTTAATTAATCTTTTAAAAGATGTCAAAGAATTTACTATAAGGCAAGGCGAGTTGGAAAGTGAGTTATTAGAATACGATAATTTTAGTAATCATGTTATGGAGGGAAATCTATTACTTGGATATTTTATTAAAAATGATGATAAACTTTTCCCAATTTTGCCAAGGAGATTTTCTGAAGTTTTAATTGAAAAATGGTCTGTTTTTTTTGAAAAATCTAAATTACTCGATAAAGACTTGGAAAGTATTCAAAAGAAGACGGCCCTTAGTATGACAAATTTCCTTGAAGATAGATTTTACAAGAAAGATTTCGTTCCTATCGTTTGTGCTGTTAAAGAAAATGGCTATCCTGGAGAACTAACATACAGTGGGTATTTTTTAGGCAAAGAGAAGTTAACACTAGTTTATGTTGCGAAACCATACATATCGAAGGTGCAAATAGAAAAAATAATTAGTGGTCTTGAAAAAAAATTGCGCACAGATCTGTCCTTTCTTCTTAAAGAGCCAATAACCTTGGGTCTTCCTAGATTGAGGAAGAATGTCCAGTTCAAGAGTAAAGTTACTGATAAAAAATTAAATATAGAAATACTTTTAGTGTTAGCACAAGCAACAACAAAAATGATACCGGTTAGATTTCCGAAAATACCTAGTGTTAGGATTGTTTTCTTAGACCAGTTTTTAGGTGTAATGGATGAGATTGAAAATGCTGCTGAATTATCAGATTATCTTCACTATCTTTCTTCAATTGAGAGTCAAGTAAAAATTCCAATAACAACATTTCTTGATAAGTTCGCTTCTTTCAGACACTCTCGAGGGGTATTAGTTTATGGAGCCAATGAGCCCAATCTCATAATGCTTGACTTACAATCAGGATCAAATTATAGATTTAAAAATCTTTCGATTTTTTGGAGTATTTTTCCAGACTATACAACTCTTTTAGGTCATCCTCGCTCATGGAAAATAACTGATGCCTCTGAATATGTTAGATTAACTTCTCGAAATGAGTTTTCAATCATTCTTTACGTTCATATTAATAATATGGAGATTTTCATAACCTCTCCATTTCAAAAAATTACCTATGAGCAAGGAGCTGTTTCAGACATGTTGATGCAGCTTTTACAAGATTATTTTGTTAGATTCGGTAATTTTTTTAGTAATCATAAGCTAGCTCAAAAATATGATGCTTTGCATATTGTTATATTTCCCGATGGCGTCTTAGAAGATTTTGATTTCAAACATATAGCTCATTTAAATCCAAGTAACAATAATTGGAGAATGGATATAGGAGTTCTTCAAGAAGAGTTAGTAGGCATGCGTGTTGTATTTTCAGAAAAAAAAGTAATGAAAAAATTTCATGATGTTAGAACAAATGAAATGGAGCATAAGTTTTTTTCTGATGCGTTGGATCAAATAAATTCTTTTATTGATGATGGTAAGACTCTTAAGGTTATCTCTGAAGCATTAGCTAAAGAGAGAAGTAAGCCTCCTAGATTCACTATCATTAAAGAACAAAAATCTGTATCTTTTCCTGAGTTCATTAATCCACAAATTCCTACTGATCATGAACATAAGCTTTCAAGAAAAAGGATAGCTCAGCTTGCTTTAAAGGCTGGAATTAATCCTGGAAGTTATAACTTGAAAGAAGCACATAAAATACTTTCTAAACTTAGAGTTATTGTTATTAAAGAAATAAATTCTGAAGTTAAAAAACACCCTTATAAAAAATCTATTCTCAAGTTAATTTCTATATCAGACGCTTTGGTGCATGATTTTGAAAGAAAGAGACTATCTTTGCAAAATTCAGTTAATCACGATGTTGATTATTCTAGAAAAAAAATATATGCCTCTGCCCATAGTGATTTTGTTCATAACCACAAAAATAATAGATACCTTATCGAAAAATTTGTTCAATTAAAACCTACAGGAAGAATTACTCTAGATCCAGATAGATTAAAATATTTAATTGCACTTATAGATAAGTTACTTGAAATTGCTGCTGCTAGCGATAACCTTCATTATGGAATTTTTCAGGTTGGTTTAAATATAAGCAGAGATTTTGTAGTGACAGTTAAATATAAAAAAGATTTGGAGTCAATGGACCATTTGTATGGTGAGTATGAGGCTGGAATTTCTTTGGGACTATTGGGTAATGAGTCAGATAGAGTAAATTCAGAATATCCGATAGAAGAATTATTAAACAACCTCGATCAAAACTTTTTAGTGGATTTTGGTTTTTCTTTAAAAGATTTGGTTAATATTTTACAAGTTTTATCTCAATGGCCTTTATGTAAAGAAAATGAAAAAGAGTCCACGACATACAACGCTACAGCTACAGAAATAGATAGAGTTTCAAATACCATAATAAAAGGCTTTAAAAGCAATACAAAGAAAATATTAGATTTTCTAACTTTGAATAATAAAAACCTTTTAGAAATAACTGGTAGTATAGAAGCTGATGATATTCCAATATGGGAACATAACAAGAGACCTTTTAGGTATACGTTAAGACCATTGATGTGTTTTAACAGAAGATATTTTTGGGGACCTTATTCTGCAAATAAAGTTGGTAAGATATGGATAAATATTACATCAAGTGGAACTCTTCCTTTTATTGTTAATGCTCCGAATGTTAATAAAACTTTATTGGATAATCAAAGACTGGTTCAAGCGAGATTGGAAAAGAAAGCTTTAGAAATAACAAAAAAATTTACACCTTTTGCTGAAAGAGTCAATTATTCGAGAAGGACTCATCCTCAAAATATTGGAGAATTTGATGTACTCGCATACTTGGAAAGTGAAAATATTATACTAAACATTGAGTGTAAGGACATTGTAGGTGCCTACTGTCTAAAAGATGCCAAAACTACAAGAGATACGATCTTTAGACTAGATAAGGAAAAGAACGAAGATGGTGAAATGAGAAAAGTTAAAAATCCAGGCAATCTCTTAATGGTTGAAAAAAGAGAAACTTATTTGCAAAAAGAATATAAAAAGTTTGCTCAAATATTAAAATGGCCAATTAAGGATAATCCAAGGATCATTTCCCTATATGTAACACGACAAAATTATTGGTGGACGTTTCATCCTCCTAGGAAAACTAACATTACCTTTATGAGAGTTGATTTTTTGAATGATTATATTAAATCTTTAGTAGAAAAAGAGTGAATTTTATTTTGTAGTATTTAGATTATACTGAATCACTGGTATTTCGAACATTTTGAATAAATTTTTAAGTTGTGGAAGTTGAATATCAAATTCTATTTCTCGGTTCCTGAATACATTAACTAGGGGGTACCTACTATTATAGTGACGTTATCTTGAGGGAAAATTTTTGATCCCGGGTCAGGATTCCCGACTCGCTCATGATATTCGCTCGCTGGATTACCCAGGCTCACTCAGCTCTGCGCTGGGTTCGCTTGGCGGCACGAACCAAAAAGCTTCTTATCTACCGGCCCAGAATTTTGCACAAAAAAATGAGCTGATGCTCATTTTTTGTTCAAAGATCCCGGGTCAGGATTCGAACCTGAAATAACTGTTTCAGAGACGGTTGTGATGCCATTTCACTACCCGGGATTGTTTACTTTTTTACCTTCTTTCATCTCAATAACTCAATTTTAATTATAACAATTTAATTCTTTTTTAATTCTCACCTTTTATAATCTCAATTAAACGCCCTAAAGTATAACAAACTCTAGGCTTTTTATAAATCACTCTTATGAACAACAACAATAAAATTCTTTTAGTCGAAAATGACTTACATTTAAATAGATCATTAACTGATTTATTAACTAGCAAAGCTTATCAAGTACATCAAGTTCATACTTTGCATAGAGCCTATCAGTTGTTAACAAACAGTCAATATAATTTAGTGATCATAGATCGCATTCTTGATGATGGAGACGGAATTGAACTGGTCGCTTATATAAATCAAGTTTCTTTTAGAAGTAAAATTTTAATGCTAACTAAAAAAAGTCAAACAGCAGATAAAATTAAAGGCCTTGAAACTGGGGCAGATGATTACTTAGCTAAACCTTTCTCTTATACTGAATTTATTCTCAGAGTAAAAAAATTAATGAGAATGGAAAAAATAAAAAATCGTAATTATCTAAAAGCAGGCCCAATTAAATTATATTTAGATCAAGGTTTAGTAGTAATTAATGATTCAAAAATCCGTCTTAGAAAAAAAGAAATTCAAATTCTGGCATATCTAATCAGATTTCAAAACACAGTCGTCAGTAGGCAGGCTATTTTAAATCACATCTGGCATAAAACTGAAAAGATACCTTCTTTTAATACTATCGATGTTTATCTGAGAAGAATTCGGATGAAATTTGGTAAATATAGCTATATGATTGAAACTGTGCGTGGTTTTGGTTATCGTTTAACTAACAAGAGGAAGTAACAATCTAATGCGAGTGCCTTTATTGGCTTTACTATTAATATAAAATTTACCAGTCATTTTTTGAGTAATTAACTTTTTAGCAAAAGCTAAACCTAAACCTTGATGTTTTTTCTTCATTGATACTCCTGGAATAACAGCCATTTTTTGCCTTAACCAATTCATGCCTTGACCAGCATCAGTAATATTAATTTCTACTTCTTTATCTTTTTTTCTAGCAGAAAGAACAACCAATTTATTAGCCACATTATCCTGATAAGATTCAAAAGCATTGTTTAGAAGACAAATCATCGCTTCCTGAAAATAAATCTTGCTACCCTTAATTAGTAATTGGTCGTCAATACTTAGATAATTAATTAATTGAGAAGTACACGAACTTTTTTTAGCAATAATACTTACTTCATTGATCGCCTGTTTTAAAAAAAACGACTGATAAAAAGACGCTTTCTGATTTCCCGATTCTTTCAAAATTGATTTTAGATATTTAGCGCTTAAGAATGCTCTATTTAAATAATGGCTAAAATTGCTTTTAAAAACTAAATCGCCTGGCTCACAGGCCAAAGCTAACTCGAGATTTAATAAAATAGTTGTAACCGGTGTAGCTAAAGCATGTTTAAGTATTTGAGAATTAGAAAAATACATATTGCTTAATATGTAGCAAAAAAAAGTTAAAATAAAATAAAAACTAGTAACTAAGAAGATAGTTATTAAGATACTTATTAATTAAAAAAACTAATCATAAAAATCAAAAAGTTGTGAATTTAACTCGGTAATCCCCGCCAGCTAGTTGCGGAGAGTGAGTCATTTTTTTAAATCTAACAACCACACTTGCTGGCATGGGGCATCAGCTGGCCGGCAATATTCTTTTAAAAGATATTTTTTATCAAGCTTCATTTGCATTCTATGAGAGTTGACCACCAATAATGTCTGATCATATCCTTTAGCTTTTTCTTTAAAATCATCAGGTATTCTCCCTACTGGCTGACCAATGCCCTCCACAAAAATATTGGTCACATCTTGATTGTGAAGGTACATTAGAACCGCATCAGGCAAGGTGCCAAAATAACCTTCTGTTGCAACAATCACTGTTTTATCTTTAGCTTCCTCTTTAATAAACTCCACGGTTTCTTTAACTCCAAAACCTGCTGACCATTCATATAGGTACTGTTCTTTATCTGCTTCTGTAAATGGAATTTTAGCGATGTCAGTCAAGCTGTAGTAAATAAATTTGGCTGACGGATAAAAAACAAGTAATAAAAAAACTGGTAACAAAAGTAATCTAAAAATTTTGTCTTTAATATAAGAAAATAAATCTTGCCATGCCAAAATAGCTGCTATGGTAAAAAAGATAGACACAGGCAATAAGTACCTTGGATAAACTACTTTACCTATTAAAATTACTGGGGCTAAAAAAGACAAAGCAGATAAAAATAAAACTTTATTTGTTCTTTGATGTTTACCAATACACATACCTAAAACAGACAAAGCTAAAACCGGCCAAGTTAAATACATACTTAAAAAACCTGTGAAACCTCGAATGTTCCTCACAATAACTGTTAAAACTCCCTCCGCTAACAAATCACTAATTGAATAAAGAAAATCTCCTCCTCTAGTAAATAATTGACCAAAAGCTGGGTGAAGCTTTAGTAACATAAAAACACACAGACCAATTAATAAAGACACACATAATTTAGCTAATAAAACCATTCTTTCTTTTAGTTTTAATTTTTTAGGTAATAAAATTAAAATAAAAAATACGGGTGTAAATAAAAATGCTGGAATTTTAGTCCATAAAGCTAAACCAAAAAACAAACCAGTTAGCAAAATTCGTGAATGATTTACTTTCTTAGTTTTAATTACATCTAAAGCAAAGCCAAAACTTAAAGATAAAAGCAAAGTAAAAAATGCGTCAATTAAAGCCATTCTGTGATGAAAATACCAAAAAGGTAAAATGCTCACCAACAACATAGATAATAATTGTGATTTTCTATCTCCTCCTAATTTTTTAACAATTTTAGCCAAAACAAAAACTTGCATAATACCCACTAAAACAGATAAAAATCTTCCAGCAAAAAGAGGATCTTTAAAAAATGTTAAAAATGGAACCATTAACCACATATGTAAAGGAGTTTTGCCATCATTTAAAGGAAAAAATGCATATTGTTGCCAATCATCAATAATTAATTGAGACCAGCGAATGTAAATTGACTCATCAGCAAAGACAGGCAGCAAGGTTAATTTGAAAAAATGTGTTAAACAGTAAAAAACAATCACTAAAATTGGCAATAATAAAGTCAATTTTTTCTGTTTTACCTTCTTACTCATAAGAATATTGTAACTCACTTGAATCAGTAATCATATATAAGTACAATAATAAAATCTGTAAACAAACGAGAAAGTATTCATGAAAAAAAATATTTTATTTTTAACATTATTAACTAGCTCTACTTTACTCCTTTCTGCTTGTACCAAAAGCAATGATTTAAAATTAGGAGGCTCAGCAACTGGAGGAGGGACAGGGCAAGCAGAATCAGACAGTACTACTTTAAAATCACAGTCAATAAATTTACAACTTAAGGAGAAAAAGATGAATGATACTAAAACTGTAGCAAAACCAAGCATGCAGATTGATAAAACAAAAAAATATACTGCTGTACTTAATACAACAGAAGGTTCGATTACTATCGAACTAAAAGCTGATGAAACTCCAATTACTGTTAATAATTTTGTCTATTTAGCAAAACAAAATTTTTATAATAATACAATCTTTCATAGAGTTATTGACGGCTTCATGATCCAAGGTGGGGATCCTCTTGGCACTGGTGCTGGTAGTCCAGGATATAGATTTGATGACGAACCTTTTAAAGGAGAATATAAAAAAGGTACTGTAGCTATGGCCAATGCCGGTCCTAATACTAATGGCAGCCAATTCTTTATCATGCATCAAGATTATGCTTTACCAAAAAATTATGTAATTTTCGGACAAGTTATAGAAGGTCTTGAAATAGTAGATAAAATCGCTACTGCTAAAGTTGAACCAAATGCAGGTGGCGAAATGTCAAAACCTGCTGACCCAGTTACTGTGCAATCGGTAGAAATTATTGAAGAATAATTTTTAACTTAATTCCACAAAAAATAAATACCTGTTTTTCTTTGTGGAGCTAGTTGATTCAAGAAGCTATTTGGTAAAAAGCTTGATCCAGAAGAACCCAAAAAGCTTTCCAACCAACCATAAGTGCCATACTCCATCACTGTCGGGTTATCTAGATTAGCGATATCACTAGCCAAATCTATAGCAGTATCAATGCCGCCTAATTTATCCACCAAACCATTTTCTCTTGCTTGCTTACCGGAATAAATTCTGCCATCTGCTAATTTTCTAACTTTACTTTCATCCATGTTGCGACCGTCTACAATTGCTCTAACAAATAAACCATAAGAATCATCTAAAATTGATTTAAAAATTTCTTGTTCTTCCTCCGTAACTGCTCGAGCCATAGAACCCATATCTTTATATTGGCCTGTTTTAAACGTAGTCATCTCAATACCAAGCTTGTCATATAAACCAGAAACATTAGGAGCAATAGCAATTACACCGATTGAACCAGTAATAGTAGCTGGGTTAGCCACAATCTGGTCCGCAGCACAAGCAATGTAATAACCACCTGAAGCTGACACTTCCCCAAAACTAGCAATTACTGGTTTAATTTCTCTAAGGGCTCTAATTTGTTGATAAATTTCTTCTGAAGCAACTACTGAACCGCCAGGACTATTAATATGAATGACGATAGCTTTAATAGAATCATCTTTAGCAAATCTTTGAAATAATTCTCGTGTCCTGGTAGGAGTAATTAAAAAGGGATTAAAATCAAGAATACCAGTGCCATTATCTAACTCCATAATTTCACCATTTAATCTCACCACAGCAACCTTATCTAAGCCTCCTTCTCGTAGTACCGCTCCACCTGCATAGCCATCATCAGCTGCATCAGAAGCAGAGGCAATAATGAATATAATTAAAATAATAAAACCTAAAACAAAAGAGCCAACTACTTTGGCAGCAACAGACCAAGCTTTAATTACATATTTGAAAGTTTCTTTTAAAAATAGGAGAGTGGTTTTAAGTGCTTTTTTCATACCAAAATATATTGTAACATTTCTGAAAATTTTTTAATTAAGAATTTAAAATTATATTTCAGACCCTGAATTTTGTCCTTCAAAATTCAGCTGGTATGAAAGATACTGCGTAATAATTAAAAATTACTTTAACCAAACATTAATAGTTCTGGTTTGAAAATCATAGCTAAACCAATTAAGAACATCACAATCCCGCCAATTAAATGAGAATACCTAGCATATTTAGTATTTAAACCAACAGCGTGAAGTGTTTTCATGGCAATCACAAAAACTACAATATCATCAAGCATGAAAATCAAAATATAGAAAAATAAATATAAATAATACTGCCAGACTGGTAAATTGCTAAGAGAAAGCACTTGTGTATAAATTGCTGGTAGACCAGCACTACAAACAAGTTCTACTAAATTAACCGCAAAAGCAAGTAAAACAATGCCAACAAGGGCAAATATTAATTCTTTTTTATAAGTAATTTCTTTTAACTTGGCAAAAACTTTCTGTTTTTTACCACCAAGATCAACTTTACATTCTCCACTTTTATTTTTTTGAAAATCTCTTAAATAATAAGCTCCAGTTCCAAGAGCAACTAAACCAATTAATATTCTTACCCAAACAACTAAGCCAATGAATAAAAAGAAGTTCAGCCAAGCAGACATAAAAAGGAAGTAGACAAAACCAGATGCGATGATAAAAGTGATACCTAAAATCCACATTCTTCTTTTATCTTTCATACCCAGCAATAAACTAATCAAAAATAATAAAGTCCACATGGCGCAAGGATTAAAACCATCAAGGAAAGCAATGACAAAAGTTAAAACTGGTAAAGATAATTGATTGACATCGAGTTCTCCAAAAATAGGTAAAGTAATGGTATCTTTACTAACTTGAATAAGTTCATTTTTTGTATTTGAATCTTCATTAGAATCTTCTGCTGCCTGAACTACTTCCACAATTGGAAAAAGACCAGATTCTCTAATAATATTAGAGACATTATCTGGTGCTTGATTTTCTTGAGCATCTTTGATTAACGCAATCAGTTCCACACCACTATCTTTTGCACTACCAAAACCAACCATATATTGATTACCAATCACAGTAAAAGGCACACCCTGGCCATTACTATTAGCTGCCATGGCTACTAATTGGTATATCTTGGCATTAACTGCATTCTCCGTGTAATAACAATTAACTTTAACTTCTGGATGATCTTTCTTATATTGTTCAAAAAATTTTCTTTCCTCTTTGCAATGTGGACAAGTTTTAGAAGCAAATATATGTACCACTGCTTGGTAATCTTCTTGTTCATTAAATAAAACTGCTTCAGGACTTGATTCAGGAGCCTGAGTAATAGCCTCAACTTTTTGAGGTAAAAATAGAAAAATTGTTAAAAGAGTTATAAATATATATTCAAAAAACTTTTTCATGTTGCTTATTCTAAAATTAATAATAGATAAAATCAATGACTGCACAACCGTGATTTATTAAGTATTGAGATAATGCATTCAACAGCGAATGATTTGCGTTAGCCTGAAGAAACAACGGCTTCTTCAAGCGAGAGCATGTGAGCGTTGAATCGTATTATCTCAATACTTATATAATAAACTTTATCTTCAAAAATCTTTGTCTATTAAATTGATCAGCTAATGTTTCTACATTATATACAGAACTAGAAAAATCAATTTTAACTTCAGCATCCACTTCTAAAAACATTTGACCATCTTTTTTTAATTTATTTTCTGCTTCTTTTAACAATTTTCTAATTAACTGCAAACCATCTTCACCACCATCTAAGGCTACAATTGGCTCATAATCTATAACACTTTCAAATAATTTTTCTAAGCGAGCAGTTGGAATATAAGGTAGGTTGGCGATAATTAGATCAAATTTAATATTTAATGGATAGTCTTCCAAAACATTGCTTTTTAAAAAAGTAACTTTTATTTTTGTTTTAATTTTCCCAGCTTGTTTTTCAAATTCCTTTATTAATTGCTGATAATTTTCTTTAGCTACTTTTAATGCTTTTACACTGATGTCAGATAAATAGACTTCACAAGCAATATTTTTTTTAATTAATTCTAAAAGCAAAGTAACACCAATCGCTCCACTGCCAGTTCCTACATCCGCAATAATTAATTTTTGCTGATTCTTTTGGTATCTGACCTCACAATCAGCTAAAACTAAATCAATTAATTCCTCAGTTTCAATCCTTGGAATCAAAACATCTTTGTTAACCATAAAAATTCGACCATAAAACTCTGCTTTACCTGTAATATACTCAACAGGCATTTGTCCATACTGTTCAATATCTACATTTGAAAAACCAAATTTTAGTAAATGATTTTTTTCTAGTGGGGTCAAATAGCGCTTCACCATTTCTATGATATACTTTAAAATAGTTTTTTATTATAAAAGTTTATTTATATATTATAAAGGGATTCTAATGCCAAAAAAAACTTCAAAAAAAAGAACAACAAAAACCAGGGCTGTTCAAGATACTGTTGTCACTACACCAGTAGTCACTGAAAGTCCGTATTCTTTCCAACAATTTATTAACTTTGTGAATAACAACTTTAGTTTAATCTTTTTAGTTGGAATGATGTTCATTGGTGGTTTTGTTGCTGGTTCGCTTTGGACCGAAAATCAAATTACGAGCGGTGGTAAAAAAGTTGCGGGTGTTGAACAGGTAGCTCCTGAAGCACCTAGTGGCCCGGACGCAGAATCTTTAAAAAAGACTCCACAAGTAGGAGAAAATGAGCATAAAAGAGGTGCTAAAAATCCAGTTGTCACTATTATTGAATATTCAGATTATGAATGTCCTTTCTGTAATAGATTCCATGACACTATGACTGAAGTCATGGACAAATATGGAGACAAAGTCCAATGGGTTTATAGACATTATCCATTAACCAACATTCATCCGAATGCTCAACAAGTATCTGAAGTTTCTGAATGTGTAGCTAAATATGGCAGTGAAGATGCATTCTGGAAATTCACAGATGCTTTTTATGGCAGAATTGCTGAAGATAAAACACTCTCACAAGAAGAAAGTCTCTTAGCTCTTGCTCAAGAAATAGGTGTTAATAAAAATAAAGTTAAAACTTGCTTAGATAACGGAGAAATGACAGACTTAGTTGTTGAACAACGAGCCGGTGGTCAAGGTGCAGGTATTAGCGGTACTCCAGGAAGTGTGGTCATTAGTAAAGATGGTCAATACGAATTAATTCCTGGTGCACTGCCAGCTGATCAAGTTGGCACAATCCTTGATAAATATATTAAATAAGTTTTAAATTTAGATAGAAAAACAAAACCCCGCTAAGCAGCGGGGTTTTTTAGTTGAAGATAAAAAAACTCCAGCCCTTAGACCGGAGTTTCTAGTTTCATAGATTTTTAAGAATTACTCACCTTTAATTTTTTTCCAAATCTCTCTTTCCAGTTCTTTCATCAAATTGGCATCTTCTAACAATTTATCTTTGGTAGCTTCTCTACCTTGGGCAACTACTTCTCCCTTATATTTATAGAAACTACCAGATCTTTCTAAAACTCCTTTAGTAACCCCTATATCCACCACATCACCAACTCTGGAAATACCATCATCATCCATATCAAATTCAGCAATTTTAAATGGAGGAGCAACTTTATTTTTCTTTACTTTCACTCTATGTCTGCTACCAACAACTTCATCACCTTCCTGAATATTGCCAATCTTTCGAATATCAAGTCTTTGAGAAGCATAGAACTTAAGAGCTCTACCACCTGGAGTGGTCTCTGGACTGCCAAACATCACTCCAATCTTCATTCTGATTTGATTAGTAAAAATCACTAAAGTCTTAGTTTTATTAATAGCAGCTGTTAACTTTCTCATAGCTTGAGACATTAATCTGGCTTGCACGCCCATTTGAGCATCACCCATATCACCTTCAATTTCAGACTTTGGTACTAAAGCTGCCACTGAATCGATGACGACTAAATCAACTCCACCAGAACGAATCAAAGTTTCAGCAATTTCAAGAGCCTGTTCACCGTAATCTGGTTGAGAAATTAATAAATCTTCTAAATTGATACCAATTTTTTCTGCTCTAATTGAATCAAGCGAATGTTCAACGTCAATAAAAGCAGCTATGCCACCCTGTTTCTGCACATCAGCAATCGCATGTAAACAGAGAGTGGTTTTACCAGAAGCTTCTGGACCATAAATTTCAACAATTCTTCCCTTTGGATAACCACCTACACCTAGGGCCATATTCAAAGCTAATGAACCACTTGAAACTACTGGAATTTTAGGCATGTTTCTAAGAGACTCACCCAACTTCATAATAGAACCTTTGCCAAACTGCTTTTCAATCTGCTGCATAGCGATGTTAACAGCTTGAACTTTGTCGGTACTTTCTGTATCACTTTTTTTAAGCTTAGAAGTGGAATTATTCTTTTTTTTCATAAGATCCTTCATTTGGGCAGATAATTATTAGAATTAAAATATAGTAAAGTTTGAATGATTGTGACTTAGGGCTTGGAAACAAATAAGTGATGCAAAATATTAGTGTGTATTAATTATTTGTTTCCAAGCCCTAAGTTCTTTAGCTAAATATACTATAGAAAATTTGGAATTTATACACTCAGACAATTCTATTATCAATTATAATAAAGCATTCTTACAGAAACTGTAAAAAACGGAGTACCATTCAGATACCCGGCCACCGCCGGAGAATCGGGAAATCCTGTCACTCCGACAAGTACCTTTTTTAAAGAAAACAATTAGCAATCAATTAATAGTCATTGACGAAGCAATGATTTTATATGATAATGATTTTTATCATGACAAAAATTCAACTCTCTTTAACTGACCAGGAAACAGATATTTTATCTGCAGAAGCAGCTCAGCTTGGTTATAACTTAACCAAATTTATTAAATTTTTAATTAGTAAAACAAGTTTTAATATAACTTCTAAAAAAGAAATTCCTGAATTCAAGATGAGCAAAAAGGCAGAAAATATTACTTTAGCAGCGCTGGACGAATATAAAAAAGATAAATCAATTAAAGTCACTTCATTTAAAAAATTGGCTCAATTGTCATGAATATTTTAGCTTCATCGTATTTTCAAAAAAAATACAAAAAAATTGTTAAAAAAAATCCCAAACTTATTGATTTAATAGAAAAAAAATTCGATCTCTTACAATCATCTCCGAAACATCCATCATTGCGATTACACAAACTTACTGGAGAACTCACCAATTCTTGGAGTATCTCAATACAAATGAATTTGAGAATTATTTTTCAATATATTGATGGTAATATTCTTTTAACAAATATTGGTCCCCACAATGAAGTTTATTAAAACTAATAATCCAGACTCTAATCTAACACTTTTTTATTTCTAAATTCATTTCCACTTACTCAAGTTTCACCACTGTATTTATTAATATTCAGCCCCTGTTTCTCTACCACTTTCTATACCAATTTCTCCTCCCCACCTCTGCCCTCTCCTTTCCATTTCTGCTAAACTGAATAAATGTCACAAAATAACCAGCTTACTCTAGACTTGGTCACTGATTTAGTGGCATATAAAATAACAAAAAATGAAGTTATTAATACTTTGCAAAGCCATATCGAAGGTTTAAGTGAAAAAGAAGCTGCAGACCGTATTGAGTCATTTGGACCAAACAAGCTTAAACAAAAAAAATCCTTTTCTATTATTTCTTTATTTATTAGTCAATTCACCAACTTTTTGGTCGTCTTACTAGTTTGTGCTGGCGTCTTTTCTATCCTCATTGGAGAAAAAATTGATGCTTATGCCATCTTTGCTATTATCTTACTGAATGCTTTACTAGGTTTCACCCAAGAATATAAAGCAGAGAAATCACTTGAGTCTTTGAAACACATTGAAACTCTCAAAGCTAGAGTCATTCGTGACGGTGAAGAAAAAACTATCGAAGCTGCTCGATTAGTGCCTGGAGATATTATTCTTCTTCATGAAGGTGAAAAAATTCCGGCTGATGCCAGACTCTTAGAATGCTTTAATTTAGAAGTTGATGAATCAATGCTAACTGGTGAATCTGTCCCAGCTATCAAAGAAGATAAAACCTTCCGTTCCAAAATAGCTGTGGCTGACCAGATTAACATGGTTTTTTCTGGGACTAATATTACTAAAGGCAGAGCCAAAGCGATTGTAATTCTAACTGGCATGGAAACACAAATCGGTAAAATTGCGCAAGAAATTCAAGAAGCTCCGAATGTTCAAACTCCTTTGCAAAAAGCTCTCGGACACTTAGGCAAAATTATTGGTGTTCTTTCTTTAGGCTTAGCCATTCCTGGTTTAACTTTAGGTGTTTTTCTTGGTCGTGACCCAGTTGAAATGGTGATGTTAGCTATTTCTTTAGCTGTTTCAGCTATCCCAGAAGGATTGCCAATTGTTGTGACTATTGCCTTAGCTTTGGGCATCAAAAAAATGACCAAAATTAATGTTTTAGTGAGAAAGCTTTCCACTGCTGAATCATTAGGTGGTACCGATGTAATTTGTTCAGATAAAACTGGCACCATTACTCATAACCAAATGACTGTCACAGATATTGTTTTGCCTAAAGCTGGCTGTTTTGAGGTGACCGGCAAAGGCTACAACACTGAAGGCAAAATTAAATTTAATGATGAGCTCTGCCAAAAATTTGGTCTAAAAAATAAACCAACAGAAGATAAAGCTTTGCTTAAAAAATTTATCAAACATCTTATTTTGTCTAGTGATGCTACTTTAGGTTTTGGTGATCCTACAGAAAGAGCTTTAATTACTCTGGGTAGAAAAGCTAACTTTAATGAGCTCAATGTAAGAAATGAATATCCTAGAATTGATGAACAACCTTTTGATAGCACTAAAAAATATATGACTGTAGTGGTCAAAAATAAAAAGGCTAACCACGCCATTATTAAAGGTGCTCCAGAAATTATTTTTGATCTTTGCAAATTAAGTCAAAAAGAAAAAAATGCTTTACATAAAATTAATGACACTTTAACTTCACAAGGTTTACGAGTTTTAGCCTTGGCTAGTGCAGAATTAAAAACTTATAAAGGGATTGAAAAAGTTAAAGACTATAAAATTGAAGGTTTAGTGGGCATGTATGATCCTCCAAGAGAAGAAGTACCTGAAGCAATTAAGGTTTGTGCTAAAGCTGGCATTAGAGTAGTCATGATTACTGGTGATCATAAAAAAACTGCCATGGCTATTGCAAAAAAAATTGGCCTTAAGTTTAAAAAAGCAGTTGAAGGAACTGAAATTGATGAAATGGAAGAAAATGAATTTAACGAAGTAGTTAAAAAAGTAAATATTTTTGCTAGAGTTTCCCCTAGGCATAAAGTTCGTATTCTGACTGCTTTGCAGGAAATGGGCCATCAAGTAGCGATGACTGGTGATGGTGTTAATGATGCGCCTGCTGTTAAAAGAGCTGATGTGGGGATTGCTGTTGGCAGCGCTACTGATTTAACCAAAGGCATCTCAGATATGATTTTATTGGATGATGATTTTTCTACTATCCCGAAGGCAATTAAAGAAGGCCGTAGAATTTTCTTTAACATTAAAAAATTTGTTAGATTTTTATTGTGTGCTAACTTTGATGAAATTTTAGAAATCTTAACTTCTATTGCCTTGAGTTTACCTTTGTCTCTTTTACCAATTCATATTTTATGGATCAACTTAGCTACAGATTCGTTGCCAGCATTAGCTTTGGCTACTGATGTAGCAGAAGACGGTATTATGGATAAAAAACCTTACCAAGCTAAAAAAGAAATTATGAGAGGAGTGATTCCTTTTGCTGCTTTAGCTGGTTTTATAGATTATTTTTTTACTTTTGGTTTGTTCATTATCCTTGTTTATGTGGCTAAATTACCAGTTACCTATGCAAGGACGATAAATTTAACTACCACCATTTTATTTGAAATGATTTTAGTCTTTTCTATTAGAAGTGAAAAAAGTGCTTTTAAAATTGGTTTATTTACTAACAAATTATTGTGGCTAGCGATTAGTTTAAGTATGATTGCTCAGCTCTTTGTAGTTTACCATCCATTGGGAAATCAAATTTTCAAAACTGTCCCAATTCACGCTGAAGATTGGATTATCGTTTTACTCTTTGCCAGCAGTGGCTTTATCATTATTGAATTTTTGAAATGGATTCAAGCCAAATTTCCTAAAGTTGCCAAATACATTCCAATCTCTTAAGTGAGAGTTTTAGATTGAAGTATTGTGAATAAACAACACTTTGTTTAGGTATAACAGTGGTACCATCGCTGAACGATCGAACTTTTCTTATAAATCTTTTGATATAATCAAAAAAGATATCCGTATTAACAAATTGAATACTTCAAATAATCATTCAATTAGTTTAATATATAATGAATATAAAGATGAAAATAACATTTGCTACAAAACTAAAGGAAAAAGTCTTAGATCAATTTGGAAAAGCTGTTGGTAATGAAAATTATATTGTGGAAAAAAAAACTGGGAATAGAATTTTATCATCAGAAGGAGAAGATGTTCATTTAAAAGAATTTTCAGGTATAAAAAGAGGTTCAGAAATTTATTTAAAATCAGACATAATCTCATTAATAAAATTTGTTGAGAATCGATCATGAGTTTTATCGATGGATTAGTTAAACTTTTTCCAAAATTAGAGAAAATAAAATTCAACCTTCTAAGTAATATTAATATAAGTGTTAATGTCGACAAGAGTGATAAAAGAAAAGTAGTTTTAAATCTTCCTAATAAAAAAGCTATAGAATTAACTGATAAAGAAAGTAAAAAATTATTTAAATTGCTTCCTCAGGCAGTAGAAGATGGATACACTTTACTTGAAGAAAAATTTGACACTAAAATTCAATCATATAAAAAAATTATTAGTTCGAATGACAATCAAAAAATCATAGAATATTTTAAAGGTAAAATTCCTCTTTTAGATTTACCCATATTGAAAGCTTCTCTTTATTTAAAGAGTCTATTGGATAAAGGTAAAAAAACTTGGAATATTAAAAAAGAAATTATATTATGCTACGGAAAAAGAGGTAAAAATATTAGTAATCTTTGTAGTGCCGGATATTTTGAAACATGGATTAAACCTCTTTATGAAAAAATGGCAGAGAGTCCTAATTTTGAAAAAAAAGATTTTATTCAAATTTACAATGAAATTGTTGAAAATTCACCGTTTGCATTATTTGTAAGTTCTGGTATGAAATCATCTGAAATTAAAAAAGCTCTTTTAGACAAAGTTAAAACTATCTCTAATTATGGGATAAGACAGCTCAATATTCATGGTATCGGAGATAAAAATATGACTAAAATTAGAGAAACAATCAAAGATATCCCTGAATTAAAAAATTTTGATAGAGAAATTGTTGAAAAAAACAATATTATAGTTGTGAAACTAATAAAAAATAAATGATTTACTGAATTTAATTTAAACTAAACTCTCCCCAGTCATCTCTTTTGGCTTTTTAATTCCTAAAATTTTCAGAATTGTAGGAGCAACATTATCTAAACCACCTTCATCTTTTTTCAATTCTTTATATTCTTTAGAAATTAAAATAAATGGCACGGGATTAGTACTGTGAGCTGTCACTTCACTTTTTTCCATCTCATCCCACATTTCTTCAGCATTACCATGATCAGCTATCAAAATAACATCATAGCCTTTCTTTTTAGCCACAGGTAATAAATCTGCTAAAGCTTTATCTACTACTTCAGCTGCTTTAATGGTAGCTTTAATACCGCCACTATGCCCAACCATATCGGCATTACAAAGGTTGGTGAAAATCACCTGATGATTATTTGCCTTCATATCTTGAATAATTTGCTTAACAATATCTGGCGTTCTCATTTCAGGCTTTTTATCATGAGTGGCAATATCTGAATAACTATCAAGCATGATCCTATCTTCACCTTCAAAAGCTTCTTCTTGTTTACCATTTAAGAAAAAAGTTAGATGTGCAAATTTTTCTGTTTCTGTAATTCGCAATTGTTTAACACCCTTTTTAGACAGCACCTCTCCCAAAGAATTGCTTATTTTTACTAAAGGATAAGCTACTTGGACATCATAATCAGGACTATATTGAGTCATAGTCACATACTTTAAATTTTTGGGACCTTTCTTTAGAAATCTTTCAACTAACTGTCTGGGTCGATCACTTCTAAAATTAACAAAAATAACAGCATCATTAGAAGCAATGGTGCCTTCCTCTCCTGGTTCTACTTCAATGGCAGTTGGTTCAATAAATTCATCAGTAATCCCTTTTTTATACGAAGCTTTAACAGCTTCTACTGCAGATTTTTTTTTCTTTTTGGCACCTGCTGTTAAAAGCGTAAAAGCCCGATCAGTTCGATCCCAGTTGTGGTCTCTATCCATAGCGTAGTATCTGCCGGAAATAGAAGCAATTTTCCCTAAACCAATTTCCTTAACTCGATCTTCTAATTCTTGAATATAGCTAATTGCACTCTCTGGTAATGTATCGCGACCATCAGTAAAAATATGAATATATACTTTGGTTAAACCATAAAGCTTAGCTGCTTTTAACAATGCATATAAATGCTCAGAGTGAGAATGAATCCCTCCAGGACTAACCAAACCTTTGATATGTAAAGTGGAATTGTTTTTCTTCACATATTCAAAAGCATCAATAAAGGCTGGATTATTATGAAAAGATCGACTTTTAACTGCTTTATTAATTTTCACTAAATCCTGAAAAATGATCCTGCCAGCACCAATGGCCATGTGATTGACCTCGCTAGTACCCATTTGTCCTGCTGGTAAACCAACTTCTTCACCAGCGGCTGCTAAAACCGCACGAGGGGCAGAGTGCCAAAGTTTATCAAAAATCGGAGTTTTGGCTAAGTGAATGGCATTACCTTTATAAGCTTTACCAATTCCCCAACCATCCAAAATGATACACAGAACTTTTTTATTTTTTTTCATAAAAACTTTTACAACAAACTACTTTATTTAACTTTGCCCATCACTGCTTTGTCGCCCAATTCTCTTTCTATTCTCATCAATTGATTGTATTTAGCAACTCTTTCACTGCGTGAAGCTGAACCAGTTTTAATTTGGCCAGTGCCAGCACCGACTACGAAGTCAGCGATAAAAGTATCTTCAGTTTCACCTGACCTATGAGACACAACAGCAGTCATGTTATTTTTCTTAGCTAATTTAATCGCTTCCACTGTTTCAGTAACAGTGCCAATTTGGTTAAGCTTAATCAAAATAGAATTGGCAGCTTTTTGTTCAATACATTTCTTTAAACGCTTAACATTAGTGACTAACAAATCATCTCCCACAATTTGCACTTTATCACCAAGTTTTTTAGTCATCTCGGTGAAACCAGCCCAATCATCTTCACCATGTCCATCTTCAATAGAGACAATTGGATATTTCTTAACCCAACCTGCATATCTTTTGACCAATTCTTCACTACTGAGTTTTTTACCTTCAACTTGTAAATCATATTTGCCATCAACATAGAATTCACTGGCAGCAGGATCCATAGCAATACTAATATCTTTACCTGGTTTATAACCAGCTGCTTCAATTGCTTTCATGATTAACTTAAGAGGCTCTTCATTGGATTTTAATCTTGGAGCATAACCACCTTCATCACCAACAGTGGTTTGTTGACCCTGTTTCTTTAAAATTTTTCCAAGATGGTGGAAAATTTCTGAACCCCAACGGACAGCTTCTTGAACATTAGGAGCACCCGTTGGCATAATCATGTACTCTTGCATATCTGAACTGCCAATAGCATGTTTACCACCATTTAAGACATTCATCATTGGCACAGGCATAGTAAATGTTTCTGTTTTATTGCCAAAGATATCAGCTATTCTTTGATATAAAGGAATGCCTTGAACTTTAGCTGTAGCTCTACAAAAGGCCATAGAAACAGATAAAATTGCATTGGCACCTAAGTTTTCTTTAAGATTTGTCCCATCCATTTGCAACATTTTTCTATCAATTACTTTTTGACTACTAGCTTCCATGCCTACTAATTCTGGAGCAATCACTTCATTGACATTTTTAACAGCTTTTAATACACCTTTACCTAAATATCTTTTTTTATCACCATCACGCAGCTCCAAAGCTTCGTGAGTGCCGGTTGAAGCGCCAGAAGGAACAGCAGCTCTTCCAACACTGCCATCATCTAAAACTACTTCTGTTTCTATAGTTGGGTTACCGCGGGAGTCTAAAATTTCTTGGGCTTGAATGGATTTAATTTGCATTGAGTCCTTTCCTTTTTAGAGGAGATTTAATACATATTTAATATTAATATAATTTTATATAGATTGATATAGTTTCCTCTTTTTTCATCTCATCTTTATCTCACCTCCTACAGCCACTGCAGCTTTTACATGATTTACAAATTCTTTTTGCAGTTTTAGTGGTAGCTAAACCACCAGTGCTAGTTTCTCGGTAGTCTTCATCCAGGTCATAACCAACTTTTTTCATTACTCCAATTACTTCATCAAAAGGTAGTTGATAAACAATTCCATCAAGAGACATTTCAATGGCGGCAAAAACCATCGAAGTGACCATACCATTTCTTAAAATACATGGTACTTCAACTCGCCCCATAATTGGATCACAGGTTAAACCTAATAAATTACCCAAAACTAAACTAGCAGCAGATTCAATTCTAACTAAATTACCGCCCAATAAATAAACTCCAGCGGCTGCAGCCATACTACCAGCCACTCCAATTTCTGCCTGACAACCTGCCACCGCACCAGCCAGTTCAACTTGTCTGGATACGACAGCCCCAATCGAAGCAGCAATAGCTAAAGCTTCACTCATTTTGCCGTGACTAAAATGAAATTTCTTTTGCAGCGAATATAAAACACCCGGAACAATGCCACATGAACCAGCAGTTGGAGTAGCCACAATCTTACCCATTTTGGCATTTAACTCTGCCACGCCGATACTATAAGTAATACCATTTTCAACCACTTTACTTAAAATATTAAAACGAGAACGCAGCATTCTATTGGAATCACCACCAAACATACCGTCTTGGCTGCGACGCCTAATTTTAACACCTTTTTCAATAGACTCAATCATAATTTTCCAGCGTCTTTGAAATTCTTCGATCGGTGCTACTTCCAAACTTTTATTAGTTTCTCTTTCTGTATCCAAAACAATTTTTAAATATTGGCGGACACTTTTTGACCTACTCCTAAGATTATTAAAACTATAGTATTGAGCACTGGCACCTTTACTAGGTTGGTATTTTTTAACCTGATTTTCAATATGATCATTAGCTTTACCATTCTTACTTAACTTAGCAATATCAATTCTGCCCCCACCAATCGAATAACCAACTAAACTTACTACTTGATCACCTTTCCGTAACTTCACAATTGCTGTGTTAGGATGCAAATCGTTTGAATGATAACCCCATTTAATTTTAAACTTTACTCCCATTTTTTCTGCAACTTTTGCTGCCTCAATAATTTTTTCATCGTCTGGTTGAATGCCAAGACAACCGCCTAAGACAGCTAGATCTGTTTTGTGTCCTTTGCCTGTATCTGAAAAAGAATTAAAAAGTTTAATAGTAACTTTTTCAGGAACGTCACCTAAAGCCTTATAAGCTTCATAACCCATTCTGGCTGCACCAGCAGTATGAGAACTTGAAGGACCAATCATCACTGGACCAACAATATCAAATAAAGAAATAAAGTTTTTCGACATATATTCAGTTTAGCTGTTTTGGGGAAATATCTCTAGTAGTTATCTCTTTTTTTTAGTAGACTTTGCACTTTTATGTTGCATTAGATTAACACCACCAAAAACCATGCAAGCAAAAAGAGTAGTAACTGGAGCAGCTATAATTAAACCAATGCTCCCGACTAAAGTTCTAATTACTTCGTCGGCCACAATTTCATAATTAATCAGTTGAGCAAATGGCTATAGAATTTTCTTGGGCGGAAATTATTTTTCTGCCCAAATTTTTAATTTATTAATCATTTTAAAATGTTTATCATTTAAGGTAGCAAGTTCTAAGTTATTAAGAATGCAAGTCGCTGCAATCATGCTGTCAAATTTACCAATTGGATATTTTTTTACTATCTTAATTGCTAATTTTATATGTGTAGTATTAAGTGCAACTGGTTCTAATTGTTTTAATCTATTTAAAGCAATTTGCTGTGATTTTTTGTTTTGCTTAATTCCATATAAATATTCATATTCTACAAGGGGAGATAAATAGAGCTTGGATGAATTATTTTTTTTAAATTTTAATAATTTAATATAAAGATCAGAATCTTGACGATCATGAGCAATAATAATATTAGTATCAATTAAAATATTTTTAGACATTCTTGCTTCTTGCTTCTATTTCTTGGTTAAATTCTTTACGAAAATTATTCACCTTTTGATCATCAAATTGCACTTGCCCTTGTGTTCTAATCATTTCTTGAATATATTCTTCCATTTCTTTTTTTTTCTTTTTAATATTAACGGGTAAAATTTCAAATAGAATTTCACCATTTTTCATATTTTTGACAATCAACGTTCTTTTATGAATCGCGTCTGCAGAAAGATATTTGTTATATAAACTAAACATCTGAGAACGAAATTCAGAAGCAGATACTATATGAGCGGGTAAATTATTTAACATAATAAATCAAATATAATGTACATAAGTACATCTGTCAAGATAAACCAGACCTATCTTTCGATAGGCCTGATCATCCCGGTAAAAAGCTCTCAAATCACTTTTGCTTTTAGGATGTTTGATCTAAGTGAAAAACTAGATCCAGATTAAAGCTATCACCCATCGCTTCGGCAGTACAGTTAGTAGTTCTCACTTCTAATTTAAAGTTCGCTCCACTGACACTTTCTACCCAAGCATCAATATCTGACCCCCAGCCTTTATCCCATTCTGTAGCTAAGCTAGCGACTGGTGTAAAGTCAAACAACGGCGTGTTATTAAATGTAACTCTAGCTTCAGCACATTCTTCTAACTCACCGCCATCGGCTGGATCAATATTGGTTTCTGGTTCTGGATTTTTTCCCTCACTACTATCTTTAGTAATGATTTCCATCCAAAAATCTCCAGCAATATCACCAATGCTTCTAATATTAGCTGTGACCCATTCTGGACTATTAGCAGGGCTTAAGTTATTAAAATTAAAACTTAAAGTGCTGGGATTATTATCACCAACCTGCAAATCAAGCGTAGCCAAAGAAACAGGGTTATCTCTGCTTTCTTCAATATCACTAAACAAAGCCCAAGTAGCACCCAAAGCACTGACTGCAATAGCGGTAATAAACAACAAACTTAAAGCTAATTTAATCGGAAAATATTTTTTTAAATTTTGTGGCATTATTTCACCTCCTTTCTATATTCATAATAGGAGATGACGATGACAAGAAGTGTAGTGTATTAGTGATTAGTGATTAGTTAATTAGTGAGAAGTGATTAGTAAAAATTTCCTAAAATGTCATAAATATGCCTTATAGTCAAATAAATGAACACTCATCCTAAATTAATCAAGAATTACAAAGACTTAATTGTCTGGCAAAAAAGCATGACTCTTTGTAATTTTACCTACGAACTGGTGAATCACTTTCCAAAAGAAGAATTGTTTGGATTAACATCACAGATAAAAAGATGTGCTGTTTCTATTCCATCAAATATTGCAGAAGGTTTTGGTAGAGGCAGCAATAAAAATTTCATTAACTTTCTTAAAATTGCTTATGGATCACTTGTTGAATTAGAAACTCAATTATTAATTGCACACCAAAGAAAATTCACTAAACTTCAATTAAAAAAATATAATATTTGCATGGAATTAATACAAGAATTAACAAAAATGTTGGGAACATTAATTGGCAAATTAAAACATACTTCTCGCTAATCACTTCTCACTAATTAACTAATCACTAGACTACTTCTTCTTCTCACTGATTTCTTCAATAAAAGCGTAGCTGAAGACTTTAAGGAGTGCTGTCAAAACTATAGATACAATCCAATACCATTTACAGAGCCAGACTAACCAAGAACCTTGACCATAACATTGACATTCTCGCAGCCAATAAAACAGGCCAATTGAGAGAAGAGTCACACCTGCAGCAATGTAATGTTTAGTTTTACCTTCGTCTTTTCTAAATTTATATTCAGAACCAAGAATGATTAATAATTGAGCAATTAATAAAATCCAAGGGATATAAAGTTTCCCTGGGGCACAAGCTTCAGTAATATCACCTAAAACTGTCCCTGTCTCTTCAGCAACTTTTTCAGTTGGTTCTGGAGTGGGGCTAAGTTCTCCTTCTTCTTCAGTGTCAACACCTAATACTTCTCCGCCAGGACCTAAAGGTCTACCGGCAATGAATGCACCAGGCACTCTACCTGTACCAATTGAATTTGATCTTGGACCAGGAGCACAGCCATTTACACCAAAGACTTCAAAAGTGTAGCTGTCTCCACCGGAAAGGTTGGTGACTGTATAACTAGTGGTATTACCAATATTAGTGCTGCCATATTGTTCACCGTCTGAATCTCTGGTAAAGACAATCGCATAATGACTAACTGGTGAAACTGGAGTCCAAGTTAAGCTGACAGTGTTGGTGCCAATACTGACTAAAGTGAGAACTGGAGCACTGCTGGGTGCCTCATCATGACAAACCGGTGGTGAAGCCGGCCCCGGTGCGCTAGTCCCGGCCACACTGCCAGTTTCACCATCATTAATTTCTGGTGGAATCGGCTCAAGTTCTAAACCAGCATTAAGATCAAAGATCACCGAGGAACTTTGATATTCATTCCCTGCTGTTTCTTGCATGTAAGCACTAAAGTAATAGTAATAGGTTTGGCCATTATTTATGCTATCAATAGTAAAATAACCCTTATCACGGAATCCATGTAAATTAAAACCTCCATATAGAAGACTACAGCTAGTAGCAGGATCAGAAGCCACGCCAGTACAGCGATAAATATCAATATCAATCACTCCTCCCAAACTTAAAAGCTCATCATAATTAGTCACTTCAAAAGCAGTAAAACCATCTACCCCGGCGCTATTAGTGACCGCCACATACTGAATCACTGAAGAACCTGGCACCCAGCCTGCCTCATCATAAAGCGGAGTACTTGGCGGAGCAATAGAACAAGAACCTGTCGATGGACAATTGACCACTAAGTCTGTCCCGGCCTGAACAGGTTTGGCTATAGCTATTAATAGGGCTGTAGATAAAAAGATGGTGCTTAATATTTTCTTGATCATTATTTAATTTCTTCCACTGCTATTTCGCAATTTATAATTTAAAATTAAAAATTTATATCTCCTCTGCTGCTGGTTCTTCCCAGCTTCCCATTAAACCTTGTTCTAAAACTTTATCTTCCATGCCATCACCTTTTAAGATGACATTTAACTTAATTGAGTCTGCTTTGACACCTAGGTGGTCAACACAGGTACCGCCGGTTGAACAGGTTCCAAAGTAAAGACCATCTTTACTGACTTCCTGGCCATTGATCTCTAGATCTCCTGTCAGGGCTTCTTTAATTTCCTCTTCACCAGCCAGACGAGTATATTCAACGACGTATTTTGCTTGGTTATAGAGGACAGCATCAAAGATGGTAGCTTTAACATTTTGTGGAGCGCTTTGCCAAAGTCTGGCAACTGGCACCAGGTCTTGAATAGTGACTGCGTTGCTTCTACCAGCTGTAGCGATCATCGCTAAAGCCCAAGCTTCACTGCCGCTAGCTTCACGACCCTCTGTCTTACCTTCTTCCACGCCACCTTGATATATGTATGAACTAACTACGCTGCCGGCTCTGTTATAAAGGCTGACAGTATCACCGTCATTGTTAAACATTCTGTAACCATTTTTGTAAGTCACCAAGTGACCTTTAGCCGGGATCACTGTTTCACCGCCATCATCTAATCTTAAGTTATTGTCACTGTTTTCTTTAGTAATTTCGAGCTCTCTGCCTGCGGCATCTTTAATCACATAGCCACTTAGATCAACGTCTTTATCTGATGCATTATAAAATTCAACCCATTCGCCATTTGGCATGCTGCCAGTATCACTACCTGCTGGGTTGTACATAATTTCATTAATAACAGTGTCAGAGTCTAGATAAATTTCACTGCCACTGACAATGACTGGTGTAGCGACATTGGAGATAGCAGACCAATTTTTAGTTGCATCAGCGCTGCGCACTGCAAAGTAGTAGCTTTCGCCTTCTTCAGAAACTTCTGGAATGTTGAAGATGACATCTTCTGTTTGGCTGGCCATTCTTGGGGCCCGAACATTACCAGGAAGACTGTCATCTACTACTCTTTGTGGAGTAGTGGCATCATTCCAATTGGCTGCTGTAATTGGTTCTAAAGAGTATCTGAAATCATATTCACTAACACTAGCTGCTAAGTTATCACTTGGAGCTGTGAAAGTAACGGAGTATTCACCTTCGCCTTCATTGTAGACTGTAAGATCTGAAACTTTGCTTGGAGCGGTGTTGTCATAGAAAACCTGAATTTGTTTATGAGCACCTTCTTCTTCAAATTCATTAGTAGACCAGAATTCAATTAATTGATCATCAGGTTGAGCAGCAATTGAGAAAGTTAAACCACTTTCACCCATACCGCTGTATTGAGCACCGTTGACATAGTATCTATAATGAACAGTTTCATTGCTGTCTGGATTATCTGCATGAAGAGTAAAGATAGCAGATTGATTAACTACAGTAGTGTTAGTAGTGACATCATCTAGATAGACAAAGGAAGCTTTTTCACCATCATCATTACCTTGGACTAAGAACTTAAGTGGTAAATGACCAGCTTCTTTGCCGACTACATAGACAGACACATATTGCCAGCCGCTTGAATTTAGACCAGCTTCATTTAAAACATCTTGAGCCCAAACTTGATAAACCATTTCATCACCCAAGTAAACTGCAAAGGCAGATTCATCAAATCCTGGGTTGTCTTCATAGCTGACAAAGTTGTACCAGAAACCGATTGATCTTAAACCATATCCATCATTAGTCACTTCCTGATAAAGAGTACTAGCTGTTGTATAGGCTCCATCTGTTGAACCCAAGCGGAGCATTCTAGTGCCACCACGGGCTGCAACTTCATTTTCTGGTTCAGTCAAGACAACGGCTTTCCCATTGACTGTCCAAGCTTTTAATTCTTCTTCAAAACCTGAATTTAATACTCTATTAACAATTTCTTTTTCTGGACTATTAATAACAGTGATTAAAGGAGGAGCAACTGTTCTATCTAAGATCACATCTTCTGTAATAGTGGTACTATTGCCAGCCACATCATTAACAGTTAGTTCAACAGTATAAGTATCGTCTGGGAAAGCAGACACATTCCAAGTATGAACCACATAGTTACTAACACTGGCTGTAAAACTTTGGACAGCTGGATCATCAACTACAGCGGCACCTGAATCGTAAATAGTTACTTTATAACTTTCCATATTGTCATCTGCCATAGCTGCACGGATTTCAAAATTAGTGCTAGTAGCAATTTCAGAACCTACTGGGAGTGGAATATTGACATAAGAAGCTGTTGGCACACCGGTATCTAAAGTTAAGTCACAATAATTGCTCCAATCGGAAACTCGATCTGTACCAACGTCATAAACACCGTTACCATCCATGTCTTCAAAAGCTCTGACACGAGTACGCCATAAACCAGGAGTGCCTGCATCTGAACCAAATGAAGAGAATGGTGTGTAGTTAGGACCAGCATAATAAAAACCGACTGCACCACTTGGCCAAGTCACTTCTCGTTGATAACGAATATTAACACCAGTAATTTCTGACCAATTGTGAGAAACTCTTGGATGAGCTGGATCGCCGCCATTAGTGACAGAACCGCAAGCTAAATCTAAAGGTTGTTCATTTGCAGTAGCTGAGTCTGTTGGAGTGTTCCAGCCTTCGTTAACTGGAGTTTCAATTGCCCATTCACCGGCTTGAACAACGTTATTAAAAGCATTAGCCAAACCTGCATAAGCAGCACGAGTTAAAGAAGATCCATCACTAGTCCCTACATAAAAAGCAAAGGTAAGAAAGATAGCTAAGATAACTATTTTAGCTGTTGATAAGGTGACTTTAAGTTTTTTCATGTTCCTTTTATTATTAAGTGTAGATAAAAGCTGTTTTACCTACTATATATAGTAAACGTACTGCACACAAGGTATTTTTCATACCAGCTGAATTTTTTTTCTTTCCAACAATCTGATTTCTGCTTCTACTATTGGAATGTCATCTGCTTGAATTTCGATTGTCTGTTCTACCATTATTGACTTTTTGCTTTTTCTAAAGCTAACTCTTTTTTTAATTTTTCAATCTCTTTTTCACTCTTGACTGCATATTGATTTTTAAAATGCATCACTAAAGAGATCACTTCCCAAATGATTAAAATGATGGCTGGCACGATCACTAAGCTAATAAAGCCGGTTGGTGTTTGGCTAAAAGCTGTCACATAACCAATATATGGTACGTGCCATTCATATTTACCGATAATATTATTTGGTTTAACTGTATATTGATCTTCGGCATTATTCGCATCACCTTTTGTTTTGATTTCATATTCAATCACAGTTTTTTCGATTTGATTTTCACCTTCACCAATTAATTTTACTTCCTCTTTTTTATCTATTTTACTAATTCTGTGAGTAACAATTGATGGCTTACTTCCGTCTTCCTTAACAAATTGATAAGTAAGGACATCGCCTTCTTTTAAATCTTCCAACTTGTATTGACCGGCTTTAAGAATGGCTCCTACTGGAATGTTTGGTTCCATAGAACCGCTGGTAACTGCAAAAAAGTTCATGCCTCTTTCTGCTAAGAAAGGAATCCTGGTCCCAAAGCTGGCAATTGCTACTCCAATCAAAACCACAATTAAGACTAATTGGCCCAATTCAGAAATAATGCCGAATAAGTTAAGTTTCTTTTTTGCTTGTTTGTTTGAATCTTCTTTTTTTGCCATATTTATTAAAAGGCAGATTTCAATTAATAATTAGAATATTTAGTTATTAATACCGTGTTCTCCATGATCTACTCGGGTGTAATTTCAGCTGCAAAAATGCTGAAATGGTGTTTGCCAAAGCAGAGTCCTTATACTCTATCGCTTCTTCAGATAATAGAAGAAGCACCCGTCTATATTTTTTATCCCATTCTCCATCTCTGATTGTTTCAAATTCTGTTTGAATGTCTGCTAATGTTCTCTCTTGATCCGACATTTAAATTTCTTTTCTTGGCAGACTATTAAATTAATATTTTTATTTCTACCTATATCCAATCACCCAGCGCACTAGGTGATTAGGATAGGTACAAACTTTACCAGTTAGGAGCTAAATCTTGTTTAGCTTGAGTATTTATATCTAACAAGTAGGTAGCACCTTGTAAACAGTCATAAGGAATGTTGCCTGTATCAGCATCTCCATCGAATTCCACGTCTACTCTATAGACAGCGAATTCGTGATCAGCTAAAGCATACGGAGTGCCGGCTTCAGAGCCGCCACCACCAGTTACGCCATAATACCAGCCATCAGCATTATAAGCTGTTCTATTTCCAGAACTAATACCTGCTACGTTAGTATGAGCAGTTGGATGACTAGAAGTTAAACCATAATAGAGGTTCAAACAGCCATCTTCGCTTTCACAGAAATCAGAAGCGTATTGATGAATATTATTCATTACAATAGCTTGATTAGCCATTGGCCAACCATTAGATCCGGTGTTTTCTGCGGTAGTAGGACAATAAACATCATCGGCTGTACCACTAACACCATCTGCTCCAGGTAGGTCTTGACCAAATCTAGGACCTTCTGACCATTCACCACTGGTATTGAAACGAACGTTAGCAGGAACACTACCAACATTTCTAACTGTCATATAGTAAGAATAGGTAGTACCTGGTTCAGCTTCTTCCCAGACTGGGAAATAGTTATTTTGAACTACTTCTCCGTCAGTGGCTTGATAAGCTACATTCCAAGCATCTGTACCCCAGACTTGACCGGTTGTTTCTGGATCACCAGCATCAACGGCTAGTCTTAAGGTACCAACTACGATTTCGTTATCAGCAGCAGTAACTGTGCTGGTAAACCAAGCTCTGGTTGCTTGAGTAACTGTAACAGCTACTAAGGTTAAAACCAAAAGTGATTTGAGAATTTTTTTCATTTTTTTCACCTCCCCTTCCAAGGGTTATTTTATAAAGTATTTTTCAGTACTGACACTTGTCTCTCCTGCATGCGCAGGAACTTTAGTTTTTTTACTTTAGATCCGACATCTTTATTTGCTTGATCAGAGCAGAGTGCGGGTATAAATACCGGCGATGCGGGCGGATCCATGTGTGAGTACTGTATCTAGAGTTGTAGCAAAATAAAAAAATGTTTACTTGGTTCATCCTTTGACTATTTTCGTCATTTTCTCTTCCTCAAGTAACTACGGCTACTATCGTCATCGAAAATTACAAAAATATATCAAAATCTGTTCCCAATTAATCTTTTTTTTATTTCGCTACAACTCTAATTTTAAAATGTTGAATGATAAATTTTGAATTGGCCAATCAATTCAACATTTATTTTTCAACACTGCAAATACGTAACGATTATCCATTATTAGCACAATTAATTAACATATAAAACTAGCAAAAACTTAGTTAAACTTAACAAATCTGTATATTTTTTTAACTTATTTTACCTCTAAACTCGATTGACAAAATATTAAAAATTTGCTATATTTTCAATATTGTTCTTAAGACATGAAATCCTATTCTAGGAATCGGTAAAACCTCTTTTTAAAGAGGTTTTATTTTTATTCCATCCTCTTTATTATTCATCATCTCATAACAACAACCCAGGGTTCGATTCCCTTGCTCTCCGCCGCATTTTTTTAAAGAACTGTTTTAATTTTTAAATAAAAAAAATTCCCACAAAAATTTAAGGGGAATTTACTCTAACATAATTAATATTATTAATATTTGGAGAATAGTCGCGGTTAGACATGTTTATATATATATATTGATTTATAGTCCTGTTTACTTACTGTGTCAAATAGTAATTTTTGTTTGCGTATGATTTATTTAATTAAGCCTAATAGTTCAAAATTACTACCAATATAACGGCCTTGGTACCAAAATGTTACACAGCAATTTTGCAGTAATTTTTTTCATCAAGTTATAATTAATTAAAGAACAAAATATAAATATTAATTAAATCATTATAATTTTTAATACTGACAAAAACCGCAACATCTATAAAAACTGTATCTTCCTTTAAATACGAATAATTCTTGTTTTCAACTTTTTTAAAGACCATATATAATAGTCGGATAACTGACTTATGAGCAAAACTCGCTCGAACTACGATCCTGCCAAAATCGACAAACTTGTGGATAAAGCCCAACAGGGTGATCAACAAGCTTTTGCCCAAATTTATAAGATCTTTGCTGATCCTATTTATCGCTTTGCCTTAATTAAATTAAGTGACAGAGATAAAGCTGAAGATGTGGTCGCTGAAACATTTCGACGCCTTTGGCGTTATTTAGATAGGTATCGAGCCAAAAATTTTCGCTCTTACATATTTACGATAGCTCGCAATATCATTATAGATATATATAAGCAAGAGAGTAAGGAAAATTTAGCCAGAATTGAAGATTGCAGCTGGCTCGAAGATGACAGTGAAGGCATAGAAGTAACTCTAATTAAAGAAGAAAGAAAACAAACACTATATAAAGCAGTTAGAAAACTACCAGAAAATTACAAACAGGTAATTACTTTACGCTTTATAGAAGAACTGTCCATTAAGGAAACAGCTGTTATTCTTAAGCGCACCCAAGTCTCGGTGCGAGTAATGCAACACAGGGGCCTAAAAAAACTTAGAGCTTTATTAGAAGGAAAGATACAGAGCTAATTTTAAATTTTTAATTATCAATTATGAGTAAACAAAACTTAACCGACCAGCTAAAGAGCTTACAGAGTATTAAACTCCCAGAGAAAAAGAAAGAAAAAACTCTGAAGGGGTTAATGAATTTCTGCGAAAAAACTCCTCAAGGGATGATGCTGCCACAAGCAACTAAACTAGGCCCTAGAAAAAGACTGATGCCATTTAAAATTTTCAGCCAAAACTTTTTAGTACCTCTAGCTGCTATGGGCAGTATTGCTGCTTTAATCGTCGGCAGTTATCTGTTACTTAAAGCTGGAGACAATAAAGTTCAACAAACTGCTGAGCCAGACATGAAACCAACTCCTACTATATATAAGGAGGATAACCTAAAAGTTAAAGGTGTCGCCACAGAAGAAGATGAAGAAGAGCCAACAAATAATTATGTGGCCTATACTTACACCCCAGCTGATCCAACACCAACTTTCACTCCAGCTCCTCAGAGCACACCAGATAACAGTAGCAATGACAGTTCTAATGATAGCTCTGATTCAAATGATGATAATCAAGATAACAATAATGATTCCAATAATGATCCAACAGCTACGCCTACAAAGACACCAACGCCTACTCCAACTCCAATATTCGACCCAACAGCTGGTAGTGATCCAACTGCGACACCGACCAACACACCAACCCCGACCGCTACTCCAACACCAGCAACTTTAACTAATGTGGCTTTAAATAAAACTACAGAAGCGGATTTAGTTTGCTGTGGTAACTTTATTAGTGATAGAGCCGTTGACGGTGACCTAACTACTTTCTGGAAAAATGCCTCTAACGGTAAACCTCATTGGTTAAAAGTTTCTTTCGGAGAAACTTATACTATAGAAAAGGCAGTGGTTATATCTTCTCCAGGGAATCATATGGCAGCTAACTTTAAGCTTCAATACTTTGATGGCACAGAATGGACTGATATTTCAGGGACAAATATTACAAACAATACTCAAGAAAATGTAACATTCATCTTTTCTGAAGCTATTACTACTAATAAAGTTCGCTTCTATTCCACGGAAGACAAATTCATGAAGATTATTGAATTTGAATTGTGGGGCTATCAATAAATAAAAATTTTTCACTCTCTTAATTTTTTCATTTTCATTAGTATTTCATATGTAATCATGGTTTTTAATTAAAACCAAGCCAGGTCATTAAATTGAATAAAAAATGTTAGATATAATTTACACAACCTAGTGTTGTTGCATAAAATTTATTTTTTAATATAATTTATTCCCCAGTAACAACCATTGGTTGTAACAAATTTATAACCTTATCGTTTACTAAACTTATTACAAAAGAATCAAAAAGGAGAATAAAAGATGACGGATAAATTAGAAAGTAGACCACCGTGTCCGTTAGGTAGAAGTCATAGAAATTGCAACATGAGAGTAAATGAAAAATGTTGCCACAGTGATTTTCCTGGAGAACGTCCAAACAAAGTTAAGTCTAGTGAAGTTATACTGCCTTGTGCTGGTCTTCTATTAGCATATTATGCAAGATTAGGAGTTCAAGTAGAGAAAACGAGGTTCTCTAAGCTACGCTAGGTATTCTAAACCACAATTGCTCAGGTAAAACTTACTTTGTATAATCAAGCCTGCTAGATGGCCCCATCGTCTAGTGGTCTAGGACACCAGGTTCTCATCCTGGCAACCGGGGTTCGAGTCCCCGTGGGGTCACACTTGAGGTAATTAACACCACATAATGGTACTAAATCCGAACCAAAGATAAAATTTCTGTATGTTTTTTTGTGTCTTTGCAGTGCCAATTTTTTCCAAGCGCAAGTTGGATAGTTTCTATGATATTATTTTATAATGCCTCTTGAAATAGTAGAAGCTATAGTCATACATGTCTTGGAGATTCTCTATGGATGTTAATCCAACATAGAGGCAGTTCTTGGAGTCAAGATGAAAAAGATGAGTTTCAACGCAGATCAAGACAAGTCGCGGACAAGATCCGGAGCTAAGCTTAACGGAAACCAATCTTTCAACCCTAGCAAACAGCCTGCATCAGCGTCCACACCAATTCGTCGCTCCAGCTCCCTTTGCGCCCAACACAATTTTCTTTTCATTTTTCTAGGAATCCTGTTTTGTGGTATCTGCCCCCAATGACTCACAATCCAGTCCAACGTCCACAGCAACAAATTTTCCGCCAAAACCAAATGCTCTTTATCAAAACCTAGTTTAGGTAAATTTCTTAAATATCTTTTGCAGACATCAATGGCATAAACTAGAGCTTTGTTCTCTGGCATTTCTCCTTCTTTATATGTAGACAAATCTGCCCATTTTGGCACATTATGATGAAAAAATTCAGCTGCATCAATAAAATCAATCAACACTGAAAAAACTGCCCAAACAGTTGCTTGGCCTTTAATCCTCCTGCCTTCCAGAGTTCTTTTGGCTAAATTAAATTGTCTGATAAAATCTTTATCTTCATCAGGAATGGGCAGTGCTTCGATTGCTTGTTTTTCTGCAACAGCCAAATCTTTGCTAACTAAATAAGCAAGAACATCTCCAATCTGAATTTCTGCTAAATCATGACTTTTTAAACACCTATCAATTAGTTCCCAAATTTCTTCGCTCACAGGAAGCATCATCGCTCTCATGCGACAATTTGTAGTATGCACCTTTGTATTATGAAATAAGTGATAGTCTGTTGTACTCGGAGCAATGACCTTTTCAAAGCCTTTGAATCGAAGAATAAGCTCTAATAAAACGTCCAAAGGCTGAAAAACAGGATCAAACTCGAACAAGACATGCATTCTGCCGTGCCAGGCTCTTTTTCTTTCAGGAGCAGCAATAACCATAATTTAAAAATAACATGTATTAACTAATTATATCAAACAGCATCTGCTTCAAAAAAGCCACTACCAAAATTACTCCTCAACCTCATCCTTAATCACTTCTTCATCATGCTTATTAAAATTAATTCTTCTAATTTTTTGCTCCTTATTTAAATAACCATCCGGTCCTTACCTTGATGCGCAGAAGTTAAAAAATATGGCACTAGAATCTATTGGTTCAACTACCCATAGGAATAAGCTAAGTTGAGGTTTAAATTAAGTCTCTGCACATCTGGTAAAAACGTCTTAAAGAGGTCCACTAGATCATTAATTATCTGGTTCGGTTCCGCGATCATTAGGGTCTCAAGTATTTATTGCTACTTTGTTTAATAAGCTAGTAGGATTTATTGCTATTATTCATTTCCCACACTCAAAGGTTAAGAATCTAAAAAAAATAACAAGAGTAGTTGTTCTGCCTGACTATCAAGGTATTGGTATTGGCAAAGCACTTATTAATTTTGTAGGCAACTACTTTACTTGCTAAATTACCTGTAAGAGATGTTAGAAAATTTAGCCGTCATAACTCACTTGAAATGCTAATAGTCTATGACGATGAGATGAGTGTTAAACATAAGGCACAAGAAGTTTTTGGGTGTTTTAAGCAATTCAACAATAATTATATGCAGTAACTTTTTTTGATTAGACATGACAGCAAGCTGTGGTTTTTAATACAAAGGAAGCAGCACCCAAATATCGAAAATGGGTGCTGCTTATCCTACGTGCTACTCACAAGCAGGACACGAGTGGCGTTTGATGTCAATCGGGAACTGCCTAGCTAAAACACCAATCCATTGACCCTGCACCCAACCCTGTGGATTAACGATCGTGAACATCACTGCATCGTCGCAGATGATGTCTTGACGCAATCCATTTAGGTATAATACTCCTCTTCTACAACCGTCAGGCATTGTTTGTTCAAAACCAGAGTCCGGGTCATAATAGAACTCATAGCTTTTCACTTCACTTATCCTGACCGTGTAAGTGGAGTATGGACTGAAACTGAAATAGCTCTCAGGCTCATACGTTTCTTCAGTCAATGGCGAGCCAGGTGTGACTGTAGGGGGTTGTCCTGGGGTTCGCGTTGGAGCAGGCGTAAACGTGGCATTTGTCTCACCAGTTACCTGAGTACAGCTGATGAGTAGGACACAAATTAACCCCATTATCAACAACTTTGTCTTCATTTTACACCTCTTCTTTTTTCTAAATAATCTATCTTGCTTGCCTCGAACTAATTTTCGAATTTTCACCTCCCTATAAAAAAAACTCGCTTACTGTCATGTGAAAGAGCTTCTATTTAATCAACAATCACAATTGCTTTAATTGGATTGTTTATTAAAAAGAATGTCCTATAGTATATCAGAGGTTAGTAAAAAAATACATACTAAATGCATATTAAATAATTTCCAACGTTACATAATCTTAATTACATGACGCTATAAATAAGTGCTATTAATTATCTATATATCTATGAACCTAGTTTTGTTGTATTTCCTTATAAACCTTTTTCTGATCTACATAATTTCGGTCAGTTATTTTAATGCCATTTTGATAACACTTCGTTCTTTTCTCTTAACTATAAAAAAGATACAATTCATATAAATGTTCACTATGCTAATAAAAATAAAAAAAATACTTAAAGAACACTGGATGTTTTTTCTAATCCTACTAGCTGCCTTTTTAATCAGAGTTCATAAACTCTACTATGTAGTGCCTCATGCTTATGACCAAGAGTATGTTACAAATTTTGTTCTAGATGTAGTAAGGGTGTATCCCATTAAATACGTAGGCCAGGGCTTGTCAATCCAAGGCTTATTCATGGGACCGTTTTATTTTTACTTTTTTGTACCTTTTTATCTAATCACCAATCTACATCCCATTGGAGGTTTTGTAGGATCTATCTTATTTGGGATGCTTATTATCACTGTCTACTATTATTGTGTAAGTAAAATATTTGGCCAAAGAGCTGGATTGATAGCTAGTTTTTTAAGAGCTTTTAACTATGTTTCGATTGAAGCTGATTGGGCAATGGTCCCATCAGCTAGTAGTGACCTATCAGTAATATTAGTCTGGTTTTGTTTATATAAAATCTACAAAAATAAATTTAACTATATATATTTGTTAGCTCTCATATTTGGTTTATTTAGCAGCTTCCACGTCGTGCAATTTCCATTTTATTTGATCTTTTTAATATTAATTATTATCTGGAAAAAAAGAATTCCCATTAAAAAATATCTACTTAGTTTTATTATTTTTATGATTCCTAATATACCGATTATCCTCTTTGATTATTGGCGTAAATGGGCGATGGGTAAAAAAATCTTGATGATGCTCACAGGTAAATCATCTAGTGGAGGTCAGATCAATATTTTTAGCAAACTTTTTACTATGATCACTGTAGTGGTTAATTTTTTGAATTCAGTTATTTCCCTGAAAAATAAATTTTTATTAATTAACTTTCTTATTTTTGGAGTATTTATTTATTACCTAACATTTTATTTAAAGAAAAAATACAAAAAAAATCTTGGTTTCCATTTGCCAATTTTCTATATAACGCTAGTTGTTTTCATTTTATATTACACTTTGTTTCCAAGTCATGTGCCAGAATATTATCTTCAGGCAACAGCAGTTATGTTTATCATTTATTTATCTTTTTTGATCAGCCAGCTTTTTAAACATAAAATCGCCAGGTATTTTTTAACTGGCTATGCAATTTACTATTTAATAGTATGTATTTTTCTAACTAATAAGCAGTGGAGCCATCCTAAACTAAGAACTCTAGGACATAAAGAATTTATTGTAGATAAAATAGTCGAAGATGCTAAAGACAAAAACGACTTCGCTATCTCATATATTACGACTCCAGGTTGGAGTTTTGGATTTGAATCATTATTTAGATTGAAAAACAAAGAACCGACAGGCAAAGGTAGTGTTTATACAATAGTGTCTCCCATAGACAAACTCAAGCCTAGTGAGATTGATGTTGTTAGCGGGAACGTAGGATTAGTTTATCCAAAAAACTAAAATGTTTTTTAAACGTAAAATTAGTTCAACTACCTGTAAGAATATACTAAGTTGAGGTTTAAATTAAGGCTCTCTACATCTGGTAAAAACGTTTTAAAGAAGTAAACCAGGTCTGCAATAATCTGGTTCGTATTCGGAATCGTTAGGGTCAATAAAAAAAACAGAAACTACCCATTAGACTTGCAGCGAAATAGTTGTGGACTACTATCGTTTTTTCTATTAACTCGAATTTTTGTAAAAAAATCAGGGTTCGTAAAAAAAATCTATCTATAATTTAACACATTTTTATTTCACTACAAGTCAATTAAAACAACCAGAATGCTTCATTTGTTCTAATGACCACAATACACTTTTAAGTCCAGGCTGATGCTGACCCAGCAAAGGTAAACAAATCATCTGTAAATCAGTAGGATCATATCTATCTGTTGACAATCCTCCTAAACGTCCCTGTAACATCGGATTATCATTACCACCTACTTCACCTGCATCTCCCCAAGCTGCTATCAAACTGCCTTCATTGATTGGTATCTGTAAAATATCTTGAAAAAATCTATGGGCGATTTCCTTACCAAATGGATAAAAAACAACATCAAGTCCAATTCTTCCAACAAAAATTTTAATTTGGCTATCCCACAAACTAGCATTTTTTAACTCTTGAATTACATGTTCTTTTAAATCTAACAACCTATCATGATTTTGATGACGATAAGTATACATCATCTTTTTGGGCACACGAGCAAAACCTGGATCTATTATAGAAAAATCTAAGTTAGCTAAAAAGTCAAATAAATCTGTTTCTTTTGTGGGATTCCTAATTACTCCTAAAGTTTGAAGCAGAGCATCTGTATATTCATGAAAAAATGCATCTTGCTCAAAAAAAGCATTGCAAATTTGTAATCCTCCTTCACTGGCAATAAACAATCCGTCTAAAACTTGTTGTTGAGTCGTTATTTCTATATTGTTTTCAACCAAAAATTTACGAAAATCGACAGCAACCTGTGCCATATCAGCTGTAGCATATTCACCAGTCTGTGGATCTTTATATCTTCTACCACTATCTAACATCACTGGAAGGCCACGTTGTCTCAAGTTAAATATCCATGTAAAAGCTTCTGGAGCAATTTGTTTGCTTCCTGGTAGAGTAAGATTGTGATCTACGTCAAATACTAACCCCACAATCTTTTTTGTTAATAAAGCATCCCAAGATTTTTGCATTCTACAAATTACTTCTTGTTCAGTGGAAACTTTGGCTATTAATTCATTCTCTATTGAAGTAAACATTGCTTTAATTTAAATATGTATTAGGTGTGCTAGAATATATCATAAAATAACATATTAATAAATTATTATTTAAAAGAATAATATGATAAATAAAAAATTTAATCAATTTATCAAACCTCAATTAATCAAACAATTGACCATTAATAATTTTTCTAAAAAAATTAGCAAACTTAAAAAACAAGTTCAAGACCTTGCTCAACTAATATTTGTCCTCAACCACTACAAGCATGCAATTTTAATCGATAATGATTACTCTCAATCAAATCAAATTTTATCAATTCTTTTAAAGAATATTCAAAAACTAGATACTCGTTGCTATGATTTTAGTAAAGTAAGTGATGTTAAAAAATTTTTCAAATTTAACCAAAATCAATTTTCAGATAAAGCACAATTAATCATTGTCTACAACTTTGATAAAATAAAATTTACAAAAAAACAAGCTCAGCTGATAGCTAATTTTCTATCTGAATTATCTAAATCAAAACATAATTATTTTATTGGAACTTCTACTATTCAAGGTCACCTACATCTTCAAAAATATTCTGAAATTATTCCATTGCTTAATCCTGTCTTAACTAGATTAACTAAAAGTGACTTAAAAACCAAAAATATCCATATTATTGGAGCCTCTAGTTTTTTTGGTACAAAAGCTTTTAATGTGTTTGAAAAAAAATTTCAACACGTTTTCGGTACAGAACATACAATAAATAACAACACCAAGTTTGTGCCTTTAGATATTACTTCTGAAGAACAAATCTCTGCTTATTTCCAATCTAATGTAAATAATAATGATATTGTTTTATACACAGCAGGATTTGTCAATGTCGATGGATGTGAAGAACAGTTAACTAAGGCTCAAGCACTACATGCAGAACCAATCAAAAAAATTGCTAAATATTTTCAAGGTAAATTTGTTTATATATCTTCAGATTATGTTTACAACGGCGACACTCAAAAACCAAATACTCTAATATCTCCTCCATCTCCTGTCAATAACTACGGAAAAACAAAAATTGTGGGAGAAAAATTAGTGTTACAACATTTTAAAAAAACACCGCCACTGATCATTCGTTGTTCAAAATTTTACGGATATAACTCAGTCAATGATAAAAAGAATGCTCTCAAAGATATTGTTCTTGCCTTAGAAAAGAATGAAGAAAAAATAATACAAAACAACAGCAGTTATAAAGGCATAATTTTAATTGACAACCTAGCAACTACCATTGAAAAGCTATTAGCTTATCAAGCTGCTGGTATTTTTCAAGTTTCTGAACCAGAAAAAGTAACCATGTATGACCTAAGTAAGTTAATTGCTGAAATTTGGTCTAGAAATACCTATAGAAAAATTAAATCAAAAATCATAGCTAAAAAAACTTACACTGATAAAAATGAGGCACAAAGACCTGTTAATAGTCATTTTGCTGCTCGTGTAGACACCCTAGATACCATACAAACTGGGATTACTAAAATGATAAGCCAAATGGGCAAAAACAAACCATTATCTCTTAGTGAAACCATTGCTAAAATTGAACAAAACCTTGAACAAAAAAGACCACTAAAAATTCTTCCTTTTTTTGGAGGTATATCAGCTTGGGGAAAAGATATTTCAAAAAATGGCAGTAACATTATGGAGATGTTTGGAGCCAACACAAAACAGGATATGCTTGAACTGGCCAAAAAATTTGGCCACCAATCAAATATCATGGCAACCAGATGGTTGGGTGTAGGAAATATTGTTGGAGATAATAATTTAAATAACAAATCAGCAACACTCAGTTGGCAATACCACGGCTTATTAAAGAATCAGCTATTTGGTAAAAGCAAAAACAATGAAGTGAGTTTTATTGGGAAAATCCTTGATTCTGCTCCTGGGAAACCACTTTCTTTATCTATCCATGTTGATTTTGACGAATTTTTACATGCTTTTGAAGATGGATACCTTTACTGTGGTCTTAAAAAAGATATCACAGCTCAAAAATTTAAAGATATAGCACAAGAAGCAAATCCCCAAAAATTACTTAGCCTACTAAATAGAGTAAAGCTGAAAAAAAATCAAACAATCGTTATACCTCGTGGAACTTTTCATGCTTATGGTGATAATTTTTTTATGATTGAGGGAAAACGGGTCCCTTTTTCAATTGAAAGTTATCAAAGAAAAAATGCTCATCCTACCTGGTCATGTTGTGATCGATTGTGGCATACTTCAAAAGAAATTCAACGAGTAGAAGATATAATAAAACAACATCCTACATCTTATAAAGAAAAATTAGTTGAACAAAAACTAACAAGACCTAATAAAGACTTTATTCAAGTAGATGAAGACCAAATAAATAAAACTTTAGCAGTCATGCAAGCTTATGGTGCTTTCAAAAAAACAAGTCATCCCTATCAAAATATCATAAAACCAGAAGTGATGCTTCAAACTGAAAAAGGCTCTTCTTACCAAATATTATTTAATAGAGATAAACTTATATTTGGACGATATCAAATTAAAGCTAATGACCAAATACAATCAGATAAACTCTCAAAAAAGAAATTACACTCTATCTGGATTAAAGAGGGAATAATAACTATAAAAACAAAAAGTGGTTATACAGATATTCTTCAAAAAGGTGATGATGAGAGATTGATGCCAGCTACAATGGAAAACTATGTACTGGAAACAAAAAATAAAGGTGCTGATATTTACACCATATACAGTGTTGAATAATTTTAACCCAATATCAATTAGTGATTTTTCTGATCCACCTACAGATTTACAAATTTTATCCCTTACTCGGAACAAAATCAATCCTCCACAGTAGTCTTTCAGCCTCTGTCCTCGTGCTTGGGAGCAGAGCAAGTTCTTTTAAACACATTTTCACAAAAAACTTAAAGCTCTCTGGTGTAAAACTTTTTTTATCTTGCTCTTTATAAAATAAATCTAAATAACTGACCCCAGGACGCTTATAAGTTTTTCTAAATAATCGACAGCATGCTACATCTTTTTCATCTCCATTTAGATTTAAACTAAACCAACTAAAAGCAGGATTAAAAAATTCTTTAGGGAAATTTCTACTTGCTTTTGTTGAAGTTTGGTTTATTAAATCCAACATATCAAGTTCCATTTGACTGGCTAGACGCATCACTGAACCAAAGGCAATCATCCAGTAATAACTTATCTCTTTTTTTAAAGCCAGCCATTGCTGACTGTCACGGTCATTTAGCCAAGGGGCATCTGTTTTTTTATTTCCAAAACTCATTGACCCACCAAATAATAAATAATGACTTTCTCTTAAGCTTTTTCTCATCTCTCTGATTGCTTGCAAAACTAATTTTCTTCCAATTGCTTTATGTAAAGAAGACAATAATCTTGCCACTCTCTCATTGCCCAATGATTCACGGTCAAATGAAAAATCACTAAGCTGATTAATATCCAAACCAGCCGCCCTAAAAAAATGTAGTAAGTAAAATGTCACATCTCCTAGCTCATCTATTTTATTTTCTCTGCTTCTAGCTCGACATAATTCAATTGCTTCCTCTTCTGCTCCAACCACGTAACGTCGATAAACTTTTAAAAAGTGGCTTTTTAGTACAAATAAATTACTACCAGCTTCATAAACTGATTTTATTGTTGGCCTATCGTCAACCCAAGCATCTGTAACTGCCAGCATAGGTGGGAGATCACGAACAATTTCTTTATAAAAGATTTCACTAAATATTAACTCTTCGGATAGGTGCCGTCTGATCACTTCTAACACAATATGAGATAGTATAATCGCATTTAATTTGAAATCAAATCTAGATACTATTGACTTTCTTAATTAAAAACTTGCTTCAAGAATAAACGTATTCCTCCTCCTTTTCTCTCAACCTACTCATATCTCAAAGCATCAATCGGATTCAATCTTGCCGCGCGACGAGCTGGATAAATACCAAACACAATTCCCACTAAACTAGCTACACCCACAGCCAAAATAATTATAATCGGGCTGATCACAAACGGTATACCCGCCACTTTAGAAATACCAAAAGCTCCAAGTAATCCAAATAAAATACCAATTAATCCACCAGCAACTGACAAAGTCATAGACTCAATCAAAAACTGAATCATAATATCTTGATCCTTAGCTCCAATTGCCTTGAGCAACCCAATCTCTCTAGTTCTCTCCGTTACTGTTACTAACATGATGTTCATCACCCCCACTCCTCCCACAATCAAAGATATCCCTGATATGGCAGCAACCATTAATGTCAGCAAATTGGTCACTGTTTGAATGGTGCTTAAAGCATCCTTAAAGTTTTGAATATAAAAATCACTAGGCTCATCATCTTCAATCCCTCGATGATCTCTAAGAAATATTTCTACATCTTCAATGGTTTGATTGATTAAATTTTCATCCTTTACACTAATATCAATTTCCACAATTTCATCTGTTCCTGTAATGTAAGTCATCATCGTACTCAGCGGAATATTAATTACAGTATCAAAAAACCTTGCCGTTAAAGCACCTGAGGACTTAGTGACTCCAATCACTCTAAACCTGGTATCGTCGATGCGAATGGATTCACCTACCGGATTAGTATTTTCACCAAACAACTCCTCGGCAACATCCTGTCCCAATACTGCCACCTTACTTTGATTATTATCGTCAGTTTCAGCAATAAATTCACCAAAGATCATATCTGGCTTTAACAAAATTTGTGCTTCGGTCGTCATTCCATAAACTAAAGCTGTAATTTTCTCTTCATTTCCAGAAATATCATTCGAAGACCAAGCAAATGGTGCTATCATCTCAATGTTGCTTATTTCTGATTCCTCTAGCGCTTCCCAATCATCGATTGTCAGTGGATTACTACCACCCGCCATTGTAGATAACATATCTTCGCCAGGATTTATTGAGAAAAAATTAGTTCCAAATACACTCAACTCCTCTGTAATAAAAGCCACCGCTCCTTGCCCGATAGAAGAGATCAAAATTACTGAAGAAATACCAATAATGATCCCCAACATTGTTAGAGAGGTTCGCAGCCGGTTACCTCTTAAGGCTTGTTGTGATGAATTGATAATTTCGCTAAATCGCATATTTCTTTTGTTTATGTGCCTTATCTGATTCGATTTGGCCATCTCTCAATTTAATAATTCTCTTTGCAAAGTTAGCGATTTCTTTCTCATGAGTGATCAAGACTATGGTATGACCTTGTTTGTGAAGCTTGCGGATGAAAGCCATGATTCCCATAGCTGTTTTAGTATCTAAATTACCGGTAGGTTCATCTGCCAACAAAATTGTTGGGTTCATGACTAAGGCTCTAGCAATTGCTACTCTTTGAATCTGACCTCCAGAAATATGGTTGGATAAATTTTGAGCTTTATCTGTCAATCCAACTCTGGACAGTGCTTCCATGGCTCTCTTTTTTCTTTTGTCTCCTGGAATATCAGCATAGATCATCGGTTTTTCTACATTGGACAAGACAGTTGTTCTGGGCAGTAAATTGTAAGATTGAAATACAAACCCGATCTCTTTGTTTCTAATTCCAGCCAATTGATCACTGGTAAACTGGGTAATATTCTTGCCTCTGAGTAAATATTTACCTTTTGTCGGACTATCTAATGCTCCCATGATATGCATTAATGTTGATTTACCACTACCAGATGGACCCATCAAAGCTACAAACTCTCCCTGCTTAACTTTTAAATTGATACCTTTGAGAGCCGTATAATCTCCTCCCGGGGAAAAATAGGTTTTTTCTAAATTTATCAGCTCAATTAAAGGAATTTTTCTTTTCATATTTATTGGCGCCTAAAACAATCCGGAGCTGGTGCGTTCTACCTGTTCATTCTTTAAAGACATAATTACTTGCGTCCCTTCATCTATCCCTGAAAGAATTTCTACCTTACCATCTCCTTTGGCTCCTGTTGTAACTGGGACGTATTCGATCTCACCTTTTTTACCCACTATTCGGACAGCTCGTCCACCTTCATGAGGTCTTACGGCTTGGGCTGGCACTGTCAGCACATTTTCTTTAATTGCTACCACAATATCCACATCTGCTGTCATGCCACCTTTAATAGCATCTATTTTCTCATCTAAAACAATATAAATTGAATACTTAACTACACCTTCTGTCGGAGCAGCCAAGGTGTCAACTCTATCTATATGTCCAGGAAAAATTTTGTCAGATATGGCATCAAACTCTATCTTTACTTGTTGGTTTTCTTTGACTTTAATTACATCGGTCTCGCCTATGTCTACCTTAATCATGGTTTGAACATCGCTATTAAAAAGAACTAATACTGGAGGAGTGGATGCCAAAGTGAGCGCAGTTGGGACAGCAACAAGATCTCCTTTTGCCACCCCCAGATTCCTAACTTCACCATTTAAAACCGCCTTGACTTCACTATCCTGAGTAGCTTGATAAGCTTGCCAAGCTGCACTGAGATTAGCTGCTGTTTGATTAATAGCAATTTGTTGTTTTTTATATAAAGCTTCGGCGGCCAGCCATTCTTTTTCAGGGATATGAAATTCAGGTAAACCTCGCTGATCATACCTTGGTTTACCATCAGATTCTTCATAGTCGTCGCTTTCAGCCAGTTCTTTGAACTCATCCCACTCTGTAAACATAGCAGCCTGAAGACTGAATTGTGTTGCTTTAGCCGTTTCCCATGCAGCTTTAGCTGTTAAATATGTTGAGAGTGCAGCATTTTTCTCTTGCTGAGTAGCTGTACTGGTCACTTTAAATAAAGAGGTATTTTTCTCTACATAGCCCCCATTGATTACAAAAACCTCTTCAACCATACCTGTAGTTGTAGAATATACTGGGATTGACCCGGCTGTTGTTACATTACCAGTTTCACTGACTACTTCTGTTATCAAATCAAGGGTGGCCACTTCTAATTCATAATTAGGTGGTCTGGTGGCACGACGATATTGATATGCTATCAAGCCAGCCAGACTCAATAAAACCACAACTAAAATCACTTTCTTTTTGAAAGACAATTGCTTGAATTTATCACGAAGAACTCTTGTTCTTTTTATGATTACTTTTAACATATCAATTGATGGCTATATCCATTTTAGTCAAAAACTAAGGCCTTTTCTAGTTACAATCAATTGATACCTCGATTAATCGACACTTAGTTTGGTTCAACTACCTGTGGGAATTAGCCTCCTTTATATTCTTTTGACCTTGTTGGAAGTATCTTTTAGCATTATTATATCTAGACAGATCTTGCTGTTTTGCCTCATCTTGATGAGTTTCAATTATTTGCTCAAGGGCTCTTTGTTCTTCTGCAAGAGCTTTATCTAAATCATATAAACGCTTGTATTCACTTAGTGATCCTAATGCCAAAAAAGTCTGTCTGATAATCCAAAAAATATCTTCTCTATATCCTTTTATCCACTCAGCTGTTCCTGGCGTTCCCGTTCTCTCACGTAACCCTCTCTCTATATATGTATTCATAGCTCTCCCTAATTTTATTAAGTAATCCTACTAATTATTAATATGATAAGATCATATTAATTGTCTCATGCTTACTCTTGCTTGCTTACATTATATTCTTTTTACCATATATAAATCCAACTCTACCATTATTTATTAAAGATATTTTACTAATCTATCAATTCTTGAATCTTCAACCAATTTCACCTATTATGAAGGTATGAAGAAAATTTATGCCCTATTTATCCTCTTATTTTCCATATTTTTCAGCTCCATTTTCTTAAAAACAAACCTCATCGCCTCTCCTCAAGCTCGTGCTGCAGAGCCTCCTCAAAAAGTTAGAGTAGGAGTCTATGATAACAAACCTAAAATTTACAAAGATGATGATGGGCAGATTAAAGGCTTGTGGGCAGACATTGTCAATTACACTGCAGAGCAAGAAGGCTGGGAAGTGGAATATATACATGGCAACTGGGCAGAGGGCTTAGAAAGATTAGAAAATAATGACATTGACATTATGGTCGATGTGGCTCTTTCTGAAGAAAGAAAAACAATTTATGACTTTAACAATGAAACCATGCTCATTAACTGGGCAATTGTTTATACAAAAAAAGGAGAGCATATTCAATCACTTCTTGATCTGGAAAATAAAAAAATTGCAGTGATGAAAGGAGGAATTCATTTTTCTGGACCTTTGGGCTTGAAAAACCTAATGGATTCCTTTAATATCACAGCCGATTTTGTGGATGTTGCTATATATGGAGATGTTTTTGAAATTTTAGAAAAAGGGGAAGTTGATGCTGGGGTAGTTAATAGAGTTTTTGGCATTACCAATGAGGCAGATTATGAAAATATAGAACGTACTCCTGTTGTTTTTAATCCAATTGAATTACGCTTTGCTCTGACCAAAGATGCTGAACATAATGCATATTTTATAGAAAAGTTAGATCATCATCTTCATCTTTTAAAAGAAGATCCTAATAGTATTTATCACCAATCTATTCAGCATTACCTAAGAGGTGTGGTAGAAGAAGTGGAAATAGTTCCTGAATGGATTAGAATTGGTGGCCCAGTAGTTTGCATAATTCTTGTCTTAGCTTTAATCATCATCATCGTTTCTAGAAGATATCAAAAAATTTTAGAAGTAAAAGTTACAGAAAGAACTGCAGAATTAGCTGAGTCTGAAAAAAAATTTAGAGATCTAGTCAACCAAGCTCCAATAGCAATCGCTCTTTCAACTATTGAAGGAAAGTTGAAGGCAGTAAACCCAAAATTTACTGAAACCTTTGGCTATGACTCAGAAGAAGAAATCTTGAGGACGGCAGTTCCATCCTTTTATTACAACCCAAAGGATAGAGAACAGTTTATTAAAGCTCTTGGTGAAGGAGGAGTAAAAAATTTTGAATTTCAATTTGTTCACAAAGATAAATCTTCATTTTGGGGATCTATTACCTCGATTCTCCAAAAAGATAATGATCAAAACATTCAATATCTCAGTATTATTGAGGATATCAGCGAAAGAAAAAATTCTGAGGCAAAAATTAAAGAACTAAGTGATTTAAGAAATAAATTTATTAAAATCATTTCTCATCAGTTGCGTACTCCTTTAGGTTCTATTTCTTGGAATTTAGAATCATTGATTAAGGGTGACATGGGTAAGGTTAAAAAAGATCATGAAGCAGTTCTGCGTACTAGCCTTGAATCTAATAAAACAATCACTCGTCGTATTAATGATTTATTAATAGTCATGGATATTGAAGAAGGTCGGATCATACCAGAAAAAGAGATGAATTCTATAGAAAGTCTTTGGAATTCTGTCATAAGAGAGGCAAAACCTAGATTTAAATTGGAGAATTTAAAATTCAGTTATCAAAAACCAAAAAAAAGTTTGCTAGACATTGAAATCGATCCAAAAAAAATTAAGGCAGTTTTTGAATATCTGTTGGACAATGCTATTCTCTACACCAGAGAAAAAGGGGAAATAAATACTAGTTTATTGCTCACAGATAATAAAATTCGTTATGAAATCACTGATACGGGTATAGGTATTCCAGAAAATGAACAAAAGAAAATCTTTGATAGATTTTTCCGAGCCTCTAATGCTAGCTTAAAATCTACTGACCATACTGGCATCGGCTTATCTATTGCTAAGCATTACGTAGAACAGCACGGTGGTGAAATTGGATTTACGAGTGAAGAAGGCAAAGGCAGTATTTTTTGGTTTGAGTTACCAGTCAATCAAACATCTGTAGAAAAAATCGCTCAAACAGAATCCAAAGTAAAAACGGCAACTGGTGAAGACAAAGCAAAAGTTAAATCTACAGAAAAATCAACTGAAAAACAAAAACAAAAAATTGAAGTTAAGATCGAAAATTTATAAAGAATTGGTTTAACTATCTGTGGGAGCTAAGTCAGGGTTTGAACTTGGGTGTAATTCAACTACCTATAAAAATAGACTTTAACGTTCTTTGCTCTGATCCATAATTTTTTGAGCTAGCAATTGAGCTGCAGCTAAATCTGGCACTTCTTCTATTGTAGTTATTTTTTGAATATACAAAGCAAACTCCAGAACACTCGTTGTTGGCTTGGCTTTCAATTTGTCTCCGATTACTAAACGTAGTGCAGGTGATAACTCTTTTGACATTCTATTATTTCTTTTGTATTAATAATAATAAAAATTATAACATTAAAATTAAATGAATCAATCAACCTATGAGCGATTTGTACATCAATTGCAAATTGATCATCAAATGGTGTTTTGAATCTTGATATAATGAAAAATATGCGCATAATTCAATCAGAACTAATTCCCATTAAACTTTGGCTAGAAGACATTGATGAAGGAGCTTTAGAACAAGCCAAAAACTTAGCCAACCTTCCTCATGCTGTTCATCATATTGTGGTCATGCCAGATGCCCACGTTGGCTATGGTATGCCGATCGGTGGTGTCATGGCTACTCGCGACGTCATTATCCCTAATGCAGTCGGCGTAGACATTGGTTGTGGCATGTGTGCTGTCCGTACTTCTGTAAAAGAAATAAATATTGATGCACTTAAACAAATTATGGGCAAAATGCGTGATGCTATTCCTGTAGGTTTTAATCATCATAAAAAAAAACAGGATGAAAAATATATGCCACCAGTTAAAGAAGAATTGCCAATTGTGCAACGCGAGTATCAAAAAGCATTAAAACAAATTGGTACTCTAGGTGGAGGCAACCATTTTCTTGAGATTCAAAAAGGTTCTGATGATTTTATCTGGATTATGGTGCACTCAGGGAGCCGTAATATTGGCAAACAAGTGGCAGACCACTATAACAATATTGCTGTGGACATAAACGAACAATTGGAAAATCCCACTCCCAAAGAATGGCGGCTAGCTGCGCTGGCAATGGATTCTAAAGAAGGACAATTTTACTTTCAAGAAATGACCTATTGTGTTAATTTTGCTTTGGCCAGTAGAAAATTAATGATGGAAAGAATTCAAGGAATTTTTACTGCTATTTTAGGAGATGTAGAATTTGATCACTTTATTAATATTGCTCATAACTATGCTTCACTTGAAGAACATTTTGGCGAAAAACTATGGATTCATCGTAAAGGCGCCACTCCAGCAATGAAAGGTCAGTGGGGTATTATTCCTGGCTCACAAGGAAGCAAAAGCTATATTGTTAAAGGCACAGGCAATGAGGATAGTTTCATGTCTTGTTCACATGGAGCTGGTAGAATTATGGGTAGAAATGAAGCCCGTCGCACCCTTGATCTTAAAGAAGAAATCAGAAAACTAGACGAAAAAGGTGTTTTACACGCTATTAGAGGCGCTCGTGATTTAGATGAAGCTAGTGGTGCTTACAAAGAAATCAGCCAAGTGATGAAGGACCAAGAAGATTTGGTTGAAATAGTTGTAGAGTTGAGTCCGCTGGCAGTGATAAAAGGATAATCAATCTTTAATCACTTCTTCGTCATGCATATTAAAGTTAATTCTTCTTATTTTCTGTTCTTTATTTAAGTATCCATCTCTCCCTCTACCCTGATGAGCAGAAGTTAAAAAATATGGCAACTGTTTCTTACCCCCATATTGATCTCTCCCGACAGCATCATAAAAAGCAACAAAATATGATCCAATTTCAAGCGTCCCTTTAGCCATTAATGTTTCAGCTAAATCATCTAGCTGATCTTTCACTGTAATTTCCATTTCTCTTAATTGACAAAAGCGACCCAGTAATCTGGCCGCTCTCAAAAGAATCTGTTTAGCAGTTTCGCGGTCAACTAATTGAGGGGAAGTGATAGTTTTTGGCACTTGAGCTCCTTAAAATGATTAATAATTAATTTTAAAATTTCTAGAGCTGGAATTTCATTAACATTAATGGCCTGAAATCCTAATTTTTTAGCTGGCAGAATGTCTGTTCTATCTCTATCTCCTATACAATCGCTTTAATATCTTTAAAATAAGTAAGGAACGATTTGCTCATATTGATTTAAAGGCTAATTTGGGCACAGTCTTTTTATAACATAAAAATTAATAATGGTAAAAGGTTACAAAGAGGTATGTCAAAAAGGAGTTGGTCTTGAAAAATTAAAATTAAATACCGAGTTCACTTTTCCATACAGCTACTATTGCTTCAATCTGTTGGAATGTTGTAATGTGTTCCGATCCTCTAGTTTCAGGATCATCAGCTCCTTCTGAAAACAAATGTTCTTTTAGTATCTCAAGGCATCTCTGATCTATTCTCTCTTCAAAAAATAACTCTTTAGTTACATCATAATTTAAATCAATATACCAACTTAATAAAAGCACAATACGATCAGCGCGCGTTTTTATTTGATTGGTACGAAATCTTTTACCTGCTAGAAAACAGGATAAGACGTCTTCCGAAAACCCAATAGTTAAAGACGAAAAAGTTCTACCAGAAGCTTCTTCTATTTCTGCCAAAGATGCCATTTTATCAGCATCGCGTATAATTAAAGTGAAGCAATCACTATCGTCAGCTTTAATCTGACCATGTTGACGAACCGCCGCTATAATTCGCTCAAATTCAGGAATCCCCATCTCATTTAAAGGTGAGTTTGCTATCATGTCAGCACCAATTTTTCCATGATTAAAACCATGCTGATTAGTGTGAGCTCCCGTTTCTATAGCTTCTTGTGGACGAGCCACATCATGAGTTAAAGCAGTAATGACAAATGGTAGAATAAATTGCATTTCTTCTACAACTGCTCTTTTTAAAATGCCTTTCTGTCTTAATTTAATATAAATTGTTTTCATCCACTCCACGACATCATAAGTATGGAAATATTTAGCACAAATCATTTCCGGAACATCAGTCAAGGCATACTTATCTAGAGCTTGTTTGTAGTAACCAACATAAATTGAAGCTAACCATCCTTGAGCTTCATCCCAAACCTTTTTTTGCCTTCTAAGTTGTTTCATTACTTCTTTATTTGGCACAGAAACCTATTATACACAACAAATATGTTTAAGTGAGTCAAATACTATCATTTAAAAGAGCCACCTGACATTGATGGCTCTTCTCTTTTCCAAAACTATTTTTGATTAAATTTCTTTCATAGACTTAAGCATGGCTTTAACTTGATCCATATAATCATCATAAGAATCAGTTCCACCTGTATAAGTAAAGATATAAGCTTTTTCATCTTTAATTGTCCAAACTTGCATCCATTTAAGATCATATTGACCTTGTTTTCCAGTATAAACAACTCTAGTAGCTGACTGTCCAAGCATCGTGGTTTTACCATTATCTTCCAATATTTCAGCCCCAATAATCATTTGTTTAATTTGTTCTACTGAAATTTTAGTAAATTGTTCCATAGTGACTGGTTGAGCAGAAAGATCTTGAACAATAATATTCACATTTTCTTGAGTCTTGTCATTAGCATCAGCCAATGGTGACCTGAACATGGCTAAAGTGCCCATGAAACCTTCTTCTAATTCCCAGTTTTTTGGATATTGAATACTAACTCCAGCTTCTTTATTTTCATATTTTTTATAACCTTCCATGTCTCCTGAGGTTTCTTCCATCACTTCAGTTTCAGCTTCTTCTGGTGTAGTTTTTGATGTTTTAGCAGGCACACAAGCAGAGAGCATAAAAGCACTGAATGCTAAAACAAAAAAACTAACGATGAATTTACTTTGTTTAAATTTAGACATAAATTCCTTTAAATTAATTAATATTGATGTATATAAAACATATTATACATTGATGAGTTACAAGTTAGTAAAAAAGCTAGTTTGAGTTCTAACTAATTTTGCTTATACTGTTAATATATGTGTTTTGCTCTTCCAGTTAAAATCAGCAAGATTGAAAAAAACCTAGGTATCGGTGAAAATGGTAAAAAAGTGAAGCTGAATCTGTTAGACAACTGCCAAGTTGGTGATTATGTACTGGCTCAAGCAGATATAGCCGTAGAAAAAATTAGTAAAAGAAGAGCCCAAGACTTAGAAAAAGCATTACGTAACAATTTTAATTAAAAGGATATATTATGAAAAACATGAACAAAGGCATTAAGCTTGCTTTTGGCACCGCCATCATCTCTGGCATTGCTAACTTCGTTAATAAATTAGCTCTCAAAGGCATTCAACCTTTAGTCCACACCACCCTCAAAAATAGTTTTGTTTTCCTCTTTATTACTGGTATTTGTTTACTACTTAGTAAGGCTAAAGAATTTAAAAAATTAAATAAAACTGATTGGATTAAGTTAGGGTTAATTGGCATCATTGGTGGTTCCTTGCCTTTTTATCTCTTTTTCACTGCTCTAGCTCAGATGCCTGCTATTAATGCCTCCTTAATTCATAAAACTTTAATTTTTTGGGTAGCTTTATTGGCAATTCCATTTTTAAAAGAAAAGTTAACACCTAAACATTTAATAGCCATTGCGCTGCTTTTTAGCAGCAACTTAATTGTGGGAGGCTTTAAAGGTTGGCAGTTTTCTCAACCAGAATTAATGATTTTAGCTGCCACTTTGTTATGGTCTGTCGAAAACGTAATTGCCAAGGTAACTTTAAAAAAAATTGATCCAATGATTGTGGCCGGAGCTAGAATGGGTTTTGGTTCTTTAATCTTAATGTTTGCAACTGAAGTCACTGGCAAAATGCCTTTAGTAGCTAGCCTTAGTTTACAGCAATGGAGCATGATTTTACTAACTGCTGTTTTATTATTTGGCTATGTTACTACCTGGTATACAGCGCTCAAATATGCTCCTATAGTAACAGTGGCAAGTATTTTAGTCAGCGCTACATTAGTGACTAATATATTATCTGCTGTGTTTGTTACTCATGCCCTAAATGCTCAACAAATTTGGCAAGCTTTATTCGTCGTTGCCGGCACAATTTTAATTGTACGTGAAACGAAAAAAACAATTCAAGATAGCCTTCCCAAAACCAAAAAATCTTTACCATGAACGGTATTCTAACTTGCGCTAAATATGCTTTTGCTCCTAACTTTTATCAGTACTGTGGACCAGATGAAAATCAAGAACTTAAAGCTTATTTGAATGCGCAGCAAAATGATAAAAACTTAGACCGGATGCTAAAACAGTTTAGTACTTTAATTTCTTATTTAAAAAGTATTGCCCATGCGAATAAAATTGCTGATCCATTTGATCCTCGTGTTGTAGAAGCTTACTGGATTGGCAATGACTTACTAGAAAATGTTCCGGCTCAAAGTGTTTACTTGGGTTTAACTGATAACTTACAAATTCAAAAAAAAATTCCCCAAAAATATTTAAAATATATTTTTCCTAAAATCGATCAAGGAGCCAGATTTCATCACAGCTTTCATGTCTTTAATGTTTTTGTCAGAACTGGTCATCACACCATTACCCATACTGTTGATACTATGGATCAATGTCGTATTGCCTGGGGAAAAATTAAAAAAATTAATCAACAATCTTTGCTGCTTGATTCACAACAACTAGTTTATTTAGATGGCAAACTGCTTTTTAAAAATAAAGTAGAAAGAACCATTCAATTTTTTACCAAAGAAAAATTTAAGGTTGGTGATTATGTAACTTTTCACTGGGGGTTTCTCTGTGATAAAGTAAGCAAAGAGCAAGCTGATAATTTAAAAAAATATACTCAATTTCATTTAGACTTAGCTAACCAAACTTTATAAAATTCTTGCCAAAAAGAAACTACTTTTTTCTTTTTTTTGCATAAATTCTAGCAAGAGTTGCTATGAAAATACCTTTGCCCTCATCAAAATCATTTTGCTGACCATAGCTATCACTCATCACACAATGAGAATGAAGTACTTGAAAAGGCTTGAGATTCGGAAATTGTTTTAAATATTTTCCAGCAGGACAAAAATTAAGAGAACACACAGTCATATCTACATCTCTAAAACAAGGTGTTGGTCCATCTTTAAATTGTAAACACTTTTCTTTTTGCATGTTTATATCTAGTTTTGTGTTGATCATATCAAAAAAAAGAAAGTACATAAAAGTACAAATTAAGTTAAAATAAACTATGCAAATTTCAGTATTCGGCAGTGCGGCTTATGAAAAAGACTCTGCCTTAATCAAACTCCTGCCTCAACTTAAAAAAACTTTTCCACAACATCAGTTTATTTACCAGGATCCAACCGAAGATTTGATTATTCCAAAAGACGAGTGGTGGATTTTAGACATGGCTGAAGGAATTGACAAGATTACAGTTTTTAACAATTTGGATCAATTCACCCACAAACAAAGCACTAGTGTCCATGACTATGACTTATATATGGAATTAAAATTAAATGAAAAATTGGGGCGCTTGCCAAAATTAAAAATAATTGCCGTGCCTTTAGAATGGGAAAAAGAAAAAATTTTATCTAAACTCAAAAAACACCTAAGCTAAACTCTAGAATAAACAATTTACAATTCAAAATTAAGAATTATTTACTTCTCATCCCACTTCACTTTTAAAAAGTGAGCAGCACAACTCATACAAGGATCATAAGCTCTAACTAATTTTTCAATTTCATGTTCTAGTTTATAGCGATCCATATCAAGATTATCTTGAACTAATTTACCAATATCTTGCTCAATATTCATTTGATTTTGACCTGTTGGAATAACCACTTGGCCTTCTCTAATAATCCCTTTTTCTATCACAAATTTATAAAACAACAATCCTCTTGGTGCTTCAATTACTCCCACTCCAACGCCATCTTGCTTTGTTGGTTTGACTCTTTTTTCTTCACCAAATTTAAAATTGGTCAAAATATCTATACTTTCATCAATAGCATGCAAAGTTTCAACTGCCTGAGCAATATTATTTAGCATTACATCAGTAGATGGAAAAAAGCCTAGCACTTCTCTGCAATCTTCTTTTGTTCTTGCATGCAGTTGGTCTTTATTCAAATTAAGTCTGGCTAAAGCACCAGTTAAATATGAATTACCTTTATAGGTATATCCAGAGGCTTGTGAGTAAGGAATCACCACATGTTCTAAATGATCTCTAAATTGAACTTCTTCAATCACTTCCCCTGATGAAAAAATAATTTTACCTTCTAAGAAACTCCAACCCTTCTCTCCTCTGATGACCGCAAAAGTTGTATCTCTATGAAAAGTGGTTTTTCTAGCCATCAGCACATCAATTAAACGCAATATTGCTGGTCTAATGCCTTCTAGCTTTTCAATCATTTCTTTAGCATTAAACTCTGGAGTTTTAGTAAAACCACCCACTGCTGCATAAGGAGCATGGACACTTCTGCCTACTGTTTGAACTTGCAACTGATTGCCCACAGATTTAATAGCTAAAGCATCATGAAGCATTTGATTTTGTTCAGGATCATTTTCATCAAAATCAAGAAAAGAATCTACATTAAATAAGTCTGGAAGAGCAAAAAGATAAAGATGAAGAGCATGGTCACGAATCATCAAACCATTGACCATCAATATTTTTAACATTTGAGTTTGCTCTGTCACTTGGATATCCAAAGCTTTTTCAACTGCTTCAATACTGGCTAAAAGATGAGCATTAGAACAAGTGCCACAAATTCTAGCTACAAACTGAGGAACCATTTCAGCTCGTTTACCACGCATTCCTTGGGTGTAGAATCTTTTATACTCTTGAATCTTAAATCTGACATTTTCTACTTTACCATCGCGTACTTTTACTTCTAAACCAGCGTCACCCTCTATTTTACAAATTTCCTCTAGATTTATGTCAAAATTAACTTGGTGCATAATGTTTTTTAATTAATTAATATGTATTTGCGAGGACGGTCTATTTATTAATATTATTTATCTTTACAATCACAAATTACATTAAGTTAAGTCAACAGGCTCATGCCCAAATGCCACAAACAAGTCATTCAATGCTTTTAAAAACAAATCTGTGTTCATTGGACAACCGGGAACACTAGCATCTATTGGAACCACTTCGGCTAATTTTCTAACTTTACCAGCATATTTAAAACGATCTAAAATTACAGAAATTTCCTCCTCTGTCTTCTCATCAAAACTATTTCGTTGCGCAGATGGTAAACCAGTACAAGCACAAGAACCAATAGCTACTAGCTTTTTTGCTCTTGCTCTAATTTTTCTTAATCTCTCTGCCTGCTCTTCTGCAGTAATCGCTCCTTCTACAATCGCAATGTCTAAAGGACCATCGGATTTTCTCTTTTTTAACACTCTGGCTTCAACAAATTCAATTCTTTTTTTCCATTCAAAAAAATACTTGCTCATCAAAATTGTAAACATAATTGTTGAATCTTCACTGCAACTGAAAGTAAAAAGGCCAACACGAATTTTGGGAGGTGTTTGAGAATTTGGATCCATAATTTTAATGGTAGAACTTTAAAATAGAAAGTTCAATATAATCTTTCAATATAGCAATAATACTATTGGCAACTCATCAGGCACATCGCCTTGTCTTCACCTTCCAAAACTTCACAACTTTGACAATAATCTGAAGCTGGCTTACTACCCGTTTCGACATCCTCCAAAATCACTTCTTTAAACTCAATATCTTTTTGTGGCACAAAATAACTAACATCACCATCCCAGGCTTCACATTCTATCTCTCGTTTTTGATTTAAAGCATCTAAGTAAACTTTTGCTTGGGGATTATTTGATTGAAGACTGGATAAAAGAACCTTAACACCTTGTCCACCACCACCACTCCAACTATATAACCACTGATCGTCCTTAAGCGAGTAATAAACTCTACTTGTTTCACTTTCTCTTTTCCCTATTCTTGTTTTACTATAAAACTTGTCTTCCAATACCAGCATCAAGCCAGCAATCACATCCTCACCAATTTCTTTGGTCCAACTACACTTTCTGCCACCAGCTAGACCATTGTCTCCCTTGATCAAATCTGAAAGACTGCTTGTTTCTTTTTCCCCAGATTTTACTAAGCTTATTTCTTGATCTCTCTGAATTTCTCCTGACATCACGCCTGGCTCAGCTAAGCTGACACTGCCAGTTGGTCTTTGACGCATACGATTTGTTATTAAAAATATAAAAACCAACAAAAGAACAACTATTAATAAAAAAACAAATATTAAGGGTTTCTTTTTGACTGTCATAATATCCATTTTAATAAGGTTCACCACTAATCACAAGATATAATCTTTTCAACAAGAATTCATTCCTCAACAAACAATATAAAAAGGCATCAACTCTCCATCTTGTTTCACAATCTCCAGCCACTTACAATGCTTTTTACTATGCGTGAGTTTACTACTCCAATGATGAAACAGTATCAGCAATTGAAAAAACAATATTCAGATTGCTTATTATTTTTCCGTTTAGGAGATTTTTATGAACTATTTTTAGAAGATGCCAAAATTGGGGCTAAAGTCTTGGATATTGTTTTGACTAAAAGACCTAGAGGGAAAGATGGTGATATTCCCATGGCAGGAGTGCCATTCCATGCTGCGCAGTCTTATCTTTCTAAATTAGTACGAGCTGGTTACAAAGTAGCAATTTGCGAACAAGTCAGTGAAGCTAATGGCAAAGGTCTAGTTGATAGAAAAGTAGTACGCATTGTCACACCAGGTACCTTAATGGATGAAAATAATCTTAAGCAAAAAGAAAATAATTACATTGCCAGTTTTAGTTTAAATAAAAAACATTTGGGTATTGCCTTTGCTGATTTATCTACAGGTAATTTTCAAACTAAGCAAAGTAAAATTAAAAATGATTTAAAACAAATTTTAACTAACGAATTAAGCCGCTTTAATCCCAGTGAAATTATTTTATCTCCAAGCCTTTATAATAACCCAGAATTTCTAACGATCCTGACTCAATTTGGAGAAGCTAATATTTTTTGTTTTCAAGAGTGGAATGAATATATTGATAATGATCAGCAATATTTAAAAAAACATTTTAAAGTCAAAACTCTGCGATCTTTTAACCTGCATGATAAAGGAGAAGCTGCCAAAGCTTGCACTGCTCTATTAGCTTATTTAAAAGATACTCAGCAATCAAACATCAAACATATTCAAACGATTAGCGAAATCCAAGAAAAAAAATATTTAATTTTGGACAACGCTACTATTAGCAATTTAGAGTTACTAGGTACTTTAAAAGATAACAAGAAAAAAGGTTCACTGATTAACCATTTAGATCATACCTTTACTCCCATGGGTGGTAGAAAATTGCGTCAGTGCTTATTAAAACCTCTGAGTAATATTAAAGATATTCAGGCTAGCTTAGATGCTGTTGATGAACTGCTGCAAAATGCAGAACTGCGAGAACAACTAAGTTTCCAACTGCGAGAAATAACAGATATAGAACGAATTATTTCTAAACTTGCCATTGATATTGAACGACCAATTGATTTACTACGTTTGAAAGAATCTTTAAAACACAGTTTAATTACTAAACAATTGCTTAAAAAAACTGATTCACGAATTTTAAAAAATATTAAAAAAGAGATTGCTCCCACATTAAAAAAAATAATTATTTTAATTACGGATCACATTGTTGATGATCCTCCAGTTGATCCTAAACAAGGCAAATTAATTAAACAAGGAATTGATAAAAAATTAGACAAGTTAAAAAAAATTATTAATAACAGTGAACAATTTTTAACCAAATTAGAAAAACAAGAAAAAGAAAAAACAAGCATTAGTACCCTAAAAATAAAATTCAATAAAGTGTTTGGCTTTTATATAGAAGTGAGTAAGGGCAATTTAGATAAAGTGCCTAAACATTATCAACGCAAACAAACCCTAGTTAATGCAGAACGTTTTATTACTGATGAATTAAAAAAGCATGAAGAGATTATTTTAACTGCCCAAGAAAAAACACAAAAAATTGAATATCACTTTTATCAACAATTAGTTAAAAAAATATTGAAAAAAGTAGATATTATTGCCCAATGTGCGCAACAAGTTGCCAACCTAGATTGTTTAGTTAATTTTGCAATCATAGCTGAAAAACATGACTATTGCCGGCCAGACATAACAGATAAAGGTAAACTTAGTATCACTGATGGACGCCACCCTGTAGTGGAATCACTTTTTCATGAAAAACAATTTGTCCCCAATGACGTGTTATTAAATAAAAAAGATCATCAACTGTTAGTGATTACTGGACCAAATATGGCTGGAAAATCTGTTTTTATTCGACAGGTAGCTATCATTTCATTGATGGCTCATATGGGTAGTTTTGTCCCAGCAAAAAAAGCTCAAATCAGTTTGCTAGATAAAATTTTTGTCAGAAGTGGTGCCAGTGATGTCATTACTGCCGGCTTGTCTACTTTTATGGTCGAAATGGTGGAAACTGCTTATATTCTTAATAATGCCAGCAACAAAAGTTTAATCATTATGGATGAAATTGGCAGAGGTACTAGCACTTATGATGGCATTAGTATTGCTTGGGCCATTGCTCAATACTTAGTCACAAATAAAAAGAAACAAGCTAAAACTTTATTTGCTACTCATTATCATGAGCTGCAAAAGTTAGAAGAAAAATTCCCTAAAAAAATTAAAAACTATAGAATGGCTATTACTAGTAGTGAAGATGAACCAATTTTCCTTCATAAGCTAGAACGAGGGGCAACTTCGCATAGTTTTGGTGTAGCAGTAGCTAAATTAGCAGGCGTGCCAAAAAAAGTTACTAAAAATGCTGAACAAATGTTAGCCTTTTTGGAACAAAGCAAAACTGCTAATCAAAAACAGGAAAATAGAGTATCTGTAACAAAAAAAGATCAACCACCAATTAATCAGCAATTTGGTGATTTAATAAAAGAACTAGCGCAAATTAACCTTAATCAAACCACACCTTTGGAAGCTTTAAATAAGTTATCAAAGTTAAAAATAAAATATGCCAAAAATTAGAGTTCTTGCTCCAGATTTAATTGCCAAAATTGCAGCCGGTGAAGTTGTGGAAAAACCTGCCAGTGTAGTTAAAGAGTTAGTGGAAAATGCTTTAGACGCTAATTCCACTGTGATTCGTATCATTTTAGAAAACAGTGGTCTTAACAAAATCATTGTGATTGATAATGGCCACGGTATGGACAAAGCTGATTTAGAAATTGCTCACCACGCTCACAGCACTAGCAAAATTAATAATCAAGAGGATTTGCTCAAAATTAATTCATTAGGTTTCCGAGGTGAAGCTTTGTCTAGTATCGTTAGCGTCAGTCAAATAACTCTTAAAAGTAAAATAAAAACTAATAATTTTGGTTATCAACTAACAATTAAAAATTCTCAGGCTCAAGAATTAAAACCATGTGGGATGCCAACAGGTACTAATGTTTGTGTAGAAAATTTATTTGCTAACATTCCTGCTAGAAAAAAATTCTTAAAGTCACATGCTACTGAATTACGTCATATCATTGAAACAATCACCAACTTGGCTTTGGCTCACCCAGAAATAAAATTCTTTTTATCACATAATCAAAGAATTATTTTTGATCTTCCTAAACAAAGTCATGAACTACGAATTAGGTCTTTACTAGGCACTCCAACTTACAAGCAATTACTGAATTTAAATTATGAAGGACCAAATTTTAAACTTTATGGTTTTATTGCCAACGCTAATGCACTTAGAAAATCTGCCAAAAAACAACATTTATTTATTAATCAAAGACCAGTCAAACATCAAGCCATTAATTCAGCTATTAAAAACACTTATACCCAATTAACTGGTCAAAAGTTGCACCCACCTTTTGTTTTATTTATTGATGTGCCAGCTACCTACATTGATGTTAATATTCACCCACAAAAACATGAAGTTAGATTTATTAATGAAGATGAAATCTTAAATCTAAGCTCACAGGCAATAAGAGACACCCTCACTCAAGCAGGGACTACAAAAACAGATCAAAATAATTTTTATACAACTTCAAATAATGCAAAAAAGTTGATATTAAAAGACAATAGTGATTTTATTAACACAGCTCAAATTTTAAAAAATATAATTACACCATGGCAGACAAAAAATCAAGAAATCAGTCATGAAATTTTACAAATAAATAATTTGTACTTAATTAGTAAAACTAAAAATAGTATTTTAATTATTGATCAACATGCAGCTCATGAACGTATTTTATATGAACAATTTTTAACAGCTTTTGCGCAAGCACAAAATTCCATTTACAAATTGGCAACACCTTTGATCTTAGAAACATCTTTTACTGAAGCTAATATTTTAAAAGAAAATTTAGATGCTTTTAAAAATCTTGGCTTTGTGATTGAACATTTATATGAAAATACTTTTAAAGTTTTAAGCTCTCCAAAAATATTTAAAGGCAGGGATATTGTCAAAATTATTAATGAAGTCTTAGATGATCTACAAGAAAAATCTGTGAATAATAATCAAGAAACTAAACCAATCATTGATAGCCGGACTGACCAAATTCTAAAATATTTATCTTGTAGAGGAGCAGTTAAAGCTGGAGATTATTTAAGCCCACAAGAAAGAGAAAATTTAATTACTAAATTATTTGATTGTGAAACACCACACTTATGTCCGCATGGTAGACCTGCAGTAATAGAAGTTGGTTTAAATGAATTGGGGAAGATGTTTAGAAGGAAATAGAAAAACTGCTTTTTGTAATGAATTATCTAACTTAAATTTTCTAATAATGTTCTAAAACTATCTGAAATTTGCATATCTTTATTATTTAATATTTCTTGTCTTGCCAACCATCGATACTCAACAAAATTTTCATCAGCTGGATTTTTACTCAAATCAATGTTCACCTTTCCTATTGGTTTGCATAAAAATGTATGACAAATAACTTGATGCCTATTATTCTGGGAGTAAAACCACCATAAACCAACAGATTGAACTATTTCTATTTGAATGTCTACTTCCTCTTTTACTTCTCGAATCAAAGCTTGATGAGGTGTTTCTCCATACTCAATTTTTCCTCCTGGCAAATCCCAAATTTCTCCTTTATGTAATACTTCTTTCAAAAAAAGATATTTCCTTTTATAAAATACGAGAGCCTTAACTGAAGAAATTACTTTTGGCATATTAAAATATTATCAATTAATTCCTAAAGACTCACCAGTATGAACACGTCTTATTATTTCTGCTGCCAATTTAGCAACATTGAAGACTTTAATTTTACCATCAGTTACACGACGATCAAAAACCCTTTGATCTGGTTCAACAGAATTTGTTACCCAAACTTCTTTGAACGGAGAAGCTCTAATTTTAGATAAGGCATTACCTAAAAACAAAGCATGTGGGGCGACCCCATAAATTTCCGGCTGACCCTTTCTATCCCTTGCAACACCTAATTTTTCAACTTGCTCGGCAGTTCGTATCATAGTTGAAGCTCCTGCAATCATATCATCAATCACTATGGCAATAGCGCCATCCAAAGAAGGCCCCTGGTATGAATAAGAAGTTGATTGAGCTGTCCCAGAATCTCTGTCTTTATGTACAACACCAACTCTACGCTCACCTAACACTCGTTTTGAATAAGCCGTTGTCATTTTTTCAGCACTTCCATCTGGGGCTACAAAAACTACTCTACTTGTATCCAATTTTTGTCGAAGTTCTGGGACAAATATTTCACTGGCATAAAAAATATCAAACGGTCCATCAAACATCCCTCCAATTTGGTCTTTATGAGGATCCATAACTACCACTCTATTCGCCCCGGCTATTTTTATTAAATCTAATATCAATCTTACGGCAATTGATACACAAGGTTGATCTTTTTTATCTTGTCTTGCATAAGGTAAATATGGTAGAAAAACAGTAATTTCGCGTGCTGATGCATATCTGGCAGCATCAATTGCCAAAAGTAGTTCCATCAACTGATCATTAATACTTGACTCACCTAATGTTCTAGAAGGGTGAGCTCCTTGCCCGATTACTACATGTTTGTTACGAAGTAATTTTGAATATTGCGGTCTTAATTCTCCATCATCAAATTTTTTAATTACAGGATTATTTTCAGATTGCTCCATCACTTCATCTAGTGACATCCCTAATTCATGAGCAATCATTCTCATTAAAGGAGCATTCCCAGAACACGAAGCAAAAACAAAGTTGTGTTTGTTACCAACACGAATTTTATCAAACATTAAGAAAGGGTTCCTCAACCATTGGAGCCATGCATTTTTCATTAAAAAAGTAGGATCAAAATCAAGTTTTTGAATGATTTCAGGTGTTCTTGGCATTTAAAAATGGTAGAGGAAAAATAAATGTTAGATTTTCTCCAATATTAATTATATATCAAACTAAATTAATCTAACGACTACTATATAATAAAATAATTACTTAATTTATTAATACGCATTAGCTACATATCTGCCTAATACATCAAGTAAAAATCTCATTTTTATGAAAAATTGATATTATTGTTCTTAAAAATTTATCTTAGAATCGACAAACCCCACTTTATATTGATACAATAATTAAAAGCAATTATTTTTAGGAGGCCTTATGTCTTCAGTTTTCGATCAACTTACTAGCAAAGCAGCAATGAAATTCATTTCTCAACTGGAAGGATTTTTTAAAGGTTTACCTCATCTACCTAAATCATGGGTAAAATTTTTAGTCAAAGTAACTCCTTGGTTAATTTTATTAGGTGGATTAATTAATTTATTAGGTGGTATTTCTAGTCTGAGCATTGGTGCTGGTATGAATTCAGTCTCTAGAATGATGAATCCATTTTTAAAAATCAGTCCTGTTTACTTTATTCTTTCTGGATTGATCTCTTTAACATTGGCATTTCTTGCTTTCAAAGCTTTTACCCCACTTCAAGACAGAAAACTGATGGGTTGGATTTATATTTTTTGGGCTAGCATCTTAAGTGCAGTACAATCAATTTTGGCTATTATTTTTTCAGTCGCAGGAGTGGTTGGTTCAGCTCTGGGTATTTTAATAGGTTTGTATGTTTTGTTTGAAATTAAAGGTGAGTATGATGGTAAAAAAGTAGCTAAAAAAGAAAAGAAAACAAAAAAATAGGCAAAGCATTCACTCTCTTCAATATTTAGCAAATCTAACATATAATAAAATTTCTAAAAAAATTATATATTAATAATCAATTTATTATGTTTGATCTATTCTCAGACAAAAAGACAGAAGAAGATCTAGATAAAATAGATTTTGGTCAAAAAAAAGAAAAAGATGACGACGCAGTTAAGCCCGATATTGATGGCGTTTTTAAAGATGTTGCTAAAGAATTTAAAACAAACTTGCCAAAAAGTATTATTGAAAGTATCTTTGGTAAATAACTCTTCTAAAACTTAACAGTCTGCATCTTTGTAAAGTAATTCCTGATACCCTTTCAGCATTCTTTTAGCACTGTATTTTTCTGCTACTTTGATTGACTTTTTCATCATTTCCAACCATTCTTTTGGCACTCCATTAGCATCTCTTTTATAATATAAAGGTGGAATTTCATCTTCCATTTTCTTATAGAAATCATTACTGACATCTTCACTTTGCAAAGTCCAACCTACATCTTTCCAATCAATTTCTGGTGTCCAACCATCCATAGTACTACAGTGCAAAACACCGTTAGCAATAGCTTTCATTCCTGATGTGCCGCACGCTTCTCTCCCATATTCAGGAATATTGACCCATAAGTCTGAACCTTTCACCAATTTAGCTGCTACGTCTAAATTATAATCTGGAACAAAAATAGCATGCCCAGATAGTTCTTTAGCCATAAACTTAATAATTTCTTGTAACATAATTTTACCGTGAGTATCCAAAATATGAGCTTTACCAGCTATAAGTAATTGCACCGGTCTCTCGCTATGACGCATAATAGAGCGAATTCTTTCAATATCTGCAAAAAGTGCTTTCAACCTTTTATACTCTGCCAACCTTCTAGCCCAAGTAATCACTAAACGATTTTCGTCATAGCCAAAACCAGCTTTTTCTGCAACAAAATCAGCTAGTTCTTTTTTCTTTTTTAAATGCAGATGCCATAAATCATCACCAGCAAGATCACAACTAGCAATCTCACTATCCTGCCAAGTAGGCATATGCACACCATTTGTAATATTAACCCAGTTGTATTCAGGCCAAATTCTTTTACAAAATGTTGTATGTAAACTACTGACACCATTTGCTTTTTTAGAAATATTTAATGAAAATCTTGTCATTAAAAAGTGACCATTGCCCTGTTGTTTTCCATCCTCAAGTAATTGTTCCAAACTAATATTCATCTTTTGAGCATAATAACCTGCATATCTTGAAAGTAATGAAATTTCAACACTATTATTACCTGCAACTACTAAAGTGTGATTGGTGTAAACAATTTTATCTTTCATCACTTCTTTAGCTTTAAAATAATCAACACCATGTTCATCCATATAGCTTCTAATCAACTGCCAGTAAAGAAAAGCTGGACGACCTTCATTAAGATGATAAACACATGGTCTAATGCCTAAAATATGTAATAGTTTGACGCCGCCAATACCCAAAATAAACTGTTGTTTTAAAATACTTTCCGCAGTTCCAGAATATAGGGCATGAGTAATACTTCTCTCTGAAGTTTGATTTTGATCAGTGTCAGTATCTAAAAGATATAAAATTACATTATCATTAAAAGTTTTTTTCCAAACTCTGGCCCAAATATCAATTTCAGTTAAATGGACCCTGACAAAAACTGGTTGATCATCTATATAAACATGTTCCAGACCGGCATCAACTGGATCAAAATCCATATCTTTTTCGATTTGCATGCCATCATCATTAATTTCTTGAATGGACCTTTCACCACGGTATAACAGCCCTACTCCTACAAAAGGTAAATTTGCATCAGCAGCTGCTTTAATAGTATCTCCAGCTAAAATACCTAATCCCCCTGCATATAAGGGTAAATTTGCTTGGATTCCATATTCAGCACAAAAGTAAGTAATTGGATTTTGAGAAGTTATTTCAGTCATAATGAAGTTTAGATAATATTTACTAACTCTACTATACCCAATTTACTTGCGTCACTCAATTAATTTCTGCTACATTTAAGCTAGAGTAAAAATATACAAGGAATTATATGAAATACGAAGAAATCTCTACCATATTAGGTGACCAGGCAGAAGACTTACTCACTCATGAGTGTCAAAAAATTGAAAAAAATCAAATCACTTCTCCAAGTAAAGACCACGTTAGTCAAGTATTTACTGATTCAAATAGATCTAAAAAAGTCATTGATAATCTTAAAAGATTATATGGGCATGGACGTTTGGCCAACACTGGTTATTTATCAATCCTTCCAGTAGATCAAGGTATTGAGCATACAGCTGGTTATTCTTTTGCAAAAAATCCAATCTATTTTGACCCAGCAAATATTGTTAAGTTAGCTATCGAAGGTAGCTGCAATGGTGTAGCTTCAACTGTAGGGGCACTAGGACTTGTATCCAAAAAATATGCTAGAGAAATTCCTTTTATTGTAAAAATTAACCACAATGAACTCTTAACTTATCCAAATAAACACGATCAAATTTTATATACCACGATTCAACATGCCTATAACATGGGAGCAGCTGGTGTTGGAGCAACTGTTTATTTTGGTTCAAAAGAATCAAATCGCCAGCTATTAGAAATTAGTTTAGCTTTCCAGCAAGCTCATGAGCTTGGTATGTTTACTATTCTGTGGTGTTACCCAAGAAATAAAGGTTTTAAAACAGCAGAGCAAGATTATCATGCTAGTGCAGATATTACTGGTCAAGCCAACCATCTTGGAGTTACTATCGAAGCAGATATTATTAAACAAAAAATGCCTGCTGCTAATTATGCTTTCCGTGATCTAGATTTTGCCAAATATTCTGACGACATGTACAACAATTTACTTACAGACCATCCAATTGATATGGTTCGTTACCAAGTGGCAAATTGTTATATGGGTAAAATTGATTTACTCAATTCTGGTGGTGCAAGCAATGCCAATGATCGCAGAGACGCAGTCACAACTGCTGTGATTAACAAACGCGGCGGAGGGGCTGGTTTAATTATGGGTAGAAAAGCCTTTAGTAAACCTGTCAGTGAAGGAGTCAAAATCTTAAATGCTGTCCAAGATGTTTATCTAGAAGAACAAGTTACTGTTGCCTAATTAAGTGATTAGTGAGAAGTCATTAGTAAGACAATTATCAATCCATACACTAATCACTAATTAACTAATCACTAATCTATGAAAAATACCGTCCGTCGTACATCGAAATACCATGCCTTTATTCTTAAAGATTTAAACAAACGAAAAAAAGCGTTAATAGGTTTTAGTGTGGTGATGGCTTTCATTTTTATGGGTGATAGTATCATGTCCTATTTAGCCCCTGTCGTAATAGAAAGACATACTAGCAGTCGTTTTTTAATGGGTTTAATTATTAGTTCTTCATCTGTAATTGGCTTAATTTGTGATTTGTTTTTACCTAAGATGTTCCCGGATAAAAAATATGACTTTTTTACAATTTGGACAGGGTTAATTGCTTTAATATTTCCTTTAGTCTTTATATTTCTACCAGCCCACATTTGGGCTTACTTACTAGCTATGGCAGCCTGGGGTATTTATTATGAACTAGCCAGATTTTCTCAATATAGTTTTGTGCATACTTTTCTGCACCGTGACGAACACGCCAGTGCCTGGGGAGTAATGGAAATTGCTCGTTCATTAGCGCTTACAATTGGACCAATCATTGCTTCTTTACTTTTAATGAAAAGTGAAATTCAAGCATCGACAGCAGCACTAATCAGTTTTATAGTAGCTTTGATTGGTTTCTTTATTGTCAATGAACTTTACAATCATAGAAAAGTTGATCCTGTCACGAAAAACAATCATCGCAGTTTAAAACAAGAAGTGAAAATTTGGGTGACTTTAATGAAAAAAATTTGGCACCTATATTTCTACCTCTTTAGTGTCATGATGTTGGATACTGCTTTTTGGACTGTGGGAATTTTACTGGCAGAACAGTTAAAACAAACTAATTTCTTAGGTAACTTTTTGATACCTGCTTATGTCTTTCCTTCTATGTTTATGTCACTGTTAGCAGGCAAACTAGCTCGTAAACATAGTAAAAAGAAAATTGCCTTTTTATCATCATTAATTGGAGCCAGTATGCTTTTGTTTGGTTTGCTATTTATTAAATCTAGTCTTTTAATATTAGTAATTTTTCTTAGTTCTTTCTTTATTACCTTATCTTTCCCAGAAACCTATGCTGTATTTGAGGATTATGTGGCTAGACTAAAAGATTTTGGTCATGACATGGTGGGTTTAGAAAGCTCTGCTATCAGTTTAGCTTATATTGTTGGTCCAATTTTAGCTGGATTATTAGCCACATTTTTAAGCCTCCAAAACACGATCGCTGTTTTTGCTGCTATTTTGGTCTTGATGTCTGGGGTTTCTCTGTTCATCGTGCCTAAAAAAATTAAAATGCCTCAAAAAACACTCAATGGCGAATGTAATGATTGCAAAATTTAAGCTAATATATTCAACGCTCACATGCTCTCGCTTGAAGAAGCCGTTGTTTCTTCAGGCTAACGCAAATCATTCGCTGTTGAATATATTAGCTTAAACATTTACAAATAAAAGAATGAATAATAAAAAAAATCTTTTTATTTTTATCACAGTTATTTTTGTCATGACTTTATCTTCTTTGGCTTTGGGCTTTTATTTTGGTAAAAACTATGAAAACTTATTTCTTCCAGATGGTTTAATCAATCCATTCATCTCTCAACAAAAACAAAAAGAATTACCTCTTTTAAAATACTCTATTCCTAAATTACAAAAAAGAGATTTTGAAGACAGTGAAATTAAAATTGAAGAATTAATAGAAGATTATGATGAATATACTTCGTACTTATTCTCTTACACTACCATGGGTAAAAAAATGACAGGGCAATTAAATATACCTAAACTCCCACCTGGTATTGAAAGAAAAATGCCGAGGAAAATGCCAGTGATTGTAATGATTAGAGGCTGGGTACCAAGAGAAAGTTATTACTCAGGGATGGGCACTAAAAATGCAGCTGCTGTTTTTGCCAAAGAAGGATATATAACTTTGGCCCCAGATTTTTTTAGTTATGGAGGCAGTGATGATGAACCAGAAAATACTTGGGAAGCAAGATTTATCAAACCCATTAATGTCATTGAGTTAATTAAAACCGTGCGTGAAAGTTCTAAGATAGAAATTTCAGATGAACAAAATCCAGATGCTGTTCATCCATCAGCCCTTAAGTTGTCTCCAAGCCAGATTGGAATATGGGCGCATAGTAATGGAGGACAAATTGCCTTGGCCTCATTAGAAATTTTAGAAGAACCAATTCCAACTACATTGTGGGCGCCAGTGACAGTTCCTTTCCCTTATTCAATTTTATTTTTTACTGATGAAAATGAAGATGAAGGTAAGGAAGCAAGAGCTTGGCTAGCAATGTTTGAAGCAGATTATGATGTGCTTGATTTCACCATTACTCAACATTTAGATAAATTAACTGGACCGATTCAGTTACATCATGGTAATGCTGATGAAGCCGCCTTACAAATGTGGAGTGATGAATTTATGTTAAAAATAGAGGCAGAAAATGAAAAAAGAGAAGACCTACTAGAAGAAAACAAAGAAGATAATGGCGAAAAAAACACTGACTTAAAAGAAGCCATTGAAATCATTTACCTCAAATATCCCGGCGCAGATCACAATATGAAGCCAGTCTGGAATAAAGTAATTCAAAGAGACTTAGAATTCTTTGAAGAAAAACTGTAAAAAGTTAAGAAGAATCACCATCACCAATTAAGATAGAGCCTTGACGGTAAGTTTCAATTTTATCAATTTTACGTTCCATTTGTTTAGTTCTAGTGTTAGTAATCTTTTCATAACCAGTTTTCAGCGTATCAATACTTCTGCCAAATTTATTAAATTCGTCTTTGAACTTAGACCACTCACCGACAAATTCATCAATATATTTAACCACTTCTTTGAGCTTATCGCCAATCATAAAATTGCGATAACTTTCAATTACTGTCCTAGCCACAATTAAGAAAGTAAATGGGGAAACAATAATCACTCGCTTACTAATAGCCATATCGACTAAATCAGGAAATTTTTGATTAATAAAAGAAAAGACCATCTCATTAGGCACAAATAAAATGGCATAATCTAAAGTATTTTGTTCTGGATCAATATACTCAGCTACTTTATTAATCTTATTTTTAACATCCACAGCAAATTGTTTTAAATGAATAGCTTTCGCAGCTTTGGTTTCTGCTAGACTCATTTTCTGAATTTCTTGATAAGGAAATTTAACATCTACTGGCACATTACGATTATTAGGTAAAAGCAAAATAATATCTGGCTTCAGAGTAGATGAACCAAGTTTTGCTTGTCTTAAATAATGCACCCCTTCTACTAAACCGTTCGATTTTAATAAATCTTCAATAATGCGTTCTCCCCATTCCCCTCTGGTTTGATTGGATGAAAGTACTTTGGCAAGTTGTTGTGTAGAAACTTGAAGTTCTTTAACTTGTTCACGATGCTGTTCTAAGGATTCTGTTAACTCACCAAATCTTTTTTCTTTATGTTTCTCTGCTAATCTAATTTCATCTTGTTTTTGACTGAGATCTTCTTGTAATTGTTTAACTAATTTTTCAAAAACTTTTTGTTTATTTTCTAAATCAGTTTTAATAGTTTCTTTTTCACTACTTAAAATTTGTTTACTTTGTTTAGCAATTTGATTAACGCTCATCCCAAAAACTTTATTGACCATATCTTCCATTTCGGTTGCTGATTGTTTTTTGGATAATAACTGTTTTAAAAGTAAATATAATGAAATAAAACCAACAATAATAAATAGTAAAACCAAGATAAGATCTGTAGACATATTTGCAGTATACTTAATATGTGAAAGCTCATTCAAGGCTTAAAAAACCAGTTAAAAAAACTCGTGCTCAATTTAGAATACCTAATCTACGATGGCTAAAACATTATTTTACCCACTTACCCACTTTAATTTTATCTTTGCCTTTTTATTATGCCAGTTATTATATTTTAAATAATGTTTATCCTGATCAAATCAAAAATTTAATAATTCCTAACACTTATTTACCTTTACAACTAGCTTTATTTATTGCTAATTTATTTTTCTTTAGCTTTTTATTTCTCAAAACTCGTCGTGGCTTACTGACTAGTTTAATGATTGCTATATTCTTATTTTTAAAACTGCAAGCCGTCATTTTTGATCTAATTTTGGTACTAGGGATTTTGTTCTTCTTTGTTATAATCGAATTAACTTTGAGCTATTTTGATAAAAAAATATGATGAATAATTTAATGGCTAACTGCTAATTAACAATCACTAGCAACTCACAACTAATCACTAATCACTAATCACTAATCACTAAATCTAATGCAAATATCTTCTAAAAACTTAAGTAAACAAGAAGAAAAACAAATCCACGATCAATTCATTACTCTTTTATCTGACTTACAAAACCCTCAAACTTTCACTACATTTGCCAATGATTTTTTCACAGATACTGAAAAGCTGGTTTTTGCTAAAAGATTAGCCATTGCTTGGCTTTTACATCAAGGCAAATCTTATCAAGAGATCAAAGATCAACTGAAAGTTTCTAGTGCTACTATTTCTAGTGTGGCTGAAATTAAAAATAATCCAGGAATTTTAATAGCAACGGAAAAAATTAAAACAGACAAAAAATTTGATCAAGCAGCAGCAAAGATCACACAAATATTTGAGAAATTAAAAATAGGGCAATAAAAAGCAATATTGTAGATCAATCAAAAATTTTTAATTCCCATTTCAACTTTTTCACCCATTCCTCCTGACTCCTTCTTTTTCATCCTTTATAATAGCTTTATGTCAAAAAATTATTTCTATCTCACCACTACATTGCCCTATGTCAATGCAGAGCCTCACATTGGGTTTGGTTTGGAAATTACTGAGGCCGACGTAATTGCCAGATACATGACGATGATGGGTAAAAAAGTGGTCTTTAATACTGGCACAGATGAACACGGTCAAAAAATTTATCAAAAAGCTTTAGAAAACAAGCAAAATCCACAAGCATACTGCGATGAGTATGCTGCTAAATTTGAAAATCTTAAAAACCAATTAAATATCAACTACACCAATTTTATTCGTACCACCGATGAACATCACCTTAAAGCTGCTCAAGAATTTTGGATTAGATGTAAAAGAAATGGCGACATCTATAAAAAACTTTATAAGGTGAAATATTGTGTGGGTTGTGAAATGGAAAAAACAGAAAGTGAATTAGCCGGGGGTAAATGTCCTTTGCACCCAAATAGGGAGCTTGAAATTAGAGAAGAAGAAAATTATTTTTTCAGTTTTTCTAATTATGAAAGACCACTTTTAAAACTCTACAACGAAAACTTACAATATATTAAACCAACTGGCAAATATAAAGAAATTGTTAGTTTCGTAGAAAGAGGTTTGCAAGACTTTAGTATTTCGCGGTTAAAGGAAAAAATGCCCTGGGGCATTCCTGTCCCTGATGATGACGACCACGTAATGTATGTTTGGTTTGATGCTCTAATTAACTATATTTCTACACTTGGTTGGCCAAACGATGAGGAAAACTTTAAAAATTTTTGGCCAGGAATTCAATTAGCTGGTAAAGATAATTTAAGACAACAATCTGCTATGTGGCAAGCCATGTTAATGTCGGCTGGATTACCAAATTCTACCCAAATTTTAATCAATGGTTTTATTAGTGTTGAAGGTCAAAAAATGAGTAAGAGTTTGGGTAACGTCATTAGTCCAGAACAAATGGTGGAAAAATATGGAACCGATGCCACTCGCTATTTATTAATTTCTCTCGGTACTTTTGCTGGTGACATGGATGTTTCTTGGGAAAAATTTAATACTAAATATACAGCAGATTTGGCTAATGGTTTAGGGAATTTGTGTTCCAGGGTGGCAAAGATGTGTGAAAAAAGTGGATTAAATGGAAAAGAGATTAATAGAGAAAAATTTGATCATGACATTTATGAACGATTTAGAAAAATGATGAACGATTTTGAATTAACAAAGGCGCTTGAATTAAATTTTAAAAATGTTAATTGGGGAGTTTTCTGGTTAGATGATTACTTAGCTAAAGAAAAACCATGGAAAAAAGAAGGTGAAGAAAAAAAACAAATTTTAGTTAAAGCAGTAGGTTTAATTAAACGAATTAGCCTTCAGCTTCAACCATTCATGCCAGACACAGCCCAAGCAATTCTAAACCACTTTAGTCAAGAAAAAATTAGAGCTATGAAACCGATGTTCCCCAGGTTAAAGTAAATTATGCAGATTATTGATACTCATTGCCATTACAATTTGGAGCCACTTTATAGTGGTAAAAGATCTCATTTCGAGATTGATAACCAATCTCCTCTTTTAAACATGAATTGGCAAAATCATTGGCAAAAAGCTCAAGAAAAAGGCATAAGCAAATCCATTATTATCGGAGCCGATCTTGAGAACAGTCAAAAAGCAATCGAAATCGCTAATCAAGATCAAAATCTATTTGCCAGCATTGGGATTCACCCCAGTGATAGCAACGGTCTCACCGCACAGCAAATCTATAGAGAACTCAAAAATTTAGCTCAAGGTAACAAGATTGTTGCTATTGGAGAAACTGGCTTAGATTATTTTAAATTAAGTAATGAAAAAGACGATGAAAATAAAGAAATAAAAAAACAAAAAGAGTTTTTTGAAATGCATCTCCAATTAGCCAATGAATTAAGATTACCTTTAATTGTTCATGCCAGAGACAAAACAGAAGAAGCTTATTGGGAAATTCTTCACATTATTAAAAATAATTACCAACAACAAAAAGCATTTGTCTTGCACTGTATCTCTGGCCCAATTTCCTATATCAAGCAAGCTCTTGATTTAGGAGCGTATATCGGCGTTGCTGCTAACGTTACTTATAAAAAGGCTAATGACATTAGAGAAATTGTTAAATATGTGCCGCAAGATCGATTGTTGATTGAAACTGATGCTCCCTACCTACCTCCCCGACAATATAGAGGCCAGGTCTGCGAACCATGGATGATGTCAGAGACTGCTTTATTTCTAAAAAAAGAATTAGGTATAAATATAGAAACAACAACTAACAATGCGCAGAATATTTTCAACCTAAGTTGACAATTAATACATAAAATTTTCGAATAACTTATAATATAAATGAGTAATGATTAAAACATATTTTAGACGCCATCCAGTCCGAACTCAAAGAGCTTTAGAAATATTGCCTGGTTTTGTTTCTTGGTCTTTGATTTTATTCCCAATTTGGGGTTCGCTGTTAATCCCTACCTTTGTGGCTTACTACGTTATTGCCTTTGCAGTTTATTGGCTTTATCGATCCTTATCATTAGCAATTTTATCCGTAGTTTCTCACTTTAAAATCAGAGCTGCTATGAATTTTGATTGGTTGGGTGATTTAAAGAAAATTTTTCCTAAAAAATGGAATAGTATTCATCACATCATTGTAATACCAACATATAAAGAACCACTGACTACTTTAGAAAGAACTTTAGGGGCACTTGCCCAGCAATCATATCCTCTTAAAAATATCCATATCATGCTCTCTTTTGAAGAGAGAGAAGGAAAAGCCGGGCAGGAAAAAGCCAAAAAACTGACTAAGCAATTTGGTAAAAAATTTGGCAATTTGTGGGCCACTTTTCATCCGGACATTGAAGGTGAAGTAAAAGGCAAATCATCTAATACTTGCTGGGGAGCTAAAAAAGCCAAACAGTATTTAGTTGATGAGGCAAAAATTCCAATTGAACAATGTACTATTACTAGTGAAGATGCAGATGCAGCTTTTCACAAACATTACTTTTCTTATTTAGTTTATGAATTTTTACATCAGAAAAACCCGTTTAATAAAGTTTGGCAAGGGGTAGTGACTTTTTATAACAACATCTGGCAAGTACCAGCACCAATTAGAGTACTTGCTTCTAGCTTCTCAGTTACTCAAATGTATATTCTGATGCGTAAAGATCGTTTAGTTAACTTCTCTACTTATTCAACTAGCTTAAAACATGCTGATGAAATTGGCTACTGGGATACAGATGTGATTCCAGAAGATTACCGCTTCTTTTTTAAATCTTATTTTGCCAAAAAAGGTAACTTTGAAGTTGAACCAATTTTTTTGCCAATTCATGCTGATGCTGCAGAATCTACTAGTTTCTGGAAAACTATGACCAACCAATATGAACAATTAAAACGTTGGGCTTGGGGTGTAAGTGACGATGCTTACATTATTAGACAATGGGTTTTATCTGAAGGTATTCCTTTTTGGGATAAAACCATACGTGTGTTAAAAGTAATCGAAGATCATTTCTTGTGGCCTGTTAATTGGTTTGCCATTACAGTAGCAGCATTTTTTCCACCTTTATTAAATGATAAATTTAGCCGAACTATTCTTGGTAAAACTTTACCTCAGGTTACTTCTACACTGCTTACTTTATCTTTAATTTCTATGATTGTAATTTTTATTATTGATGCCAAAAACAGACCACCAAGACCTAATAAATGGAATATTTTTTCTTATATCATGCAACCTTTAGAGTTCTTACTCTTACCAATCGTGGGATTCTTTTTCTCTGCTTTACCAGGAATTGATGCTCATACAAGATTAATGCTGGGTAAATATATTGAATATAAAGTAACGGAAAAAGTTTAAGTTTACTTATTCAGACACGTTTGCTTCCAAACAATTAAACAAATTAATCCAACTTATACAAACCATATATATAAAAATTATCTATTCTGGTTTGATGGAAGATGTGTTTTTTAAATTCTTGATGGTTCTCATAAAAATTCGGATCCCAAGAAATCAAAACTAATTTATCATAATGAGCAACTTCTGCTAGATCAACCGCTGTTTCTTCTGCAATCAAAACCTTGCCCACATTAGCAATATCTTCTTTTTTCTTAGCTATTAAACAATTGTCTAAGTAATATTCACAAGGAAAGTAAGTATATTCTGTTTCATTAACAAGTTTAAATTTATTTAAATCAAATGAATTTCGTATATACTGTCCCAGTAGTCTGTATTTTGGTTTACCTTGATTATAGTAATATTTAATATAAAGATGAGTATTAAAAATCAAAAAAAGAATCATCAAAACAGTGACAGCCTTCTTCTTTTTATCAAAGAATTGTTTTAAAGCTAAAACAATGAAAACAACAATAAAAGGATAAGCAAACATAATATATCTGATGTAGAACAAAGGTTGCTTAAAAGATAAAACATAAACAAACACCAAAGGTAAAATACCAGCCAAAACAAATTCAAATTTCTTTTGTTTTAATGCAGCAATTATACCCAGCAAAGTCAAAAACATTAGATAAAAAATAACTACTACCTGCCAAGTTGATAGATCAAAAATTGATTCTACATAAATAAACTTAGACCAAAAATAAAAGTAAAAAATATTATCCCGAAGTGAATCCCATGGATGAAATCTGAGCCAAAATGGATTATCTTTTAACGAACCGACCTGCCCCAATAAAATAAAGAACCAAGGCAAGAAAAATACAAACGGCAATAACATAATAAACAGATCTTTTAGTTTTGGAAAAAGCTTAAGCCAAAAATTTTGTTTATTTCTAGATTTGAGTAAAGCCAACAAATCTTTTTTATTTAAGCGTAAATAGTTAATCAAAAGGATCAGACAATAAGTAGCATAAATAAACAATCCAATATTATGAGTATATAAAAGCAAAGTACTAGTGATCACCCAGAGTATTTTGTTCCGTGACGATTTATTCTTAAAAAAGTTCAAAGTGTAATAAAAAGCAGCTACAACTAAAAGAGTAAATAACGAGTAATACCTAGCTTCAGCTGCATAATAGTAAGTCAGGTAAGAAGAAAAAAATAAAATAGTGGCACAATTCTTATATACTTTTTTCTTAAAAAATGATCTTAAATAAAAAACAGTAATAATAGTACTGACAAAAGAAATACTTCTGAGTGAAATTTCAGAAAATCCAAAGATTCTAGAAGTAAACCATAAGACCAGAGGATGCAAAAAAGGAGCAAAATCACCGGCCATAATTTTAATGAGATCAGGCAAACTATGACTGATTAATACGGCAGAGAAGGCCTCATCTCGCCACAGACTATCACGGATAATACTCAGACTAGCAAACAAGAAAAGAGAAAATGAAATAAAAGTTAGTACAAATAACAATCTACAGCATTTGCTATCTAATACTTTTTTCTTCATATAACCATCATCTCAAAATTTAGAAAAAATTTCTATAGTTAAAGCATTTAAGTTATAATTAAACCATAACCATGAAAAAAAATTTAAAAAAACGCATTACTTTATTTAAGTTTCTTCCAAGATATATTCAAAAAACCTTTCAATTTAGCTGGGGTTTCAATATATTAATTTTAGTGATGGCTTTGCTTGTTTATCCAAGATTGCAACCTGTTATTCCTATTTTTTATTCTTTAGCTAGCCCAAGCCAGCAGTTAGCAGTAAAGTCATGGATTTTTATTTACCCTGCTTTATCATTTTTATTTAACTTATTGCACTTAATCATTATTAGATTAATTTTGCATTTAGAAAAAACAATGATTCAACTATTTGCTATTAGTACTTTAGTTTTACAAGTTTTAATTCTACTTATCATTATCAGAACTATATATATAATAATCTGAGATGTTGATTTTTATTTTAAGCGCAATCATTTCTCTTTTAATTACTCCAGTAGTAATTAAAGTCTATCGGAAAAATAATTGGTTAGATGACCCAGAAACAAATAAACATGTAAAGCGAACTCATAAGAATGCTGTCCCTAGAGGTGGTGGTTTAATCATTTTTGCAACTGTCTTAGCTTTGTCTTTACTAATCTTGGAAATTGATAAATATCTTGTTGCCATTCTTTTGGGAGCTTTACTACTTACAATTGTCGGGACCATAGACGATATTTTTGATATTCATCCTGCATTTAGACTTTTTGCTGGTATTGCAGCTGCCTTAATAGTAGTAGCATCTGGAATTGGCATTGCGTATGTTACCAACCCTTTCGGACCCGGAGTCATTCATCTTAACCAACCCCAAATTACACTTCGCTTCTTAGGTCAAGTTAAAAATATTTGGATTTTATCAGACTTGTTTGCTCTAGCCTTTATTGTTTGGAATATGAATATCATTAACTGGGCAAAAGGAGTGGATGGTCAATTACCTGGATTTGTCAGTATAGCACTAGTCTTTGTAGGTATTCTTTCAGCACAATTTATTGATGACCCTACCCAATTTAACACTGCTTTTTTAAGTTTTATTGTAGCTGGTTCTTTCGCAGGTTTCCTATTTTGGAATTGGTATCCACAAAAAATAATGCCAGGATACGGAGCAGGTTCTTTAGCAGGATACTTTTTAGCTGTGCTGGCTATTCTTTCTGGAGCTAAAGTAGCTACTACCTTAATGGTATTGGCTGTTCCCACCGCAGATGGCATTTTCACCATTATGCGTAGGATTAGAGCTGGCAAATCTCCATTCTGGGGAGACCGAGGACATATGCATCATAAACTAATGGACGTCCTTGGCTGGGGTAGAAGAAAAATTGCAGTCTTTTATTGGAGCACGAGTTTACTAATGGGCACTTTATCTTTATATTTAAATACAACAGGGAAAATCATTTCTTTGGTTGGAGTATTTGTGTTTGTTTTCGGTTTTATGATTTGGGCAAAAATTGCCTCAGCAAAGGAAAAATAACCATGAATAAAAATCTTTTTTATCTCATTTTAAGATCAGCTCGCCCAAGACAATGGATTAAAAATTTAGCTCTTTTTGCAGCCCTGATCTTCTCTGGATTTTTCTTTTATACGCCACAAGATGGCTTGCCTTACTTCATGACAGTAGTATATGCTTTTAGCATCTTTTGTATCCTAACCTCTAGTGTATATATCCTTAATGACATTATTGATGTCAATGCAGACAAAAAACATCCTTTTAAAAAGAAAAGACCAATTGCTTCTGGCCAATTGCCAATCCCAATTGCTTTATTTGCTGCTATTACTGGCTTAGTCACAGTCGTTCTTTTATCTTTATCTTTGTCTGGTTTCTTCCGTTTTTTAACATTTTCCTACTTAGGTTTACAACTTTTATATGCAACCAAAGTTAAACATCTGCCAATTTTAGACGTCATCTCCATTGCTACTGGTTTCTTAATTAGGGTATACGCTGGAGCCGTAGTAGTTAATTTACATATGAATGTCTGGTTTTTACTGGCAGTTCTATCTGCATCTTTATTCTTAGCTGTTGGAAAAAGACAAAGTGAGCAAACCTTGCTTAAAGGTAAAAGCTTAGGTGAAACCAGAGTCACTTTAAAAAAGTATAGTCAAAGACTTTTAGATCAATATACTAGTATGTTTGCCAATGCAACTTGGTTATCCTATGCTTTATTTACTTTTCAAACTAATACCACTAATATGACTCCGGCTTTTGAGAGATTCCCAGAACTATATACTGTTTTACCTCGCACTCTTCAATCACAAAAACTGCTGATGCTTACCCTACCTTTAGTTATTTTTGGAGTAATGCGTTATTTAGCTTTAGTTTATGAAGAAAATCGCGGCGAATCACCAGAATTGGTTTTATTAAATGACAAAACTTTGCTCACCACAGTCTTTACTTTTGCCTTAATGGTAATGTTGATCATTTATTTATAGTTTATTCATTTGGGAAAGATATATTAGCTTTTTAGAGACGCTTAGCTTTCAATTCTTCGCTCAGAGATACAAGCTTTCCTTAATTTTTTGCTAACTTCGAAATAATTGCTGCGCTTGTATCAATGCTCTTAAAATCTAATATATATCTCCAAAACAACTAACCTATCTATAAAATTTCACTTTTTTTTAGCATCTTCACCACTTCTTCCATTGGCAAGCCATGCGTAAAACCAGTTAAAGATCCTTCGATCCACTCAATTAAAGCTGCTCCAGAATCATAGGCTGGACAAAAAGCAGCCGACCAAGTTAAAACTGGTTCATTGTTAACATAATTATCAATTTCTCTTTTACTTAATTTTCTAAATTTAACTTTAGTTGCAACTACAGTTGAATAATTAATTTTATTTTGATTATCAATATAAGCAAAACCAGTCACTTCTGTCATAGTTTGGGCTGATTGTTTTCTTAACATTTCTTTGGCTTCAGCAGCATTTTTTGGTTTTTCTAAAACTTGACCATTTAAAATCACATAAGTATCAGCAGCAATAATAATTGCATTTGGATATTTTTCAGAAACAAATTCCGCTTTGGCTCTAGCAATTTTTTCTGCTCTTTTTTGCAGATCATCAGATTTAATGCTTTGTTCATCAATGTCTGCTGGCACTACATCAAAAGGAATCGCTAAGGATTTGAAAATGTTAAACCTTTGTTTGGATTGAGAAGCTAGGATAATTTTACAAATTTGCATAAAGTGATATTAAACGTTTTGTGCTAATTATAAATTAGTTTGTTTGCCTTAATCTAACGAGCACAAAGCGTATTTATAGACAATCTTTTATTAATACCATACAATCTTACTATTAAAACTAAAACAAAAAAAAGTATTATGCAAATCAAAAAAGCCGTTATTAGCTGCGCTGGTTTTGGCACTAGATTCTTACCTATCAGTAAAACTATTCAAAAAGAGATGCTACCCATTCTGACCAGGCCAATTGTGGATTATGTAGTAGAAGACTGTATTAAAGCTGGTATTAAAGAAATCATTTTTGTTATCAATAAACACAATTACCAAGTACTTCATTTTTACCAAGAAAATAAACGTCTCTATAAGTATCTTAAAAAAATGAATAAAGTCAATCTTTATGATAAAGTTGCTCACCTTCATGCCCAAGCTAATTTTCACTTTATTAAGCAGACAGAGCAAGATCTTTATGGCACAGCAGTGCCAGTCCTACTGGCAGCAGATTTTGTTAAAGATGAAGATGCTTTTTTGTATTTGGGGGGAGATGACTTTATCTATAATAGCGATCAATCATCTGAGGTAGCCAAAATGATTGACCTATTTAATCAATCTCAAGCAAAAGCATTGGTAACTTGTATTAGTAGAGATGAGAGTGAACTCCACCTCTATGGCATTGCTGAAATTGAAAAAAATGGAGATCTAATGATCTTTAAAAATTTCATAGAAAAACCTGAACTAGGCCAAGCCCCATCAAATTTAGCCAACATAAGTAAATTTATCTTAACTCCTCAAATTATTGATATTATCAAAAAACAAAAAGTTAATCCTAAGTCTGGAGAATTATATTTCACTGATAGTATCATTGCATTATCAAAAAATAATAAAGTGATAGTCCACGAGACAACTGGAGAATATCTAGATGGTGGAAATCTGCTTAATTGGCTTAAAGCCAATCTTACAATTGCTAAAGAGAACAAAAGTCTTTATCAAGAACTAAAAAAATTTATCAAAAAAGAATACTTTGATTAGGTAAATACTCATTAGCCGTTATAATAAAATTCAAATTCTTGAACCAGTTCTAAGATAAACAAATCATAAATTAACTTCTATAAATTTAAAAACAACACTTTGTTGTTTTATTCAATTCAAAATTTTTAATTATTTTCAGCTGTTTCACAACCTAAACGTTAGATGATGCTTTGCAATTTTAATCGAAAGAGTTACAATAGAAGCTTCTTGTAGTATGTAATAGATACTAATAATATCAATATAAAGGGATCTCAAATGACTGCGAAATCTACATTTAAGCACAATAAATGGCAAGCCGAGATTAACACTCGTGACTTTATTTTTAATAATATTACCCCCTATGACGGGGATTTTTCTTTTTTAGAGGGTCCAACAGACAAAACTAAAAAATTGTGGACAAAACTTAAAAAAACTTTAAAAAAAGAAATAGAAGCCGGTGGTGTCTTAGATATAGACACTAAAACCATCTCCACTGTCACCAGCCATAAGCCCGGGTTTATTGAAAAAAATTTAGAATCTATTGTTGGTGTGCAAACCGACTCACCACTTAAAAGAGCTATCAAACCTTTTGGCGGCTACAGAGTAGTAGAAAATGCTTGCAAACAAAATGGTTATGAACTGGATGAAAAAGTAATCGAAATTTGTAGAGATTATCGTAAAACTCACAACGATGGTGTCTTTGATGTTTATACAGAAGAAATGAGAAAACTCAGAAAAACTGGTATTTTAACTGGTTTACCAGACAACTATGCTAGAGGTCGTATTATTGGTGATTACAGAAGAATCGCTCTTTATGGAATTGATAGATTAATTGAAGAAAAGAAGGAAGATAAGAAAAAATTAACTGGAGTGATGAAAGATGATCTTATTAAACTGCGAGAAGAAATCAGTGAACAAATTAAAGCCCTTGGACAGATTCATGAAATGGCGCAAAGCTATGGTTTTGATATCAGTAAACCAGCTAAAAATGCTAAAGAAGCTGTGCAATGGACTTACTTTGGTTACTTAGCAGCTGTTAAAGAACAAGATGGTGCTGCGATGAGTCTTGGTAATGTCAGCGGTTTCTTTGACATCTATATTGAAAAAGATCTTAAAGAAGGCAAAATTACTGAAGCAGAAGCTCAAGAATATATTGATCACTTTGTGATGAAACTGCGAATTGTCAGACACCTGAGAATGGATGCTTATAACCAACTCTTTGCTGGTGACCCAACTTGGGTGACTGAATGTGTTGGTGGTAAGTGGGCCAATGGTCAACACAAAGTCACTAAGACTAGCTTTAGATTCTTACAAACTTTATATAACTTAGGTCCAGCTCCAGAACCAAATATCACTATTCTTTGGTCAGATGATTTACCTCAAGGTTTTAAAGACTTTTGTACTCAAGTTTCTATTGACACATCTTCTCTTCAATATGAAAATGACCAACTGATGAGAAAAGCTGGTAAATGTGATGACTACTGTATTGCCTGCTGTGTGTCTATGATGGAAACAGGTAAAGAAATGCAGTTCTTTGGAGCAAGATGTAACTTAGCAAAAGCTTTATTGATGGCTATGAATGAAGGTAAAGATGAATTAACTGGCATTGAAGTTGTCCCTGACATCAAACCAATCAAAGATGGTGTTTTAGACTATGATGAAATCGTCCAAAACTTTAACAAAGCGATGTCTTATTTAGCCCAAGCTTATGTAAATACCATGAATGTCATCCATTACATGCATGACAAGTATTATTATGAAAAAGCTCAAATGTCTCTGATGGACAGCCAAGTAAAAAGAAACATGGCTTTTGGGATGGCAGGTTTAAGTGTTGTTGCTGATTCATTATCTGCCATTAAAAATGCTAAAGTTACCCCAATCAGAAATGATGAAGGCTTAACTGTAGACTTTAAGATTGAAGGCGACTTCCCTAAATTTGGTAATGATATTGATGAGGTAGACACTATTGCTCAAAACTTAGTCAGAGATTTTACTAAAGAACTGAGTAAAAATCACATTTATCGCAACGCTACCCCAACTTTATCAATTTTAACCATTACTTCCAACGTAGTTTATGGTAAAAAAACTGGGACTACTCCAGATGGCAGAAAGAAAGGTGAACCTTTTGCTCCAGGTGCTAATCCAATGCATGGCCGAGATGAATCTGGTGCTATTGCTTCTTTAAATAGTGTAGCTAAAATTTCTTACGAAGATGCAAAAGATGGTGTTTCAAATACTTTTTCTATTGTACCTAAAGCTCTTGGTAGTGATAAAAAAGAACAAATTGAAAACTTAAGCGCTATGCTTGATGGTTACTTTGAAAAAAATGCCCATCATTTAAATGTCAACGTTCTTAATAGAAAAACATTACTTGATGCTGTAGAACATCCTGAAGATCATCCTCAACTTACTATCAGAGTTTCTGGTTATGCTGTCAACTTTATTAAACTCAGCCCAGAACAACAAAAAGAGGTGATTGCTAGAACATTCCATAAACAGATGTAATTACTGTGCAGACATTAATCACTAATCACTTATAAACTAATTCACTAATAACTAAATGTTAAAAGTACATTCAATTGAAACTTTTGGTACGCATGATGGCCCAGGTATTAGACTGATAATTTTCTTGCAAGGTTGTAATTTTAAATGTCTGTATTGTCATAATCCAGACACTCAATCTTTAAAGAACAACAAAGCTATTGAAATGCCTACTGATGAAATATTGGAGAAGCTAGAAAAGCAAAAACCGTATTTTAAAGATAAAGGTGGTTTAACTGTTTCTGGCGGAGAACCTACTCTTCAAGCTGAAGAACTTTTAAAAGTTTTCAAAAGAGTCAAAGCCAAAGGTTTTCATATAGCCTTAGACACCAATGGTGGTGTTTACAATGAAACAATAAATAAACTTTATGATCTGACTGATTTAATTATGCTGGATGTTAAACACATCGATCCAGAATGGCATAAAAAAATTACTGGTGTTGCTAACGAAAATGTTTTAAAGAATGCAGCATATAGAGAAAAAAGCAAGAAGCCTATGTGGCTGCGATATGTGTTGGTCCCAGGGTGGTCAGACCAAAAAGAATACTTAGAGCAATGGGCAGAACATTTTAAAAATTACAAGTATATTGAACAGGTGGAAATTTTGCCTTATCATACTCTAGGTGTACATAAATACAAAGAATTAGGTTTAAGATATCAATTAAATAATGTTGAGCCACCTAATGAAGAAGAAATTAAAAAAGCTGAAAAAATTTTTAAACAATACTTTGATAAAGTAGTAGTTAGATAGAAATATTAAAAAAGGAACAAACAATGAATCTTGATCCCCTCTTTCATCCAAAATCCATTGCTATTATCGGTGCTTCCAGTAGAGAAAAAACCGTAGGCAATGATGTTGTTAAAAATTTAGTTGAACAAGGTTACAGCGGTAAACTTTACCCGATTAATCCTAAAATTGACGAACTTTACGGTAAAAAAGTTTATCATGATATCAGTGAAGTTGATGGTGAAATTGACCTAGCTGTTTTTGCTATTCCAGCTAAATTTATTCCAGGAGTAATGGCAGTAGCTGCTGGCAAAGGTACCAAAGCTGCAGTGATTATTTCTGCTGGTTTTAAAGAAATGGGTAACATTGAATTAGAGGAAGAATTAAAAGCAGTTTGTAAAAAACATAATATTACTTTGGTTGGTCCAAACTGTTTGGGTGTGATCAATCCAAAGATTAAAATGAATGCTTCTTTTGCTAGTTTAATGCCAAAAGCAGGCAGTATCGCTTTTATGTCCCAGAGTGGTGCTTTATGTACCGCTGTTTTAGACTATGCTGAAGACCTTGGAGTTGGCTTTTCTAAATTTATCAGCTTAGGTAATAAGGCCGATGTAGATGAATTAGGTTTAATCAAATATTTAGCCAATGATCCTCAAACTAAGGTAATTTTAATGTATGCTGAAGAACTTAAAAATGCTCCAGAAATTATTAAAACTTTAAAAGAAATCAATCACAGTGATAATCCAAAACCAGTGATTGTTTTAAAATCTGGCCGAACTGAAGCTGGTGCCGGAGCAATCGCTTCTCATACTGGTTCTTTGGCTGGTGGTGATGCTGCTTATGAAGCTTTATTCACTCAAGCTGGAATGGTTAGAGCTTCCTGCATTCAAGACTTATTTAATTTGGCTCAAGTTTTCTCTAAAAATAAGATTAAAGATGTAGATAACACTACCATCATTACTAATGCTGGCGGTCCTGGTGTATTAACTACTGACGAAGCAGTCAGTTATGGTTTAGAAATGGCAGAATTAGCTCCAGAAACTGTCAAAGCTTTAGAAGAATTTTTACCAGCTGCTGCTAGCACTCACAACCCAGTAGATATTTTGGGTGACGCCAAAGCAGATAGATATAAAAAAACTTTAGAACTAGTAGCCAAAGATCCAAATACTGATTCTATTATTGTCATTCTTACCCCTCAGTCTATGACTGAAGTTTCAGAAACTGCGCAAGCAATTGTAGATGTCATGAAAACTACAGATAAACCAATTTCTGTCAGTTTTATGGGTAAACCAACTGTGTTACCAGGTGTGAAAATTTTAGGTGATGCTAATATTGCTACTACTGCTTTCCCAGAATCTTCTGCTAGTTCTATGGCCATCTTTTCTAAATTTGCTAACTGGACTAATGGTAAAGGCGCTAAGGAATTTAACTTTACTGATGTTGATAAAGAAAAAGTCAAACAAATTTTTGATGCTGCTAAGGCTGAAGGTAAAACTTCTTTCCCAGAAGCAGAAGCTCAAGCAATCTTCGAAGCTTACCAATTTCCAATGCTTAGAAGCCAAGTTGCTGCCAGTGCAGATGAAGCTGCTCAAATTGCAGCTGATTTTGGCGGCAAGTTAGCTATGAAAATCGTTTCTCCAGATATTCTTCACAAAAGTGATGTTGGTGGAGTGATGCTGAACATTACTGCCGAAACTGCCAAAAAAAAATATGAAGAAATGATGAAAATTGTAGCTGGCAACAAACCAGAAGCTAAATTGGAAGGAGCTTTAATGATGGAAATGGCTCCAACCGACGGCACTGAATTGATTATGGGTATCAGTAAAGCTGAAGGTTTGGGAACTATGGTGATGATTGGTTTTGGTGGTATTTATGTAGAAGTCTTCAAAGACGTTAGCTTTGGTATTGCTCCAATTACTGATCACGATGCTAGAAGAATGATTAGTAACCTTAAATCTAGCGATATCTTTAAAGGTGTGCGAGGTCAAAAACCAAGAGATATTGCCAAAATGGTTGAATGTTTAGGCAGACTATCTCAATTAGTAACAGACTTCCCAGAAATTAAAGAATTAGATATTAATCCTTTACTGGCTTTGCCAGAGGGTGAAGGCGTTAAAGTCTTAGATGCCAGGATTGTGATTGAATAATCAATAAAAAACTATATGAACAAAGCAATTTACGCCCTTTCAGGCGACCCTATTACTTACGGTCACATTGATATCATCAAGCGTGCTGCTAAAGTTTTTGATCAATTAATTGTTGCTATTGGTGTCAATCCTAGCAAAAACTATATGTTTTCTCTTGAAGAACGAACTCAGATGGCTAAAAAATCTCTAGCTCGTCTTAAAAATATTCAGGTCTTAGCTTTTGAAGGTTTACTGGTAGATTTTGCCTGGGAAAAAGATGCCAGCATTATTATCAAAGGTGTTAGAAGTGCTAAAGATTTTGAGTATGAACACACTTTGCATCAAATGAGTGATAGCCAGCAATTAGGAATTGATACTCATGTTTTATTTGCCAATCCCAAGCTAGCTCACGTCAGTTCTAGTGCTGTTAAAGCAATCCAAAAAGATCAAGGTTTAATTCATGAATATGTGCCTCTTTATGTAAAAAAATATTTAGAAGAAAAAATTTCGCAGCAATATATTGTTGGTATTACTGGTGAGATTGGAGCTGGTAAAACTTATGTAGCTCAAAAATTAGTTGAACATGCTCAAGCAGCTGGTATTCCGGCTCATCACATTGAATTAGATCAAATTGGTCATCAAATTTTGGAAAAATTAGATGAACCAAAATATCAGGAAATTAGGAATACTTTAGTAGAGTATTTTGGTAAAAAAATTAAGAAAAAAACTGGCAAAATTAACAGAAAAGTTTTAGGAGAAATTGTTTTTAATGATCATCAAAAATTAGAAAGACTAAATAAGATCATGTACACTCCAATGTTAGTGAGACTACGCAGAGAACTCTATAGAAAAAAAGGTTTAATTGTTTTTAATGCCGCTTTAATTGCAGAATCAGATATGATTTACCTTTGTAATAACAATGTGATTTTGGTAAAAGTAGATAAAAAATTACAAGAAAAAAGATTGGCTCAACGACAATTAAGCAAAGAACAAATTAAAAGAAGATTGTCTAGCCAATATGATTTTAAAAAGAAAAAAGAAAGCATCGAAACAGCTATTAAAAAAGATGGCTGCGGAAAAGCTTGGGTGATTGAAAGCAGCACAGATGAAAGCACTGATACCACTAGAAAATTATTTAAGCAGGTGGTGAAAGAATTAGGGATTAATAAAGCCCAAACTTAGGAATAAAAATCATTCCCCCCACAATGGCTGCTACTATCGCTAGTACCCAAACTGCTCCAGCAGCACAATCTCTGACTCTTCTGGTAGCTTCATAGCTGAGTTTTAATTCATCACGAACAATGTTAGCTAGTTCCTCAAGTGCAGTATTCATTAATTCTGCTGCCCAGACTAAACCAATCAAAGTTAAAACCACAATCCACTCTGCTTGATTTAATTTGAAATAAAAACTAGCTGGAATAATTACTGCAGCTGCCAGCCCGTGAACCTTCATATTTCTCTCACTAAAGCCAGAGAAAATTCCTTTAGTAGCATTAACAAATCCTTTGAAAAAATTTTTGATATTTTTAGTCATTAGAATATTATAAAGGAGATTAAATTAAACTGACAGCAGTTAAAATATTATTGTTATTTTACTTTCTTGCTGCAATTTCACTATCTCTAATTGGTCTTTCAGCAGTTGTAACATAACCAGCTTTCCTACCACTTCTACATTGTATACAACGCCCAGCTTGAAATTCTCTACCCCTCCATTCTCTATATCCCATATTAGCAAGATATACTAATACTCCACAATAAATAGGAACAACTTCATCACGTTTTTTATCATGTCGTTGATCCGTCACCATATTCGGACAAGGAGGACGAGTGCCTTTTTTGTATGTTTGTGATTTTATTTCTGGTGGTTCAATTCTTTTTAACTGACCACTTGGCAGAACTTCCCATAAATTAGCAGGACAGTCTATTTCTTTTGGCATAAAAATGCTTACTTAAAGTATTACTTATTAACACAAATCATATCAAAAATATTTTATTTTGTAAATGATTTAGTATTAACAAGAGTATAATATATACTGAGAAAAATTAAATTTATGAATCAAAAAAAAATTCGTATTAACAAATATTTAGCTCATCTTGGAATTGCTTCACGCAGAAAAGTTGATCAATACATTCAAGAAGGCAGAATATTAATCAATGGAGAGGCAACTCATCCTGGTGAATTAATTGATCCCGGTAAAGACGAGATTTCTTTTGATGGTAAAAAAGTTGAAAAGCAGGAAGAAGAACATGAATACATCATCTTAAACAAACCCCGTGGTGTGCTCTCTACTGTCAGTGATGACGAAGGCCGTCAGACTGTCATAGATTTAGTGAAATCTAAAAATAGACTCTACCCGGTTGGCAGATTAGATATGGATTCTGAAGGTTTGGTTTTATTAACTAACGATGGTGATGTGGCTTATAAACTGACTCATCCAAAATTTCAAATTGCTAAAACTTATGCAGTTTGGATTAGCGGTCACTTAGATAAAGAAAAAATTGAAACAATCAGAGAAGGAGTCAAGCTTGATGATGGTATCACTGCCCCAGCAAGAATGAATGTGGAATCCAAACTACAAGATGAAGCTATTTTTAAAATCACTCTTTATGAAGGTAAAAAAAGAGAAATTAGAAGAATGTGTGATACTCTACATTTAGAAGTTATCAGGTTAAAAAGAATTAGCATTGGCCCGATTGAAATCCACGATTTAAAAGAAGGTCAATTTAGACATTTAACTAATAGAGAAATTGAAAGACTGAAAGAAATAAATTAAAACAAGGTCATCTGTCTTTTTTTCTCTACCTCTTTTTCTTTTCTCTTTCTCATTCTTTCCAAAACTTCATCATTTATTTCTTCTAACTGGGCTGATGGAATTAAATTTTTAAAACTGGAAATTTGCTGCTCTTTTTTAAATCGATAGTTAGCATTGACTAAATACAAACCTTTTTTAGCTCGCGTCATTGCCACATAAAGTAATCTTTTTTCTTCTTCTAAATCTACGACTGATTTAAATTTTTTTTCAAATGGAATAAAGCCATCCTCAAAAGCACAAACAAAAACATAATCAAATTCCAAACCTTTGGCTGCATGCATACTCATCAAGGTGACTCTATCTGCACTTTGATCATAAAAATCATGTTTTTCTAAATTTTCTAAATGATCAACAAACTTTTCTAAACTTAGTTCATTACTTACTTCCTTTTCATCAAAACTTTGCACAATGGTTTTAAATTCATAAATATTTCGCAATTGTTTAACTTTATCTTGATATTTTTCTTCTAAATTAAATTTTTTAATAATTTCTTCAATTAAAACAATTGGCTGCGCATTTTCTTTAATATCATTTAACTCAAAAATTAAACTTTTATTATCCACCACTTTAGAATCAATTAATTCTTGTAAAAGTTCTTTGCTGTCATTATTTAAATATTTCAAAAGATTAGTAATAAATTTAACTTCTTTCTGTTCATATAAAGATTTACCACCCACAATTTGATAAGGAATGCCAGATTCTTGAAACTTTTTTTCTAAAACCCTGCCCAAACTATGAATTCTATAAACAATTGCAAAATCACTAAACCTTGCTTGCTGATCATCACTGCTAAAATCACTGGCCTGATGAAAATCTATTCCGCCTAATTTCTGACTCAAACAATTAATAATCCAATCTGCCTCAGTATATTCATTAAAAGTTTTCAATAATTTAAACTCACCATTACTTTTTCTATTAGCCTTTAAATTAATGGTTTTTTCAAAAAGCTGCTGACTGCCCTTTAAAATATTAGGGCTATTACGATAATTTAATTGCAAATTAATTTGCTGACAGTTTTTAAAATCTTGTTTAAATTGTTCAAACGCTTGAGCTTGAGCGCCACGAAAACTGTAAATAGCTTGACGTGGATCACCAATCACGGTAATATTTTGCTTCTGATCTGCTAACAATTTAACAATTTGATACTGAATCTCATTAGTATCTTGATATTCATCAACTAAAACATACTGATATTTTTTAAATTGTCTATTTTTTAAAGCAGTTAAAAGCTTTACTAACAAATCATCATAATCTACTAAATCTTTTTCTTTTAAAGCCTGCTGATATTGATCAATTAAATTTTTAATTTGTTCATTTAATAACTCTTGTTCTGAATTTAATGACAAATTTTTCCAGCGGGAAATTAATAAAGACAATTCTTTGGCATCTAATTTAGCTAAATTTCTACTTAATTTTTCAGCTTTTAAAATTTCTTTAATAATTTGATGACGATCTTTTTCTGAAATTAAATTTAACTTTTTGTCATTTTCTAAAAGTTGGAAAGCCAAACTATGAAAAGTAGCAACCAGAGGGAACTTGTCGTGTCTTTTTTTGAAATTTAAAGCTGCTAATAACCTTTCTTCAATTTCAAAAGCAGCTTTCTTAGTAAAAGTAAGAGCTAAAATCTGAGCAGGATTAACTTTTTTTTCTTTGAGTAAATAAACAATTTTGTTAGTGAGAGTTTTAGTTTTGCCAGTGCCAGGTCCAGCAGTGATGATTAAAGGACCATCATTATATTTAACAGCTTGAAGTTGTTCTTGATTAAGGGATTGAAATAACTGACTAAGGTCAGACATAGAGAAATTATAACTGAAACAAAGTAAATTAGATTAAGAAACAGGTGCTAAATTTAAATGCTGTTCAATACGATTAATTCTTTTTCTATTATTAAAAATTACTTCCTTTTCAAGATACTCATTGCATTCTGACATTAACTGCAACTTTTTAAAAACCTAATCCCATTTGTCCTTTAAATTTTTCCATCTCTTGTTTATCTTCAAAAACTTTAATGACACCATAGACTCCATCATAACCAGGCTCAACATGAATCTTACCAGTTCTCATCCGTTTAATTGCTTCAGCTAATAGAGCAAAGCCATTAGTATTGAAATCACTTGTTTTAATTTTTCTTAAAATGCTAAATTCATTACCAAATTTTTCAATTAACTGAAAATAAAGAGTTTGTACTTTTTTAGAGTTAGTACTTTTAACATTGACAGTTTCTGCAATTACTTCTGCAAGAGGAATGATGTATTCAACAGATTTATGTTGTTTAGGTTTAAAATCGTGAGGTCGGTCAGCCAATTCTTCAACTCGATAATCTACTCCTAAAACTAAAGGCTTGCCACATTTAGGACAAAGATTTTTATGTTTTCTAGTCTCAGTTGGATCAAAACAAACATTACATTTTCTGTGTCCATCATAATGATACTTGCCTTCTTGAGGAAAAAATTCAATTGTCCCAATAAAACGTTTATCACCAGTTTTGATGGCATTAATAATGTCATAGTAATCAAGCTTACAATTAAGTACATTAGCTTCTCTGCCAAGCTTGGGGGGTGAATGAGCATCTGAGTTAGAGAGCATGGTAATGCCGTCTAAAGCAGATAAACGCCAATTCATAAATGGATCAGAAGATAGCCCGGTTTCAACTGCTTTAATATGTGGAGCTAGTTCATCAAAAGCCTCTTCAATCGCATCAAAACCAGATTTTGAACCAAACATAGAAAACCAAGGTGTCCAAATATGTGAAGGAATAAAAAATGAATCTTCATCAGCTTCTAAGGTAATTTTTAACAACTCTTTACTGTCCAAACCAAGGATCGGTCTACCATCAGCTTGTAGGTTGCCAATTTTGCCAAGGGCAGTATTAATTTTTGCCACTGTTTTGAAATTTGGTGCTACTAAATTGTTATGCAGCTTGCGGACTTTGTCATTTTTTTTATAAATAGTGCTGATTTCAGTAGTAAGAATAAAACGAATCAGGTTATCTCTACAGCTTGCAGGAACTTCCTTATCTTTTTCTTTGGCAAATTTATTTTTAAGTTTAAATAACCCTGGCTCTGCAGGCTCTAATTTATCTTGAAGTTCTTTGAACCATTCTGGATGGGTAAAATCACCAGTACCAATAACATTAATGCCTTTGATCTTGCCCCACTTGTAAAGATTTTCTAAATCCATTTGTTTACTAGTGGCTCTGGAATAACGGGAATGAATGTGAAGGTCGAGGATAAGTTTCATGAAAGTAGTGTAACAAGAAGCAGTTTGGTTTTGAATAAGGAGAACAACTTTACGTTAAAAAAAAAGGCTCAGTCTCCACCCACACCTGGAAAAAGTGAAAACTGAGCTATAATGTCATGGGTGAACTATTATTTCGCCCTTGCAGGGTTTCCTCTGGGACCATAATGTTTTATGGTCCACCCGTCAGCAATATATAAATTTAAACTGCTGACGGGAATAACTTTTGTTTTTTTTGGTCTCCTTGAATTAGGAGACCTTTTATATTCAATTCTTACCTGATCTGGCCCTATATAGGGCCACCGTCCTTTTCCGCCACTTTTTTTTGCCACAATATCCTCCATCAAAATTTCTCACCTAACACGTGGTGAGTTTTAGTAAACTATTTAATCCAAGCTCAATTTGATCAAATTAGCAAAATGGCAAAACTTGAATTAAAAATTAAACAACTTACTAAAACTCACCACCTAACTTAAAAAGTGTATTACTCAGGTGTTTAGAATGTTTAACCATCCACTAAACCGCTCTAGTTTAGCGATAATTAAAAAAAGTCACTCCTAGTAAGGCACGAGTAAAAACGAGCCTCATGCTCTATTAGGAATGACAGTTAAAAAAAGAATAATCACGCTCACGCAGTTAGTCTCTTCTCTTTAAAGGACCTAAATATTTACTACTGCGTAAGTCAATGACTATAAAATTACGGTCTCGCTAAACTGTCTAACAGATCCTCAGCACTACTGTTGAGGCTAAGTGCCTGTCTAACTTGAGCCATTAAATTCTTAACCTGATTTTGATAAATATTTTTTGATCTATTAGTCTTAGATGAATTGGTTAAATCAGTTTTAGTTCTAGTTTTAAGTGTTCGTTTTGTCATGTCACGTTCCTTTCATTATTCAAATTAATAAGTGATGACTAAGATCCGTATGTATGAGCCGCATAGTTTTTAAAAACTTTATTCTTCTTAGTAGCTAGGCCAATCATCATTTGCATGCGGGCTTGACTTGCATCATGATTATCATGAGCATTCAACAGGTTTAACCTGAGGGCTTGATTATCACAGCAAGCCAAAGCCATGTTATATAAAGATTTCATGGTATTGTCGTTACTAGCAGGTGACATATGCCCCCCTTTCTTCTACAAAATTGAATTTTTTCAACTCTGCAGAATAATTAATTATCTAATTTATATACTGCTTAACTGAGTTTTTGCTTAAATTTTTTCTTTACTTGTTAAGGTTCTTTTCCCACCCTTTGGTACCAAAAAAACCCGCTTCTTTTTGCGGGGTGTTACTTTTTTGTTTACTTTTTATGCTACAAAATAGGCACCCCCGTATTAACCCAAATAAGGTTAATAAACATATGACATTGGTAAGTGCGCTTTGAATTATTCATAGCTTTAAGTACTTAAATATACAGAAAAAAAATTCTTTTTCAAGTAGATCTTTATACATCAAAAATATACATTAAGATCTCAACCTAACTAAAAATTGACTGATACTAAGGCGTAAGGAGTTCAATCCTAATGGAGCTTCACTAGAAGGTGGTGGTAATTTATCCATTAATACTTCCAATTCTTCTTCACTAATTTGAATGTTGACCTCTTCATTAGGATCGCTGATAGCTGCATTAAATTTTCCATAAAGCAACAATGTTGCAGGACCTTGATCAATATGCTGCAGTGCTTGCTGAATTTCTAATTTGGGTAAAATGATAATACCACGTTTCATAAGTAAGTTATTGTTTTATATATTTGTTAATTATAAACAAAAAGCCAATAAAAAAAACTGGAACTGAAATCAAAACAAAGCTAACTAAATGTTGGTAAGTCTTAAAGAAGACTGTAAACAATATAGCCAAAAGTAAAAATAAAGTACCACCTAACACTTCTTTTTTCCAAGCCACTAATAAACAAGCAATTAAAGCAAAACTAGGTAAAAGATGCATAAAAAGAGCAACAATAGTTTCAAAAAAAGAATATCCTTCTCCAAAAACATCAAAAGCGAAAATACTAATAAAACAAATATATAAAATTGCTAAAATTTTAGTAGGCATAAAATCATTATATACTAAAAAAATTTGATGAGTGCTATTTTGATTTTGCCTATTTTTTCGGTGTATAGTCTTCAGTTGGACCAGCATAAGTCACCCTAGATTTTTCAGCTTTTAACTGTTTAACTCTTCTCAAAACTTGTTCTCTATGTATTGGAGACAAAACTCTAAGTAGGTTAGGATCATCTGTGTCTAGGTATGCTCGAGCCCATTCCTCTAAGCTAACAGCTGGTTTATCTATCTCCTCTCTTTCCATTACTGATCTCCAGCTACTTATTAATTACTTATTTTATCATATCACTGCTACTGTATTCTAATAACAATCAAATCTTTCAAACAATTGATCAGCAAATGATTAGAACAACACTGACATGAAATTTTTAATATACTTTTAAAAAAATCAATGTTTAAAAATTGACTCGACCGGTTATAATAAAAACTCGCAGTAATTGGTATAATTAACAAATAAGGAAGCGTCGCATAGTGGCCAATTGCACAGGATTGCTAATCCTGAGCCCTTATGGGCTCCGCGGGTTCGAATCCCGCCGCTTCCGCACGTACCCGCCTTGAGAGGAAAATTGATAGGCGGTGGAATGTTAGAACCTAAGAAAAATTTTTATGAATTTATTAACACCAAACCATGAATGAAATAGAAGCAAAAAGGATAATTGCCACATTATCTTGGATTAGTAAATATTACAAAATCCCAAAAACAGTTCGTGATCAGACTGAAGGAATAGTTAAATGTTCAGGTAGAGTATCAAAATCAGAAATAAGAATTTCTATTGGAAATTTTTCTATAACAGTAGATAGAGATGGTAAGTATGGGATAGTTGGTGATCCTAAAAGGCAGATCAATTACGCAGAAGTCAATGATGGTAGTCGGTTACAATGTAACCTCAATGAAGATAATGAAATAATTGCAGGATATATTTTAAGTGGTGGACCATCTGGAGAAATTAATGTTAATGTTAATTATAATAGAGTTCAGGCTCAACTTTTTGGATCATCAACAGAATTCGAGTTTCAATAATTGGAATTACATTTTACTTAAATTAACAGCCAAACCAGAGGAAACCGAAGTTAACTAGAAGGTTCTAACTTCATCCCACCTCCTCCGCGTAATTAAAAAAAGGTTGATGAATAGGTGTTTATTTTGATAACGTTTGATAGAGACACTTCATAAGACACATTATCTAAACGATGATAAACAATTTTTGCAGTATAATTATATTTATGCAAATAGTATTTCAACAACAATATAATGGTTTTAATATCATGATTCGTTATCCTCAAGAAGGAGATGCTAAACAACTTCATAATTTTATAAATACGATTTCTAAAGAAAAAACATATATTAGTAAACAGGGAGAGATAGTTAATTTAGAAGATGAGAAAGAATATGTTAATGATTTATTGATAAAAATATCAAAAAATAAAGTGGTTCAATTATTAATTTTTCATGATAACGAGTTAATCGGTAATACTGGTATTGAATTGGGCAAGCTTACCCAATGGAGTTAAATTAGAAAATGGTTATAGAGATCATATTTTTATGTATAAAGAAATTAATTTAAAGAATAATTTATGAAATTGTATCTGTCTTCATATCACTTAGGTGATAAAGCAAACCAACTCTCTAGCTTATTTTCAAATAAAAAAGTTGCATTAATTTCTAATGCTCTAGATTTTTCTACTGATATTGACAGAAGAAAAAAAAGTACTGAAACAGAACTTAAAGATCTTAAAAGTGTTGGCTTAAATCCTGAAGAAATAGATTTGCGTACATATTTTGGTAATGAAAATAAACTAAGATCTAAAATAAGTGAATTCGGAGGTGTGTGGCTGAGGGGTGGTAATAGCTTTGTTCTGCTAAGAGCAATTAAATATAGTGGTTTTGATAATATTATCCGTTCTTTTATCAAAAATGATTCTTTTGTTTATGCAGGTTATAGTGCTGGAATTTGCGTTGCAACGCCATCATTAAAAGGTATTGAGTTAGTCGATGATCCTCATATTATCCCAGATGGATATAAAGATAAAAAAATTTGGGAAGGAATGTCACTGGTGAACTATAGTATTGCTCCTCACTATAATTCTAACCACCCTGAGTCAAAATTAATCAATAAAAGTGTTGAATATTTTATTAGGGAAAAAATGTTATTTAAAGCATTAAAAGATGGAGACGTGATTATTGATGCTATTTAATTGTATTAATAGCTAAACCATACTCTGGAGATGCTAAAAGCCAGGTTCTAACAACCTCCCTTACTCCCCGCCAGCAAAAAGTAGTACAAAAGTCTTTACAAAGTAGTATGTTTATGCTATATTTAAACTATTATGACTAAAATTCAACTTACTCTCACAAATCAAGAAATATCTATTTTAAATAGTTACGGTTCTCAATTTGGCTATAATCTATCCAAAACT